>Ga0307412_10000008_pt1 | contig 461034 bp, 393 predicted proteins | sample DK1Cmetagenome_3_FD_203823 | JGI IMG/M metagenome (GOLD analysis project Ga0307412, IMG submission 203823) | Maize rhizosphere microbial communities from greenhouse at UC Davis, California, United States - DK15-C-1 | ecosystem: Host-associated > Plants > Roots > Rhizosphere > Soil | place... | reverse complement strand
ATCATGACTCTCATCGTCACCGGCGCGGCCGGCTTTATCGGCAGCAACCTCGTGAAAGCGCTCAACGAGCGCGGCGAACAACGCATCATCGCCGTCGACAATCTGACGCGCGCCGACAAGTTCAAGAATCTGGTCGACTGCGAAATCGACGACTATCTGGATAAGACCGAATTCGTCGAGCGCTTCAAGCGCGGCGACTTCGGCAAAGTGCGCGCGATCTTCCACGAAGGCGCCTGTTCGGACACGATGGAAACCGACGGCCGCTACATGATGGACAACAACTTCCGCTACAGCCGCGACGTGCTCGACGTGTGCCTCGCGCAGAACATCCAGTTCCTGTACGCGTCGTCGGCGGCAACGTATGGCGGCTCGAGCCGTTTCGTCGAAGAACGCGAAGTCGAGCAGCCGCTGAACGTGTACGGCTATTCGAAGTTTCTGTTCGACCAGGTGATCCGCCGCGTGCTGCCCACCGCGAAAAGCCAGATCGCGGGCTTTCGCTATTTCAACGTCTACGGTCCGCGCGAAACGCATAAGGCGCGCATGGCGTCGGTAGCGTTTCACAACTTCAACCAGTTCCGCGCCGAGGGCAAGGTCAAGCTGTTCGGCGAATACAACGGCTATGCCGCGGGCGAGCAGACGCGCGATTTCGTCTCGGTGGAAGACGTGGTCAAGGTCAACCTGTTCTTCTTCGACAACCCGGACAAGTCGGGCATCTTCAATCTGGGCAGCGGACGCGCGCAGCCGTTCAACGACATCGCGAGCACGGTGGTCAACACCCTGCGCGCGCTGAACAACGAGCCGCCGCTGTCGCTCGCCGACCAGGTGCAGCGCGGGCTGATCGAATACATTCCGTTCCCCGACGCATTGCGCGGCAAGTATCAGTGCTTCACGCAGGCGGATCAGTCGAAGCTGCGCGCGGCCGGCTACGATGCGCCGTTTCTGAGCGTGCAGGAAGGTGTCGACCGATACGTACGTTGGCTATTCGGCCAGGTGTAAATAGTTCGGATACCTGTTTAAACTGGAATCTCCCGGTTGGTGATGTCGCCGACCGGTTGTACAAGGGAGATTCCATATGTTTCGAAAAATTCTGGTTACCGCAGCAATGCTCGCCGCTTTCGGCCACGCGTATGCGTCGGTTGACGTCAACACGGCTAACGAGGACGCGCTGCGCGGCGTCAAAGGCATCGGTCCTGCCAAAGCGAAAGCCATTCTCGAAGAGCGCGCCGCACATGGTCCGTTCAAGGACCCGGCCGACCTCGGCAAGCGCGTCAAGGGCATGGGCGGGCATACCGTCGAGCGCCTGCAGGCGGAGGGTCTCGCTGTCGGTCCGGCTGGCGCGGCTGCTGGCCCGCAGGTTGCGGCGTCTTCACAGAACAAGGGCGCGGCCGTTGCGGCCAATACGCCGAAAGGCGGCGCTACCGTGGCGGTGAAGAAATAGCCTGACAGCCTGACGCGGGCTCGCGCGCGGCGCGTGTAGCCGCGCGCGATTCGCCATCGTTGTCCTTCATGGTCGGAGCCGGCAACGCCGCTCCTTAAGCTGTCATTCGCATGACTGGCTCCCGCGGTACTCAGCCGCGGGTTTTTTGCGTGGGCGCTGCGTGCATCCATGCGCGCAGAAGGGCCGCGCGGCAGCGGCGGGCACCGTGGTTTAGAATCGATGGATTGAGACTCCGCGCATCGACAGCACCTGAACCGATATGGCTTACAAAACGATTGAAGACACGATCGGCAATACGCCGCTCGTGCAACTCGTCCGGCTCACCGACGACGAGATCCGCAGCCGCAATAACGTGGTGCTCGCCAAGCTCGAGGGCAACAATCCCGCCGGCTCGGTGAAGGACCGCCCGGCGTTGTCGATGATCAAGAAAGCGGAAGCGCGCGGCCGTATCAAACCGGGCGACACGCTGATCGAATCGACGAGCGGCAACACCGGCATCGCACTCGCGATGGCCGCGGCGATCCGCGGCTACAAGATGGTGCTGATCATGCCGGAAGACCTGTCGGTGGAGCGCCGTCAGAGCATGGCCGCGTATGGCGCGCAAATCATCCTCACGCCGGTCACGGGCGGCATGGAGTACGCGCGCGATCTTGCCGAACAGATGCAGCGCGACGGCAAGGGCATCATCCTCGATCAGTTCGCGAACCCGGACAATCCGGCGTCGCACGTCGAAGGTACGGGCCCCGAAATCTGGCGCGATACCGAAGGGCGCATCACCCACTTCGTTTCGTCGATGGGGACGACCGGCACGATCATGGGCGTGTCCACGTATCTGAAGCAGCAGAACCAGGCAATCGAGATTATCGGCGCGCAGCCGGAGGAAGGTTCGCGCATTCCAGGCATCCGCAAATGGCCGGAAGCGTATCTGCCGAAAATTTTCGACCGCAGCCGCGTGGATCGCGTCGAGAACGTGAGCCAGGCGGCAGCCGAGGCAATGGCCCGGCGGCTTGCATCGGTGGAAGGGATCTTCGCGGGCATTTCGTCGGGCGGCGCGTGCGAAGTCGCGTTGCGCGTCGCGCGGCAAATCGAGAACGCGACCATCGTGTTTATCGTCTGCGATCGCGGCGACCGTTATTTGTCGACGGGCGTGTTTCCGGCGTAAGGCGGCAATACGGGTGCGGCTGGCGGCGTTCGGCGCCTTGCTGCTTGCGGACAAAGAAAAAAGCGCCTGCCGGCGCTTTTTTCTTTTCCATCACATCACATGCGAAGCGATCCGACAGCGCGCCTCGCGCTGCCTAACTTCATTGCGAAGCGTCGCTCGCCGGCGCCGCGTTATCGACGGAATTGCCGTTGGAATTTCCGTTGGCATTGCCGCCGTCGCTCGCTTCCATCTGCGACTTGATGCGCTGCCCCAACTGATAAACCGCGAGCGCATAAAAGAAGCTGCGGTTATAGCGCGTCAGCACATAGAAGTTCTTCAGGCCCAGCATGTATTCCGTGCCGCGTCCGGGCGAGGGCAGATCCACCACCGTGACCGGCGTTGCCACTTCGGAAGAGATATTTACGTTCGGCTCATTGAGCACGAGCCCGGCGCGCAACAACTGGTCGAGCGGCCAATGCGGCTCCGGCGCACCGTCGGCGGCTGCTTGCGCGACGCCGAGGCTGCCCGCATCGCTACCGATCTTCCACACGACCGGCCGGCCGTTCTCCCAACCGTTCTTGCGCAGATAGTTGGCGACGCTGCCGATTGCATCCGCCTGGCTCGTGCGCAGGTCGATGTCCTTGTGGCCATCGTAGCTGACCGCATACTGCACGATGCTGCTCGGCAGAAATTGCGGAATGCCGATCGCGCCGGTGTACGAGCCGAGCACCGTGCTCGGATCGATCTGCGAATCGCGCGTCCACACCAGGTAGTCTTCGAGATTCTTGCGGAAGGTCGCCTGGCGGTCCGCGCGATTCGGTGTATTCGGGTAATCGAAACTGAGCGTGGTCAGTGCGTCGAGCACACGGAAGTTGCCCATGAAACGCCCGTAAATCGTCTCCACGCCGAGAATGCCGACGATCACTTCCGGCGGCACGCCGAACTCTTCATACGCGCGCTGCAGCGTGGCCCGATTCGCGCGCCAGAAACGGATGCCGGCGTTGATGCGGATCTGATCGAGAAAGCGCGACTGGTACACGCGCCAGTTTTTCACCGCGGCCGACGGCGACGGCGTGACCAGCTTCACCGCGGTCGCCGAATAGCTGACGCCGGCAAACAGCGAATGCAGCGCGGCTTCGTCGAAATCGTAGCGCGCCGCCATGTCGTTGATGAACGCATCGACATTCGCGTTGTTCGCGTAACGCTGCGGAATAATTTCTTCCTCAAACGTTTGCCCTTGCGGAACGGCGGTTTGCGGCTGCGCCTGAGCGACAAGTACGGGCGGTTTTTTGCCGGTGCTCTGCGCGAGAGCCGGAGTGGTTGCCATGAACATGCACGATGCGGTGGAGAGTGCGGCGGCGATGGTTCGGATGCTGAGCCGGTTTCGTGCAGACAGAGCAAGCTTGACGGTCATAGTGAGCTGGGGGCGCAGAGCGAAAGGACAAAGACGGGAGGAAAACGGAACGGGCAGTATACCCGAGGCCTCTTGCGAAACTGTGCCGGACACGTCACAGCGGCGTGATGCGGAACGACGCGTCATCGCTGCGTCGTGTGGTAACTTCATGAATGTTGGCGCGCCGTGGGCGCGCGCCCCTGGACGGAGACACGCCGCGCACGCTGCCAGCGCTGCGCCGCAGAAAAGAATCATGGCAACAGGTTTCTATTCCCACGCCGACTGTCTGCTGCACGATATGGGGCAATGGCATCCCGAATGCCCCGCACGGTTGCAGGCCATCGAAGATCAATTGATCGCGAGCCGCATCGACGCGTTGATCGAACGCGAATCGCCGCCGCTCGCCGACGAAGCGGCGCTGCTGCGCGTGCATACGCAGGCGCACATCGACTACATCCGTAGCTGTTCGCCTGCCGAGGGCCGCGCCGAGATCGACCCCGACACGTCGATGAACCCGCACACCTTGCAGGCGGCGTTACGCGCAGCCGGCGCGGCGGTGGCCGCTACCGACGCGGTCATCGAAGGCCGCTTCGACAACGCTTTTTGCAGCGTGCGCCCGCCCGGCCATCACGCCGAGCCGGCGCGTGCAATGGGCTTCTGCTTCTTCAACAACGTCGCCATCGCCGCGCGTCATGCGCTCGAGGTGCACGGCTTGCAGCGCGTTGCGATCATCGACTTCGACGTGCATCACGGCAACGGCACCGAAGCGGCGTTTTCGGGCGACCCGCGCGTGCTGATGTGCAGCATCTTCCAGCATCCGTTCTATCCGTTCACGGGCGCCGACAATCAGGCGCCCAACATGTGCAACGTGCCGATGCCCGCGCGCTCGAAAGGCATGGCCGTGCGCGAGGCGGTGGACATGCTGTGGCTGCCGCGTCTGAACGACTTCAAGCCGGAGATGCTGTTCATTTCCGCGGGCTTCGACGCGCATCGCGAAGACGACCTCGGCAACATGGGCCTCGTCGAAGACGACTACGTGTGGATTACCGAGCAGATGCGCGACGTCGCGAAACGCTATGCGAGCGGGCGGATCGTGAGTTGTCTCGAAGGCGGCTACAACCTGTCCGCGCTCGGGCGCAGCGTGGTTGCCCACGTGCGCGCGCTGGCCGAAATCTGAGGAAGAGCAAGCCATGAACGAGGATGCACGCAGCGCTTCGCTAGTGGAGACGGAAACCGGCGCGTACGGCGTACCCGGCGTCGTGCGTCTGACGATGAACCGGCCCGACGCTTTCAACGCGCTCTCCGAAGGCATGCTCGACGCGTTGCAGGACGCGCTGAACGAAGTCGCGCGATCGGAGGCGCGCGTGGTCGTGATCGCCGGCGCGGGGCGCGCGTTCTGCGCGGGACATGATCTGAAGGAAATGCGCGCGGCGCCGTCGCTTGCGTATTACCAGGCGCTGTTCGCCCGCTGCACGAAACTCATGCTGACGATCCAGCGCTTGCCGCAGCCGGTGATCGCGCGAGTGCATGGCATCGCGACGGCGGCGGGCTGCCAGCTTGTTGCGATGTGCGATCTCGCCGTGGCTTCCGATACCGCGCGTTTCGCCGTGTCGGGCGTGAATCTCGGGCTCTTTTGCGCGACGCCGTCGGTGCCGCTGTCGCGCAATCTGTCGCGCAAGGCGGCGCTCGAAATGCTGTTGACCGGCGATTTCATCGACGCCGCCGAGGCGAAGCAGCAGGGCCTCGTCAATCGCGTCGTGCCGCTGGACTCGCTCGACGCGGAAGTGGCGCGGCTTGCCACCAGCATCTGCGCGAAACCGGTCGAGGCGGTCAGCGCCGGCAAGGGTCTCTTCTACCGGCAACTGGAAATGGGCATCGAGGCCGCGTATCAACTCGCGGGCCAGACGATGGCCTGCAACATGATGGACGATTCCGCGCTCGAGGGCGTGCAGGCGTTCATCGACAAACGCCCGCCTGACTGGAAGCGCTAGGCGTTAAAGCGCCCGCTGCGCGCGCTGAAGAACCCACTCGATCAGTTCGCCGATCACGCGATCGCGGTCGAGATCGTTCATCGTCTCGTGATAGCCCGCTTCGTATAGCCGGAGCGTCTTGTCCGGCGAACCGGCGTGCTCGCCGAACGTTCGGCTGCCTTCGGGCTCCGTGAGCTTATCCGCGGTGCCGTGATAGACGAGAAGCGGCAGACGCAGGCCCGCGCGTCCGCGTTCGATGCGCGCCATCGCGAGCAGCAGTTCCGCGCCGGTGCGCGCCGGAATCGCCGCGTGATGCACGAGCGGGTCGCTGCGATTGGCGTCCACGACGGATTGCACCCGAGACAGCAGCGCGGCGTCGATTTTCATCGCCGGAAAGCCTGGCCAGACGCGGCTGATAACCTGACTCAGCGCGAGCATCCAGCCCGGCACGTCGCGGCCAGGCGCGAGCGCGGGGCTCGACAGGATCAGACCGCTCAGATTGGCGCGGCTGCCTGTTGCTTGCGAGGCGGCGCTGGCGCGCTCGATTGCGTAGAGCGCGGCGATAGCGCCGCCCATGCTATGACCCATCAGGAACAGCGGCGTCTGGTTCTGCACCGTCCGAACCGCGGCGTCGAGCAACGCCTGCGCATCCAGCAGGTAATCGTCGAATCGTTCGACGTAGGCGCGCTTGCCCGGCGCGCGGCCGTGACCGCGCAAGTCGATCGCCAGCAGTTCGATCCCGGCTGCATTGAGCCGTGCGGCCAGCGCCGAATAGCGGCACGCATGCTCGGCGAGTCCGTGAATCAGCGCAATGCTCGCGCGCGGCGCTTTGCGGGTTGGCCAACGGTATAGCGGCAGTTCGAGGCCATCCGCCGTGGTGGCGGTCGAGCGCACCGGCTCCGCGCTGTCTGCTCCGGTTTCATCGTCAGAGGCGAAGGGCTGTTGCGAGGTCTCCATGGCGCGCGTCCGTGAATTGGGGTTCGCGCGATCATAGACCCTCGCCCCTCGCGTCAGCGGAAATGGGCGGCGGGTCCGTCCTCTAATATCTAACAGTTATGAAAAGATCGTAATTGATTATTAAAGGGAATGCCCCGGGCGCGGTAGAATCGCGGGCTCAAATTCCCAATAAAAGTAACGGCGGCCGCTTGGCCGGGGAGCGCACGACGCTCGTCGGCAAACCCGCCGTTTCGTTTTTCCATGATCGAAATACGCAATATCTCTCAGCGGTTCGCGGGGCCCCGGGGCTGGGTCGAGGCGCTGCACAACGTCAATCTGTCGATTCCGGCGGGCGAGGTGTTCGGCATCATCGGCCGCAGCGGCGCGGGCAAGAGCACGCTGGTCCGCACGATCAACCTGCTGACGCGTCCGACCGAAGGCAACATCGTCGTCGACGGCCGCGATCTGACCACGCTGCCCGCCGCGCAACTGCGCGAAGCGCGCCGCGAGATCGGCATGATCTTTCAGCACTTCAATTTGCTGTCGTCGCGCACGGTGTTCGAGAACGTCGCGTTGCCGCTCGAGCTTGCCGGCATGAAGCGCGACGAGATCGAGGCGAACGTGTTGCCGCTGCTGGAACTCGTGGGCCTGTCCGCGCAGAAGGACCGCTATCCGGCGCAGATCAGCGGCGGGCAGAAGCAGCGCGTCGGCATCGCGCGCGCGTTGGCAAGCAAGCCGAAGGTGCTGCTTTCCGACGAAGCGACGTCCGCGCTCGATCCCGAAACCACCCGCTCGATTCTCGATCTGCTCAAGCGCATCAACCGCGAACTGAACCTGACTGTCGTGCTGATCACGCATCAGATGGATGTGATCAAGCAGGTGTGCGATCGCGTCGCCGTGCTCGACGCGGGCCGTGTCGTCGAACAGGGCAAGGTGATCGACGTGTTTCTCCAGCCGCATCACGAAGTCACGCGCGCGCTGATCGGCGACGTGATCGCGCAGGAACTGCCGCCCGCGATGAAGGCGCGCGTCGCCGAACGTCTGAAGACGGGCAGCGGTCACTTGCTGCGCCTCGCGTTCACGGGTTCGGGCGTCGATCAGCCGATTCTCTCCGAGACGATCCGCCGCTACGAACTCGACTTCAACATCCTGCACGGCCAGATCGACGAGATTCAGGGGCAGGCGTTCGGCTCGCTCGCGGTGCTCGCGGGCGGCGAACCGGCGAAGGTGGCGCAGGCGCTCGCGTATCTGCGCGAACAGGGTGTGGTGGTGGAGGAGCTCTCGTATGTTGAGTGAAATGTTCGATATGTTCGTCCAGTCGTTCTGGGAAACGCTCGTGATGGTGGGCATTTCCGGTCTGGTCGGCGCGTTGGTGGGCTTGCCGCTCGGCGTGCTGCTGTATCTGACGGACCGTCAGGGCGTGTTGCAGAACGTCGCGGTAAATCGCGTCGTCGGCATGGTCGTGAATGCGGTGCGCTCGACGCCGTTCATCATCCTGCTCGTGGCGGTGATTCCGTTCACCCGCCTCGTGGTCGGATCGTCGATCGGCACGGCCGCGGCCGTGGTGCCGCTGACGATTGCCGCGGCGCCGTTCATCGCGCGTCTCGTCGAAACGGCGCTGCGCGAAGTCGATCGCGGGCTGATCGAAGCGGCTCAGGCGATGGGCGCGACCACCAGCCAGATCGTCTTCAAGGTGCTGTTGCCGGAATCGCTGCCGGGCGTCGTGGCCGGCTTGACCATCACGTTCGTCTCGCTGGTCGGCTATTCGGCGATGGCCGGTGCGATCGGCGGCGGCGGTCTTGGCGACCTCGGCATTCGCTACGGGTATCAGCGTTTTCTGCCGGAAGTCATGTTGACAGTCGTCGTGATTCTTATCGTGTTCGTGCAGTTGGTGCAGTCGTTCGGGGATTGGCTCGTGCGTCGTCTGAGCCATAAATAAATCAAAAGGTCCATCATGCAACGTCGTTTCATAGTCAAGCTGGTCGCGGCATTCGGCGCCGCGTCGCTGTTCGCCGCAAATGCGGCCCACGCTGAAGACACCATCAAGGTCGGCGTGACCGGCGGTCCGCACGCGCAGATCATGGAAGTCGTGAAGAGCGTCGCCGCAAAGAACGGTCTGAACATCAAGGTCGTCGAGTTCTCCGACTACGTGCAGCCGAACGCGGCGCTCGCGGGCGGCGATCTGGACGCCAACAGCTATCAGCACGACCCGTACTTGCAGGCGCAGGTCAAGGACCGCGGCTACAAGCTGATTCGCGTCGCCGATACGGTCACGTACCCGATGGGCATCTACTCGAAGAAGGTGAAGTCGCTGGCCGAACTGCCGCAAGGCGCGAAGATCGCGGTGCCGAACGATCCGACCAACGGCGGCCGCGCCTTGCTGCTGCTGCAAAAGCAGGGGCTGCTGAAGCTGCGTGCCGAAGCGGGCCTGAAGGCGACCCCGCTCGACATCGTCGAAAATCCGAAGAAGCTGAAGATTGTCGAACTGGACGCCGCGCAGATTCCGCGTTCGCTCAACGACGTGGACGCCGCCGCGATCAACACCAACTTCGCGATGGAAGCCGGCCTCAAGCCGAAGCAGGACGCCATTGCAATCGAAGACCCGAAGGGTCCGTACGTGAACGTCATCGCGATCCGCGAGGCCGACAAAAACAAGCCGTGGGTCGCCAAGCTCGTGGCCGCCTACCATTCGCCGGAAGTGAAGCAGTTTGTCGACAGCAAATTCGGCGGTTCGGTGGTCACGGCCTGGTGATCTGAAGCCGTCAGATACCGCGTGAGCAGCCGGCGATATGAAAATTAGAGTCGTAAATCGGAACCCGGGGTTGTCACCCGGGTTTTTTCGCGATTAAAATAGAACGATCGTTCGATATTGCCGTCACGCCGCGGGGGAGCGATATCCTCCTGCTAGAGCGCCCGCGACAAAGCTGCCACGAGGGCAGTCGTTATAATGTTCGTTGGGTTGACGTATTCGTAACTTTGGAGCGTGTGCATGAAAATCCTGGTGCCAGTCAAGAGAGTGGTCGACTACAACGTGAAGGTCCGGGTCAAGTCGGACGGCACGGGCGTCGACATCGCGAACGTGAAGATGTCGATGAATCCGTTCGACGAAATCGCGGTTGAAGAAGCGGTGCGTCTGCGTGAAGCGGGCGTGGCGACCGAGGTGATCGCCGTGTCGGCGGGCGCGACGCAATCGCAGGAAACGCTGCGCACGGCGCTCGCCATCGGCGCGGATCGCGCGATCCTGATCGAGTCGAACGAAGAATTGCAGCCGCTGGCGGTCGCGAAGCTGCTGAAGGCGCTCGTCGACAAGGAACAGCCGCAACTGGTGATTCTCGGCAAGCAGGCTATCGACGATGACTCCAACCAGACCGGCCAGATGCTCGCCGCGCTGGCTGGATTGCCGCAGGCGACGTTTGCGTCGAAGGTTGTCGTCGCTGACGGCAAGGCGACCGTGTCGCGCGAAGTGGATGGCGGCGCGGAAACGCTGTCGCTCAAATTGCCCGCTGTCATCACGACCGATCTGCGCCTGAACGAGCCGCGCTACGTGACGCTGCCGAACATCATGAAGGCGAAGAAAAAGCCGCTGGAAGTCGTCAAGCCCGAAGACCTCGGCGTCGATGTCACGCCGCGTCTAAAGACGCTGAAGGTCGTTGAGCCGCCGAAGCGCTCCGCCGGCGTGAAGGTGCCGGACGTGAAGACGCTGGTCGAGAAGCTGAAGACCGAAGCCAAGGTGCTTTAAGGAACGCGGGAGACAGGGCAAATGACGAATCTTGTAATAGCAGAACACGACAACGCATCGATCAAGGCCGCGACGCTGCACACCATTGCAGCCGCGCAAAAGATCGGTGGTGACATTCACGTACTGGTAGCCGGTCAGAACGCGCAGGCCGCAGCGGACGCAGCCGCGAAGATCGCCGGCGTTTCGAAAGTGCTGCTGGCCGACGCGCCGCAGCTTGCCGAAGGACTCGCGGAAAACGTCGAGGCGACGGTGCTGAACATCGCGAAGGACTACTCGCATATCCTCGCGCCGGCTACCGCTTACGGCAAGAACATCGCGCCGCGTATCGCCGCCAAGCTCGACGTCGCGCAGATCAGCGACATCACGGCGGTCGATTCCACCGACACTTTCGAGCGTCCGATTTACGCGGGCAATGCGATTGCGACGGTGCAATCGGCTGATCCGATCAAGGTCATCACGGTCCGCACCACCGGCTTCGACGCAGTGGCGGCTGAAGGCGGCAACGCATCGGTGGAAAAAATCGAAGCGGCGGCAGACGCGGGCATCTCGCAGTTCGTGAGCCGCGAAGTGACGAAGCTCGACCGTCCGGAACTGACGTCGGCGAAGATCATCGTTTCGGGTGGCCGCGGCCTCGGCAACGGCGAGAACTACACGAAGGTGCTCGAGCCGCTCGCCGACAAGCTGAACGCGGCGCTGGGCGCATCGCGCGCTGCGGTCGACGCCGGCTTCGTGCCGAACGACTATCAGGTCGGGCAGACCGGCAAGATCGTCGCGCCGCAACTGTATGTGGCCGTCGGCATTTCCGGCGCGATCCAGCATCTGGCCGGCATGAAGGACAGCAAAGTGATCGTCGCGATCAACAAAGACCCGGAAGCGCCGATTTTCAGCGTCGCCGATTACGGTCTCGTCGGCGATCTGTTCACGCTTGTGCCGGAACTCGTGAGCGAACTCGGCTGAGCGTGTTAGCGCCATATAAAGCCATCTGCAAAGCCGTTTAACGGCGTTTCGCAACGCATTGGCGACACAAGAAGGGCGCTGGACCGAACAAGTCCCGCGCCCTTTTTCCATCAGGCAGGAGGAGAACAGAAAATGAGCTATACGGCGCCCATCAAGGACATGCTGTTCGTGATGAACGAACTGGCGGATCTCGAACAGATCGCGACGCTGCCGGGCTTCGAGGACGCGAACCTCGACACCGCTCAGGCCGTGCTGGAAGAGTCGGCGAAACTGTGCGGCGAGGTGCTGGCTCCGCTGAACGTCGAAGGAGATCGCAATCCGAGCAGTTGGAAAGACGGCGTCGTGACGGCGACGCCCGGCTTCAAGGAAGCGTTCCGTCAGTTTGCCGAGGGCGGCTGGCAAGGCGTGCAGCATCCTGTGGAGTATGAAGGCCAAGGCCTGCCGAAACTCATCGCCACACCTTGCGTTGAGATGTTGAACGCGTCGAATCTGTCGTTCGCGCTGTGCCCGTTGCTGACCGACGGCGCGATCGAGGCGCTGCTGACCGCCGGCACCGACGCGCAAAAACAGACCTATGTGCCGAAGCTCATTTCAGGCGAATGGACCGGCACAATGAACCTCACCGAGCCGCAGGCCGGCTCGGATCTCGCGCTCGTGCGCACGCGCGCCGAGCCGCAAGGCGACGGCTCATTCAAGCTGTTCGGCACGAAGATTTTCATCACGTGGGGCGAGCACGACATGGCGGAGAACATCGCGCATCTCGTGCTTGCGCGCACGCCGAATGCACCCGAAGGCGTGAAGGGCATCTCGCTCTTCATCGTGCCGAAGTTTTTGATCAACGAGGACGGTTCGCTCGGCGAGCGCAACGACGTGCATTGCGTGTCGATCGAGCACAAGCTCGGCATCAAGGCGAGCCCGACGGCCGTGCTGCAATTCGGCGATCACGGCGGCGCGATCGGGCATCTGATCGGCGAGGAAAATCGCGGCCTCGAGTACATGTTCATCATGATGAACGCGGCGCGGTTCGCCGTGGGCATGCAAGGCGTCGGCGTATCGGATCGCGCGTATCAGAAGGCGGCGGCCTATGCGAAGGAGCGCGTGCAAAGCCGTCCCGTCGACGGCTCCGCGAAACAGCCGGTGGCGATCATCGAGCATCCCGACGTGCGCCGCATGCTTTCGACGATGCGCGCGCTCACCGAAGCGTCGCGCGCGCTGGCTTATGTCGCGGCCGGGCATTGCGACATCGCGCATCGCCATCCGGACGAAGCCAAGCGCGCCGAACATCAGGCGATTTACGAGTTTCTCGTGCCCGTAGTGAAGGGCTGGAGCACGGAGTTGTCGATCGACGTAACCAGCCTTGGCGTGCAGGTGCACGGCGGCATGGGTTTCATCGAAGAGACGGGCGCCGCGCAGTATTACCGCGACGCTCGCATTCTGCCGATCTACGAAGGCACGACCGCGATTCAGGCGAACGATCTGATCGGCCGCAAGACGGTGCGTGACGGCGGCAAAGTCGCGAAGTCGCTGCTTGCAAGCGTTGCCGAAACCGTCGGATTGCTCGGCGCGCAAGAGGGTCCGGCGTTCCGATCGATGGAAAAGTATCTTGCAGAGGGGCAGCGCTCGTTAGGCGCGGTGGTCGATTTCGTCGTCGCGAACACGAAGGGCGATCCGAACGCGGTGTTTGCCGGCAGCGTGCCGTATCTGAAGCTCGCGGGCATTGTGCTGGGCGGCTGGCAAATGGCGCGTGCGCTGCTCGTGGCCGCTCGGAAGCACGACGAAGACCCGCAGTTTTACGGCGCCAAAATCGCGACCGCGCAATTCTACGCGGAGCATGTGTTGCCGCTCGCGACCGCGCTGGAAGCGTCGATCGTCAGTGCGAAGGGCGGCGAGGGCGTGCTGGCGTTGTCCGCGGATCAGTTTTGATGCGGCGCGAAGTCTGAGGTCTTGCTGAGTAAACGAAAACGGCGCCTTGCAGCGTTAACTGAAGCGCAGGCAATTGGACATTGATCCAATTTCTGCGGTCAGTTCGCAAGGCGCCGTTTGTCTTTTGGCGAGCCGGCTTGTGCTGTTACAGCCGGCTGGAAACGTGCCGAGCATGACCACGCCCGGCGCTAGAAGCTTCAGGCATAAGCCGGACGATGTGCAGCGCCGCTCTCGCCGAAATAGCGATGCACCGACAGGTCGTCTGCCTTGATCGCCGGCTGCTTGCCGGACATCACATCGGCGAGCAACTGGCCCGAACCGCACGACATTGTCCAGCCGAGCGTGCCGTGCCCCGTGTTGAGGAACAGGTTCGGCACGGGGGTGCGGCCGACGATCGGCGTGCCGTCCGGCGTCATGGGCCGCAGGCCGGTCCAGAAGCTGGCCTTCGACGTGTCGCCGCCGCCCGGGAACAGGTCGTTCACGCACAGCTCGAGCGTTTCGCGGCGCGCCTGGCGCAACGACTTGTCGAAGCCGACGATTTCAGCCATCCCGCCGACGCGAATCCGGTTGTCGAAGCGCGTAATCGCGATCTTGTAGGTTTCGTCGAGCACCGTGGAAACCGGCGCGGCGGCTTCGTTGACGATGGGCGCCGTAATCGAGTAACCCTTCAGCGGATAGACCGGAATCTTCACGAGGCCGGACAGAAATTTCGTCGAGTAAGAACCGAGTGCGACGACGAACGAATCGGCGCGTACCAATTCCTGGCCGCACTGCACGCCGGCGATGCGGTCGCCGGCCATGGCGAGCGCGTCGATCGGCGTGTTGTAGCGGAATTTGACGCCCATCTGCTCGGCCAGCGCGGCGAGACGCGTGGTGAACATCTGGCAGTCGCCGGTCTCGTCGCCCGGCAGGCGCAGACCGCCCGTGAGCTTGTGCGAGACCGCGGCGAGCGCCGGTTCGGCCTGAGCCAGTTCCGCTGCCGACAGCAGTTCGAACGGCACGTTGGCCTCGCGCAGCACGGCGATGTCTTTGGCCGCGCCGTCGAATTGCTGCTGCGTGCGGAATACCTGCAGCGTGCCGCCGGTGCGGCCTTCGTAGTGGATGCCGGTTTCGGCGCGCAGCGCTTGCAGACAATCGCGGCTGTATTCGGCGAGGCGGACCATGCGTCCTTTGTTGACCGCGTAGCGCGACGCCGTGCAGTTCTGCAGCATCTGCCACATCCATTGCAACTGGAACTGCGTGCCGTCGAGGCGAATGGCGAGCGGCGCGTGTTTCTGGAACATCCACTTGACGGCTTTCAGCGGCACGCCGGGCGCGGCCCACGGCGACGCATAGCCTGGCGAGATCTGGCCGGCGTTGGCGAAACTTGTTTCGAGCGCCGGGCCTGGCTCACGATCGATCACGGTCACTTCATGACCCGCGCGTGCGAGGTAATACGCGCTCGTTACGCCGACGACGCCACTGCCCAAAACGACGATTCGCATAGCTGCTCCAGATGATTCGCAAGATTTGCGGGCGTTGTGTTGTTCAGTTCGCTTCAATCGTTCGATTAACGACGTGAAACGCGGTTCGCCCAGTGTTAAGCGCTATACTATTGGCGAACTTGCAGGTTTTGTTATTGTATTTCTGCGATTTTCAGAATAAACACTATGCGCACCCAACGTCAGCCGGTCCGAACCCTCGACAAGCTCGATCACAAGATTCTTCGGCTGCTGCAGCAGGACGGCCGGATGGCCATGAAAGACCTCGCGGAACAGGTCGGGCTGTCGGTCACGCCGTGCATCGAGCGTGTGAAGCGCATGGAGCGCGACGGCGTGATCACCGGCTACTATGCGCGCGTGAATCCGGCCGAGCTGGGCGCGGCGCTGCTGGTGTTCGTCGAAATCACGCTCGACCACAAGAGCGGCAACATGTTCGACCAGTTTCGCCGCGAGGTGCAGAAGATCCCCGAAGTGCTCGAGTGCCATCTCGTGTCGGGCGATTTCGATTATCTGATCAAGGCGCGCATCGGCGAGATGGCCGACTACCGTAAGCTTTTGGGCGACATCCTGCTTCAGCTTCCGGGCGCCGTGCAGTCGAAAAGCTATGTGGTGATGGAAGAGATCAAGGAAACGCTGACCATCCCGGTCGGGGATGAAACCACGCGCTAGGCTCGTTGCACGGCGCTCGACAAACGGCGTAAACACTGTATATTTATACAGGTGTTCTGCGCCGTTTTGTTTGCCCTGTTCACTTGTCCAGCCAGCCGTGACCGAGCCCGATTTCCCTTCCGCTGCCGAGTTTCCAATCGCGCCGCCGGTGCCCCGCAAGGGGCGCGGTGCGGTCACGAACGTGCAAGGCCGGTACGAAGTCGACCAGCGGGAAGCGGTGGACGACGGTTGGTTAGCCACGCCGGAAGAAGGTGAAGCGCCGAAGGCGCTGCGCACCCAGGTGTTCGAGGAAAGGGCGAAAAGCATTCTCACGCGTAACGCGTCGCCGGACATTCCGTTTAGCGTGTCGTTGAATCCATACCGCGGTTGCGAGCACGGCTGTATTTATTGTTTTGCGCGGCCCACGCATAGTTATCTCGGCCTCTCGCCGGGGCTCGACTTCGAAAGCCGCATTTATGCGAAGGTGAACGCGCCCGAGCTGCTTGAGCGCGAGCTGTCGAAAAAGTCCTATGAGCCGGAGCCCATTGCGCTTGGCGTCAATACCGACGCGTGGCAGCCTGCAGAACGCGAGTGGCGGCTCACACGGCGCGTCGTCGAGATTCTGAGCGAGCGTAATCATCCATTTGCGGCTATTACGAAGTCGTCGCTGATCGAGCGTGACCTGGATCTGCTTGCGCCCATGGCGGCTCGCGGCCAATTCATGGCGGCCATTACCATCACGACGCTCGACGCCGACATTGCGCGCACGCTCGAACCGCGCGCGGCTACGCCGTCGCGGCGTTTGCGCACGATCCGCACGCTGAGCGAAGCGGGCATTCCGGTCGGGGTGAGCATTGCGCCAGTGATTCCGTTTGTCACGGAGCCGGACATGGAGCGCGTGCTCGAAGCGTGCGCGGAAGCCGGCGCCAGCAACGCGAGCTATATCGTGCTGCGCCTGCCGTGGGAAGTTGCGCCGCTGTTCAAAGACTGGCTCGCCGCGCATTTCCCCGATCGCGCCGAACGGGTCATGGCGCGTGTGCGCGATATGCGGGGCGGCAAGGACTACGACTCGTCTTTCTCCACCCGAATGAAGGGGGAAGGCTTGTGGGCCGATCTGCTCAAGCAGCGATTCCACAAGGCGGTGCGCCGTCTAGGGCTGAATCAGCGCGACCGCGGCATTCTGGATATGTCGCACTTCAAGCGTCATGAGGTGCCGCGGAGCCAGGCGGCGACTGGCGACAATCCGCAGCTTGATCTTTTTTAGTGGACGGTGCGTGTAGTGCGCGTGGTCCTTCTGCTATTGCGACAGCGCCTTCGCCGCCTGGACTTGGCCTTCGAAGTAGGTCTGGAAGGAAATGGCGAGACCGGTCATCAACAGAAACGCGCCGATCAGCAGCGAAAAGATCACCACGAAGATCACGGTCCACCCCGAGCGGCTTTGTCGCTGCGTGTGCGCATTGAATTGCCGGTCCCACTTTTCGTCCGGGCGCAGACCATAGACGATCGCGGCGAGAAACGCGGCCAGAAGCGAAACGGCGCCGGGGAATGCGAGCACCCAGCCGAGTATCGAAGAGCGTTCGCTCGCTACCAGCAACATCGCGCCGGGAATGCCGATTACGGTGCCAAGCACGTGGGCCCAGCCGTAGACGTCGCGCGGACCGCACAGATAAAAGCGATGCGCGCCGAGGCTGCCCAGGAAAAACGCCAGCGCGGCGGTAATCGTTTTGGATCGGAAGTAAGTCGAGGTCGAAGCAGACGTGGACATGTGGGCGTGGGTAGCGTGATGGGCAGCGCGAACTGACGGGCAAAGACGGCAGCGCGGACTGATGGTCGAAAGCTGTGGTGCAAATGAGCGGTGAATTGTTGGCCGCGTTGTTGGCCGTATTGTTGGCCGCGAACCGTCGCGCATTCTACGCCGCCGGCGGGCGACCGGTCACGTGGCGTAGAGCCTCAGGCGGCGGGCGCGCAGGCAAGGCGGGGGCGTTGCCGTGTTCGTCGGCGGCGGTTGCAGGTGCGGCATCGCCGAGGGCTTCAGCATTGGCGTCGGCAGCGGCAGCGACCACCGTTGCGGCATCGCCGGCTTCACACCGGCAGTGGCACGCCTAGGCCTATACGTCTTAGCCTGCCCCGGGCACATCCGTCCGCGTGACGTCCCGGACCGCGACCACAAGCCCCGAGCCGCCCGGCGCCAGGGTAGCCGCTCAAGGCACCGAGTACGTGACGCGGTAAATGGCGCCGGCGTAGTCGTCGCTGATCAGCAGCGACCCGTCTGGCAGCGGCAACACGTCGGCGGGGCGGCCCCACACGGTTTCTCCCGGCTGAAGCCATCCCTCGGCGAAAACCTCCTGCCGCACGTGGCTGCCGTCCGGCTCCGTCACGACTCTTACTACGCGGTAGCCGGACTTCTTACTGCGGTTCCAGGAACCGTGCTCGGCAATGAAAATGTTGTGGCGGTAGTCGGCCGGGAACATCGAGCCGCTATAAAAGCGCATGCCGAGCGCGGCGACATGCGCGCCCAATTTGACGACCGGTGGCGTGAATGCGCTGCACGGATGGCCCGCGCCGAATTGCGGGTCGGCTACCGCGTCGGCGTGACAGTACGGAAAGCCGAAATCGAGACCGGCGCGCGGGGCGCGGTTGAGTTCGTCGTCGGGTACGTCGTCGCCTAGCAGATCGCGGCCGTTGTCGGTGAACCAGAGTTCGTGCGTCGCCGGATGCCATGTGAAGCCGACGGAGTCGCGTATGCCGCGCGCGACCACCTCGTAATGGCTGCCGTCGGGGTCCATGCGGCCGATCATCGCGTAGCGGTCGCGATCTTTCAGGCAGACGTTGCAGGGTGCGCCTTGCGGGACGTAAAGCTTGCCGTCCGGGCCGAAAGCAATGAATTTCGCCCCGTGATGAGTCTCGGCGGGCAATTTGTCCGTAACGACCGCCGGCTGCGGCGGCGCGCTCAGGCGCGTGTCGATCAAATCGAAGCGTAAAATTCGCGACACCGCCGAAACGTACAACGCGCCGTCGTGCCAGGCGACGCCGACGGGGGCCTCGAGACCCGTGGCCACGATATGTCGGGCGGCGACTCGCGCACCTTGCAGTTCGAGCGCATAGACGTGGCCGTCGAGGCTGCCTATATAGAGAATGCCCTTTGGCGACAAAGCCATCGCGCGTGCGCTCGGTACTGCGTCCGACAAGACTTCGATATGAAAGCCCGGCGGCAGTTTGATGCGCTCCACAGGCGGCGCGGCCAGGGCGCTGCACGCGACGACGGCCAGCAACGCGCCCACCGCGCTGCCAAAACCGCGGAAACCACGAAAACCGCGCGGACGGCAAACGGATGCAGGCCGGCGGGCGGAAAGGATGCGAAACAGCGCGGTTTGCAGCAGAGATTTCACAGGCATTCCGTCAGGTCCTCCATGTGTTTGCGCCAGCTTGCGCGCCCGCGCTGTCGGGGCGGCGCACCCCGATTGCTCAGTTTATCCGGGTAAGTGTTTGTTATGGCGTCGGTTTCCCGCTATAATCGCGTGTTTCAGTCGTTCCGAACCCCGGTTTTCAAGGATTCTAGTATGGTCATCATCCGCTTGGCTCGTGGCGGCTCCAAGAAGCGCCCGTTCTACAACATCGTCGCAACCGACTCGCGTAACCGTCGTGACGGCCGCTTCATCGAGCGCGTTGGCTTCTACAACCCGGTCGCTACGAAGGGCGAATCGCTGCGTATCGCTCAAGATCGCCTGACGTATTGGCAAGGCGTTGGCGCACAACTGTCGCCGACCGTCGAGCGTCTCGTGAAAGAAGCGCAAAAGGCGCAGCCGGCTGCTTAATGGTAGCTCGCATGCGTATCGTCGTCGGTTTGGCCGGCGGCTCGCGCAACTCGCGTGAGCAGTCCGATGCGCAAAATGTTTTGCCGAAACAGGCGTCGAAGTTCGCAGCAAGGCTCAATCTGAGGTCCCGTCATGTCTGAGCGTGATTCCGGCAGTTCAGGTCGCGTAAAGGCAGCGGAAGCGGCTACACAGGCCGCTAAAGAGGCGAGCCCGCGCGCAAAGACGCCTGCTCAGGCGCCGTTCGGTGCATTCGTCCGCAAGTCGGGCGAGCGGGCCGGCGGCAAGGCGAAAGCCAATGTTGAAAACACCGGTTCCGAGGCAGCAGCAATGCGCGCGGAAACGGCGGAGAGCTGGCCGGTGGACGCGGTCGAAGTCGGTGCAATCGTCGACGCTTACGGCCTCAAAGGCTGGGTCAAGGTGGCCGCGCATGCGGACGCCGGGCATGGCGGCGACGCTTTGCTGAGCGCCAAGCGCTGGTGGCTCATGAAAGGCCGCGAGCGCCAGTCGGCGCCGTCGCTGCAAGCCAAAACGCATAGCGACAGTGTCGTAGCCCTTCTGGGCGGCGTCGCTGACCGCGACGCGGCGCTGGCGCTGCGCGGCTCGCGCGTCTACGTGAGCCGCAGCGAATTTCCGGCGCTTGAAGCCGACGAATTCTACTGGGTCGACCTGCTCGGCCTGGACGTGGTGAACCTTGCCGGCGTCAACCTGGGCAAGGTTGCAGACATGATCGACAACGGTGCGCATTCGGTGCTGCGCATCGAATACGCAGCGGCCGACAAAACCGGCAAGCCGGGCACGGCCGAGCGCTTGATCCCGTTCGTCGGCGTGTTTGTCAAAACGGTGGACCAGGCGGCGAAGCAGATCATCGTCGACTGGGAAGCCGATTATTGATAGTTCAGCAAATCGAGTTCGCTACAACGGAGAGAGCGATGCAGTTCGATGTCGTCACGCTCTTTCCCGAAATGTTTCGCGCGCTGACCGACTGGGGCATTACCAGCCGGGCAGCAAAGCAGCAGCGCTATGGGTTGCGTACGTGGAATCCGCGTGATTTCACCACGGACAACTACCGCACAATCGACGATCGCCCGTACGGCGGCGGCCCCGGCATGGTCATGCTGGCCAAGCCGCTGGAAGACGCGATCGGTGCAGCGAAGGCTGCGCAGGCGGAGCAGGGCATCGGCGCCCCGCGTGTCGTGATGATGTCGCCGCAAGGCGCCACGCTGAATCACGAACGTGTGATGAAGTTCGCCTCCCAGCCTGGTTTGATTCTGCTGTGCGGCCGCTACGAGGCGATCGACCAGCGTTTGCTCGACCGGGTTGTCGACGAAGAAATCAGTCTCGGCGACTTCGTGCTGTCGGGCGGCGAGTTGCCCGCCATGGCGTTGATGGATGCAGTCGTGCGCCAGTTGCCCGGCGTGCTCAACGATTCGCAGTCGGCGGTACAGGACAGTTTTGTCGATGTGCTGCTCGATTGTCCGCACTACACGCGGCCTGAGGAATACCACGGCGTGCGTGTGCCCGATGTGCTGCTCGGCGGCCATCATGCGGAGATCGAAGCGTGGCGTCGGCGGGAAGCTTTGCGCAATACGTGGCACAAGCGGCCCGATTTGATCGTTAAGGCCAGAAAGAACAAGATGTTGAGCCGTGCCGACGAGGCATGGCTTGCAAGTCTCGCGAAGGAAGAGCCGAAGGCGTAAAGCCCCGGCCTTTCGAGCGGACACCAGGCGGCGCCGCACATGCGTGTTCGGCGCCTGATGTGAACCCATCCTCTATCGGGGCCGTAGCCGCGCATATCGATGCAAGGCAGGTACGAACGCCGACAAGATGGACTTAGGAGTCAGTGATGAATCTGATTGCAAAACTCGAGCAGGAAGAAATCGCGCGCGCCCTCGGCGAGAAGACCATTCCCGAATTCGCTCCCGGCGATACGGTGATTGTCAGCGTGAACGTGGTTGAAGGTACGCGTAAGCGTGTCCAGGCTTACGAAGGCGTCGTGATCGCCAAGCGTAACCGTGGTCTGAATTCGTCGTTCATCGTCCGCAAGATTTCGTCGGGCGAAGGCGTCGAGCGTACGTTCCAGACGTACTCGCCGCTGCTGGCTAGCATCGTCGTCAAGCGTCGTGGCGATGTGCGTCGTGCAAAGCTGTACTACCTGCGCGAGCGTTCGGGCAAGTCGGCTCGAATCAAGGAAAAGCTGGTCTCGAAAGACCGCGCTGCTTCGCAAGCGTAACTGCTGTAAGAAAAAGCACCCCTCGCGGGTGCTTTTTTGTTTGCCAGGTCAAAATAGCGGCATCGCGTCCATCCGCTCATTCGAGAGATCCGTTGATCCGCCCCGTCTTAGAACCTGAAGCCCTGCCGATCGAGGCAACGGGCGCCCACTTGCCGCCAGTCGCCGCGGAGCGTCTTACGCCCGATGGCCTTCGAGCGCGCTTCAAGCAGCATCTTTCCTGGACACCCGAGCCGATTATCGAGGCGCCGTGGCGCGACATTCACGCCGATCCGCGTGTCGCCTCCGTGCTGGTGCCGCTCGTGATTCGCGCGAATGGACTCACGGTGTTGCTGACCCAGCGTGCCGATCATCTCAACGACCATGCCGGTCAAGTCAGCTTTCCGGGCGGACGTCAGGAGCCTTTCGATGCCGACGCCACCGCGACCGCCTTGCGTGAAGCGCAAGAGGAAGTGGGCCTCGCGCCTTCGCGGGTCGAGGTGCTCGGCGCGTTGCCCGACTATCTGACGGGCACCGGGTTTCGCGTCACGCCTGTAATCGGCCTGGTGCACCCGCCGTTCGCGTTGAAAGCGGACGCGCTCGAGGTCGCGGAGGTCTTCGAAGTGCCGCTCCCGTTCCTGATGAACCCGGCGCATCACGAAGAACGCGTCTTCCGCTATGAAGGCGGCGAGCGCCGCTTCTTCGCGATGCCGTACCCGCGCGGCGCATCGCTCCAAGCAGCCGAACAGGGTGTCGGCGGAACGGGTAGTCACTACTTCATCTGGGGTGCGACAGCGGCGATGCTGCGCAATTTCTATCGCTTTCTGGCGGCTTGACGGGTGTTCTTATGTGCGGACGTTGGGTGTTTGGCAACGTCCCGCTCAGTGGCATCCGACCCTGTGCTATCGTTATGAACCAATCGTAAAACTCGAAAAGCACGGCGCATCGCATGACTTTTTTTTCCGTATTGCTGGCTCTGATCATTGAACAGGTGCGCGCACTGTCGCCGAACAATCCGGTATCCGCGCTGCTTCAATACCATGCGGAGTCGGCGGCGCACGGATTCGATGCGGGCAAGCCCAAGCATGGTCTGCTTGCATGGCTCGTCGTCGTGGTGCCGTGGACGCTGGCCGTCGCGCTCGTCTACTACGTTCTGTACAACATTCACTTCGTGCTGGCGTTTCTGTGGAATGTCGCGGTGCTGTACTTCACGCTAGGCTTCCGCCAGTTCAGCCATTACTTTACCGACATCCATCTCGCGCTCAATAACGACGACGTGCCGCGCGCGCGCGAAATTCTCAACGAATGGACCGGCCTCGACACGCTCGACATGCCGGTCAGCGAGATCGTGCGTCATACGCTGATTCACGCGGTGGTCGCGTCGCATCGCCATGTTTTCGGCGTGTTCTTCTGGTTTCTGATTCCCGTTGGGCCGGCCGGCGCTGTGCTGTATCGGATCGCCGAGTATCTGTCGCGCACGTGGGCGCGGCCGGTGGACGATCGTACCGTCGCGTTTTCGAGCTTCGCGCAGCGCGCGTTCTTCGTGATCGACTGGATTCCGGCGCGGCTCACGTCGCTCGGCTTTGCCATTGTCGGCAATTTCGAAGATGCGATTTACGCGTGGCGCAACCACGCGCGGCAGTGGCCGGATGCGAACGACGGCGTGCTGCTCGCGGCGGGTAGCGGTGCCCTCGGCGCGCGTCTGAGCGGGCCGCTTGCCGAGCCGTCGAGTCTTGATGCACTCGCTACTGGCGACGGCGGTCCGATGCAGGTGGGTGACGACTGCACGCCGCGCACGTTGCAATCGGCGGTCGGACTCGTCTGGCGCGCGGTCGTGCTGTGGATGATTCTGTTGCTGATGCTCACCATCGCCGTGTGGCTGGCTTGAAGCAACACACGTGATGTGCGTAAAAAAACGGGCAATCGCCCGTTTTTTTACGACCTCGACCTCGCAGCCCGCGCCAGACCCGTTCACCCATCCAAAGGATCGCGCGCCGTCCCGCACTGCCAGCACACGGTGAACTGCGCTTCGAGCTTTTCGCCGCATTGCCGACATTGCCAGCCGGGCGCACCTGCGGCCGGACCTCGCGACGCCGCATCGATCAGACGTCGCGCCACGGCCTCGTCGCGATCGTCCACGAGCCACAACTCGGGCGCGCACTGATCCGCGGGAATGTCGCCGAGCGCGCCGTTCAGATAGCGGTTGTGCAGCTCGCACGCGATGCCGGCTGCGGCCAGCACATTGATCCAATGCTGTCCGATGATGAGATTCGGCGCGCGCATCAGCTTCATGTCAGCGCACGATCTGGCTGGCTTCATGCACGAGTTGCGCGTACAGCGCATGCCGTTCGCGACGGATGCGGCCGTCCGCGACCGCTTCGAGGATCGCGCAGCCGGGCTCGTGCAAGTGATGGCAGTTGTAGAAGCGGCAGTTAGGCAAGAGAGGCCGGAACTCCGGGAACGCGCGCTCGAGCCGGCCCTCGGTCAAATGATGCAGGCCGAATTCCTGGAAGCCAGGCGAGTCGATCAGCGCACCGTTCCCGCCGTTCCCTCCATCACCCGGCAGCGCGCCGGGCAACGGATAAAGCCGCGTAAACGTCGTCGTATGGCGCCCGCTGTTCAACGCGGTCGAAATCTCGCGCGTGGCGACTTCGGCGTTTGGAATCAGCAGGTTCACGAGCGTCGATTTGCCCATCCCCGACTGGCCGAGCAAGAGCGTCGAGTGGCCGTGCAAATGGTCGATCAACGTCGCGCGGGCGTCGTCGGGTTGCGTCTTGATCGACACTTCCAGGACCGTATAGCCGAGTGCACGATAGGGCTCGAGCCGTTTGCGGGCGCCTTCGAGCGAATCGGTCACGTCGATCTTGTTCAGCACGATCAGCGGCTTGAGCTCGTTGGCCTCGGCGGCGACGAGCGCGCGCCCGAGCAGGTCTTCGCTGAAGTGCGGTTCGGTCGCGAGCACGATCAGCAACTGGTCGAGGTTCGCGGCGAAGAGCTTCGACTTGTACTGATCCGAGCGATACAGCAGATTGCGCCGCTCGCCGATTTCGACGATCACGCCCTGGTCCGCGGACGTCGGCTCGTAAATCACGCGATCGCCAACCGCGACCTCGCTGCGCTTGCCGCGCGGGAAGCATTGCAGCAGCGCGCCGCCGTCTTCGGGCGCGACCAGATAGTGGCGGCCATGCGCGGCCACCACGAGGCCGCCTACGCGCGTGCTGGACGTTGCGCGCGGCGCTTTCGGAGAGCGGCCGCTCATGCGTGCCGCAACAGTCGGTCGATCCGCTGCGAAGCCGGCGGATGCGAGTAGTAGAACGCGGTGTAGAGCGGATCGGGCGTCAACGTGGACGCATTGTCTTCGTACAGCTTGACGAGCGCGTTGACGAGGTCTTGCGCATCCGTTTGCGTGGCGGCGAACGCGTCGGCCTCGAACTCGTGTTTGCGAGAAGTCAGGCTGCCAAGCGGCGTGACGAAGAATACGAACACCGGCAGCGCGAGGAAGAACAGCACGAGCGCAAGACCGCTATTGCCGCCGATGAGCGACGGCCTCACGCCCAGTCCTTCATAGAACCAGACCTGCTGCATGAGCCAGCCGAGCAGCGCGAGCATCGCGAGGCTGATCGCGAACGTGACGAGCATCCGCTTGATCACGTGACGACGCTTGAAATGGCCGAGCTCGTGCGCGAGCACGGCCTCGATCTCGCTGCCCGACAGGCGCGCGAGCAGCGTGTCGAAAAACACGATGCGCTTGGCCGCGCCGAAGCCCGTGAAGTACGCATTGCCGTGCGCCGAGCGGCGGCTGCCGTCCATCACGAAGAGGCCCTTGGCCGCGAAGCCGCAGCGCTTCATCAGCGCTTCGATGCGGCTTTTCAGCGCTTCGTCCTTAAGCGGCTCGAACTTGTTGAAAAGCGGCGCGATAAACGACGGATACAGCACCAGCACGAGCATCTGAAAGACGACCCAGACGATCCACGTCCACAGCCACCAGAAGCTGCCCGCCTGGTTCATCAGCCACAGCACGACAAAGAGCAGCGGCAGGCCGAACGCGGCGCCGAGCAGCACGCCCTTCAAACGGTCGACGACGAAAATCCGCTTGCTCATCCGGTTAAAGCCGAAGCGTTGCTCGATCACGAACTGACGGTAGTAGTCGAATGGCAGATCGATCGCGCTGGTGATCGCGATCACTGCCGCGACGAGTGCAATCTGGCCGACATAGCCGCGGCCGAGCCAGTCGGTGATCGCCAGATCGAGCGCCTGCACGCCGCCGAGCAGCGTGAGGCCGATCAGCACCGCCGCGCCGACGACGATCTCGATCATCGTGAGACGCGTGCGCTCGACGGTGTAGTCGGCGGCGCGCTGGTGCGCGGTGAGCGCGATGGTGCCGGCAAACTGGCTCGGCACCTGCTCGCGATGGCGCGCGACGAAGCGGATTTGCCGCGACGCGAGCCACAGCTTGGTGCCGACCATCGCCACGACGGCGACGACGAACAGGACGGTGAAGTACAGGGTAGGCATCCGTGGATTCCGTGGTATCTATGCGAGAATTATATGTTTCTTCCCGCGTCGCAGCGGGGGCCGGCTTAAACCATCCATAACCATTTCACACGAACGATCGCCGCGGCGTCCGGGCTTTCACCAAGCTCGCGGCCGGGCCGTCAAGGTTGCCTTCATGACTGACATCCTCCAATCCCCTGCACCAGTGCCGCTCGTGCGCAGCGACATGAACCTCGTCTGGCTGGACATGGAAATGACCGGGCTCGATCCGGACTCCGACCGCATCATCGAAATCGCCGTGGTGGTCACGAATTCGACGCTGGACAGAATGGCCGAAGGTCCGGTTCTCGCGATTCATCAGAGCGACGAGACGCTCGCCAAAATGGACCAGTGGAATCAGAACACGCATGGTCGTTCCGGGTTGATCGACCGTGTGAAGGCGTCCACCGTCAGCGAAATCGAGGCCACCGAACAGATCCGCGCATTTCTCGCGCAGTACGTGCCGCCCGGCAAATCGCCGATGTGCGGCAACTCGATCTGCCAGGACCGCCGCTTCATGGCGCGCTGGATGCCCGAGCTCGAGACGTTCTTCCACTACCGCAATCTGGACGTGAGCACGCTGAAGGAACTCTGCCGCCGCTGGCAGCCCGCGATCTACAAGGGTTTCCAGAAGCGCGCGATGCACACGGCGCTGGCCGACATCCACGAGTCGATCGACGAACTGAAGTACTACCGCGAACACTTCCTCATTCCGCCGGCGCCCGACGCCTCGATGAACGCCGAATAACCGGCGAGCGAGCGCGAAATAAGTCAGGCCGGCCTCGGCGCGCGCACCGCGTTCTTCGGCCGGAACGCTTTCACGACCTCGGCGTTGGTCTCGACATACGGCCCGCCGATCAGGTCGATGCAGTACGGCACCGCGGCGAAAATGCCCGGCACCTTCACCGCGCCTTCTGCATCGCGCAAGCCTTCCAGCGTTTCCTTGATCGACTTCGGCTGGCCCGGCAGATTGACGATCAGCGCCGCGTGGTCCGCCGTTTCGCGGATCACCGCGACCTGGCGCGACAGGATCGCGGTCGGCACGAAATTCAGGCTGATCTGCCGCATCTGCTCGCCGAATCCCGGCATTTCCTTGGTAGCGACGGCAAGCGTCGCCTCGGGCGTCACGTCGCGCCGCGACGGGCCGGTGCCGCCGGTGGTCAGCACGAGGTCGCAGCCGACTTCATCGACGAGCTCCGCGAGCGTGGCGGAGATGGTCGGCGCGTCGTCCTGGATCAGGCGCGTGACGACCTGCCACGGCGAACTCAAGGCCGCGCCGAGCCATTCCTGCAGCGCCGGGATGCCCTTGTCCTCGTACACGCCGGTGGACGCGCGGTCGCTGATCGACACTAGGCCAATCAGGATCTCGTCGGGATGATTGCGCACGAGCTTGTGATTGCCTGGCGAGTCAGGCGTCGCGGTCGTCATCGTCGTCTTCCTCGGCGTCAGCGTCTGCGTCTGCGGCATCGGTCGCGGCGGCGGGGCCGTCCGCGTTCTTGATCCACTGGAACAGCTCGCGGAAATAGCGCGGCGGCTTGTTCTGCTGCGCCTCTTTGCGCGCATTGCGAATCAGCGTGCGGCCTTGCTGCGGATCCGCGTTCGGATGCTGGCGGATGAATTCGGTCAGCGCGGCGTCGTCGGCGAGCAGCTTGTCGCGAGTGCGCTCGATCCAGTGCAGCTTGGCCGTTTCCGCCTTGTTGACGCCGTTGTAGGTGTCGAGCGCGGTGCGCAGCGCGGCGGTTTCGTCGTCGAGCAGCGAGCGCATTACGCGGCCGACGTACTGAAGCTGACGGCGCTTGCCTTCGTGGTCGGTGATGCGGCGCGCCTCGCGCACGGCGTCGTCGAGCTTTTCGGGCATCGGCATGCGCTTGAGCGCGTCTTTCGGCAGCGCGATCAGCGCCTCGCCCAGTTCCTGCAGCGCGTGCATTTCGCGCTTCAACTGGGACTTGCTCGGACGGTCGTAGCCGTTCTCGTCGACTTCCGGCTCGGCGGATTCGATGGGTTGAATGCGGGTTTTGCGTGTCATGCGGATATTGTAGCGTGCCGGGCCTTGCAAACCCGCCGCCGCGCCGTATAGAGCGGCGCGCGCGCTGCGAAAAACCGCGCTGCGAATGCCAGGTGCGCGAGCGCTTAGCTTGCTATGATCGCGGGATGCTTCAACGATGCTCATGCGCCCGTCATGCGCAGATTAGGCGCAAGCAATCGCGCGGCACGCGAACACGCATGGGCGAACACCCGGGCCGCTCGGCCCCAAAAGGACGGCAACGACAATGGCAGCAGACATGGACGTCAAGCAGCGCTTTTTTCCGCATACCCAGGATGAACTGAAGGAAATCGCCTCGGACATCCTTCGTCACGCGAAGTCGCTCGGCGGCACCGACGCGGCGACCGAAATTTCCGAAGGCGACGGCCTGTCCGTCTCCGTGCGGCGCGGCGAAGTCGAAACGATCGAGCACAACCGCGACAAGATGGTCGGCGTGACGGTGTTCATCGGCAACAAGCGCGGCAACGCGAGCACTTCCGATTTTTCGTCGCAAGCGCTGAAGGACACGGTCGCGGCGGCGTACAACATCGCGCGCTTCACGGCCGAAGACGATTGCGCGGGCCTCGCCGAAGCCGAGCTGCTCGAAACGGAGCCGCGCGATCTCGATCTCTATCACCCGTGGAATCTGTCCGCCGACGAAGCCGTGGAAATCGCCCGTCGCGCGGAAGACGCCGCGTTCGCGACCGATCCGCAGATCAAGAACTCGGAAGGCGCGAGCGTGTCGGCGCAGCACTCGCAGTTCGTGCTCGCCACGTCGCGCGGCTTTCTTGCGGGCTATCCGTACTCGCGGCATTACATTGCGTGCGCGCCGATTGCCGGCAGCGGCCGCAACATGCAGCGCGACGACTGGTACACGTCCACGCGCAGCGCCGAACAGCTTGCCGATCCGGAAGCGGTTGGCCGTTACGCGGCGCAGCGGGCGCTCGCGCGCATCGGCGCGCGCGGCCTGGATACGCGCAAGGTGCCGGTGCTGTTCGAGGCGCCGCTCGCCGCCGGTCTGCTCGGCGCGTTCGTGCAGGCGACGAGCGGCGGCGCGCTGTACCGCAAGACGACGTTTCTCGTCGACAGTCTCGGCAAGCCGGTGTTCGCCCCGCATGTGCAGATCGTCGAAGATCCGCATGTGCCGCGCGCGATGGGCAGCGCGCCGTTCGACGAGGAAGGCGTGCGCACGCGGCAGCGCTCGGTCGTGAAAGACGGCGTCGTGGAAGGCTATTTCCTGTCCACGTACTCCGCGCGCAAGCTCGGCATGCAGACCACCGGCAACGCCGGCGGCTCGCACAACCTGTCGCTGCAGAGTTCGAGCACGCGTCCCGAGGACGACTTCGAGGAGATGCTGCGCAAGCTCGGCACCGGCCTTTTGCTGACTGAACTGATGGGGCAGGGCGTGAACTATGTGACGGGCGACTATTCGCGCGGCGCGTCGGGCTTCTGGGTCGAGAACGGCAAGATCCAGTATCCGGTCGAGGAGATCACCGTCGCGAGCACGCTGCAGGAGATGTTCCGCCATATCGTCGCGATCGGCGCGGATACCATCACGCGAGGCACCAAGCAGACTGGCTCGGTGCTGATCGAGCGGATGACGATCGCGGGGCAGTAAGCGGTTTCACTGTTGCGGCGGCGCTCGCTACGGGCGCCGCAGACGAAAACGCCACGCCTGGCTTGCGTGGCGTTTCGCTTTTGACGGCGCGCTTCATGGCTCGCTTCATGGCGCGAGTCGGTGCTTCATGAGGCCGCGGCCTCAGCGTTTTTTGCGCTTATACGTCACGAACGCATAGTCGAAATCGTTCGGCGCGTGCGCGCGATGCGTTTCGTGCGCGACTTCTTCCCACTCGTCCGGGTCGACGGCGGGGAACGTCACGTCGCCCTGGAAATCGGCCGAGATCTCGGTGACGATCAGCTTGTCCGCGAGACGCAGCCCTTCCACATACAACTGCGCGCCGCCGATCAGAAACGCTTCCGGCGCCTGGTCTTGCGCCGCGAGCTTCAGCGCTTCGCCGAGCGTGGTCGCGGCGTCGCAGCCCTGGAAGCGCCGCGTGGCGTCGCGTGTCACGACGATGTTGCGGCGTCCCGGCAGCGGCCTGCCGATCGACTCATGCGTCTTGCGGCCCATGATGATGGGCGCGCCCATCGTCGTGCGCTTGAAAAACGCCAGGTCTTCGGGAAGTCGCCAGGGCAACTGGTTGTCGCGGCCGATCACGCCGTTATTGGCGCGAGCGACGATCAGGGTGAGCGTCGTCATCGAATGGAAGGGGGAACGTAATCGGATCGATTCTACCTGAGCGAAGCGTCGCGGCCGCCGACGGAGCCGGCAGCGGCAACGGTAGCGGCGGAGCGACCTCGTCCCACAAGGTCACGCGCGCGCTTTTCGCACGCGCCGGTCGTGGCGCGCCGCGAGTCCCGATCCGCGGAATCGGCATCGTGATCGTCCGACAAAGTACCGCATGCGTTGCAATCCGTGCCCGACGGACGCGCAACCGAAGTGTTCGCATAATGACTCTCCAGATGCAGGCAATTAGCGAAACACGTGCCACCGGGCGCAATCCCTTGGTGGGTCGGGTTGCAACTTCTTGCTCGCGCAATCCGATAAAAGGAATCGGCTGTAAACGTTGCAGGTCTGAAACGGCGAGAAGAAAATACCTATTAACTGTTAATTGCAGCGGTATGAACTACCTCCAGCGCTATGTATGAGAGAACCGCTTCCCACAATTGGTTATTCGTAAGTTGATTACTTATTTATCCCCGCGCGCGCCTTGCTGGACAAGGGCAGCCGGATTAAATTCGCATAATTGTTTTCCAAGCGGCGCGCGTATAGTAAGCTCTCGGAAAGAGCTTCAAATTTAAAAAAGCCCGCTAACGGGCCGTCTCAAACACACACGCCGCTTTCTGGGGATCAGCTGTCCGCACGGAATGGAATGGCCGTTCGGTTTTTGCTATTTGCGAATCCCGAATGTGCCAGCGTGTCTGAATTGCGGTTCAGGTGCGTGCATCATCCTTAACGTTCGTTGACGAGAGGATCTGAATAATGGAACCCGCAACGCGGCAACTGATTTACGTTTCGCGAGAGCCAAGCGCGGAACTGAACACCCGCTTTCACCAGCGTGGCTGGCATGTGGAAGTGGTGGGATCGGCGCGCGACGCGCGCCGGGCCGTACGCGCCGGTTCGGCAGCGGGTGGCCTGCTTGATCTGTCCAGTCATTTCCAGCCGCATGAAATCGCCGCTTTCGAATCCTGCCTGACCATGCCGAACGTCGGCTGGGTCGCCGCGACCATGCCCGGCCAACTCCAGGACGCGGCGCTGCGCCGCCTCGTGCGCGATTATTGTTTCGACTATGTGACCGTGCCGTATTCCGGCGACCGGATCGTCGATTCCGTCGGCCATGCATACGGCATGATTTCGCTCGGCGAACCGGCTTCGAACGACGGATCGCAAGGCGCCGAAGGCGAAATGGTCGGCTCGTGCGACGCGATGCTCGCGCTGTTCCGTTCCATCCGCAAAGTTGCAATGACCGACGCGCCGGTTTTTATCTCCGGCGAATCGGGCACCGGCAAGGAACTCACGGCGGTCGCGATTCACGAGCGTTCGTCGCGGCGCAATGCGCCGTTCGTGCCGATCAACTGCGGCGCGATCCCGCCGCATCTGCTGCAGTCCGAACTATTCGGCTACGAACGCGGCGCGTTCACGGGCGCGAATCAGCGCAAGATCGGCCGCGTTGAAGCGGCCAACGGCGGCACGCTGTTTCTCGACGAAATCGGCGATCTGCCGCTCGAAAGCCAGGCGAGCCTGTTGCGCTTCCTGCAGGAGCGCAAGGTCGAGCGGCTCGGCGGTCATAGCGCGATCGACGTCGACGTGCGGATTATTTCCGCCACGCACGTCGACATGACGGCGGCCATGATTGAAGGCCGTTTCCGCTCGGACCTTTACCATCGGCTGTGCGTGCTGCAAATCGACGAGCCGCCGCTGCGCGCGCGCGGCAAGGATATTGAACTGCTCGCGCGTCACATGCTGGAACGTTTCAAGAAAGACGCAAGCCGGCGGCTGCGCGGCTTTGCGCCCGACGCGATCGCGGCTTTGCACAACTACGGCTGGCCGGGCAACGTGCGCGAGCTAATCAACCGCGTGCGGCGAGCCATTGTGATGTCCGAAGGACGCGCGATCACGGCGCGCGATCTGGAATTGGCCGAGTACGTCGAGATCGTGCCGGTGTCGCTCGCGCAGGCGCGCGAAGCCGCTGAGCGTCAGGCTATCGAACTCGCGCTGTTGCGGCATCGCGGGCGTCTTGGCGACGCCGCGCAGGAGCTCGGTATTTCGCGCGTCACGCTATACCGGCTGCTCTGCTCGCATGGCATGCGTCATATGGAAAGCGAGCCGCTTTCGGCGCCGAACGGTACGTTGCCGGCATCTGTGCCGCATCTCTGAGCCGACGGGCGGGCGTTATCGGGCGTTGCGTTTGTGAATGGGCGCCGCTGCGGGTGCTGAGTTGTGCCGCGGCGGTGACTTCCGGGGTTTGCGCGCGGGAGTGTTGGCGTTGCGCGCGTTACGCCTCGCCCCGCCCCGATCCTGGTCCCGTCTGTTCTCATCACTTCTCTTCAGTTCCCCTCTGTCGCATCGCAGCGGCGGCGCCATGTCGCCGCGCTTGGTAAAATCGGGTTTTCCGCTCAATCTCGCGGCACGCCGGCTGTAGCGTGCGCCGGCCTGCGCCGCGTCGAAGGAACCCGCATGAAACAATACCTGGACCTCGTCCGCACGATTCTCGACACTGGCTCGTGGCAGGAGAACCGCACCGGCATTCGCACGATCAGCATGCCGGGCGCCATGTTGCGCTTCGATCTCCAGCAAGGTTTCCCGGCGGTCACGACGAAGAAACTCGCGTTCAAGTCGGCCGTGGGCGAACTGGTCGGTTTCCTGCGCGCGTCGCGCAGCGCGGCGGATTTCCGCGATCTCGGCTGCAAGGTGTGGGACGCCAACGCGAACCAGAACCCGCAGTGGCTGGCCAACCCGTATCGCGAGGGCCCCGACGATCTCGGCGATGTCTACGGCGTGCAATGGCGTCAATGGCCCGCGTACAAGGTGCTGGACGCCGCGGCGAGCGCGCAGCTTGCCGACGCGACCGCGCGCGGCTTTCAAGTAGTGACGGAGTTCGACGAAAACGGCAGCCGCAAGGTGCTGCTGTACAAGGCAATCGATCAATTGCGCCAGTGTCTCGACACGATCATGCAGAACCCGTCGGACCGGCGGATTCTGTTTCATGCGTGGAACCCGGCCGTGCTGGACCAGATCGCGTTGCCCGCGTGCCATCTGCTTTATCAGTTCCTGCCGAACGTCGCGCGCAAGGAGATTTCGCTGTGCCTGTACATCCGCAGCAACGATGTCGGGCTCGGCACGCCGTTCAATCTGACCGAGGGCGCGGCGTTGCTGCATCTGGTCGGCCGCCTGACGGGCTATACGCCGCGCTGGTTCACCTACTTTATCGGCGACGCACACATCTACGAGAATCAGCTTGCCATGCTGCAGGAGCAGCTCAAGCGCGAGCCGTATGAAAGCCCGGCGCTCGCGATTTCCGACCGCGTGCCGGACTACGCGAAGACCGGCGTGTACGAGCCGGAATGGCTCGAGAAGATCGAACCGTCGGACTTTTCGCTGGTCGGCTATCGGCATCACGAGCCGCTAACGGCGCCGATGGCGGTTTAAGCGGCGCTGTACGGAGAAGGGTAAAGCCCCTGCGATGTGAATCGCGGGGGCTTTTTTTATGTCGATGAACGTTGCGGTTTGGGAAAGCAGAGAGCGCTTAGCCTCGGTGATGCTCGTCGTGGCCACCGCCCGACCGCTGCTCGCCGTGCGGCGGTTGTGGTTGCGGCTGCGGACGCGGTTGCTGCTGCTGCGCTTGCGGCTGAGGACGCGGCTCGGGGCGCGGCTGCGCTTGCTGCGGATGGAACTCGGGGCGCGGCTGCTGCTGAGCCTGCGGCTGAGGACGTGGTTCTGGACGCGGCTGCATCTGCTGCGGATGGAACTCGGGACGCGGTTGTTGCTGCGCCTGCGGCTGAGGGCGCGGTTCGGGGCGCGGCTGCATCTGCTGCGGATGGAACTCCGGACGCGGCTGCTGTTGCGCCTGCATCTGCTGCGGATTGAGTGCGGAACGCGGCTGCTGTTGCGCCTGCGGCTGACGCTGCGGCTCAGCCCCCGGCTGTGCCTGCTGCTGACGAAACTCCTGCCGAGGCGGCTCTTGCCCCCGCGGTTGCGGGCGCACTTCGCCACCAGCCTGCGCCTGAACCCCCTGACGCGGTTGCTCCTGAACTTGCTGCGGCCGCCCAAGCGCCTGCGCGCGTTCGTCGCGCTGCGCCGGCTGCGCATCCTGCCGCAGCCCCTGACTTTGACCTTGCCCGATCCGCGTCTGCTGTCCCACGGCGGGATTCTGCACCGGACGAGGCACACCGCCTTGCCGCCCCGCGGCATCCACGTCACCGCGAGCCTGCTGGGCGCCGCCGACCCTTGGCGCCTGCGATCCCTCACCTCCGCGCTGCAAACTCTGCTGCGCTTGCTGAGCCATCGGCACATGCGGCTGAGTCCAGGCAGGCTGCTGACGACCATCGGCTCCAGCTTGCCGCCCCGCGTCCTGTGACCGCGCAAACCCGGCCGCGTTGCCGCCGTTCTCACGCGGCGGACGCGGCACGCCGTTCGCCGCGCCAGCCGGCTGACCGTTCGCCACTGCCTGCATGCCGGGCCGCCCCTGCTGCATCGCTGCATGCGGCGGTTCGCCTGCGCCAGGCGCCTCGCCGGGGCGGCGCGTTGCCTGCTCACCGCGATCAGCAGCGCCCGGCGCGGGCCGCCCGCCAAGCCCCGGCTCAGGAGCCGGCGCGCCTGCTGCCGCGCCAGGCATTCGTCCCGGAAGATGCGACTGCACGACCCGGACGTTCTGCATCGGCGAAGAACCAGGCGCGCCCGCGAAGTGCGCCGGCACCGACGTCCGCACGATCGGCTGCCCCGCGCCAGGCACGCGCGCCCCGCTTTGCGCAAAACGCTGCGCGAGGCCGTCGTGGTACGCGGGCGGCAGCGACGGACTGCGCGTCGCCATCACCGGACGCCCGATGACGCCCGCCGGCGGTCGGTAATTCGCGTTGCGCTGGCCGGGCCCGAAGCTCTCGCGCACCGGCGCGATGCCCGGAGCGCCGGGGTTGATCCGCGCGTTGCGCCACTGCGCCGGGTCGACCTTCTGCGCGAACCGTCCGACCGGCTGTCCGTGAACGAAAGCCGTCGCGGGCACGGCGGTCACGGCCCGCGGCGCCCGATAGTTGATGTACGTGTTGTGGACGTTGGTGATGTTGGTGATGTTGGTGATGTTGGTGATGTTGGTGATGTTGGTGTGGTTGTAGTTGTTGACCACCGTCGTGCGATTGACGCGTTCGTAGTAGCGCGGGCTCCAGTTGTCGCGGCCGCCCCATTGCGGGTGCCATCGTTCGCCGGGGCCGAGCGGGAACCACGCGACGCCCGCAGCCATCGCGCCGCCGATCGCCAGATTCACGCCCCAATCGACCCCGCCGCCGCCACCACCGACGAACGCCACCAGCGCCGGCGCATAGACCGGCGGCGCGTTGACCACCACAGGCCCCGGCACCCACGCCCACGAATCGTCGACATAAGCCCAGCGGCCGTAGTGGTAGGGCGCGAAACCCCACGGCGCGTCGTCGACCCATGTCCAGCCCCACGGCGCCTGCCATACCCAGTGGCCGTCGTGATAGGGCGCCCAGCCTGCGGGCGTCGCGCGCGGCACCCAGACTTCGCCGTATTGCGGACTGCTGCGCCACGTGCCGTTGGCGTCGAGGTCCTGATAACCGGGAATTTCGCGCGATACATACCGCGCCGATACCGAGCGGTCTTCCGCGGCGTCGCGGCTCGCGGCCCATTGGTCGAACGCGTCGGCGCCCGGCGCGCCGTCGTCGGCGAGCGCCTGCAGATCGGTGCCGGCAAAGCGCAAGTGCTGGCCGGCGGCGATCGGCACCTGAGCGCCGTCGCCATACGCCGTCGCGCTGCCGCTGCGCACGGTGACGGTGGTGCTGCTGCCGTCGGGCGCGACGTCCACGCGGTAGTCGCCCGCGCCGTTCAGCCCGAGCGCGAGATTCGGGGTGTCGATTTCATACGACGAGCCCGGCGGCAATTCCCGCACGCGCGCCGACAAAGTACCTTGCGCGACTTTCAACTGCGCGCTGTTGTCGTCGAGATTGAGCAGATCGAGACTGGTGGACTCGCCCAGACGCACGGCCGTGGAGCCGATATGCAGCTCGGAGCGTGCGTTCCGGTCATTCCACAACTGATCGCCGGTGGTGAGCGGCCGATTGATCTGGGCGTACGACCAGTCGGCGGCGCCGGCGGGCTCTGTCGTGACGGTCCCGGCCATGTAGTTCAGACGCGCGACGCGCCCCGGCGGATCGGCGTCCTGCGTCGCGACGCCTTGCGGTGCGGGAACGGCTTGCTGCGCGAGCGCGCATTGCGTCGCGAACAGGAAGGCGGCGGTGGCGAGCAACGTGTAGCCGAGTGTCCGATGTCTCGACGGTTCGCGCGGGGTCGTGGTTTTCATGATTCGTTCTCCGACGGACGATGCACATGCAGCATCCGTGAACCACTCTACCCGCGCCCTATGTTTCAAGGCCCCCACTTTTGTAAGGCCGTCTCACCAGCGGTAACAAAAGGTCTCGATCGAGGCGTGGAGGCGGGCTCGGCTGCGTTTGGCGCGGCAACCCGGACTGAACGCCGAGCCGCGCCGGAGTCAACGCTTCGGCGTTCCGCCTGCCCGCCGCTCACTCCGCGAGAAACGCGTCGAAATGCCGATGACCTGCCGGCGTGATCCGCAAAATGCGCGGCCGCTCGGTCCGTTCGACCCAGCCGCGCGCCGCCCACGAATCCAGCAATGCCGCGCCGAGCGCGCCGCCGAGGTGCGGGCGTCGCTCGCTCCAGTCCGGGCATGTGCAGGCGAAGCGGCGTCGACGGCTGCGCTGCGCCGACACGTCGATGCCCCAGTCGGCGAAGCGGGCAGCGCCGTCGGACGTGGCTTCGAGCGACGTCCCTTGCAGGCTCAGCAGTCCGCGGCCGACGAGCCGCTCGAACACCCGCACCGACAGTTCGCCCGCCATGTGGTCGTAGCAGGTGCGCGCGTAGCGCATGTCGGTCGGCACCGTGCGCACCGGACGCGGCGCGGGGCGCTGGGGCGCGCTGACTTGCGCGACGTTGGCCAGCGCTTCGATGGAGGCCGCGATATCCGCCGATGCAATCCGGAAATAGCGATGCCGGCCGCGCACTTCGAGCGCGAGCAGGCCGCCGTCGGTGAGACGCGCGAGATGCGCGCTGGCCGCCGACGGCGACAGCCCGGCGATCATCGTGAGTTCGCCGGCGGGGCGGGCGCTGCCGTCCATCAGCGCCCACAGCATGGCTGCGCGGCCGGGGTCGGCCAGCAGCGCGCCGATCCGGCTCAAGCCTGGAAAATGATTGTGTTCATCTGCTAGGAAGGCGGGCATGGGGCGCTCCGTGTTCGGTCTTTCGGGCGATGCGCGGGTCGCACAACGCGTCATGTGCCACTCTACGCGGCGCATGCATTCGATGTTTCAGCTTAGCGTGAACCGTCGAATGCAGCAGCTACGAAAACCCGGCCCGTCTGCGGGCGGACCGTGCTCGGCGCTTGCCTGTGCGTTCATGCGTGCGCTTCCACTGCCAAGCTAGAATCGACGCCTGTCTTTCGAAGGAACGCAGTCATGAAAATGGTTTTGGCCTTAGTGGCGTCGATCGTGTTGCTGGGCGCTTGCGCGCAGGGCGGTTCGACGTCGGGCGCGGGCACCGGCAGCGTCACCATGTACGGCACGATCGACGAAGGCATCACTTTTCGTAAGTAACGGAACGGCCGCACGGTCTGGTTAAACGGTCCCGAATGGCAGAAAGTGATGCATCATTGTCATGACTGCCACGCGCGAGCATGTGACGATGCGGCTTTCGCTACTCGAGCCACTCAGGCCACTCGAGGCACCTGGCCCACTTCGCCCACTTGGACCACGGAAGCCGCGATGGCTTGAACAGCGACCGCCGCGACGGTGCGCTCAGAGCCGCCGCGATCACTCTCCGCCGCCGGAACCGACCTATGCCGCCAGCCGCTTCTGCTTCCGCCTCCGCCCCCAGCACCGCTTCAACCTTCTCCGACCACGCCGCCGATCTGCGCGGCCCCGATCCCCACGGCCGCCGCGCCGCGCGCGTGCTGGCCGTTTGCCAGGCGCTGTACACATCGTCGGTATCGATCGATCTGACGCTGACCGGGCTCGTCGGCTACACGCTCGCCGACGACAAGGCGCTCGCCACACTGCCGTTCTCGTTGATCACGGTCGCGGCCGCGCTGACGACCGTCTTCGCTTCGTTCCTGATGGCGCGCATCGGCCGTCGCGCGGGCTTCGTACTCGGCGCGGGCGTCGGCGCGCTGGGCGGCGCGGTGTCCGTGTGGGCGATCTTCCATCACGACTTCTGGGCGTTCTGCGCGGGCACGGCGACCGTCGGCGTGTTTCAGGCGTTCGCGCAGTACTACCGGCTGGCCGCCGCCGACGCAGTCGGACTCGAAGGCAAGAGCCGCGCGATCTCGACGGTGCTCACGGGCGGCGTCGTCGCGGCCGTGTGCGGTCCGCTGCTCGCCGCGTGGAGCAAGGACTGGCTTGCGCCCGTCGCGTTCGCGGGCTCCTATGCGCTCGTGACCGGACTCGGGCTCGCGTCGATCGTCCTGCTGATGCTGCTGTACCGCGACATGGCGCCTGCGCCCGCCGCGGCCACTTCCGACGACGCCGCGCGGCCTCTGCGCGAGATCGTGCGGCAGCCGATCTTCGCGGCGGCGCTCGCGAACAACGCGCTCGGCTATGCCGTGATGATGTTCGTGATGACCGCGACGCCGATCGCCGCAGTGGCGTGCGGGCACAGCATCGGCGACGGCGCCGCGATCATCCAGTGGCATCTGGTCGGCATGTTCGCGCCGTCGCTGTTTTCCGCGCGGCTGATCCGGCGCTTCGGCGTGCTGCCGGTGATCGGTGCGGGCATCGCGCTGTCGGCGTTGTGCGGCGTGTTCGCGTTGCGTTCGACCGATCTCCCGCATTTCTACGCCGCGCTCGCGTGCCTGGGCGTCGGCTGGAACTTCATGTTCGTCGGCGGCTCGACGCTGCTCGCGCAATCGTACCGGCCGTCGGAGCGCGCGAGGACGCAGGCGACCAGCGAATTCACCACGTTCGCGTGTTCCGCGCTCGGCTCGCTGTTCGCCGGGCAATTGCTGGCGCGCTTCGGCTGGGCGGCGATCAATGCGGCGATCTTTCCGCTCCTCGGCGTGGCGGCGCTTGCGACGCTGGCTTACGCGCGCTCGTTGAAGCGCCGCGCGGCGTCGGGAGTCGCGTGATGAGCGCGCGTCATATCGTGTTCGCCGTCGCGCCCGATCTCGTGTTGCTCGACGCATGCGGCCCGCTCGAAGCGTTCTGGCGCGCGGAACTGACTATGGCCGCGGGGAGGGGGGATGGTAGGGGCGCTGGTGCTGGCACTGGCAACGGCACTGGCTCCGGCTCTGGTTCTGGCTCTGGTTCTGGCTCTGGTTCTGGCTCCGGCTCCGGCTCCGGCAACGGCAACGGCAACGGCAACGGCAGCGGCAGCGGCAGCGGCAACGGCAACGGCAACGGCAACGGCAGCGGCACTGGCAACGGCAACGGCAACACCAACGGCAACACCAACGACGCCTCGCCCGTGCCCCACTCGCCGCACTCCCGCCCCGTCGCGTACCGCACGACGGTTGCATCGATCGACGGCGGCGTCCTTCAGACTTTTCCTGGCCTGCCGGTCGTGACCGAACGGCTCGACTCGCTCGACGCCCAGCCGATCGACACACTGATCGTCCCCGGCGTTCCCATCGATGAGCACTGCACGCTGCAACCCGAACTCGTCGCGTGGATCAGGCGCAATGCGCCGCGCGCCCGCCGCATCTGCTCCGTGTGCACCGGTGCGTTCTACCTGGCGGCGGCGGGCCTGCTCGACGGCCGGCGCGCGACCACACACTGGCGCGAGGCCGCGCATCTCGCGCGCCGTTTTCCCAATGTGCACGTCGACGCCGATCCGATTTTCATCCGCGACGCGGGGTCGGGCGCGCGGTCACACGAACACAGCAGCACAACCCCGCGCGAAAGCGTGGTCTGGACCTCGGCAGGCGTGACCGCAGGCATCGATCTCGCGCTTGCATTGATCGACGAAGACCTCGGCCACGCAGTCGCGATGCAGGCCGCACGGCGCCTCGTCGTCTTCATGAAGCGGCCGGGCGGCCAGTCGCAGTTCAGCGCGGCGCTGGCGGCGCAGGCATCGGCGGGCGGGCCGTTCGACGCGTTGCATAGCTGGATGGCCGCGCATCTGCGTGACGATTTGACGGTCGAGCGGCTCGCCGAGCGCGCGCGGATGACGCCGCGGACTTTCGCGCGCCGCTACGTCGACGAAGTGGGGCGCACGCCGGCGAAAACCGTGTCGGCGCTGCGTCTCGAAGCGGCTTCGCGGGCGCTCGCGGAATCACGTCGGCCGCTTAAGCGGATCGCGCTCGACTGCGGCTTCGGCAGCGAGCAGAACTTGCGGCGCGCGTTCGTACGGCGCTTCGGCGTGTTGCCGCTCGATTATCGCGAGCGGTTTATGTCGGCGGCAGCAGCGCCGTCGTCGGCGGCGAGCGGCGTGGTTGCCGCGGACAGCGGGCGCCTCGAAACGCTCTGAACCGCGATGCTCGCGCGGAGAACCCGCGCATCGAGTAGTGGAAATTCGACGTCAAAATCCGCGCCACGCGTCGCCGCACCGCTTCGGCGTGCTGCCGCTCGATTATCGGGAGCGGTTCCTGTCGGCGGCAGCAGCGCCGTCGTTGGCGGCGAGCGGTGCGATTGTCGCGGACAGCGCGCGCCTCGAAACGCTCTGAACCGCCGCGCTCGCGCGCCGAGACCCGCCGCATCGAATCGTGGAAATTCCGTGTCGAAGAAGTCTCTGGCACGCGTCGCCGCGCCGCGCGCGGCCGCACCCGTCGCCATCGTCGTCGACCTTAAGCGCTCAACAAGGCCAGCCGCCGCCCAAACAGGCACCACCTCGTCCACCTATCGCCTCACCAGCCGATCCGACAAATTGGCGCGCCGTCAATATTGCGCTCGTATAATCGCCTCCTTTCAATGCATCCGATTGACCGGAGTCAAGATGAGCAGCCATCCTGCAGCGCCGCTGGACCGTTCCGAAACCACCTTCCGTTTTCTCGCCGAACCGAGTTCGGTCAACTTCGGCGGCAAGGTGCACGGCGGCGCGCTGATGAAATGGATCGACGAAACCGCCTATGCGTGCGCGGCCGTCTGGTCGGGGCGTTATTGCGTGACGGTGAGCGTCGGCAACATTCGTTTTCGTCGGCCGATTCTGGTCGGCAACCTCGTCGAATTGCGCGCGCGGGTCGTGGCGACGGGACGCACCAGCATGCACATCCACGTGTCGGTGCAGGCGGGCGATCCGAAGGGCGGGGAGCTGCTGCAAACCACGGACTGTCTCGTCGTGATGGTCGCGGTCAACGAGAACGGCAGCCCGGTGCAGGTGCCGTCGTTCGTACCGGAAACCGACGAGCAGAAGCGCCTCGCGAGATACGCAATGGATGTGAAGGAAGCGCTCGACGCGATCGTCGAACTGAAGCCCGAAGAAGTGGCGCAGGGCAAGATCTGAACAACGAGGGTTACGGGCGCCGACTTCAAAGCGGTGCGAGCCACAAGCGCACGCACCTCACGTACCGAACCCACGTTTCCAGACCGAAAATCAAAGCGGGCAAACCGGGCAAACCGGGCAAACCGGGCAAACCGGGCAAACCGGGCAAACCGGGCGACTCACCACGAGCCGCCCAACAACCGCCCGAGGCGTCGAGGCGTCCCTACGGCGCCGAATGCCCGACCATATCTCCCGGCCGCACCCATTCGTCGAACTGCTGCTCGGTGACATGACCGAGCGCGAGCGCCGCGGCTTTCAGCGTGGTGCCTTCCTTGTGCGCCTTCTTCGCGATCTGCGCGGCCTTGTCGTAACCGATGTGCGGATTGAGCGCCGTCACGAGCATCAGCGATTCGTTGAGCAGCGTGTCGATCCGCTCGCGATTCGGCTCGATGCCAACCGCACAGTTCTCGTTGAAACTGCGCGCGCCGTCCGTCAGCAGGCGAATGGATTGCAGTACGTTGTGCGCAATCATCGGCCGGAATACGTTCAGTTCGAAGTTGCCGCTCGCGCCGCCGACGTTCACCGCGACGTCGTTGCCGAACACCTGCGCGCACAGCATCGTCAATGCTTCGGACTGCGTCGGATTGACCTTGCCCGGCATGATGGAGCTGCCCGGTTCGTTCTCGGGAATCGACAGTTCGCCGAGGCCGCAGCGCGGACCGCTCGCCAGCCAGCGGATGTCGTTCGCGATCTTGTTCAGGCTCGCGGCCACCGTCTTCAGCGCGCCGTGCGCGAAGACGAGTGCATCGGCGGCCGCCATCACTTCGAATTTGTTGGGCGCGGTAACGAAGGGCACGCCGGTGAGCTTCGCGATCTCCGCCGCCACCTTCTGCGCGAACTGCGGATGCGCGTTAAGGCCGGTGCCGACCGCCGTGCCGCCCTGCGCGAGTTCGTACAGATGCGGCAACGCCGATTCGACGTGGCGAATGCCCTGGTCAAGCTGCGCGACGTAACCTGAAAACTCCTGGCCGAGCGTGAGCGGCGTCGCGTCCTGCAAGTGCGTGCGGCCGATCTTGACGATGTCGGCGAACGCGCGCGCTTTGCCGTCGAGCGTATCGCGCAGTGTCTTCAAAGCGGGCACGAGATGTTTGACGATGCCATGCGCGGCGGCCACGTGCATCGCAGTCGGAAACACGTCGTTCGACGATTGCCCGCGATTCACGTCGTCGTTCGGATGAACCTTGCGCGCCTCGCCGCGCTCGCCGCCGAGCAGCTCGCTCGCGCGATTCGCGATCACTTCGTTGAGGTTCATGTTGGTCTGCGTGCCGGAGCCGGTCTGCCAGACGGCGAGCGGAAACTCTTCCGGATGCTTGCCGTCGATGATCTCATCCGCCGCCTGCATGATCGCGCGCGCCTTGCTTTCGTCGAGCACGCCGAGGCCCAGGTTCACCTCGGCGGCGGCGCGCTTGATCACGGCGAGCGCGGTGATCAGTTCGGGCGATTGCTTCTCGGTGGAAATGCGGAAATTCTGCAGCGAGCGCTGCGTTTGCGCGCCCCATAGACGGGCGTTCGGCACGGCGATTTCACCGAACGTGTCGCGCTCCATTCGTACGTCTTCAGTCATGGTTCAGCTCCGCTTTTAAAGTTCTGCGTTGACCGGCAATAAGGAGAATAGCCCGGTTAGCGCATTCCGGTATAACCCTGCCTGCGGGTCGAAAATATACGTACGCCGCACGCCGTTCTCGACGTCGGTCCAGACGAGCGGCGACAGCGGCGCGCCGATCGAGCGGAGATAGGCGAGCTGCGCGTCGTCGGCGAGCGTCACGCGATAGCTTTGTTGCGGTTCGATCGCGCGGTCGAAGATGTCAGCCACCTGCGCCGCCAGTTCCGGACTGTGGATCACGAGCGCGAGTTCGGTGTTCAGGTTCGCCGAGCGCGGATCGAGGTTCATTGAACCGATCACCAGAATGCGCCGGTCGATCATAAAAGTCTTCGCATGCAGACTCGCGCGCGAACGCGAGCCCGCGAAACCCGCGGCCGGCGTTTCCTGGCGCGGTCGGAACTCATATAGCTCGACGCCCTGCTTGAGCAGCGGCACGCGAAACGGACTGTAGCCGGCTTGCACCGCGACCGCGTCGGTGGCGGCGAGTGAATTCGTCAGGATTGCTACGCGCACGCCGCGCTGCGTCAGTTCGCTGAGCGCCTTGACGCCCGCCTCGTGCGGAACGAAGTAGGGCGACACGATCAGGAAATCCTTGTGCGCGTCCTTGATCAGTTCGCCGAGCCGCTTCAGCGGCGGACTCACGTAGTCCGGCGACGGGTTCTCGATCTTCTCCGGCTCATCCGCCTTGAACTCGGCGTGCGCCCACGTCAGGCCGAGTTGCCTGCTGGAAATCTGCGCGGCGAGCGGCGTCGCATTCAGCGGCTTTGCGTTGTATGGATCGGCGTTGGTGCGCCAGTGCTGGCGAAGATCGTCGCGCGTCTGGTCGAGTTCCTTTGCGTCGAACTTCTGCTTGTTCAGCACACGCAACGGATACGCGAGACTGCTGTTCCAGTAGTCGTCGAAGCTCGCAGAGACATCGGCGGTGATCGGACCGGCGGCGAGCACGTCGATGTCGCGGAACTGCAGTACCTCGCTCGCGCTGAAGTATTCGTCGCCGAGATTGCGGCCGCCGACAATCGCCAACTGGTTGTCCGCGATCATCGCCTTGTTGTGCATGCGGCGCGTGAAGTGGCCGATCTGCGTGAAGAGATTCGTGGTGCGCTCGAACACGCCTTCGCGCGCACTGCCGAACGGATTGAAGACGCGAATCTCGATGTTGCTGTGCGAATTCAGGCCCGCCATGATGCGGTCGATGTCCTTGAAATTCAGGTCGTCGACCAGCATGCGTACGCGCACGCCGTGATCCGCCGCATAGAGCGCCGCGCCGAGCAGCAGCTTGCCGGTGGTGTCCTCGTTGGCGATGTAGTACTGCATGTCGAGCGTTTTGGTCGCCGCGCGGGCGAGCGCGATGCGCATCTGCAACGCGTCGGTGCCGCTCGAGAGCACGCGAAAACCCGACTCGTCCGGATGAGCGGCTTCGAGCGGCGCGAGCGCTGCGCGAAGCGGCGTGTTCTCGGTGGCGGGCAGCGCGTGAGTGACCGGGCGGTCGAACGCGGTGGCGGGCGGCCTCGTCGCGCACGCGGTCAGAAATGCCGATGCGCAGCACAGCAGGAAGAAATGTCTCGTAGAACTGATTGCACGCTTGCGCTGCATCGCGGTCTGCTTTTGTTGTGTAGGCAACTGCACGCTCTTTCCCCTTTGTTGTTCAGGCTTTTCGTGCGGCGGCGCAGTGTCTTCACACGCGCCGCCGAGAAAACCATTCTAAGGGGAATCGGGCCGCCGGACTGTTGGCGGCGGCACGAGATGGGCGTGCTTAGACGCGTCCGGGATTCACCGCGCGTTCGTCGTTGGCATGGGTCGAGCCTTTCGCCGGACGCCCTGCCCAGAAGCCCGCGAGCAGCGAGCCCGAGAGGTTGTGCCACACCGAGAACAAGGCGCCCGGCAACGCGGCGATCGGCGTGAAATACAGCTTGCCGAGCGTCGCGGCGAGGCCCGAGTTCTGCATGCCGACTTCGATGGCGAGCGTGCGGCAGACGGCTTCGTCGAAACCGAGCAGACGGCCGCCCCAATAACCGCCGAGCAGACCGATGCCGTTGTGCAGCACGACGCCGAACATCACGACGAGGCCGACGGACGCAATGCTCTTTTGCGTGCCGCCCACCACCGCGCCGATGATCAGCAGAATCGCGACCATCGACACGAGCGGCAGCACGGGTTCCACTTTGCGCACAGTCTTGTTGAACAGATGATTCACCGCGAGGCCGACGACGATCGGCAACGCGACGATCTGCAGGATGCTCATCAGCATGCCGTGCACGTCGACCGCGATCGACGCGTCCACATAAAGGCGCGTGAGGAGCGGCGTCGCGAACACGCCGACCAGCGTGGACAACGCGCTGATCGTTACCGACAGCGCGACGTCGCCGCGCGCGAGATAGATCATCACGTTCGACGCCGTGCCGCTCGCGACGCTGCCGACCAGCACCATGCCCGCCGTCAGGTCGGGCGGCATGCGCAACGCCTTCGCGATCGCCCAGGCGGCAAGCGGCATGACGAGGTAATGCAGTACGATGCCTGCGATCACCGGCGCGGGCCGCGTGAAGACGCGCTGGAAATCGGCGACGGAGAGCGTGACGCCCATCGCCAGCATGATGATGGTCAGGAGTGTGGTGACGTGCGGCGCGATGCCGGAAAACGATGCCGGCGACGAATAGGCGGCAACCGAAATGAGCACGGCCCAGAGTGGAAAGAGACGGGTGATGCGGGCAAGCATGAGGCGAGGTCCTTGGTTGGGTATTTTTTCGTGAGAAGCGACTGGCGAAAAGCGCGGGTCTCTAGTAATGCCGTATTAAGCGCTATTGGCGCGGCGCGCGGCGATGGTTCTGCGAAGCGGCGGTGCCGTTATGGATCGGATCGGCCGCGCGCGAGCCGCTTACCCGCAGCGTGTGTGTCGCGCCGGTTGCGCTGTTCGTCTCTTGCAGGAGAAAGGCAGTGCGTCAGCGGATGGCGGACCTGCCGGCGGCGCGGTCCTTTGTGAGGAGCGCGGCCGCGTTTTTTCGTCGGATGGACGCGGGGTCGCGTCGCTCGGAACGAACGCGCATTTTACCGTTGCCGCGCAAAGGCTGCCGGACGCTTCGTTGCGCGTGCAACGAAAGTAAGCGTTCCGCGAGGCAGCACGAAGTAGCGCCTCGACGCACGAAATTGCCGCTGCCGTACTCGCGCTTATTTCCGCGCGCTCATTCCCGCAGACCCGCCTGGTCCTGCCGCTTTCACACCGATGCAGCAGGCGGCGCGTCCTTCGCCGGCACGCGCCGCAAGCTCAGCTTGTGAAAGCGCAGCGTCATCAGCAGCGCGACGCTCGCGAGCCCGGCCGCGAGTCCCCACCACAAACCGCGCGCGCCGAGCCCGAAGTGAAACGCGAGCGTATAGCCGGTCGGAAAGCCGATCACCCAGTAACCGAAAGCCGCGGCGATCATCGGTATACGGGTGTCTTTCAGACCGCGCAGGCAACCGGAACCGACTGTCTGCATGCCGTCGACGATCTGAAAAATAGCGGCCACGCCGAGCAGCGAACTCGCGAGCGCGACGGTCGCGGCATTCGCCGGATCGTCGAGATGCAGGTAGAGGCCGACGATCCAGTGCGGCGCCGCGATCAGCACGATGCCCGACAGCGTCATGAAGCCGACGCCGAGCGCAAGCGCGACGAAGCCCGCGTGGCGCGCGGCCAGCGGCTGCCCCGCGCCGGACCAGAAGCCGACGCGCACATTGGCCGCCTGGCCGATCGCGAGCGGCACCATGAACGCCACCGACGCGACGTTCAGCGCGATCTGGTGCGCGGCCAGTTGCGATTCGCCGAGCAGGCCGACCATCAGGCCGGTCGCGAGAAAGAGCGTCGACTCGACGCCATAGGTGATCGCGACGGGCCAGCCGATGCCGAACAGCTCGCCCATCAGCGGCACATTGGGGCGCGTTGCGACGACGAAGTGGCGATAGCGCGGCCGCAGGTGCAACAGTGCCATCAGCACGAGGGCGGTCAGCCAGACGGTGATCGACGTCGCGGCGGCCGAGCCAAGAAAACCGAGCCGCGGCAGGCCGTACGCGCCGTGAATCAGCCCGTAGTTCAGGACGCCGTTCACGCCGACGCTCACGAGCGATACCCACAGGAGCCGCCGCGCCGCGCCGATCGCCGGCAAAAACGAGCGCATCAGACCCACGCCGATCAGGCTGCCGAGCGCGCCCCAGCGCAGCACCGCCGCATATTCGCCGACGTTGTGCGCGAGCAGCGCGGGCTCGCCGAACGCGAGCAGGATCGGCGTGGCGAACGACAGCAGCGCGAACGCCGGCACCGACAGCAGCACCGACAGCACGAAACCCGTCCAGTAGATGTGCGGCACGCGGCTTTCGTCCTGCGCGCCGCGCGCATGCGAGACGCTTACGCTGACGGACGTCAGCACGCCCTGCAGCAGCGTCACCACGACGAAGAAGAGATTCGCGCCGAGGCCGCCGGCCGCGAGCGCGTCGGGGCCGAGCGAGCCGAGCAGGATGGTGTCGGTGACGGCCATCGCCATTTGCGACAGTTGCGCGATCGCGAGCGGCGCGGCGAGCCGCGCGGTGTCGGCGGCGTGGCGCGAGAAAGTCGGCGGCGGGGCGGCGGACCGGGTGAAGCCGGATTGGGTCATGGAGCGTGCGTATTGAGCGGATCGGGACAGCGCGTTGGGCGACAGGGGCATGGGCTTGCGGGCGGCGCGGCTTACGCACGGCGTAGCGGCCGGCGCACGAGGCGCGGGCAAGCGGGGGACGCGGCGGCGGCTAAAAGCTGGCGCGTTCGCCGCGATGGCGCGTGCAGCCACGAGTTCCGAAGCCGACGACGTCGGTCCATGCGCGTGTCTGGCAAAACCAACAGCTTATTGTGTGGCCGCTGAACTGTCGATGGAGAACGCACGTTTTTGGTGCGCGAGCCGGCTGCGGAATCTCGTGGTCCGGCGGAGCGCCCGCGTCACGCCTCGTGGACGGCGATTCGCGTGTCGCCGAGCAGCACCACCTGACCCGCGCGGATCTTGCACGTTTTACGCGTTTCGACGCGGCCGTCGACGGTCACCGCGCCGTCGGCGACCATCAGTTTGGCCTGGCCGCCGCTGTCCGCGAGTCCCGTAATCTTCAGCAGATTGTGGAGTTCGACGTAGTCGCCAGTGAGCGTGAAATCGAGGTTGGGCATGGGCGTTGCACCTTCAGGCGAGGGGTTCGCATCATAAGCCACAAGCTTGCCCTGAAGAAGGCGCGCTGTGTTTGCCCGTGTGTTTGCCCGCGTCATTGCGGATGCCGGCCGCGCGTCGGCGAGCGCATCGCAAGCAAATGCAAGCAGATGTTATGCGCTTGTCAGAAAGTGAAACGTCGCGTAACACCGGTCGCCACGAAACGACTTCACTCGTAAAGTGGGTCTCAGCAGCAAAGCTTGCCGAAAACTTGTTCGGCTGTGAGCAGACCGGGAGGCGTCCTGCAAAGCGCCGCCACGACGCGGCGCCGGACGGCTCGCATCACGACAACTTGAAGAGGAAATCGCCATGACCCAGATTCGTACGCTACTCATCGGCACAGCCATGACCGCCTTCGCCGCAACCGCGGCTGTGGCGCAGACCAGCCAACCCGTTCAGCCAATCCAGCCGGCCGCGGGCGTGAATACGCAAGCGCAACTTCAGGCACAGACGCCGGGCGCCGATGTCGCGCCGGCAGCGCCCGCCGCGCAGGGCGTGCAGCCGGTCACGCCGCCGCCGACGCGTCTGACGGCGCCGGGCTCGGCCGATCCGCTCGTGCAGAAGCGCGAAGCGAACGCGAAGGCGAGCGCGGAATACCGCGCGTCGAAGAAGGCATCGAAGGCCGAGTTGAAGCAGCAGCAGAAGGCCGCGAAGTCCGAGTACACGGAGCAGGTGCGCGACGCGAAGATCAACATGAAGGCGGACAAGCAGGCCGCCAGCAACGAAATGAAGATGAACATGCAGGGCCAGGCCGGCGCGCAGACCGACGGCGGCGAGGTCAAGCATTAATCGCCGGTCGCGTCGGGGCGCGATGCGCCCGGCACGTCGGACTTGCGCCCGGGCGCGACGCGCTCTCGCCCGGGCCCATGAGATTTAGATTTGGCAAGGAGGTATCGCATGAACAGCACTCAATCTACGAAGTCGATGAAATCCGCCGCTGGCCGGCTTTGCGCGCTGATGATCGCGGGCTGCCTGTCGTCGGTGGCTTTCGCCCAGGCTAGCGATCCGGCCGCCGCCCCGGTCACGCACGCCGACAAGAAGGCGGCGAAGGAGCAGTCGAAGGCGGACAAGAAGGCGGCTGTCGCGCAAGCCAAGGCCAACAAGGAAAAGACTGAGGCGCAAGCCGACGCCGATAAGGCTAATGCCGAGGCCAATTTGAAGGATGCCAAGAAGCAGTAGGGTTCTGGCTCTCGGCTCGATGAAGGAGCCGGAAGGCTTGCTGGTCCATGACGGCCCGTTCAGCGTGAAGCGAACGGGCCGTTGTGTTTTCTGACTCGGGCTTGCTGGCCGCCGACGCCATACGGCGCCACGCGTCCCGCGCCAAGTCTGCGTACAACGCCCGGAGCCGTCCGCGAAAAAAGGGCGCTTGTGCGCCAGGGTTGTATGGATATACAGTATGCGTCGCTCCCCAATCCATCCAATGCCTGCCAAAAAACGTGCTTTCCGTCGCCGAATCTCCGCCGCCATCCGACGCCGCCGCCTGGCTCACGAAGCTCAACGACGCGCAGCGCGAGGCCGTCGAATACGGCGCGGATACGCCGCACGCACCGCCCGGCGCGTTACTGGTGATCGCGGGCGCGGGTTCCGGCAAGACCAACACGCTCGCGCATCGCGTCGCGAATCTGATGGTGAAAGGCGCCGATCCCCGGCGGATTCTGCTGCTCACGTTCTCGCGCCGCGCGGCGCTCGAAATGACTCGCCGCGTCACGCGCATCGCCACCGCGGCGCTCGGTACGCGCGCCGCGCTCGCGCAAGGGCTGACGTGGGCGGGCACCTTCCATAGCGTCGGCGCGCGGCTGTTGCGCGAATATGCGGAGCTGATCGGCCTTGCGCCGGCCTTCACGATCAACGACCGCGAGGATTCCGCCGACCTGATGAACCTGGTGCGTCATGAACTCGGGCTGTCGGCGAAAGAACGGCGCTTTCCGGCCAAGAGCACCTGCTTCGCGATCTATTCGCGCGTGGTGAACACGGGCGCGTCGCTCGGCCAGGTTTTGGACAGCGCGTTTCCGTGGTGCCGGGAATGGGAGGCGGATTTGCGCATGCTGTTCGCCGCTTATGTCGACGCCAAACAGAAGCAAAGCGTGCTCGATTACGACGATCTGCTGCTCTACTGGTCGCACATGGCCGCCGAGCCGGCCATTGCCGCCGATCTGTCGGCGCGCTTCGATCATGTGCTCGTCGACGAGTATCAGGACACCAACCGCCTGCAGGCGTCCATCCTGCTCGCGCTGAAGCCCGACGGCCGCGGCCTGACCGTGGTCGGCGACGACGCCCAGTCGATCTACTCGTTTCGCGGCGCGACCGTGCGCAACATTCTCGACTTTCCGGCGCAATTCGATCCGCCCGCCACGCAGATCACGCTCGAGCGCAATTACCGTTCGACACAGCCGATTCTCGCCGCGTCCAATGCCGTGATCGAACTGGCCAGCGAGCGCTACACGAAGAACTTGTGGACCGACAAGGCATCGGCGCAACGCCCGCGTCTCGTGACCGTCGCCGACGAGGCCGACCAGGCGCGCTACGTCGTCGAACAGGTGCTCGAAGCGCGCGAGCAGGGCATGAAGCTGAAATCGCAGGCGGTGCTGTTTCGCGCCGCGCATCACAGCGCCGCGCTCGAAATCGAGCTTACGCGGCGCAACATCCCGTTCGTCAAGTTCGGCGGACTCAAGTTTCTCGATTCGGTGCATGTGAAGGACGTGCTTGCCGTGCTGCGCTGGGCCGAGAATCCGCGCGATCGCGTGGCCGGCTTCCGCGTCGTGCAACTGCTGCCGGGCGTGGGGCCGGCCACCGCCGCGAAGGTGCTGGACGAGATCGTCGCTCGTGCCGGCGCCGGTGTCGGCGCAGGTGTCGGCGGCGGTGCTGGCGGCGGTGTCGGCAATCCGGCCGGGACTGTGGCCGAGGGTCTGGCCAACTCGGCGGCCAACGCGCTCGCGGCGTTCGCGCCGCCGCCCCGCGCGCAGGAGGACTGGCATCCGTTCGTCAGGCTGATGTCGAGCGTGTACGGGCGGCAGACGCCGTGGCCCGCCGAGTTCGAGATGGTGCGGCGCTGGTACGAGCCGCACCTCGCGCGCAATCACGAAGACGCCGCGATCCGCCATGCCGACGTGCTGCAGATGGAAAGCATCGCGGGCACCTATGCGTCGCGCGAACGCTTTCTCACCGAACTGACGCTCGATCCGCCCGACGCCACCAGCGACGAATCGGGCGTGCCGCTCATCGACGAAGACTATCTGATCCTGTCCACCATCCATTCGGCGAAGGGGCAGGAGTGGCGCAACGTGTTCGTGCTGAATGGTGTCGACGGCTGCATTCCGTCCGACCTCGGCACGGGCAGCGAAGACGAAATCGACGAGGAGCGCCGTCTGCTCTACGTGGCGATGACGCGCGCGAAGGAAGATCTGCATATCGTCGTGCCGCAGCGCTTTTACGTGCACAACCAGACGCATCTCGGCGACCGCCATGTGTGGGCGTCGCGCACGCGCTTCATTCCCGCGCATCTGATGCCCTTGTTCGACGCTTATGCGTGGCCGCGCGTGCCGGTGGCGAGCGCGCCGACAGCCGCCGGGCTGGCCGCGGCGGCGCAGGCGAAGATCGAAATCGGGGCGAGGCTTAGGAAGATGTGGGATTGAGAGCCGGTTATAGCCGGTTGCTGGCGGCTTGCCGGAGCAGTCATCGGCGAGACAAGTGGGGTCGGTGCGGCGGGGCGCTAGCGGCGCGGCGGGGGCGAGCAAGGTGACCAGAGGCCGCAGCGCCCCAATGCCCCGGAAGCAGCCACGCGAGGCGGCCACCGCGGCCAAAGACCGCAGCGCCAAAGACCGCAGCGCCAAAGGCCGCAGCGCCCAAAGGCCACCGCGCCCAAAGGCCACCGCGCCAAGGCCACCGCGCCAAGACCACCGCGCCAAGACCACCGCGCCAAAGACCACAGCGCCAAAGACCACAGCGCCAAGACCACCGCGCCAAGACCACAGCGCCAAGACCACAGCGCCAAGACCACAGCGCCAAGACCACAGCGCCCAAGGACCACAGCGCCAAGACCACCGCGCCAAAAACCACCGCGCCAAAGACCGCAGCCACAAATTGCCCGGAAAGCGGCTAAGCGCTCACCACGCTTACCGCGACTGACGTTGCTGCTGCTGAGGCGTCGGACGCGGCGGAACGAAAAAGTTGCGCAACCATGCCGCCATCCGCGAGAACACGTCGTACGGTTCTTCGACGAAGATTTCCGGTTTCAGCAGGCGCAAATATTCCATGATCTGCTGCGCTTCCTGTTTCTGGAACGAGCCGTGCGAAATGCCGAGGCGCAACAGCCCGCGCAGTTCGCCGAGCTTTTCGCGCGCCGTGCTGCCCACGTTCGTTTCGCACGCGACCTTCGCCTCGTACACACGCTGACGCAGCGATTCGACGAGCCGCCATGCCGGCGTCTGCATGACTTCCTCGAGCGCCTGGATGTCCTGCACGGCGCCCTTGATCTGCGCGGCGAGCGGGTCGACCAGCACGGCGTCGCCTTCGGCTTCCTTGACGATGGCCGCCGCCCAGTCGCGGCACTGCTTGGCGAGTTCTTCCGGCGTCCATTCCGAGCGTGCCGCGAAGCCGAAGCCGAACTCGCCCGCCTGCTGCATCAGAATCGCGACGACGTCCGGAAACTCCTTGTCCAGCGTGCGTTTCGCCCATGCATACTGGCCGCCCTGCAACATCCGCTGAACCGCGTGTTCGGTCAGCGGCACCATGTTGTCGAGCAGCTTGGCGCGCAAAAAGTCCTCGAACGACGGCGTCGCGAACTGCGGATCGAGCTTCAGCGATACGCGCAGAAAAGCCTCGAAATCCTTGCGCAGCGTCGCGATGGTCTCGTCTTTGAGCGTGAGGGTGATTTGACCCATGTGTCTATCCCGTTTGGTCCTGCCGCGCGGCCTCGTCGTGTGCTCCGGTCGCAAGCGGACCCGGAGATTCGACGCGCGATGGCCACGCGCTTGATTCCTGCCTGTTGCCGCGTCGTTGGCGGGACGTATCCCGTATCCCGACGAGCGGACCTCGACTGCTTATCGGCGGATTGACGGGAAACTTAAGGGTTTTATCGGGTAGCGCGCGGGCGCTGGAGGCGTCCTTTGGTGGCGGGATGCGGCGAGGATGCTGAGGAGCGGGCGGCGGCGACGGCGGCCAATGCGTCCGGCGAGCGGGACGAGCGGGGGCGTTGGTGGCGGTGGATTATGCATCCGGCGCGCGGACGAGCGGGCGTAGGCGGCGGTGGGCACTGCATCGGGCGAGTGGACGAGAACGCGTAGGCGGCGGGCAATGCGTCGGGTGAGTGGACGAGCGGGCGGCGGCAGCTGACTATGCGTCCGGCGCGCGGACGAGCGGGTGTAGGCGGCGGTGGGCACTGGATCCGGCGAGTGGACGAGCACGCGTAGGCGACGGGCAATGCGTCGGGTGAGCGAACGACCGGGCGTTAGCGGCGGCGGGCAACGCGTCAGGCGAGCAGACGCGCAGGCGTTTGCGGCGGCCGGCCGCCGCAGCCATTGGCAATGCGACGGGCGCAACCGCCACCAGCGCCGCTTCCCACGTGAGTAGGCACTCACCAGGGCGCCGCCCAAGTCACTACCTCAGCACCACGCATTGCCACACAAAAAACACCGTCAGCCCAATCGCGATGGTGACCAGCGGGCGCCGCGTCAGCGCGCTCGCCGCCACGGCGGCCAGCGCGCCGACCAGTTGCGGATTGCGCCAGGTCAACTCGGCGCCGGCGTCGGCGCCATGCGGCGAGACGGCCATCGGCACGATGATCGCTGTCAGCACGGTGACCGGCACGAAGCCGAGGGCAGTGCGCACCAGCGGCGGAAACACCAGCCGGTCGCCGAGCACGAAGACGGCCGCGCGGATCACCCAGGTGATCAGCGCCATGCCAAGTATCAGGACGACGTAGTTCATCGCGACGCCTCCGCGGAACGGCGCGAGCGCCGCGAACGAAGCCCCGGCGTCGACAGCAGAACGCCGACGACCACGCCCGCGAACACCGCGGCGAGCAGGCCGAGCTTGTACGGCCACGCCTGCCACAGGAAAGCCAGCGTGCCCGCGGTGGCCGCGGCCGCGATGTAACGCAGCGCGACCAACTGAGGCACGACGATCGCGATAAACGTCGCGACCATCGCGAAGTCGAGCCCGAGCGATTGCAGGCCCGGAAACGCCGCGCCGAACAGCAGACCGGCGACCGTCCAGCACTGCCAGTTCAGATACATCGCGAGACCCGCGCCGAAGAAGTAGTGCGGTCCCACGGTGCCCGGCTCACGGTGGCGATAGTGCTCCCAGGCGACCGCGAAGACCTCGTCGGTGAGAAGCGCGCCGAGCGCCCAGCGCCAGCGCGCCGGCAGATGCGCGACATGCGGCGCGAGTGTCGCGCTGTACAGCACGTGCCGCAGATTGACGACGAGCGTCGTCGCCCAGATCACGGCAAAACTCGCGTGACCGGCAATCAGCCCGAGTGCAATGAACTGCGCGGAGCCGGCGAATACGACGAGCGACATCAACTGGCCGTGCCACAACTGCAGCGGGCCGGACGCGACGAGCGTGCCGTAAATGACACCGAAGGGCGCTGCGCCGATCATCATCGGGATGATGTCGCGTGCGCCGGCGGTGAATTCCTTGAGATGGTTCGAGCGGGTCAAGACTTGCCTCCTTGAGCCGGGAAGCATAGCGGGCGAGGCGCGGCCGCACTTGTACGTTCTTGCGGACGAGCGATCGTCACGCTCCCTGCCAGCGTCCGGGCGGCACGCCGAACATGCGCCGGAAGTGCCGCGTGAAATGGCTCTGGTCGGTAAAGCCGCTGGCGGCGGCTACATCGGTGACGGGAACGCCCGCGCGCAGCGGCGCAAGCGCGCGTTGCAGCCGCACCTGGTTGCGCCACGTGTGAGGCGGGAGGCCAGTGGCGCGGTTAAAGAGCCGCGCCGCGTGAAACGGCGAGAGCCCCGCGGCCTGCGCGATCTCGGCGAGCGTAACCGGTTCGAGAAGATCGCCTGTCAGACGCTCTTTCATCGTCGCGACGCGGGCGTCGTCGGCGGCGACGCGCGAGGACTCCGGCTGTGTCTGCGCGTAGCGCACGAGCAAGGTGGACAGCGCGTCGAGCATCGCGGCTTCCGCGGCGAGCGCGTCGGTGCCGTTTTCGAGCAGACAATGCGCGTTCGCGAGCCGCGCGGCGAGATCAGGATCGCGGATCACGCCGGGCGTGAACCACGGCAGCGGCTGCGGCTTGCCGGCGACTTCGTCGGCGAGTTCGTGGATGAACTGCACGGGCGCATACATCACGCGATACCGCCAGCCGGCCTCCACCGCCTTCGAGCCCGTGTGCAACTCGCCGGGGTTGATGATCGGCACGCCGCCCGCTTCGGCAACGTAGTCCGAGCCGCGATACCGGTAGCCTTCCGCGCCCGCGACGATCACCGGGATCGTGTACGCGTCGTGCCAATGCGGCGCGAATTCGTGATCGTGGTATTCGGCCGTGAGCAGGTCCGCGCCGGGCAGAAGCGGCGTGCGCCAGTAACGGGCGGAGTTGCGAAAACGATGAGCGGCGGTCATGGCATGGCTTTCATTCAGCCACTCAGTTTAGCGCGGGCAAGCGGTCGGCGGCATGCGCCTTCCGGCTATGCGCATGCTGCACTTTTTCGTAGGACGCTGGTTATGTGCTGCTATGTCGCGCGTTGTCTCGCCGCTGCGGGCTCACTTGAGCGGAATGGTCGTGCCGGCCGGCATGGGCACGGCGCTCACGCTGTTTTTCGCGCTGCCGCTCACCACGCGGTCGCTGTACGTGAGATAGACGAGCGCGTTGCGTTTCGTGTCGACCACACGCACGACATGCAGCGCCTTGAAGATCAGCGACATGCTGACGGAGAACACATCGGCTTGCTGCTTGAGCGGTCCGCTGAAATGGATCGCACCGACCTGGCGGCAGGCGATGGACGCCTCCGTGGGATCTTCGGCGATGCCGAGCGTGCCCTTGACGCCGCCCGTCCGCGCGCGCGATACGTAGCAGGTCACACCTTGCACGAGAGGATCGTCATAAGCCTCGACGACCACGCGATCCGAGCCGGTGATGCGAAAGTTCGTATTGACGCTGCCGACTTCCTCGGCGTGCGCAAACGGCACGAGCACGGTGGAGGCCAGTGCAAACGCAGTTGTAAGTGCGACCGCAAACGCGGCCGCAGGCGCGGTGCGCAACGAGATGAATTTCATGAGATTGCCGACTGATGATAGGGTTCGTTGGGCAGCGCGGTGATGCGCTGCGAAGCCGTCATCGTATACCGCCGCGTCGTTCGCGCGACGATGGATGGCCAAAGCCATCGGCAAAACAAAAAGGCCCGCATGGATGCGGGCCTTCGAATTTTGGCTCCTCGACCTGGGCTCGAACCAGGGACCTACGGATTAACAGTCCGGCGCTCTACCGACTGAGCTATCGAGGAACAGCAGTACAACTTGATCTACATAAAAAAGCCCGTCTTGGTTAACGGGCTTTTGCAATTCTTGGCTCCTCGACCTGGGCTCGAACCAGGGACCTACGGATTAACAGTCCGGCGCTCTACCGACTGAGCTATCGAGGAACAGAACAACAACAGCAGAGAAACGGAATTGTAGGAGCAGCTTTCGCACCTGTCAATACTTCGCGTTCATCTCGATTTGGCTGAAACGGCCGCGTACCGACAGCGCCGCAACGCTCAGCGCACCAGCAGCGCGAGCTTTTCCTTGACGTCCTTGAACTCGTCGGCTTCCGGCAGCGGGGCCTTCGTCTTGGTGATGCTCGGCCAGTTCTTGGCGAGATCGGCATTCAACTCGATGAAGTTTTGCTGGTCGCCCGGCACGTCTTCCTCGGCGTAAATGGCGTTCACCGGGCACTCGGCCACGCACACAGCGCAGTCGATGCATTCATCGGGGTCGATCGCGAGGAAGTTGGGACCTTCGCGAAAGCAGTCCACCGGGCACACATCGACGCAGTCGGTATAGCGGCACTTGATGCAGCTTTCGGTCACAACGTGAGTCATTCAGGCAGCTCCTGCATGCGGAATCAGAAAGGCGCAAACGCCAAAAGCGCTATTGTAACGTAACGTCAAGAGGCGCATGCGGCATCACACAACGCCTTTTATATGTTTTCGTGATTAGTTTATTGCGTCCGAAAACAGTATCCCGCCGACGGCAAGCGGCGCCGCGCGGGCCGCGGCCGGGAGCCTGAAGGCCGGCGCATTCGGGTAACATGCGTCAAGCCGGTGCGCACGAGGCGCGCCGTATGCATGGGTTGAGTCACGCCTCCCGTACTTCGCAGTCCCGTTCGCACCATCATGATTATTACTTCGCTGCTCGACACCGATCTGTACAAGTTCACGATGATGCAGGTGGTCCTGCATCATTTTCCCGCGGCCAACGTCGAGTACCGCTTTCGTTGCCGCACGCCGAACGTCGACCTCGTGCCGTACATCGGCGAAATACGCGCGGAAGTGCGCAAGCTCTGCAAGCTGCGCTTTACCGACGAAGAGCTCGACTACCTGCGGCGCATGCGTTTCATCAAGGGCGATTTCATCGAGTTTCTCGCGCTCTTTCATCTGAACGAGAAGTACATTTCGATCGAGCCTTCGCCGAAGAACAACGGCGAGATCGACATCGAGATCAAGGGTCCGTGGCTGCACACGATCCTGTTCGAGATTCCGATGCTCGCGATCGTCAACGAAGTCTATTTCCGCAACACGCAACAGGAACCGGACTACAGCGAAGGTCGCGGACGTCTCGTCGAGAAGATGAAACTTCTCGGCGCGCGGCCGGAATTCGCCGACTGCAAGATCGCCGACTACGGCACGCGCCGCCGCTTCTCGAAGCAATGGCACGAAGAAGTGATCCTCACGTTGAAGGACGGTCTCGGCGAGCAGTTCGCCGGCACGAGCAACGTCTTTTACGCGATGAAGCACAGCCTCACGCCGCTCGGCACGATGGCGCACGAGTACCTGCAGGCATGCCAGGCGCTGGGTCCGAGGCTGCGCGATTCGCAGATCTTCGGCTTCGAAATGTGGGCGAAGGAATATCGTGGCGACCTGGGTATCGCGCTGTCGGACGTGTACGGCATGCAGGCGTTTTTGCGCGACTTCGACATGTACTTCTGCAAGCTGTTCGACGGCGCGCGTCACGACTCCGGCGATCCGTTCGATTGGGGCGAGCGCCTGCTCCAGCACTATGAAGCGAACCGTTGCGATCCGCGCACGAAGATCCTCGTGTTCTCCGACGCGCTCGACATTCCCAAAGTGCTGCAACTCTACGAGCGCTTCCGCGGACGGTGCAAGCTCGCGTTCGGCGTGGGCACCAATCTGACCAACGACCTCGGCTATAACCCGCTGCAGATCGTCATCAAGATGGTCCGTTGCAATGGGCAGCCGGTGGCGAAACTGTCGGATTCGCCGGGCAAGAATATGTGCGACGACAAGGCGTATCTCGCGTATCTGCGGCAGGTTTTCGGCATCGCGCAGCCCGAGGAAGAGCCCGCGAAGTAGCGGGTTTGTAGCGCGTTTGTCGCGTGTCCGATGTGTTCCTATGCCGTTCGGCCAGGGTGTTCGCGCGGAGGGTGGCCGGTATAATTCCTCGCATGCACGCCCCGCATCTCGCATGGCCATGCACACGAGGACTATCGAGGACTTTCGCATATGGACACATCGATTGCCCGCCGCAATATCCTGGCGCGCATCCGCGCGGCGCAAGGCCGTGAGCCGGAGCCGTCCGCGTCCGAACGCGAGGCCGCGGCGGATTATCTCGCGCGCCATCCGCCGGGTCCGCGCCCCGACATGCCTGCAGATCTCACCGCGCGCTTCATCGAAGAAGCGCAGAAATTGTCCACCACGATCGACACGGTCGAGTCGCTGAGCGACGTGCCGATCGCCGCACATCGCTATCTGGTCGAACATGCATTGCCGTTGCAGGCGATCGCGTGGCAGACGCTGCAGGATCTGCGCTGGAGCGACGCGGGCCTCACCGTCGAATTTCGCAAGCCGAAAGACGGCGACGTGGTCGGTCTCACCGGCTGCTTTTGCGCCACTGCCGAAACCGGCTCACTCGTGCTGCTGTCAGGGCCCGAGACTTATGCGTCGGCCGGCCTGCTTCCGGAAACGCACATTGCCATCGTGCCGGCTTCGCGCATCGTGGCTGGACATGAAGAAGCGTTCGCGCTGATTCGTAGCGAGCGGGGCGAACTGCCGCGTGCGGTCAATTTCGTTTCGGGGCCTTCACGCACCGGCGATATCGAACAGACCATCGTGCTGGGCGCGCACGGGCCCTATCGGGTGCACGTGATCGTCGTACTCGGCGCCTGAGTGCCGCGGCGGCGTCTATTCGTTCGCCGATGTACGCCGGCTTGCGCCGTCAGTTGCCATTTCAAAAGAACCAGGGAATCTGTTGCATATGACTAGACGTGCCGCTCCGGCGAGCATGGTGCTCGCTGCTGCATTGACGTTAATGAGCTGGCCTCAACTCGCGTGCGCCGCGACATTGGATGGCGCAACGCTTTCCGCGCTATGGGGATTGCCGTTCGCCGGCGTGCTGCTTTCCATTGCCGTCTTTCCGCTCGTCGCGCCGGCTTTCTGGCATCACCATTTCGGCAAGATCGCGGCGGCGTGGGCGCTGGCGTTTCTGGCGCCGTTCGCGTTCGCATTCGGCTCGGACGTTGCCTTCGCCACGCTCATCCATGCGTTACTCGAAGAGTACATTCCGTTCATCGTGCTGCTTACCGCGCTCTACACGGTCGCGGGCGGTATTTGCGTGCGCGGCAATCTGCACGGCACGCCGCGGCTGAACGTGACGATCCTCGCGCTCGGCACCTTGCTCGCGAGCGTGATGGGCACGACCGGCGCGGCCATGCTGCTGATCCGACCGTTGCTGCGCGCGAACGATAATCGGCGGCATGTCGTTCACGTCGTCGTGTTCTTCATCTTTCTGGTGGCGAATGCCGGCGGCTCTTTGTCGCCGCTGGGCGATCCGCCGCTGTTCCTCGGCTTCCTGCAGGGCGTCGACTTCTTCTGGACCACCACACATCTCGCGTTGCCGATGCTGTTCGTGTGCGCCGTGCTGCTCGTCGCGTTCTATTGTCTCGATTCGTATTATTTCCATCGACGGGAAGAGGAGCGCTCGCTCTTCCTCGATCCGACGCCGGATTCGCCTCGGCTCGGGATCGACGGCAAGATCAATTTTGTGCTGCTCGGCGCGGTGGTCGGCCTCGTCCTGATGAGCGGGCTATGGAAGCCGGGCGTGAGCTTCGACTTGTTCGGCACGCACGTGGCCCTGCAGAATGTCGTGCGCGACGTTGCGCTCATCGGCGTCACGGTGCTTTCGATTCTGTGGACGCCCCGTGCGGCTCGCGCGGGCAATGACTTCAACTGGGCGCCGATCGAAGAGGTCGCCAAGCTCTTTGCCGGCATCTTCGTGACGATTGCGCCGGTTATCACGATGCTGCGTGCGGGCGAAGCCGGCGCGTTTGCCGGCATCGTGCATCTGGTCAACGATTCCGCGGGCCAGCCGCACGACGCGATGTACTTCTGGGCGACGGGCCTGCTATCTTCGTTTCTCGACAACGCGCCCACCTATCTCGTGTTTTTCAACCTGGCCGGCGGCGACGCACAGTCGCTAATGACCACTGGCGCCACCACGCTTGCTGCGATCTCGGCGGGCGCGGTCTTCATGGGCGCGAACAGTTATATCGGCAACGCGCCGAACTTCATGGTGAAGTCCATCGCGGAGTCGCGCGGTGTGCGCATGCCGAGTTTTTTCGCTTATCTCGGTTGGTCAGGCGCGGTGTTGCTGCCGCTTTTTCTCGTCACCGGCTGGCTGTTTTTCTGACACCGGGCCTGCTGCCGAGGCCGTCTCACTCGATTCGCTACACGGAGAATTGCAATGCAGAAGATCCTCGTCGCCCGTCCGATTTTTCCTGACGTGATCGAACGGCTTCAACAGTATTTCGACGTCGACTGGAATCAGGGCGACGTGCTGCCGGCGGAAGAACTGAAGCGCCGCCTCGCCGACAAGGACGGCGCGCTGACTGCCGGCGACCCGATCGGCGCCGACGTTCTCGCGGCCGCGCCGCGTCTGCGCGTGGTGTCGAATATGGCGGTGGGCTACAACAACTTCGACATGGCCGCGTTCAACGCGGCGAACGTGCTCGGCACGAACACGCCGGACGTGCTGAACGAATCGACCGCCGACTTCGGCTGGGCGCTGATGATGGCCGCGGCCAGGCGCATCGCCGAATCGGAGCACTGGCTGCGCGCGGGCAAGTGGCAGAAGTGGTCATACGACGGCTTTCTCGGCGGCGACATCCACGGCTCGACGCTGGGCGTGATCGGCATGGGCCGTATCGGTCAGGCGCTCGCGCGGCGTGCGCGCGGCTTCAACATGCAGGTGATCTATCACAACCGTTCGCGCGTCGCGCCGGAAATCGAAGCTGAGCTGAACGCCGAATATGTGTCGAAGCAGGACCTGTTGCGGCGCGCCGATCATGTCGTGCTCGTTTTGCCGTACACGCAGGAAAACCATCACACGATCGGTGCGGCCGAACTCGCGCTCATGAAGCCGACCGCGACGCTGACGAATATCGCGCGCGGCGGCATCGTCGACGATGCGGCGCTCGTTCAGGCGCTGCGTGCAAAGCAGATCGCCGCAGCCGGTCTCGATGTGTTCGAAGGCGAGCCGAATCTGAACCCCGATCTGCTCACGGTGCCGAACATCGTGTTGACGCCGCACATCGCGAGCGCGACAGAAGCGACGCGCCGCGCGATGGCCAATCTCGCCGCGGACAACCTGATCGCCGGCCTTGGCGAAGGTCCGCGCGCGGGTCAGCCGCCTAATCCGATCAATGCCGAAGTCATCGGCCGGGCGCGTGCATGACGATGATTCTGGTCGCGGCCGTCGCGGTGCTGGCGGTCGCTCTTGTGCTTGCTTTGGCGTTGCTGATGCGCGGCCGGGGCCGCGCCGGCGAACAGGAACAGTTCGACCTGCTGAACGAACGCATCGACGCGGCAGCCGATGCGCAGGCGCACGCGTATGAGCGCCTCGAGCGGCAATTGCGCAACGACATCACGGAGACCGCGCGCGTGTCGCGCACTGAGCAGAGCAGCGGCTTCGCGCATTTCCAGCAGACGCTGGCCGCGCAATTCAGCAGCATGACGACGGTGCAGGGCGGCAAGATCGACGGATTCGCGCAACAGCTCGACGCGGTACGCCACAGTCTGCAACAGCAGGCGCAGCAGGCGCGCGATGAACAGGGGCGCTCGCTCAAACAGTTCGGCGATACGCTCAGCCTGCAACTCGGGCACCTCACCGAGGCGAGCGACCGGCGCTTCGCCGAAGTTCGCGCGACCATCGAGCAGCGGCTGAAGGACATCGAGGCGAACAACGCGAGCAAGCTGGAAGAAATGCGCCGCACCGTCGACGAAAAACTGCACGCCACGCTCGAACAACGCCTGGGCGAATCGTTCAAGCTCGTGTCCGACCGGCTCGAGCAGGTGCATCGCGGCCTGGGCGAAATGCAGACGCTTGCGGCCGGCGTCGGCGATCTGAAAAAGGTGCTGACGAACGTCAAGACGCGTGGCACCTGGGGCGAAGTGCAGCTCGAGGCATTGCTCGAGCAACTGCTCACCGCGGACCAATACGCGAAGAACGTGGCCACGGTGCCGAAAAGCGCTGATCGCGTCGAGTTTGCGATTCGCTTGCCGGGGCGGGTAGAAGCGGGCGTGGCGGGCGCGGCCGGTGCCGCGGGCGGCGCGGCGGCGCCAGTGTGGCTCCCAATCGACGCGAAGTTTCCGCGCGAAGACTACGAACGCCTGATCGACGCGCAGGAAAGAGCCGACCCGCTCGCGGTAGAAGAAGCGTCGCGCGCGCTCGAAGCGCGGATTCGCGCGGAGGCACGCAGCATCGCCGAGAAGTACGTGTCGCCGCCGCACACCACCGACTTCGCGCTGCTGTTCCTGCCGACCGAAGGTTTGTACGCCGAAGTGCTGCGTCGGCCGGGGCTCTCGGATCTGCTGCAACGCGAGTATCGCGTGACGATTGCCGGTCCCACCACGCTGACCGCGCTGCTCAACAGTTTGCAGATGGGTTTCCGCACGCTTGCCATCGAACGGCGCTCGAGCGAGGTGTGGCAGGTGCTCGGCGCGGTCAAGACGGAGTTCGGCAAATTCGGCGATGTGCTCGCGAGGACGAAGGCGCAGCTCGAAACGGTCACGCGTTCCATCGAAGCGGCGGAGACACGCACTCGCGTCATGAACCGCAAGCTGCGCGACGTGGAGGCGCTACCCGGCGAGGAGGCGAATGGTTTGATAGGCGGCGGTGCAGTGCCGGGCATCGAGCCCGATGAGCAATGAGGCGGCAGGAGGCTGACGCCACGCGTGGACATCGGCGGTCCGCGCCTGCTGCTCGACCGGGCCCGCGCTCGCGGGCTCGGCGGCAGTGACGCGGAACGCAGCGCGCGTCATGCTTCTTCGGGTGCGTCGGTCAACTGGATTTCAATGCCGCCGAAGCGCGACGCCACCCAGTTGTACGCGTGGCAGGCGATCCACAGCAGGATGAAGCCGAGAATCGCATTCAGCAGCAGCGCGCTGAACACCGTGCTCAATTCGACCGAACCGTAGCGCACGAACGCGACCAGCACGCCCAGCAGCACGATAGGCACGGAGAACGTCAGGTAGACGAGGATAAGTGCTTTGGCCGTTTGTCCCGGTGCAATGAACGAGATCTGTTTTTTCATGTAAGTCAAACCCGCATGTCGTAGTGGTAATGGGTAAAACAAATGTGCCGGTGATGACAGCGCCGGATCGCGAATATTCGACGAACCGTTAGATCAGGCCGTGGAACAGCATGATACTGACGCGCTCGCCCTCGGCAACGTCGCCGTCTTCATGGCCGAGCACGATGAAACAATTCGCCTCGCTCATCGAACTCAGCACGCCCGAGCTTTGCGACTCTGTCGGCGTGACCTGCCATTGGCCGTTTGCATGCTGGGCGGCGATGCCGCGCTGAAACTCCGTGCGTCCGGGGCGCTTGCGGATCGAGCGCAGGCTTGCCGCGTGGATCACCGGCAGCGGCTGCGGCGTGGCGCCCGACATCAGCAGCAGAACCTCGCGCACGATCTGATAGAACGTCACCATGACGGCCACCGGATTGCCCGGCAGACCGAAGAATAACGCAGGCAGTCCGACACCCGGCCGCTCGCCGGACCATATGCGGCCAAATGCGAGGGGGCGGCCGGGGCGCATGGCGAGACTCCAGAACGCGACGTCGCCGAATGTCTGCAACAAGCGCCTCGTCACATCCGCCTCGCCGACCGAGACGCCGCCCGAGGTCAGCACCACGTCCGCGCTCGCCGCGGCGCTGCGCAACGCGGCTTCGAGCGCGGCGGGTTCGTCGCGGATCACGCCGAGATCGAGCGTGTCCACGTTCAGGCGCCGCAGCATCGCAAAGAGCGTGTAGCGATTGCTGTCGTACACGGAGCCCGCTTCGAGCGGCTCGCCGAGCGAGCGCAACTCGTCGCCGGTCGAAAAGAAGGCGACGCGCAAACGCCGCCGGACATTGATTTCCCCGATGCCGAGCGAAGCCAGCAAGCCTAAATCGGACGCGCGGATCACGCGGCCCGCGCGCAACGCCGCGTGGCCGCGGGCGAGGTCCTCGCCTGCGAGCCGCCGGTTTGCGCCGGCCTGCACGGCATCGGCTGCAAAACGGATCGACGCAGAATCGGCGCTGCGCTCGACCAGTTCCTGCGGCACGACCGTATCGCAACCGTCCGGAATGCAGGCGCCCGTCATCACGCGCACGCATTGCGCCGTTGCTTCGACGCGGCCCGCGAACGGATGGCCCGCCAAAGCCTTGCCGACCACCGCGAGTTCGACGGACGGCGCGCCGCTCGTCAATGCGGCGCGATTGAACGCATAGCCGTCCATCGCGGAATTGTCGTGCGAGGGAACGTCGATCGGCGAGACGATGTCTGCGGCGAGCACACGGTCGAGTGCATCGCGCAATGCCACGCGTTCGACCGCGGCGACGGGCGTGGCCCACTCGCGAGTAATCGCCTGAGCCGCCGAAACAGGCAGCGCATGAGGATCGTACTGCGCGACGCAGCGGGAAAATTCGTTTTGCGTGGTCATGAAGAAGCGGGACGTCGCGGCCGGCGGCGGGCGTGGCGCTTGCCGTGCGGCGGAGCGGGATTTCAGCCGGGACCCCGATGACGCTCGAGGTCGGCGAGTTCTTGTAAAGAATTGATATTGTAAAACGCGCGCTCGTCGGTAAAGGCGACTTCCACGGTCGTGTGGCGCGCGTACCACGCGCGGACCTTGCGCTCGCCGGCTTCGAGAAAATCCGCGAGGTCGTCGGCGAGACGGGTGCGCAGCAGCGCGAAGACAGGGTGGAGCGATACGTTGCCGCCGGCGTCCGAGGTCGTGACGGTGGCGATGTCGGCCGCGCTCGACTCGAGCGCTTCAGCGAGCCGTGCACCCAGATCCACGGGTAGCCACGGCGTGTCACACGGTGCGCTCAGCAGATAATCGCTTTGGGCCGAGCGCAAACCGGCGAGCAAACCGGCCAGTGGGCCAGGAAAGTCGGGCAGCGCGTCGGCGACGATCTTTGCGCCGAACGGCGCGCCGAGTGCGGCGTAAATGTCCGCGTGACGATTCGCGCTGATCAGCAGCGCGGCGGTTTGTGGCGCGAGGCGCTTCAACACATGCGCGGCGAGCGGTTCGCCGTGCAGTGGCTGCAAGCCTTTGTCGACGCCGCCCATGCGGGTGCCGCGCCCGCCCGCGAGCACGAGGCCGGTGATCCGTTCGCGTGTCGGCCGCCGGGTTGGCTCCATGCGCCGATCAGCCGCCGATGTACGACATTTCGACGCGGCGGGCATCCTGCGCGCCCGGGTCGGCCGCGTTGCTGCCGCGCAGTTGCGAGTAGCGGTCGCCGCGGCCTTGCCAGATTTCGGCGACGGCGGTCGCGATGTCGGCGTCGCTTGCTCCGGCGCGCAGTAGCGCGCGCAGGTCGTGGCCCGCCGATGCGAACAGGCACAGGTACAGCTTGCCCTCGGTCGAAAGGCGCGCCCGTGTGCAGCTTGCGCAGAACGCGCGCGTGACGCTGGAGATCACGCCGATCTCGCCGCTTCCGTCCGCGTAACCCCAGCGTTGCGCGGTTTCCGCGGCGCTATGCGCTTCGAGCGGCGCAAGCGGGAAATGCTCGGCGATGCGCGCGACGACGTCGGCGGAAGGCAGCACTTCGGTCATGTTCCATCCGTTCGACGTGCCGACGTCCATGTACTCGATGAACCGCAGCACCGTGCCCGAGCCTTTGAAATGGCGCGCCATCGGCACGATTTCGCTGTCGTTCGTGCCGCGCTTGACCACCATGTTGACCTTCACGGGCGCGAGTCCCACAGCCTGCGCGGCGGCAATGCCGTCGAGCACGTCGGCTACCGCGAAGTCCGCGTCGTTCATGCGGCGAAACAGCGTGTCGTCGAGCGCGTCGAGGCTGACCGTCACGCGAGTCAGGCCAGCGTCTTTCAGGCTGCGGGCTTTGCGCGCGAGAAGCGAGCCGTTGGTGGTCAGCGTCAGGTCGAGCGGCCGGCCGGCCGGCGTGGTGAGTTGCGCGAGCCGCTCGATCAGGAATTCGAGGTTCTTGCGCAGCAGCGGTTCGCCGCCCGTCAGACGAATTTTCTCGACACCATGCGCGACGAAGAGCCGCGCAAGCCGTTCGATTTCCTCGAAGGTCAGCAACGCGCTGTGTGGCAGGAACGCGTAGTCCTTGTCGAACACGGCGCGCGGCATGCAGTAGACGCAGCGGAAATTGCACCGGTCCGTCACCGAAATGCGCAGGTCGCGCAGCGGGCGCGCGAGCGTGTCATGCAGCGCGCCGCTAGGCGTTTGCAGCGGACCGGAGATGACCGGCGCCGCGCTGAGATCGGCAACAGGGATGATGCGTCGGGACATGGGTTGCTTGGGTTGCGCCAAACCGGGAAGGCGAGTTCTTCATTCTATCGGAAATGCATGTTCCAGCAGGGCGAGGGCGGGCGCCTTCGGGGTTTACGGGGATGGCTACTGGCTGCGGGCTGACTGCGGTTCTTCGGGCGAAAAAAAGCCCGCCGGTGAGGCGGGCTTTTCGAAAGCGGCATCGCAAACTTACTGCGGATGCCTGTTGGTTTCAACTTGCTGCATCGGCGCGCTGTCGGTCGGCGGTAACGGCTTGCGTTCGCGCACGACGCGCGGCGGCTTCACCGTCTGCGCGGCGGCTTCCTGCGCGGCGCGCAGCTTGTCGGCGTCCGTATTGACCCAGACGAGACCGGCTTTCTCCAGCACGGGCTTCAGCGCTTCCGCCGAAACCCCGCCGTTGAACGACGCCTGAGCCGGCCTGGCCGCATGCGACACCTCTGCTGCCTGCGTGGCTTGCACGGCTTGCGACGGCGCTGCAATCGCCGGCTCCACTGCCGGCGCGGATTCGTCCTCGGCCGGTTTCGGCTCGACGATTTCGGCTTGCGGCGCGGGCTCAGCGACCGGCGCGGCGACTACTTCGGCCGGAGCGGCGGGCTCGACGTGAGCCGGTGCTGCTTGCGCTTCAGCGGCGGGCACAACAGCCGGTGCCTCTTCATGAACGACCGGTTCTGCAGCCGGCGATACCGTTTCCGCAGCCGCGAGGACTGCCTGAGCCGGTTCGGCGGGCGCGGTGGGCGCGACCGGCGCTTCGGCAACCGGTTCGACGGCAGCCGGAGCAGCCGGCAGTTCCGCGACCGGCACGATCGTTTCGGTCTTCGCAGCCTTTTCGGCGGCGAGGGCCGGCGTTTCCGTGGCCGCGTGCAGTTCACTGACGACAGCCTTTTCGGTCGCGACAGCCGCAACGACGACTTCCACCGGCGCCACTTCATTCGCTTCGTTCGCTTCCGGCTTGCGTTCCACCGGCTGCTGGGCGACGCGCACGGGTGCGTCCTCGCTCACGTTGGCGTTGTCGCCTTCCGCTTCCGCGACGTCCGCAGCCAGATTGCCGTTGACGTCTTCCTCACGCTCACGACGACCGCCACGACGGCCGCGACGGCGACGACGACGCTCTTCGCCCTCACGCGCCACCGCTTCCTGATCGACCGGCGCAACGTTTTCAGTGAGGGCGGCCTGGTTTTGCGCCACGTCCTCTGCGATCTGGGTATCGGCTTGCGTCAACGCGTCCGCGGTTTCCGTCTGCGGCTTGCGACGCTCGCCGCGCTCAGTACGTTCGCCACGTTCACGACGCTCGCCGCGTTCCTGGCGTTCGCCACGCGGGGTGCTTTCGACTGCCTCGGCACGGTCGGCGCCGCGGGTGTCGCGGTCGCGGCCTTCACGGCCTTCGCGTGCTTCGCGCGGCTCACGGTTCTCACGCGGTTCGCGGTTGCCACGCGGTTCGCGTGCCTCGCGCGGTTCACGGCCTTCGCGTGGTTCCCGAACCTCGCGTCCCTCGCGTGCTTCACGCGGTTCGCGTTCCTCACGACGCTGCGACGGCTGCTGGCCCTGACGGCCGCCGTTCGCACCTTCACCACGCGCTGCCACGTCACGGCCGCCCGCGCCGCCACGGCGATTGCGGTTACGGTCGCCGCCGCGCTCGCCGGTACGCTCACCGCGCTCCGTGCGTTCGCCGCGCTGCGGACGGGCCTGCTTTTCTGTCGTAGCCGGCGCAACCGGTGCCGGCGCCGCCGGCTGTACGCCGAACAGATTCTTCAACCAGCCGATGAAGCCGCCGCTCGCCTGCGTCACCGCAACCGGAGCCGGTGCCGCGACCGGGCGAACCGGCGCGCTCGGCGCCGGCTTCTCAGGCGTGATGCCCTTGACCGCCGCTTCCTGCTTCGGCTTCACTTCTTCGGTGCGCTTGCTGTAGCCGGTTTCCGACTCGAGCTCGCGAGCCGCTTCCTCGGCCATCTTCCACGAAGCGCGCGGCTCGTCCAGACGGGCGTCGTCGTGACGCAGGCGTTCCAGCTTGTAATGCGGCGTGTCCAGATGCTTGTTCGGCACCAGCACGACATTGACCTTGAAGCGCGACTCGATCTTGTTGATTTCCGAGCGCTTTTCGTTCAGCAGGAAGGCCGTCACTTCGACCGGCACCTGGCAATGGATCGCCGCGGTGTTTTCCTTCATCGCTTCTTCCTGAATGATCCGCAGCACTTGCAGCGCGGACGATTCGGTATCGCGGATATGACCCGTGCCGTTACAGCGCGGGCAGGTCACGTGGCTGCCTTCCGACAGCGCCGGACGCAGACGCTGACGCGACAGTTCCATCAGGCCGAAGCGCGAAATCTTGCCCATCTGGACGCGCGCGCGGTCGTGCTTGAGCGCGTCTTTCAGGCGCTGCTCGACTTCGCGCTGGCTCTTGGCCGACTCCATGTCGATGAAGTCGATCACGATCAGGCCGCCCAGGTCGCGTAGACGCAACTGGCGCGCGACTTCGTCGGCGGCTTCGAGGTTCGTGCGCGCGGCCGTTTCCTCGATGTCGGCGCCCTTGGTGGCGCGGGCCGAGTTCACGTCGATGGCGACGAGTGCTTCCGTGTGGTCGATCACGATCGCGCCGCCCGACGGCAGCGGCACCGTGCGCGAGTACGCCGTTTCGATCTGATGCTCGATCTGGAAGCGCGAGAAGAGCGGCACGTCGTCGTGGTAGCGCTTCACCTTGCTGACGTTGTCCGGCATCACGATGTCCATGAAGGCGCGCGCCTGGTCATGGATTTCGGTGGTGTCGATCAGAATTTCGCCGATGTCCGGCTGGAAATAGTCGCGAATCGCGCGAATCACGAGGCTCGATTCGAGGTAAATCAGCATCGGCTGGCCGGTCGAACCGCTTTGCGACGCGGCTTCGATCGCGCGCCACAGCTGCATCAGGTAGTTCAGGTCCCACTGCAGTTCTTCCGCGCTGCGGCCAATGCCGGCCGTGCGCGCGATGATGCTCATGCCTTCCGGCAATTGCAGCTGCGCCATGGTTTCGCGCAGTTCCTGACGGTCGTCGCCTTCGATCCGGCGCGACACGCCGCCGCCGCGCGGGTTATTCGGCATCAGCACCAGATAACGGCCGGCGAGCGAGATGAACGTGGTCAGGGCTGCGCCCTTGTTGCCGCGTTCTTCTTTTTCGACCTGAACGATCAGTTCCTGACCTTCCTTGAGCGCGTCCTGGATGCGGGCGGAGCGCATGTCGACGCCGTCGCGGAAATACTGGCGGGCGACTTCCTTGAACGGCAGGAAACCGTGGCGGTCTTCGCCGTAGTTGACGAAACAGGCTTCGAGCGACGGCTCTATGCGGGTGATGATGCCCTTGTAAATGTTGCCTTTGCGCTGTTCGCGCCCGGCGGTTTCGATGTCGATGTCGATGAGTTTTTGCCCATCGACGATGGCGACGCGCAGTTCTTCCTGCTGCGTCGCATTGAACAACATGCGTTTCATTGAACGGCTCCAGAGCGGCTCGGCCGGCCTCCGCTCCGCGGTTGTCAGGCGCGAGAGCGGGAGGCAGCGGCATGCCGCGCCTTATTGTGTTTTCACAAGCACGCTGGAGCGGGAAGAATGGCGGGAGAATTGCCTGAGAGGGCCCGGCTCCACAAACAAAGGAGCGCGGTGCCGCAGGGCACATGCGAACACGGCTTCAAATAACGACCCGACACGCCGCGGGTTCTGCCGGCAGACCTTCATAAACCCACGTCCCCCTCGCCGGCGCGCCGACTGGGCGCGGGACCGGAGGGTCGAAGGCTGCGGTCATGCCGCAACGGGAAGTTCGCGCAAGAGGCGCGTCTTTTCCTGCTGGGGGTGTCTCGCCTCATTTTGACGTCGCCAAGTCTTGCACTTTCTACAAGACGCCACGGGCGCACGCCGTATTTTCGCAACCTGCAGCTTCGTACAGCCGGGCGTAACGCCGCCCGATACCGAAGCTGGAAGTTAAATTCTTTTTTACCAAAATTCCGTTACCGTCGAAGCCGACCTTGACCGAACGCGCCTGTGGGCGCCGTCCCTGCCGGGTACTGACTTCGTGCGTGCAACTTGTTGCATCTCATTTTCAGGGCGAGCAACCAGCCCCCGGCACAAGTAAAATAACGATTTACGCTTGCACCTGCGCAGTCCGCCCGAATTCCGGACACTGCGCCGGCCGCCGCAGACTGCTGGGCAAATTATATTCAGAATGAAAGAGTTAGGCAAAATATCCCAGAAATCGGTAACAAGCGCGGTCGCGAGCGACCAGGTCTCCGTCATCGAGATCGACGACAGTGCGGCCGGACAGCGCATCGACAACTTTTTGTTACGCGTCTGCAAAGGCGTGCCGAAAAGCCATATTTACCGCATCCTGCGCAGCGGGGAAGTGCGCGTCAACAAGGGCCGGATCGACGCGCAGTACCGGCTTGAACTCGGCGATCTGGTGCGCGTGCCGCCCATCCGCGTCGCGCAACATGACGAAACGGTGCCGTCAGCGCCGGTTCCGAGCGCCGAATTCAGGATCATTTTCGAAGACGAGCATCTTCTTGTCATCGACAAACCGGCCGGCGTCGCGGTGCACGGCGGAAGTGGCGTCGCCTTTGGCGTCATCGAGCAGATGCGCCAGTCGCGCCCGCAGGCGAAGTTCCTCGAGCTCGTGCATCGGCTGGATCGCGAGACGTCCGGCATCCTCATGCTCGCCAAGAAGCGTTCGGCGCTCGTCAATCTGCACGACCAGATCCGCGAGAACCGAATGGACAAGCGGTACTATGCGTGCGTCCACGGCGAATGGGCGAGCGACTGGGGCCGCCGTCGGGCGGTGAAGGAGCCGCTGCACAAATATCTGACCGCGGACGGCGAGCGGCGCGTGCGCGTGCAGGCCGACGGTCTGGCGTCGCACACGGTGTTCAACCTGATCGACCGCTGGCCGGACTACGCGCTGCTGGAGGCGGAGCTGAAGACGGGCCGCACCCATCAGATACGCGTGCATTTGCAGCATCTGGAGCTGCCGATCGTCGGCGATGCAAAATACGGCGACTTTGCGCTGAACAAGGCGCTCGCCCGCTCGAACGCGAAGCCGGGGCTCAAGCGCATGTTCCTGCACGCTTACCGCCTGAAGCTCACGCATCCGGCCACTGGCGCGCCGCTGCAACTGGAGGCGCCATTGCCGGCCGAGTGCCGCAATTTCATCGCGCAGCTCAACGAATTACGAAATGGGTCATACCCGGAGACGGCACCGTATGGCTAGAGAGCAATTTGACCTGATCGTCTTCGACTGGGACGGGACGCTGATGGATTCGACTGCGCACATCACGCGCAGCATTCAGGCGGCGTGCCGCGATCTCGGTTTGCCGGTGCCCGCGGACGAAGCGGCGAGCTACGTGATCGGCCTCGGCCTGCGCGACGCGCTGCAGATCGCCGCGCCCACGCTCGATCCGGCCGACTACCCGCGGCTCGCCGAGCGCTACCGGTTTCACTATCTGGTAAAGGATCAGACCACGGAGTTGTTCGCCGGCGTGCGCGAGATGCTCCAGGAGCTGCGCGATCAGGGCTATCTGCTGGCGGTCGCGACCGGCAAGAGCCGCGTCGGCCTGAATCGTGCGCTCGATCAGGTGCGGCTCACGAGCCTGTTCGACGGTACGCGCTGCGCGGACGAAACCTTCTCCAAGCCGCATCCGGCCATGTTGCACGAACTGACGCGTGAACTGGGGCAGGACCCGGTGCGCACGGTCATGGTCGGCGATACGACACATGACCTACAGATGGCGATCAACGCGGGCGTCGCGGGTATCGGCGTGACCTACGGCGCGCATCCGGCGGACTCGCTGAGCGCGCTGTCGCCGAAATATATGGCGTCGAGCATCAGCGCGCTGTCGGGCTGGCTGAAGGACAACGCATGAGTCCGGCGGAAGAGCCCGGCGGGCGGGCAACGGAGGCGGCGCAGGCCGTGCGCGTGTGCCGTTCGGAGGAGTTGGTCGATGGCGGCAGCGGCGTTCGGCGTGCCGCGCGAGTCGGCGCCGAAGAAGTCGTGGTGTTTTTCGTCCGCTACGACGGTCGCGCTTACGGCTATCTGAACCGCTGCGCGCACGTGCCGATGGAGCTGGACTGGGCAGAGGGTCAGTTCTTCGAATCGTCGGGTTTATACTTGATGTGTGCCACCCACGGGGCAATTTACGCGCCGGACACCGGCAAATGCGTAGGCGGTCCGTGCCGCGGCGGGCGGCTGCGAGCGCTCCAGGTCGACGAACGCGATACGCCTGAAGGCCGCGCCGTTTTCTGGCTTCCCGACGGCGAACTGCGGGCCATCGAGTCCTGATCGGCGTCGCCCCGTCTTTCTCCCTTACTGAAAAGCCTGAATGTCCGACAACTTGACGCCTGAATCCAAAGAGCCGTCCACGAACGGCCGCGCTAGCGCCGAACCCGGCTGGGAGCGCGCGGCGCTCGAGCGCATCGCGCTTGCCGCGGTCAATGAACAACGGGCCGCGCGCCGCTGGAAAATCTTTTTCCGTCTGCTTTTCCTGGCCCTGGTGGCTTTCGTCGTCTGGACCGTGTTCGATTTTTCCGGCGACAAGCTGGCGGCTTCCGGCCGTCACACGGCGTTGATAGCGCTCGAAGGCGAAATATCGGCGAATACGCGTGCGAACGCCGAAGATATCAGCGCCGCGCTGGAAAGCGCGTTCGAAGACTCCGGCACGGCGGGCGTCATTCTCCGCTGCGACAGCCCCGGCGGCAGCCCGGTCCAGGCGGGCATTATCTACGACCAGATGCGGCGTTTGCGCGCGAAACATCCGTCAATTCCGCTTTATGTGGTGGTCGGCGACATGTGCGCGTCGGGCGGATACTACGCCGCGGCGGCGGGGGACAAGATTTATGTCGACAAGGCGAGCATCGTCGGCTCGATCGGCGTGCTGATGGACAGCTTCGGTTTCACCGGGCTGATGGACAAGCTCGGCATTCAGCGCAGGCTGCACACCTCGGGCGAGAACAAGGGTTTTTACGATCCGTTCTCGCCCGAAACGCCGAAGATGGACCAGCACGCGCAGGAAATGCTCGACCAGATCCACGCACAGTTCATCGAAGCAGTGCGTCAGGGCCGCGGCAAGCGTCTGCATGAGACGCCGGATATGTTCTCCGGCCTCTTCTGGACGGGTCAGAAGAGCGTCGAACTCGGTCTCGCCGATGGTTTTGGCGACGCGAACTACGTGGCGCGCGAAATCATCAAGGCGCCGGATATCGTCGATTACACGGTCAAGGAAAGCATTACCGACCGCGTCGCGCGTAAATTCGGCGCGGCCGTGGGCAATGGCGCGGTACACGCGTTGGCGCTTGGCGGGAAGCTAGGTTTGCGCTGAGGCGAGGCGGCCGGAAAGGCTTGTGGGGCTCGTGCCGCGCGCCGGGATTAGCCGCGCGGTCCCCGTCTTCACACTTCAGCCGCCTTCATCTCACGCCGCCAATATCAGAAAAATGGCGGGGCGCTTGTGCAAGTCGAGCGCCGGTTTCTTCTTCCAGTCCGCCACCGTGTGGCTGCGGATGGTTTCGGTGTCCAGCGTCAGGTCGACTGCGACGCAAACCAGCGTCGACGGCGCGCAGGTGGCGAGCAATGTGTCGAGCAGCGCCCGGTTGCGGTACGGCGTCTCGATAAAAATCTGCGTCTGCTTGCCCTTGCGCGATTGCATTTCAAGATCGCGCAGACGTTTTGCCCGCTCTGCCGCATCGACCGGCAAATAGCCGTGGAATGCGAAGCTTTGTCCATTGAGCCCCGAAGCCATTAGCGCCAGCAAAATGGAGCTAGGCCCGACGAGCGGCACCACCTTCACACCGCGCTCGTGCGCCCGACGCACCAGCAGTGCGCCTGGGTCCGCCACCGCCGGGCAGCCGGCTTCCGAGACGAGGCCCGCGTCGGTGCCGGCGAGTAGCGGCGCGAGCAGTTTGTCGATTTCGCCGGCCGGCGTGTTGACGTTCAGTTCGCGGATCTCGATGTCCTGAATCGGCCGCTCGGTGCCCACTTTCTTCAGGAACGCGCGCGTCGTCTTCGCGTTTTCGCCGATGTAATACTGCAACGCCGCGGCCCGGGCGCGCACGGGAGCGGGCAGGACAGCGCCGAGCGCGTCCGCGTCGCCTTCGCCTAGCGTGTTCGGGATCAGATAGAGCGTGCCGCTCATTGCGCCCCCAATAGCGGATAGCCCGCCGTCAACAGCATGCCCGACAGCGCGATCAGCGGCAGGCCGATGAGTGCGGTCGGATCGTCGGAGTGGATTGCTTCGAGCAGCGCAATGCCGAGCCCCTCGGACTTCGCGCTGCCGGCGACGTCGTACGGCGTTTCGGCGCGCAGATAGGCTTCGAGCGCCGCATCCGGCAGGTCGCGAAATTGCACGCGAGTGACGACGTCGACGGTCTGCGCGGCCCCCGAGCGGCTGTCGAACAGGCACAGCGCGCTATGGAACAGGACTTCGCGGCCGCGCATCGCCTGCAGTTGGGCGAGCGCCTTGTCGTGCGTGCCGGGCTTGCCGATTTGCAGGCCGTCGTAGGTGGCGACCTGGTCGGAGCCGATCACCAGCACCGCCTGATCCGGCGAAAATGTCCGGGCCACGGCGCGTGCTTTCGCCTCGGCGAGCCGCAAAGCGGTGGCCTCGGGCGTTTCACCGGCATGCGGCGTTTCGTCGATCGCGGGCACGGCCACGTCGAATGGAACGCGCAGGCGTTCGAGCAACTCGCGGCGATACGGCGAACTCGACGCCAGAATCAGGCGTGACGGGCTTTGGGGGGAATCTGGCATGGTCGATCAACGGCTTGAAGGGCGGGGCATACAGGGTTGCGCGAAGGCCACGCCGGTACGGGCTTAAGTGTTTGACTCGAAAAGACAAAACGGATATGATTTTGGGCTTTTCATCGGTATGCTTGCGTCAGGCGGGCTCGGTGCGTGCTGAAGCAGGTCGAGAGCAAATCAAGAGCTGCCGGGCACATTGCCGAAGTTACGCGGGCATTCTCGCAACTGATTTACCCCGCGATTTGGCGGCGCGAAACAAACAAACGTCGACCAACAGCAAAAAGCGGCGAAACCTTTGCCGACGCAGGAGCGCACATGACTCAACATCCTGGCAAACCTGCAGGTCTGTCCGACCCGCATGAACTCGATCTGTTCGAATTTGCGCGGAGCGGCCGGCAGGCCGCGGGTGTCGTGCGCGTCTCGCAACTGCCGCGCATGTTAAACGAAGTCCCGGCAGAAGCGCCAGACCGCGATACCGGGTTCACCTGGCAAGCCGAAGGGTCGACGCAGCCGGAATTGCAGGACGACGGCACCGAGGGTCCCCAGCCGTATTTGAGGCTGGCGATTCACGGCGCGGCATGGCTCGAATGTCAGCGGTGCATGACACCGTACTCGCAGGCCTTCAATGTCGACGCGACCTACCGGATCGTCAGCACTGAGGCGGAAGCCGAAGAGTTTCCGCTCGACGAAGATGAAGTCGAAGTGATCGTGGGCTCGCGCCAGTTCGATCTCATCGACCTGATCGAGGAAGAGTTGCTGCTTTCCTTGCCGCTTGTGCCCAAGCACGAGGTTTGTCCCGAGGTGCACGAGAGTCTCGTCTCTGGTGCGGCCGGTGCCGAGGGCGAGGGCGACGAAGCCGCGCTGGACGAAGCTGGCGAGGGCGAAGAGCCCGAGCGGCCGAATCCGTTCGCGGCGCTCGAAAGTCTCAAGCGCGGTGAGCAGGGCGACAAGAAGCACTGAACAGTTGCATGGGAGCGCGAAGCGGGGCGCATAGGCCATTCGGCCAGTGGCGGACACCGTGTCGGGCTGTGTTAGAATTCGGAAAATTTTTAGGAGTTAGTCATGGCAGTTCAACAAAACAAGAAGTCGCCGTCGAAGCGCGGCATGCACCGTTCGCACGATTTCCTGACGGCAGCGCCGCTGGCCGTGGAACCGAGCACGGGCGAAGTGCATCTGCGTCACCACGTTAGCCCGAACGGCTACTATCGCGGCAAGAAAGTCGTCAAGACGAAGAACGACTAATCGTTTCACTGCGTTGCGCCCACTGGCGTTTCGCGTGGCGATCAGCTCGCTTGACATTTTCCGGCTCGGCAAAAAGGCGGCATTCAATTGCCGCTTTTTTATGTCTGAAATTCGCCGCACTCCATGACAGTAAAGCTCACGATAGATTGCATGGGAGGCGACCACGGCCCGTCCGTGACCGTTCCCGCTGCCGTCAACTTCGTTCGCTCGCATCCCGACGCGCAGTTGCTGCTCGTCGGCATTGAAAGTGCGATTCGTGCGCAGCTGAAGAAGTTGAAGGCTCAGGACCTGTCGGCGTTGACGGTCGTTTCCGCTTCCGAGATCGTCGCGATGGACGATCCGGTCGAAGTCGCGCTGCGCAAGAAAAAAGATTCGTCCATGCGCGTGGCGCTGAATCGCGTCAAGGAAGGCGAGGCGCAAGCCTGCGTCTCCGCCGGCAACACCGGCGCGCTGATGGCGGTGTCGCGCTATGTGCTGAAAACGCTGTCGGGCATCGAGCGCCCGGCGATTGCGTCCGCCTTGCCGAACCCCAACGGCTACACGATGATGCTCGACCTGGGCGCCAACGTCGACTGCGAACCGCAGCATCTGCTGCAATTCGCGGAGATGGGGCACGCGCTCGTGTCCGCGCTCGAAGGCCGCGAGCGGCCCACCATCGGCCTCCTCAATATCGGCGAAGAAGTCATCAAGGGCAACGACACCATCAAGCGTGCCGGTGAACTGCTGCGCGCGAGTACACTGAACTTCCACGGCAACGTGGAAGGCAACGACATCTTCAAAGGCACGGTCGACGTGATCGTGTGCGACGGGTTCGTCGGCAACGTGGCGCTCAAGACGTCCGAAGGCCTCGCGCAGATGCTGTCGAATATCATCAAGGAAGAGTTCGGCCGTTCCTGGCTCACGCGAGTCATGGCGGTGCTCGCATTGCCCGTGTTGATGCGTTTCAAGAAGCGCGTCGATCATCGGCAATACAATGGTGCCGCGCTGCTCGGCCTGCGCGGACTGGTGATCAAAAGCCACGGTTCGGCAGACGCCTACGCGTTTGAGTGGGCTATCAAACGCGGGTATGATGCCGTCAAAAACGGCGTGCTGGAGCGCCTTGCGCAAGCGATGGAAGAGAACGCGGGTTCTCTTGAACAGGCGGCGCGCGACGCAAGCGGTGCGGGCCACGCAAGCCCCATCGCAGGCCAGCCGGCCGAGCCCTACGCTGCGCAATCCTCGAAGGCATAATGGCTCAATCGACAATTTATTCCCGCGTCCTCGGCACCGGCAGCTATCTGCCGCCCGCGCGCGTCACCAATCAGGACCTCGCCGAGCGTCTCGCGAAGCAGGGCGTCGAGACGAGCGACGAATGGATTGTGGCCCGCACGGGCATCCATGCGCGCCACTTCGCCGATCCGGACGTCACCACGAGCGACCTCGCGCAGTTCGCGTCGCAGCGCGCGATCGAAGCGGCGGACATCGACCCGCAAGCCATCGACCTGATCATCGTCGCGACTTCCACGCCTGACTTCGTGTTTCCGAGCACGGCGTGCCTGTTGCAGAACAAGCTCGGCATCAAGAATCACGGCGCGGCTTTCGACGTGCAGGCCGTCTGCTCGGGCTTCGCCTACGCAGTGGCAATGGCGGACAGCCTGATTCGCGGCGGCCAGCATCGCACGGCGCTCGTCGTCGGCGCGGAGACGTTCTCGCGCATTCTCGATTTCAACGACCGCACGACCTGCGTGCTGTTCGGCGACGGCGCCGGCGCGGTGATCCTGCAGGCATCGGCTGAGCCGGGTGTGTTGGCCAGCGCTTTGCACGCGGACGGCAGCCATTCGGGCATTCTCTGCACGCCGGGCAACGTAAACGGCGGCGTGGTGGCGGGCAGCGCGTTCCTGCACATGGACGGGCAAGCGGTCTTCAAGCTCGCCGTCAACGTGCTGGAAAAGGTCGCGGTCGAGGCGCTCGAGAAAGCGAACCTGTCGGCCGATCAGATCGACTGGCTGATTCCGCATCAGGCCAATATCCGCATCATGCAAAGCACTTGCCGCAAGCTCGGCTTGCCGCAGGAACGCATGGTCGTCACGGTGGGCGAGCACGGCAATACGTCGGCGGCGTCCATTCCGCTCGCGCTCGACGTCGCGGTGCGCGACGGCCGCATCAAGCGCGGCCAGAACGTGCTGATCGAAGGCGTCGGCGGCGGCTTCACGTGGGGCGCGTCGGTCATCCGCTACTGATAACGGGCCGATTTCCGGCGGCGCCTTTCAGGGCGCCTTGCGCCGCGTCCGCGCGCTTTGAAGCCGCGCGCCTACATCTGACTAAATCGTTTTTGGGGACGATATGAAATTTGCGTTCGTTTTTCCCGGACAGGGTTCGCAATCGGTCGGCATGCTCAACGCGTTTGCCGATCACGCCATCGTGCGCGAGACGGTTCAGGAAGCCTCCGACGCGCTCAATCAGGACCTCGGCAAGCTGATCGCCGAAGGTCCCGCCGAAGATCTGAATCTCACCACCAACACGCAGCCGGTCATGCTCACCGCGGCCTACGCGATCTATCGCGCGTGGCAGCAGGCGGGCGGCCCGGCGCCGGCTATCGTCGCGGGTCATAGCCTCGGCGAATACACGGCGCTCGTCGCGGCCGGTGCGATCGCGTTTCGCGATGCCGTGCCGCTCGTGCGCTTTCGCGCGCAGGCCATGCAAACGGCAGTGCCTGTCGGCGAAGGCGGCATGGCCGCGATTCTCGGTCTCGACGACGACACGGTGCGCGCGGTGTGCGCGGAAGCGTCGGTTGCAGGCGTCGTCGAAGCGGTCAATTTCAATGCGCCGGCGCAAGTCGTGATCGCGGGGCACAAGGCTGCTGTCGAGAAAGCGTGCGAAGTGGCGAAAGCGAAGGGCGCGAAGCGCGCGTTGCCGCTGCCGGTGTCTGCGCCGTTCCACTCGTCGTTGCTCAAGCCCGCTTCGGATCAACTGCGCGAGTACCTGGCGAGCGTCGACGTGAAGGTGCCGTCGATCCCCGTCATCAACAATATCGACGTCGCGATCGTCAACGAGCCGGCGCAGATCAAAGACGCGCTGGTGCGTCAGGCGGCCGGTGCGGTGCGCTGGGTCGAGAGCGTGCAGGCAATGGCCGCGCAAGGCATCACGCACGTCGTCGAATGCGGGCCGGGCAAGGTCCTTGCGGGCCTGACCAAACGCATCGACGGCAATCTGGTCGGCGCTTCGGTGTTCGATCCGGCCTCGCTCGAGGAAACGCTCAAGCTCGTGACAGCAGGCTAAGCGCGACGCCGCACAGACGCGGCAACTCGTATCGGCAATCAATCAGCCCTGCGAAGGGCATTCGGATCGACAGATGGAAAAGAATCTCGACAAGCACATCGCAATCGTAACGGGCGCCTCGCGCGGCATCGGCCGCGCCATCGCCATGGAACTCGCGCGCCAGGGCGCCACCGTGATCGGCACGGCGACCAGCGAAAGCGGCGCCGCGGCGATCAGCGAAGCGTTCAATGCAGCCGGCGTGAGCGGTCGCGGCGCGGTGCTCGACGTGAACGACGCAGCGGCTGCGGAAGCGCTGATCGACGGCACGGTGAAGGAATTCGGCACGCTCAGCGTGCTCGTGAACAACGCCGGCATCACGCAGGATCAACTCGCCATGCGCATGAAAGACGACGACTGGGATGCGGTGATCGACACCAATCTCAAGTCGGTGTTCCGTCTGTCGCGCGCGGTGCTGCGTCCGATGATGAAGGCGAAGGGTGGCCGCATCATCAACATCACGTCGGTGGTCGGTTCGGCGGGCAACCCTGGGCAGATCAATTACGCCGCGGCGAAAGCGGGCGTGGCGGGTATGACGCGCGCGCTCGCACGCGAGATCGGCAGCCGCGGCATCACGGTGAATTGCGTGGCGCCTGGCTTCATCGATACCGACATGACGCGCACGTTGCCCGAAGAGCAGCAAACCGCGCTGAAAACGCAGATTCCGCTGGGCCGTCTCGGCAGCCCGGAAGACATCGCGCACGCTGTCGCATTCCTCGCGTCGCCGCAAGCCGGTTACATCACCGGCACGACGATGCATGTGAACGGCGGAATGTACATGTCGTAACCAAATTCGGTTACTATCCGCGCCTTGATGCGTTTGCGAATGCGTAAGGCGCATGCCTTGACAGCAACCTGATGCGCCGCTTTTTTGCCGGGTCAAACCTGATAAAATGCGCGCACCTGTATTTTTGAACTTCTTTCCCTTGGAGGGGTAATGGACAATATCGAACAGCGCGTCAAGAAGATCGTCGCAGAACAACTGGGCGTGGCCGAAGCTGAAATCAAGAACGAAGCTTCGTTCGTGAACGACCTCGGCGCCGACTCGCTGGACACGGTTGAACTCGTGATGGCCCTCGAAGACGAATTCGGCATGGAAATTCCGGATGAAGAAGCCGAGAAGATCACCACCGTTCAGCAAGCGATCGACTACGCTCGCGCAAACGTCAAGGCCTAAGGTCATTCGCGCCTGCGTTTCTGCGTTCGCGGCGCATGACGCCCTGCCGCGTCGGTTGCCGACGCTATTGGGGCTGGCGTGTTTTGCCACGCCGCTTGTCGCAAGAGTTGCCATGCAGGAGCCAGCGATGTTGACAGCGCAAGTTTCCGCGCGATTGCCGATTTAACAGCCACAGGGTACACAGGGCAGGTTCCTGTGGCCGCTGTGGCTTTTGCTTTTGTCATCTATGAAAAAGGGGTTACCGTGAGCCGCCGTCGTGTTGTTGTTACAGGCCTGGGGCTGATTTCGCCTGTTGGCAATAATGTTGCCGACGGCTGGGCCAATCTGGTCGCCGGCAAGTCGGGTATTGCCAATATCACGAAGTTCGACGCTACGAACTTCTCGACTCGTTTCGCCGGCGAGGTGAAGGGCTTCAATATCGAGGACTACATCCCCGGTAAGGAAGCGCGCCACATGGACACGTTCATCCATTACGGCGTGGCTGCCGGCATCCAGGCGATGCAGGACAGCGGCCTTGAAGTCACCGACGAGAATTCGGAGCGTATCGGCGTCGTGGTCGGCTCGGGCATCGGCGGTCTGCCGATGATCGAAGTCACGCAGACCGAGCTGCTCAATCGCGGCCCGCGCCGCATTTCGCCGTTCTTCGTGCCGGCGTCGATCATCAACATGATCTCGGGTCATCTGTCGATCAAGTTCGGCATCAAGGGTCCGAATCTGGCGATCGTCACCGCGTGTACGACGGGTCTGCACTGTATCGGCGAGGCTTCGCGCCTGATCGAATACGGCGACGCCGACGTGATGATCGCGGGCGGCGCTGAATCGACCGTGTCGCCGCTCGGTATCGGCGGCTTCGCGGCGGCGCGCGCGCTGTCGCAGCGCAATGACGATCCGGCAACGGCGAGCCGTCCGTGGGACAAGGACCGCGACGGTTTCGTGCTCGGTGAAGGCGCCGGCGTGATGGTGCTGGAAGAGTATGAACACGCGAAGGCGCGCGGCGCGAAGATCTACGCGGAAGTCGGCGGCTATGGGATGAGCGGCGACGCGTATCACATGACCGCACCGCTCGAAGACGGCGACGGCGCACGCCGCTGCATGCTCGCGGCCATGAAGAACGCGGCCATCAACGCGGATCAGGTGAATTACCTGAACGCGCATGGCACGTCCACGCCGCTCGGCGATCTGGCTGAAACCACCGGCATCAAGCGCGCATTCGGCGACCACGCCAGGAACATCGTCGTGAATTCGACGAAGTCGATGACGGGTCACCTGCTCGGCGGCGCCGGCGGTCTCGAGTCCGTGTTCACTGTGCTCGCCGTGCATCATCAGGTGTCGCCGCCCACGATCAACATCTTCAACCAGGACCCCGAGTGCGACCTGGACTACTGCGCCAATACCGCGCGGGAGATGAAGATCGACGTCGCGCTGAAGAACTCGTTCGGGTTCGGCGGCACGAACGGCACGCTCGTGTTCAAACGCGCCTGACGCTCGTAGCCGGGTGACGCACCAGTCGACGGCGCCGGCCTCGCCGGCGCTTTGCCCTGAAACAACGGCTATGTCCGAAAGAGCGCCGCAGCGAATTGCGCTGCGGCGCTCTTTCGCGATGCGCGTTGCGTCGGCTGCTTTTGTAGCGACGGCGTCGGCGGCGGTTTATCGCTGCGTGTCGCCGTGGCTCGGCGCGTGGCAGGCGGTTCCGTTGACGCTTGCCGTGTTCGCGCTCCTCGCGCTTTGCGCGCTGAGGCACGACCGGGCGCAACCTGTGGCTCTGCAGATCGGCCGCGAGAATCTCATTGCGTGGGGGCGGGCCGGTATCCTGCTCGCACAAGGCCGCATAGCGGGCTGCGCGCACTGGGGCGACCGTTTGCTGGTGCTCATCCTGAAGCCGGACGAGGGTGGCCGGCAAACGCTGCTGGTTCCCGCCGACACCGTCCCGCCAGCGGTCTTTCGCGAGTTGGCGGTGCGCGCCCGGCGCCGCGCCGGCGCGTGACTGTTACGACTGTAACCGCTGTTACCGCGCGGCATGACCTCCGTAACGTGCCTCGCCGAGGGGGACGCTACAATGGTGCCCCCGTCATGCGCCCTCAAGTTAACGGATTTATCAGGTGAGCGAAAAAGAAATTGATCAGGTGCTGGTCGAGCGCGTCCAGAAGGGCGACAAGGCCGCGTTCGAGCTTCTGGTCTCCAAATACCACCGCAAGATTCTCCGGCTGATTTCGCGCCTCGTGCGCGATCCCGCCGAAGTCGAAGACGTTGCACAAGACGCTTTCATCAAGGCGTACCGGGCGTTGCCGCAATTTCGCGGGGAATCCGCGTTTTATACGTGGTTGTACCGGATTGCGGTCAACACCGCGAAGAACTACCTTGCGACCCAGGGCCGGCGCGCACCCACATCGACCGAAGCAGATGCTGAAGAAGCTGAAACTTTCTCGGACGCCGACCAACTAAGGGATATCAACACGCCTGAGTCGATGTTGATGAGCAAGCAGATCGCTGAGACGGTCAATGCTGCGATGGCGGTTTTACCGGAAGAGCTGCGTACCGCCATTACTCTTCGTGAAATTGAAGGTTTGAGCTACGAGGAAATCGCTGAGATGATGGGCTGCCCAATCGGCACCGTCAGATCGCGAATTTTCCGCGCTCGCGAAGCCATTGCGGCAAAATTGCGTCCGTTGCTTGACACACCCGAAGGCAAGCGCTGGTAAGTCACTAGCGCGCCGAACGGGGCTCGGGTGCAATATCTGGATTAGTGGTGTCACTACGGGGTTTTCGTAAGATGGGGAGCATCATGGGGTCGGTCTCGATGCAATCGCAAGCCAGTTCGCGCGGCGAGCGTCTGTCAGCTTTTGTCGACGGCGAGCTGTTCGGTGAAGAGCATCTGAATGTGGACAAGTTTGTGTCCGAGCTGGACGGCGAAGATCGCGCCGCATGGTCCAGCTATCACCTGATCGGCGACGCATTGCGTTCCGACGATCTGGCGGTCGGTTCCGCGGCTAGCAACGCGTTCCTGAGCGGATTCGCTGCGCGCTTCGAAAGCGAGCCGCATCTGCTCGCGCCATCCGCTCAGCCGGTTACGCGCCGTCTGCTGGCGCTGCGTCGCCGCGTGGTGCCGGCTTTCGCAGTCGCTGCCGCGGCCGCCACGCTGACGTGGATCGTCGTGCCGCAACTGCAGGGCGTGCCGGGCGGCCCCGGCGCGACGCAGGTCGCCTCGGTGTCCTCGCATGGCGATGCGCTGCAAAAGGTCGCGATGGCGTCCGTGCCCTCGGCGAATGTGATGCCGGTCGCGCAAGACGCCAACATCATTCGCGACGCGAGTCTCGACCAGTATCTGGAAGCACATCAGCAATTCGCGCAGCAACCGGTCATGCCGGGTTCCATGCCGCTGATCCGCGCCGCCGCCGTTTCCACGCAAGGCCAATAGTTTGATGCAGACTCCGCGGTTCAATAAAACGACTATCTGGGGGCGGCTGCCGGCATTTCTCTTCTGCGCAGCCGTATTGTTGTCCGCGACACCGCGGGTCTTTGCACAAACCGACGATCCGCTCGTCGCCCGTCGCACGGCCGCCGATCTTCTCGATCGCATTCACCAGGCCGCGCAGCAGCAGAACTACGAGGGCGCGTTCGTTTATCAGCGCGGCAACTTCGTTCAAACGTCGCGCATCGCGCATTACGCGACCCGTGCCGACGGCGAATTCGAGCAGTTGGAAAGCCTCGACGGCAAGCCGCGCAAGATGCTGCGCCATAACGACGAGCTCTACACGTTCGTGCCGGAACGCCACTTGTGCGTCGTTGAAAAACGCCAGAACAAAGACTCGTTCCCCGCGTTGCTGGCTGTGAGCGGCGAACAGGTTCTGTCCGTGTATGAACCGAAACTGCTCGGCGACGATCGCGTTGCCGGCGTCGAAAGTCAGGTGATCGAACTCGATCCGAAAGACGCGTACCGCTTCGCTTACAAACTGTGGGCCGACAAGAAGACCGGCTTGCTGCTGCGCGCGCAGACGCTCGACCCGAACGGCCAGGTGCTCGAACAACTGTCGTTCTCCCAGATTCGCATCGGCGTGCCCGTCGACAAGACTGGCATTGTCAACGGCATTCGCAATACCGCCGGCTGGACCGTGGTGCGCCCGCCCATTGAACCGGTGGATATGGCCGCGCAAGGCTGGCAGTTCGGGGCCTCGGTGCCGGGTTTTCGCAAGATCCGCGAATTGCGTCGTCCGATGGCGGCGCGCGAGGCGGGCCAGCCGACCATTCCGGTCGATCAGGCTGTGTTCTCGGATGGTCTAGCCGCGGTCTCGGTCTTCATCGAGCCGGTTGAGAACAACACGCGCAAGGAAGGCGCGGGCAGCAGCGGCGCGACGCACGTGCTGGTGAAGCGGCGCGGCGATTTCTGGATTACCCTGCTCGGCGAAGTGCCCCAGGCCACGTTGCAGCAATTTGCCTCTGCCATAGAATACAAGGCTCCGAAGTAATTCTCCGACTCCTGAATCCCTCGGCTTCCTACGATATGACGACTTTCTCGGTGCGCAAATTCCTCGCGGCCGCGGTGGTGGCGGCATGTTTGCCGTTCGCACCGCACACGGCGTCGGCCGCTTCCGCCGCCAATCTGCCCGACTTCACCGACCTTGTCGACAAGGTCGGTCCGGCGGTCGTCAACATTCGCACGACCACGCGCGCGACGAGCAGCGGCCCGCGCGGCGCGTTGCCGCCGGGTATGGACGACGGCGACATGTCGGAGTTCTTCCGGCGCTTTTTCGGCATTCCGATGCCGCAGTCGCCGCAATCTCCAGGCGCGCCGCGCGGCGGCGATAACGGTGGCAGCGGCGGCAGTGGCGGAAGTGGCGGCGGTCAGGACACGCCCGACAGCAACGACCCCGAACAGAACAGCGGCGTCGGCTCGGGCTTTATCCTGTCGGCTGACGGCTACGTGATGACTAACGCGCACGTCATCGACGACGCGGACACCATCTACGTCACGCTGACCGACAAGCGCGAGTTCAAGGCGAAGCTCATCGGCGTGGACGATCGCACCGACGTCGCAGTCGTGAAGATCAGCGCCGCGAATCTGCCGACCATCACCATCGGCGATTCGAACAAGGTTCGCGTGGGCGAGTGGGTCGTCGCGATCGGTTCGCCGTTCGGCCTCGAGAACACGGTGACGGCCGGCATCGTCAGCGCGAAGGGGCGCGACACCGGCGACTATCTTCCCTTCATCCAGACCGACGTGGCCGTCAATCCGGGTAACTCGGGCGGACCGCTCATCAACATGCAGGGCGAGGTGATCGGCATCAACTCGCAGATCTACAGCCGCACCGGCGGTTTCATGGGCATTTCGTTCGCAATTCCAATCGACGAAGCGATGCGCGTCGCCGATCAGCTGAAGGCGTCGGGCAAGGTCGTGCGCGGCCGGATCGCCGTGGCAATCGGCGAAGTGACCAAAGACGTCGCCGATTCGCTCGGCTTGCCGAAGGCGCAGGGCGCGCTCGTCAGCAGTGTCGAGCCGGGCGGCCCAGCGGACAAGGCCGGTGTACAGCCGGGCGACATCATCCTGAAGTTCAACGGCCATTCGGTCGATACGGCGACTGACCTGCCGCGCATGGTCGGCGACACGAAGCCGGGCACGAAGGCCACCATCACCGTGTGGCGCAAGGGCCAGACGCGCGACCTGCCGGTGACCATCGCCGAAATGCAGCCGGACAAGACCGCCAAGGCCGACCAGAAGAAGCCGCAGCCGCCGAAGCAGCGCGCCACGAACGCCTTGGGCGTGGCCGTCAGCGACATTCCGGCCGATCAGTTGCGCGCGCTCAAACTGCGCAACGGCGTGCAGATCGACGCAGTGGACGGTCCCGCTGCGCGAGTCGGCTTGCAGAAGGGCGACATCATTTTGCGCGTCGGCGATACCGACATCACGAGCGCGAAGCAGTTCGACGAACTGAGCTCGCACCTGGATTCGCAAAAGATGGTCGCGCTGCTGGTTCGCCGCGGCGAGAACACGCAGTTCGTGCCGATTCGTCCGCGCGGCGTTCAGAAATGACGGAGAGGGCGCCGCTCACGCTCTACGGGCGCGCGTGGTGCCATCTGTGCGACGACATGCGCGCCGCGCTCGAGCCCTTGCTGGCCGAGTTCGGCGCGCAGGTCGAAGTTGTCGACGTCGACAGCGACCCGTTGCTCGAAGCCCGCTACAACGAACTTGTGCCGGTTTTGCTGTGCGACGGCGTCGAACTGTGTCACTACCATCTCGACGAATCGCGGGTGCGCGCTGCGCTCATGGCGCGCGCTAAGGCCGCATCGGCGGCCACACGTTGAGAGCGGCCGCGCTCTCGTCATCAGGCGCTGGCACGCGCTTTCAGCTCTGGCGGAGGTCGAATCGCGCGTGCTGCGCCGTTCGTCTCGCCGTCCCACCCTCGCAAGATCCGCCGGGCACCTGCCTTTTCGGCTAAAATAGACAGGTTTTTCACCTACTTACAAGGCGTGCTCCGCTATTGTCCGAGCGCGCCTTTTTTGCTTGATCGGCACTGAATGGATCATATTCGTAACTTCTCGATCATTGCGCACATCGACCACGGCAAGTCGACGCTTGCCGATCGCATCATCCAGATTTGCGGCGGCTTGTCCGACCGCGAGATGGAAGCCCAGGTGCTCGACTCGATGGACCTCGAGCGCGAGCGCGGCATCACCATCAAGGCGCAAACCGCGGCGCTGGCGTATCGCGCGCGCGACGGCAAGGTCTACAACCTCAACATGATCGACACGCCGGGCCACGTCGACTTCTCGTACGAAGTCAGCCGCTCGCTGTCCGCGTGCGAAGGCGCGCTGCTGGTTGTCGACGCGAGCCAGGGCGTCGAGGCGCAAACGGTCGCGAACTGCTACACGGCAATCGAACTCGGCGTCGACGTCATTCCGGTGCTCAACAAGATCGATTTGCCGGCCGCCAACCCCGAGAACGCGATCGCCGAAATCGAAGACGTAATCGGCATCGACGCAACGGACGCCACGCATTGCAGCGCGAAGACCGGCCAGGGCGTCGAAGACGTGCTCGAAGCGCTGATCGCGAAAGTGCCGCCGCCGAAGGGCGATCCCGAAGCGCCGCTGCAGGCGTTGATCATCGACTCGTGGTTCGACAACTACGTCGGCGTCGTCATGCTGGTGCGTATCGTCAACGGCACGCTGCGTCCGAAAGACAGAATTCGCATGATGGCCACCGGCGCCCAATATCCGGTCGAGCATGTCGGCGTGTTCACGCCGAAGTCGAAGAATCTGGAATCGCTGTCGGCGGGGCAAGTGGGCTTCATCATCGCCGGCATCAAGGAATTGGCCGCGGCGAAAGTGGGCGATACGGTCACGCTGCTGAATCGTCCGGCTGCCGAGCCGCTGCCGGGCTTCAAGGAAGTGAAGCCGCAGGTGTTCGCCGGTCTCTATCCGGTCGAAGCAAACCAGTACGACGCGCTGCGCGACTCGCTCGAAAAGCTGAAGCTCAACGACGCGTCGCTGCAATACGAGCCGGAAGTTTCGCAAGCGCTTGGCTTCGGTTTCCGCTGCGGCTTCCTGGGGCTGCTGCATATGGAGATCGTGCAGGAACGTCTCGAGCGCGAGTTCGATATGGACCTGATCACCACGGCGCCCACGGTGGTCTACGAAGTCGTGCAACGCGACGGCACGACCATCATGGTCGAGAATCCGGCCAAGATGCCGGAGCCGTCGAAGATCGAGGAAGTGCGCGAGCCGATCGTCACGGTGAATCTGTACATGCCGCAAGACTACGTCGGCCCGGTGATCACGTTGTGCACGCAAAAGCGCGGCACGCAGATCAACATGCAATATCACGGCCGCCAGGTGCAGCTGACCTACGAAATTCCGATGGGCGAAGTCGTGCTCGACTTCTTCGACCGCCTGAAGTCCATTTCGCGCGGCTATGCGTCGATGGATTACGAGTTCAAGGAATACCGCGCGTCGGATGTCGTGAAGGTCGACATGCTGATCAACGGCGACAAGGTGGACGCGCTGTCGGTCATCGTGCACCGTTCGCAAAGCCAGTATCGCGGCCGCGAAGTCGCGGCGAAAATGCGCGAGCTGATTCCGCGGCAAATGTACGACGTCGCGGTTCAGGCCACCATCGGCTCGAACATCATCGCGCGTGAAAACATTAAAGCGTTGCGTAAGAACGTGCTGGCAAAATGCTACGGCGGCGACATTTCTCGTAAAAAGAAGCTGCTGGAAAAGCAGAAGGCAGGCAAGAAGCGAATGAAGCAAGTGGGGTCCGTCGAGATTCCGCAAGAGGCTTTCCTCGCCATCCTGCGTGTCGAAGACAAATAAGACGAACAACGGAACCCTATGAATTTTGCGCTGATTCTTTTTGTGCTCGTCGTTTTGACGGGCGTCGCATGGGTCGCAGACAAACTGGTGTTTATGCCGCAACGGCGGCGCGCGGCAGATGCCGTGGTCGCCGAGTTCGACCGTCAGCAGGAACGCGTGGGCGAGCGTTTCGCCGACGAAAACGCCGCGCAAACGCGCGCGCGTCTGCGTGACGACAAGCTGCGCCAGCCCTGGTGGCTCGAGTATTCGGCGAGCTTTTTCCCCGTCATTCTGGTGGTTTTCGTGGTGCGCTCGTTCGTTGTCGAGCCGTTCAAGATTCCGTCTGGTTCGATGGTGCCGACGCTGCTGGTGGGCGATTTCATCCTCGTCAACAAATTCGATTACGGCCTGCGTCTGCCGATCGTCAACACGAAAATCACCGAAGGCCGTCCGCTTCAGCGCGGCGACGTGGTCGTGTTCCGCTACCCGAAAGACGAGTCGGTCGACTACATCAAGCGCGTGATCGGCTTGCCCGGCGACACCGTTGCCTATCAGGACAAGCAGCTGACCATCAACGGCAAGCCGGTGCCCGAAACGCCGCTGCCCGATTATCTCGACGAAGAGCGTCTCGGCTATGCGAAGCAGTTCGAAGAAAATCTCGACGGCCGCAAGAACGCGATTCTGAACAATCCCGCGGTGCCGCCGTTTATCGTCGGTGCCGAAGATTATCCGTATCGCGATAACTGCAGCTACAACGCGCGCGGCGTGATCTGCAAGGTGCCGCCGGGCAATTACTTCATGATGGGCGATAACCGCGATAACAGTGCGGACAGCCGCTATTGGGGCTTCGCGCCGGACAAGAATATCGTCGGCCGCGCGTTTTTTATCTGGATGAACTTCAGCAATCTCAAGCGCATCGGTTCGTTCCAGTGAGCGATCACGCGCGATCCCTGTAAGTGGCAACGTGTTATCACGCCACTTTAAGAAAGTCCGGTAACGTCGCTTCACCACGCTTTTTCCGCTGGCCGTACCGCGTTTTCGCCCGGTACGGCGCCCGCGTTATACTCTGCCCATGCCCTCATCTCCGTTGGAAAGCCGTCTGCGCTATGAATTTCGCAATGCGGAATTGTTGCGTCAGGCTTTAACGCACCGCAGTCACAGTTCCACGCATAACGAACGGCTCGAATTTCTTGGCGACTCCGTTCTGAATTGCGCGGTGGCTGCGCTTTTGTTCCAACGTTTCGGCAAGCTGGACGAAGGCGATTTGTCGCGCGTCCGTGCAAATCTGGTCAAGCAGCAATCGCTGTACGAAATCGCTCAGGCCCTGAATATTTCCGAAGGTCTTCGCCTCGGCGAGGGCGAACTGCGCAGCGGCGGTTTCCGTCGGCCGTCGATTCTCGCCGACACGCTCGAAGCCGTGCTGGGCGCGGTGTTCCTCGACGGCGGCTTTGACGCCGCGCAGACGGTCATCAAGCGTCTTTATGTGCCGATTCTCGATCATATCGACCCGCGCACGCTCGGCAAGGACGCCAAGACGCTCCTTCAGGAATATCTGCAGGGACACAAGATCGCGTTGCCGACGTACACCGTCGTCGCCACGCATGGTGCGGCGCACAATCAGCAGTTCGAAGTCGAATGCACCGTGCCGAAGCTGGACGTGAAGGTGTCCGGCTCGGGCGCGAGCCGCCGCGCGGCAGAGCAAGCCGCGGCGAAGAAGGCGCTCGACGAAGTCATGGCCGCGGCGCCGGCTGTCGTCTCCAAGTCGAAGCGGTCGAAGGGCGCGCGCGCGGCGAAAAAGGCCGAGGCGGAGATCGTGCCGGGCGTGACGGGCGTGCAGGCGGCGCTGGATCTGCGCAGTCCCGACCGCAAGAACGAACGCGCGGCGGCGCGCGGCGAAACGCGGACGGCGCCGGCCGCTGAACCGATACCGGAACGCACGGCGATCGCGGTGGCGGCCGTCGCTGCGCCGCTCGCGGTGATTCGCGCCGCGCATGTCGAGTACAGCGCGCCGGAGAAGCTGGAGCGCGCAGACAAGGTGGAAAGAGGCGAAAAGGCGGATAAAGCCGACAAGCTAGACAAGCCCGCCGCCGAACCGAAGATGGCCGAAGCGAAGCCCGCCGAAGCCAGGCCCACCGACCCAAAACCCGCCGAACCCGCCGCCCGCACAACCGACAAGCCGCACCGCACTCGCGACGCCGCGGCTAGTGCGGCGGCCAGTGCAGCGACCAATGCGGCGGCCAGCTCCGCATCGCCCGCAACGAACGCGGCGGCGCCCACCGAACACGAACCCGGCGTAGCCGACGCGGTACAAACGCGCGTCGCCGACGCGGGCCATTGATTGCCTCGGCGCGCGACTTCCGCGCGTCCCCGAACCTGCCGTAGCCCGAATATGAACGCTCCCACTCCCACTGGTTTTCGCTGCGGCATGGTCGCGATCGTCGGCCGTCCGAACGTCGGCAAATCCACGCTGATGAACGCGCTGGTCGGCCAGAAAGTCAGCATCACGTCGCGCAAGGCGCAGACTACGCGCCATCGCATCACCGGCATTCACACGCTCGAAGACGTCCAGTACATTTTCGTCGACACGCCCGGCTTTCAGACCAAGCACAGCGGCGCGCTGAACCGTTCGCTGAACCGCGCGGTGACGTCCACGCTGACTTCCGTCGATGCGATCCTGTTCGTGATCGAAGCCGGTCGCTTCGGCCCGGACGACCAGAAAGTGCTCGACCTGATTCCGCCGTCGGTGCCCACGCTGCTGATCGCGAACAAGCTCGATCGCGTGTCGGATAAAGATTCGCTGTTCCCGTTCATGCAGCAGATGAGCGCGCTGCGTCCGTTCAACGAGATCGTGCCGCTGTCGGCCAAGAATCCCGACGACATCAAGCGTCTGATGGCGACCATCAAACCGTATCTGCCGGAAGGCGCGCCGATCTACGGCGAAGACGATCTCACCGATCGCAGCGAACGCTTTCTGGCGGCCGAAATCCTGCGTGAAAAAGTGTTTCGCTGGACCGGCGACGAACTGCCGTACACGAGCACCGTGCTGATCGACAAGTTCGAAACCGAAGGGCGCCTGCGCCGAATCTTCGCGACGATTCTCGTCGAACGCGATACGCACAAGGCAATGATCATCGGCCAGAAAGGCGCGAAGCTGAAGCAGATCAGCACCGAGGCGCGCCTTGACATGGAAAGGCTGTTCGACGGCCCGATATATCTCGAAACCTTCATCAAGGTGAAGAGCGGCTGGGCCGACAACGAAGCAGGACTTCGTGCGTATGGGTACGAATGACGCGTGGGTCACGCTGAATTCCGGCACCGACCCGGACGACTCCGAGTCGGCCGAGCCGTCGCGCGGCCGCGCGAAGTCCACGCGCGCTAGCCGCCAAACTTCCACCAGAAAGACCTCCAGCGCCGATGCCGGCGCTGCCGGCGACGAGCCGCGCAAGACGCCGGCTCGCAAGTCGTCGCGCTCGGGCTCCGCTTCCGAATACCGGATCGCCGAGCAGCCCGCATTCGTTCTGCACAGCTATCCGTATCGCGAGACGAGTCTGATCATCGACGTGTTGTCGCGCGATCATGGCCGCCTCGCGCTCGTCGCGAAGGGCGCGAAGCGTCCGCACTCGGCGTTGCGCGGCGTGTTGCAGACGTTCCAGCCGCTCGCGCTGTCGTGGTCGGGCAAGTCGGAAGTGCGCACGCTGACCGGCGCCGAATGGGTCGGCGGCATGTTGCCTTTGACGGGCGACGCGCTCCTGTGCGGCTTCTACGTGAACGAGCTGCTCGTGAAGTTCTGCGCACGCGAAGATCCGCATCCGCAACTGTTCCATCACTACGTCGTCACGATGACACGCCTCGCGCATGACGAGCCGCCCGTGCAGGTGCTGCGCTCGTTCGAGCGCGTGCTTTTGCGCGAGACCGGTTACGCGATGTCGCTCGATCGGACGGTCACGCGCAAAGCGGTCGATGCCGGCAAACGCTACGTGTTCGACCCCGAGCGCGGCGTGCGCGAAGCGTCCGACGACTTGCCCGCGCAATGGCCCGTGGTCGCGGGCCAAACCTTGCTCGATATGGAACAGGACGATTACCATCGAGCGCAGACCGTGGCGCAAAGCAAAACGCTGATGCGCTTTCTGCTCAATACTTACCTTGGCGGCACGCCGCTCGCGACGCGCCAGATCCTGATCGACTTGCAGAACTTATGAGCTTCTTTCTAACGTCGCCGAATGTGATCGATCTCGGCGTGAATATCGATCACGTCGCCACGCTGCGCAACGCGCGCGGCACGTCGTACCCCGACCCGATCCGCGCCGCGTTGATGGCGGAGGAGGCCGGCGCCGACGCCATCACGTTGCACCTGCGCGAGGACCGCCGCCATATCGTCGACGCCGACGTGCGCGCGCTGCGTCCGCTGCTGAAGACGCGGATGAATCTCGAATGCGCGGTCACGCAGGAAATGCTCGACATCGCTTGCGACGTGCAGCCGCACGACGTCTGCCTCGTGCCGGAAAAGCGCCAGGAGCTGACGACCGAAGGCGGGCTCGACGTGGCCGGCCAGTTCGAGGCCGTGCGCGCTGCATGCAGGCAGCTTGCGGACGCGAACTCGCGCGTGTCGCTTTTCATCGATCCTGACGAGACGCAGATTCGCGCGGCGCACGAAGCGGGCGCGCCGGTGATCGAGCTGCATACCGGCCGCTACGCCGAAGCGCACGATCCCGCGGAACAGCAGCGCGAATACGAGCGCGTGGTCCGCGCGGTCGAGTTCGGCGCGACGCTCGGCATCAAGGTCAATGCGGGCCACGGCCTGCACTACACGAACGTCCAGCAGATCGCGGCGATCGACGGCATCGTCGAACTGAACATCGGTCATGCGATCGTCGCGCACGCGATCTTCGCGGGCTGGGACAACGCGGTGCGCGAGATGAAGGCGATCATGGTCGCCGCGCGTCTCGGCGCACGCGCCTGATGCCGTCGCCGGGACGGTCGCGCCTATGACGATCTACGGTATCGGCACGGACATCGTGCAAGTGAGCCGCGTCGCCGCGGTGATGACGCGCACCAACGGCCGCTTTGCCGAGAAGGTGCTCGGCCCCGACGAACTGCGCGTCTATCACGCACGCAATGCGCGGTCCGCGGCGCGCGGGCTCGCGTTTCTGGCCACGCGCTTTTCGGCGAAGGAAGCCTTCTCGAAGGCGATCGGCCTCGGCATGCACTGGCCGATGACATGGCGCGCGCTGCAAACGCTCAACAAGCCGAGCGGCGAGCCGATGGTGGTCGCATCGGGCGAACTCGCCGAATGGCTCGAGGCGCGCGGCATCACCGCGCGCGTCACGATCAGCGATGAGCGCGATTACGCGGTGTCGTTTGTGATCGCGGAAAGCGCTGAGCCGTCATCCCGCGTTGAATAGACACCACTCCGAATGCGGCCGAAACGGCCGCGTCTGTCCTTGCACGCAATCTTCCAACGGAATTCGATGAAAACCATTCCCGGACCGGTGATGCTCGACGTCGTCGGCAAAACGCTGAACGACGACGACAAGCGCCGCCTTGCTCACCCGATGACCGGCGGCGTGATCCTGTTCGCGCGCCACTACGAGAGCCGCGCGCAACTCATCGCGCTGACCGATTCGATCCGCGCGATTCGCGACGATCTGCTGATCGCGGTCGATCACGAAGGAGGCCGCGTGCAACGCTTTCGCACCGACGGTTTCACCGTGCTTCCGGCGATGGGCAAGCTCGGCGCGCTGTGGGACAGCGACGTTCTGCATGCCACCAAGGTCACGACGGCGGTCGGCTATATCCTCGCTTCCGAGCTGCGCGCGTGCGGCATCGACATGAGCTTCACGCCGGTGCTCGATCTGAACTACGGGCAGTCGCAGGTGATCGGCGATCGCGCGTTTCATAGCGACCCGCGCGTGGTGACGCTGCTTGCGAAAAGCCTCAACCACGGTCTCGCGCTGGCCGGCATGAGCAACTGCGGCAAGCATTTTCCGGGGCACGGTTTTGCACATGCCGATTCGCACGTCGCGATGCCCGTCGACGATCGTTCGCTCGACGAAATTCTGCGCGACGACGTCGCGCCGTACGATTGGCTCGGTTTGTCGCTGGGCTCGGTGATTCCCGCACACGTCGTCTATCCGCAAGTCGACTCGAAGCCGGCGGGTTTTTCGCGCGTGTGGCTGCAGGAGATTCTGCGCGGCAAGCTGCGCTTCGAAGGCGCGATTTTCAGCGACGACCTGTCGATGGAAGCCGCGCGGCAGGGCGGCACGCTCACCGAAGGCGCGACCGCGGCGCTGCAGGCCGGCTGCGACATGGTGCTGATCTGCAATCAGCCGGAACAGGCCGAAAAGGTGCTGGACGAGTTGCGCTTCACGCCGTCGAAGGAATCGCAGCAGCGGCTTAAGCGCATGCGCCCGCGCGGCAGGGCGCTCAAGTGGAGCAAGCTGGTCGCGCAGCCGCAGTATCTGCAAGCGCAGACGTTGCTGCGCAGCGCGTTCGCCTGAGCGGCGAGCGGAGGCAACAAGAAAACGGCGCCTTGTTCACAAGGCGCCGTTTTTCATTGCATGTTCGCGCGTGTCAGTTCAGCCGCATCCGCTGCAGCTTGTTATAGAGCGTCTTGGGACTGATGCCGAGCAGCGACGCCGCCCGATGACGCGTGCCGCCGACCGCATCGAGCGTCGCGCGAATCAGCATCTCTTCGACATCCGCGAGCGGCGTGCCGACCGTGACCTGCACGCGGCTGCCGTTCAGATCGCGGCCGTTGACCGAGCCCGCTTCGTCGGCGCGCAGCGATTCGAGCACATCGCCCGACGCGAGATAGGCGCGCCGCACGCGGTCCTCCAGCTCACGCACGTTGCCCGGCCATTCGTAGCTCAGACATTCGCGCAGGAAATTCGGCCCGACCTGTTTCGCGACATCCGACGCGCCGCGCGCAGCGGCGTCCTGATTCAGTTCGTCGACGATGGCCTGCGCGATCAGCGCCGGGTCCTCGCCGCGCTCGCGCAACGGCGGCAGCGTCACGGCCGCGGCTTCGAGGCGCAGCGCGAGATCTTCGTGCAGGCTGCCGTCAGCGACCGCGGCGCGCGGCGCCTTGCGCGTCGACGCGATCAGGCGGAAATCGGTCACCACCTGGCTCGTTCCGCCGACGCGCATGAAGGTCTGCGAATCGAGCGCGCGCAGCAGCGCCTCCTGCTGGGCGCGCGGCAACTCCGCGATTTCGTCGATGAAAAGCGTCCCGCCGCTCGCCTGCTCGAAAAGACCAGGCTCGCGCTGCTCCGCGCCGCTGAACGCGCCGCGTTCGTGGCCGAACAGGATGCTGTCCAGCGAACGCAGCGCCGCCGTGCCGCCCGCGCTGCGGCAGTCGAGCGTCACAAACGGACCTTTGCGGCGCCGGCTCATGTCGTGCATTGTGCGCGCGGCGACCTGCTTGCCGGTGCCGGCTTCGCCTGAAATCAGCACGGCCGCTTCCGTCGGCGCGATATGTTCGATGGTGTCGTAGACGTGCTGCATCGCGCCGCTGCGGCCGAGCATCGAGCCGAAGCGGCCCAGTTGGCGCAGCGACGTACGCAGCGTCTGAACTTCCTCGGTCAGCTCGTAAGGCCGCGGAATGCGCGCGAGCAGACTGCGCAGCCGCGGAATGTTGACGGGCTTCAGCAGATAGTCCCAGATGCCGTGCCGCAAGCCCTCGATCGCGCTTTCGACGGTCGCGTTGCCCGTCATGACGATGACCGGCAACGCGCCGCCTGGCGGATGCGCGGGCAGATGCTGCAACAGGTCGAGCCCGCTGCCGTCCGGGAGGTTCAGGTCGACCAGCACGACATCGGGGATGAAGCGTGTGAGCGCGGCCCGTGCCTCGGCGATGGTCGTCGCCGTGTCGACGGAAAAGCCGTCGGCAGCAAGAATGGCGGACAGACCAGACAGGCTATTGGGATCGTCTTCAACAATCAGGGCGTGTGGCATGGCGAGCGCAACTTTTTAAATGAATGGAATATCCGTTGCCGCGCTGCAATTGCTGCGCGTGGCGGGGGCACGATGGCTGGCCGGTACTGTCGGTCGGATGCGTCGCCACGCGCGCAGCCTCAGCCGAGGCGGCGTAGCAGCGGCCTTCCAGTCGGCATGAGCACGGTATCCGGCGCGCAGGGCGCCGGGCGAAGCGGACGGCGAGTCGACTCACGTAGTTCGGGTCCTTTGCTGTAGCAAAAGGGCGGTGCGCGACGCACCGATGCACGTCGCGCTGCCCCCGGTCCAAATCCGCCGGCATCCTTGCGGCCACGGCGTGGCCGGCAAGGGCGCCGGTATTTACGTCGGTTCTGCTGTCAAAAATCGCGGTTGCTGTCGAAAAAGCGGCGCACTTCGCGCTCGGCGTCTTCGCGGCTCTTGCCGTAGCGTTCCTGGATCAGCCCGGCGAGACGGTCGGCGCGGCCTTCGGCCCGCGTCAATTCGTCGTCGGTGAGCTCGCCCCACGCCGCCTTGGCCTTGCCAACGAGCTGCTTCCACTTGCCTTCAGCGATGTCGTTGTTCATCTCGCATCTCCGGTCGACAAACATAAGGTAAGTGCTGACTAGCATGACTTGTGCCAATGCGCTTTGATTCGCTAGATCAAGGGCTTACATCGGCGCGGGCGGCAAGATCGGGCAACGCGACCGGCAATTTGGACAAAATTGCCGGTAAAGTTTTCCTCAACGATACTCGGCGGCACAAAAAAGAAAAAGCGCCCATTTGGGCGCTTTCGTATTTTTTCTCAGCGCGCGATGCATTGCGCTGAGATCAGGTTGCCGGCGTTTAGGCGCGGCTGCGGTACTCGTGCGTGCGCGTGTCGATTTCGATCTTGTCGCCGATGTTGCAGAAAAGCGGCACTTGCAGTTCGAAACCGGTGTTGAGCTTGGCGTTTTTCAGCACCTTGCCCGACGACGTATCGCCCTTGACAGCCGGTTCCGTGTAGATGATTTCGCGAACCAGCGTGGTCGGCAGTTCGACCGAGATGGCCTTCTCGTTGTAGAACACGACTTCGCAAGCCATGCCGTCTTCGAGGTAATTCATCGCGTCGCCCATCATTTCGGCTTCGACTTCATACTGGTTGTAGTCGGCGTCCATGAACACGTACATCGGGTCGGCGAAGTACGAGTACGTCACTTCCTTGCGCTCCAGCACGACGACGTCGAACTTGTCGTCTGCCTTGTAGACGCTTTCCATGCCTGCGCCGGTCAGCAGATTCTTGAACTTCATCTTGACGACGGCGGAGTTGCGGCCCGATTTGTTGTACTCGGCCTTTTGCACGACCATTGCGTCTGTGCCGATCATCACGACGTTGCCGGTGCGGAGTTCCTGTGCGGTCTTCATAAAACTGTCCTGTACGAAATTAATAGCTTCAACTTGTGCTCAACGGCATACGGCGCAAGCGGCTTCGACGTTTCCTGCGCTTTGCGCCGCGCCGCGACGAGGCGGCATGACGGGAGGCGATGCACGAAGCGTGGTTGGCTTGCCGCGGGATTCACGAGTGGCGCCGCTCGGCAGCATGGTCCTGACGCGGGTTATTCCGACTCTGCCTCGCCTTTGCGACCGTTTCAGGTCGGAAAAGAGCTCGGACGAAACCGGAAACACCAGGATTTTTTGCTGCGATCGGACCGCGCTTGCGTCGTCGGCCGTTGGATAACCGCTTATTTTAACTGAGTTTTTGTGAACAAGGCGAGATTTCCGGCGAGGTCGCCGACTTGCGCCAGCTCGCCGGCCCATTCGAGCGCGCGCCGCCGCAGCGCCGGGTAGTGGCGGCGCAGCGCTGCCCAGTCGGGCGCGCCGGCGCCGTTCCATGCATGCCAGAAGCCGGCGAGCGCAGAGGCGGCATCGGCGGGAAGCGTGCGGGCGTAGTGCGCGAGCGCCGCGTCGAGCTTCGGCAGATGGGCGTCGTCGGCTTGCGGGTAGATGTGCCAGACAAAGGGCTTCGCTGCCCACTGCGCGCGCACGAACGAATCTTCGCCACGCACGAAGTTGACGTCGCTTGCCCACAGCAGCGCGTCGTATCCGGATTGTTCGGTGAATGCGAGGCCGTGCGCGTTCAGCGCGCCGCGTTCTGCGTGCGCGCCCGCGCCGAACGAAGCCAGCCCGAAAAAGCGCGCCAGCGCGCCGGAAATGCGGCCCTCCGGCGCGAGTAGCACGATCGGCTCGTCGCCGTCGCGCCATTGTTCGAGCAGACTGTCGACGGCGGGATTTTCGTAGGCGAACAGCGAGACGACCGTGGCGCCGACCGGCGGCGCGCGGCCCACGGTTTTCCGCCACCACGCGTCGCGCGCAGCGGGCGACGCTTCGAACGCGGCGCGCGCTGCCTCCAGATGGTTCTCCTTCAGCACGCCGCCGGTGCCCGGGCCGAGTCCCGGAAAGAAGAACGTCTTGACGAGCGGATAGCGAGGATGCGGCGACGGCCGCAGATGAAAATCCGCGACCCAGTCTTCGGCGCTCAGATATTCAAGGTTGATCCACACGGGCGCGCGCTCGCGCTGCGCCATCGCCGCCACGTAGACGGGCGGCAGCTCGCAGGCAAATGCTTCGATGACGACGTCGGCGATTTCGAGCGTGTCGCCCGCGTGCGCGGGCGTGTGCCAATGCTCCACGACGATCCCGTCCACCGTCTGCCGCGCGCGATCCAGCGCGAGCGACGGGCACAGTCTCTGGAACGCATGCAGATCGTCGACGAAGACGCGCACCTGCCAGCCGTGTTCGCTCGCGAGTTGCCGCGCGAGGCGCCAGCACACGCCGATGTCGCCGAAATTGTCGATCACCGCGCAGAAAATATCGCAGGCGATCGCTACGGGCGTCGCTGCGGGCGATTCGATAGACGAGCCGGCAGACGGGCCGGCAAGCGGCGCAGTGGAGGACATCGCAGGGCTCCGGCGGACGCGGAATGTTCTAAACTGGCGATTCTAAAGCACTCGCACGAAGAAGCACCCGTCGGATTTTCTTGCGCCGGCGCTCATGCGGCGCGCGGCCCACGGCGCGCCGCTTCGCAAGACAGTTCCACCAGCCGATCCTGCATGACCGAACCCGAAGCAAGCATCGAATTCGAGCCCAAGAAAGTGCTCGCCCAGTTGCCGCATCTGCCAGGCGTCTATCGCTATTACGATACGCACGGCGCCGTGCTGTACGTCGGCAAGGCGCGCGACCTGAAAAAGCGCGTGTCGAGCTATTTCACGAAGACGCAACTGTCGCCGCGCATCGCGATGATGGTGACGCGCATCGCGCGCATCGAGACGACCGTGACGCGCTCCGAGGCCGAGGCGCTGCTGCTCGAAAACAATCTGATCAAGGCGCTCGCGCCGCGCTACAACATTCTGTTTCGCGACGACAAGTCGTATCCGTATCTGAAGCTGACCGGTCACAAGTTTCCGCGCATGGCGTATTACCGCGGCTCGGTGGATCGCAAGAACCAGTACTTCGGGCCGTTTCCGAGCGCGTGGGCCGTGCGCGAGAGCATCCAGATCCTGCAGCGCGTGTTCCAGTTGCGCACCTGCGAGGACTCCGTCTTCAACAACCGCACGCGGCCGTGTCTGCTGCATCAGATCGGCCGCTGCACGGCGCCGTGCGTCGGCAACATCAACGAAGAAGACTATGCACGCGACGTCGCCAACGCGTCGCGCTTTCTGCTCGGCCGCCAGGGCGAAGTGATGAAGGAGCTCGAGCAGAAGATGCATGCGTTCGCGAGCGAGCTGAAGTTCGAGCAGGCCGCGGCGGTGCGCAACCAGATGAGTTCGCTGTCGACGGTGCTGCATCAGCAGGCGATCGAGGTCGGCAGCGACAGCGACGTCGATATTCTCGCCGTGGTCGCGCTGGGCGGGCGCGTCTGCGTGAATCTCGCGATGGTGCGCGGCGGCCGGCATCTCGGCGACAAGGCGTATTTCCCTGCGCACGTCGAAAGTGCGTTGACCGCGGACGAGGGCGGGCTGGAAGACGCAGGAGATGAGGGCGCGCTTACTGATGTTGCGTTGGATGCGGGGTCGTCAGTTGAAGAGAGCGCGGGCAACGAGGCTGGGTCGCTCGATGCGGACGCGCTCGCGATCGCACAGGAGTTGCCGCCCGAAGAAGACGAGGCGGGCGAAGCCGACGCCGAAGCCGAAGCCGATTCCGCCACCACCCAGGAGCCCGCGAAACAACCCAAACCCCGCGCCGCAGCCGGCATCGAATCCGAAGTGCTCGAGGCGTTCATCGCCCAGCATTATCTCGGCAACCGGGTGCCGCCCGTCCTCGTGGTCAGCCACGCGCCGGCCACGCGCGAACTCGTCGACGTATTGATCGAGCAGGCCGGGCATAAGGTCACCGTGCTGCGTCAGCCGCAAGGCCAACGCCGCGCGTGGCTCGCGATGGCCGAGCAGAACGCGCGGCTCGCGCTCGCGCGGCTCTTGTCGGAGCAGGGCTCGCAGCAGGCCCGCACGCGCGCGCTCATCGACACGCTCGGCATGGAGTGCGACGACCTCGCGCATGTGCGCATCGAGTGCTTCGACATCAGCCATACGATGGGCGAGGCGACGCAGGCGTCGTGCGTCGTGTATCACCATCACAAGATGCAGTCGTCGGAATATCGCCGCTACAACATCACCGGCATCACGCCCGGCGACGACTACGCGGCGATGCGCCAGGTTCTCACGCGCCGCTACGAGAAGATGGTCGAGCAGGCCGCCGCGAATGCCGTCGACGAAGCCACCGACTTGCAAAGCGACGCCGCCGACAATCCGCCGTTGACGCAGCAAGCCGGCGAACCGGTCGCGTCGGGCGGAATCTTGCCGAGCATCGTGTTGATCGACGGCGGCAAGGGCCAGGTCGAAATCGCGCGCCAGGTGTTCGCGGAGTTGGGGCTGGACACCGGCATGCTGGTCGGCGTCGCGAAGGGCGAGGGGCGCAAGGTCGGCCTCGAAACCCTGATTTTCGCCGACGGCCGCGCGCCGCTCGAACTCGGCAAGGAAAGCGCGGCACTGATGCTGGTCGCGCAGATCCGCGACGAAGCGCACCGCTTCGCCATCACCGGAATGCGCGCGAAGCGCGGCAAGACGCGCCAGACGTCGCGGCTCGAAGAACTCGAAGGCGTGGGCGCGAAACGGCGTCAGCGGCTGCTGGCGCGCTTTGGAGGATTGCGCGGCGTGGTCGCGGCGAGCGTCGAGGATCTGGCGAGCGTCGAGGGCATTTCGCAGGCGCTCGCCGAGCAGATCTACCGGCAATTGCACTGATTCGCTGCGCGCGCTGGATGGCGTCGTTCGACTGGAAAGTGGCTGCGAAGTGGCTGCGAAGTGGCTACGAAGTGGCTACGTCTTGCGAAACGCGCGCGGACGCCGCCCGCGAGCCTGGCGCCGATTCCCGGCGCCGACGCCTCGCTTCCGGGCCGCTTTGCTTGTGGCAGGCACGGTGACACGGCACAATTGCAACTCTCCCGTCAGACGCTGCGCCTGCCCATGCCGTTCAATTTCCCGATTTTCCTGACCTGGCTGCGGATCGTTCTGATTCCGCTCGTCGTCGGCGTGTTTTATTTGCCCGACATGATGATGAGCCCCGCGCACCGCAATCTCGCGGCGGCGACCATCTTCGTGCTGGCCGCGCTGACCGACTGGTTCGACGGCTACCTCGCGCGCAAGTGGAATCAGACGTCGGCGTTTGGCGCGTTTCTCGATCCGGTCGCCGACAAGCTGATGGTGACCGCCGCGTTGCTCGTGCTCGTGCAGCTCGCGCGAATCGACTCGGCGATTGCGCTCGTGATCGTCGGGCGGGAGATCGCCATTTCGGCGCTGCGCGAATGGATGGCGCAGATCGGCGCGTCGAAGAGCGTCGCCGTGAATTCGCTCGGCAAGTTCAAGACCGCTTGCCAGATGGTCGCGATTCCGATGCTGCTGTTCAACGGCGTGTTGCCGTTCGGCGGCGGCGTGGCGATCGACACGCGCACGTGGGGTCTGTGGCTCATCTATCTCGCCGCCTTCCTGACCATCTGGTCGATGCTCTATTACATGAAGCTCGCGTGGCCGCAAATTCGCGAGCGGGGCGGGGCCGTCTGAGTGCGTTCGCTCGCTTGCATGGCGGTTGCATGTCGGTCGCATGCCGGCGACAGACGGAGAGACACGGCCACGTCGTGAGTGAAATCTGTTCAGTTAAAGAGATTCGCTAAAGGGGTTGACACGTTTCAGTCGTTTCTCCATAATCTCGTTTCTCCGATGCACGCGGTTTCAAACATCGGGTGCAGTAGAGCGTAGTACGCAGCAGTAAGCAGTCAATACGCGGGAGTAGCTCAGTTGGTAGAGCGCAACCTTGCCAAGGTTGAGGTCGCGAGTTCGAGCCTCGTCTCCCGCTCCAGATTTTTGAAGCAGCGCGTTGTAGGTTTGGCGAATTAAGTTTTGCGAAGTAAGAGTGCAAGGCGTTGCGAAGCAGTGCAATGCGGGAGTAGCTCAGTTGGTAGAGCGCAACCTTGCCAAGGTTGAGGTCGCGAGTTCGAGCCTCGTCTCCCGCTCCATACATCAGGGGAAGCAACGCTTCCCTTTTTGTTTGGTGGACTTGAAGCTTGTCCACGAGACAAATCAGCGAATCTGCAGCTAGATTCCGATCCGCTTGCGGCGCGATAGCAAAGCGGTTATGCAGCGGCCTGCAAAGCCGTTTAGGCCGGTTCGACTCCGGCTCGCGCCTCCAGTAGTTGAAGTGCAGAAAAGCCCCGCCATGTCGGGGCTTTTCTTTTTGCGCGTTCACAATCTCTTTGCCTTGCGTGTCGATTGCGATGCGCATCGCCGGCTACGCGACACGCGCACCATCTGGCGCACAATGCGGGTTTCGTCCTCGTCATCAACGCGCATGTATCTACACATCCCCGGCACTAACGTGCGCCTGCTTGGCTCCATGCATCTCTTTCCCGCGTCGAGCCGCAGAACGCCGCCCTGGATCGAAGAAGCCTATGACTGGGCCGAAACGCTGGTCTTCGAATCCGATCCGCCGACGATCCTGCCGTTCCTGAAAGCCGATGTCGAAGGCGGCGCACAAGTTCTGCAATCGCTCGTTCCCGCCGACGCCTGGACTCGTCTGCAAGCCGCCTGGCCCACGGAAGGTCCGTTGGCGCCGCTCGCGGATCTTCGTCCGTGGGCCACGCTGATCGTTGCGCCGACACTTTTCCAGCAGCTTGTCGACGGCGTCGAGCCGCGCATGCTGCGGTGGGCGAATGCGCATGGCAAACCGTATCGGTATCTGGAGACGGCGAGCGAGGTCGCCGACGCGCTCGAGTCCATTCCGCTCGACACCGTCGCCGCCGCGCTCTCACTGCTGATGTCCGATACCGGCGAGCCGCAGCGCACGCTCGAGCGCATGCATGCTGCATGGCTCGAAGGCGATCTGCCGGCCGTGGCTCGCATCGCCGATGAATCGCCGATCTTCACGTTGCCCGCGATCCGTCACGCGATTCTCGATGCGCGCAATCGTCTGTGGGCGCAGCGCGTGCGCGACCTGTTGCCGCAAGCGCAACGAACCCTGGTGGTGGTCGGCGCGCTGCATCTATGCGGGCCGGGCAACCTTGTCGAATGCCTCGGGCGGCCCGCACAACCTATACTCGACGACGAGTAACGACGACGAGTAGGCCGACGAGCAACGACGACGAGCAACGACGACGAGTCACGACGACGAGTCACGACGACGCTTCCGGGAACTTGTCCAGATGCGCAAAATCGCACGATTGACACAGCCCGGATTGCCCACATTGCCACTGCCTCGCGCAAGATGGTCTCAGGGGACACGCCATGCATACACCACCGATTCCCAGCAACGAAAGCACGCGGCTCGACACGCTACGCGCACTGCATATTCTCGACACGCCGCCCGAAGAGCGCTTCGACCGCCTCACCCGGCTTGCGAAGCGTCTGTTCGGCGTGCCGATCGCGCTCGTCAGTCTCGTGGACGCGAACCGGCAATGGTTCAAGTCGTGTATCGGTTTGACAGCGAGCGAGACTTCGCGCGACGTCTCTTTCTGCGCGCATGCGATCCTCGACGATGACATCCTGGCCGTGCCTGACACGCTCGCCGACGAGCGCTTCCACGACAATCCGCTCGTGACCGAGGCGCCGAATATTCGCTTCTATGCCGGCTGTCCGCTGACCGTGCCAAACGGCAGCAGGCTCGGCACGCTATGCCTGATCGACGTGAAGCCGCGCGAGCTCGACGACGAAGAGCGCGAACTGCTGCGCGATCTCGCACGCATGGCCGAACAGGAGCTCGCGGCCGTGCAGCTTGCCACGCTGGACGACCTGACGCTGCTGTCTAACCGGCGTGGTTTTTCCGCGCTCGCGCAGCATGCGCTGAATGTCTGCAAGCGGCTCGACAGGCCGGCGTCGCTGCTGTTCTTCGATCTCAACGATTTCAAGCAGATCAACGACACGTTCGGTCACGCGGAAGGCGATCACGCGCTGAAGACTTTTGCCGACGTGCTGCGCGGCACGCTCCGCGAGAGCGACGTGATCGGGCGGCTGGGCGGCGACGAGTTCGTCGTCCTGCTCAGCGACACGGACGCCGCCGCCACGCAGGAAGTGACCGAGCGGCTCACGCATTCACTCGACGAGCGCAATGCGCAGGCGCAGCGGGGTTACAGCATTCGCTTCAGCGTGGGCCAGATCGAATACGACGCGGCGCGGCACGGTTCCATCGCCGAATTGCTGTCCGCTGCCGATGCCGCGATGTACAGCCACAAACAGGCGTCGAAGGCGCGGGCCGCGCGCGAGGCGTGAGTATCTTCGATGGGTTGCGCTTCGTTGTCATTGGTTGCACACCGCCGCGCGCGGCATAATTGCGCGGTCGCCGCTCTAATGCGGTCATCACGCCGCACCCTCGAACGGCGCACCTTTTTCTTTTAGCAAAGCTCTCATGACTGAACCGCAGCACACTGCCGCCGCCCGCCTCGCGGCACTCGACTGGCGCTGGAAAGCGTTCGACGAACTGACGAGCGCGGAGGTCTACGCGATGCTCGCCGCGCGTAGCGCTGTCTTCGTGATCGAGCAGAACTGCCTGTATGGCGATATCGACGGACTCGATCTCGACGCGTGGCACCTGCTCGCGTTCGGCCCGGCTGCGGATGCGTCCGGGCAAGCGCTCACGGGCGCCGCGCGGCCGCCGCTCGCCGGCTATCTGCGCGTGCTTCTTCCCGACGCCGACGACGCCGATATTCGCATCGGCCGGGTGCTGACGACCGCGGCATTTCGCGGCATCGGTCTTGGCAACGCGATGCTGGATCGCGCGATCGCGCATATTCGCAAGCAGTGGCCCGGCACGCCGATTCGCCTGCATGCGCAGGCCCATCTGCAAGGTTTCTATGGCGCGTTTGGTTTTGAGCCGGTGTCCGAGATTCACGAGGAAGACGGCATTCCGCACGTGTGGATGCGTTCGGCGTGATGGAGACTCCGCTGCGATGAGCGCACGCCCGAGCGGCGTGGGATAAGTAAGACCGCGCAAGCCGCGAGCAAGGCGCAGCCGTGCGTTAGCCGCGCATCAGCAGCAAAGCCGACCACGGCAGCGCATTATAGCCCCGCCTCAACGCTGCCCCGCGTCGCTCGTCGAAGCCGCCTTCGCGGTGAGTGTGCCGCCCGTCGGCCTGCTCGCATTAGCCACCACCACCGCACGCCGTTCCCCACGCACGCGTCCGCGAGCCGACAGACGCATCCAGTGGCGCAACGCCAGCAGCGCACCTATCACGCTCATCATCGAGCCGGGGATCCACAGCAGCAGCCCGCCGATCTGTTGATCGCGCATCGGGCTAAGCCAGGTGAACGCGCGGCCGCAGATCGAATAGATCGGATACAGCTCGCGCGGCGTGAAGAAGATGAATGCGCCGAGGACGATCTGCGGCGGAATCGCGGCGATCACCACCAGCACGCGCTTGCCGGGCGACAAACGCGCGGGCGGCGCCGGACGCGGATCGAGCACGAGCCACCAGAACAGCAGGCCGTCGATCACCATGCTCCAGTTCATCACGCGATAAAGCCGCCAGTCGAGCATCGCGACAAAATGAATCGGCGACATCAGCCAGAAGTAGATCAGCCCGACGAACAACGTCACCGCGACGACCGGATGCATCACCACGTCGATCAGCTTGCGCACGAACGGCATCGCGAGCGCGGGCCGCACGAAACGCTGGCGCCAGCCGAACGGAATGCCGGCGCGCAATGCCGCGCCCGGATACGACAGCGCGATAAAGAACGGTCCGAGATGATGCAGCACCAGATGCTGCGCGCGATGCATGAAAAACTCATGCTCGAAGAAATAGTCGAGCCGCGTGTGCAGCGCGACGTACAACGCCACGAGCCCGAACCAGAAGGAAATGCGCCGCGCCACCGACACCTTCGCCTTGCGCGCGCCGCGCACGAACAGGACGGCGGGCAGCAGCAGAGCGACGACGACCGTCGGCGAAAATTCCCAGGGATCGAGCCAGTACAGCAGGTCCATTGCCGCGAATCGCTCCGCTTACTTCGTTTGCGCGGGCGACTTGACCGCGAAGGGCGTATCGAGCGTCGCGCCGTCGGAGAACTTCAGCTTCAGGTGCACGGTGTCGCCCGGCGCGATCTTGTGCTTCGCGTCCTCGAGCATCACGTGATAGCCGCCCGGCGCGATCGCGACCTGTCCGTGCGCGGGCACCGTGAGCTTGTCGACCATCACCATCTTCTGCGACGAACCGTTCGAGACCGTTTGATGCAGCATCGCGTCGCCGTAATCGCTGCTCGAAATATCGACGAGATCGAGCGGCTTGTCGCCCGCATTGACGAGCGTCACGTAGCCGGCCGCCGGCAGATTGTTCGGCAGCCAGCGCACCCATGCGTCTTTGGCGGTGATCGCCTGCGCGCCGGCGGCGTGGGCGGCGCTCGCGAAGGCGAGCGAAAGGGCGAGGGCGCCGGCAACAGCGGACAGCGTTCTGGTTTTACGGATGATGTGCGTGACGTGCGTGACGTGGTTGATCTTTGTCATGGCTGAAGGTCAGGAGCGTTGATCGACGATGCGTCGCAAGTCTTGGGCGATCGCATCGGGCGTGTCGTTATCGGTCGCGAGCAGGCGCGCGCGGCCTTCTGCGTCGAATACATAGACGGCGGAACTGTGCGTGACTTCGTAGCTGCCGTTCGGGTCGCGCTTTTCCATCTGATAGGCAACGCGGTAGCGCTTCGCGAGCGACTCGATCTGCCGGTCGGTGCCGGTCAGCCCCTCGGCATGCTTCGAGTCGAATGCGCCGACATAGTCGTGCAGGGCTTGCGGCGTGTCGCGCGCCGGATCGACGGTGACGAACAGGATGCGCACCTTCTGTGCGTCGGGGCCGAGCTTGTCGAGCACCTGCATCAGCCGTCCCATCGTTTCGGGGCAGACGTCCGGGCAATGCGTGTAGCCGAAATAAACGAGCGATGTGCGGCCTTTGAACGACGCGCCGGTGACGGGCCGACCGTCGTCGCCCGTCAGCGAGAAATCGAGGTCCGGCAAATGGCCGCTCACGTTCGTCAAATGCCACGGCTCCGCGCGATTGGTGCAACCGGCAAGCGCGATCATGGCGACGAGCGCGCAGGCTTTGGCCGTCGACATCGATCCACGCGCGCGGCCGCCGCGACGCGATGACGCGTGAGCAGGTTGCAGCCGTCGCAGTGAGATGATCGGGAACAAAGCAGGTATCAATGACTCGATTGTAGAGCGGCGCATTGCCGCCGCGCGCCCCGCGCTAGCTCGCACCCGGGCGTGCGTGCGTTGAGGCGGACGGTTCGCGATCATGGACAAAAATCGTCGTAACGCCAAAGTCTCGTGTGGCTGCGACTGTATCGCAAAATGACGGAAGGCGTCGCTCGCAGCCCACGGGCGCACGGCTTGCGAGGCAATTTGACGCACATGGCTGAAAGCGCGCTGAAGCCGGATCGTTTCCGTTTTGAATGCAATTCGACTGGGCGCGGCATGATCGCGCCGCCGCACCTTGCGTTCGCGCTTGCCGCGCGGCCAGGTTTCTCGAAAAATTGATGGATGCGCGGTAAGATGCGCACACTTTTCCGGCTGCACAAGGCCGAAAGGCAAATTAACCCGATGCAAGCACTTCCGGCTTTCCTGTCTCCGAGCGAGACCGCGTTTTTCTTCGATTTCGACGGCACGCTCGTCGAACTCGCGCCCACGCCAGACGGCGTGCAGGTGCAACCTCGCGTGATTGAACTGCTTGGCGAACTGCGACGTTTGACGAACGGTGCGGTCGCCGTGGTGTCGGGCCGCGGTATCGACAGCATCGACGCTTTTCTCGGCATGCCCGATCTGCCGATTGCCGGTTTGCACGGGGCCGAGCGGCGCGACGCGAACGGCGACACGCAGCGCATCGGCTTTCACGACGAGCGGCTCTTGCGCATGGAGCAGGTGCTCGCCGAAGTCGTCAACGCGAACCCCGGCATGCTGCTGGAGATCAAGGGCGCGGCGCTCGCGCTGCACTATCGCAACGCGCCCGATCGCGAGACCGCTGCGCGCGAGGCGACGGAGCGGCTGGTCGCGGATTACCCGAACTCGTATGTGCTGCAGCCGGGCAAGATGGTCTACGAAATCAAGCCGAAGGATGTCGACAAAGGCCGCGCGCTGCGTGCGTTCCTCGACGAGCCGCCGTTTGTCGGACGCAAGCCGCTTTTTGCCGGCGACGATCTCACCGACGAGAAAGGCTTCGCGGTCGTCAATGAACGCAACGGACTGTCGATCAAGGTCGGCGCGGGCGAGACGACGGCGCAAGCGCGCGTGGAGTCGGTGACCGCGCTGCTCGACTGGCTCGCGACAGTGGTCGCGGCCGCGCGTGGCGCATGACGCTCGCATCGCCCGCGCTGCAACGCATACAACGCGCACGACATAGCGCGACAACAACGTATTACATCGGGGACAGCGCTTCATGAGCCGACTGATTATCGTTTCGAACCGGGTCGCGCCGATCTCGGAGGGCGGCCCGGCGGCGGGCGGTCTCGCGGTCGGCGTATACGACGCGCTCAAGGAAACGGGCGGCATGTGGTTCGGCTGGAGCGGCGAGGTGCTGAGTTCGGGCCAGCCGCAGATCAAGCTCGAAGAGCGCGGTCCCGTGACCTTCGCGACCATCGCGCTGATGCGGCGCGATTACGACCAGTACTACCGCGGCTTCTCGAACGCCACGCTGTGGCCGGCTTTCCACTATCGGGCCGATCTGGTGCAATACGACCGGCACGATTTCGGCGGCTACTGCCGCGTGAATGCATGGCTCGCGCAACAACTCGTGCCGCTCTTGCGCGACGACGACGTGATCTGGGTCCACGACTATCACCTGATTCCGTTTGCCGAGGCGTTGCGCGCCGCGGGCGTGAAGAACCGCATCGGCTTTTTCCTGCACATTCCGTTTCCCGCTTCGCAAGTGCTGCTCGCCGTGCCGCCGCATCGCGAACTGGTGCAAGCGCTGTGTTCGTTCGATCTGCTCGGTTTCCAGACGGCGCCGGATTTGCGCGCGTTCTGCGATTACATCGTCAACGAGGCGAACGGCACGGTCGACGCGTCGTCCGACGGCCCGCTCTCGATTCATGCGTTTGGCCGCACGCTGCGCGCCGCCGCTTACCCGATCGGCGTCTATCCGGACGAGATCGCCGAACTCGCGAAAGCGGGCGAGCGCGGCAAGCCGGTGCGCACGATGAAAGCGACGCTGCATTCGCGCAAGCTCATCATGAGCGTCGATCGCCTCGATTATTCGAAGGGACTCGTCGAGAGGTTCCGCGCCTTCGAGCGTCTGCTGGAACACGCGGCGGCGCAGCGCAACAAGGTGTCGTTCCTGCAGATCGCGCCGCCCACGCGCGCCGACATGCACGCGTATCAGGACATCCGTCTGCAACTGGAAGGGGAGTCGGGCCGCATCAACGGACGTTTCGCCGAACTCGACTGGACGCCGATTCTCTACATCCACAAACAATATGAGCGCTCGGTGCTTGCCGCGCTGTTTCGCACCGCGCACGTCGGCTACGTGACGCCTCTGCGCGACGGCATGAACCTCGTCGCGAAGGAATACGTATCGGCGCAGGACCCGGAGAATCCGGGCGTGCTCGTGCTGTCGCGCTTTGCCGGCGCCGCGCAGGAACTGGACGGCGCGCTGATCGTGAATCCTGTCGATATCGACGGCATGGCGGACGCGCTCGCGACGGGGCTCGAGATGCCGCTCGCGGAGCGCCAGGCGCGTCATCGCGACATGATGGCGCAACTGCGCGAGAACAATGTCTCGGTGTGGCGCGACAACTTCATGCGCGATTTGCAGAGCGCCAATGGTGCAGCACGCACCGCAAGCGCACGGCCGCGCGCCCGAGTGGGGAAAAAAACCGCGCGCGAGATTGTGGCGAGCTAGCGGCGGGGCGCGACGCGCAGCGCTCGCAATGACGATGCGGTAGCGAGCTCGTAAAGCCAGCGCAGAAAGCAGAAAAGCCGCTTTTCAAGCGGCTTTTCTGCTGCTGAGTGACTGCGCTTAATGCGATGTGGCGCAATGCGGCGCGCGCCTCAGATCACATGCTGTTCATCGACCTTCTTGCCGCCCACATGCAGCGTCGTGCCTTTGCCGTATTGCTTCGAAAGCAGATCGCGATAGAGGCCGGGGCGCTGGCGCAGCTCTTCGGGACTGCCGTCGTCGATGACCTTGCCCGCGCTCATCACGATGATGCGGTCGAAGTTATGCAGCGTCGACAGGCGGTGCGCGATCGCGATCACCGTGCGGCCGACCATCAGCCGGTCGAGCGCCTTCTGGATCGCTTCTTCCGATGCGCTGTCCAGCGCCGAGGTGGCTTCGTCGAGCAGCAGGATCGGCGCGTTCTTCAGGATCGCGCGTGCGATCGCGATGCGCTGACGCTGTCCGCCGGACAGCTTCACGCCGCGGTCGCCGACGATCGTGTCGAAACCTTCCGGCATCGCCTCGATGAAGTCCGTGCAGCGCGCCTCGCGCGCCGCCGCCAGCACTTCGTCGCGGCTCGCTTCGGGGCGGCCATAGGCAATGTTCTCGTACACCGTGCGATGGAACAGCGAAATATCCTGCGGCACGAGCGCGATGGTGTGGCGCAGGCTGTCTTGCGTGATCGTGGCGATGTCCTGTCCGTCGATCTTGATCGCGCCGCCTTGCGTCTCGTAGAAACGCTGGAGCAGGGCGAGCACCGTCGACTTGCCCGCGCCCGACTTGCCGATCAGCCCGACACGCTGACCCGGTTCGATATGCAGATCGAAATGATCGAGGATCGGCCGGCGGCGCGGATACGCGAACGTCACGCTTTCGAAGTCGACGCGCCCGCCTTGCGGCACGAGTTCGGTGGCGCCGTCGCGATCGGGCATGCCGTGCGGCTCGAGCAGCGTGCGCACGGCTTCGGCGAGTCGCGCGACGTGCTGCGTGACGTCCACCAGTGCGACCGCGAGGTCGCGCGTGCCGTGCAGAATCGTGAAGCCGAGCGAGCTGACGAGCACGATGTCGCCCGAAGTCGCCTTGCCTTGGTCCCACAGCAACAGCGCCCAGCCGAGCAGACCCGCCGACAGCAGCGCGGTGATCACCGCGTGCAGCAGGCGCAGCTTCTCGAGATACAGCAGGCTCTGCTGACGCGCGTCCATCTCGGCCTTGACCGTCGCGCCGAAACGCTGCTGCTCGCGAAACGTCATGCCGAACGCGCGCACGAGGCCCATGTTGCTGATGACGTCGACGAGCTCGCCGTCCACCGAGGCCGCTCTAGTCGCGAAATGGTGATGGCGCACCGAGCCGCGGCCGGCGAGCTTGTACAGCACCACCGACAGAATCGCCGAGCACAGCATCAGGCCGCCCGCCATCAGCGGGTTGACCGCGATGATCATGAAGATCGCGCCGAGCACGGCGATGCACGGCGGCAGGACGTTCCACGCCGTGGTGTTTTCGGCGGTGTAGACGGCGTTCGAGGTCGCGGTGATCCGGCTTGCCAGCATGCCGGGCTGCTTCTCGGCGTAGTAGGTCGGCGAATGTCCGCTCAGATACTGGAAGAGGTCGCGCCGCAAGTCGCCGGTCACGGCGACGAACGTATGCGCCGCGACCCAGCCGCCGACCCGCCACAGCAGGTTATCCGCCGCGATCAGTCCGACGAGGATCGCGAACGCGCCCCACAGCGGCCCGGGATGATGCCGGCCGGTGCCGAGCACGTCGATAAGATGTTTGATCGCGTACTGCGAAGCGAGCGCACAGCCCACGGCCGCTACCACGCTGCACAGCACGATCGTATGAGCGAGCGGATGGCGGCGGATAAAACGGAAAAGGAACGCAAGCGGCCTGTGCGCATAGCTCGCGAGCTTTGCGTTTTCGGCGTTGCGCTGGGCGATGGTCAAATGTTCCAATTGATCGAGAGGTCGGTGTGGTTCGGAGGTGTGCATGCAAGCCATGGGCCACGCGAAAAAGCATCGCGGCGAAGCCAATGCTTCGCATTGTAAACATGCAAACACGATTGCGCCCTGTGTATCCGGGCTTTTGGCGCGATTGATGTCGCGATGGACGTCCGCGATCTACCTCTTGCTCGACTCACTGCGGCGGCAGTGGTTCACGCGGATCGCGGAATATTTCGGGATATAATTACAAATTGCATTCAGCCCGGCGCTGAATTCTCTTCAACGGGTGCCGGTACGCTTGTGCAAGAACTTACAAAGCACGACCGTCGAGCCGGGGCAAGCATGCACGACGGCACAGCAGCAAGCCAGTCGTTACTGTAGAACTGCCTTGCAAAACAAGGGTTTGCAAAGTGTATCCCTGCTGTAACAAAGTAAAGTCTTTGAAATGTTGTGGTGCAGCGAGAATCCCGGCATCGATAATGCATGCGCTGTAGGCCCTGCCGAAATTTCTGACAGTTTGTCAACGTCGGGCACGTCTGTGCGTTTACCGCACAGGCATGGACGGCGACCGTCGTCCGGGCTATTTAAACTGAAGCGATCCTTCGCAGGCTATCTCGAGAGAATAGGCCCGCGCCGGCGTGTCCGGCCCGACTGCCTTGGCGAGCAAGCGAGTCGCTTTTACCAAACGCAGTACTTTTGCCGGTTTTTTACGAGGAGTTCTTCATATGCGAATCGCTCAAATCGCTCCGTTGCACGAGGCGGTTCCTCCCAAGCTGTACGGTGGTACGGAACGTGTGGTGTCTTATCTGACCGAAGCGCTGGTCGAGCAGGGCCACGACGTCACGCTCTTTGCGAGCGGCGATTCGCAAACCTCGGCAAAGCTCGAAGCGTTCTGGCCGCAAGCACTGCGCCTCGACCCGACCATCCGCGACGTGATGGCGCCGCACATGCTGCTGCTCGAAGAAGTACGCCGCCGCGCGGAAGAATTCGATGTGCTGCATTTCCACATCGACTACTACCCGTTCTCGCTGTTCGCGCGCCAGCCGGTGCCGTTCGTGACCACGCTGCATGGCCGTCTCGATCTGCCGGAACTTCAGCCGATCTTCAACACGTTCAACGACGTGCCGGTTGTGTCGATCTCGGACAACCAGCGCATTCCGCTGCCGCAGGCAAACTGGCTGCAAACCGTCTATCACGGTCTGCCGGAAAACGTGCTCACGCCGATCAAGAACGTCGAGCCCGGCTACCTCGCATTCCTCGGCCGCGTCTCGCCGGAGAAGGGTCTTGACCGTGCGATCCGTATCGCCGGCCAGGCAGGCATGAAGCTCAAGGTCGCGGCCAAGATCGACAAGGCCGATCGTGCCTATTACGAAGAAGTGATCAAGCCGCTGATGGCGCTCCCGCACGTCGAATACATCGGCGAAATCGGCGAAGCCGAAAAGCGTGAGTTCCTCGGCAACGCGCATGCACTGGTGTTCCCGATCGACTGGCCGGAGCCCTTTGGTCTCGTGATGATCGAAGCAATGGCTTGCGGCACGCCGGTGATCGCGTTTAACCGCGGTTCGGTGCCGGAAGTGATCGACAACGGCGTGTCGGGCTTCGTCGTCGAAGACGAAATCAGCGCGGTCGCGGCGGTCAAGCGTCTGCACACGCTGTCGCGCGAAACGGTGCGCAAGTCGTTCGAAGCGCGTTTCTCGTCGAAGGTGATGGCGCAGAACTACGTCGCGACGTACGAAGAACTGCTGCGTCGCAAGCACCGCACGGTGCTGCGCGAAGTCAACGCAAACTAAAACGCTAGACCGGAAGCTGCCGGTCGAAGCAAACCGGTTCGGCGGATCAAGCGTGTTACAGCGCTTCGCCGGCCACCCGCAACGCCCCGCGTGCCACGCGCTCGCGGGGCGTTGTTGCATGCGCGCCGCGTTTTTTCGCGTTTCGCGATGCAAAGCGGGTGTTTCGCGACCGCCGCAGCAGCCGCCTTTCGTAATATCCCTATAATGGCCGTGCCGCAAATTTGGCTGCGGCGCCGCCGACGACAGGAGGATGCCTTGGCGAGAACGAAAGAGACGCGAGCGAATGCCGCGCCCGGCGCCGGAACGATTTTCGCGCTGCGCGCCATCGGTCTCGTGCTTCTCGCCCGCTGGCTGTTTTCCATGTCGGCGATGGATCTGACGACGTCGCTATCGGCGATGGCGTCGTCGCCGTGGGCGTGCGTCAACCTCGTCTTCCTGTTCCTGCTGATCTTCTTGCCGGGCGCGCGCGCCGTGGCCGAGCGTCCGTTCCATCCGCTGCCGCAATGGCTGCGGCAAGCGCTGCGTCTCTTTGCGTTCCTCGGGTTTCTGTTTGCGGTCTGGGTGGTCAGTGCGTTTGCAATGAGCGCCGGCTGGCGGCGTGCCGCGCAAACCGTGGCCGCGACCAACGGCTGGCTGCTGGTCGCACCGGCGCTCTACGCGGCGGTCCTGTGGATCTGCCGACCGCGGCCGCTCTGGCGAACCAACATCGCCGCGCGACGCTTTGCGATCGGACGCTATGCGGTCTCGCTCGACCCGCTGACACGCACGGTGAGCGTATGGGCCGAGCGTCGCAAGGTGGGGCAGTACGACGCGCGCGAGCTCTCGGTGCGCTGGGCGGACGGTGCGGGCACGCGGTCTGCGGCGCCGCCCACGCCGGTGATCGCGCTGCATGCCGCGGGCGATGCGGTGACGCAGTCTGCGCCGCGCGCGAGCGGCGCGCCGTCGCTTGCGCGTGCCGCGTTTGGCCGTCGTCCGAAAATCGAATTGCTGTGGGATTCGCCTGCGGCCGCGGGTCACAACCGGCAGACCGTGTTTCGCGCCGCGTTGACGACCGAAGGCGATCGCGTCGCGGCACGCGCGCTCGACAGCACGTTGCGGCAAGTCTGAATCTGAAGCGCGCTGTGTGCCGTCGCTCACATGCCATGACGGACGAGCGCGTTGTAAAGTAAGCCGTGGTCGATAATGAAACCAGGACGCCGCCCGCGCTTGACGGCGGGCGAGCGATAACAACGATGTGCCGTGTCGTTAGCAGGAGTCGCTATGCTGGTTCGCTGGTTACTTGCCGCTCTTCATCTGCTTGCTTATGGCTTCGCGCTTGCGTCGATCCTGCGGCGCACGTGGTCGCTGCGCCGCGCGGCGGTGCCTGCCGCGCTGCGCTCCGTGTTCCGGGCCGACACGCGGTGGGGTCTGTCCGCCCTGGTGCTGATCGTGACGGGGCTGATGCGCGTTTTCGGTTCTTATGAGAAGGGCGCCGACTACTATCTCCACGAGCCGCTCTTTCACCTCAAGATGACGCTGCTCGTCATCATCGTCCTGCTTGAAGTTCCGTCGATGCTCGCCTTGATGCGCTGGCGCGCGTCAATACGAAAGGGCGAGGCGCCGGACCTGCACAACGCACGCCGCTACGCGCACCTCAGCGTCATTCAGACGGTCCTGCTGGTGCTGATGGTGTTCGCCGCGACCGGCATGGCGCGCGGCATCGGCTTGCCTGCGGGCGTGGTGTAAGCCGGCGGCGCGTCAACGGAATAGGCCTTGAATAAAGGCATTTCCGTGTGACGCGCATCATCGTCGGCGTTCTTACTTGCCGACCAGCAGGCTCGAATCGTCAGTCGTCGAACTGCGCATGCGCGCCGTTTCCTGGCGGACGGGGACGGGCGGTTCGCTCAAGCCCTTGATCAACTCCAGCGCCTGCCGCTCGAAGAGCCGCCGGTACAGGCCGTTCTCGAGACCGATCAGCGTTTCGTGGCTGCCTTCTTCGATCACCTTGCCCTTGTCGAGCACGAGCAACCGGTCGAGTGCGCGCACGGTCGACAGGCGGTGCGCGACCACGAGCGTCGTGCGGCCGAGCATCAGCCGCTCCATCGCCTGCTGGATCAGCACTTCGCTTTCGCTGTCGAGGCTCGATGTCGCTTCGTCGAGAATCAGAATGCGGGCGTCGGCGAGAAACGCGCGCGCGATTGCCACACGCTGACGCTCGCCGCCCGACAGCTTGATGCCGCGCTCCCCGACCAGCGTGTCATAACCGCCGGGCAACGCGCTGATGAAGTCGTGCGCGTTCGCAAGCCGCGCGGCTCGCTCGATGTCGGCGCGGCTCGCGTCCGGACGCGCATAGGCGATGTTCTCCGCGAGCGAGCGATGAAACAGCACCGGCTCCTGCTGCACGATCGCAATCTGGCTGCGCAACGACGCCTGCCTGACCTGCGCGATGTCCTGACCGTCGATCGTGATGCGGCCTTCCGAAACGTCGTAAAGGCGCTGGATCAGCTTGATAAAGGTCGTCTTGCCCGAGCCCGAATGGCCGACCAGCCCGACGCGTTCGCCAGGCGCAATGCGCACGGAGAAGTCGCGGTACAGCGGCGTGGCGTTCGCCCCATAGTGGAAGGTGACGTGCTCGAAGCGGATCTCGCCTTTGCCAATCGCGATCGGACCGGCGCCCGGCCGATCTTCGATACCGAGCGGCTGGCGCTCCAGCGACACGAGTTCTTCCATGTCGTTGACGGAGCGCTGCAAGTTGCGAATGTGCATGCCCACGTCGCGCAAATAGCCTTGCAGCATGAAGAACATCGTCAGCGCGAACGTGATGTCGCCGACGCTCGCCTCGCCGCGCAACCACAGCACGAGCGCCGCGCCGAGGATAGCCGTCTGGATTGCCACCAGCATCGCGCCCTGCACGCCGCCGTTGATCGTGCCGCGAATCCACGTGCGCCGCGTGCGTTCGCGCCACTTGCCGATCACGCGCGCAAGCAGCACTTCTTCGCGCTCTTCCGCGCCGAAGGCCTTGACCACGCCGTTGCAGCTCACCGCGTCCGCGAGCGCGCCGCCCATGCGCGTGTCCCACGCATTGGCGAGGCGTGCGGCGGGCGCGACATAGCCGAGCGACAGCGCGACCGTTACCGTGATGTAGATCAGCGAGCCGATGCCGACCACCGCGCCCATCATCGGCCAGCGCCAGCCGAGCAGCAGCGTCGCGCCAACCAGCATGATCAGCGACGGAAACAGCGCGATCAGCAACGTGTCGTTCAGCAGGTCGAGCGCCCACATGCCGCGCGTGATTTTGCGCACGGTGGAGCCCGCGAAGCTGTTCGCATGCCAGTCGGTCGAAAACCGCTGCACGCGATGAAACGCGTTGGCGGCGATCTCGCTCATCATCTTCAGCGTCAGCTTGATGATGTTGAAGTACATGCCTTGCCGCAGCAAGGTCGCGCCGAGGCCGAGCGCGCCGAGCACGCAAAACGCCGTGACCGCCGCGTGCCAGGCGCTGCCGCGCGCGGCCGGGCCCGACGCGATGGCGTCGACGAGGTGGCCGGCGAACATCGGCGTCAGCACGTCCGCCACTGCGGAGAGCATGACGAGCGCTGCAATGACGACGATGCGCCAAGGCTGTTTCGCCCAGTGAATGAAGGTGAAGCCGAGGACATCCTTAAAGGCTTGTCCGCGAAAGTCGAGTTTTTTTCCGGTCATTTTTCGACAACCCCGGCGCGCATGGCGCAACGGGGTTCCAGTCAAAAGCAGGATGAAGAGATAGTCGAAGCACGCGGTTAAACCGCAATGAAGCTGCGGCAATGAAACTGCGGGCAACAAGCCTGCGGAGCGAGCGGTGGACTATCTGGAATTGCGCGGCGCGCCTGCTTCGGCTGCACCGCGGATGGCGACAGGTCAGTGACCCGTCAGCGGCGACTCAGGAAACAACTGAGAGGCAAACGCGAGCGCCGCGGGACCATGTCAGGGACGCCCATATGCACTGCAAACATGTGACGCCTCCCTGTGGTCAATGAGGTGGAGAAAGTAGACGGGGCGAATGCCCGAACACCGACTATATCAGCGCTGTTTTGCCGTCGCAATCGACGAGGTTTCGGTGTTGACGGCACGGCCGATTACGGAGCCACAAAAACCGTATGCCAATACAACCACAAGACAGCGCGCCAAAACGGAAAAGGGCTCACGCATTTCTACGTGAGCCCTTTGTCTTCGGTGATCGACGCACCAAGAATCTGGTGGGTAGTACTGGGATCGAACCAGTGACCCCTGCCGTGTGAAGGCAGTGCTCTACCGCTGAGCTAACCACCCGAAGAGATTGAGATTATGTCAGGCATTGCGGAACTCGTCCAGCACTTTTTAAGCGGCTTGCTCATCCGACACGGCCGACACGGGCGCAGGTTCGAGACGCCATACGCTCGTGCCTTTGATCGCCTTGTCGAGGCCGTCGAGAACTTCCTGATGCGCGGCGAGCTCGTCGTCGCTGGCCGCGATCACCACGAGATCCAGCGATTCGATCGCCACGCGCGGCGCATGCGCTTCGCCGCCGGCGTGCGATTCGCCGAGCATGTCGATGACGAGGCTTTCCTGGCCGCGCGTCATCGCAAGATAAACCTCGGCGAGCAGTTCCGAGTCGAGCAGCGCGCCGTGCAGCGTGCGGTGCGCGTTACTGATGCCGAAGCGATCGCAGAGCGCGTCCAGTGAATTGCGCTTACCGGGGAACATCTGCTTGGCGCGCGCGAGCGTGTCGATGATCTCGCCGCAATACGTGCTCACGGGCGGCAGGCCGAGCAACGCGAATTCGGCGTCGAGAAAGCCGATGTCGAAGGGCGCGTTGTGAATGATCAGGTCCGCGCCCTGGATAAAGTCGCGAATCTGGTCGGCGATGTCGGCGAACTTCGGCTTGTCGCTGAGGAATTCGGTGGTCAGGCCGTGGACCGCCAACGCGCCGGGATCGCTGTCGCGTTCGGGATTGATATAGAAATGCAGGTTGTTGCCGGTGAGCCGCCGGTTCACCAGTTCGACGCAGCCCAGCTCGAGGATGCGGTCGCCGGTGCGGGCGTTCAGGCCCGTCGTTTCGGTATCGAGGATCAGTTGACGCATATCGGTTTTAGCTTTGCCTCAGAAGTTGCAGCCGCAAACAAGCAGCAAAAGAACGCACTGGCCGGCGGCGCGGCGTCATAGTTCCGCGAGCGACGCGACGCCGCGGTTGGCGAGCTGATCGGCGCGCTCGTTCTCCGGGTGCCCGTTATGGCCGCGCACCCAGCGCCATTCGATTTCGTGCTGCGCGACGAGCGCGTCGAGCCGCTTCCACAAATCCGCGTTCTTGACCGGCTGCTTCGCTGCCGTGACCCAGCCTTTCTTTTTCCAGCCGTGAATCCACTCGCTGATGCCTTTCTGCACGTACTGCGAATCGGTGTGCACGACGGCCTTGCACGGACGCTTGAGCGCTTCGAGCGCGGAAATCACGCCCATCAGCTCCATGCGGTTGTTGGTCGTATTCGCTTCGCCGCCGAACAGCTCTTTTTCCTGATCGCCGAAGCGCAAAAGCGCGCCCCAGCCGCCGGGGCCGGGGTTGCCCTTGCAGGCGCCGTCCGTATAAATGTCGATGGTGTTCGCTGTCATTGAGTGTGGTTGCGTGTATTCGGTGTGGCGGCGGGCGCGAGGCCCGCGGCGAGGACGGGTTTTTTCACTTTCAGCGGTCCGACGAGGCGCATGCCGCGCACGCGCTTGATCGCCTTGATCATGTAGGTCGCGCCGAAAATCGGCCACCAGCGGTCGCCGGCGGCTTCCATGAAGCCGTAGCGGGAGAGCCACTGGTCGCTGTCGAGCGGCGGACGATAGCAGCCGAAGCGCCCGCGTTCAAGGTCGAAACCAAGCAGCTTGATCCAGTCCTTAAGACGCGTGAAGGCGATCAGATCGACGGCGGCGGGCACGAACGGCCGGCCGGTCATTTTGCCGACCGATTGCCGCGCGCCCCAGAGCGACAACGAGTTGAAGCCGAGAATGATCAGTTGGCCTTCCGGCATCAGCACGCGTTCGGCTTCGCGCAGCAGGCGGTGCGGGTCGCTCGTAAATTCGAGCGTGTGCGGCATCACGATCAGGTCGACGCTCTGCGCCTCGAACGGCAGATCCAGCAAATCGCACCAGACGGCACTGCGCCCCGTTGGCGAAGGCAGCGGCGCAAACGCGCCGCGCGCCGGGCCGTGCGTCGCGCCGTGCGTCGGATTGCCCGCTCCGTTGCCGGCGTGCGCGTCCGCGCGCGGAAAGCTGTAGGGCGCGCTCGCGCCGCTGGCGGCATCCAGCACCAGCCCGCGGCAAGGCATGCGATTTTCGCGCAAGGCGTCGAGCTGCGGCAGGCCGAGTTGCAGCGCGTGGTAGCCGAACACGTCCGACACCACACGGTCGAGCTGGGTCTGTTCCCAGTCGAGCACGTAACGGCCAGGCGGCGAATCCGTCCAGGCGGGCCAGTCTATAATCGCTCGGTCAGTCATATCAAAGAATGCGTCGCCTATGAATGCGCTCGAGTACGTACCGGTCCCGGCGTTTGAAGACAATTACATCTGGGTCGTTTCCAACGGACACCACGCGGTAGTCGTCGATCCGGGCGAGGCCGCTCCGGTTCGCGCCTATCTGGCCAAACGCGGGTGGCGGCTGAGCGCTATTTTACTCACGCACCATCATCAAGACCACGTCGGCGGGGTGGCCGATCTGCTGAATGGCCAGGACGTTCCGGTCTACGGGCCCGCCGGTGAAGCGATCGAGCGCGTCACGCAGCGTCTTGAAAATGGCGATCGGGTGACGATTGCGGCGCCCGCGCTCGAACTGAGCGTGCTGGACGTGCCAGGTCATACGAGCGGCCACATCGCCTATTTTCAGGCGGCAGATCCCGGCGGCACGCCTCACGTGTTTTGCGGCGATACGCTGTTCGCTTGCGGATGCGGCCGGCTGTTCGAAGGCACGCCGCAGCAGATGCTGGCGTCGCTCGACTCGCTCGCCGCGTTGCCCGGCGAAACGCAAGTGCACTGCGCGCACGAATATACACTCTCTAACATCCGCTTCGCGCTCGCCTGCGAGCCGGGCAACGCCGACTTGCAAGCCTGGCGGGACCAGGCGGCCGACTTGCGAGCCCGCAATCTGCCGACGCTGCCCACCACGATCGCCCACGAACGCGCGGTGAATCCTTTCCTGCGGGCCGGCAATCCCGCCGTCCAGGCAGCCCTGCAGGAGCAGTTGCACGAGAAAGTATCGGACCGGCTTGGAGCGTTCACGCTGATGCGCGAATGGAAGAACCGCTTCCGGTGACCGGGTCGGCCCTGGGGTCTTCCTCAAGCGAAGAATCGGAAGAATTCGCCAAGCCTTAGATTTGCTTGATTTTTTCGTCAATTTCCAATTGACGTAGACGTTAGGGTTTCGTACTATCGGCTGCAAATTCCAGCCCTTGTGGAAGCCGAGACGTTCATGCGATTTATCTTTAGTGCGTTGCTGGTCCTGACGCTCGCCGCCTGCGCGAGCCAGGGACCAACGACGGTCAGCCCCACCACCGCAACAAATCCCGCCAGTCAGCAAGCCGTAGCAGACGCACTTCGCAAGACAGCCACCGCCAAGGAAACCATCAACGTCGACAAAGGCTCCGTCACGCAGTTGACGAGCGCGGACGCCGACTTGTGGGGCCGTATTCGCCGTGGTTTCCAGATGCCCGACCTGCAGACCGACCTGGTCGACATGCAGGTCAACTGGTATGCGCAGCGTCCCGATTACGTGCAGCGCATGACCGAGCGCTCGCAGAAGTACCTTTACCACATCGTCGAGGAGCTCGAGGCGCGCCATATGCCGACCGAGCTCGCGTTGCTGCCGTTCATCGAGTCGGCGTACAGCCCGCAGGCGTTGTCGGTCGCGAAGGCGGCCGGCATGTGGCAGTTCATGCCGGGCACCGGCCGCACCTACAACCTCAAGCAGAACATGTGGCAGGACGAGCGCCGCGACGTGCTGGCTTCGACCAGCGCCGCGCTCGACTATCTGTCGCGTCTGCATGACATGTTCGGCGACTGGCAGCTTGCGCTCGCCGCGTACAACTGGGGCGAGGGTAACGTGCAGCGCGCCATTGCGCGTAACGAAGCGGCGGGCTTGCCGACAGACTATCTAAGCCTGCGCATGCCCAACGAAACGCGCAACTATGTACCGAAGCTGCAGGCCGTCAAGAACATCGTGATGAACCCGCAGATGTACGGGCTCGCGCTGCCGTCCATTCCGAATCACCCGTATTTCGTGACCGTTACCACGTCGCACGATATCGACGTGGACATGGCCGCCAAGCTCGCCAATCTGCCGCTCGACGAATTCCGCTCGCTGAACCCGTCGTTCAGGAAGCCGGTCATTCTCGGCGCGACGCAGCCGCAAATCCTGCTGCCGTTCGACAATGCGAGCGCGTTCGAGCGCAATCTGAAAACGTATTCGGGTTCGCTGTCGTCGTGGACCACGTACACGGTCACCGAGCGTTCGGCGCCCGCGGCGATTGCGCAAAAAATCGGTGTCGACGCCGACACGCTGATGGAAGTGAACAAGATTCCGGTCGGCATGCGTCTTAAGCCGGGCTCCACGATTGTCGTGCCGCGCGGTTCGGACGACGACGAGGACATCAGCGCGGACGTCGCGGAAAGCGCCGTGCTCGCGATGGAGCCGGACGTCCCCGACACGCGCAAGATGCTGATCCGCGTGCGCCGCAATCAGTCGATGGCGGCTATCGCGCTGCGCTACGGCGTGTCCGTCGGCCAGTTGAAGGCGTGGAACCGCACGCATCGCGACAGCGTCTCACGCGGCCAGGTCGTCGTGCTGCACGTGCCGGTCGGCCGGGCGGTCCCGAGCGAACCGGGGCCGGAGCGCATCGCGACCGACGTCGAAGGTGGCGGCGTCCAAAAGATCGGCACGCGCGTCGGCGGCTCGAAGCGCGAAGCGCGCAGCGAGAGGACGAAAGGGCGCGGACATTCGGCGGCGGTGGTGAAGGTGTCCGAGCCGGTGGCGAAGGGCGGCAAATCGAAAGCGTCCGCGGCGCCTGCCGGCAAGGTGACGAAGGTATCGGCTTCCACCTCCAGCAAGAGCAGCAAGAGCACGAAGAAGAGCAACTGATGCAGGTTAATGCTGGTTGATGCGCCGATCCGGTTTTGACCGACGCACAACCTGCCGCAGTCTGAGATGAAATGAGTTTTCGACGCCGTCACCCTGTGGTGACGGCGTTTTTCATTGTGCGCCGTCCGGCAACTGGTGCTTGCCTACGAGCCGGGGCGTGCTACTGCCGTCGGGCGCCAGGCGCGACGATGCGCGAATCTTTCCTCCGCGATTTCGATCCCGCCGCCGGGCGTCTTGACGCTATCCCGAAACGGCCGCCGCGCATAAGCCCGGCAACCGCGCAAGCCGCTCGCAGCAAGGCTTTGACCCGCCGGGCGAGCACCGCCACGCCCCCGCCCAGCCATCTCGGATTTGGAGAGAACGGCGGTTTCCGGCTATAATTCCAAGGTTTGAGCTTATCAACCCGCACCCTAGCGCCTACCTCTCCCATACCGTTCATCCGCCGCGCGCCACAGGCGTAGCAAGAAGGGCCCGCACCTCGCCGATCCGTCCACACAATGGACCCATCGTGCGCCCCTTGCGACGTCAACGGCAGTACGCGAGCGAGTCTGCGCGCGCATCCCGTGATGCTGTTCGCTGCGGCTCGCAAACCGGATAGGCAGGTCGGCAACAGGGTGTTCCCCCAAGGAGTCTCCCGTGTTGCCGTCATTTTCTCCCGCTCTGCTCGCGCTCGCCGACGGCACGGTCTTTCGTGGTTATTCGATCGGCGCCCCCGGGCATACCATCGGCGAAGTCGTGTTCAACACGGCTATCACCGGCTATCAGGAAATCCTGACTGACCCGAGCTACGCGCGCCAGATCGTCACCCTCACGTATCCGCACATCGGCAATGTCGGCGTCAACGCCGAAGACGTCGAAGCGACGAAAGTCCATGCCGCCGGGCTGATCATTCGCGATCTGCCGGTCCTCGCGTCGAACTTCCGCATGGAGCGCACGCTCAGCCAGTATCTGCAGGACGAAGGCGTGGTCGCCATCGCCGGCCTCGACACCCGCAAGCTGACCCGCGTTCTGCGCGACAAGGGCGCGCAGAACGGCGCGATTCTCGCCGGTTCGGACGACGAAGCAAAGGCCATCGAACTCGCGCGTTCGTTCCCGGGCCTCTCGGGCATGGACCTCGCGAAGGTCGTGTCGACGAAGGAAACCTACGAGTGGACGCAAACCGAATGGCGTCTCGGCAGCGGCTACGGCAAGCAGAACGCGCCGAAGTACCGCGTCGTCGCGTTCGATTACGGCGTCAAGTACAACATCCTGCGCATGCTGGCGGAGCGCGGCTGCCACGTCACCGTGCTGCCGGCCCAAGCCACCGCGGCTGATGCGCTCGCGCTCAATCCGGACGGCATCTTCCTGTCGAACGGTCCCGGCGACCCGGAGCCGTGCGACTACGCGATCAAGGCAACCAAAGAGTTGATCGAGCGCGGCATTCCGACCTTCGGCATCTGCCTCGGCCATCAGATCATGGGCCTCGCGCTCGGCGCGAAAACCGTGAAGATGAAGACCGGTCACCACGGCGCGAATCATCCGGTGAAAGACCTGGAAGACGGCCGCGTGGTCATCACGTCGCAGAACCACGGTTTTGCTGTCGATGCGAACACGCTGCCCGCCAACGCCCGCGTCACGCATGTGTCGCTCTTCGACGGCACGCTGCAAGGCTTCGCGCTCTCCGACAAGCCGGCTTTCTGCTTCCAGGGTCACCCGGAAGCGTCGCCGGGTCCGCACGACATCGCGTATCTGTTCGACCGCTTTACCGGGTTGATGGACGCGAAGAAGGCCGGCAAGACCGCGGCGGCTTAAGAACGCACGCCGCGGCAAGCCCGGCGGCAAGCCCCGCAGCAAGCAGCCAGAAGCAAAGCGCGCGCAACGCCCACGCGGCGCGCGCCGACGGAAAGAATTCAGGAATACATTAGCGAGAGCGTTATGCCCAAGCGGACAGACATCAAGAGCATTCTCATTATCGGCGCGGGTCCGATCATCATCGGCCAGGCGTGCGAGTTCGATTACTCGGGCGCGCAGGCATGCAAGGCGCTGCGTGAGGAAGGCTACAAGGTCATCCTCGTCAACAGCAATCCGGCGACGATCATGACCGACCCGAACACGGCCGACGTGACCTACATCGAGCCGATTACGTGGGAAGTGGTCGAGCGCATCATCGCGAAGGAGCGCCCGGACGCAATCCTGCCGACCATGGGCGGCCAGACCGCGCTGAACTGCGCGCTCGATCTCCACGCGCATGGCGTGCTCACGAAGTACAACGTCGAGCTGATCGGCGCGTCGCCGGAAGCCATCGACAAGGCGGAAGACCGCCAGAAATTCAAAGACGCGATGACCAAGATCGGCCTCGGTTCGGCCAAGTCGGGCACCGCGCATTCGATGGAAGAAGCGCTGTCGGTGCAAGCAGACATCGCGGCACAAACCGGCAGCGGCGGCTATCCGGTCGTGATCCGCCCGTCGTTCACGCTGGGCGGCTCGGGCGGCGGCATCGCGTACAACCGCGAAGAATTCGAAGAGATCTGCAAGCGCGGCCTCGATCTGTCGCCCACGCGCGAGTTGCTGATCGAAGAATCGCTGCTCGGCTGGAAAGAGTACGAGATGGAAGTGGTCCGCGACAAGAAGGACAACTGCATCATCGTCTGCTCGATCGAAAATCTGGACCCGATGGGCATCCACACCGGCGACTCGATCACCGTCGCGCCGGCGCAAACGCTCACCGACAAGGAATATCAGGTGCTGCGTAACGCGTCGCTCGCGGTGCTGCGCGAGATCGGCGTGGACACGGGCGGCTCGAACGTGCAGTTCTCGATCAATCCGAAAGACGGCCGGATGATCGTGATCGAAATGAACCCGCGCGTGTCGCGTTCGTCGGCATTGGCGTCGAAGGCCACCGGCTTCCCGATCGCCAAGGTCGCGGCCAAGCTGGCAGTCGGCTACACGCTCGACGAGCTCAAGAACGAAATCACCGGCGGCCAGACGCCGGCTTCGTTCGAACCGACTATCGACTACGTCGTCACCAAGATTCCGCGCTTTGCGTTCGAGAAATTCCGCGAAGCCGATTCGCGCCTGACCACGCAGATGAAGTCGGTCGGCGAAGTCATGGCGATTGGCCGCACCTTCCAGGAATCGTTCCAGAAGGCGCTGCGCGGTCTTGAAGTCGGCGTCGACGGTCTGGACGAAAAGACCACGAACCGCGACGAGATCATCCGCGAAATCGGCGAAGCCGGCCCGGACCGTATCTGGTACGTGGGCGACGCGTTCCGTATCGGCATGACGGCGCATGAAATTTTCGAAGAGACGTCTATCGACCCGTGGTTCCTCGCGCAGATCGAACAGGTCGTGCTGAAGGAAAAGGCGCTGGCCGGCCGCACGCTCGCGAGCCTTTCGAAGGAAGAGCTCAAGTATCTGAAGCAGAGCGGCTTCTCCGACCGGCGTCTCGCGAAGCTCGTCGGCGCGAAGCCCGCTGAAGTGCGCGCGCGCCGCATCGAGTTGAATGTGCGTCCGGTGTACAAGCGCGTCGACACGTGCGCGGCGGAGTTCGCGACGAAAACCGCGTACATGTACTCGACCTACGAGGAGGAGTGCGAAGCGAACCCGACGAACAACAAGAAGATCATGGTGCTGGGCGGCGGCCCGAACCGGATCGGCCAGGGCATCGAGTTCGACTACTGCTGCGTGCACGCCGCGCTCGCCATGCGCGAAGACGGCTACGAAACGATCATGGTCAACTGCAACCCTGAAACCGTTTCGACCGACTACGACACGTCCGACCGTCTGTACTTCGAATCGCTCACGCTCGAAGACGTGCTCGAAATCGTCGACAAGGAAAAGCCGGTCGGCGTGATCGTGCAATACGGCGGCCAGACGCCGCTGAAGCTCGCGCTCGACCTTGAAGCGAACGGAGTGCCGATCATCGGCACGTCGCCGGACATGATCGACGCCGCCGAAGACCGCGAGCGTTTCCAGAAGCTGCTGCAAGACCTCGGCCTGCGTCAGCCGCCGAACCGCACCGCGCGCGCCGAAGACGAAGCGTTGAAGCTCGCCGACGAAATCGGCTATCCGCTCGTCGTGCGTCCGTCGTACGTGCTGGGCGGCCGCGCGATGGAAATCGTCCACGAGCCGCGCGATCTCGAGCGCTACATGCGCGAGGCCGTGAAGGTATCGAACGATTCGCCGGTGCTGCTCGACCGCTTCCTGAACGACGCGATCGAATGCGACGTGGACTGCATTTCGGACGGCGAGGCGGTGTTCATCGGCGGCGTGATGGAGCACATCGAACAGGCGGGCGTGCACTCGGGCGACTCGGCTTGCTCGCTGCCGCCGTACTCGCTGTCGAAGGAAACCGTGGCTGAGCTCAAGCGCCAGACCGGCGCGATGGCGAAGGCGCTGAACGTGATCGGTCTGATGAACGTGCAGTTCGCGATTCAGCAAGTGCCGCAGGCGGACGGCTCGAAAGAAGACGTCATCTACGTGCTGGAAGTGAACCCGCGCGCCTCGCGCACGGTGCCGTACGTGTCGAAGGCGACCAGCCTGCCGCTCGCCAAGATCGCGGCGCGAGCAATGGTCGGCCAGAAGCTCGCACAGCAAGGCGTGACGAAGGAAATCGAGCCGCCGTACTTCAGCGTGAAGGAAGCGGTGTTCCCGTTCGTCAAGTTCCCGGCAGTCGATCCGGTGCTCGGACCCGAAATGCGTTCGACCGGCGAAGTGATGGGCGTGGGCCGCACGTTCGGCGAAGCGCTCTTCAAGTCGCAGCTCGCGGCGGGCTCGCGTCTGCCGGAGTCGGGCACGGTGCTGCTGACGGTGATGGACGCCGACAAGCCGAAGGCCGTCGAAGTCGCGCGCATGCTGCACGAACTCGGTTATCCGATCGTCGCCACCAAGGGCACGGCAGCCGCGATCGAAGCGGCCGGCGTGCCGGTGAAGGTCGTCAACAAGGTGAAGGACGGCCGTCCGCACATCGTCGACATGATCAAGAACGGCGAGATCGCGCTGGTCTTCACGACCGTCGACGAAACGCGCGCGGCGATTGCCGATTCGCGTTCGATCCGCATGAGCGCGCAGGCCAACAAGGTCACGTACTACACGACGATGTCGGGCGCGCGCGCGGCGGTCGAAGGCTTGCGCTACCTGAAGGACCTGGAAGTCTATGATTTACAAGGTTTGCACGCTCGCCTAAACTAAGGCTTCGAATACCTGTCCAGGATGTAAGTGCCGCGGTTAAGCGGCGTTTCGCAGGTGCTGTGGTCCGGGTTTCCCCCCGGCCGCCGGCTCCCGCGAAATGCACTTAACCGCGGTGATTTTTTTTACGGCCGTTTTTTGTTCCAAAGCGCTCCCATCTGCCGCTTTAGCGCCAGATCCCAAAAAGGGCCGGGAGGGTTTGGAGCGGCCCGGCGTTTTTTCGAGAGTTGTTTATGAGCACTATTCCATTGACCAAGCGCGGCGCAGACATGCTGCGCGACGAATTGCAGCGGCTGAAATCGGTCGAGCGTCCCGCCGTGATCAACTCGATCGCGGAAGCGCGCGCGCAGGGCGATCTGTCCGAAAACGCGGAATACGATGCCGCGAAAGAGAAGCAGGGCTTTATCGAAGGCCGCATCGCCGAGATCGAATCGAAGCTGGCGGGCGCGCAGGTGATCGACCCGTCGCAAGTGGAGGCGGACGGCCGCGTGGTGTTCGGCGCGACCGTCGAACTGGAAGACCTGGACTCGGGCGCATCGGTCAAATATCAGATCGTCGGCGACGACGAAGCGGACATCGACCACGGCCTCATCTCCATCAGTTCCCCGATTGCGCGCGCGCTGATCGGAAAGTCCGAAGGCGATGTCGCGTCCGTGCAGGCGCCAGGCGGCGTGCGCGAGTACGAAATCATCGCGGTCAGCTACGTTTGAAGGCGACTCCGGTGTCACTGATGCCGCATCGAATCTTTCGTCTGCTGACGGTCGTGTGGGTCGGCAGTCTGCTGACTATCGGCTATGCAGTCGCGCCGGTGCTGTTCACGTCGCTCGACCGGTCGACGGCGGGCGCGGTGGCGGCGCAACTGTTTCGCATCGAAGGTGTGCTTGGCGCCGTCTGCGGCATTTTGCTGCTCGGTCTCGCCAACGTGGTGATCCGGCGCGGCGGCAACGCGTACCGGCGCTTGCGCTGGCTGGTGGCCGGCATGCTGGTCTGTGTGCTGGTCGGTTATTTCGCGTTGCAGCCGTTCATGAACGCGATGCGCGTGGCCGCGCTGGAAGCGGGCACGGACATCGCGCATTCCGCCTATGCGGCACGCTTCGGCATGCTGCACGGCGTTTCGAGCGTGTTCTACCTGATCGAAAGCCTGCTGGGCATTGTGCTCGTGTGGAAATTGCCTGTGGGCACGGGAGCCGGCGCCGCGCAGCAGGGCGCTCGCGACGATGTGTCCGGAAAAGTAGCGGGCTAGGAAGGCTGGCGGTTGCGGCAGGCGCCGCACGCAGCGCAGGCAAGGTGCAGCTCGCGCCGCACCGTTAATCCGCCTGCTTGTTTCAATCGATTATTTCGACTGCTTATTTCGACTGATGCGCGCGCTTCGCGCTGGTTTGCCGCTTCTTCGCGCGCTTGATGTTGCCGCCTTGCGTGACGCGCTCGTTGCCGCGCACCAGCACGGCTTTCGCCTTCGGCTTGCGCATGGGCACTTCGCTCGGCTTCACGACCTTGACGACGCGCGGCGCACGGCCCTTGCCGGGGTTGGCTTCGACAGCGGCTTCGCGGGCGCTCGGCAGTGCGCCGCGTTTGCCTTTTATCGCGGGTTGCGCGGCGGCTTCGGGCTTCCAGATGACCAGCAGCTTGCCGATATGCTGGATCGGCGCGGCGTTCAGCTTGTCGCAGATCTGCTCGTAGATCGCGATGCGCTCTTCGCGTTCGTCGCCGAACACGCGGATCTTGATCAGCTGATGAGCTGCGAGGTGGACTTTGATCTCGGCGAGCACGGCGTCGGTCAAACCTTCGGCGCCGACGAGCACGACCGGTTTGAGCGCATGTGCCTGGGAGCGCAACTCGGCGCGTTGGTCGGAAGAGACTTTGAGGGCGGGCATGTGAAGTGGGAGACTCGACTAAAATGGCGGCACCTGCGCTCCCCAGTCCGTCTTTCGGCGAATTGGAGCGGAACACGATTGGGACACTGCGGCAGGCGGCGCGTCAGGACAACAGAATCGCGGATAACTGCCAGTTTTCTGGCGGGAGCCGCGCGAATTAACCGCGTATTATCCGCTAAAGCGTGACATGACGCAGCAAGAGTTCAACGTTTAATGGCAAAAAACAAGTTTAATACGGCGTGGCTGCACGACCACATCAACGATCCCTACGTGAAAATGGCGCAGCGGGAAGGCTATCGCGCCCGCGCCGCCTACAAGCTGAAGGAAATCGATGAGCAGGACAAGCTGATCCGGCCGGGGCAGGTCATCGTCGATCTCGGCTCGACGCCGGGCAGCTGGAGCCAGTACGCGCGCAACAAACTGGCAAAAGGGTCGCAGCGCGACGCGGAGCGTCAGGGCGGGATCGACGGCACGATCATCGCGCTCGACCTTCTGCCGATGGAACCGGTCGCCGACGTCCACTTCATTCAGGGCGACTTCCGCGAGGAAGCCGTGCTCGGCCAACTGGAAGAATTAGTCGGAGAGCGGCAAGTCGATCTTGTAATTTCGGATATGGCGCCCAACCTGTCGGGAGTGGCATTGGCGGATGCGGCGCGAATCGAGCATTTGTGCGATCTCGCGCTGGAATTTTCGCAAAATCACCTGAAACCGGATGGTGCCCTTTTAGTCAAATGCTTTCACGGCAGCGGTTACAGCCAGATTGTCGAAAAGTTCAAGCGCCAGTTCAAGGTGGTGGCTGCCCGCAAGCCCAAGGCTTCGCGGGACAAGTCGTCGGAAACGTTTATTTTGGGTAAGCATCTGAAAAGGCCCGCGTAGGGCGCCGCGTAGTCCCCGCCATGCTATTTCTGTGGTAGCGAAACCTTATGGCAGGGGTCTGCGGACTGGATTAGAATGCTTTCGTGGTGCCGCAAGGCAAATGTAGGCGCCCGTCTAAGTGAAGGAGTGGTGCTTTGAACAACAATATGTTTTCGAAGGCAGCAGTGTGGCTGGTTATCGCACTGGTGCTATTTACGGTGTTCAAGCAGTTCGACAAGCCCCGTGTCCAGGAAGGCGTTTCCTATTCGCAGTTCATGGACGACGCGAAGAACGGCAAAGTCAAGAACGTCATTGTCCAGGGGCGGAACCTCACGGTCACTCCAGCAGACGGCCAGAAGTACCAGATCGTGTCGCCGGGCGACATCTGGATGGTCGGCGATCTGATGAAGTACGGCGTTCAGGTAAGCGGCAAGGCTGACGACGAACCCAATGCGCTGGTTTCCGCGCTGTATTACCTCGGGCCGACGATCCTCATCATCGGTTTCTGGTTCTACATGATGCGACAGATGCAGGGAGGCGGGAAAGGCGGCGCCTTCTCGTTCGGCAAGTCGCGCGCGCGTCTGATCGACGAAAACAACAACGCAATCAATTTCACCGACGTCGCCGGTTGCGACGAAGCGAAGGAAGAAGTCTCCGAACTGGTCGATTTCCTGCGCGACCCGCAGAAGTTTCAGAAGCTCGGTGGCCGTATTCCGCGTGGCGTGCTGCTCGTCGGCCCACCGGGAACGGGTAAGACGCTGCTTGCTCGCGCCATCGCGGGCGAAGCGAAGGTGCCGTTCTTCAGCATCTCGGGTTCGGACTTCGTCGAAATGTTCGTCGGCGTCGGCGCGGCTCGTGTGCGCGACATGTTCGAGCAGGCGAAGAAGCACGCACCGTGCATCGTGTTCATCGACGAAATCGACGCGGTCGGCCGTCATCGCGGCGCCGGCATGGGCGGCGGTAACGACGAGCGCGAGCAGACGCTGAATCAGATGCTCGTCGAAATGGACGGCTTCGAGGCGAACTCCGGCGTCATCGTGATCGCCGCAACGAACCGTTCGGACGTGCTCGACAAGGCGCTGCTGCGTCCGGGCCGTTTCGACCGCCAGGTGTACGTCGGTCTGCCGGACATTCGCGGCCGCGAACACATCATGAAGGTTCACCTGCGCAAGGTGCCGATCTCGAACGACGTCGACGCAGCGGTCATCGCGCGCGGCACGCCGGGCTTTTCGGGCGCCGATCTGGCGAACCTCGTGAACGAAGCGGCATTGTTCGCGGCACGCCGCGGCAAGCGCATCGTCGAAATGACGGATTTCGAAGACGCGAAGGACAAGATCTTCATGGGTCCGGAGCGCAAGTCGGCCGTGATCCGCGAAGAGTCGAAGCGCGCTACCGCGTATCACGAGTCGGGCCACGCAGTCATCGCGAAGCTGCTGCCGAAGGCCGACCCGGTGCACAAGGTCACGATCATTCCGCGTGGCCGGGCATTGGGCGTCACGTGGCAGTTGCCGGAGCACGACAACGAAACGTACTCGAAAGACTATCTGCTTGACCGTCTTGCGATTCTGTTCGGCGGCCGCGTTGCGGAAGAGTTGTTCCTGAACCTGATCAGCACGGGCGCGTCGGACGACTTCAACAAGGCCACGCAAACCGCGCGCGCCATGGTCGCTCGCTTCGGCATGACCGACGCGTTGGGACCGATGGTCTACGTGGACGACGAAAACGATGCGACGCCGTTCGGTCGCGGCTTCACGCGCACCATTTCGGAAGCCACGCAGCAGAAGGTCGACGCGGAAATCCGCCGCGTGCTGGACGAGCAGTACAACCTCGCGAAGCGCCTGCTGGACGAAAACCGCGACAAGGTCGAAGCAATGACCGCCGCGCTGATGGAGTGGGAAACGATCGACGCCGATCAGATCAACGACATCATGGCAGGACGTCCGCCGCGCTCGCCGAAGAGCTCGCCGCCGTCGGCAAGCGACGCGTCGTCGGGCGGCAGCCCCGGTACAGAAGTCAAGCCGGGTAGCGCGACCGCGCCGGCCTGATCGGCTGGCAGTAGAAAGTGCGGGCCGGTGTGTTTCACACCGGCCCGTTTTGCATTTATCCGCCTATTCGCCTTCACGCTACGTGTCTACCGCCGCTTTCTCTCCTTCCACCATCCCCGAGCCGTTGCAGTGCGGGCGGTTCAAGCTGAGCTTCGAACGCCCGTTGGTCATGGGCATCCTGAACGTCACGCCCGATTCTTTCTCCGACGGCGGCCAGTACGCGATGCGCGCCGATGCGTTGCGCCAGGCGGAGCGCATGATGCTCGAAGGCGCGGACATCATCGACATTGGCGGCGAATCGACGCGCCCCGGCGCGCCGCCCGTGCCGCTCGACGAAGAACTCGAGCGCGTGATCCCGCTTATCGAGCAACTGCGTGGCGCCAACGTGCCGCTCTCGGTCGACACCTACAAGCCCGAAGTGATGCGGCACGCACTGGGCGCGGGCGCCGATCTGATCAACGACATCTGGGGCTTTCGCATGCCCGGCGCCGTGGATGCGGTGCGCGACAGCGACTGCGGCCTGTGCGTGATGCACATGCTGGGCGAGCCGCAGACCATGCAGCTCGGCGAGCCGGCTTACGGCGATGTCGTCGGCGAAGTCAGGCAGTTTCTGGAGGAACGCGTGGCGGTGCTTACGCAGGCGGGCATCGCGCGTGGCCGGATCAGCGTGGACCCCGGCTTTGGTTTCGGCAAGGCCGTGGTCGAGCACAATTACGCGCTGCTCGCGCGGCTCGCGGACACCGCGCCGCGGGCAGAGCCGCCGTATCCGATCCTCGCGGGCATGTCGCGCAAATCGATGATCGGCGCCGTCACGGGTCGCGCGGCGCCGGAGCGCGTCGCGGGCAGCATCGCCGCCGCGGTGTTGGCAGCGGAACGCGGCGCGGCAATCTTGCGCGTGCACGACGTCGCGCAAACAGTAGACGCATTGAAAGTCTGGGCAGCTCTGCGCGACGCGGCGAATGGCGCCGGCCCGCGCGGTTGAGCCCAAAGCAAGGAGGAATATAAAAGATGGCACGTCGTTATTTCGGCACGGACGGTATTCGGGGCAAGGTCGGCGAAGGGCCTATTACGCCGGAATTTGTATTGCGGCTCGGCTACGCAGCGGGCAAGGTGCTCGTCGGCGCGGACCGCTGGGCGCGCACGGGCACGCGGCCCACGGTGCTGATCGGCAAGGACACGCGGGTGTCGGGCTACATGCTCGAGGCCGCGCTCGAGGCGGGTTTCTCGGCGGCCGGTGTCGATGTGATGCTGGCGGGCCCGATGCCGACGCCGGGCATCGCGTATCTGACGCGCGCGCTGCGGCTCGCGGCCGGCGTCGTGATCAGCGCGTCGCACAATCCGTATTACGACAACGGCATCAAGTTCTTTTCCGCCGACGGCAACAAGCTGCCGGACGACGTCGAATCGCAGATCGAAGAGCACCTCGAGTTGCCGCTCGCCTGCGCGGCGTCGGAACAGCTCGGCAAGGCGCGGCGTCTCGACGACGCAGCGGGCCGCTACATCGAGTTCTGCAAGAGCACGTTTCCGGCCGCGTTCGATCTGCGCGGGCTGAAGCTGGTGGTCGATTGCGCGCACGGCGCCGCGTATGACGTCGCGCCGCACGTGTTCCACGAGCTGGGCGCCGAGGTCATTCCGATCGGCGTCGCGCCGAACGGCTTCAATATCAACGACGGCGTCGGCGCGACCGCGCCCGATGCGCTGGTGCGCGCGGTGCGGGCGAATCACGCGGACCTCGGCATCGCGCTCGACGGCGACGCCGACCGTCTGCAGGTCGTCGACGCGGCAGGCCGTCTCTATAACGGCGACGAACTGCTGTACGTGCTGGTGAAGGACCGCATCGCGACCGACGGCAAAGTGGAAGGCGCGGTCGGAACCTTGATGACCAATATGGCCGTCGAGGTCGCGTTGCAGGCGGCGGGCGTCAAGTTCGTGCGCGCGGCGGTCGGCGACCGCTATGTGCTCGAGCAGTTGCGCGAGCACGGCTGGCAACTCGGCGCGGAGGGGTCCGGCCACATTCTGTCGCTCGACCGCCATTCGACGGGCGACGGCATCGTCTCCGCGCTTCTCGTGCTCGCCGCGATGAAGCGCAGCGAAAGAACGCTTTCCGAACTGCTCGACGGCGTCACGCTGTTCCCGCAGAAGCTGATCAATGTGCGCATGAAGCCGGACGCCGACTGGAAGGGCAGCGACGCTATCCGGCGCGCGATTGCGAGCGCGGAAGACGCGCTCAATGGCCGCGGGCGCGTGCTGATTCGCGCGTCGGGCACGGAGCCGGTGCTGCGCGTGATGGTCGAGGCGGAACACGTCGACGATGCGCTGCGGCACGCGGAAGCAATCGCGGCCGCGGTGAAGCAGGCGACGGCGTAAGCGGTCACTCACCTGCGAGCGTGGCGGCGGTGTGTCGCCCTGCTTGTCTGTAGGACCGTGGGCGTTTTCCGCCGCAGTTGCCTGACGGAACGCGCCCGCCAAACCGCATATCTGCCCTGGCTTAGGCGCGTCTGCGGATCTTTCTACTCATTCGCGGTCGCCGCGCTCGGCCGGCACGCGTGCATTCGCCCACTGGCGTACCCGGAAGCCCGCAGCCGCCACACCCGCCTCTTTGCCCCGGCGCAAGAGCGCCTTCCAGCCGGACCGTCCCGTCCTGGTCGCATCCGCAAACGTTCGCGCCCCATCTTTTTCGCCTAATCTCTACAAGGCACGGCCAAACCGCCACCAAGCCACCGATCTACCCGCGCAAACGCCTTTCACATTAGTAACCCCACTGTCACACGCGTTTCACGGTTAGTCACGTTACTGTCACAAAGAGACCCTAAGCTTCGCGGTGTTCAGTTATCCGCTCACACCGCTCACACCTTGGAGGTTTCGATGAAATTGATGCAAACCGTGTTCGCTGGCGTCGCTGGCGCGTTCTTCGCGATGGCCGCAAACGCAGCAGACATCACCGGCGCGGGCAGCACCTTCGCAGCACCGATCTACGCGAAGTGGGCCGACGCCTATCAGAAGTCCGGCGGCGGCAAGGTTAACTACCAGGGCATCGGCTCGTCGGGCGGCGTGAAGCAGATCATCGCCAAGACCGTCGATTTCGCCGGTTCCGACGCTCCGCTGAAGGACGACGAACTCGCGAAAGACGGCCTGTTCCAGTTCCCGACGGTGGTGGGCGGCGTGGTGCCGGTCGTCAACGTGCCGGGCGTGAAGCCGGCTGAACTGGTGCTGTCGGGCGAAGTGCTGGGCGACATCTATCTGGGCAAGATCAAGAAGTGGAACGATCCGGCGATCGTTGCACTGAACCCGAAGGTCAAGCTGCCCGACACCGACATCGCCGTGGTGCGCCGCGCCGACGGTTCGGGCACGAGCTTCATCTGGACGAACTACCTGTCGAAGGTCAACACGGAATGGAAGTCGAAGGTCGGTGAAGGTTCGACGGTCAACTGGCCGACCGGCACGGGCGGCAAGGGCAACGACGGCGTCGCGGCTTTCGTGCAACGCCTGCCGGGCGCAATCGGTTACGTCGAATGGGCGTACGCGAAGCAGAACCACATGACCTACGTCGCGCTGAAGAATTCGACGGGCACGGTGGTCGAGCCGAAGACGGACACGTTCAAGGCAGCGGCAGCGGGCGCGGACTGGTCGAAGTCGTTCTACCAGATCCTCACGAACGAGCCGGGCAAGAACGCGTGGCCGATCGTCGGCGCAACCTTCGTGCTGTTGCACACGACGCAGGAAAAGGCGCCGCAAGGCAGCGAAACGCTGAAGTTCTTCGACTGGGCGTTCAAGAACGGCACGCAGGCCGCGAACGATCTGGACTACATCTCGCTGCCGGAATCGGTCGTGTCGGAAATCAAGACGCAGTGGAAGTCGAAGGTGAAGGACGCTTCGGGCAAGCCGATCGCCGAGTAAGCACCGCCCCCGCAGTAATGGGCAACCGCTTCACGTAACACATTGGCCGTCCTCGCGTGAGGACGGCCAATGGCATTGACCGGCGCCGCTTTCATCGGCCGAACCCGGCGGGCGCCAGCGTCATCAGTGCATGTACGCACCACCTGCATCATCCGCCGCGCGACATACGTCGCATGGCAACTGGAAAAGGTCCATCAGGCTCTTATGTCCGACATCCAATTAGCGTCAGGCGCACCGGGAGCGACGCCGCCAGGCAGCGCCTCGCAGCAGAAAGCGCCTAGCCGCGCCGGCGACGTGATCTTCGGCGGCCTTGCGCGCCTTGCCGCCATCGTTACGCTGTTGCTGCTCGGCGGCATCATTGTGTCGCTCGTCGTCGCCTCCATGCCGTCGATCAGGCAGTTCGGCCTCAGCTTCCTGTGGAACGCCGAATGGGATCCGCCCAGCAAGCAGTTCGGCGCGCTGGTGCCGATCTACGGCACGATCGCCACGTCGATCATTGCACTCATCATCGCGGTGCCTGTGAGCTTCGGCATCGCGCTCTTTCTGACCGAACTCTCGCCCGCGTGGCTGCGCCGGCCGCTCGGCATCGCGATCGAACTGCTGGCCGCGATTCCGTCGATCGTCTACGGCATGTGGGGTCTGCTCGTGTTCGCACCGATCTTCGCGACGTGGTTCGAGAAGCCGCTCGGCGCGGTGCTCGGCGGCATTCCGGTGATCGGCGCGCTGTTCCAGGGCGCGCCCATCGGCATCGGCATTCTGTGCGCCGGCGTGATCCTCGCGATCATGATTATTCCGTACATCGCTTCGGTGATGCGCGACGTCTTCGAAGTCACGCCCGTGCTGCTGAAGGAATCGGCGTACGGCATCGGCTGCACGACGTGGGAAGTGATGTGGAAGATCGTACTGCCCTTCACGAAGAGCGGTGTGATCGGCGGCGTGATGCTCGGCCTCGGCCGCGCGCTCGGCGAAACGATGGCCGTGACCTTCGTGATCGGCAATACGAATCTGCTCGACAACGTGTCGCTCTTTTCGCCGGGCAACAGCATTACGTCGGCGCTCGCCAATGAATTCGCCGAAGCCGATCCGGGCCTGCATACGTCGGCGCTGATGGAACTCGGCCTCATCCTCTTTGTGATTACCTTTATCGTGCTGGCGATTTCCAAGGTCATGCTGCTGCGTCTCGAGAAAGGGGAGGGCGCGAAATGAGCCGGACCACCTTGAACATGCCGGGCTCGAACGACGCGGCCGCGCTCGAAAAAATGCGCGTGCGTCTGCAAGGACGCCGCCGCCTGCAAAACGCGATCGCGTTGACGCTGTCGCTCGCGGCAATGGCCTTCGGTCTGCTGTGGCTGGTCTGGATTCTGTACACGACGCTGCGCCTCGGCATCGGCGGCTTGTCGGTCGAACTGTTCACGCAGTCCACGCCGCCGCCGAATACCGATGGCGGCGGTCTCGCCAACGCGATCGTCGGCAGCTTGATGCTGGTTGTGCTCGCAACATTCGTCGGCACGCCGATCGGCATTCTCGCCGGCGTCTATCTCGCGGAATACGGGCAGAAGGGCTGGCTCGCGAGCGTCACGCGCTTCATCAACGACATTCTGTTGTCGGCGCCGTCGATCGTCGTCGGTCTCTTCGTCTATGCGCTCGTCGTGGCGAAGATGGGCCACTTCAGCGGCTGGGCCGGCGTGTTCGCGCTCGCGCTGCTGCAGATTCCGATCGTGATCCGCACCACCGAAAACATGCTGAAACTCGTGCCGAACGCGCTGCGTGAAGCGGCGTTCGCACTCGGCACGCCGAAGTGGAAGATGGTGCTGTCGATCACGTTGAAGGCGTCGATTGCGGGCATCGTCACCGGCGTGCTGCTCGCGGTTGCACGCATTGCAGGCGAAACGGCGCCGCTGCTTTTCACCGCGTTGTCGAACCAGTTTTTCTCGGCGGATATGAGCCAGCCGGTGGCCAATCTGCCCGTCACGATCTACAAGTTTGCGATGAGCCCGTTCGCGCAGTGGCAATCGCTCGCGTGGGCCGGCGTCTTCCTGATCACGCTCGCGGTGCTCGGACTGAACATCCTCGCGCGCACGATCTTTTCGAACAAGTAAGGGCGGAGTGTAATCCGATGAACATGGCAGAAACTCAACTCAATCCGATCTCGCGTCCCACTGCGCCCGCCGGTTTCGATCCTGCACAAAGCGGCCAGGAGCCGTCGCCGTCGCGTCCGAAGATCGAGGTCAACGACCTGAACTTCTTCTACGGCAAGTATCACGCGCTGAAGAACATCAACCTGCAGATTCCCGAAGGAAAGGTGACCGCGTTCATCGGTCCGTCGGGCTGCGGAAAGTCGACGCTGCTGCGCACGTTCAACAAGATGTACGCGCTGTATCCCGAGCAACGCGCCGAAGGCGAGATCCTGATGGACGGCGAAAACCTGCTGACGTCCAAGCGCGATATTTCGTTGCTGCGCGCGCGCATCGGCATGGTGTTTCAGAAGCCGACACCGTTCCCGATGTCGATCTACGACAACATCGCGTTCGGCGTGAAGATGTTCGAATCGCTGCCGCGCTCGGAAATGGACGACCGCGTCGAATGGGCGCTCACGAAGGCCGCGCTCTGGAACGAAGTGAAGGACAAGCTCGGCCAGAGCGGCTACGGTTTGTCGGGCGGCCAGCAGCAGCGTTTGTGCATCGCGCGCGGCATTGCGATCCGTCCTGAAGTGCTGCTGCTCGACGAGCCTTGCTCGGCGCTGGACCCGATTTCGACAGGCCGTATCGAAGAACTGATCGCCGAATTGAAGAGCGATTACACGGTCGTGATCGTCACGCACAACATGCAACAGGCGGCCCGCTGTTCGGACTACACTGCCTATATGTACCTGGGCGAACTGATCGAGTTCGGCGACACCGAAAAGATCTTCATCAAGCCGGTCCGTAAAGAAACGGAAGACTACATTACAGGCCGCTTCGGCTAATTCGCCGGGCAAAACAACGGAGTACGACATGTCCGATAAACATTTGTCCAGCCAGTTCGACGCCGACCTGAACCTGGTTTCCTCGAAGGTGCTCGAAATGGGCGGCCTCGTCGAATCGCAGATCGTCAACGCGATGCAGGCGCTCAACGAATTCGACCTCGACATCGCCGAGCAGGTGATCGCCGCCGAAGAGCGTCTGAACAAAATGGAAGTCGAGATCGACGAGGAATGCAGCAACATCATCGCGCGCCGTCAGCCGGCCGCGCGTGACTTGCGTCTGTTGATCGCGATCTCGAAGACCATCACGAACCTCGAGCGCGCCGGCGACGAAGCAGAGAAAATCGCCAAGCGCACCAAGCGTCTGATGGAAGACGGCGCGTCGCGCACCATCAATATCGCCGAGATCAAATTGTCGGGCGAAATGGCGGTGTCGATTCTGCGCCGCGCGCTCGACGCGTTCGCGCGTCTCGACACGGTGGCCGCCGCGCAGATCGTGCGCGACGATAAAGCGATCGACGAAGAATTCCGCGCGTTCGTGCGCAAGCTGATTTCGTACATGACCGAAGATCCGCGTTCCATTTCGGTGGGCCTCGATTTTCTGTTCATTGCGAAGGCGATCGAACGGATCGGCGACCACGCGAAGAACATCGCCGAATTTATTATTTACATCGTGAAGGGCACGGACGTGCGGCACAAGTCGCGCGACGCGCTCGAACGCGAAGCGCTCAGTTAATCCAGAGATAAGGACCAGAGGTGCCGATGCCCAGCAGCATTCTCGTCATTGAAGATGAGCCCGCCATTTCCGAATTGATTTCGGTGAATCTTCAACACGCCGGACACTGCCCGATTCGCGCGTACAACGCGGAACAGGCGCAGAACCTGATCAGCGACGTACTGCCCGACCTCGTGCTGCTCGACTGGATGCTGCCGGGCAAGTCGGGCATTGCGTTCGCGCGCGACCTGCGCAACAACGAACGCACGAAGCACATTCCGATCATCATGCTGACCGCGCGCGGCGACGAGCAGGACAAGGTGCTCGGCCTCGAAATCGGCGCGGACGACTACGTCACCAAACCGTTTTCACCGAAGGAACTGATGGCGCGCATCAAGGCGGTGCTGCGCCGCCGCGCGCCGCAATTGACCGAAGACGTGGTCGCGATCAACGGATTGAAGCTCGATCCGGCGACGCATCGCGTGGCCGCGCATGCCGAAGGCAGCGAGATCAAGCTCGATCTCGGCCCGACCGAGTTCCGTCTGCTGCACTTTTTCATGACGCACCCGGAGCGCGTGCACAGCCGCACGCAACTGCTCGATCAGGTGTGGGGCGATCACGTGTTCGTCGAAGAGCGTACCGTCGACGTGCATATCAAGCGTCTGCGCGCGGCGCTCAAGCCGGCAGGTTGCGATGCTATGATCGAGACGGTCCGCGGTAGCGGCTACCGCCTGGCCAAGAGCGCCTGATCTCCGCTTGATCCTGCGCGATCTCTTGCAGCGGCGGCGCGCACGCCGTTTTCTTCGATCGTTTTAGACCATGAACATCATCTGGGCGCGCTCCGTCGTTTCGATCGTGCTGCTCGCCATCCTGTGCGTGGTGGTCGGCGCATTAGTGAACGTGAAGGCGGCATTGATCCTCGCGGTCGTCATGCTGCTTTTGCAGAGCCTCTTCGGCACTTTCCATAAAGAGCGTTTGTGGCGTTTGCTCGACGCGCCGGTGTACGGCGAAGTGCCGAGCGCCCCAGGCATCTGGGGCGAAATCTACTACCGTTTGCATAAGCTCGCGAAGCGCTGGCATGCGCAGGTGCGCCAGGTCGAGCAGCAGCATTCGCGCTTCATTCAGGCTATTCAGGCGTCGCCGAACGGCGTCGCGATGCTCGACGATCACGATCAGATCGAGTGGTGCAATGCCATTTCCGAAGAACATTTCGGGCTCGACGCGAAGCGCGATTTGCGTCAGCACATCACGCATCTGGTGCGTCAGCCTGACTTCGTGCGCTATCTGAATTCGCATCAGTACGAGCAGATGCTGATCATGCGCGGCATGGGCGAGAAGCGGCAGAACGTGCTGTCCGTACAAGTGTTTCCTTATGGCGAGAATCGCAAGCTGGTGCTGTCGCAAGACATCACCGAGCTCGAGCGCACCGACGCGATGCGCCGCGACTTCGTCGCCAACGTGTCCCATGAACTGAAGACGCCGCTTACGGTTCTGTCGGGCTTTCTCGAAACGATGCGCGAGCTGCCGTTAAGCGAAGCGGAACGCGCGCGCTATCTGGAACTGATGGAGCAGCAGGCGTCGCGCATGCGCCATATCGTGAACGATCTGCTCGTGCTCGCCAAACTCGAAGGCGACAACAAGCCGCCGAGCGATCAGATGATCGACATGCGCGCGGTGTTGCGGCATCTGCGCGACGACGCCGAGAGCCTGTCGAGCGACCACCACATCATCACATTCGAAGCGGACGAAGGGCTGACCGTGACGGGCGTCGAAACCGAGCTTCTGAGCGCGTTCGGCAATCTCGTGACCAACGCGATTCGTTATACGCCCGACGGCGGCGCGATCAGAGTGAGCTGGCAGACGCAAGGCGGCGCCGCAGTGTTCTCGGTGACCGATAGCGGCCTCGGCATTCCGGCCGCGGACATTCCGCGGCTCACGGAGCGCTTTTATCGCGTGGATCGCAGCCGCTCGCGCGACACCGGCGGCACTGGCCTCGGACTCGCGATCGTCAAGCATGTGCTGCAACGGCACGACGCGCAGCTCGACGTGAAAAGCGAGGAAGGGCGCGGCAGCACGTTTAGCGTGAAGTTTCCGTTGTATCGCACGACGCGCCGGCAACCGGCACATGCATGACAGCGCCGCTGTCAAAGACAAAGCCCGCTAACGAAGCCCGCCAACCAAGCGGGCTTTTTTTATGCATCAGCGCACCCGCATGTGGCGGGTGCAGCACTCACGAACAGAACTTTGCCAGCAGACTCATCTGCGCGTTGCGCGACGACTTGCCGGGCCGCCGCCGACGATAATGTCCGTCGCTTTGCATGAGCCACGCCGACTGATTGTCGCCGAGAAACGCCGACAGCCCCTCGGCGATCACGCGCCGCTTCAGCCGCCGGTTATTAACCGGGAACGACACTTCGACGCGGCGGAAGAAGTTGCGATCCATCCAGTCCGCACTCGACAGATACACCTGCTCGCGGCCGTCGTCGTAGAAATAATAGATGCGATGATGTTCGAGAAAGCGCCCGACAATCGAGCGCACCGTGATGTTCTCCGACAAACCCGGCACGCCCGGCTGCAACGAGCATACGCCGCGCACGATCAGATCGATCTTCACGCCCGCCTGCGACGCTTCGTACAACTCCGCGATCACCGTGGGTTCGAGCAACGCGTTCATCTTCGCGACGATGCGCGCCTTCTTGCCCGCACGCGCATGCTCGGCTTCGGCACGAATCGCCTCGACCAGTTTCGGATGCAGTGTGAACGGCGATTGCCACAACTCGTGCAGCTTCAGTTCGCCGCCAATGCCGGTCAGTTGCTGGAATACATGATGCACGTCCTCGCAGATCTTCTGGTCCGCGGTCATCAGGCCGAAGTCGGTATAAAGACGCGCGGTGCGCGGATGATAATTGCCGGTGCCGAGATGCACGTAACGCTTGAGCGTAGTCTTGCCGCCCACCGTCGCACGCCGCACGATCAGCATCATCTTCGCGTGGCACTTGTGGCCGACCACGCCATAGACCACATGCGCGCCGACCGCTTCGAGTTGCGAAGCCCAGTTGATATTCGTTTCTTCGTCGAAGCGCGCGAGCAGTTCGACCACGACCGTCACTTCCTTGCCGTTGCGCGCGGCTTGCATGAGCGCGTCCATCAACGGCGAATCGGTGCCCGTGCGGTAGATGGTCTGCTTGATCGCGACCACGTTCGGATCCTTGGCCGCCTGCAACAACAGTTCGAGCACCGGCTGAAAACTCTCGTACGGATGATGCAGCAGCACGTCGCCCTGGTCGATCACGTCGAACATGCTCGCGGCATTCGCGATATGCGCGGGAATAGCCGGAATGTGCGGCACGAACTTGAGGTCCGGCCGATCGACCATCTCCGGCAACTGCATCAAACGCACGAGATTAACCGGACCGTCCGCGTAATAACAGTCCTTGTTCGAGAGGCTGCTTTCGTCGAGCAGACGCCGCACGACATGCGCTGGCGTTTCCGCCGATACTTCGAGCCGCACCGCATTGCCCAGATGCCGCGCGGGCAACTCGCCCTGCAGCGCGACACGCAGATTGGTGATTTCGTCTTCATCGACGAAGAGTTCGCTATTGCGCGTGATGCGAAACTGATTGCAGCTACGCACGACGAGATTCGGAAACAGCTCGCCGACAAAGCGTTGCAGCAGCGAGCTCAGCAGAACGAAACCATGCGGATAGCCCGACAGTTCCTGCGGCATGCGCACCAGCCGCGGCAACGCGCGCGGCGCCTGCACGATGCCCATCATCGCCTGACGGCCGAAGGCGTCCTTGCCTTCCAGTTCAACGACGAAGTTCAGGCTCTTGTTGAGCACGCGCGGAAACGGATGCGCCGGATCGAGGCCGATCGGCGTGAGCACCGGCAGCAGTTCGTCGAAGAAATAATTGCGCGCCCATTCGGTCTGCGCCTCGTTCCATGCTTCGGTCCCGTGAAAATAGATGCCTTCCGCTTCGAGCGCGGTAAGCACGGTGTCGTGCAACATCGTGTACTGCCGATGCACGAGCTTTTGCGCACGCTCGACCACAAGGTCGTACACATGCTGCAGCGACATGCCGTCCGGCGACAGTGCGCCTGGGTTGTCGCGCATCTGCTCCTGCAATCCGGCCATGCGGACTTCGAAGAATTCGTCGAGATTGCTACTGGTGATGCAGATGAAACGCAGGCGTTCGAGCAAAGGAACGGCGGGGTCGGCGGCTTGCGCCAACACGCGCTCGTTGAAACCCAGAATGCCCAGCTCGCGATTCAATAAGGGGTAGCGGATGGACATCGGCAGCGAGAATGGAATTTCGGGTATAGGGGCGGAAAGACGCTCGGAAATTCTCACAATATGATGACATTGTTATGACATTCTCAATGTTATAAATTCTACGCTGTCTTCCTCGCGTGTCGTCAAGCTGACGCAGTGAGTATGGGACCATGGGGCAACCCCATTTTCGCGAGGTGGACATCGTGAGCTCCGGTACGCTTAGAATGGCGTCTTTGAACAGCGCGGCCGGTCGCAAGGCGCCCGGAGCCTCGGGCGGAGGTTCCGCCTTGCTCACATCCACCGCTGCCGCGCTCGCGCGCATGGAGTCCGCATACCCGATGGTCAATACCCCACAACTCCTTGCCGCCGTCGATCTCGGTTCGAATAGCTTCCGGCTGATCGTCGGCCGCGTCGAGGAAACCGACGCCGGCAGCCAGATCTATCAGGTCGATGCGTTGCGCGAGCCGGTGCGGCTCGCCGCCGGATTGTCGCGCGACAAAATGCTCGACCGCGCGTCGCAGGTGCGCGGCTGGGACGCGCTGAAACGCTTCGGCGAGCGGCTGCGCGACTTTCATCCCGATCACGTGCGCGCCGTCGCAACCAACACGCTGCGCATCGCGAAGAATGCCGGCGAATTCCTCGGCGAGGCGCAAGCGGCGCTCGGCTTCCCGATCGAAGTGATCGCGGGCCGCGAGGAAGCGCGGCTGATTTACGCCGGCGCTGCGCACTCGGTGCCGGCGAGTGCGGGCAAGCGGCTCGTGGTGGATATCGGCGGCGGGTCGACGGAGTTCATCATCGGTTCGCATTACACGCCGATCAAGATGGAGAGCCTGTATATCGGCTGCGTGAGCCATAGCCGCACGTTTTTCCCGGCAGGCAACGTCGACGAATACACGATGCGTCAGGCCGAGCTCGCCGCGGGCCGCGAAATCCAGATCATTTCGTCCGAATACAAGAAGACCGGTTGGGAGCAGGCCATTGGTTCGTCGGGCACCGCGCGCGCGCTCGCCGAACTGGTCGAGGCAAACGGCTTCAACGATGCAGGTGTCACGCACGGCATTTCGCGCGGCGGCCTCGAGCGTCTGAAGCGCGCGCTGATCAAGGCGGAGAACGTCAACCGGCTGAAGCTCGTCGCGCTGAAGGGCGACCGCATTCCGGTGCTGGCCGGCGGTCTGTCGATCATGATCGCGGTGTTCGACGAACTGGGCGTCGATTACGTCGATACGACGGACGGCGCATTGCGTCTTGGCGTGCTCTACGACCTGCTCGGCCGTTCCCAGCACGAAGACATGCGCACGGTCACCGTGGAAGGCTTCATGCGCCGCTATGGCGTGGATCGCGCGCAGGCGGGGCGCATCGGCGAGCTTGCCGTGCGCTTCTACGATCAGTTCGACGAACCGGACGAAGAACGTCGCGTCGAGAATCGCATGTTCCTCGGCTGGGCGGCGGCGCTGCATGAGATCGGCTTGTCGATCTCGCACAGCGCGTATCACAAGCATTCGGCGTACATCGCGAGCAACGCGGACATGCCCGGCTTTTCGCGCACCGACCAGGCGCGGCTCGCGGCGCTCGTACTCGGTCACGCGGGCAAGCTCGGCAAGCTGTCGCAAACGCGCGAGGTCGAGTGGCCGCTGCTGTTCTGCTTGCGGCTCGCGGCGCTGTTGTGCCGACGGCGCGCGGATGTGGGTCTGCCTGGCATCTCGGTCGCGCAGGCTAACGGCGGTTATGAAGTGCGTTTACCGAATGAGTGGGTCGCTAATAATCCGTTGACCGACTACAGCCTGATCCAGGAAGCCGCGGAGTGGGAAAAGGTTGGGATTCCGTATCGAGTGGTTTATACGGACGAGTGACGCATCTGCTTTTCGTTTTGCCAGCCTTTGGCAAAGCAGCTAGAAGATGAAGAAAAGCCCGGTTTTTACCGGGCTTTTCTGTCCATGCGGAGGTTGTGCGCTCAGCGCGGCATGGCATCGCCGAGGAAGTGCCGCGCGTAACGCGCATTGATGTCGGACAGGCGGAACAGCGTCAGGAAATCGGCCGTGTTGAAGTCGGGGTCCCATGCCGGCGCACCGCAAATTTTCGCGCCGAGACGCAGATAGCCTTTGACGAGCGGCGGCGGCGCCACGTTGGCGCCGGTTTGCAGTTCGTCGACGGGCAACGGCGTGTGGGGAAACGCGCGATATTCGGGCGCGGTCAGCGCGCTGTCGCGCAGCGAGCAATACAGGTTCGCGGCGTAGTGGCCGCCGTCGACCATCGCGACGCTCGCGCAGCCGAGCATCGTCTCGTAGCCGTTATGCTGCATGTAGGCCGCGAGGCCCGCCCACAGCGACATGATCACCGAGCCGCTGCGATAGTCGGGATGCACGCACGAGCGGCCCACTTCGACCATCTTCGCGCGCAGGTGCGTGAGACGCGAGACGTCGAACTCGCTTTCCGCGTACAGACGTCCGATGCGCGCCGCCTGGTGCGGCGGCAATGCGCGATACGTGCCGACTACCTTCAGCGTGTCGAGATCGCGCACCAGCAGGTGATCGCAATACGGATCGAACGAATCCACGTCGAGACCGGCGGGACCGGAAAGGCGTGCGCCCATTTCATCGGCGAACACACGGTAACGCAGACGCTGCGCCTCGCGGAGTTCTTCGTCGGTACGAGCCCACGTGACTCGCAGCCGATGCTGCGCGGTGACCGTCTCTTCAGCGCGGGGCAGGCGGCGGGACTCGAAGATCGAAGCGAGGGGCAGGGTAGGCGTCGGCAGTTCTCGCATTGGGCGTCCTGGTCGAAAAAAGGATGAGTCTTTTTTCGCCAATGTAGTAACGCGTGGTGACGCTCGCATGGCAAAGCTGTGACGATTGGATGACTGCCTGTAAGGGGCATTGGAGGAATCGTGCGGGGAGGCGGTTTGTGAGGCGCTCCTTGAGGCGCATGCGCGCTTGTTTTATGTGCTGCGGTGCTGCCGCTGCGGTCTTTGCGGTTTGCGGCTTGCGGTTTGCGGCCGCGGTTTGCGCGCGGCCTGTGAACTGGTTCAGACCAGCTCGGGCGTGATGGCCGCATGCAGCACCGCCTGATCGTCGCCGTGGCGCTCGCGGCTCGCGATCCACCATAGGCCGGCTTTCTTGATTGGCCAGCTTGCGTCGCTGCTCGCGAGCAGTCTCGCGGCGACGTGGCCGAGCGTCGGCTGATGACCGACGATCACCACCGTTTCGGCGATGCCTTTCGGCCAGCCGGCGGCGGTCAGCACATCGAGCGCACTGGCATTCGGCGCGAGTTCGCGCACGACGCGGTACTGGTCGCTCAGCGTCTCCGCGGTCTGGATGGTGCGCACGGCGGGGCTCGCGAGGATCACGGCGTCGTCGGGCAGGCGCGTGCGCAGCCACTTCGCGACGTTTTGCGCCTGCTTGCGGCCACGCGTGGTCAGCGCGCGGGCGAGATCCGTGGAGGCGTAGTCTTCGGCTTCGGCGTGACGCCAGAGAATCAGATTCATGCGGGCTCCTTTTCTCGAGTCTGAGTGCGGCGAGGGGGCGCGGAGGGGCGGGTTTGGCGGTGTGCTCTGTCCGTGTCCACTGTCGCATGCGGGTGCGGCGGGTTGCAAGGCGGGTAAGGCGGCGGCTTGCCTTGTCACCTCGTCTCGTCTCGTCTCGTTGCTCGCGTCGAGCGTTCGAATGTCTTACTAGCAGATCGCGGTCCTGAATGCCGCCGGCGGCGGACGCCCAAAAGCAAAAACCCGCGAAGCCGAAGGCTACGCGGGTTCTGTGATGCGCTTATTGCTTGATGCCAATTTCGTGGTCGGAGCGAAAGGATTCGAACCTTCGACCCTCTGATCCCAAATCAGATGCGCTACCAGGCTGCGCTACGCTCCGACGAATCCGAGATTCTACGTGGCTTTAGGTGCCAGAGTCAATCGCGAATTGCGTCGGAGCAAAGTTAGCCGCGTCATATGCGCCCGAGCACCAGCAACACGATGACGATGATCAGCACGACGCCGAGCACGCCGGTCGGGCGGTAGCCCCAACCGCTGCTATACGGCCAGGTCGGCAGCGCACCGATCAGCAGCAGGATAAGCACGATGAGCAGGATGGTTCCGATCGTCATTTGAGTTCTCCCTCTCGGCCCGAAAGGGTGCTGGGCCGCAGTCTGGTTGATCCGGCGCACATTGCTTGTCGCGACAGGCGACGCGCAACGCACGCGCTCCTTGCAGCCAGCGAATCAGCAACGCGCGTGCCCAGGGAGTTGTCCGAGGAGGGCGAGGGGCGACGAGGGGCGACGGTAGAGCGACGAGCAAGAGCGCCGCTTGGCGCGCGCGGCCACGCGGACGAGATCACTCGACCATCACAAACGGATCAGGCGCCAGCTCCAACGAACGCCTTCAAGAAACAAAATCACGCGAACAAAACGACACCGTCCCGCGAGCGCGGGCTCATCTGCAAACGACCGGCGCCAGCCGCGGTTTCAATGCCGGCGACGCATCCAATGCGGCATATGCGGATGCTGATGACTTATCCAGTGATGCAGCATGCCTTCGCCATGTTCGCGTCGATAGGTTCTCGATTCGAAGATGGATAGTGCCAGCAGCACCGCGAGGCCTACTCCGAGTCCGACCAGACCGGCGATCGATTCAGCGTCCATGGCAGTCTCCTTTCACGTTCGGCTGTGACTTTATAGTAGGTCAAGCATCGCGAAATGGCAGAGCCGGCTGCGCGCGCGGCGTCATGGAATGCGCGTTGCGGGTAGACTTCCGCGCTCCCGCCGTGCACACCTTTTCGTTAGAGAGATTAGCGTCTATGTTCCGCGTTTCGATGATTGCATTGCTGCTCGCCGCCGGTGTCGCCGGCTGTGCGGATGGACCGTCCGCCCATCACGCCGGCCCGCCGCAGGACCCCGCCGATTATCACGGCGTGCCCACCGATACCCACCCGCCCGCGATGGTGCCCGCGCCCGTCGCGCGCTGAGCCTGAGTTGAGTGTTCGTTAAGTTTGCGCCTGCGATAAAGCGAAGCGTCGATGCGGGCACACCGGCGCTTCTGACCCACGCACACTGTTTGCGCGGAATGCGAGGGCTGCAGGCATTCTAGAGCCGCGTCCCTGCGGGATATGTGTGCGCTTGTTTCAAGGCGTAACGGGGAAGGCGGCGAAGCGAGGGCCGGCCAATGGGGAGGCAATGGCGAGACAACAACGAGGCAACAACGAGGCAACAATGAGGCAACGACGAGGCAACGACGAGGCAACGACGATGCAGCCCCGATACAGCGGCGATGCAACCGCAGCGCAGAGCGTATCCGCACTTTTGTGGGCGAGGCAATGACGAAGCAACGGCGGGGCAACGAGGAAGTAGCGACGAAGCGACGTAACCCCGCTACACGCTCGCATTAGCACGACACGCCCCCGACGAACGACTAGCGCTTCCAAGCGTCAACGCCGTCGGGGCGACGCAACGCCACATCGCCAGAGAAAACGCCCCTACGCCCCCGCGCCCCCGACCCCACGCACCAGCCCCGGCAAATACCGCCCGAGCGTCACACCGCGCGCGGCCATGAAAACGAGCATCGCGGCCCACAGTCCGTGGTTGCCGCACAGCGCGAGCAGCGGCCACGACGCGCCGACGAAAACCGCGAACGACACGATCATCGACGTCATCAGTTCGCGCGTCCGCGTCGCGCCGATAAACACGCCGTCGAGCACATAACCCGCCACCGACACCACCGGCGAAAGCGCCGCCCACGGCAGATACAGCTCGGCCGTGGCGCGCACGCTGGCCTGATCGGTGAGACCTTCGACGATCCACGAACCCGCGCCCGCATACACCAGCGCGAAGCCGCACGCGCCGAGCGCCGACCACAGCGCCGTCACCTTGACCGCCTGCACGAACGCATGCCGGTCGCGCGCGCCGATCGCCGCACCGACGAGCGCCTCGGCCGCGTGCGCGAAACCATCGAGCGCATAAGCCATGAAGGTCTGAAAATTCAGCAGCAGCGCATTGGCGGCGAGCGTCGCGTCGCCTTGCCGCGCGCCGAGATGCGCAAACCATCCGAACGACAGCAGCAAACACAGCGTGCGCACGAAGATGTCGCGATTGAGCACGACGAGCCGCCGCAGCGCCGCGGCGTCGAAGAGCGCTTGGCGGTTCAGCGCAGGCAGACCGCGCGGCCTGCCGTGCCACAGCAGCGCCGCGCCGAGCACGAAGCCGAGCGCGTCCGCGGTGGCGGTGGCCGCGCCGATTCCGGCTACGCCCCAATCGAACGCATGCACGTACACGAAGACGGCGACAATGTTCACACCGTTGATGAATACCTGCGACAGCAACGCGAGCCGCACGCGCTGCGTCCCCAGCAGCCAGCCGAGCACCACGTAGTTGCCGAGCGCGAGCGGCGCCGCCCAGATGCGCGCATGGCAGTAAAGCCGCGCGTTGCGCTGCACCGCTTCGCTGCCGCCGAGCGCGCGCAGCGCGTAATCGATCAGCGGCGCTTGCAGCGCGAGCACCGCTGCGCCGATCACGGCGGCGAGCAACAGCGCGCGCACCACGTTATCGCGTAGCCCCGCATCGTCGCGGGCGCCGTGCGACTGCGCGACGAGGCCCGTCGTGCCCATGCGCAGAAAGCCGAAACCCCAGAACACGAAGTTGAAAAAGAGCCCGCCGAGCGCGACGCCGCCCAGATACGACGCGCCGTCCAGGTGTCCGGCGACGGCGGTATCGACGGCGCCGAGAATCGGCTGCGTCAGATTCGCGAGGACGATCGGAAACGCAAGCGCGAGCACGCGGCGGTGCCAGCGCACCGGCGGCGCGGACGCGGGCGCGGGCACCGGCTGCGCGGCTTCGCTCAATGGCGTTCCTGCACGCACACCCACGGCGACACGACCACGGCCCACAGGTCAGGATTGCGCGCGGCGAAGTCGGCGGCGGTTTCCGCTTGCACACGCTCGACCAGTCCGGACGACAGCCATTGCGTGACCTGCGCGGTGTCGTCGCTGGCGATGGCTTCGGCCACGCTCACCAGATCGAGGTCGCTCGCGACGCGCAGCAGCATGCCGCGCGCAAAAAAGCGTTCCAGCTCCGGCCAGCCGATTTTCGCGGTTTCGGCGAGCAGTTTGGTGTACAGAGGGCTGTGGGTCGCGTCGTTGGGAGTCATCGTAAGCGGGGTTCTGGCGGGGGTCGATACTATAAACCATCGGCGCGGGCAGCCTGCGCGGCGCGCAGCGTTCCGCGGCGCCGGGCCGTTGGGCAGTGATTCGATTCTGAACCTTCATGTCGCGCGGTTCAACGGCGCGAGCGGCTCATAAAAACCATTGCCGCGCGAACGGATTATGACTTTCGGCCGACTTGTGCCGCGACGTTCGAACGATTAACATCTGATTATTAATTATGAGCAGACGATTTTAATCAGCCGGTTCTGTCTGTCTATTTAAAGTTGGGACATTTCGCCAATTGCGAACTTCTCTGGAGGATATTCGGTCGGCACAGGCGCGGTCAATCACGCTAGTTAATAGAAATGGTGCGGTGGCGCACTAAGCGATTTTCGCGGCACTGCCCGATGAGATCACGTCCGGCGTGTCCGCTCAACATCGCTGTAAAACTTTCCTCAGCCCAATACGCGGGGCCCGGCACGAGCATTGCTCCATGCGGGTCTCGGGCGCATTAGGCAAATTGGCTTATGAATTAAAGAGCCCGTTGATCAGCAGATAAGAGCCCCGTGCACGCCTTTTATTCACCGAGTCTTGCGTTCACATAATGCGGAATCCGTGCGTCGCATCACACTGTTCGGATAATTAATATATTGCGCTTGTAAAAGCCGGTTGTTAAATTTCGTTCTGGCGCATGGTGAACCGGTCCTTTGCCGATATGCGCCGAACCCCCGTTAGCCCGGCCTCGCGCCGGGCTTTTTTTTGCCTGCTTTTTAACCGCGGTCACCGCGACGACATACGTCGCGCGGATCATTAAACTTACCTTTCCTTTCGTCGATTATGAACGGGGTAATCATTTTCGTCGCGCTGTGGCCGATTGCATTCGCGGCTTTGCTGGCCTTCGCCGCGCACATCGAACCGGGTTCAGGGCGCTGGCTGCGCCGTCGGCTGGATTCACCGCAATCGGGCGGCGCGGCCAGCGCGGCTTATTGCTTGCAGCGGACGACCATCGACCGGTTCTTCACGTTCGCGCCGAAAATGCCGCCCACGGTGCCACCCGAGGTGGCGCCGTTATCCACATCTTTCGAAACGACGTCGTAGCCGTAATTACCGCAGACTTCGCCCGCGCGTTTATAGCATTCGGCCCAGCTCGTGCTCGCGTCGCTGCCGCTGCAGTTGATCGCGAAGCCGGTGTCGCCGCTCGGCAAGTAGGTCATGGTGGTGGTCGTGGAACAGCCGGCCAGGCTGCCCAGTGTCAGCACGCCGACACCGATCGCCGCGGCCGTCGCCACGGACGCCAATGCGCTCTTCATTACGGATTTCCTTACAGATGACGTGGCAGACGTGACGGGTGGCCACGTCTGCCGGATTGAGCGTTTATAGCACGCAGGGTTCCCCGCGCGACCGACGCCGCGGCGCGCCTAGCGCGGCGGCAGCGCGCGCGACGGGTCGATCGAGCGGCCCTGATAACGCAGCTCGAAATGCAGCATCACGCGGTTGGTATCGGTGTCGCCGATCTCGGCGATCTTCTGGCCTTGCGTGACGGTTTCGCCTTCCTTCACGAGCAGCGCGCGATTGTGCGCGTAGGCGGTCAGATACTCGGCGTTGTGCTTGAGAATCAGCAGATTGCCGTAGCCGCGCAGTCCGTTGCCGGCATAGACGACGGTGCCGGCCGCCGCCGCGACGACGGGTGTGCCCGCCGGTGCGGCAATGTCGATGCCCTTCGAACTCGAGCCGTCGAAGCCGCGAATGACGCTGCCGCTCGTCGGCCAGATGAGCGAAATCGACGACGCCGGCGCGGACGACGGCGCATTGTCGCCCGGCGCGGGACGCGGCGCGGCGGACGCACTCGCGCTGCCATTGCCGTTGCCGTTGCTGCGCACGGCGCCGCTCGTCGAGGCCACCCCGTTGGGCGGCTCGACGCGCAGCACTTGTCCGACTTCGATGCTGTCGGGGTTCGTCAGGTTGTTCCAGCGCGTGATGCTTTGCACCGATTGCCGGTGACTGCGCGCGATCTTCGACAGCGTGTCGCCCCGTTCGACGCGATAAAAACCCGGACCCACCGGCGCCGACCCGCACGCGGCGATGAGCGCCACCAACGACACGCACGCGAGTCGTTTGATCATTCTTGTTGTTTCAGGCATTGGACCTCGCAAAGCGCTGCCGCGCGCCGATCCCGATCACGCGGCAGGTGGATACAAAGCGTCCGATTCTAACGGTTTTGCGTTGCAGCATCGAAAAAGCGGCCAGGAAGGATGACGTCGCCCACTTTCTAACGACGCATGCTTCGCCCCGCTCAGGCCACAAACTCCGCCGCGCTCAGCCCAGTTTGCCTACATGGATGCGCAAAGCAGCCGCCTCGGTTTTGCCCGGCTCGAGCCAGCGCAGCCCCATGCCGTTGTGAATCGCATCGGGCAAGCCGAGCCACGGTTCGACGCAATAGAAGTCCGACTCCGGCGCTTCCGTCCACGTCGTCACCGCATACCAGGGCACCGAGCTCGGTCGTTGGAGATCGATCGTGATGACGCGGCCGAGGCCCGGCGCGATCAGCCGCACCGGTTGCTTCGGCTCGCCGGTCAGGCAATGGAAGCGGTCGTGGATGCGCGCTTCGTCGAGCGTGTAGCGCGCTTCGCCCGGCTCGGCGGCGCTGATCGAACCGTCGGCCTGCTGGAAACGCCGCTCGGTGGGCGGCAATTCCAGCGACGTCTCGCCGCGCTGCGTGTGCGGCAGCGTGAAGTAAAAGTGATGGCCGGCGTAGTAGGGCAACGGGGCATCGCCGGTATTGGTGGTGGTCAGCGTGACGTCGAGCGTTTGCGCGTCGATCAGCGTGTACGCGGCTTCAAAGCGAAAGCGGAACGGATAGCCGCCGCGCGTCGCCTCGCTGTCGGTCAGCACGAGGCGCAGGCCGGCGCCGTGCACATCGGCGTGGGCGTCGAACGGCAGGTCGCGCGCGAAGCCGTGCATGGGCAGCTCGCGCACCGTGCCCTGTGCGTCGCGCCAATAACCGATCTTGCCGTCCACGCGATGGCGTCCGAGAAACGGAAACAGCAGCGGATTGCCGCCGCGGATGCGCGCCGGCTGGCTCCAGTCGGCGTGTTCCGGCCAATGAATCACCTCCTCGCCGTCGATGAGCCACGAAAGCAGACGGCCGCCGGCTTGCGGCGCAAAACGGAGCACGGAGGCGTCCTGGGCGATTTCGAGAATGTCCTGCTGCGGAGAAAGAGGCATGGTCGATGGCGTGATCCGTAAGTGTTGAGCCGGCGCAAGCCCCGCCGGCCGAGACGACGATTTTGCTCTGCTTTGGCCTACGGGGAAACCCTTCTCGGGAAATTGCGAGTGTCGCGAGTTGGCGGTTGTTGCCGATAATCCGTCTCACTGCCCGGTGACTTCTACCGCCGGGCGAGATCGCTCAGGAGGCGTCATGGATCTCGCAATGGCAATGGGTGTCGCGCTCTTCGGCATGTTCACCGCAAGTACCGTCTACTTCTTCTACAAGCTCGAGCGCTGATTCGGGCGTCCGCTCGCTGCGCGACGCGCGGCTTGCGATCCGTAAGCTTCGCGCGCTTCCCGGCGCGCTGATCGCACGTCTCGCCGTCAGACGATTGAAAGGGCTGCTGCTGGTCGGCGGCCTTTTTCGTTTGCGTTTCGCTGACAACTGTATCGAGTTGTGACGCAGCGCGTCAAAATTTCCCCGAATGTGGCCGAGGCGCTTGGCGCTGACTTGCCACCCAGGCATAATCGGTGCGCTTTTTGACGCGCCGGCTGATTCATTGTGCGGCGCGCTGTCCCCGACATCTTCCTTACAAGGACTGCCGCGTGAATCTGTCGTTTCTGATCTTCCTGAGCGTGCTGCAAGGCGTGACCGAACTCTTCCCCGTGAGCAGTCTCGGGCATACGCTGCTCATTCCCGCATTGTTCGGCATGCATATCGATAAGCACGCGCCGCAGTTGCTGCCGTTTCTCGTCGCGCTGCATCTGGGCACGGCGTTCGCGCTGCTGTGGTATTTCCGCGAGCGCTGGTGCGCGCTGGTGCGCGGCTTCTTCGCGTCATTCGGCGGACGCCGCAACGACGACGCGCACATGATGTGGGCGCTCATCATCGGCACGATTCCGGCGGGACTCGTCGGCCTGCTGCTGGAAAAGCGGCTCGAGCGCATCTTTCACGATCTGCGCATTGTCGCGATCGCGCTGATCGTCAACGGCGTGCTGTTGTGGGTGGGCGACCGCCTGCAACGCTCGCGCGCGCATCAGGCGCCGGAGAAGATGACCTTCCGCCAGGCGTTTTTTGTCGGCCTCGCGCAGGTCGGCGCGCTGATTCCGGGCTTCTCGCGCAGCGGTCTCACGATGATCGCCGGCAACGCAGCGGGTCTCACCGCCGAGAAGGCCGCGGAGTTCTCGTTCCTGCTCGGCACGCCGATCATTTTCGCGGCCGGGCTGCTCGAACTGCCGAAGCTCTTCCATGCGCCGGGCCAGCTTGCGGACGCACTGCTCGGCGGCGTGCTGACCGCTATCGCCGCGTATCTGAGCGTGCGTTTCCTGATGCGCTATTTCGAAGGCCGCGGACGCCTTGCTTCGTTCGGCGTGTACTGCGTGATCGCGGGCATCGTGTTCCTCGGCTGGTTCGCATTGCATCCGCAGCCGGTCTGATAATGTTAAGGATGCCCGCCGCGTTCTGGCGGGCGCGGGGCGATCGGTTATAATCCGGGCCCAGTCGTGTGCGGCGGTAGCTCAATTGGATAGAGCACAGGTCTTCTAAACCTGAGGTTGTGAGTTCGATCCTCGCCCGCCGCGCCATCGTCTGCATGAAGAATCCCATCTACCGACTATCCGGCGATGGGATTTTTTTTCGCCCGCGTTTTCGTCAACCCTTGCGCCAATAAAAAAGGGCAGCCGAAGCTGCCCGTCGAAAGCCGCACCGCGCAGGCCGGCTGTTGCTTACCGTTGTGGCTCGCTATCGCGTGTTCCGCATGTTTCGCGCGTTCACTTTCACTGCCTGATGTTCAGCGCGGCGGTCAGGTCGCCCATCGGCTTGCTGCCGTTGGCGACGAGCGCGGCGTCGCGGGCCGCGATGCCCGGCAGCGTCGGCAGCGAGAAGCGATGCGTGATGAAGCGCAGGATCGACGTCGTGTCGTATTGCGTGTGATCGACGAAACCCTTCTTCGCGAACGGCGAGATGATAAGCGCCGGAATGCGCGTGCCCGGACCCCAGCGGTCGGCCTTCGGCGGCGCGACGTGATCCCAGAAGCCGCCGTTTTCGTCGTAGGTCACGACCACCAGCATGTTGTTCCACTGCGGGCTTTTTTGCAGATGCGAGATGACATCGGCGATATGCTGGTCGCCCGACGCGACGTCGGTGTAGCCAGGGTGCTCGTTCAGGTTGCCCTGCGGCTTGTAGAACGTGACTTGCGGCAGCGTGCCGCTGTCGATCGCCTTAATGAACTCCGAGCCGCCGAGGCCGCCGTCGAGCAGATGCTGCGCGCGGTTCGCGCTGCCCGGCGCGAGGTCGGCGAAGTAGTTGAACGGCTGATGATGCGGCTGGAAGTTCGGCGCCGTCAGATTCGCGCCGTAAATCACATTCGACGTGCCGTTCTGCGCCGCCGACAACGCCGCGCCCCAGGCGCCGCCGTACCAGGCCCACGACACCTTCGCGTTGTTCAGCAGATCGCCGATGTGCTGCTGCGTCTGCGCTGGCAACGTCGTGGCCGCGCCTGGGTCGGCGAGATTCGCGTCGCCGCCCGAGGCCGCCTTGTTGCCGCTCGGCTGATACGGCGGCTGCATCGTGTTGATCGCGAAGAAGTCGGGCGTGAGGTTGCCCGACAGCACGAACTTCGGCGGGCCGTTGAGCGACGAAGCGGGCGAGTTCGACGCGAGCTTGAGCGTCACGCCGTCGCTTTCGACTGCCGAAATCGAGCCGGCCGCCGGGCTCTTGTCCGCGTTCGGATAGACCGGCGTGCACGCGCACACGAGCCACTGGTGATTCAGGAACGAGCCGCCGAATGCGCCCATGAAGAAGTTGTCGGCCAGCGTGTATTGCTGGGCGATTTTCCACAGCGGCAGCTTGTCGGCGTCGAGCGTGTAGTGGCCCATCACCAGGCCGCCCGAATCGGCCCATGCGGCGAACTTGTCGTTCTTGCCGCCGTCGATCTGCATCTGGTTTTCATAGAAGCGGTGATACAGATCGCGCGTCGTCTTCGTGATCGGCGTGTTGAAGCCGTTGGGGTCGTCGATGGCGAACGGGCTGTTCGGCAAGTTGGCGGTCATCGCTTGCGTGACGACCGGCGTCACGCCCGTTTGCGTGAGACCGTTCCAGACTTGCGGCAGCGTCGCGAGTGTCGAGCCGTCGCGGTCCAACTGCTTCGCAGCGGTCGCGCTGACGTTCTGCAAACCGTTCGCGCCCGGGAAGTTGCCATACAGATTGTCGAAGCTGCGGTTTTCCGCGTAAATCACCACGACCGTTTTGATCGAAGCGATGTCGGGTTGCGTGACCTCGTTGCCGCCGCACGCATACAGGCTTAACGCTGCGGCGATCGCCAACGGCGTCGCGCAGATCAGTTTCTTGTTCATTTATCTGGATTCTCTCTCTCGCGTTGGGGACGGGCCTCGGGCATTCCTTAACCCGATGACCGCGCGCAAAAGTGTGGCAACGCAATTTGACAGAAAGATGTATTCATTACGGATCGCTTTGAATCGGCGATGGCCGTCGGCTGGATGTCATTTCGACGACATACGGATGAAATACCCTCGCGGACTTCGATAGCGCACATTCACATCATTCATATGCGGCTCGGTTTGTCGGGGATCAGGAAGACGGTAGGGCGCGTGACGGCGCGACGCGGCGTCCAGGCGGATGCCGATGCGGTCCACACTGTGCGCGCGGTGGCGGGTGCTCGCGGGCTGGGGTCTGGATTGGCGTCGACGGTTGCATTGGCAGCCGTGGTGGTAAGCGCGGGGCTTGCAGGTTGCGATTCGGGCGCGAACGCGCAGTCGGGTTCGGCGTCGGCGTCGGCCGCCGCCTCCGCTGCGCAGCCGATGAAAGCGGCCGCTCACGAAGCCGCGCCGGCCGGCGGCCAAACGCGCGCGCAAGTCTACGAATCGGTGCGCAAGATGAGCGCGCTTGGCAAGCAACTGTTCTTCGATCCGTCGCTATCCGGCTCGGGCAAGCTCGCGTGCGCGTCGTGCCACAGTCCCGACCACGCGTTCTCGTCTGCCAACGCGCTGTCCGTGCAACTGGGCGGCAGCGACATGCATCGCGTCGGCATGCGTGCGGCGCCGACGCTCAAATACTTGCAATCGGTGCCCGCGTTCGCCGAGCACTATCACGAGTCCGACGACGAAGGCGACGAAAGCGTCGACGCGGGCCCGACCGGCGGACTGACGTGGGACGGCCGCGTGGATCGCGGCGGCGACCAGGCGCGAATTCCGCTGTTGTCGTCGTTTGAAATGGGCAGCTCGCCGGCGAAAGTCACCGCGGCGGTCAAGGCCGCGCCGTACGCCGGCGATTTCCGCGACGCGTTCGGCAAAGACGTTTTGGATAACGACGACGCGACCTTCAAGGCGGTGCTGCAAGCGCTCGAGACCTTCGAGCAGACGCCCGAGCTGTTCTATCCGTACAGCAGCAAGTACGACGCCTATCTGGCGGGCAAGGCTCAGCTCACGCCAGCCGAACTGCACGGCCTGCAACTTTTCAACGACGAGAAGAAGGGCAACTGCGCGAGCTGCCACATCAGTCAGCGCACGATGGACGGCGCACCGCCGCAGTTCAGCGACTTCGGCCTGATCGCGATCGGCGTGCCGCGCAATCGCGCGCTGCCGGTGAATCGCGATTCGCGCTTTTACGATCTCGGCGCGTGCGGCCCGGAGCGTACCGATCTGAAGGGACGCTCGGAGTTCTGCGGCATCTTCCGTACGCCGACGTTGCGCAACGTCGCGTTGAAAAAGAGCTTCTTTCACAACGGCATCTATCACTCGCTCGAAGAAGTACTGCACTTCTATGCCGAGCGCGACACGAATCCGGAGAAGTTCTATCCGGTTGTCAAAGGCAAGGTGCAGAAGTTCGACGATTTGCCGCGGCGCTATTGGGCGAATCTGAACACGGAGCCGCCGTTCGATCGGAAGCCGGGCGACAAACCCGCGCTCGACGACGCGGAAATCAAGGACGTGGTGGCGTTTCTGAATACGCTCACCGATGGGTATAAAGCGGGGAATTAAAGCGACGGGGCTTGCGGGATGGAAGTGCTACTTGCGTGCGAGCGCGTGGCCCGCATGAATCGATTGGCGCCGGCAGCGCGCCGGTTTAGACGCGTGCGTCAGCGAGCATCAAGTAGCAGGCCGACAGCAGCATCGCAAAAGAGACGAGCAGACACGCAATGCCGGCGCGCGTCACGAAGTTGGGCCAGCGCGGCCGGCGAAGTCCGTCGATGCGGACGATAGGGCGCGCGAGACCGGGGTCGCGGCGAATCGCGACGGGCACGAGCGCAAGGCAAAGCAGCGCGAGTGAGACAGCGAAGGTTTCCAGCGCAACGGAGAGTTCCATGATGGGGCGTTTGAAGTCGTTCAGCGTGAAGACGCAATACGGCCAATCATAGGAATGCGGGTTACGCGGCGATATGGGAGCTATCCTAAAAATGCCGACCTTTGCGTGCTTGCGGCCAACTGTCGCTGCCGACGGACTCATGGCGGCCTATGAGGCGACGCGACGCCAGGCTGTTGGAAACGGACATGCTATGCTTTTGGGGTCCAGATCAAGAGCCGCATAAGCTTCACAAGCCGTACAAGCTGCGCTCATGACCGCCCGAAACGTTTCCGAGGAGAACCCTTCATGTCGATGCGAACCCGTGCTTTCCGTCAACTGACCGCCGCCGGTCTGCTGCTTGGCGCGGCGATCGGCGCCCAGGCAGCGAATCTGGGCTTCCTGAACGACACGCCGATCAGCTACATGAAGCAGCGCGACGTCGACTCGGTCAGGCAGGCCGTCTTTACCACGCTCGATCAAAAGCAGGACGGTGAAACCACCACCTGGGTCAACGAAGGCACGCGCAACAGCGTGAAGATCGATGCGACCATTCAGGTCGTGAAGACGTCCAAGGAAGGCGCGCGCACCTGTCGCGACCTCGGCATCGTTCTGAACGCGAAGGGGCAGTCGATGAACCTGCACCCGCAATTCTGCAAACAGGGCAGCGGCACCTGGCAATTGCAGAAAAAGCATTGAGCATGCAGGCAGTGCTGATCGACCACACGCGCGGACGAGCCGCAAGCCGGGCGCGGCGCGCGCGGCGATGAGTCCGCGGGTAGTCTCGTGCGGCATCGTCCTGCTCGATCCAGAGGGGCGCGTGCTGCTCGCGCACGCCACCGAAACATCGCACTGGGACATTCCCAAAGGTCACGGCGAGGAAGGCGAGGCGCCGCACATCACCGCGCTGCGTGAGATGGTCGAGGAGACGGGGATCGCGATCGAGCCCGAGCGTCTGACAGACCTGGGCCTTTTTGTGTATCGCCGCGACAAGGATCTGCATCTGTTTGCGGCGCGCGCGACCGCGGACGAACTCGATCTGAGTTCATGCACCTGCACGTCGCTGTTTCCGCGCCGCTCGGACGGCACGCTGATTCCGGAGATGGACGCGTATCGCTGGACCGCACCCGACGAAGTGGACAAGTACGCGAGCCGCAGCCTCGCGCGGCTCTTTCACACAACGCTTTCGCTGACGGAGTTGCATCGGTCGCTGTAGCGGCGAGCGCCGACAGATGCAAAAACAAAAGGCGTGCATCGGATGAATCCAATGCACGCCTTGATCGACCACCAGATGCGCAACTAGCGCGCTCTCAGGCCATAACACCTCAGGCCGGCTTGCCCCAACTATCGCGCAAGCTCACGATCCGGTTGAACACCGGCTTGCCCGGTTTCGAATCGACGCGGTCCGCGACGAAGTAGCCGTGCCGCTCGAACTGATAGCGCTGCTCCGGCAACGTACCGTGCGCGCCCGGCTCGAGGTACGCGTTGACCACGCGCTTCGAATCCGGGTTCAGCGCTTCGAGGAAATCGCGGCCGCCGGCGTCCGGCTGCGGCTCCTTGAACAGACGGTCGTAGATGCGCACTTCGGCCGGGCACGCGGCTGCCGCGCTGACCCAGTGAATGTTGCCCTTGACCTTATAGTTGTTCGCGCCTTCGGTGCCCGACTTGCTGTCGGGGAAGTAGTTGCAATGCACCGCGACGATGTTGCCGTTCTCGTCCTTCTCCGCGCTCGTGCACTCGATCACATAACCGTAGCGCAGACGCACCTTGTTGCCGGGGAACAGGCGGAAATAGCCCTTCGGCGGCGTCTCGGTGAAGTCGTCGCGCTCGATCCACAGCTCACGCGAAATCGGAAACTCGCGCACGCCTTGTTCCGGATGATGCGGATGCACCGGCGCGCTGCAGGGCTCGGTGAGGCCGACCGGGAAGTTGTCGATGATCAGCTTCAGCGGGTCGAGCACCGCGGCGATGCGCGGCGCCTTCTCGTCGAGATCGTCGCGCAGCGCGCCTTCGAACACGCTCATGTCGATCCACGAATCGACCTTCGTCACGCCGATGCGCTCGCAGAACAACTGGATCGACTCCGGCGTGAAGCCGCGCCGGCGCACGCCGACGATGGTCGGCAAGCGCGGGTCGTCCCAACCGTCGACGTGGCCTTCGTTCACGAGTTGCAGCAGCTTGCGCTTGCTGGTGATCGCGTACGTGAGGTTCAGTCGCGAGAATTCGATTTGCTGCGGCAGCGGGCGCGTGAAAATGCCGGCATCGGCGAGCTCGTTCAGAATCCAGTCGTACAACGGACGATGGTCTTCGAATTCGAGCGTGCACAGCGAATGCGTGATGTTTTCGAGCGCGTCCGAGATGCAGTGCGTGTAGTCGTACATCGGGTACACGCACCACGTATCGCCGGTGCGGTAATGATGCGCGAAGCGAATGCGGTACAGCACCGGGTCGCGCATATTGAAGTTCGGCGACGACATGTCGATCTTCGCGCGCAGCACGTGCTCGCCTTCCTTGAACTCGCCCGCCTTCATGCGGCGGAACAGGTCGAGGTTCTCTTCCACCGAACGCTCGCGGAACGGCGACGGCGTGCCGACTTCGGTGGCCGAGCCGCGGTTCGCGCGCATTTCTTCCGCCGACTGGCTGTCCACATACGCCTTGCCGCGCTGGATCAGCAACTCGGCGAATTCGTACAGCTTGTCGTAGTAGTCGCTCGCGTAGTACAGGTGTTCCTTGCCGTCTTTCTGCCACTCGAAGCCGAGCCAGCGCACGGCGTCGATGATCGACTCGACGTATTCGACGCTTTCCTTTTCCGGATTGGTGTCGTCAAAGCGCAGATGGCACACGCCGCCATAGCTGCGCGCGACGCCGAAGTTCAGGCAGATGCTCTTCGCGTGACCAATGTGCAGATAGCCGTTCGGCTCGGGCGGAAAGCGCGTTTCGACGCGCTGGCTCCACTTGCCGGTGCGGTTGTCGTCGTCAATGATGTTGCGGATGAAATTGGATGCCGCTGGCGCGTCGTTGCGTTCGGTATTCATGCGAGATGGTGAAAGTCTGTCGGGGGCGCGCGGTGCGCTCACTTATCCGACAATTCTACCTGACGAGGCTCGATGCGGCAGGCGAGTGCGGGCTGTGGCCGACGTTTGAGCGCGGTTCGTGTGCGGTTGTGGGGATTCTAGGGCGCGCGGGAAAGCGCTGAGGCCGGCGGGAATGCTGCGCTTTTTTGTTTTTTGCGCAGGTCTCGCGGGCGGGTGCGCGGCCGTCGGCTCGCTGACATGCGGCCGATCGTCGGAGGCGTGGTGGCCGCGGGCCTCGCGGCCCCGCGGCTTGACGGCTTGACGGCTTGACGGCTTCGCGGCCTCACGGCCTCACGGCCTCACGGCTTCGCGGCCTCACGGCCTCACGGCTTCGCGGCCTCACGGCTTCGCGGCCTCACGGCCTTACGGCTTCACGGCCACACGGCCACACGGCTTCGCGGCCTTACGGCCTCACGGCGCATGTGCCCCTCGCCGCCGGCGCGCGCGAACCGCGCCGGCTATCGCCGGCTTGCACCGGCCGTTGCTGTTCGTGCAACATGGCGCCCTCAGTTCGTCCTCAATGCCGGAGTTTCTCGGATGCCAATGCCGACGCACGGCGCGCCTCGCGCGCCTTTCACCTTTTTCTGGCGGCGGGCCGCGGCCGCGGCGCTATTCGCCGCGCTCACCACGCTCACCGCCGGCGTACTCGCGCCCACTCCGGCGCTCGCAAAAACGCCACCGCCCAAAGCCGTCTTCGATGCATCCGCCGTTGCGACGCCAGACCGCTTCAGCGCCGACGCCGCGCAGCAGATCTTCGCCGCGGGCGGCAACGCGGTCGATGCCGCGGTAGCCATCGCCTTCACGCTGGCCGTCACGCGCCCCGACGCGGGCAATCTCGGCGGCGGCGGGTTTATGACGCTCTTCGTCGACGGCAAGCCGTATTTCCTCGATTACCGCGAGCGCGCGCCGCAACAGGCGACCCGCGACATGTATCTCGACGACAAGGGCAACGTGGTGCCGGGCATGAGCGTCGTCGGGCATCGCGCGGTCGCGGTGCCGGGCACCGTCGACGGCATGTGGCAGGCGCAGCAGCGTTTCGGCAAGCTCAAGTGGAAGCAGGTGCTCGCGCCCGCAATCCGTTATGCCACCGACGGCTTTCAGGTCGACCCGTGGCTTCAGCAGCGGCGCGACGCCACGGCGAAAAACTTTGCCGGCAAGACCAATTTCGATGCCTACTTCTCGAGTCTGAAGGCCGGCGCGACGTATCGACAGCCCGAACTCGCGCAAACGCTCGCGCGCATTGCCAGCGACGGCGGCCGCGAGTTTTACGAAGGGCGCACCGCCGATCTGATCGCGCAGCAGATGTACGGCCACGGTCTCGTCACCCGCGCCGATCTGCTTCAATACAAGGCCGTCTGGCGCCAGCCGCTCGCCGCGAACTGGAACGGCTATCAGGTGCTCACCGCGCCGCCGCCGGGTTCGGGCGGTGTGGGATTGATACAGATGCTCAAGATGAAGGCCGATCTGAAGCAGGCTTTCGACGGCCTCGAAGTGAATTCCGCGCCGTACATTCATCTGATCGCGCAAATCGAGGACCGCGTGTTCGCCGACCGGCAGCAATACCTGGGCGACCCCGACTCGTACAAACCGCCGGTCGACAAGCTGCTCGACGACGCCTACCTCGCCCAACGCGCCGACGAAGTCAAAGCCGACGAGGTGCCGGGCGCGACGCCCGTCAAGCCGGGCCTTGGCGAAGCGCCGCCGGAAAAGGCGCAGACGACGCACTTTTCGGTCGTCGACAAATGGGGCAACGCGGTGTCGAACACGACGACGCTCGACGGCGAATTCGGCTCCGGCGTGGTGGTCGACGGCGCGGGCTTCCTGTTGAACGACGCGATGGACGACTTCGTGACGAAGCCCGGCACGGCGGGCCAATCCGGCGCCGAACTCAACACGATATCGCCGGGCCGCCGCCCGCTTTCGTCGATGACACCGACCATCGTCCTCAAGGACAACAAAGTGTCGCTCGTGATCGGCACGCCTGGCGGCTCGCGCATTCCGACCTCGATTTTCCAGGTGATGACCGATCTGTACGACTTCAACATGACGCCCGCCGACGCGCTCGCGGCAATGCGCTTTCATCACCAGTTGCTGCCGCAAAAGACGATCTACTTCGAGCCCTACCGGCCGATTACCGGCGAACTGGCCGAGCAGTTGCAAGCGATGGGCTACGCGCTCGAAGCACAATCGTTCAACGGCGACGTGCAGATGATCTGCATCGACGGCACGACGCCCGAGCCCGCTGCCGATCCGCGCGGTATAGGAGTGGGGCGCGTGATACGTTAAATGCCACGTTAAGCGCGACGTTAAGCGCGACGTTAAGCGCGCTCGGCCGCATTCACGATTGCATCGCCAAAAACAACACGACGGGGAACACCATGAACGCACGAAAACTCAACGCACTCATCCTGCCCGGCTACCAGAACTCCGGTGCCGGGCATTGGCAGACCCGCTGGGAGGCGCTCGATCCGGCATTCACTCGCGTGCAGATGCCGGACTGGGATCATCCCGTGCGCGACGCGTGGTGCCGCGCGCTCGACGCCGCGGTCGCAGCCGTCCCCGTCGCGGACGCGCCGATCGTCTTTGCGGCCCACAGCCTTGGCTGCCTGACAGTCGCGTTCTGGGCGTCGCAGTACGCGAGCGCCGCGCAGCTCGCCAAGGTCGCCGGTGTGCTGCTGGTCGCCGTACCCGATCCCGCCGAAGCGCACTTTCCGCAGGACGCCGTCGGCTTTGCCCCCGTACCGCTCGAGCGCCTGCCGTTCGCGAGCATCGTCGTCGCGAGCACGGACGACCCGTACGGCGGCGTGCCGTTCTCGCAAGCCTGCGCGAAAGCGTGGGGCAGCCGCTGGATCGACATCGGCCCGCGCGGGCACATCAATGCCGACAGCGGACTCGGTGACTGGCAGGACGCGCGCGACTGGCTGGCGTCGCTCGGCAAGTGAGCATGAAAGCGCATGGCCGCCATAAGCGTGAACGCGAGGCAGCCGCGCTAGATGCGTCGAGACATTGGTCCGCGCGGCTCTCCGTAGCACGCGCGCCGAACCGTCGACACGACGCTCGCCGCAATCGCGACTACATCGCTCGATCGCAACCGCCCGTCGACGGCATGCTTCAAATCACCGCCTGATTCCGCAACGCCGCGATCCGCGCATCGTCGTAACCGAGCACCTCGCGCAGCACGCTCTCCGTGTGTTCGCCGAGCGTCGGCGGATGAGTGAGCGCCTGCGGCGGCGTGCCCGTCATATTGATCGGATTGCGCACCAGCTTGACGGTGCCGCCCGACGGATGCGGCAGATCGACCTGCATGCCGCGCGCCACCACCTGCTCGTTCTCGAACACTTCGGCGAGATCGTTGATCGGACCGCACGGCACGCCCGCGGCCTCCAGCGCCGCGATCCAGTGTTGCTTGCCCTGCAGGCGGACCATCTCCGCGAGAATCGGCACGAGCACGTCGCGGTTGCGCACGCGCGCGGGGTTGGTCGCGAAACGCTCGTCATCGGCAAGATCGGGGCGTCGGCCCACTTCGACGAACTTGCGGAACTGCCCGTCGTTGCCCACCGCGACGATGATCCAGCCATCGCTCGTCTGGAAGGTCTGGTACGGCACGATGTTCGGATGCGCATTGCCCCAGCGCACCGGCGGCTGACCGCTCGCGAGGTAGTTGGAATTCATGTTGGCGAGCATCGCGACCTGAACGTCGAGCAACGCCATGTCGATATATTGGCCTTCGCCCGTGCGGTCGCGGTGCGTGAGCGCGGTGAGCACCGCGATGGTCGAATACATGCCGGTCATCAGGTCGGCAATCGCCACGCCCGCCTTTTGCGGGCCGCCGCCTGGCTGACCGTCGCGCTCGCCGGTAATGCTCATGAATCCGCCGATGCCTTGCACGATGAAGTCGTAGCCCGCGCGCTGCGCATACGGTCCAGTTTGCCCGAAACCCGTCACCGAACAGTAGATGAGATCGGGCTTCACTTCTTTTAGCGACGCGTAATCGAGGCCGTATTTCTTCAACTGCCCGACCTTGTAGTTCTCGAGCACCACGTCGCTTTGCGCGGCCAGCTCGCGAATGATCCGCTGGCCTTCGGGCGATGCGATGTCGACGGTCACCGAGCGCTTGTTGCGGTTCGCCGCGAGGTAGTACGCGGCCTCGTGCGTGTCCGCGCCGTCGGGCGTCTTCAGGTACGGCGGCCCCCAGTGGCGCGTGTCGTCGCCCACGTCCGGCCGTTCTATCTTGATCACGTCGGCGCCGAAATCGGCAAGCGTCTGCGCGCACCAGGGACCGGCGAGCACGCGGGTGAGATCCAGCACGCGGATATGACTGAGAGCGCCCATGTTTGTCGATGTCTCCAATCCAGTTGGGCGGCGCGCGAGGCACCGCGGATGTGGGCAATCTTAAGCGATTGGCGCGGGCTGGCGCAGTCGGCCGAACGTCATAAGACGCATCAGACGCATCAGACGCATGCCGATGTCCCATGCTGCCCGGTCAAACCTGGCCGAATGGCTAACGGGCCCGCCGCGCTGCCGCGCAAGGGCGCCGATCCCGTATAATCAGTCGTTTAAGAAACAAACAGTTGGCGCATCTCACGATGCCGCCGGTAGAAGTCTGGAATAGTCAGGACCGTCCCCCGCACGCCATGAAAGCCGCCGAAATCCGCGAGAAATTCCTCAAGTTCTTCGAATCGAAGGGCCATACGATCGTTCGCTCGTCGAGCCTTGTGCCCGGCAACGACCCGACACTGCTCTTCACCAATTCGGGAATGGTGCAGTTCAAAGATGTGTTCCTCGGCGCGGAATCGCGTCCGTATTCGCGCGCCACGACCGCGCAGCGCAGCGTGCGCGCAGGCGGCAAGCACAACGACCTCGAAAACGTCGGCTACACCGCGCGTCACCACACGTTCTTCGAAATGCTGGGCAATTTCTCGTTCGGCGACTATTTCAAGCGCGACGCAATCCACTATGCGTGGGAGTTGCTGACGGGCGTCTACCAGTTGCCCAAAGACAAGCTGTGGGTCACCGTCTATCACGAAGACGACGAAGCGCACGACATCTGGGCGAAAGAAGTCGGCGTGCCGGTCGAGCGCATCATCCGCATCGGCGACAACAAGGGCGCACGTTACGCGTCGGACAATTTCTGGCAAATGGCCGACACCGGCCCGTGCGGCCCGTGCTCGGAAATTTTCTATGACCACGGCCCGGACGTGTGGGGCGGCCCGCCGGGATCGCCGGACGAAGACGGCGACCGCTACATCGAGATCTGGAATCTCGTGTTCATGCAGTTCAACCGTGACGCCCAAGGCAACATGACGCCGCTGCCCAAGCAGTGCGTCGACACCGGCATGGGCCTCGAGCGTATTGCCGCTGTCTTGCAGCACGTGCACAGCAATTACGAAATCGATCTGTTCCAGGCGCTCATCAACGCTGCGGCGCGCGAAACCGGCGTGAGCGATCTGACGAATAACTCGCTGAAGGTGATCGCCGATCACATCCGCGCATGCTCGTTCCTGATCGTCGACGGCGTGATTCCCGGCAACGAGGGCCGCGGCTACGTGCTGCGCCGTATCGTGCGCCGCGCGATCCGTCACGGCTACAAGCTCGGCAAGAAGGGTTCGTTCTTTCATCGCATGGTGGCCGACCTCGTCGCGCAAATGGGCGGCGCTTACCCCGAACTGAAGGACGCGGAACAACGCGTGACCGACGTGCTGCGTCAGGAAGAAGAGCGCTTCTTCGAGACCATCGAGCATGGCATGTCGATTCTCGACAACGCGCTCGCCGAGCTGGACAAGAAGGGCGGCAAGACGCTCGACGGCGAACTGGCGTTCAAGCTGCACGACACCTACGGCTTCCCGCTCGACCTCACGGCCGACGTGTGCCGCGAGCGCGAAGTAACGGTGGACGAAGCAGCGTTCGACGAAGCGATGGCGCGTCAGCGCGAACAGGCGCGCGCGGCCGGCAAGTTCAAGATGGCGCAGGGCCTCGAATACTCGGGCGCAAAGACCACGTTCCACGGCTACGAGGAAATCGTTTTCGACGACGCGAAGGTCGTGGCGCTGTATGTGGACGGCGCGTCGGTGCAGCAGGTCACGCACGGCCAGCAGGCCGTCGTCGTGCTCGACCACACGCCGTTCTACGCGGAATCGGGCGGCCAGGTCGGCGACCAGGGCTTGCTCGCCAACGCAAGCGTGCGCTTCGCCGTCGCGGACACGTTGAAGGTCCAGGCCGACGTGGTCGGTCATCACGGCACGCTCGAACAGGGCACGCTGAAGGTCGGCGACGTGGTGAAGGCCGAGATCGACGCAGTGCGCCGCGCGCGCACGGCACGCAATCACTCGGCCACGCACCTGATGCACAAGGCGCTGCGCGAAGTGCTCGGTTCGCATGTGCAGCAGAAGGGCTCGCTCGTCGATCCGGACAAGACGCGCTTCGACTTCGCGCACAACGCGCCCATGACGGACGAACAGATCCGCCGCGTCGAGCAAATCGTCAACGCCGAGGTGCTGGCGAACGCGCCGGGCATCGTGCGCGTCATGCCGTTCGACGAAGCGGTGAAGGGCGGCGCGATGGCGCTGTTCGGCGAAAAATACGGCGACGAAGTGCGCGTGCTCGATCTCGGCTTCTCGCGCGAATTGTGCGGCGGCACGCACGTGCATCGCACGGGCGACATCGGTCTTTTCAAGATCGTGATGGAAGGCGGTGTGGCGGCGGGTATTCGTCGCGTGGAAGCGATTACCGGCGATAACGCCGTGCGCTTCGTGCAGGACCTCGACGCGCGCATCAACGCCGCGGCTGCGGTGCTGAAGGCGCAGCCGTCCGAGCTGACGCAACGCATCACGCAGGTGCAGGACCAGGTGAAGCAGCTCGAGAAAGAACTGAGCGCGCTGAAGTCGAAGATGGCGTCGAGCCAGGGCGACGAACTGGCGGGTCAGGCAATCGAAGTCGGCGGCGTGCAGGTTCTCGCGGCAACGCTGGAAGGCGCGGACGTGAAGACGCTGCGCGAAACGGTGGACAAGCTCAAGGACAAGCTGAAGAGCGCGGCGATCGTGCTGGCTTCCGTCGAAGGCGGCAAGGTCAGTCTGATTGCCGGCGTGACGGCGGACGCGAGCAAGAAGGTCAAGGCCGGTGAACTGGTTAACTTTGTCGCGCAGCAGGTTGGCGGCAAGGGCGGCGGCCGGCCCGATATGGCTCAGGCCGGTGGCACTGAGCCGGCCAATCTGCCGGCAGCGCTGGCTGGCGTGAAGGGCTGGGTCGAAGCGCAGCTTTGATTCTGATTCGCTGGTGAGCTGCGGTTGGCTGTTTTAAGGCCGGCTGTAGAGTGCAGAAAGAGGGCCACGTAGCGCGCCGGATTGTCGGCGTGGTGCGTGGCCCGATTTTTTTGCACGAGCGGCTTTGCGCAAGCGGTTGCTTGCCGGTTCGGAGCCGGTTGTGAACGCCTCACTTCGGCGTGAACCGCAATCGCTCACTGAAACAGCCGCAAACCACGCAGCGCTTCAGCGCAAAATTACGCGACGTCCGCGCCTACGTCAGCCTGAACGCGCGCATGCGCATCCTCAGCCACATCCGCCACATCGACGCCCCCGGCTTCCCCAAAACCCCGCACATTCTCCTGCCCCAACAGCGTCTGCTTCAACGCATTGAGCGCCGACGAAAAATGTCCGCGTCGCCAGACGAGCAGCGTTTCGATCGCGCCGATGTCCGGCAAGTCATGCACCGCGATATTGCTCGCGTCGGCGGCCAAGCCGAGCACCGACCGCGGCGCCACCGCAACGCCCGCGCCCGCCGCGACGCAAGCCACGATCGCGTGATACGAGCCGAGTTCCAGCACACGCGCCGGCCTCACGCCGTGCTCCAGATACCAATTCTCGATGTAGGTCCGATACGCGCAGCCGCGCTCGAACGCAACCAGTGTCGACAGCGCGATGTCGCGCACTTCGCGGATCGGCCGATGCCCGCGCGGCGTCAGCATCACGAGTTCCTCCTTGAACACCGGCACCGTCTCGAACACATCGCCGAGGACCGCCGGGTCGAACGGCGTAGCCACCAGAGCGGCGTCGACGTCGAATTCGCGCACGCGCTCGATCAGCTTGCCGGTCGTGCCCGTCTCCAGTTCGAGCGCGACATCCGGCCATTGCTGGTGATACTGCGCGAGCAGGCCCGGAAGACGTGTGGCCGCGACGCTCTCCATCGTGCCCAGACGCAGGCGTCCGCGGGGACGGTCGGCGCGCACTGCATGGCGCGCTTCGTCGGCGAGAGCGAGCAGGCGTTCGGCGTAGGGCAGCAGCGTTTCACCGGCGGGCGTCAGCACAAGACGCCGCCCGTCGCGGATAAAGAGTTCCGCGCCGAGTTGCTCTTCGAGCTGCTTGATGCGTGTGGTGACGTTCGATTGCACGCGGTTGAGCTTCGCGGCGGCGCGCGTCACGCCGTTCTCGCGTACGACGGCCCGAAAAATCGTCAAGGCGGCCAGGTCCACGATTCTCTCCTAGCGATGGATGGTATCCAAATTATTCATTTTTCATGATTGGATCGTCAAGCTAATATGAGACTACCGGTGCGACTCACCGGGCCCGCGATCCCGACGCGGTTTCCACCGCTCCCTCGCCTTTCGAATGGCCGCCCATGAACGATCTCGCTTCCGACGCCCACCGCCTTCCCACCGAATCTCACGCGGCCCGGCGTGCGGCGCTTGCGTGCATGGTGACGCTCGCCGTCGCGCTCGGCGTCGGGCGGTTCGCCTTCACGCCGCTTTTGCCGCTGATGCTGCACGGCGGCGCGTTCGGTCAGCCGCCAATCGACATCGAGCACGGCGGCTGGCTCGCGTCGTTCAACTACGCGGGCTACTTTGTCGGCGCGCTCACGTGCGCGGCGTTGCGCGTGGAACCTGCACGGGTGGTGCGCGCGGGGCTCGCACTGACCGTGCTGTTGACGCTCGCGATGGGCGTCACGAGCCAGTTCTGGGTGTGGGCGGTGGTGCGCTTCGTCGCGGGCGCGGTCAGCGCGTGGACTTTCGTTTTCGCGTCGCAGTGGGGCTTGCGGCGGCTCGCCGAGCTCCGTCAACCTGCGTGGAGCGGCGTGATTTATACGGGGCCGGGCGTCGGCATCGTCGGAACGGGGCTGCTGGTGAGCGCGGCGGGCGGTTATGGCGCGACGGCGGGCTGGATCGGCTTCGGCCTGATTTCGGCGGTGCTGGCGGCGGCCGTGTGGCCGGCGTTTGGCAATGCGGCCGCGTCTGATCGCAAGGCGGCAGGGCGCGCGTCGGCGTCGTCTGCGACAGAACGGAGAGCCGACGGACCGGCCGCCGCGACGTCGGACGAAACCGGCGCAAGCCGTGCGGGCGCCGCCACAACGCGACATCCAACCGTCAACAGCGCGCCTGCCACGCATCGCGCGGACGCCTTCTGGCTGGTCGTCCTGTACGGCGTGCCGGGCTTCGGCTACATCATCACCGCGACGTTTTTGCCTGTTATCGCGCGTCACGCGTTGCCCGGCTCGCCGTGGCCCGACCTGTTCTGGCCGATGCTCGGCGCGGCGCTGATGGTCGGCGCATTGCTCGCAGCGCGCCTGCCGTTGCATCTCGATAACCGCGTGCTGCTGGCGGGCAGCTACGTGCTGCAAGCCGCGGGTATCGCGCTTGGGATCGTCTGGCCGACGGCGGGCGGTTTCTCGCTCGGCAGCATTTTGATCGGCGTGCCGTTCACCGCGATCACCCTGTTCGCGATGCGCGAGGCGCGGCGTCTGCGTGGCGATGATGCGGCCGGCCTGATGGGCTACGCAACGGCCGCTTATGGCCTCGGTCAGATCGTCGGCCCGCTGGTCGCCGCGCCGATCGCCGCGCACACCGGCTCGTTTTCGCTCGCGTTGTGGCTCGCGGCCGGCGCGTTGCTGGTGGGCGCGGCGGGCCTTGTCGTCGTCGCGCGGATGCCGCGTGGGCGAGGGCGAATGCCGGACTGCGGCTGCGGTTGAACGCACGCGGCCGCGGCAACGATGCCGCCCAGGAAGAAGGCGGAACCGTCCGTCTGCAGGCTTTTGCTGCTGTGGCTCGGACTTGGCGGCCATGTCGGCTACGGTTGATGAACAAAAAAGAGTGACACGCCAACCGCCAACTGCTATCGGCTACGCCCTACGGCGAAAAGCCCTAGCGCTTTGCGCCCAGTCGCCCCGCCTCAGCCTCGACGCCACTTCAGCGAAGCGAACCGATACAACAAACGGCCGCCGGGCGCACTAAAATGAGCGCTTTCCGTCATCCCCGCGCGCCTGTCGCCGGCCGCGCCGCCCAGCATGCAACATTTCGCGTCCGACAAATACGCCGGCATCTGCCCCGAGGCGCTCGACGCGCTGATCGCCGCCAACAACAGCGGCCACGAACCGGCCTACGGCGACGACTCCTGGACCAGCCAGGTCTGCGACCGTCTGCGTGACCTGTTTCAGACCGACTGCGAGGTGTTCTTCGTGTTCAACGGCACGGCGGCCAACTCGCTCGCGCTGGCGTCGCTGTGCCAGTCGTACCACTCGGTGATCTGCCATGAACTCGCGCACATCGAAACCGACGAGTGCGGCGGCCCCGAATTCTTCTCCGGCGGCTCGAAGCTGCTGACGGCGCCGGGCGTCGGCGGCAAGCTCACGCCGGACGCCATCGAGGCCGTGGTCACGCGCCGCGCCGACATCCATTATCCGAAGCCCAAGGTCGTCACGCTGACGCAGTCGACGGAAGTCGGCACCGTGTACAGCGTCGACGAAGTGCGCGCGATCGCGGAGGTCGCGAGGCGGCATCGTCTGAAAGTGCATATGGACGGCGCGCGCTTTGCGAATGCGGTCGCTGCGCTGAATGTGCATCCTTCGGAGATCACGTGGCGCGCGGGCGTCGACGTGCTGTGTTTCGGCGGCACCAAGAACGGCTTGCCGGTGGGCGAGGCGGTGGTGTTCTTCGACAGAACGCTCGCCGACGACTTCGCTTACCGCCTGAAGCAGGCAGGGCAGCTTGCGTCGAAGATGCGCTTCATTTCCGCACCTTGGCTCGGTCTGCTCGATAGCGACGTGTGGCTGCGCAACGCGCGTCATGCGAACGCGATGGCCGAGCTGCTGCAAACGCGCTTGCAGGACATTCCCGGCGTGAGCATCATGTTTCCGCGCGAGTCGAACGCGGTGTTCGCGCAGTTGCCCGCACGAGCCGCGAAGGCCATGCGCGAGCGCGGCTGGAAGTTCTACGAGTTCATCGGCGCGGGCGGCTGCCGGCTGATGTGCGCATGGGACACGCAGCCGGAAACGGTCGAGCGCTTCGTAGCCGAAGTGCGCGAGCTATGCGCGGCGTAAGATGGCGTGCGTCGCGCAAGGCGCGGAGGGCGCTGGAGGTGGGCGAAGTGGGCGCGGCGGCGAGCGACGCAGGCCATGCAAGCCACGCGAGCGATGCAAGGCACGTGAGCGATGCAAGGCACGTGAGCGATGCAAGTCACGCAAGCGATGCAAGGTGCGCGAGCGATGCAAGCCATGCAGGCCACCACGCGCGATAGGCCGCACAAGCTACGCACACCACGCACGCAAACCCTTGGGCCATGCTGCCTCAACCCATGAAAGCGACGAGCCGCGCAACCCACAATGCCACACGATCTGCGCTGCGCCAAGCCGAGCCCGTGAACCGGCGAGGCCCGCACAATAGCGACCGAGGCCCACGCAGCCCAACGCACCAAACGCACCACATGCACCCACCGCCGCCCGCGACAAACCCCACAAAAAACCACTCACCATGACCGACTACCGATTCTGCCCGCGCTGCTCGACGCCTCTGATCGAGCGAGCCGACGCCGAGCATGAAGGCGGGCGCATCCGCCAGACCTGTCCCGACGAGCAATGCGGCTACGTCCACTGGAACAATCCGCTGCCGGTGGTTGCCGCGATCGTCGAATACGAAGGCAAGATTCTGCTCGCGCGCAACGCTGCATGGGCCGAGGGTGTGTTCGCGCTGATCACCGGCTTCCTCGAAAACGGCGAGACGCCGGAGGAGGGCATTGCGCGCGAGGTGTGGGAGGAGACGTCGTTGCACGCGGAGTCGGTTGAACTGATCGGCGTGTATGAATTCATCCGCAAGAACGAACTGATCATCGCGTATCACGTGAAGGCGCATGGCACCATTTCGCTGTCGCCCGAACTGCTCGAATACCGGCTCGTGGAACCGGCGAATCTGCGTCCCTGGCGCGCGGGCACCGGTCAGGCGCTCGGCGAATGGATGCGGCGGCGCGGCCTGCCATTTGAATTCGTCGACAAGCCGGGACAGTAAGTGCGTTTGCCGCGTTCGCCGAGTTCGCCGCAAGCAGGTCTCGCAGCGGCGTCGACGAACGGCACTACGGCACCAATGGCACCAATGGCACCAATGGCACCAATGGCACCAATGGCACCAATGGCACCAATGGCACCAATGGCACCACAGCAACGACTCTCCGCGATGCACCGATAAACAAAAGCGCCCCACAGCCACCTTCGTTCGAACCAACGCCCATGTCCACGACCGCATCCAAACCCCAACCCACCGCACGAAGCGCCTATCCGCATTTCCTCACCATCACCACGCGCTGGATGGACAACGACGTCTACGGTCACGTGAACAACGTCGTCTACTACAGCTACTTCGATACGGTGGTGAACGAGTATCTGATCCGCGCGGGCGTGCTCGACTTCGAGCGCGGCGCGACTATCGGACTCGTGGTCGAAACGCATTGCAACTACTTCGCGCCGCTGGTGTTCCCGGAGCGCGTCGACGCAGGCTTGCGGGTGACGCGGCTCGGTACGTCGAGCGTGCGCTATGAAGTCGGACTGTTCCGCGAAGGCAGCGACGAAGCCGCCGCCCACGGCCACTTCGTGCATGTGTACGTGGATCGCGTGACGCGCCGTCCGGTGAATCTGCCCGACGCACTGCGCGCGGCGCTCGAGCCGATCGGCGTTGCCATCGGCACCGCGGACTAGGCGTGCAGTCGTTCGTCATCAATCTGCTGAACGGGATCAGCTTCGGCCTGCTGCTCTTCATGCTGTCGGCGGGCTTGACGCTGATCTTCAGCATGCTCGGCGTGCTCAACTTCGCGCACGCGAGCTTCTACATGCTGGGCGCTTACGTCGGCTATTCGGTGGCGGCGCGCTTCGGTTTCTGGGCCGCGCTCGTGATCGCGCCGCTCGTCGTCGGCCTGATCGGCGCGGCGCTCGAGCGCTGGCTGTTGCGTCGCGTGCGAAGTCACGGACATCTCGCCGAGTTGCTGCTGACCTTCGGCGCGGCCTACGTGCTCGGCGAACTCGTCAAGCTCGGCTGGGGCTTGAGCCCGCTCGGCGCGAGCGTGCCGGCTGTACTCGACGGTCCGCTTTTCACGCTTTACGGCGCGACCTTCGCGCGCTATCGCGCGTTCATGATGGCGCTCTCGCTCGTCATGCTCGCGGCGCTGTACGCGGTGCTGCGCGTGTCGAAGGCGGGGCTCGTGGTGCGCGCCGCGCTCACGCACGCGAGCGCCGTCGAAGCGCTCGGCCACAACGTGCCGCGCGTCTTTACCGGCGTGTTCGCGGCGGGCACGGCGTTGGCCGCGTTGGCCGGCGTGATCGGCGCGCCGCTTTCCGTCATCGAACCGTCGATGGCAGAATCGCTCGGCTCGATCGTGTTCGTCGTCGTGGTGATCGGCGGGCTCGGGTCGCTCGGCGGTGCGCTCGCGGCGTCGCTGCTGATCGGCTGCATTCAGACGCTCGCGGTCGCGAGCGACGTTTCGCTCGGCGACGTGCTCGCCGTTTTCGACGCCTCGCTGCCGCGCGAATGGGACGCGCTGACGCTCGCGCAGCTTGCGCCGCTGATCCCGTATCTGCTGCTCGTCGCGATGCTGGCGTTGCGCCCGCGCGGACTCTTCGGACGGCGCGACGATCATGCGTAAGCTCTCCAGGTCAGCAACTGCGGTCGCGTCGACGACAACGCCCGCCGAGCCCGATGCCCCGCATCAACGCGCGTTATGGCGCAGTCTATTACCGTGGCTCGCACTAATCCTGCTGCTTCTTGTGCCGCCGCTGTTGTCGCCGCAAAGCTGGCTGCTCGCCTATCTCGCGCAGACCGCGACGATGATCGTCTTCGCGCTTTCCTACAATCTGCTGCTCGGCGAAATGGGATTGCTGTCGTTCGGACATGCGGCGTATTCCGGCCTCGGCGCGCTGATCGCCGCGCATCTGTTCAATCGCGCTGGCGTGCCGCTCGTGCTGCTGCCGCTGATCGGCGGGGCAGGGGCCGCGGTATGCGGCGCGCTGCTCGGCTTCATCTCGACGCGGCGCGCCGGCACCGCATTCGCGATGATCACGCTCGGCATCGGCGAACTGGTGGCGGCGGCCGCGTGGACCTTGCCCGACTGGTTCGGCGGCGAGGCGGGCGTCGCGATCGATCGCGCGAGCGGTCCGCCGCTCGGCGCCTTCCCATTCGGCGCGGCTCGCGAGGCGTATGCGCTGATCGCGCTGTGGTGCCTGCTCGCGAGCGCGGCGATGTTCGCGCTGTCGCGCACGCCGTTCATGCGGCTTGCCAACGCGGTACGCGACAACCCGGCGCGGGCCGCGGCCATCGGCTGCTATCCGCGACGGATTCGCCACGGCGTCGTCGTGATTTCGGCATTTTTTGCGGGCGTCGCGGGCACGCTGGCGCTCATCAATGTCGAGCTGGTGTCGACGGAAAGCGTCGGCATGGTGCGCTCGGGCTCGGTGCTGATTGCAACGGTGATCGGCGGAACGGGCGTCTTTTTCGGGCCGGTCGTGGGCGCGGTCGTGCTGACGTTTTTCAGCGTGGCGGTGGCGAGTGTCACGCGGGCCTGGCTCTTTTATCTGGGGCTGTTCTTCATCGTGATCGTGGTCGCTGCACCGGATGGGATCGCCGGCTTCGCGCAGCGGCACCTGGCGCGGCTAACGCGCTTGGGCTGGCGCTCGTGCCGGGCTGCTTGCATGGTCGCCTATCTGGCAGGCACAGCGGCGCTCCTGCTATGGAGCGCCGCCATCGTGCTCGCGGTGCAGTGGGCCTACGCGGCGCAATTCGGCGCGGACGAAGGCGCCGCGTTGCGCGTCGGCACAGCGTCTTCGCTGATCACGTTTGGCGTGTCGTCACCGTGGCGGCTCGCCGTAGCAATTGTTGCGTTGACAGCCTGCGGAACGCTGGCGGCGCTCGCCGCGAGCCGCGCGCAAACCCGCCTTACCGCGCATGCCCGCGCGCTGCACAACGCCGGAGACACACGATGATCCCGGCACTCGCGCTCTATGGCGTCACAAAACGCTTCGGCTCCACGCAGATTCTGCGCGGCGTGAATCTCGCGATCGAACCAGGCGAGCGTCACGCGTTGATCGGCCCGAATGGCGCGGGCAAGTCCACGCTCTTCAATGTGATTGCGGGTGGCGCGCGTCCCAACGCGGGACGCATCGACCTGTTCGGCGCGGAGATCACGCGGCTCGCGCCGGCGGCGATCGCGCGGCGCGGACTCGCGCGCAGTTTTCAGAGTACGAGTGTGTTCGCGCGCCTGACCGTATTCGACAACCTCCGTTGCGCCGCGCTGCTCGCCGAGCGCGACCGCTTGCGCTGGTGGCAGCGTTTCGCGGGTTCATCCACGGTCGATGCGCGCGCCTCGCAGGTGCTGCACGCGGTCGGCCTCGGCGCACGCGCGCATGTGCAGGCCGCGACGCTCAGTTATGCCGAGCAGCGCGCGCTCGATCTCGGCATTGCGCTCGCGGGCGGCGCGCATACCTTGCTGCTCGACGAGCCGACGGCCGGCATGAATCGCGCGGAGGCGGCGCGCGCGATCGAACTGATTCGCGAGACCACCGCGGGCCGCACGCTGCTGATGGTCGAGCACGACATGGACGCGGTGTTCGCCATCGCCGATCGCATTTCAGTGCTTGTACAAGGGCGCATTATCGCGACCGGCACGCCCGCGGCGATTCGCGCGGATGCCGCGGTGCGCGCCGCGTATCTCGGCGAAGGTTTCGACGCATGACGCCCTTGCTCGACATTCGCGGACTCAACGCATGGTACGGTCCGAGCCAGGCATTGCATGGCGTGAACCTGCGGATCGGTGCGGGCGAAGTGCTCGCGCTCGTCGGCCGCAACGGCTCGGGACGCTCGACGCTCGCGCGGGCGCTCATGGGCCTCGTGCAGTGCGACGGCGAATTGCGCTTTAGAGACCGCTCGCTTGCCGGGCTGCGTACGTTTGAAATCGCGCGGCTCGGCATCGGCTATGTGCCGGAGCATCGCGACGTGTTTCCGACGTTGAGCGTCGGCGAAAATCTCGAACTGGGGGTTGGGCCGGGCAATAGTGGAAATATTGAACGCAATCGCGGACGCGCGCCGCGCTTTACCATCGACGATGCGTATGCGCTTTTCCCCGTTTTGCGCGAGCGCAGGCGCACGCGTGCGGGCGCGCTGTCGGGCGGCGAGCAGCAGATGCTGACGCTCGCGCGTGCGCTGCTCGGCGATCCCGATCTGCTCATAATCGACGAACCCGGCGAGGGTCTTGCGAGCCTCGTCATGCAGCAGGTCGCGCAATGTCTGCGCGTGCTGCGCGAGCGCGGCATGGCGATGCTGCTGATCGAACAGAGGCTCGTGATCGCGCGGGACATTGCGAGCCGCGTCGCGGTGATGGGTCACGGCGAAATCGTGTTCGATGGCGAACTCGATGCTTTCGTGCAGCGCACCGACGTGATGCGCGAGTGGCTCGGTGTCGGTTGAAAGGCGCGCCGTGCCGCGTTGAAAAAAACCGCGGTGCGATTAGCGTTTGAATTTGCATCGTCGATAGTCCGCTCAGGTCCGGCGCGCAAGGCATTTCGCTGACCGATCGCGGCGATTCAAACGCTTGATCGTTTGGTGAGCGTCCTCCAGAAATCTTGTCGGCAGCGCGCGGACAAATAAAGACAATTATTGAAGACCGCGCGGCGTCGGCGCGCGCAATTTGCGCGTCGAAATGCGTCGAGATGCGTCGCGGCTTCAGGAGGAGACATCATGAAAAACATACGCACGGCCCGCGAGCATGGATGGCGCGCGCCGCTTGTCGCAAGTTTCGCGCTGCTCGCCGCGGCGCTTTCCATGTCCGCGTGCGCCGACGCGAATTCGACAACCGCAAACACTGCGCCTTCCGCGGACATGCAAAACGCAAGCGCAAGCCCAACCGCAAGCCCAACCGCAAGCGCAACCGCAAGCGCAACCGCAACCGCAACCGCAACCGCAACCGCAAGCGCAACCGCAAGCGCGCCGCACGCGCAGCCCGCTTCATCCCCACGTCCCGCGATCGAAGCCGCCAAGGCCCGACAACTCGCGTTAGAGCAAAGCATCGCGGCGCGCGTGCCCACGGCGAGCGGCATGAGCATCAAGCGCAGCCGCGCGCTCACGCTGCGCGACTCGGGCATCGACGGCTCGCTGATGTTCGCGCGCGATGTCGACTTTCGCGTGACCGGCGACATCGGCTTCATGATTCACGACATGGCGGCGACGCTCGTGCCGACGCACGCGGGCGAGCCCATCGTTTTCGACGATCCGACGAGCGTGACGATCGACGTTCATCGCGGCGAAGTCACGCTCGACAGCGCAAAGCTCACGGCGATCTTCGACCGTTATCTGTTCCAGTACCAAGGCTCGCCGCTGCGCAATATGCGCGTGGTGCCGCAAGACGGCGGCAGCTTGCGCATAACCGGCGAGATGCATCGCGATACGTGGGTGCCGATCGTGCTGTCCGGATCGCTTGCGATGCGCGGCGCGGACGAACTCGTGTTCCATGCCGATCACGTCGAAGTCGCGGGCGTGGCCGCCGACCGGTTGATGCAGGCCGCGCACGTGAAGATGGCCGATCTGCTGAAAGTCGATACGCCGATTGCGCGGCTCGACGGCGACGACGTCGTGATGCAGGTCGCAAAGCTCACGCCGCCGCCCGCGCTGCGCATGCGCATCACGCGCATCGACACGAGCGCGGCGGGCGTGCGCTTCACGCTGGACGACGGCACGCTGCCCAACATCGACTGGCCCGCGAACATGCCCGCGCGCGGCATGCTGGTGCAAGGCGGCGACGTGAAGTTCATGCGCTCGATGCCGATGAATATCGACATGGCGCTGACGCCCATCGATAGAAGCGCGCCGTTCGTGCTCGATCTGTACCACTATCGCGAGCAGATGGCCGCCGGCTATTTCACTTTCGGCGAAGCCGGCGCGCTCGACGTGCATCTGCCTTCATACGCGACGCTCGCGAGCGCGGCAAAAGAGCCGCCGCTGCGGATCGGCATCGGCATCGGCAGCGCGAGTGCGCGCTTTAACGACAGCCTGATTCGCGCGCAGCAGGCGTCGCTGGCGCAGGCGCGGCTCGTGTGGCAACGTGCGCCGCAGAGTGTGCAACACGCGTCGGCCGCGCATGCGATGCCTGTCAGTCTGCGTACGGGGTTGTCTCGCGGCAGCCAGGACGCTGCAACGCTCACACCCAACGACGAACGTCGTTCGACAGGTCCCACCCCGCTGATCCACGTCGAAAACGTCGACTTCTACGTGGCCGGGCGCATCGGCTTTCACGTGCGTTCGCTCGACGCGCAGATGGTCCCGAAGACGCCTGGCCAACCGGTCGATCTCGACAATCCGGACCAGTACGACATACGCATCATCGGCGGCGAAGTAGTCGAACCCTGGCCGGCGATGGCCGCGCTCTTCAACGATTATCTGCTCGATTACGAGCCGCGCTCGCTTAACGACCTGCAACTGAAACCGGTCGACGGCAAGCTGCAAGTCACGGGCGGCATCAAGTTGTGGAATCACTTTCCGGGCGTATGGCTGCCGACGACGATGAGCGGCACAATCGTCGCGCGAGACGAGCGGCATCTCGTGTACGAGCCGGCGTCGGTGAAGGTGCTTGGCGTGCCGCAGGCGGGACTGCTGCGCGCGCTCGACATTCCGCTTGCGTCGTTGACGCCGTTCACGCGCAAGGGCGTCGCGCTCGAAGGCAACCAGCTCGTGTTCGATCAGTACACCGTGTTTCCACCGCCGGTCTTGCAAGGGCGTCTTGCAAGCGCCACGGTCACGGACGAGGGCCTCGTGCTGAAGTTCAAGCGCGAAGCCGGCATTGCTGTCGCGCGGCCGCCCGCCAACGCTACGAAGAGCTACGTATGGATCGAATCGGGCGACGTGAAGATGTTCAACTCGCTCGTCACGAACGCGCGAACTTTCATCAGCGACAGCTCGAACCCCGGCGTGATGAAGTTCGATTTATACGGCTATCGCAGGGACGTTTCGAAGGGCACGGTAAAAATGAGCACGGACGGCGCGCTCGGCGTGGATCTCGCCGCGCGAGGCAAATAAGAGCGCGCCTGCCTCGCGCGAAGCCAGCCGCACGACTCAATCTTCCTTGTTGACGATCCACTCGTGCGCCGGGTCGTTACGGAAATGCCACGTCCGCTGCGCGCCCGCCATCACGTTCAGATAGTACGAGTCATAGCCATACGGCACGACGACCGGATGATAGCCGCGCGGCACCATCACGACGTCGTGATTCTCGACCGCCATCGATTCGTCGATGTCGCGCATATCGGTGTACACGCGCTGAAACGCAAAACCCTGCGGCGGATTCAGCCGATGGTAGTACGTCTCCTCGAGCGAACTTTCGTGCGGCACGTTGTCGGTGTCGTGCTTGTGCGGCGGATAGCTCGACGCGTGGCCGCCCGGCGTTCTGACCTCGACCACCAGCAGCGACTCGGCGGGTTCGGTCTGCGGAAGAATATCGCAGACGTAACGCGTATTCAGGCTTTTGCCGCGCGTGGAGCGTTTCATCGAAGACGGCTCGATCAGGCGCGCGGGCAACTCGCCTTTTGCAGGCGCGCTCGCCACGCCGATCTCCGCATCGCGGCATGCGCGCACCGCGGCGCGCACGCCTGGCGGCAAATACACCGCATAGGGCGCGGCATCTTCGAACACGCTGTCGCGCGAACCGAGCGAACTCCACTTTGCGTGCTGCGTTTCGATGTCGACCGCGCCCGTGAGCACGACGATGCACACTTCGCGCGACGGCTCGAACACATGCACGACTTCACTCGTGCCGAGACGATAAGCGGCGAAGCCGACATAGCGCCAGCACGCCGACTGAGGTGTCACTCGCGCGATTGTCTGGCCTTCGCGCTCGGCCTTCACTAACAGACTCATGCTGCCTCCTGCGTGTCGAGCGGCGCATCGACCAATGCACGCAATGTATTGAAGCCTTTTTGCGCGTACTCGAACGACGGCGCGACGACCGGGTCCTGTTCTGCTTCGACCACCAGCCAGCCGCAATAGCCGTGCCGCTTCAGACGCGCGATGATCGACGGAAAATCGACGGCGCCGTCGCCGGGCACCGTGAACGCGCCCGCGATCACCGCATCGAGAAAACTCCAGTTGCGATTGCGCGCGAGCTTCATCACGGCGGGGCGCACATCCTTGCAGTGCACATGGCAAACGCGGCCGATGTGCTTGTCGAGCACGGCGAGCGGATCGCCGCCTGCAAACGTGATGTGTCCCGCGTCGAACAGCAGGCCGACTGCGTCGCTCGTGCGCGACATCAACTGGTCGACGTCGGCGGGCGTTTCGACGTACGCGCCCATGTGATGATGGTAAGCAAGCCGCACGCCGCGGCTTAGCGTATAGCGTGCGAATTCATCGACGCGCGCGGCATACGCGGCCCATTGCGCGTCGCCGAAAAAACGCGGCCTCTGATACAGCGGCTTCGGCGCGCCCTGAATCGAATCGGCCACTTCGCCATACACCATGACGGTCGCGCCATTTTGCGCAAGCAAGTCGAGATGCGGGCCGACCGCCGCGATTTCCTCTTCGACGCTGCCGCGCGCGAGACGCCCCGAATACCATCCCGACACGAGCGCAAGATCGTATTGCGCGAGCAGCGTCTTCAATGCCTGCGGTTCGCGCGGGAATTTGTTGCCGAGTTCGAAGCCCTGATAGCCGATCTGCCGGCCTTCGGTCAGCGCGACCTCGAGCGGCGTTTCGCCGCCGAGCGAGGGCAGGTCGTCGTTCATCCACGACAACGGATTGATGCCGATGCGTACGTTGAAAGCTGTCATGCGAGCGATCCTCGATCGTTGACGTCGTTGTCCTTTTCGTTGCTGTCCTCTGCAACGCCGGATGGTTTTCCGCGTGCCGCAATCTGGGCATCGTAATTCGCTCGCGCGTCGCGCACGCTTGCCCGCGACGATACTTCGGGCACCGCGACTTCCCACCACCAGCCGCCGTCGGTCGTCGTGCGGGCCGGGTCGGTGTCGATGCTAATGACGTATGTGCGATCCGCGGCGCGCGCACGTTGCAGCGCGGCTTCGAGTTCCGCGACGTTCGCCGCATGCTCGGCATGCGCGCCGAGCGCACGCGCATGCGCGGCGAAGTCGATGCGCGGCGCGCCAAGCGGCCCTTGCTTGCAATCGTCGAGCAGGTTGTTGAACGGCGCACCGCCGCATGCCTGCTGCAGTCGATTGATGCAGCCGTAGCCGCGATTGTCGAGCACCACGACAATCAGTTTCGCGCCGAGCATCACGGAAGTCGCGATCTCGCTGTTCATCATCAGATAGCTGCCGTCGCCGACCATCACGATCACTTCGCGCTCGGGACGCGCGAGCTTCGCACCGAGCCCGCCGGCGATCTCATAGCCCATGCACGAGTAGCCGTATTCGACGTGATACGCGCCCGGCGTCGCCGCGCGCCACAGCTTGTGCAATTCGGCGGGCAAGGTGCCCGCCGCGCATACGACGATGTCGTTGGCCGGCGAGTTCGCGCTCGAACGCTGCACGGCGCCGATCACATCGCCCTCGTAAGGCAGCACGGCGTCGCGCTGCGGCGCGTGCGTGAGCGTATGTACGGTGTCGCGCCAGCTTGCCGCGAGTTGCTGCGCGCGAGCGGTCCACGCGCGGTCCGCATGCCAGTCTTGCAGGCGCGAGCCAGGTCCATGGAGCGCATCGAGTGCATCGAGTGCGAGACGCGCGTCCGCTTCCACCACTTGCGCGCGATGCTTGAGGCCGTCGAATGCATTCGCATTGATGCCGATCACGTCCGCCTGCGTGAAGAGCGTGTTCGAGCCGGTCGTGAAGTCCTGCAAACGCGTGCCGAGCGCGAGCACACAGTCGGCGTCGCGCGCGAGTGCGTTCGCGGCAGGCGAGCCGGTCACGCCGAGCGCGCCAACGTTCAATGGATCGTCCCATGCGAGCGAACCCTTACCCGCCTGCGTCTCCGCGACCGGAATGCCGTGCGCGGCGGCGAAGCGTTGCAGCGCGTCAGTCGCGCGGCCGTACAGCACGCCGCCGCCCGCGACGATCAGCGGCCTCTGCGCGCGCCGCAAGCGCTCGATTGCCCGCTCGATTTCATCGACGCGCGGCGCCGGCGCATAAAACGTCACGACGCGCGGCGCGAAGAAATCGGCGGGGAAGTCCCACGCCTGCGCCTGAACGTCTTGCGGCAACGCGAGCGTGACGGGCCCGCAGGACGCGGCGTCGGTGAGCACGCGCAGCGCGCGCGGCAACGCACTCAACAATTGCGCCGGATGCACGATGCGATCGAAGTAACGCGACACGGGTTTGAACGCATCGTTGGCGGACACGCCACCGTCGTGGAAGTCTTCGACCTGCTGCAAAACCGGGTCCGGCGCGCGCGACACGAAAATGTCGCCCGGCAACAGCAGCACCGGCAAACGGTTCACATGCGCGAGCGCCGCGGCAGTGAGCAGATTCGTCGCGCCCGGTCCGATCGAAGTCGTGACCGCCATCATACGGCGGCGGAAATGCGCCTTCGCGTACGCAATCGCGCTATGCGCCATCGCCTGTTCGTTATGCGCGCGCAGCGTGGGCAATTCGTCGCGATGCTGATACAACGCCTCGCCCATGCCCGCGACGTTGCCGTGACCGAAGATCGCGAACACGCCGCCAAAGAGCGGCTCGGTGCCGAGACCGTCTTCGGTCGCGACGCGTTGCGCGGCGAGATAACGCACGAGCGCTTGCGCGGTGGTCAGGCGAATCGTGCCTTCCCGAACCGCGCCGCTTGCGGATGCCGCGTGGCCGTGCTCATGTTCCTGCTCGCGTTTGTGATCCATCATGCGCTGATTCATGCGGCCTGCTCCTGATGAACATGCGTCTTCGCGTCGGGTTCGCCGGCCACGGATTCACGCGCCGCGCGCCACGATGCGATCAGCGTTTCGAAGATGCGGCGCACGCGCGCGATCAGTTCGTCGTCGCCGATTTCACCGGCAAGCCACGCATGGCTCGGCTCGTGAAAGATCGTGCGGCCCACCGTGAAGCCGCGGCATGTCGACGAGCGCGCCGCCGCGCGAAAGCCATCGTTCAACTGCTCGACACCCGCCGACAAACCGAGCAGCACGACACCGCGGCAATACGGATCGCGCTCGGCGATTAACGCATCGACGTTGCGCCACTGCGCGGCGTCCATCGGTTCGAGCTTCCACCACTCGGGATAGATGCCGATGTTGTAAAGCCGCTTTAACGCGCGGTACACCACGTTCGGTCCTTGCGGCAAGTTCGGGTGCTTCGGCGGAATCACTTCGAGCAGCAACTCGTGGCCGCTTGCCTGCGTTGCATCGTAGAGCGCGCGCAATTGCGCTTCCTGTTCGAGACGCTGTTCGATCGGCTCGTCGGGATGGAATTGCACGAGGCACTTCGCGACGTGCTCTTGCGGCCACGTGACGAGCGTCGTGCCCACGGAGCGTCCATGATCGAAGACGAGCGGCACCGAGCCCGGCAATTCGACGGGGCGGCCGATCCACCAGCCGCGGCCGGTCGCCGCATTCAGCGCATCCTGTCCATAACGATCGTCGATCAGCACGCCGATGCGGCCTTGCAAACCCAACGCGCTTTCGGTCTGCGAGACCGCCTCGGCGAACAGGCCCTTGAGCCTCGCGATACGCGCGTCGCTCGCGCCGGTCTGCTGCGCGAGTTCGAAGAACTGGTTGCGATGATCGAATGCAAAGCCGAGTACTTCGTTCCATTGCTTGCGCGCGGGCGTCACGCGATGCAGGCGCGCGAGCGTCGCGTCGCGGTCCGGGCGGCGCATGCGTTCGGGGTCGGCTTTGGCCTCGCGCAGGAAGTAGTCGAGTTCGGCGGGCGTCGGCATGGCCGGTGCGCAAGCGTGGCGCGAGACCACCAGGGCGCCGCTCGCGTTCGCGGCGCGCGCGCATGCTTCGAGCGGTTGATCGCGCAACCATCCTGAGAGAAAGCCGGAGGCGAACGCGTCGCCCGCGCCGAGCACGTTCAGCACTTCCACTTCCACGCCGCCGTGAACCGGCACGTCGTCGAGCGAGGCGGGCACTTTGCCGTCGATAATCTGGCAGCCCAGCGGCCCGCGCTTGAGCACGAGCGTGGCGGGCGTTACCGCGCGCACCATCGCGAGTGCGTCGACGAGTTCGCTCTTGCCGCCTGCGATGCGAAACTCTTCTTCGGTGCCGATCACGAGATCGAACAACGGCAGAATGCGCTGCAAATGCTCGGTGACGCCTTCGCTCGCGACAAAGCGCGTTTCGCCGTCCGCCTTGCCCGTCAGACCCCACAACACCGGACGATAGTCGATGTCGAGCACGGTGCGCACCTGGTTGCGCCGCGCGTAGTCAAGCGCGCGGCGGCTCGTGCGGTTCACCTGCTCGGTGGAAAAGTGCGTGCCGGTAATCAGCAGCGCTTTCGACGACGCGATAAACGCTTCATCGAAATCCGCTTCGTCAACGGCCATGTCCGCGCAATTCTCGCGATAGAAAATCAGCGGGAACGTATCGCGGTCTTTCAGGCCGAGCAGCACGAGCGCGGTCAGGCGTTCCTGATCGACGCGCACGTGGCTCACGTCGCAGCCTTCCTTCGTCAACGTCTCGGTGAGAAAGCGGCCCATGTGATCGTTGCCGACGCGCGCGAGCATCGCCGCGGAAAGTCCGAGCCGCGCGCAGCCGAACGCAATATTCGCCGACGATCCGCCGAGATACTTCGCGAAGCTCGACACGTCCTCGAGGCGCGCGCCGACCTGCTGCGCGTAGAGATCGACGGCGAGGCGGCCAAGGCACACGATGTCGCGGCTGCGCTCCGGCGCGAAGCGGCTGCCGGCGTTCGCGCCGGACATGCCCGCGGTTTCGCCCGAGGTCTGTGCCGGTGTGCCGCCGAATGTACTGGAATGAGCCATGAATGTCCCTGAATGACGGAGCGCGGCAAGCGGTTTCATCGCTGCGCCTGCCGCGCGAATGAATCAGATCGTTGCGCCTTCGAGTTCGCCGATCATCTTCTGCATCTCGGCGCCGCCCGCCATCATGTCGAGCACTTCGTCCTTGCTGATGGTTTCCTTCGTGAAGGTGCCGAGCGATTTGCCGCGATTGAGCAGCGTGAACGAGTCGCCGATCGGATACGCGTGATGGACGTTGTGCGTGATGAAGATCACCGAGATGCCTTTCGCGCGCGCCTTGTGAATCAGCTTCAGCACGTTGAAGCTCTGCTTCACGCCGAGCGCGGCGGTGGGCTCGTCGAGAATCAGCACGCGTGCGCCGAAGTGAATCGCGCGCGCAATCGCCAGACACTGTTTCTCGCCGCCCGACATCGTGCCGATCGGCTGATGCGGATCGCGCACGTTGATGCCCATTTCCGCGAGCTTGTCGCGCGCGGTGGTCGCGCTGGTTTCGAGGTCCATCACGTTCAGGAAGCCGAACAGTTTCTTTTGCGGCTCGCGTCCCATGAAAAAATTGCGCGCAACGGAAAGCAGCGGTACGAGCGCGAGATCCTGATAGACGGTGGCGATGCCCAGATCGAGCGCGTCTTTCGGCGACTCGAACAAAACCGGCTTGCCGTCGACCAGATACTGGCCCGACGACGGCTGATGCACGCCGGCCAGCGTCTTGATGAGCGTGGACTTGCCTGCGCCGTTGTCGCCGAGCAGGCAGTGCACTTCGCCGCGCTTCAGGCGCAACGTGACGCCGCTTAGCGCGATCACCTTGCCGAAGTACTTGTTGACGTTTTCGAGCGCGAGGATCACGTCGTCTTGCGGCGCGGCGGCGGTTGCCAGCGGCGCTTCGTGGGTCACAGGGTTCGTATCCGACATGTTCGTCTCCTCGTTACGATTGCGACACGCGACGGCGCACGTAGTGATTGAACAGCACCGCGATCAGCAGCATCACGCCGAGAAACACGCGGAACCAGTCGGAACTCACGTTCGTATAGGTGATGCCGATCTGCACGACGCCGAAGATCAACGCGCCGAAGCAGGCGCCGACCACGGACCCATAGCCGCCCGTCAGCAAGGTTCCGCCGATCACCGCCGCGATGATCGCTTCGAATTCCTTCTGCAAGCCGCGATCCGCCGCAGCCGAGCCGATGTCGCACACTTGCAATACCGCGAACAGGCACGAGCAGAATGCGGTCAGCACGAACAGCAGAATCTTCACGCGGCGCACCGGAATACCCACGTTCTTGGCTGCGTTCGCATCGCCGCCGACGGCGAGAATCCAGTTGCCGGCGCGCGTCTTTGCCAGAACGAATGCGCAGATTGCGGCGAGGCCGAACCACCACAGAATCACCTTCGGAATGCCAGGCACCAGCGCATGACCGTTATCGAGCAGCGTGCCGATGCCGTGATGCGCGAGCATCGTGAAGAGGCCGTTGAGCGCGACGCCATGAAAGAGCGTGTTGGCGAGCCAGTCCTGCTGCGCAAGGTCGCCGACGCCCGAGACGATGGTGCGGTCGGCGAACATGATCGATAGCGCGAGCGTGAGGCCGCGCAGAATGAACAGGAAGGCCAGCGTGACGATGAACGACGGCAGCCGCGTGCGCATCACGAGATAGCCGTTGAGCGCGCCGAGCAGCATCGAGCCGGCGAATGCAAAGAGGATCGAGAGCGAAATCGGCCAGTGAAAGTACACGCTCGGAATCGCGACCATCATGCCGGCGAAGCCGATCATCGAGCCGATGGAGAGATCGAACTCGCCCGCGATCATCAAGAGACATGCGCCGACCGCGAGGATGCCGAGATACGCGGACACCTGCGACCAGTTCATCACGCCGTCGAGATTGAACATGCCGGAGCCGCCGGCCGTCAGCGCGAAAACGAGAAACACGAGTACCGCGCCGGAAATCGCGGCAAATTCAGGGCGGTTCAGCAGATGACCGAACCACGATTCCTTGCGCACGCGCTCGTCGCGTCCGTCGCGCGCTTCGGCGTCCGGGCGCGGCGCGGCGTTATGCGAAGCGGCGCTGTTTGGATCGACGTGCGGTGGGAAGTGTTTGCCGGCTACACCCATGATGTCTCCTTGGAGCCGGCTGTGCGTTAGGGCAGGCGGGAATGCGTTGCGAGAACGACAGCCGGTGAAATGCGCGCTGGCGGCGAGGCTGCCGGGCGGGAGCGATGCCCGCCGCGCGCGTGACTAGCTAGAAGAAAGAATCAGCGATACTGCCCTGCGTACTTGATGACCTTGTCGAGGTTTTCCTTCGTGATGAAGCCCGGGCCCGAACGAATGTTCTTCGGTCCATACGACGGCGCGAGACCGTACGTCGCGAGCCGCGCCTTGAACTTCGGATTCGCTTCGAGAATCTGGCGGATCTTCGCGGGGTCGGTGGTGTGCTCTTTCTTCACGATGGCGAGCACGGCGACCGGAATATAGCCCTGCAAATACGGCTGCTGATCGATCGCGAACTGGATCGTGCCGTTCTGGATGGCCTTCGCGATGTCGTCGGAGAAGTCGAACGTGCAGAAATAGATCTTGCCGTTCAGGCCCATTTGCTGGACCGCTTTCAGCGTGGCCGACGCGGGCGTCGGTCCGAGCGTGAGAATCGCGCCGGTGTTCGGATGGTTGCGCAAATAGGCGCTGACCTTCGACTGGATCTCGGTCGGGTCCTGGCCGGAATCGATGGTGGACGATTTATAGTCGACGCCGATCGCATCCGCGAAACCACGGCAACGGTCGAACGAAACGGTGTTGGTCGCGAGGTGATTCACGCACACGAACGACTTCACGCCGGCCGCTTTCGCCTTCTCGCCCGCCGCCTTGCCGGCGACGTATTCGGGCTGGCCGACGTGCATGATCGCGCCCAGTTGTGCGCTCTGTTCCTCGGTGCCGGAATTGATCGTGACGAGCGGAATCTTCTTCGCGGTCACCTTGCTGATGGAGCTCTTGAGCACATCGTAATCGGCGATCGTGACGATCACGCCGTCGTAGTTGCGCGCGGCGGCCTGCTCGACGAGGCGCGCCATATCGGCGATGTCGCCGTTCGGCGGATTGCGATAGTCGGTCTCGACGTTGAAGTCCTCGTCGGCCTGCTTGATCGCGTTCTTGATCGTGTTCCACCAGGAATCGGAGTCCGGCGCGTGGCTGATCAGCACGAAATGAGCGTCAGCCGCGCGGGCGGCCGAGGCCGCGCCGAATCCCGTCGCCAACGTCAATGCCGTCACCAGAATCCTGAGCGTAGCCTTGCCCTTGCAAAGTCTCATGTCTCCACCTTTCTCGGTCTGTCGTTATTGAGGGAGCGACGCAGCTGCGCCGAAGCGCCATCGCTCACGACCAAGATTAGGTCATCTTCGAGGGTGGTGCAACAGAAATTTCATCGTGAATAAAAATGGAAAATACGTTCCATTTATGCGATGCGCTGCCTATAATCGGCAACGTCAAACACGTCGTGCGGCGCGTGTCGAAAGCGTCTGCCGCACTGCGACAAAGCACCGAAGAGAGACTCATGGCGGACGAGAGCACCGAGGAATTGCCGAGCGTCGAAGAATTGATGCAGCGCATCGCGGAAAACTACGAAGCGTTGCCGCGTCAGTTGAAGAACGTCGCAACGTATATCGAGCAGCATCGTTCGAGCGTGATGGTCGATCGCACGAGTGATATTGCCGCAAGCTGCGGCGTGCATCCGTCGGCGGTGGTGCGTTTTGCGCAGCGCTTCGGCTTCTCAGGTTTCTCCGATTTGCAGGCGGTGTTTCGCCAGGCGTACACAGGGCAGGGCGCGTCGTCGCCGAGTTATCAGCAGCGCATTCGCAAGCTGATTGACGACAAGCCTGGCGCGCTGTCGGGCGGCGCGGTGGCGCGCGAATTCATCGCGGCGTCGCGCGGCGGCCTGGAAGAACTCGAAGCGGGGCTCGACGACAAACAGTTCGACGCCGCCGTGAAAATGCTGCAGCAGGCGGACAACATCTATGTGATCGGCGTGCGGCGCTCGTTTCCGGTCGCGAGCTACATCGTCTATGCGTTGCAGCACACGCCCAAGCGCGTGCATCTGGTGTCCGGTTTCGGCGGCATGTATCGCGAGCAGATTCGCAGCGTGAAGAAGGGCGACGTGGTGATCGCGATCAGCTTCGCGCCGTATGCGAAGGAAACGCAGTATTGCCTGCGCGTCGCGCATCATCATCAGGCGAAGACGCTGGTTATTACGGATAGCCAACTATCTCCGCTCGCCCGTTACGCGAGCACTCAACTGTATGTGAAAGAGGGCAGCGCGTTTGCGTTCCGCTCGCTGACCAGCACGATCTGCCTGTGCCAGGCGCTTTTCATTGCGCTCGCGTACAAGCTCGAACTGAACGTGGAAGAATCCAAAGACACTGGAGGATACGATGACTGACGCAGCACAACCGATCGACGTCGCGGTGTTCGGCGCGGGCCGCATCGGCAAGATTCACGCAGCCAATCTCGCGCGGCAGCCTGGCGTGCGGCTCAAGTATGTGGTCGATGTGAATCGCGAAGCGGCCGCGGCGCTGGCTGCCGCGCATGGCGCGCAAGTGGCGGATATCGACGGCGCGATGGGCGACGCTTCGGTCGGCGCCACGGTGATCTGTTCGAGCACCGACACGCACGCCGATCTCATCATGAAGTCGGCCGCGCAGAAAAAGCACGTGTTCTGCGAGAAGCCCGTCGACCTCACGCTCGAACGCGCGCGGGCCTGCGCGGACGCGGTCGAACGCGCGGGCGTGGTCTGCATGATCGGCTTTCAGCGTCGCTTCGACCCGACGTTTTCCGCGCTGAAGGCGCGTCTCGACGCGGGCGAAATCGGCACGCCGGAAATGCTCATTGTGACGAGCCGCGATCCGGGGCCGCCGCCGGTCGAATACATCCGGCATTCGGGCGGCATCTTCAAGGACATGCTGATTCACGACTTCGATATCTTCCGCTGGATTCTGGATGACGAAGCCGACACGCTGCATGCAACCGGCAGTTGCCTCACCGATCCAGCGATTGCGAACGCGGGCGACATCGACTCGACCGCAGTGACGATCCGCACGAAGCGCGGCCGTCTGTGCCAGATCAACACCGCGCGCCGCGCCGCGTATGGTTACGACCAGCGCTTCGAAGTGCTCGGCAGCGGCGGCATGCTGCAAGCGGGCAATGTGCGGCCCACCGAAGTCACCGCTTATTCGAAGACCGAAGTATCGAGCGACGTGCCGGAGGCGTTTTTTCTCGAACGTTATCGCGCGGCGTACGCGCTGGAAATCGCGCATTTCTTCGAAGCCGTGACGCAAGGCAAGCCGGTGCGCACGACCGTCGCCGACGGCGTGAAGGCGCTCGAACTCGCCGAGGCCGCAACGCTTTCGTGGCGCGAAGGCCATGCGGTCAAACTCGGCGAGGCCGCGCGATGAATGCCGCGGCAGCGCATGACAAGCGCGTTCGTTTAGGTGTGGTCGGCCTTGGTCGGCTCGGCAAACGGCATGCGGAGAATCTCGCGTATCGCGTGCCGGGCGCCGAGCTGGTCGCCGCTTGCAGTCCGCTGGAAGAGGAGCGGGCATGGGCGCGCGACGCGTTGCCGTCGCCGCGTCTTTACGACGATTACGCGAAGCTGCTCGACGATAGCGAAGTGGATGCCGTGTGGCTCGTCACGCCGTCGTCGTTGCACGCGCAACAGATCGTCGACGCATTGCGCGCGGGCAAGCACGTGTTCTGCGAGAAGCCGTTGTCGCTCGATCTCGCCGAATGCGAGCGCGTGCTGGCCGAGGCCGCGCGCTTTCCGCATCTTCAGGCGACGATCGGCTTCATGCGGCGCTTCGATCCGAGCTACAAGGATGCATTCGACAAGATCGCGGCGGGCGCGATAGGCCGGCCGTTTCTGGTGCGCTCGCAGACCACGGACAAGAACGATACCGACGGTTTTTTCGTGCGCTTTGCGGCGACCTCGGGCGGCATTTTTTTGGACTGCACGGTGCACGATATCGACGTCGCGCGCTGGCTGCTCGGCAAGCCGCGCGCGACGCGCGTGTTCGCGGCGGGCGCGGTCGCGTTGCATGAAGGCCTGCGCGAATTCGGCGACGTCGACAACGGCGTCGCGATCTGCGAATTCGAGGGCGGCAAGCTCGCGATGTTCTACGCGTCGCGCACCCAGGCGCACGGCAACGACACGCATAGCGAAGTGATCGGCACGGCCGGCGCGCTCGCGGTCGGACGCAATCCGCGCGCGAATCGCGTGGAGATTTATGACGCGAGCGGCATTCGCAACGAATGCACGCCGAGCTTCTTCGACCGTTTCGAAGACGCGTTTTTGCACGAGGCGCGCGCGTTTGTCGCGGCGGTGCAGGGCGGGGCGGGCTCGGAGGCGCAAGCGGGCGCAACGCTTGCCGACGCGCTCGAGGCGACGCGCATCGGCAATGCGTTGCGGCAGTCGCTGCAGAGTGGGCAGGCGGTGACGCTTTAGCGCCGGGATTGCGGCGGCGGCACTCTCAACGCCGCCACCGGCAGCGCGGCGCAGGCTGCGGTAGAATTTGACCCTCTGTCTGGCGTCGCACAACGGCGTCTCGTCCCGAAGGTCATCGTCGATGCAAATTCAGATTCACAAGGAAGTCGATGCGCGCGGGCTGATGTGCCCGCTGCCCATCCTGCGCGCCAAAAAGGCGCTCGCCGATATGGAAAGCGGCCAGATTCTCAAGGTGCTCGCCACCGACCCCGGTTCGCAGCGCGATTTCGCCGCGTTCGCGAAGCAGACCGGCAATGAGATCGTCGAGAGTTCGTCGCACGACAAGGTTTTCACGTTTCTGATGAAGCGCCGCTGACGCAGGCGCTGAAACACGTTCGCTCGAACGCGTCCTCTCGAACGCGTCCTCTCAAACGCGTCCGCTGAAAACGCGCGCTGCAAACAAAAGGCGCTGTGCCCGCCAAAGCGGGGCACAGCGCCTTTTTCATTCGCGCGAAAGAATCAGCCTTCGAGCACCGGCGAACGCGTCCGCAGATATTCTTCGAAATCCGCGGCCACTTCCGGATGGCGCAGCGCGAATTCCACCGTCGCCTTCAGATAGCCGAGCTTGCTGCCGCAGTCGAAACGCGTGCCGTGATACTTGTACGCGAGCACCTGTTCGTCGGCGAGCAGCGACTGGATCGCGTCCGTCAACTGCAGTTCGCCGCCGGCACCGGGCTTGATCGAGCGGATGTGGTCGAAAATGCGCGGCTTCAGCACGTAACGGCCGACAACGCCGAGATTGGACGGCGCGACGTTCGGCTCCGGCTTCTCGACGATGCCCGACATCTTGATGATCGAGTCTTCCCACTCCTTGCCGTCGACGATGCCGTACGACTTCGTCTCTTGCGCCGGGATCTCTTCGACGCCGATCACCGAGCTGTGATAGTGGTCGAACACCTCGATCATTTGCGTCATGACGGGCGGCGTGCCGTACAGCAGGTCGTCCGCGAGAATCACGGCGAACGGGTTGTCGCCCACCAGCTTTTCGGCGCACAGCACCGCGTGGCCGAGGCCGAGCGCTTCCGGCTGACGCACGTAGAAACAGTCGACATGGCTCGGCTTGATGCTGCGCACGAGTTCGAGCAGCTTGTCCTTGCCGCGCGCCTCGAGCTCCGCCTCGATTTCGTACGACTTATCGAAGTGATCTTCGATCGCACGCTTGCTGCGGCCCGTGACGAAGATCATCTCCGTGATGCCGGCCGCCATGGCTTCTTCCACCGCGTACTGGATCAGCGGCTTGTCGACGATAGGCAGCATTTCCTTCGGGCTTGCCTTCGTGGCAGGGAGGAACCGGGTGCCAAGACCTGCTACCGGAAATACCGCCTTTGTAACTTTTAGCATGTGATTTACCCTGAGTCCTCTGGTTTAATCAGTCCGTGCCCGCCGCGCGGGGCGGGCGTGGAGCGCCGATCAGGCCGGCAAGCGCGCGAGCTGCGCTTTCAACTTGCCGACAGTCGCTTCGAATTCCGCCAGCCTTTTCTGCTCCTGCTCGACGACTGCGGGCGGCGCCTTGGCGACAAAACTTTCGTTCTGCAGTTTGGCATTGCACTTGACGATTTCCGTGCTCAACCGCGCAATCTCTTTCGACAGGCGCTCGCGCTCGACGGCCACATCGATCTCGACCTTCAGCACGAGCTTGTCACTTCCTACGATAGCAATTGGCGCGCCATCTGCCTGCGCGTCGAGCGTTGCTTCGTCGGCGATGATCTGCACTTCGGAAAGACGGGCCAATGCCTGGGCGTACGGAGCGAAACTGCGCAGACGCTCCGCGTTGCCGGTGACGAGCAACGGCACCTTCACCGCCGGCGACAGATTCATTTCGCCGCGCAGATTCCGGCACGCATCGATCATTGCCTTCAGGTCGGCGGCCCATTGCTCCGCTTCTTCGTCGATCTTCGACATCTCGGCAACGGGATACGGCTGCACCATGACGGACGCTTCGCCCTCGGCCTTGTCCGCGGGATAACGCCCGGCCAACGGCGCAACGTTTTGCCACAACGCCTCGGTGATGAACGGAATCACCGGATGCGCGAGGCGCAACACCGTCTCGAGCACGCGCAGCAGGGTGCGCCGCGTCGCGCGCTGCTGGTTCGGCTGACCCGTCTGGATCTGCACCTTCGCGAGTTCGAGATACCAATCACAGTATTCGTCCCATACGAACTTGTATAGGGCGTTGGCCACATTGTCGAAGCGATAGTCGGCAAAACCCTTGGCGACTTCCGCTTCCACGCGCTGCAAGAGCGACACGATCCAGCGATCCGCCGACGAGAAATTCAGATGCCCGTCCGGCCCGCATTCCCCGCATTGTGCGGGCTTGCCGAAGCCGCAGTCGTGGCCTTCGCAGTTCATCAGCACGAAGCGGGTGGCGTTCCACAGCTTGTTGCAGAAGTTGCGGTAGCCTTCGCAGCGCGCGAGGTCGAAGTTGACGTTGCGCCCGAGCGTGGCCATCGACGCCATCGTGAAGCGCAGCGCGTCGGTGCCGAACGCGGGAATGCCGTCGGGGAATTCCTTGCGGGTTTTCTTTTCGATCGACGCCGCCTGCTTCGGATTCATCAGGCCGGTGGTGCGCTTGGCGACGAGCGCGTCGAGCCCGATGCCGTCGACGATATCGATCGGATCGAGCGTATTGCCCTTGCTCTTCGACATTTTCTGGCCTTCGGCGTCGCGCACGAGGCCGTGCACGTAGACCGTGTCGAACGGCACCTTGCCCGTGAAGTGCGTGGTCATCATGACCATACGCGCGACCCAGAAGAAGATGATGTCGAAGCCCGTGACCAGCACCGACGACGGCAGGAAGTGCTTCAGTTCCTGCGTCTCGTTCGGCCAACCGAGCGACGAAAACGGCACGAGCGCAGACGAAAACCATGTATCCAGCACGTCTTCGTCACGCTTGAGCGGGCCGGTATAGCCGGCTTCGGCCGCTTTTTCGCGCGCGCCTTCTTCGGTCTTCGCGACGAAGATTTCGCCGTTTTCGCCGTACCAGGCCGGAATCTGATGACCCCACCAGAGCTGGCGCGAGATGCACCAGTCCTGGATGTTTTCGAGCCACTGGTAATACGTGGAGGTCCAGTTTTCCGGCACGAATTTGATCTGGCCGTTGCGCACCACGTCGAGCGCGGTTTCGGCGATCGACTTGCCCGGATTGAATGTGCCCTCGGGCGCCGGCTTGCTCATCGCGACGAACCACTGGTCGGTCAACATCGGCTCGATCACGACGCCGGTGCGGTCGCCGCGCGGCACCATCAGCTTGTGCGGCTTGACGGATTCGAGCGAGCCGAGCGCTTCGAGGTCGGCGACGACCTGCTTGCGCGCGTCGAAACGGTCGAGGCCGCGGTATTTTTCCGGCGCGTTCTCGTTGATCTTCGCGTCGAGCGTGAGAATTTCGATTTGCGGCAGCTTGTGGCGCAGGCCGACCTGGTAGTCGTTGAAGTCATGCGCGGGCGTGACCTTCACGACGCCCGTGCCGAATTCGCGGTCGACGTAGTCGTCGGCGATGATCGGCACTTCGCGGTTGGACAGCGGCAGCGTCACGGTCTTGCCGATCAGGTGCGCGTAGCGCTCGTCTTCCGGATGAACCATCACGGCGGTATCGCCGAGCATGGTTTCGGGACGCGTGGTGGCGACCGTGAGATGGCCGGAGCCGTCCGTCAGGGGATACTGGATGTGCCACAGATGGCCGTTTTCTTCCTCGCTGACCACTTCGAGATCGGACACGGCCGTGAGCAGCACCGGGTCCCAGTTCACCAGCCGCTTGCCGCGATAGATGAGCCCCTGTTCATAGAGGCGCACGAACACATCGCGCACGGCGGTCGACATTTTGTCGTCCATCGTGAAGTATTCGCGCGACCAGTCGATCGACGCGCCGAGACGCCGCACCTGGTTCGTGATGGTGGAGCCGGATTCCTGCTTCCATTCCCACACGCGTTCGACGAATTTCTCGCGGCCCAGATCGTGGCGCGACACGCCTTTCGCGTCCAGTTGCCGTTCGACGACGATTTGCGTGGCGATGCCCGCGTGGTCCGTGCCCGGCACCCACAGCGTGTTTTCGCCGAGCATGCGGTGATAGCGGGCGAGGCCGTCCATGATGGTCTGATTGAACGCGTGGCCCATGTGCAGGGTGCCCGTGACGTTCGGCGGCGGCAACTGGATCGAGAAGTCTTTCCGGTTGCCGTCGAAAGCGGGCGCGGCGTACGCGCGCTTTTCCCATTCGGGGCCCCAGTGGGCTTCGACGGTGTGCGGCTCGAAGCTCTTGGCCAGGGTGGAGGAGGTATCGCTCGGGGTGTCGCTCATGTGTCGATCGGCTGATGAATGCGGGGAATGTTCGATTATAAGCGGCGCAGCAGGCGCGGGCCTGGTTTTGGGGTTGGGTTGGGCGGCTTGCGTTGGCCCGCTTCGGATCTCGCCAGCCCGCGCCCGTCATAAGGCAGCGCTCCGCCCGCGCCGCTCATGGTGAACCCGCGTTGTCCACGCGGCGGCGCGTACTTTATGCTTCATTCACGCGCTTGCCGCCGCCGCTATCCGCTGCTACCCGCTGCCGTGCGCCGCGGCGCGCCCGCGTCTTTAGGCTTTTTCACCGCACCCGAAGGATCGCCGCCGATGACCCGCTACCGCGACTTCCACCGCCGTTCGATCGACAATCCCGAGGCATTCTGGCGCGACGAAGCGCGGCGCATCCATTGGGAAACGCCGTTCGATACCGTGCTGGACCGCTCGAACCCGCCGTTTGCGCGCTGGTTTGTCGGCGGACGCACGAACCTGTGCCATAACGCGGTGGACCGGCATCTCGTGGAGCGCGCGCAACAAAACGCGCTCGTGTATGTGTCGACGGAAACGGGTATCGAGCGCCGTTATACGTATGCCGAGCTGTACGCGGAAATCAACCGCATGGCCGCGGTCATGCGCTCGCTCGGCGTGAAGCGCGGCGACGTGGTGCTGCTCTATCTGCCGATGATCCCCGAGGCGCTGTTCGCGATGCTCGCCTGCGCGCGGCTCGGCGCGATTCACTCGGTCGTGTTCGGCGGCTTCGCGGCGCCGAATCTGGCGGCACGCATCGACGACGCAAAGCCGGTGCTGATCGTGACCGCCGACGCCGGCGCGCGCGGCGGCAGGGTGATCGACTACACGCCGCTCGTCGACGAGGCGCTCGCCCGGGCGAGCCACAAGACGCCGCGCGTGCTGCTGATCGACCGGCAACTCGCGCCGGAGCGCCTCAACGCGAACTATCTGGTCGACTACGAACCGCTGCGTGAAAAGTTCTTCGACGCGCACGTGCCCTGCGAATGGCTCGAATCGAACGAGCCGTCTTATGTGCTGTACACCTCGGGCACGACCGGCAAGCCGAAGGGCGTGCAGCGCGACGTGGGCGGCTACGCGGTGGCGCTGGCGGCGTCGATGGAACACATCTTCGAAGGCAAGGCCGGCGACACGATGTTCACCGCGTCGGACGTCGGCTGGGTGGTGGGCCACAGCTATATCGTCTACGCGCCGTTGCTCGCGGGACTGACCACGGTGATGTACGAAGGCACGCCGATTCGCCCGGACGGCGGCATCTGGTGGCGCCTCGTCGAGCAGCACAACATCAACCTGATGTTTACCGCACCGACCGCGCTGCGCGTGCTGAAGAAGCAGGACCCGGCGCTTCTGAAAAACGCCGATCTGTCGAGCCTGCGCACGCTGTTTCTGGCCGGCGAGCCGCTCGACGAACCGACCGCCTCGTGGATCGCGGGCGCGCTCGGCAAGCCGGTCATCGACAATTATTGGCAAACCGAAACCGGCTGGCCGATGCTCGCGATTCCGCGCGGCGTCGAGGCGCTGCCGACCAAGCTCGGCTCCCCGGGCGTGCCGTCGGCCGGCTTCAGTCTGACCTTGCGCAACGAGCTGACGGGCGAACCGTGTCCGCCCGGCGAGAAAGGCGTGTTGACGCTCGACTATCCGCTGCCGCCGGGCTGCATGTCGACCGTATGGGGCGACGACAAGCGCTTTGTCAGCACGTACTGGTCGAGCGTGCCGAACCAGCAGGTGTATTCGACCTTCGACTGGGGCATTCAGGACGAAGACGGCTACGTGACGATTCTCGGCCGCACGGACGATGTGATCAACGTCGCGGGCCATCGGCTCGGTACGCGCGAAATCGAGGAAGCCCTGTCCAGCCATCCGGCCGTCGCGGAAGTCGCCGTGGTCGGCGTGACGGACGCGGTGAAGGGGCAGGCGGCGATGGCCTTCGTGGTGTTGCGCGACGCGCAGGCTTACGCCGACGCGGGCACGCGCACGAAGCTGGAAGCCGAACTGACGACGACGGTGGACCGGCAACTCGGCGCGATCGCAAGGCCGTCGCGTGTGGTGATCGTCTCGATGCTGCCCAAGACGCGCTCCGGCAAGCTGCTGCGCCGGGCTATCGCGGCGCTCGCGGAGGGACGCGAGCCGGGCGAGCTGCCGACCATCGAAGATCCGGCGGCGCTGCAGCAGGTGCGTGAGGGGTTGAAAGGCTAGGAGTTTGTGGCCGAGCGGGTGCGGTTGCCGACTCAGCGCTCGCCGCGCGCCTTCAGAAAGCGCGTCAGGATCGCATTCGAATACGTGCCGGCGATCTCCGTGAGAAACGAGACGAACGATGCCGGCGCGTGGTCGTCGGCGGTATCGGAGATGGTCCGCACGACCGCGCACGGCACGCCGTACTCGTGACAGACCTGCGCGATCGCCGCGCCTTCCATCTCGACGGCGAGCGCGTCGGGCAACGCGTCGCGCAACGCGCGCACGCCCGCCGCGCTGGCGACGAACTGATCGCCGCTGATAATCAGCCCTCGATGCACGCGCGCCTCGCGCGTGCCGAAACGCGCGGCCGACGCCGCGCCTTCGTCCGCAATGAAACGCTCGCAGGCTTGCGCGAGTTGCGCGGCGAGCGCCGCGTCCGCTGCGAAGCGCGACATGCCGAGGAGCGGCACCTCGAAGCGCGGAAAGAGCGGCGACGCGTCGAGATCATGCTGCAACAGCGCATTCGCCACGACGATGTCGCCGACTCGCACCTGTTCGCCGACACCGCCCGCGACGCCGGTGAAGACGACGGCCTCGACATCGAATGCATGAATCAGCGCGCTGACCGTGGCCGCCGCCGCGACTTTGCCGACGCGCGCGAGCGTCACGACGCACGGCACGCCGTGCACGGTGCCGACGTGATAATCGCGCCGGCCGTGGATCACGGTACGCACGCCGGATTCCGCGCGCATCGCCTCGATCAGGTCGCCGAGTTCCTGCGGCAAGGCCGCGAGCACGCCGAGCGGGCGTTGCGTAACGTGCGTAACCTGTGCATTAGCTGCTTGCGGATCGTCCAGCGGACCGCCAGCCTGCGCGGTGCGCTCGCCGCCGTCGACGCCGCTCACTCAACCGCCTGCAATTTGGCAACCGCCAGCGCCAGCCATTTCTCGCCGTGGCGCTTGAACTTGACCTGCGCCTTCGCGTCGGTGCCGCCGCCTTCGAGCGCGGTGATCGTGCCTTCGCCGAACTTCGTGTGGAACACCTGCTGGCCGACGCGAAAACCGGCTTCCGCCGCGCGCTGCTCATTGGCGAAAGCGGGCAAGGGCGCTGCCGCCGTCGATGCGCCGCCGCCATATCCCTGCTGACGGTCGGGCCGCGCGAACCAGTCGCGCCCATAGCCCGCGTTGTCCGAGCGGCCGCCCCAGCGCGCGCCCGCCTCGACCTTCGGCGTGAGCCACTTGAGCGTTTCCTGCGGCAGTTCGTCGAAGAAACGCGAGCGGATGTTGTAGCGCGTCTGGCCGTGCAGCATCCGGCTTTGCGCGAATGACAGATACAGGCGCTCTTTCGCGCGCGTGATCGCGACGTACATCAGGCGGCGCTCTTCTTCGAGACCGTCCGACTCCATCGCGCTGTTCTCATGCGGGAACAGCCCCTCTTCGAGGCCCGTGATGAACACGGCGGTAAATTCCAGGCCCTTCGCCGCGTGCACTGTCATTAGTTGCACGGCTTCCTGGCCGGCCTGCGCCTGGTTGTCGCCGGCTTCGAGCGACGCATGCGACAGAAAGCCCGCGAGCGGCGTCATCGTGTCGGGGTTTTGCGCGGGGTCGGCAATGCCGGGCGCGTCGAGCACGACGACGTTGGGGTCGTCGGTGGCGACGGCCAGTTCCGGAGCGGCCGTCGCGCCTGGGCGCAGCGGAATGGAGCGCGCCGGCGTGTTCATGCCGTAACCCTCTTCGCTGACGAACGCCGCGGCGGCGTTGACCAGTTCCTGCAAGTTCTCCAGCCGATCCTGGCCTTCGCGCTCGTTCTGGTAAAAGTCGGCGAGGCCGCTTGCGCGCACCACGTATTCGACGGTGTCCGGCAAGCTCATCTGCTGCGTTTCCGCGCGCATCTTGCCGATCAGGTTCGCGAACGCCGCGAGGCTCGAGCCCGCCTTGCCGGCGACATACGGAATCGCCGCGGCCATCGAGCAGTTGTAGAGCCGCGCCGCGTCCGCGAGTTGTTCGATCGAGCGCGCGCCGATGCCGCGCGTCGGAAAATTGACGACGCGCGCGAACGCGGTGTCGTCGTTCGGATTGTCGATCAGGCGCAGATAGGCGAGCGCGTGCTTCACTTCCTGGCGCTCGAAAAAGCGCAAACCGCCATACACGCGATACGCGATGCCCGCATTCACCAGCGTGTGCTCGATCGTGCGCGACTGCGCGTTGCTGCGATAAAGCACGGCGACTTCGCTGCGCGACGTGCCCGTGTTGATGAGCGCCTTGATTTCCTCGACGATCCAGCCGGCTTCCTGAGTATCCGTCGCGGCCTCGTAGACGCGCACCGGCTCGCCGTGACCGGCGTCGGTGCGCAGATTCTTGCCGAGGCGCCGCGAATTATTCGCGATCAACTGGTTGGCCGCGTCGAGAATATGGCCGTGCGAGCGGTAATTCTGTTCGAGCTTGATCAGATGCCGGACGTTGAACTCGTGTTCGAAGTCGCGCATGTTGCCGACGTTCGCACCGCGGAAAGCGTAGATCGACTGGTCGTCGTCGCCGACCGCGAAGATCGAATTCGTCTGGCCCGCGAGCAGCTTCAGCCACGCGTATTGCAGCTTGTTGGTGTCCTGAAACTCGTCGACGAGAATGTGTCTGAAGCGCGCCTGATAGTGCGCGCGCAGCGGCGCGTTGTGCGCCAGCAGTTCGTAGCAGCGCAGCAGCAGCTCCGGAAAATCGACGACGCCTTCGCGCTGGCACTGCTGGTCGTAGGCTTCGTAGAGCTCGACGAATTTGCGGTTGAAGTTGTCGGTGGCGTCGACGTCTTTCGGGCGCAGCCCTTGTTCCTTCGCGTTGTTGATGAAGTACTGGAGATTCTTCGCCGGGTACTTTTCATCGTCGATGTTGAGGCCCTTCATCAGGCGCTTGATCGCGGACAGTTGATCCGCGGTATCCAGAATCTGGAACGTGGCCGGCAGCGCGGCGTCGCGATGATGCGCGCGCAGCATGCGGTTGCACAGGCCGTGGAAGGTGCCGATCCACATGCCGCGCGTGTCGATGGGTAACAGCGCCGACAGACGCGACATCATTTCGCGCGCGGCCTTGTTCGTGAACGTCACCGCGAGGATGGTGGCCGGCGACGCGAGGCCGTGCTGGATGAGCCACGCAATGCGCGTGATGAGCACGCGCGTTTTGCCGCTGCCTGCGCCGGCGAGAATCAGCGCGGGCTCGTTCGGGAGCGTGACGGCGGCGTGTTGTTCGGGGTTGAGATTGGCTAGCAGATCGGGCATTTTTTCGGAGGGACGGCGGGGTGTTCGTCATTATATGCCCCGACGCTCGCTTGCTTTTTTTGCCTCGTGAGCACCGTTTGGCGCGTTGGGTTCTACGTTGCCGGAGCCGCCGCGCGGCCAGCATGCTTCCCGGCCGACTACAGGCAAGCGCCTCATCCGGCCCGCCGCGGCAAAAAAGAAAAGGCGCCGCAGCGCCTTTTCGTCATCCGTTCAGCAGCGCAAGCCCTCACGCCTTCGCGCGCTTGCCTTCCACATCCGGCAGGAACACCGTCAGCACGCCGAGCAACGGCAGGAACGAGCAGACCTTGTACACATACGTGATGCTCGTCGCGTCGGCGAGTTCGCCGAGTACCGCCGCGCCGATGCCGCCGAGGCCAAACGCGAAGCCGAAGAAGAGGCCCGCCACCATGCCGACCTTGCCCGGAATCAGTTCCTGCGCATAGACGAGGATCGCCGAGAACGCCGAGGCCAGCACCACGCCGATGATCACCGTCAGCACGCCGGTCCAGAACAGGTTCGCATACGGCAGCAGCAGCGTGAACGGCGCGACGCCGAGAATCGACACCCAGATCACATATTTGCGGCCGATCCTGTCGCCGATCGGACCGCCGATCACGGTCCCCGCGGCCACGGCCGCGAGGAACACGAACAGATGAATCTGCGCGGCCTGCACCGGCAGATGGAACCGGTCGATCAGATAGAACGTGAAATAGCTGTTGATGCTCGCGAGGTAGAAGTACTTCGAGAACACCAGCAGGATCAGCACGCTCATCGCGAACATGACCTGGTTGCGCGAGAGTGTCGCGTGAGCGGTCTGGCTGCGCGCCTTTTTCACCGACGGATGCTGCTTGTACCAGCGGCCTATCTGCGTCAGCACGACGATTGCGACGAGCGCCGCCACCGAAAACCACGCGATGCTGCGCTGTCCATGCGGAATCACGATCAGCGCGGCCAGCAGCGGCCCGAGCGACGATCCCGCGTTGCCGCCCACCTGGAACAGCGACTGCGCGAGCCCGTGACGGCCGCCCGAGGCCATCCGCGCGACCCGCGACGATTCCGGATGAAACACCGACGACCCGCAGCCGACCAGCGCCGCGGCCACCAGCAGCACGCCGAAACTCGTCGCCATCGACATCAGCAGCAGGCCGGCGAGCGTGAAACCCATGCCGACCGGCAGCGAGTACGGCTTCGGATGTTTGTCCGTATAGATGCCGACGAGCGGCTGAAGCAGCGACGCGGTGATCTGATAAGTCAGCGTGATCAGGCCGATCTGTCCGAACGACAGCGAGAAGTTGTCCTTCAGCATCGGGTAGATGGCGAGGATCAACGACTGGATCATGTCGTTCAGCAGATGCGAGAAGCTGATCGCGCCGAGCACGGAATAGACCGTGCGCTGAACCTTGGCGGCCGGCTGCGCGGCTGAAGATGCGGCAGCCGACGCGGCTGAGGCTGAGGCATTGGCGGCGCTGCCGGTTTGGGCTGACGCGCCGGCAAGTGCGCGTTTATCGAGGCTGGTTTCCATACGCTTCAAAGAAAGGGAAAGGAAGGGGCAATCCGGCTGGCGGCGCGTCGCGATTCCTGGTCTGCGTCGTTGCGGCATAACGACGCGAACTCGCGCGTGTCCAACTATTTGTCGCAGTTTAATGTGGCTCGACCGAAATGTAAGGACAAGTTTTGTCGCGAATCGGACACGGTCATGCGGGCCTCGCGCATCGCTGTAAATCAGAACGGGCGGATTTTTGGCCATGTATAAAACTGGCGCGGCGCGCGCCCACGAAGCGGCGCGTCGAGGACCGGGTGAATCACGGTCGGCATCGGGCAAACCGCGCTAAAGATCGCGGCCGCCGATGCCGTAGACCCGGAGAGAGAAAAAGCAATGCCGGAACAGACCTTTGCGGCAGGTTTAAACGTGGGGACGGGGAATATGAAAGCAGGTTCAGCAGTGTCAGCAGTTCCGCTGGGCAGCCGGAAGAGCGCGGGGTTCGTTCCGGACACGGAGGCGGCCGGCCGGTCGCCGTCGCGGGGAAAGGGTGGCGGGTCGCGAGTCGTGCGGCTCAAGGGGCTGTCGGTCAAGGCCATGTTGCGCGCCGCGTTCGCGGTGCTGCTGGTCGGCACGCTGGCAATCGGCGTGTTTTCCCTCACGCAGATCAGCCGCCTGAACGCGTCCGCGCAATCCATCTACGACCAGGGCCACGTCGCGAGCCGCGCCGCCGAGGAAGCGCGCGGCCATATGCTGCGTGCAAGCCGCGCGCAAAAAATGCTGCTGACGGCGACCACCGCGAAAGAGCGCGACGAACTGGGCGCCGACATCGACAAGGGCCTGAACGGCCTCGCCGCCGAACTCGCCACGCTGCAGCAGTACGTCGACAAATCCGACGCGCAGGCCGTCGAGCATCAGAAGAAATTCGCCGCCGGCGTCGCGACGTGGAGCGCGCATTTGCGTGACTTCGTGACGCTCGTGAAAGCGCAGCCGCTCGACCTTTCGCAGATGAACTGGCAGGTCGGCACGCAGGACGTGTCGCTGCTTGTCGAAACCGGCAAGCTCGAAAAACTCGTCGATCAACTCGTGGCGGAACGCGGCACGGCCGCGAAGGCGACCATCGACGCGTCCGGCTTCATTTATCACTCGTCGTTCGTGATGCTCGCGGTGATGACGGTCGGGCTGATCGTGCTCGCCGCGTTCGTCAGCGAGTGGGTGGTGCGCCGCCTCGCCCGCCAGTTGGGCGGCGAACCGGCCTACGCGAAAGAGATCGCGAGCCGGATCGCGGCGGGCGATCTGTCGAACCAGATCAAGCTCGGACGTAAGGACAAGTCGAGCGTGCTGTACGCGCTCTCCGACATGCAAAGCGGGCTCGCGACCACGGTATCGGATATTGCGTCGAGCGCGGACGCGATTGCGACCGCCTCGGGCGAAATTTCGATGGGCAACCTCGATCTGTCGCAACGCACGGAGCAGCAGGCGATGGCGCTCGAGCGCACGGCGAGCAGCATGGAGCAGTTGACGTCGACGGTTCGCCAGAACGCCGACAACGCGAAGCAGGCGAGCACGCTCGCCAATAACGCGTCGGAGATCGCGGAGAAGGGCGGCGAAGTGGTGAGCCGCGTCGTCGCGACGATGAACGAGATCAACGACAGCGCGCGCAGTATCGGCGACATCATCGGCGTGATCGAGGGCATCGCGTTTCAGACCAATATTCTCGCGCTGAACGCGGCCGTCGAGGCGGCGCGCGCGGGCGAGGAAGGGCGCGGCTTTTCGGTGGTCGCCGCCGAGGTGCGCAACCTCGCGCAGCGCAGCGCCGCCGCCGCGAAGGAGATCAAAGGCTTGATCAGCACGTCGGTCGAGCGGGTCAGCAACGGCTCGACGCTCGCGCAGGACGCCGGCCAGACGATGGACGAAGTGGTCAAGGCGGTGAAGCGCGTCACCGACATCATGGGCGAGATCTCGGCGGCTTCGTCGGAGCAGAGCGCCGGCATCGAGGAAATCAACCTCGCCGTCGCGCAAATGGATTCGGGCACGCAGCAGAACGCGGCGCTGGTCGAGCAGGCGACCGCGGCGGCCCGCTCGCTCGACGATCAGGCGCACGGCCTCAAGCAGATGGTCGGCAAGTTCCGCTTGTAGGGCTTGTAGAGCTTGCAGAGCTTGTAGCCGCGCCGCTCAGCTCTGCTTGACGACCACCGTGCAGGTAATGCCTGCCGCCAGCACGACACCGTCGGGCACCGAGTCGATCTTCACCCGCACCGGCACGCGCTGCGCGAGCCGCACCCAGTTGAAGGTCGGGTTGACGTCGGCGAGCAGTTCGCGGCTTTGCGGATTGTCGCGGTCGTAAATGCCGCGCGAGATGCTCTCGACGTGGCCTTGCAGCGTGCCGCCGCTCATCAGCCGCACTTCGGCCTTGTCGCCGATATGCAGGTGCGGCAGCTTGGTTTCCTCGAAGTAGCCATAGACCCAGAATGAGTGGCTGTCGACGATCGCGAGCTTCGCCGCGCCGGCCGTCGCGTAGTCGCCGCGAAACACGTTCAGGTTCGTCACGTAGCCGTCGACGGGCGACACGACGCGCGTGCGGGCGAGATTGAGCTTCGCGGCGTCGAGCGCGGCGAGCGCCTGCTGATAGGCGGCCTCGGCGGCCGATGCCGTATGCGCCGCATTTTCCTGGCTCTCCTTCGACACCACGAGCGAATCCATATCCGCGCGACGCCGCGCGTCGTCGCGCTTCATCTGCAATTCGGCCTTGCGCGCGGCCACCGCGGCCTGCGCCTGCTCGACGGCGATCTCGTAGTGCGACGGATCGATCTGCATCAGCAAATCGCCTTTCCTCACCAGTTGATTGTCCTTGACCGGCAACTCGACGACGGCGCCCGACACGTCCGGCGCGACGTTGACGATCTCGGCGCGCACGCGTCCGTCGCGCGTCCACGGTTCGTCCATGTAATGAACCCACAGCACGCGCCCCAGCAGGATCGCGACGATAAAAACAATGGCTGTCGCAACGAAGCCAACAAGATTTCGGATGGTCATGTTTCGACTCGGATCAACGGTAAACGGCAAGGCCCAGCACGCCGCATACGCAGACGAGCAGGCTGGCCCGGAACAGGGACGGATGCCACACCACGCGATAAACGCCCGTATAGGCGATCACGCGATCCAGCACCCAGGTAATCGCCGCGCCCGCGACGAACAGCAGCACGATCGTGGGCACGTAGGCGTCGAAAACGGCAATGTCACGCGGCATGTGAGGCTCCTTTGGGTGCGTCGGCCGGTGCGTCGGCTCGCGCGCCCGTCCACGGTTCGAGCGGCGACTGCGGATCGAGCAGCGCGGTACGAATGAAATGCAACTGGCTCAGAATGCGTTGCAGCCGATGGCGCTCGTCGCGCGGCGGGGCGAACGCCAACGCCGTAAGTAACGCCTGCATGGCCTCAATGGCTTCGCTGGTCGCTTTAAGCGCGCGTTCGAAGCGATCGCTGCGCGGCCGTTCGAAGAGGGCGGTCAGCGCGTCGCACATCGCGCGCAGTGCAATGCGCCACGGCGTCGTTTTCGCGTAGCGCGGGTCGGCCGGCAGCGCGGCCACTTCGCGGCGCAGATCGATCACCGCATTGCCGATTTCGAGCACCGAAAACAGCCAGCGCAACGTGTCGCGCCGCGCCGCCGGATCGTTCTGCGCGAGCGCGTTGATCTGGAACATCAGGTCGCGCGCGCCGCTCTCGAAGTGCGAGCGCACGCGGCTCGGATGCGCGCGGCTCGCGAGCACGACCTGGCGGCGCAGATCGGCGAGCAGCCGGTTGCGCAGCCACGGCGTGGACGGCGGCAGCAACACGGCGAACGCCACCGACGACACCAGCATCGACAGCACGAGCGCCATCGCGTCGTTGATAAAGCTGGTCGGGTCGTAATGCATCACGTTGTCCGGGCCGGCGAGAAAGCAGAAGAAGATGCAGTAGCCGACGCCGTAGCCGGCGAGCGCGGGCCGCGTCGTCATGAATACGCCGAGCAGCAGGAACGGCGCGAGCGCGGCGCACAGCAGCGGGAAGCCGTCGATGCGCGGAAACACGCCGTACACCGCGAGCATGCCCATCACCGAGGCCGCGAGCGTCCCGCCGGCCATCTGGAACACGGTGCGTTTCGGGTCCGGCGACGACGACGCCAGCGCGCACACGGCCGCCGCGTTGAGCGTGAGCGTCGAGCCGCTCGGCCATGCGGTGGCGATCCAGAAGGCGCCGAGCGCCATCATCACGAGCGCCGCGCGCAGGCCGGCGACGCCCGCCGCGATTGCGTTCGTCTTTGGCTCGTAGCGCTCGACCCAGCGCTCGCGCGCGTGGGTGTCGACGGCCAGCGACGCGTACGTGGCCGCGTACGCATGCAGGTCGTCGATGAAGCGGTACAGCAGTTCGGCGCCCGTGTCGAAGTCGAGCAGCGGCGCGTCGGGATGCGTTTCGAGCGCGGCGCGCGTCGCGCGCACGCGGCGCGGCAACTCGGCCTTGTACGCTTCGAGTTGCGCGGCGGCGTGCGCGGCGTCGGCGGCGCTTCGCACCGGCTCGCCGGACTTCGCGAGCAAGGGCGCGATCTCCTTGAAGTACGGCTCCAGCGCGTCGATGGCGATCACGGCGCCATGCGTGCCGGCGTTGCGCAGCCGGTTCATCAACTGATGCAGCGCGTGAAAGCGCGTCGACGCGGTCATGAACTCGCTGTTCAGGCGCGCGAGACGGCCGGCGCGCATCCGCGAATCCGGGCCTTCGAACACGGCGACGCTGCGCGCCGCCTCGAAGCCGACGATGTCCGCGACGAAGCGCGCATTGGTCGCCTCGATCTGCGCGCGGTCGATGCGCCCGGCCAGCGACGCCGACACATAGTCGACGAACGAGGAGAACCGCGCCCGCACCGCGCCGCGCATCTGCAAGCCGGCGAATTGCGGGAACACGAGGCCGCTGACCGCGCCCGCGCAGACGATGCCGAGCACGACTTCCGCGACGCGCGTGAGCGCGGCGAGAAACGCGCCGTCCGGATGCTGCGAGGCGGGGATGCCGATCAGCGCGGCGGTGTAGCCCGCGAGCACGAATCCGTACGACCGGAAATTGCGATTGCGCGCGGCGCCGGCGGTGCAGATGCCGACCCAGATCGCCGTCGTCGCGATAAAGAGCTCCGGCTGCTGTGCGAAAAGTCCGATCAGCGCGAGCATCACGACGAGGCCGACGAGCGTGCCGCAAATCCGGTAGAAGCTCTTCGCGAACACCATGCCGCTCTGCGGCTGCATCACGATGAAGACGGTGGTCATCGCGGTGCGCGGCTGCGGCAGGTCGAGCTTCATCGCGATGCCGAGCGCGAGGAAGCACGCGGCCAGCGCCTTGAAGAGATAGATCCACGTGAGGCCGTCGGTGCGCGCCCAGTCGGCGGCGGCGCGCGACCAGGCGGCGAGTGACGGGGGGCGCGAAGCGGAAGCAGGGGAGGCTGACATGGCGGGCTTCCTTAGTCGGCTGCGGCGTGGGGCGCGGGGCTTGTTGCTGGGCGCGGTGCGGGGCCTGCCGCCTCGGGCGCAGCGGTTCCGTTCGAGGCGGCAGCGGAATTGCTGACACTGCCCTCGGCGCCGCCCTTGCCCTTGCCATGCCCCGGCAGCGTTTCGTTCGCCGCCGGCCCGTTCGCCGGCTCGTCGAGGCCGCCGCCCAGCGCGGTAACCAGCGACGCATGCGCGCCAAGCCGCTCCGCGTGGACTTTTGCGACGCCTTCCTGCGCGCGCAGCAACTGGTTTTGCGCCGTCAGCACGTTCAGATAGTCGGTGAGACCGCGCCGATAACCTTCGCGCGCCAGTTCGTAGTTCTTGCGCGCGGCGGCCACCGAGCGCTCGGCGTCCTGCGCCTGCGTCGTCAGCGAGCGGATGCGGATCACCTGATCGGAGACGTCTTTGAGCGCGCCGACGATCGACTGGTTGTAGTTCTCCACCGCCTCGTCGTAACCGGCGGAAGCCGCGCCCAGTTCCGAGCGCAGCCGGCCGCCGTCGAAGATCGGCAGCGACAGCGCCGGACCGGCGCTCCAGCTATGCGACGGATTCTTCAGGAACTGGAAGAGCGGCCCCATCGCCGCATAGCCGCCGATCGATGCGAGCAGATCGATGTCCGGATAAAAGCCGGCCTTCGCGACGTCGATGCCGCGCGCCTGCGCCGCCACCGTCCAGCGCGCGGCGACGATGTCTGGCCGATGGCCGATCAGCTCCGCGGGCAGCGCACTCGGCAAGCCCGCGGGCGCGGCAAGCGAGAGCTTCGGCCGCTGGATCGAGTCGCCCGCGCCGGGGCCTTTGCCCGCGAGCGCCGCCAGTTGATTGCGGCCGAGCGCGATCCTTTCCTCGAGCGCATCGATTTGCCGCTGGTATTCCGGCAGCGGCGTTTGCGCCTGGCTCGCTTCGAGCTGCGTGCCGATGCCGCCCTTCAGACGCCGGTTCGCCAGGTCGGCGATTTGCTGCTGTTGCTGCAAGGTGGCGCGGGCGATGTCGAGCAGCGCGTAGTCGAGCGACATCCCGATGTACGTGCGCACCACGTTGGCTGGCAGTTCGAGTTGCGCGGCGCGGGCATCGGCGGCGCGCGCGTGGGCGGCGTCGAGCGCGCGCTCGGCGGCGTTGCGGTCCTTGCCCCACAGATCGAGGTGATAGGAGAGCGCGAGCGTGCCGGTGTTGTTCCACGATTGCTCGCCGGCGAGCGGACCCGGGCCGTAGTACAGGTTGTCGGCCCACTTCTGGCGCTTGATCGACAGATCGCCGTTCACCTGGGGAGCCAGCGCCGAACGTGCGACGCCCGCCATCGACATCGCTTCGCGCACGCGCGCCTGCGCCGCGGCGAGGCTTGGATTGTTCGCCTGAGCGGCCTCGATCCACGCGTCGAGTTGCGGATCGCCATAGACGCGCCACCAGTCGGCGGCGGGCCACTGGGCGTCGGCGTCGGCCGCGCGGATCGCGTTGCCCGCGTCGAGCGAGGCCGGGTCGGTACGGCTCGCCTGCGGAGCGATGCCTCCGGTACTTGCACAGCCGGCAATTGTTAATAGGATCGTAAGAGCCGCGGCTGCGGCGATCCTCGTGGCGACCGGAGACTGCACGATTTCCTCCAGAAATGACTATAGAAGCTACCGCGCAATTATATTTTTCGATCGATTGGGGAATAACCGGTAAAGATGCAAGGGATTTTTACGGGAATTGTGATAATCGCCTTTGCATTGCGTGTAACAATCGACGGGTTGGCTTGGATGCTGGATAAGGATCAGGTATGGATACGCTTCAAAACATGCGCGTATTTGTCCGCGTCGTCGAGGCGGGCAGTTTCACGGGTGCCGCACAGCACCTCAATACGACGACCGCGTACGCGTCGCGCGCGGTCTCCGATCTGGAAGCGCATCTGCGCACGCGCCTGTTGAACCGCACCACGCGCCGCATCGCGCTCACCGAGGCGGGCGAGCGCTATTTGCAGCGCTGCGAGCAGATTCTCGCGTATGTCGATCAGGCGGAAGCCGAGGCGAGCGACGCGCACGCGCGTCCGTCCGGCAAACTGAAGGTTCACGCGATGACGAGCTTCGGCCAGCACTACGTCGTGCCGGCCGTGGGCCGCTATCAGCAACGCTACCCGGAAGTGCATGTCGAGCTCACGCTCGCGCAGCGCATGCCCGATCTGCTCGACGAAGGCTTCGACGTGTCGCTGACGCTCGCCACGGGTCTGCCGGATTCGGGACTGGTGTCGCAGCGGCTGGGCAGCGCGTTCAGCATCGTGTGCGCGTCGCCGGCTTATCTGGAGAAGCACGGCGTGCCGCAAACGCCGTCCGATCTCGCGAGCCACGCGTGCCTGCAAATGGTCACGCCGGTGTTTCCGCCCGACAAATGGACCTTCGACGGCCCCAACGGCGAGGAAACCATCGCGCTCGGGCCGGCCACGTTTCAGGTGAACGTCGCGGAGGCGATGGCGGTCGCGGTGACGAGCGGCATGGGCATCGGCCTGATTCCGATTTACTCGGCGATCAGCGGCTTGCGCAAAGGCGACCTGGTGCGACTCCTGCCCGACTACACCTCGCAGGAGATGAACCTGTACGCGTTGTATCCGTCGCGCCAGTATCTGGACGCGAAGATTCGCACGTGGATCGAGCATCTGCGCGACGAGCTTCCGGCGACGCTCGCAGTCGACGAAGCCGAGCTGCGCCAGTTCGCGCGGACCTGAGCCGGCCAGCGGTTTGCGCTCGTCCGGTTGGGTGACGGGCGGTTGAATCGGCGCGCTGTTACATCGGCGCCGCGCCGCAACATTTCCTTACTTCCGCGCGCGAATCGATTTGCTACCGTGTGGTTAATGCGCGGCGCGTCAAACCGGCGCGTTGTTGTCGCCGCCACGTTCGGCAATCGCAATCACCGAAGGACGAGGATTTCATGGATACGCATCTGATGATCGGCGTGGCCGTCATGTTTGGACTGATCGGCATTGCCGCATCTCGCGACCTGCTGCGCCGCCTGCGTCAGCAGCAGCCGCAACTTGCGCCGATCAGGATCGAGCGTCCCGAAGCCGGCAAGCAGCGGAGCGGGCGGTAGTCGTTTGCGCTTGCGGCGGGGCGCGTCTGCGGTTTGAGGCCGCAGCGCCGCCGCGCTAGATCTCGACGACCTTATCCCACGCGAACTGCGGATTTTCCCACTGCCTGCTGCGCCGCTCGAAATAGCCCCGCGGATTGCACACCACGCGCGTGCCGTTCACCGTGTAGTCGAACGACGTATGCGTGTGCCCATGAATCCATAGCGTGACGGGTGCCCGCACGAGCTCCGGCAAATGGTTGACGAAGCCCGCGGACACGCGGTCTTCCGCGTAACGCTCGGCGAGACTCAAACGATGCGGCGCGTGATGCGTGACCACGACCGTCTGCCCGGCAAACGGTTTCGCCAGTTCGTTCTCGAGCCACGCGCGCGCCTGGCGATGCAGCGCGAGCGCGTCGCCGGGCGTGAAGTCGCGCGCGTCGTCCTCGGCGCGGTTTTCCAGCCCGTGCGGCCAGTTGATCTGAATCGGCCCGCGAAAGTCGAGCATCGCGCGCCGCGACGCCTCCATCGATTCTTCCAGCGCCGCGCTGTCCGCGCCGAACAGCGCAAAATCCGTCCATAACGTCGTGCCGAGCACGCGCCAGCGTCCCTGCGGATCGACGAGTGCGGCGTTGTTCAGCACGTACACGTTGTCGACCTGCGCGGCCGCGTCGTACAACGCGGTTTCGAGCGCGCCGAACTCGCCGTCGTAGTACTCGTGATTGCCCGGCACGTAGATCACCGGCGTCGCGCCGTCGAAGGTCTGCGCGGCCCAGCGCGGGCCCGCCGCGTGATTGTGAATGTCCCCGGCCAGCACGATCAGATCCGCTTCTGCGTGCGGAATCAGTTCAGGCTCGTCGTTCTCGAGATGCAGATCGGACAGCACGCGAATTTTCACGAAGAAGGCTCCTGCGAGTGGCTGGGTTGCATCCGGTTTCAACCGGTTGCTTCACGCTTTTAGCGTAGCACTTTGCCGGGGTTCATCAGGTTCTGCGGATCGAGCGCGCGCTTCACCGCACGCATCATCTGGACCTCGACGTCCTGCTTGTAGTGCATCGCTTCATCAATTTTCAACTGCCCGAGCCCATGTTCCGCGCTGATGCTGCCGCGATGCCGATGCACGCTGTCGTACACGATACCGTTGATCGTGCTCTGGAATTGCGCGAGGAACGCCTTCGCGTCGACACCCTCCGGCGCCTGCACGTTGTAATGCAGATTGCCGTCGCCGAGATGGCCGAACGTCACCATGCGCGCGCCGGGCGCGGCCTGCGCGATCGCGGCATCGGTTTCCTCGATGAAATGGCCGATGCGCGAGATCGGCACTGCAATGTCGTGCTTGATGTTCAGACCTTCCTCGGCCTGCGCGAGCGGAATATGTTCGCGCAGGTTCCAGAACGCGCGCGATTGCGCAAGGCTTTCCGCGACCACCGCGTCCTGCACGACGCCGTCTTCGAGCGCCGTTTCCATCAGACGCTCGAACAGTGTGCGTGCGTGCTCCTCGCTTTCGCTGTCGGACAATTCGAGCAGCACGATTTGCGCGTGCGGTTCGGCAAACGGATAGCGCATCTGCTCGAAGTGCCGGCCGACTAGCCGCAGGCAGAAGTCCGACATCAGTTCGAAGCCCGTGAGCAACGGCCCGGCGATGCGTTGCGCGAGCGACAGGAAGTCGAGCGCCGCATGCGGCGACGCGAGCGCGGCGAGCGCCGTGACGCGCGCGGCCGGCTGCGGATGCAGCTTCAACACCGCAGCAGTGATGATGCCGAGCGTGCCTTCCGCGCCGATGAACAGATCGCGCAGATCGTAGCCGGTGTTGTCCTTGCGCAGCCCGCGCAGACCGTCCCACAGTTCGCCTTGCGGCGTGACGACTTCGAGGCCGAGACAGAGTTCGCGCGTATTGCCGTAGCGCAGAACGCCGGTGCCGCCCGCGTTGGTCGCGAGATTGCCGCCGATCGTGCAACTGCCTTCGGCGGCAAGACTCAGCGGGAACAGACGGCCGGCTTCGTCGGCGCGTTTTTGCACTTCGGCGAGAATCACGCCGGCTTCGACGGTGATCGTGTTGTTGTGCGGATCGATCTCGCGCACGCGGTTCAGCCGCCGCAAACTGACGACCGCCTGCGCGCCGCTCGCATCGGGCGTGGCGCCGCCCGCAAGACCGGTGTTGCCGCCTTGCGGCACGAGCGGGACGCCATGTTCGACGGCGAGCTTCACGAGCGCCGCGACTTCGGCGGGCGTCGCCGGGGACAGCACCGCGCAGGCCGCGCCGGTGTAGCGGCGGCGCCAGTCGGTGAGGTAGGGCGCCGTGTCGTGCGCGTCGGTCAGCACATGGGCGGCGCCGATGGCGTCGCGGCAGGCAGTGAGGAAAGCGGATTGGGTCATGTTGGTTGGGTGCGGGATTGGGCGGCGGATGCTGATGCGCAAGTCGGGCGTATTACGTTCAGACGTCCGCGTTTTCCGGATGTTCGCGGGGCGGCTTCGCGGCGCCGTTCGATACGTTTTCCGCTGCCGTTTTTTCCGCGTCTCGTTCGGCCTCTCGTGCCGCCTCTTTCGCCGCCGTTTTTGCCGCGCGTTTGAACGGCGCGACATACGCGAGCGTACAGACGAAAAAGAGCACGCTAAGCATCGCTTCCAGCCAACCGAAGCCCGCGCTCAAGCCACGCTCGCTCCAGCCGCGCACGACGCCCTCGGTAAAGTAAAGCAGGATCAGCATCGACGCCCATTGCATCGTATAGAGACGCCGCCGCCACACGCCCGGCAGCGCGAGCAGCAGAGGCACGGCCTTCAGTACGAGCGCCGAGCCGCCCGGGCGCAGCGGCGCGAGCCACGCTTCCCAGGCAATCGACAACGCGATCAGCGTGACGAGCGAAGCCGTCGCGCCGAGCGCGGCGTGCAGGTTTGGCGACGGCGGCAGCGTGCGATTCACGGTCTTTCGCTCATGGATGCCGCCGTGCGCGCGACACGTGCGCCGAGCGCGACGGCCAGCGTTTTCTCGTCGGCGGAAATGCCTTGTGCGGCGCTGCCCGCGCGCGCGAAATGCGATGCGCCGTAGGGTGTGCCGCCGCTTTGCGTGGTGCTCAACGCGCTCTCCGTGTATGGGATGCCGACGATCAGCATGCCGTGATGGAGCAGCGGCAGCATCATGGACAACAGCGTGGACTCCTGGCCGCCGTGCAGACTGCCGGTGGACGTGAACACGCAGGCCGGCTTGCCCGACAGCGCGCCCGACAGCCACTGCGGCGTGGTGCCGTCGAGAAAGTACTTCAGCGATGCGGCCATGTTGCCGAAACGCGTGGGCGAGCCGAGCGCGAGACCGGCGCATTCCTCGAGGTCGCGCAGTTCGGCGTACGGCGGTCCTTCGGCGGGAATGTCGGGCTGCGTCGCCTCGCAGACGGTGGAAACCGCCGGCACGGTGCGCACGCGCGCCTGCATGCCGGGGACGCTGTCGACGCCGTGCGCGATCGCCAGCGCAAGCTCGCGCGTGGCGCCGTGACGGCTGTAATAGAGCACGAGAATGTCTTTCATAAGCCTCATCAGTGAACGGGTATTATAGGGCTTGGGTCCGCTCTAGAGGCCGTTCCCAGCCATTCATAGCCATTCGGCCAGGGCTCGAGCAAGGCGCGTCGAGGGTGCGCTCAGAATGCTTTAAGAGTGCTTTGAGAGTTCGCTGAAGATTCGGCCGGGCGGTCCTGAAACACAGTCAGACAAAGCAAGGAGGCAGGTTTGTTGTCCAGGGTGCGTTTCGACCTCGATACGCTCAAGCGGCTCGCGCAGTTCGCCGCGAAGCGCAGCAGCGAAGACCGCATTGCGCAGGTGGCCGGCAGCCTCACGTTCACCACGATGCTCGCGCTGGTGCCGCTCGCCACCGTCGCGTTCGCGCTCTTCACGGCGTTTCCGCTGTTCAGTTCGTTCCAGGAGTCGCTGCAGTTTTTCCTCGCCGACCACCTGATGCCCGCGCAACTGAACAGCCAGATCTTCAAGTATCTGAATCAGTTCGCGTCGAAGGCGAAGGGCTTGACGACCATCGGCATGGTGCTGCTGTTTCTCACGGGCGTCATGACCATGATGACGATCGAATCCGCGTTCAACGTGATCTGGCGCGTGCGCAAGGCGCGGCCTATCGCGCAGCGCATCCTCGTGTACTGGGCGATCATCACGCTGGGTCCGATTCTGATCGGCGTGAGCCTCTCGATCTCGTCGTATCTGTTCACGCAGTCCATGACGTTCAGCGCGGCCCAGCGCATGACGCCGGTGATCGAATTCGCGCTCGCGGGCGCCGCCTTGCCGCTGACGGCGCTCGCCTTCACGATTCTCTATGTCTATCTGCCGAACTGCCGTGTGGAGTGGCGCGATGCGGTGATCGGCGGCGTCACGGCGGCTATTGCGTTCGAACTCGCCAAGCGCGGCTTCGGCTATTACGTGCGTCGCATGCCGACCTATACCGCGGTGTACGGCGCGTTCTCGGCGGTGCCGCTGTTCCTGCTGTGGATGTACCTCTGCTGGTTCATCACGCTGGCGGGCGCGATGATCGCGTCCGCGTTGCCGGCCATTCGCATCGGCCAGTTTCATCGACCGACTTTCGAGGGCAGCAATCTGTTCGATGCGCTGGAATTGCTCGCGCGGCTTTGCGAAGCGCGCGATGCCGGCAAGCGCGGCTACACGGTGACGGAACTTTCGCGGATGCTTCGCCGCGATATGGACACGACGGTCAATCTGCTGCAAAAGCTCGAACAGATCGAATGGATCGCGCAGTTGCAGGAAGACGCGTCGCGCCCGCACTTTCTGCTGCTGGCGAACCCGGCGCAGATCACGGTGCAGCAGCTATACGACCTGTTCGTCATGGATCGCGCTGAGCTGGAGTATCAGCTTCAGCTCGCGTCGACTCGTGTGGACGGCGCCACGCTGCTCGCGGCGCTCGAGAACGACAAACTGCGGGTGACGCTCGCGACGCTGCTCGCCGTGCGTGCCGCGGCGCGCGCGGCGGCCGCGGAAGAGAACGAGCGCGGCACGTCGTCGATGCCGCATCAGGCGGCCTAGCGCTCAGAATGCAGCGAGGCGGCGGTTCCAGCGCCGCGCGCCCGCTCGCTCGCGCTACAACGAAATCTTGCCGACGCAGATGTCCTTGAACATCACCCAGTCGCCCATCAGGCTGTAGAGCGGATGGCGAAACGTTGCGGGCCGGTTCTTCTCGAAGAAAAAATGGCCGACCCAGGCAAAGCCGTATCCGCAGACGACGGCCGCGGGCAGCCACAGCCAGTCGCCGGTGGCGAGCGCCATCGCGAGGCAGCCGATCACGCCGAGCGAACCCACGAAATGCAGCCGCCGCGAGACCAGGTTGCGATGCTCGCTCAGGTAGTACGGGTAAAACTCCGCGAAGTTCGCGAAGTGATCGGTATGCGCGGTATGAGCCATAACGGCCTCCGGATGGCTACGCGTTGCGAATCATCGCCTGTTGTTGCGAACTGCGTTTTCGCGGCGCCCCGACGGCGCGCGAAATGACAGGCTCGATTCATTGTCCGGCTATCGCGTGCCTGGCGCAACCTGGCCATTCGGACGATGGCGAAGACGCTTCGGCGCGGTTATCGTGGGTGCGTGAATTGGCTGGCGAGCGGGCTGACGAGCGAACCGACAAGCGAACCAACGACCAACTCGCGACGAAGCGCAGCAGTCCCGCGTTAATCCGCCGCGTGAGCCGGTCTCGAAGCGAAGCTGAACAGCGCGTCGAGCGTGGCGTCGGGCTGTTCGGTCATCAGCGCGTGTCCGGCTTCCAACGTGACGGTGTCAACGGGCGCGCCTGCCTGCGCGAACGCATCGGCGAGTGCCTTGGCGGCGCGCGGCGGCGTCATCGCGTCGCGGCGGCCGACCACGAGGCGCGTCGCGCAGCGAACCTGCGCGGCACGCGCGAGGCCGTCCGCGTAGCTATTGCACGCGGTGAAGTCGGTATGAAAGAGATGCGTCTCGCCTTTTGCCGAAACGCGCTCCATCAGCCGCTGGTTCATACCGTGCAGCCAGAAGCCAGGACCGGGGCAGGACGGTTTGGCCGCGAGCGTCGAGTGCGACCATTCGTTGACCATGCCGATTGCGTCCGGCTCTCGATGCAGGGCGGCTTCGAGCAAGGTATCGGAGACCGCCATCGGCAACGCGGTGGCGAGGAGCGCGAGATGCGTGGTTCGCTGCGGGAAGCGGCCGGCGAAGTCGAGCGCGATCAGCGACCCCATGCTATGACCGGCCACGAATGCGCGCGCGACACCGGCGGCATCGAGCAACGCGGCGAGCCAGTCCGCCAGCGCGCCGATGGTGTGCAACGCGGGGCCGGCGCTGCGGCAGTGTCCGGGGAGATCGACGGCCAGCACGCTAAAGCCGTGGTGCGCGAAATAGCGCGTTTGCAGCGCCCAGACACTATGGTCGTGCTCGGCACCGTGGATGAAAACGGCAGTCGGCAGACTCGGGTTGAACGGTTTGCCGCCGGTGTAGGCATAGGCGGCCTTGCCTTGAACGGTCAGGATCATGGCGACTCCGGGCGCGGTTGCGAAGCGGTGCTGCTGTCTGTCTTCGGCGCGCCGTCCTGCGCGGGCTTCTGCGCCGGCTTCTGTGTCGGCTTCTGCGTCGGCTTCTGCGTCGATTTCTGCGCGGCTTTCAGGCCGCGCTTCAGATCGTCGATGAGGTCATCCGGGTCTTCGAGACCGATCGACAGCCGGATCGTGCCTTCCGCGATGCCCGCCGCGGCGAGCGCGGCCGCGTCCATCCGGAAGTGCGTGGTGGAAGCAGGGTGAATCACCAGCGAGCGCGCGTCGCCGACGTTCGCGAGATGCGAGAACAGCGACAGCGCTTCGATGAAACGGCGGCCGGCCTCGCGGTCGCCACGCAGATTGAAGCTGAACACGGCGCCCGCGCCGCGTGGCAGCAGGCGTTGCGCGAGTGCGTAATCGGCATGCGTCGGCAGTTCGGGATAGGCAACGGCTTCGACCCCCGCATGGCCGGCGAGGAACTCGACCACGCGGCGCGTGTTGGCGACGTGCCGCTCCATCCGCAGAGGCAGGGTTTCGATGCCTTGCAGAAGCTGCCAGGCGGCTTGCGGATGCAGGCATGCACCGAAGTCGCGCAAGCCCTCGCGGCGAGCGCGCAGCAGGAATGGCGCAACCGTGCTTTCCTCGCTGAACACCATGCCGTGGAAGCCGTCGTAGGGTTCGGTGAATTCGGGAAAGAGCCCGGAGGCGTCGAAGTCGAACGTGCCGCCGTCCACCAGCACGCCGCCAATGGTCGTGCCGTGGCCGCCCAGGAACTTGGTCGCCGAGTGATAGACGAAGTCCGCGCCGTGCTCGAACGGTTTCAGCAGATACGGCGTGGTGAACGTGGAATCGACGAGAAGCGGCACGCGATGCTCATGCGCGATCTGCGCGACGGTGGCGATGTCGAGCACGTCGAGGCCAGGATTGCCGAGCGTCTCGCCGAACAGCAGGCGCGTGTTCGGGCGCAGCGCCGCGCGCCATCCGTCGATGTCGCCGGGTTTGACGAACGTCGTTTCAATGCCGAAGCGGCGCAACGTGTAGTGCAGCAGATTATGCGAGCCGCCGTACAGCGCGCTCGAAGCGACGATGTGCGAGCCCGCGCCCATCAGCGTGACGATCGCCAGGTGCAAGGCGGCCTGGCCGCTCGCCGTGCCGATCGCGCCCGCGCCGTTTTCGAGCGCCGCGACGCGCTCCTCGAATACGGCCACGGTCGGATTCGAGATGCGCGAGTAGACATGGCCGGCGCGCTCCATGTTGAAGAGCGCGGCGGCGTGGTCCGCATCGCGAAACGAGAACGAAGTGGTCTGATAGATTGGCGTGGCGCGCGCGCCGGTGGTGGGGTCGGGCGCGGCGCCGGCGTGCAGCGCAAGCGTGTCGAAACGGTTGGCGGACATGCTGGTCGGCGAGGCCACGGGCGGTCTCGCGAAAGGTCAAGGTGGCGGCCATCGTATCACCGGCGCAGGCTGCTTCAAGCGCGGTTTTCCCGATGCGCGAGTGTGTGCGTGCGGGTGTGCGTGCAGCCTTTGCCTGGCGGCGGAAGGCCGCCCCGCCTTGGTGGGGGGGCCGCTTTCCTTTTATGGGCCTTTCCGATAGGATCGAAAGTCATTGATGCATTACCATGCCTAGCGGGTATTTCGGGAGACAGATCATGCGAGTCAGCGACATTCTTAAAGTCAAAGGCAACACCCTTTTCACGGTCACGCCGGATGCCACGCTGCACGACGCAGTCAACACCATGGCCGAACATGACATTGGTTCGCTCGTCGTCATGGAGTACGGCGACCTGGTCGGCATGCTGACATTCCGCGAGATTATTCTGACGCTCAAGGAGAACGGCGGAAGCGTGGGCACGTCGACCATTCGTAAGGTTATGGACGATCATCCGCTCACCTGCACGCCCGAAACCGACGTCAACGAAGTGCGCCGCATGATGCTCGAGCATCACGTGCGTTATCTGCCGGTCATGGAAAGCCGCACGCTGATGGGTGTCATTTCGTTTTACGACGTCGCGAAGGCGGTGGTCGAAGAGCAGGGCTTCGAAAACCGCATGCTCAAGGCGTATATCCGCGACTGGCCGGAAGAGCAGGGGCAGCAGCCGGCGCGTTAAGGCGGCAGGACCCAATATTGAATGAAGGCGTGCGCGAGAGCGCGCGCCTTTTTTGTGCGCGCCGCGCTCGCTCGTTACGCGCGTTGAAGGTGCTTTGCAGACGCGCACTCCAGACGCGCATTTCCCCATCCGTTCGTCAAACTCCATGAGTCAGAGCCCCACGCCTCCTACGCCGCCAACGCGCACGCTACCCGCCGCGGGGCGCGCCGCGCGCCGGCATGGCGGCCATGAATCGCAGTTCAAGCTGCTGGGTGAGCGCCGTTTCGCGCCGTTTTTCTGGACGCAGTTCCTCGGCGCGATGAACGACAACGTCTTCAAGATCGGGTTCACGTCGCTCGTCACGTTTCAGGCGGCGCGCTTTTCGGGCGTCGATCCGAAAACCGCGGCGTTTCTGATCTCGGCCATCTTCATCCTGCCTTTCGTGCTGCTGTCGGCCACGTCCGGGCAGATTGCCGACAAGTACGACAAGGCGCTGCTCACACGCTTCGTCAAGACCTTCGAGATCGCCGTCATGCTGATCGGCGGCGCGGGTTTCCTGCTGCATAGCGCGCCGCTGCTGTATTTCTGCACGTTTCTGATGGGCGTGCATTCGACCGTGTTCGGGCCCGTCAAGTATTCGTACCTGCCGCAACATCTGTCGAGCCACGAGCTTGTCGGCGGCAACGGGATGGTCGAGATGGGCACGTTCGTCGCGATTCTCGTCGGCACGATCATCGGCGGCGCGAGTGCGGGGTTTGTCGAACATGGCGCGCTGCTGCTGGCCTGCGCGTGCGTCGCGATTGCGCTGGCGGGGCGCGTGGTGTCGAGCTTCGTCCCGGTGACGGCAGCGCCGCAGCCGGATCTGCGCATCAACTGGAATCCGGTCAGCGAGACCTGGCGCAACCTGAAGCTCGCGCGCGAAAACCGCACGGTGTTCCTGAGTCTGCTCGGCATATCGTGGCTGTGGTTCGTGGGCGCGACGTTTCTGTCGTCGTTTTTCAGCTTTGCGAAAGACGTGTTGTCCGCCAATCCGGACGTCGTGACGGTGCTGCTCGGCACGTTCTCGATCGGCATCGGCCTCGGCTCGCTGATGTGCGAAAAGCTCTCGAAGCGGCGCATCGAGATCGGCCTCGTGCCGCTCGGTTCGATCGGCATGAGCGTGTTCGCCATCGATCTTTTTTTCGCCAGCCACGCGTTGCCGCCCGTCGGACACCTGTTGAGCGTGGCCGAGTTTCTCGGGCGCGCCGCGCATTGGCGCGTGCTCGCCGATCTGTTCCTGCTCGCGATGTTCGGCGGCTTCTACAGCGTGCCGCTCTATGCGCTGATCCAGAGCCGCAGCCAGCCGAGCCACCGGGCGCGCATCATCGCGGCGAACAATATTCTGAATTCGCTGTTCATGATCGTCTCCGCGCTGATGGCGGTCGGCCTGACGGCGGCGGGCTTCAGCATTCCGGCAATTTTCCTCGTGACGGCGCTGCTCAATATCGTGGTGGCGACTTACATCTATTCGCTCGTGCCCGAGTTTCTGCTGCGCTTCATCGCCTGGCTGCTGGTGCACACGTTTTACCGGATTCGCCTCGTGCACGCCGAGCGGATTCCGGACGAAGGCGCGGCCGTGCTCGTCTGCAATCACGTCAGTTTCGTCGACGCGGTCGTGATCATGGCCGAGAGTCCGCGGCCGATCCGCTTCGTGATGGATCATCACATTTTCAGGACGCCGTTCGCCGGCTGGGTGTTTCGTCACGCGAAGGCGATTCCGATCGCACCCGCGCACGAGGACGCGCAGTTGCTGACGCGCGCCTACGAGCGCTGCGCCGAGGCGCTTGCCGAGGGCGAACTGGTGTGCATCTTCCCTGAGGGCAAGCTCACTCGCACGGGCGAGATGAATCCGTTCCGTCATGGCGTGACCGAGATCATCCGGCGTACGCCCGCGCCTGTGATTCCGATGGCGCTGCGCGGGCTGTGGGGCAGCGTGTTTTCGCGCGCCAACGACGCGCGCTGGCCGCGGCCGGTGCAAAAGGGCGTGATGAGCCGGCTGACGCTCGCGGTCGGCGAGCCGATCGAGCCGGCGCTTGCCACGCCGGAACTGCTGCAGAAAACCGTCACGGAACTGCGCGGCGCGCGCAAATAGGCCGGCTTGTCCGGAAGTCATAAGCCGGCGCCGCGGGCGGCCTCGTGCCCCAAGGGGCTGGCATAATAGCGTCTTCCCCGCATCCTTTGGACGACGCTCATGTCCGGCAACACCCTCGGTACGCTTTTCACTGTCACGACCTTCGGCGAATCGCACGGGCCGGCCATCGGCTGCGTGATCGACGGTTGCCCGCCGGGCATGGCGCTCGACGAAGCCGACATCCAGCTCGAGCTCGACCGCCGCAAGCCCGGCACGTCGCGGCACGTCACGCAGCGTCAGGAAGAAGACAAGGTCGAGATTCTGTCGGGCGTGTTCGAGGGCAAAACCACCGGCGCGCCGATTGCGCTGCTGATTCGCAATACCGATCAGCGCAGCAAGGACTACGGCAATATCGCGGACACCTTCCGTCCGGGTCACGCCGACTACACCTACTGGCAGAAGTACGGCATTCGCGACTATCGCGGCGGCGGCCGTTCGTCGGCGCGGCTGACGGCGCCGACGGTCGCGGCGGGCGCGGTGGCGAAGAAGTGGCTGCGCGAGAAATTCGGTACTGAAATTCGAGGCTATATGGCGGCGCTCGGCGAAATCGACGTGCCGTTCGTCGACTGGGCGCAGGTGCGCGAGAACCCGTTCTTCGTGCCCAACGCGGACATCGTGCCGCAGCTCGAAGCGTATATGGACGCGCTGCGCAAGGACGGCGACTCGATCGGCGCGCGTATCAACGTGGTGGCGTCGGGCGTGCCCGTCGGCCTCGGCGAGCCGCTGTTCGACCGGCTCGATGCGGACATCGCTCACGCCATGATGGGGATCAACGCGGTGAAGGGCGTCGAAATCGGCGCGGGCTTCGCGAGCGTCGCGCAGCGCGGCTCGGTGCACGGCGACGAACTCACGCCCGAGGGCTTTGTGGGCAACCACGCGGGCGGCGTGCTCGGCGGCATTTCGACGGGGCAGGACATCACGGTGTCGATCGCGATCAAACCGACGTCGAGCATCCGCACGCCGCGCCGCTCCATCGACAAAGCGGGGCAGCCGGCGGTTGTCGAGACGTTCGGCCGGCATGACCCGTGCGTCGGCATTCGCGCCACGCCGATAGCGGAAGCCATGCTCGCGCTGGTACTGATCGACCACGCGCTGCGTCACCGCGCGCAATGCGGCGACGTCTCGGTCAGCACGCCGAAGATCGCGGCGAGCGCGCCTTAACGGGCGCCGTTAGCGCCTCTCACATCGCATTGCACAAGCGGCGCGCGGCGCCTTCCTCGCATGAATCATCCTCCTATCGAGCCAGCGGGCGACGTTCTGACGGCGCTGCGCTCGCGTGCGTCCGCGCCGCACGCGAGCGCGCATGACTATCTCGCGTTCGGTCAGGCGCTGCTGCAACACGCGGGCCGCGACAAGGCGCTGCAACGCGAAGCGCTTGTGGCGCTTGTGCGCGCCTATCAGGCCGAGCCGGCCTGCGAGCCAACGCTGCTTCACACGATTGCGCAGACCGCGTTCATCGTGCGCGATTGGGCGCTTGTCGAATCCGCGACCGCGCTGCTGCTTGCGCAAAATCCCGCCGATGCCAACGCATTGGTCTGGCGCGCGGCGGCCGTTCAGTATCGCGACGACTTCACTACCGCCGAGCAGTTGCTGCGCGAAGCGGTGCGCGTCGTGCCCGGCAATCCGGTGGCGCTTCACAAGCTCGCGTTGTGCGTGAAGGAGCAGTCGCGTTTCGCGGAAGCGGAAGCCTTGCTGCGTCAGGTGCTCACGTCGTCGCCGGAAAACGCGCATGCGTGGTTCGATCTTTCGGAACTCGAAATCCGCAATGGACGTTTCGCCGAAGGCTGGGCGCATTACGAGTCGCGCAACGCGTTTGCCGGCGAGTTGAACAACGCGCAGCAGGCGCTCGCCGCGATCAGCGCGCACTGGCAAGGCGAGCCGCTGACGGGCAAGACGCTGGTTGTGTACGGCGAGCAGGGCAACGGCGATTGTCTGTGGGCAGTGCGCTTTTTGCCGCTTCTCGCCGAACGTGCGCGGCGCGAGGGCGGCACTGTGATCTTCGGTCACGACGGGCCGTTGCGGCATCTCTTCGAACGGACGTTGCCCGCGGATCTGCGGCTCGAAACGAGCCTTGAAACGCAGCCTGATTTCCATTGCGGGCTAATGAGCTTGCCGCTGCGCCTCGGCATTGTGGAGGCGAGCGGCTGGGGCGCGCCTTATCTGAGCGCCGACCCGCAGCATGTGCAGGTGTGGCGCGATCGCGTAGAAGCGTGCATCACCGGAAAGCCTGGCGGCAATCGCAAGGTCGGGCTGGTGTGGAACGGCAATCCCGACCATATTCGCGACGCGCGACGGTCGGTGCCGGCGGAACAACTGGAACCGTTACTGGATGTCGCGGGCGTGACGTATTTCGCGCTGTCGCCGGGACGTGGCGAGACCGTCGCGCAGTGGCGTGCGAAGGGCCTCGACGTCGTCGACCTCACGCATCATTTCCAGTCCGGATTCGACGACGTCGCTGCGTTGCTGGCGAATCTCGACCTGATGGTCACGATCGACAGCGGGCCGGCTCATCTGGCCGGCGCGCTCGGCGTGCCGACCTGTTTGATGATCGACCATGTATCCGCGTGGTTCTGGGGCAGCGATTCGGCGGTGACGCCCTGGTACGATTCGATCGAACTGTTCAGGCAACCCACGGTGGGCGCGTGGGCGCCGGTGGTCGCGCAGGTGCGCGAACGTATCGAACGGATGGCGGGCGACTGACGCCATTGCTTTCGCAGCGCAGGCGTGGGCCACCTGCGCCTTGAAGCTATAAATCCCGACCTTACATGTTCGGATAGTTCGGCCCGCCGCCGCCTTCCGGCGTCACCCACACGATGTTCTGCGTCGGGTCCTTGATGTCGCACGTCTTGCAGTGCACGCAGTTCTGCGCGTTGATGACGAGCCGTTCGCCGCCGTCGTCGTTCTTCACGAACTCATACACCGCAGCCGGGCAATAACGCGCTTCCGGGCCCGCATACGTCTGCCAGTTCACGTTCACCGGCACCGTCGGGTCCTTCAGCGTCAGATGCGCGGGCTGGTTCTCTTCGTGATTCGTGTTCGAGATGAACACCGAAGACAAGCGGTCGAACGTGAGCTTGCCATCCGGCTTCGGATACTCGATCGGCGTGCATTGCGACGCGGGCTTCAGCATCTCGTGATCCCAATGCTGGTGATGCAGCGTCCACGGCACGTTGCCGCCCAGCAGCTTCTGCTCGATGCCGACCATCAGCGTGCCGAGGTACAGGCCCTTGCTCATCCACTGCTTGAAATTGCGGGCGCGGTACAACTCGGTATGCAGCCACGAAGTCTTGAAGCTCTCCGGATAAGCCGCGAGTTCGTCGTTATGACGGCCGGCCTGCACGGCTTCGAAGGCGGCATCGGCGGCGAGCATGCCGGTCTTGATCGCCGCGTGCGAACCCTTGATGCGCGATGCGTTCAGGAAGCCCGCATCGTCGCCGACCAGCGCGCCGCCCGGAAACACCAGCTTCGGCAGCGACATCAGGCCGCCTGCGGTGATCGCGCGCGCGCCATACGACACGCGCTTGCCGCCTTCGAGGAACTGGCGGATCGCCGGATGCGTCTTGTAGCGCTGGAATTCCTCGAACGGCGACAGATACGGATTCGTGTAGCCGAGACCCACCACGAAGCCGACCACCACCTGGTTGTTGTCCATGTGATAGAGGAACGAGCCGCCGTACGTGTCCGTTTGCAAAGGCCAGCCGGCCGTGTGCATCACGAGCCCAGGCTTATGCTTCGACGGATCGATCTCCCACAGTTCCTTGATGCCGATGCCGTAGACCTGCGGATCGACGCCGTCGCGCAGCCTGAACTTGTCGTTCAACTGGCGACCGAGATGCCCGCGCGCGCCTTCGCAGAAGAGCGTGTATTTGGCGTGCAGCTCCATGCCGAGCTGGAAGTTTTCGGTCGGCTGGCCGTCCTTGCCGATGCCGAGGTTGCCGGTCGCGACGCCCTTGACGGAACCGTCGTCGTTATAGAGCACTTCGGCCGCCGGAAAGCCGGGGAAAATCTCGACGCCCAGTGCTTCCGCCTGCTGCCCCAGCCAGCGCGTGACGTTCGCGAGGCTGATCACGTAGTTGCCGTGGTTCTTGAAATTGTCCGGCAGCGCCCAGTTCGGCACGCTTTTCGAACCCGTTTCGGTGAGGAACAGGAAGCGGTCTTCGGTCACGTCGACCGTCAGCGGCGCGCCTTTTTCCTTCCAGTCGGGAATCAGTTCATTCAGCGCGCGCGGGTCCATCACCGCGCCGGAGAGGATGTGCGCCCCGATCTCCGAGCCCTTTTCCAGCACGCAGACGCCAAGCTCGACGCCCTTGCCGGCCGCGAGCTGCTTCAGGCGGATCGCCGCGGACAAGCCTGCCGGGCCGCCGCCGACGATCACGACGTCGTATTCCATCGACTCGCGCGGGCCGTACTGCTCGATGAGACTTGCGGGGGTCATTGATGCTCCTCTTACCGTTAGAATGCTTTTTTCGGGATCGTATTGTGGGCGATGGATTCTTGCACTGCAACCGCATCGACGGAGATTAGCACGGGCGTTCTATTCTCGTGATACGGTATTGACCCGAGTGCAGCGCGGGCCGCGACTGACAACCGCATTCGTAACTACAACCGAACAAGGAACCACAATGGGCCGTTCGATCAATCTGGAAGGCAAGGTCGCGTTGATAACCGGCGCGTCGAGCGGGTTGGGCAAGCGCTTTGCGCAGGTGTTGTCGGAGGCCGGCGCCAAGGTCGTGCTGGCGAGTCGGCGCACCGAGCGGCTCAAGGAACTGCGCGCCGAAATCGAGGCATCGGGCGGCGCGGCGCATGTCGTCTCGCTGGACGTAACCGATTATCAGAGCATCAAGTCGGCGGTCGCGCACGCGGAGACCGAAGCCGGCACCATCGACATTCTGGTGAACAACTCGGGCGTGTCGACCACGCAGAAGCTCTCCGAAGTCACGCCCGCGGACTTCGAGTACGTGTTCGATACGAATACGCGCGGCGCGTTTTTCGTCGCGCAGGAAGTGGCCAAGCGCATGATCATGCGCGGCAACAATGCGCAGAAACCGTCGTACCGGATCATCAATATCGCGTCGATGGCGGGGCTGCGCGTGCTGCCGCAAATCGGCCTTTACTCGATGAGCAAGGCCGCCGTCGTCCACATGACGAAAGCGATGGCGCTCGAATGGGGCAAGCACGGCATCAATGTGAACGCGATCTGTCCTGGCTATATCGACACGGAAATCAATCATCATCACTGGTCGACCGAGCAGGGGCAAAAGCTCGTGTCGATGTTGCCGCGCCATCGCGTCGGCAAGCCCGAGGATCTCGACGGCCTGTTGCTGCTGCTGGCGGCCGACGAATCGCAGTTCATCAACGGCTCGGTGATCGCCGCCGACGACGGCTTCGGCCTCGCGTGACTTTCACTCGTTTCAGGCAGGATTCAATCACTTAAGAAGCAGGAAGAGCAGAAGCACAATGAGCGATTTTCACGCAGTCTTTGAGATGTCGATGCCGATCCGCTGGGGCGACATGGACGCATTCGGCCATGTGAACAACACGGTCTATTTCCGCTACATGGAGCAGGTGCGTATTTCCTGGTTCGAGCAGTTGGGGCTGAGCGGCAGTCAGGCGGACGGGCAGGGGCCGGTGATCGTCAATGCGTCGATGGAATTTCTCAAGCAACTGCATTATCCCGGCGACGTGATCGGCCGCATGAGCGTCGCGACGCCGGGCCGCAGCAGCTTCGACACCGGCTTCGAGCTGGTGCGCGCGGACGATCCGAACACGGTTTATGCGCGCGGCGCCGCGCGCTGTGTGTGGATCGACTACGCGGCCGGCAAGTCGGTGCCGGTTCCCGATCTGCTGCGCGCGACGATCGAGCGTGCGGCTCTGGTGAAAGCGGCCGAGCGCGCGGCTTAAGTTCGCGAGGGGCGACGTTCGGAGCGCGGTCTGTCTCCGACTCAGTGCCCGAGCAGCCGCTGCAACAACTCGGTCGCGTTCCCCGTATCGTATTTGCGCATCAGGCGCGCGCGGTACACATCCACCGTGCGCGGGCTGATGGCGAGCGCGCGGCCAATCTGCTTGCTGGTTTTTCCCGTCACCAGTTGCGCGGCGATTTCCCGTTCGCGAGGCGTCAATTCGACCGCCACGCGCCGCGTCGCGCTCAGATCCTCGAACGTCCAGACGCCCGCCGCGTGCGGGTCGGTGCGCCGCTGCGCGCGGCCCGTCACGTGGCACCAGAACAGTTCGCCGTTGGCGCGCTTCATGATGCGGTCGTCGGCGTAGCTGCCTTGCGCGGTCATGATCGGCGGAATGCGTGCGCCGATCCGCTCGAATTCGTCCGCCGACGGATACAGAATCTGGAACGACTGGCCGATCAGCGCCTCACGCGGGCAGCCGAAGATCGACGCGAGCTCGTCATTGCAGTCTTCGATAATGCGTTCACGCGACAGCACGAGCCCGATCGGCGCGAGATGAAAAGCGGTTTGATAATCCAGTGCGGGCATGGGCTGGCGGCAAGTACTTATGTATTTTTGCGTATTGTGCCGCATGGCGCGGCGAGCGTACTCTTTCGGGCACATGAGAACGCGGTGAAGCGTCCGTGAGCGCGCGTGCGCGAGGCTTTGTCCTCTCTCCACGCGATGCGTCTCCCGGATGACTAGAATGACGTGTCGGGCCTCGGCCTGTACGCGTCGTATCAGCCGCAATAAACCGGTTTCGGGTTTCCATAAAGGAAGGGACATACTGATGAACAAGGTCTATCCAGGCGCCGCCGAGGCGCTGAAAGACATCGTCAAGGACGGGCAGACGTTCGCCGTCGGCGGCTTTGGCCTGTGCGGCATTCCCGAGGCGCTGATCGCCGCGTTGCGCGATACGAAGGTGCAGGGCATTACGTGCATCAGCAACAACGCGGGCGTCGACGGCTTCGGCCTCGGTCTGCTGCTCGAGACGCGCCAGATCAAGAAAATGATTTCGTCGTATGTCGGCGAGAACAAGGAGTTCGAGCGCCAGTATCTGGCCGGCGAACTCGAGCTCGAATTCACGCCGCAAGGCACGCTCGCCGAGAAACTGCGCGCGGGCGGCTCGGGCATTCCGGCGTTCTTCACCAACACCGGCTACGGCACGCTGATCGCCGAAGGCAAGGAAACGCGGCAATTCGGCGAGAACCACTACGTGCTCGAACATTCGCTGACCGCGGATGTCGCGCTCGTCAAGGCATGGAAAGCCGACAAGTCGGGCAACCTGATCTATCGCCGCACCGCGCGCAACTTCAACCCGATGTGCGCGATGGCCGGCAAGATCACGGTCGCGGAAGTCGAAGAGATCGTCGAAGTCGGCGAACTCGATCCCGACGCGATTCACACGCCGGGCATCTTCGTGCAGCGCATCGTGCTGAATGCGCATCCGGAAAAACGCATCGAACAACGCGTCGTCCGCGCGAAAGGAGACTGATCATGGCATGGACTCGTGACGAAATGGCCGCGCGCGCGGCGAAGGAATTGCAGGACGGCTTTTATGTGAACCTCGGCATCGGCCTGCCGACGCTGGTGGCGAACCACGTGCCGGCGGGCGTCGAAGTGTGGCTGCAGTCGGAGAACGGCCTGCTCGGCATCGGCCCCTCGCCGACCGAAGACGAAGTCGACGCCGACCTCATCAACGCGGGCAAGCAGACGGTGACCACGCTGCCGGGCTCTTCGATTTTCTCGTCGGCGGATTCATTCGCGATGATCCGCGGCGGCCACATCAACCTGGCGATTCTCGGCGCCATGCAGATCAGCAAGAAGGGCGATCTCGCCAACTGGATGATCCCCGGCAAGATGATCAAGGGCATGGGCGGCGCGATGGATCTGGTCGCGGGCGTCAAGCGCGTGGTTGTGCTGATGGAGCACGTCGCGAAGGGCGATCAGCACAAGATCCTCGAAGAATGCACGCTGCCGTTGACGGGCGTGGGCGTGGTCGATCAGATCATCACCGACCTCGGTGTGATCGAAGTCACGGACGACGGCCTGAAGGTGACCGAATTGGCGCCGGGCGTGAGCGTCGACGAGATCAAGGCAAAGACAGGCGCGCCGCTGGATGTGAGCGCGGTTAGCTGATACGCGGTTGTTGATGGCGCTGCCGGCCTGACGTATAGGCGCTGGCTGACGGTGTCGACCATTCGCGTTGTGTGAAGCATGCAAGAAAGCGGGCGAGGCGTGAGTCTCGTCCGCTTTTGTCTTATGCGGCGGATGTTTTGGGTCGTTCGTCCTATGCCGTTTGGACGATCCTTGTCACGCGGCAAAGCGGTTTACAATCGTCCGAAGCAATCATTTGAAGATTCGACGCGGGCGATATTTCGCAGCATTCGCTGCCCGCACGCAAGCTCAATCCGCAGCGCTTTTGCAAGGACCCCAAGATGACTGCAACGACCGCCTTCGCCGGTGAGCGGCCCACGCCGCGCCAACGTTATGTGCAGTGCGCGAGCGCCGCGGGCCTGCATCGTATTGCGTACACGGAGTGGGGCGATCCGGACAATCCGCGCGTGCTGTTGTGCGTGCATGGCCTGACCCGCTCGGGGCGCGACTTCGACCGGCTGGCCGCGCAATTCGCCGGCACGTACCGTGTGGTGTGTCCGGACGTGGCGGGCCGGGGCTTGTCATCGTGGCTTGCCAACCCCAATCTGTATAGCGTGCCGCAGTATGTCGCCGACATGGTCACGCTGATTGCCCGGCTGGACGTGGAAACGGTCGACTGGTTCGGCACGTCGATGGGCGGCCTGATCGGGCTCGGTCTGGCGGGCCTTCCTGAGACGCCGATCCGCAAACTGCTGTTGAACGACGTTGGTCCGCATCTCGAGCCGGAGGCGGTCAAGCGTATCGGCGACTATCTCGGCAAGCCGGCGCGTTTCGAGTCGCTGCAGCAAGGCATCGATCACGCGGCGTTTCTTGCGACGACCTTCGGCCCGCTCACGCCGGACGAATGGCGCGAGATCAATACGCCGCTCTTGCGCGAGGAGAACGGCACGTGGCTGTTTCGTTACGATCCGCGCATCGCGCAGCCCTTCGCCGCGACTACCGAAGAAACCGCGAAACTCGGCGAGGCCGCGCTATGGCATTCGCTCGCGTCGTTCCAGGGACAGGTGCTGGTGGTGAGAGGCGAGCAGTCCGATTTGCTGTCGCGCGAGACGGTCGCGAAGATGGTCGAGACCGGGCGCGACGTGTCGAGCGTCGAGATTAGCGGCGTCGGGCATGCGCCGGCGTTTCTGTCGGCGGATCAGATCGACATTGCGAAGCGGTTCTTTATCGGCCCCGGCAACGACGCGTCATAATATGCAGTTCCGCGTGACGCTTTCGGGGTCATGCAAGCGGCATTTCCATTCAACCTTCTTCTATCTACGTCAGGATTCTCCATGGCAGTCATTCGTCACCATGTTGGTAAGCGCCTTTCGGAAATCGCCGTGCACAACGGCACGGTCTACCTGGCCGGCCAGATCGCCGAAGATGCGGATCAGGACATCACGGGGCAGACGCGCGAAGTGCTCGGCCACATCGACCGCCTGCTGGCCGAGGTCAACAGCGATAAATCGCATCTGCTGTCCGTGCAGATCTACATCTCGGACATGGTGCATTTCGCCGGCATGAACGCGGTGTGGGACGAATGGGTCGCACAAGGCGCGACGCCGCCGCGCGCGACGGTCGAAGCGAAGCTCGCGAATCCGAAGTGCCTCGTTGAAATCGTCGTGGTCGCGGCGCAGCGTAGCTAAGCAACGCAGTTGGGCGACGCAGATAAGCGACGCACCAAGCAACGCAGCATCGTGCAGTCGTAGTTGAAATTCCGTTGATTTGCCAGGGCCCGCTGGGCCGCGCACCATGAATACCGAAACCGTTACGAACGCGCCGCATCCCCTCCCGTCTTTCGACGAAGCGATGGCATTCGTACGGCTGCATGCGGGCGAGGTGCGTCTGTCATCGGGCGAATTGCTGGCGGATCACGCGGCGGGCACCGCGTCCATCATGCGCACGCTCAATCTCGATCCGGCGGCCGTGCTGGCAGCGGCGCTGTTCGCGTTGACGCCGCATTTGCAGGACCCCGAACGCGTGATCGCCGACAACTTCGGCGAAGAAGTCGCGCAACTGGTCAGCGACGTGCGCAAGCTGCTGCGCCTTGGCACCGTGAGCTTGCGCGCCGCGCAGAACACGATGCCCGAAGCGGGGCGCGACGCGCAGGCCGCGCGGCGCGCGCAGGTCGAGGCATTGCGCAAGATGCTGCTCGCGTTCGCGCAGGACATTCGCGTGGTGTTGATCCGGCTCGCGTCGCGGCTGCAGTCGCTGCGCTATTACGCGGCGGCGAAGCTCACGCCGTCGCCGGATGTGGCGCGCGAAACGCTCGACATTTATGCGCCGCTCGCGAACCGTCTGGGCATCTGGCAACTGAAGTGGGAACTCGAGGACCTCGCGTTCCGCTTCGAGGAACCGGCGGTTTACAAGCGCATCGCCAAGCTGCTGGATGAGAAGCGCGTCGAGCGCGAAAGTTATGTGGCGCAGGCCATTGAACGCCTGCAGCAGGAACTCGCCGCCGCCAACATTCGCGCGGAAGTGAGCGGGCGCCCGAAGCATATCTTCAGCATCTGGCGCAAGATGCGCGGCAAGGAGCTGGACTTCGCGGAACTCTACGACGTGCGCGCGTTTCGCGTGATCGTGCCGGACATCAAGGACTGCTACACCGTGCTCGGTATCGTGCACAACCTGTGGCAACCGGTGCCGAAAGAGTTCGACGACTACATCTCGCGGCCCAAGCCGAACGGCTACAAGTCGCTGCACACAGTCGTGATCGGCGACGACGGCCGCGCGTTCGAAGTGCAGATCCGCACGCACGAAATGCATCGCTTCGCCGAATACGGCGTGGCCGCGCACTGGCGCTACAAGGAGGCCGGCACGCGCGGTTACGGCGGCCAGTTCGCGGCCAATGAGAAGTACGACGAGAAGATCGCGTGGCTGCGTCAATTGCTCGCATGGAAAGACGATGTGTCCGAGGGCGAGCACGGCGAAAAGCGCGCGGCGCAACCGTGGGAACAACTGCGCCAGGCCACGCTCGACGACGACCATATCTACGTGCTCACGCCGCAAGCCCGGGTGATCGCGTTGCCGCATGGCGCGACGCCGGTGGACTTTGCTTATCACCTGCATAGCGAGCTGGGGCATCGGTGCCGCGGCGCGCGCGTCGACGGCGCGATGGTGCCGCTGAACACGCAGTTGCAAAACGGTCAGACGGTCGAGATCGTCGCGGTGAAGGAGGGCGGTCCGTCGCGCGACTGGTTGAATCCGCAGCTCGGCTATCTGCATAGCCCGCGCGCGCGTCAGAAGGTGCGCGCGTGGTTCAATGCGGTCGAGTTGCAGGAGCACATCGCAAGCGGCCGCGCGATGGTCGAAAAGACCTTGCAGCGCGAGGGCAAGACGTCGGTCAATCTCGATCAGCTTGCCGCCAAGCTCGGCTTCAAGACCACCGACGATCTCTTCTCCGTCGTGGGCAAGGAAGAGTTCAGCCTGCGGCTCGTCGAGCAGGCGTTGCACGACGCGCCGCCGCCGGAGCCGGTGGTCGAGGCGCCGGAGCAATTCGAGAAGCGCAGCAGCGGAGCGAGCGTGGCGCGCGGCGCGTCGACGGGCGTGCTGGTGGTCGGTGTCGACGCGTTGCTCACGCAGCTCGCGCGCTGCTGCCGGCCTGCGCCGCCCGACGACATCTCGGGCTTCGTGACGCGCGGCAAGGGCATGTCGATTCACCGTAGCGATTGCCCGACGTTCATGCGCATGGCCGAGCGTGCGCCGGAGCGGGTGCTGCAAACCGCATGGTCCGCGGACGTGATGAGCGGGCGCGGGCAGTCGGTGTATCCGGTTGATCTGTCGATCGAGGCGACCGACCGCCAGGGACTGCTGCGCGACATCTCGGAAGTGTTCGCGAGAGAGAAGATGAATGTGATCGGCGTGAAGACGCAGACGCGCCGCAATGCCGCGTTCATGCAATTCACCGTCGAGGTGTCGAGTGCCGCGCAAATCCAGCGCGCCTGCACGCTGCTCGGCGAAGTGACTGGTGTCGTGCGCGCATCGCGTAAAGGGTGATAGCACGGTGTGTTGATGGACTCATGCGGTTATCGCGCGAGCCATGAAATGATGGGCAGTAGCGGATTTAAAGTCGGTGCATAAAAGTACTTGCCAAGCAGTGTGGTGCTCCATATAATCTCGTTTCTTCAGGCTCGTAGCTCAGCTGGTTAGAGCACCACCTTGACATGGTGGGGGTCGTTGGTTCGAGTCCAATCGAGCCTACCAACGAAAGTGAAATTCCGGCGTAGCCGGGGTTTCGCAAACTGCAGTAAGCGCCTCGGCGCAAAAGGCGAATACGGTTATGACACCGCGAACGTTGACCGAAACCACTTCGGAGCGACGCTAGTCGAGGACCACTTTCGCCAGTGCAGTTTGCAGGAAATGTGAATGCGGCCCCTCGAAAGCGGGGCCGCATTTTTTTTGGCTTGTTTGATGGTTGTATCTGCCGCCGCCGGTCGGCATCACGGAGAACGCAATGGTTTCGATACGTCTGCCTGACGGTTCTGTTCGACAGTACGAGCATCCGGTGACCGTCGCCGAAGTGGCCGCGTCCATCGGCCCCGGCCTCGCGAAGGCCGCGCTCGGCGGCAAGATCGACGGTGAGCTCGTCGATACGTCCACGTTGATCGACCACGACGTGTCGCTGGCCATCATCACCGAAAAAGACGCAGACGGTCTCGACATCATTCGTCACTCCACGGCGCATTTGCTCGCGTACGCGGTGAAAGACCTGTATCCCGAAGCTCAGGTCACCATCGGTCCGGTGATCGACAACGGCTTTTACTACGACTTCGCGTACAGCCGTCCCTTCACGCCCGAAGATCTCGAAAAAATCGAAAAGCGCATGCAGGAACTCGCGAAGAAAGACGAGCCGGTTTCGCGCCGCGTCGTGTCGCGCGGCGAAGCGGTCGACTACTTCAAGAGCATCGGCGAGAAGTACAAGGCGGAGATCATCGAGTCGATTCCCGCTACCGACGAAATCAAGCTGTACTCGCACGGCGGCTTTACCGATCTGTGCCGCGGTCCGCACGTGCCGTCCACCGGCAAGCTCAAGGTCTTCAAGCTGATGAAGGTCGCGGGCGCTTACTGGCGCGGCGATTCGAAGAACGAGCAGTTGCAGCGCATTTACGGTACGGCCTGGACGAAGAAAGAAGACCAGGAAGCGTATCTGCACATGCTCGAGGAAGCGGAAAAGCGCGATCACCGCAAACTCGGCAAGCAACTCGACCTGTTCCACATGCAGGACGAGTCGCCGGGCATGGTGTTCTGGCATCCGCGCGGCTGGACGTTGTGGCAGCAGGTGGAGCAGTACATGCGCCGCCGCGTGAACGACGCCGGCTATCTGGAGATCAAGACGCCCATGATCATGGACCGGTCGCTGTGGGAGGCGTCGGGCCACTGGCAGAACTATCGTGAAAACATGTTCACGACGGAATCGGAAAAGCGCGACTACGCGATCAAGCCGATGAACTGCCCCGGTCATGTGCAGGTGTTCAACCACGGCTTGCGCTCATATCGGGATCTGCCGCTGCGTTACGCGGAGTTCGGCTCGTGCCACCGCAACGAATCGTCGGGCGCGCTGCATGGCTTGATGCGCGTGCGCGGGTTCGTGCAGGACGACGCACACATTTTCTGTACGGAAGACCAGTTCATCAGCGAGTCGATCGCTTTCAATACGCTCGCCATGAGCGTGTACAGCGACTTCGGCTTCGATCATGTCGAGATCAAGCTGTCGCTGCGCCCGGATGCGCGCGCCGGCACGGACGAAACGTGGGATCGCGCGGAGCAGGGCCTGCGCGAAGCGCTGACCGCGTGCGGCGTGACGTGGGAAGAACTGCCGGGCGAAGGCGCGTTCTACGGTCCGAAGGTGGAATATCACATCAAGGACGCGCTCGGCCGCTCGTGGCAATGCGGCACGCTGCAGCTCGACATGGTGCTGCCGGAGCGTCTCGGCGCGGAGTACGTCGCGGAAGACAACAGCCGTCGCCGGCCGATCATGCTGCATCGGGCAATCGTCGGATCAATGGAGCGCTTTCTCGGCATTCTGATCGAGCACCATGCCGGTGCAATGCCCGCGTGGCTTGCGCCGATGCAGGTGGTGGTGATGAATATCGCCGAAAGTCAGGCCGAATACGCCCAGTCTCTAGCCCAATCGTTGCAAAAACAAGGGGTTAGAGTAGAGGCCGATTTGCGCAACGAGAAGATTAGCTATAAAATACGTGAGCACACGCTCGAGAAGGTGCCGTACCTGCTTGTGGTCGGCGACAAGGAGCGTGAAGCCCAAACGGTAGCCGTGCGTGCCCGTGGTGGTGTCGACCTTGGCGTGATGCCTGCCGATACCTTCATTGAGCGTCTGCGCCTGGACGTGCAGTCGTTCAACTGAGCCACTTGGCAGCCCGGCTCGTTTTTTTAATTTTTAGAGGAAACGTAACATCGCTACTGATAAGTCTGCGCACCGCATCAACGGTGAAATTACGGCACCCGAGGTGCGTCTGGTCGGAGTCGAGAACGAACCGCTCGGCATCGTGAAACTCGCTGATGCGTTCCGCATGTCGGAACAGCAAGACGTGGATCTGGTGGAAATCGCGCCGCAAGCGGTTCCGCCGGTTTGCCGCTTGATGGACTACGGCAAGTTCAAGTACTCGGAAGCGAAGAAGCAGCACGAGGCCAAGCTCAAGCAGAAGATCGTTCAGGTCAAGGAAGTCAAATTCCGCCCGGGCACTGACGACGGTGACTACAACGTCAAACTGCGCAACCTCATTCGCTTTCTCGAAGACGGCGACAAGACGAAAATCACGTTGCGTTTCCGTGGCCGCGAAATGGCTCACCAGGAAATCGGTATGCGCATGCTGGAACGCCTGCGCACCGACCTCGACGAAGTAGGTCAGGTCGAGCAAATGCCGAAAATGGAAGGGCGCCAGATGATCATGGTGCTCGCTCCGAAGAAAAAGAAGTAAGCGGTCAGAGCGGCGGCGCGCCATGTGGCGCGCGTTCTGGTTGTCAAGTTCGAGTGGCGTCACGCCGGGTGTCCGGCGCGACGTCAGCAGGTTTCGGAGCGGCGCTCGTGCAAACGTGCCGTTTCCTGAAAGCGGCCGCCGGCGGTATCGGCGGTCTGCATACCAAGTGGAGTGGGTTTCGAAGGGCGGGTAATGGCCAACTGGCCGACCGCACACCCATATCCATCTAATAATGGAGTTGTCATGCCGAAGATGAAGACCAAGAAGAGTGCTGCAAAGCGCTTCGTGGTGCGTCCGGGCGGTACCGTCAAGCGCGGTCAAGCCTTCAAGCGCCACATTCTTACCAAGAAGACCACCAAGAACAAACGCCATCTGCGCGGTTCGACGGCAGTTCATGATTCCGATCTGAACTCCGTGCGCGCAATGCTGCCGTTCGCTTAACCCTTAACCGAAACTCATAGGAGCAAGACATGCCTCGAGTAAAACGTGGGGTTACCGCACGGGCCCGTCACAAGAAGATCATCAAGCTGGCCAAGGGTTACCGCGGCCGTCGCAATAACGTCTATCGCATCGCCAAGCAGGCGGTCATGCGCGCAGGCCAGTACGCCTACCGCGATCGCCGCAACAAGAAGCGCGTGTTCCGTGCATTGTGGATCACGCGTATCAACGCGGCGGTGCGTCAGCACGACATGACGTACAGCGTGTTCATCAACGGCCTGAAGAAGGCTTCGATCGAACTGGACCGCAAGGTGCTGGCCGACATGGCTGTGTTCGACAAGGCTGCTTTTGCTGCGATCGTTCAGCAGGTGAAAGCCGCCGTTGCAGCCTGATTGCGCTTCTGGCAATTAACACTGCGTGGTTCGTTGCAGCGAACATCCGGTAGTCTCGGTGACGCTGCAACAAAAACGGGGCTCCTCACCGAGCCCCGTTTTTGTTGGTAGAACCAGTTTTGTTTCGATAGAACACTGACGTTGAAATGATGGGATCAATGGATCTGGACCAGATTGTCGCCGACGCGCAAAAAGCCTTCGCAGAAGCCTCCGACGTCACCACGCTCGAGAACGAGAAAGCGCGCTTTCTCGGTAAATCGGGCGCGCTGACAGAACTGTTGAAGGGCCTTGGCAAACTCGATCCCGAAACGCGCAAGACCGAAGGCGCACGGATCAACCTCGTCAAGCAACAGGTCGAAGCCGCGTTGACGGCGCGCCGCCAGGCGCTGGCCGACGCGTTGCTGAACCAGCGCCTCGCCGCCGAAGCGATCGACGTCACCTTGCCGGGACGCGGCGCCCATGCCGGCAGCCTGCACCCGGTGATGCGCACGTGGGAGCGCGTCGAACAGATTTTCGGCAGCATCGGTTTCGACGTGGCCGACGGCCCCGAGATCGAAACCGACTGGTACAACTTCACCTCGCTGAACAGCCCGGAAAACCATCCGGCGCGTTCGATGCAGGACACGTTCTACGTCGACGGCAAAGATGCCGACGGCCGTCAACTGCTGCTGCGCACGCATACGAGCCCGATGCAGGTCCGCTACGCGCGCACCAACACGCCGCCTATCAAGGTGATCGTGCCGGGCCGCACGTATCGCGTGGACAGCGACGCGACTCACTCGCCCATGTTCAACCAGGTCGAAGGCCTGTGGATCGAAGAGAACATCAGCTTCGCGGATCTTAAGGGCGTCTATACCGACTTTCTCAAGAAGTTCTTCGAGCGCGACGATATTCAGGTGCGTTTCCGCCCGTCTTATTTCCCGTTCACCGAACCGTCGGCTGAGATCGACATGTTGTTCGAAACGGGCAAGAACGCGGGCAAGTGGCTCGAGATTTCGGGTTCCGGCCAGGTTCATCCCACGGTGATCCGCAACATGGGCCTCGACCCGGAGCGCTACATCGGCTTTGCCTTCGGCAGCGGCCTCGAGCGGCTCACCATGTTGCGCTACGGCGTGCAGGACCTGCGTCTGTTCTTCGAAAACGACCTGCGCTTCCTGCGTCAATTTGCCTGAGCGCGCCTATAAGCGCGCCTACTGAGCGCGCCCGAGCGAACGCGCACGGCGCGACGACGAGCATAGAGCGCGGCAACGCACGCAGTGCCTGCCGCCAAAGCGTCCCGCAGTGACAAGCAGTGACTAGCAGTGACTAGCAGTGACAGTTGGCCTCTGCGTCACGTGGACCTAAACCGATCAGAACGTACACAGAACCATGCAATTCCCGGAATCCTGGCTGAGAACCTTTGTCGATCCGCAACTGACCACGGACGAGCTGTCGCACGCATTGACGATGGCGGGTCTCGAAGTGGAAGACCTGCGGCCGGCCGCGCCGCCGACCTCGAAGATCGTGGTCGGTCAGGTGCTGGAAGTCGTCAAGCATCCGGACGCGGACAAGCTCAACGTCTGCCAGGTGAACGCCGGCACGGGCGCGACGCTGAACATCGTATGCGGTGCGCCGAACGTGGCGCCCGGCATCAAGGTGCCGGTCGCGCTGGTCGGCGCACAACTGCCGCCGGCCGAAGAGGGCGGCGCGCCGTTCGCGATCAAGCTTTCGAAGCTGCGCGGCGTGGAAAGCCAGGGCATGCTGTGCTCCGCGCGCGAGCTGAAGCTGTCCGAAGATCATAGCGGCCTGATGATCCTGCCGGAAGACACGCCGATCGGCCAGGACATCCGCGAAACGCTGAATCTCGACGACACCATTTTCGAAATCAAGTTGACGCCGAACAAGGCGGACTGCCTGTCGGTGTTCGGCGTGGCGCGCGAAACGTCCGCGATCACCGGCGCACCGTTGCGTCCGCTCGAGATCAAGCCAGTCGAGGTCAAGCTCAACGAGACGCTGCCTGTCAGAATTTCAGCGCCCGATCTGTGCGGACGTTTCTCGGGTCGCGTCATCCGCGGCGTGAATGCGCGTGCGAAGTCGCCGCAATGGATGATCGAACGTCTGGAGCGTTCGGGTCAGCGCAGCATCTCGGCGCTCGTCGATATTTCCAATTACGTGATGCTCGAGTTGGGCCGTCCGTCGCACGTGTTCGATCTGGACAAGATCCACGGCGGCATGGACGTGCGTTGGGGCCGCAAGGGCGAAACGCTCAAGCTGCTGAACGGCAACACTGTCGAAGTCGACGAAACCGTGGGCGTGATCGCCGACGAGCGGCATATCGAAAGTCTCGCGGGCATCATGGGCGGCGACAGCACGGCCGTCACGCTCGACACCACCAGCATCTACCTCGAAGCCGCGTTCTGGTGGCCCGACAGCATTCGCGGCCGCTCGCGCAAGTACAACTTCTCGACGGACGCCGGCCATCGCTTCGAGCGCGGCGTCGATTACGCGAGCACCGTCGAACATATCGAGCGCATCACGCAACTCATCCTCGACATTTGCGGTGGCGAGGCGGGGCCGGTGGACGACCAGATCGTCAACGTGCCGCAGCGCGAGCCGGTGAAGATGCGTGTGTCGCGTGCGAACCGCATCATTGGCGTTGCGATCGGCGCTGACGAAATCGCGCAGATCTTCACGCGCCTCGGCCTTAAATTCGAACGCGACGGGGACACCTTCTCGGTCATGCCGCCGTCGTACCGTTTCGACATTGAAATCGAAGAGGACCTGATCGAGGAAGTCGCGCGCATCTACGGTTTCGAAAAGATTCCGGCGCGTCCGCCCGTCGCGAAGAGCGAGATGCGCGCGACCCACGAAACGCGCCGCTCGATCCACACTATCCGCCACGCGCTTGCCGCGCGCGATTACGCGGAAACGGTGAACTTCAGTTTCGTCGATGCCGAGTGGGAACAGGACTTCGCCGGCAACGACAAGCCGGTGCGTTTGCTGAACCCGATCGCGAGCCAGTTGTCGGTCATGCGCACGACGCTGTTCGGCAGCCTCATCCACGTGCTGCGCACGAACCTGAACCGGCGCGCCGCCGACCGCGTGCGCGTGTTCGAAGCGGGCCGCGTGTTCCTGCACGATCCGTCGATCAAGGCGGGCGAGCTGACGGTCGAAGGCTTCGCGCAGCCGAAGATGATCGGAGGCCTCGCGTACGGTCCGGCGCTCGACGAACAGTGGGGCGCATCCGCGCGCACGGTCGACTACTTCGACGTGAAGGCCGACGTCGAGACGTTGCTCGCGCCGGCGGCGGCGCGCTTCGTGAAAGCGGAGCATCCGGCGCTGCATCCGGGGCGCAGCGCACGCATCCAACTCGATGGCCGCGCGATCGGCTGGATTGGCGAATTGCATCCGCGCTGGATGCAAAAATATGATTTACCGCATGCGCCGATTCTGTTTGAACTTGAAGCGGACGCATTAATGCAACGCGTATTGCCCACGCCGTCGGAAGTGTCTAAATTCCCGCCGGTGCGACGCGATATCGCAGTGGTTGTCGATCAGAAAATCGAGGTGCAGGCGCTTCTCGACGAGCTCCAGAAGGCCCAGTCCGAGCCCGCCTGCAAGACCGTTCAGAAGGTTGCGCTTTTCGACGAATTCCGTCCAAAATCAAACACTTCCGGTGGTCTGGCGGCTCACGAGAAAAGCCTTGCGTTCCGAGTTACCTTGCAAGATACTGGCGGGACCCTTCAGGACGAAACGGTCGATCTGGCCATTCAGACTCTGGTGGAACGTCTGGCTCGAGTATATGGCGCACGGTTGCGCGGATAACCCGCATTTAACAATTGCACGGCTGTTTCCGCATCCTTTGTTTTCTGTCTGGCGCGCCATTTGATAGATATGAATGAAATGAACTCGAGTGATTTCGAAGCCCTTCTTACGGCGCAACGCAGCGCCATGATTCGAGAAATTCCGACATCACCCGCCGCCGTTTCAACTGAAACGCCGACGCTCACCAAAGCGGAACTTGCCGAGTTGCTGTTCGACAATGTCGGGCTCAACAAGCGGGAAGCGAAAGACATGGTCGAGGCGTTTTTCGAGGTGATCCGCGACGCGCTCGAGAGCGGCGACAGCGTCAAGCTGTCCGGCTTCGGCAACTTCCAGTTGCGCGACAAGCCGCAGCGTCCCGGCAGAAACCCGAAAACCGGCGAGGCGATTCCGATCGCCGCGCGCCGCGTTGTGACGTTTCATGCAAGTCAAAAGCTGAAGGCTCTGGTCGAGAACGGCGCGGAAGCGAGCTTCACGCGCTGATCGACTGGCGCGTTCCTGCGCAACCCACCACGACGGCTAACTGACGATGACAGCGACGATGGAAAAAGTCGTCTTGCCTCCGATTCCAGCGAAACGCTACTTCACGATTGGTGAGGTCAGCGAACTATGCGGTGTGAAGCCGCATGTGCTGCGCTATTGGGAGCAGGAGTTTACGCAGTTGCGGCCGGTGAAGCGGCGCGGTAATCGCCGGTACTATCAGCATCACGAGGTGCTGTTGATCCGGCGGATTCGCGAGCTGTTGTACGAGCAGGGTTTCACGATCAACGGTGCGCGCAACCGGCTCGATTCGCATGGCGGCGGCGCGCACGGTGCGCCGGCCGCAGCGGGCGACCAGGTCGAGGGCGTCGCACCGCCGGCGCCGACCACGGTTGAAGTCGACGTCGAACAGTTGCGCAAAGAGCTGCTTCACGTGATCGACCTGTTGAATCGCTAATGGCTTTGTTGGTGGCGGCGGTTCTCATCGAATGAAGTGTCTGTTATAATTTCTTGCTGTTCGGGGCGTAGCGCAGCCTGGTAGCGTACCTGCATGGGGTGCAGGTGGTCGGAGGTTCAAATCCTCTCGCCCCGACCAAAGAATCAAGGCCTTACAAGCATCGCTTGTAAGGCCTTTTTCATTTGCGCCACAGCGTGCCCCGCCAATCGCGCATTCAGTGCGACGCATTCAGTGCGAAATACTCTCCAGAGATTTCCCCAACGTCCGCGGCCCCATCAAACCGATCGCGACAATCACCAGCGCCATCGCGCTCGCGATAAACACAAACACCCCCGTCACGCCGAACTCCCTCAGCATAAACGCGATCACAAACGAACTGAACACAGCGGACAACCGGCTCCAGGAATACACGAAGCCCACCGCACGCGCGCGGATCGCCGTCGGATAAAGCTCCTGCTGATACGTGTGATAGGTGAACGAGATGATGTTGCCGGCCAGCGTCAGCAGCACGCCAAGCGTCACGATCATCACCGCCGCCGAGGCCTGGCTGAACAGCAATCCGCTCACGATATTGATCGCGGCCATGCACACGATCACATGCTTGCGTTCGAAGCGATCCGCGATCCAGTAGCCAAGCAACGGGCCGAGCGGCGCGGCGAGGCCGATCACCGTCGTATAGAGCAGGCTCGAGGTCACCGTGATGCCTTGCTTGACCAGCAGGGTCGGCACCCAGTTGGCGAAACCGTAGAAGCCGACCGTCTGGAAAATGTGAAAGACGATCAGCATCAGCGTGCGCTTGCGGTAGGGCGGCTGCCACATGTCGGCGAATCGCGCCTTGCGCGGCACCGGCGCCGCGGGCCCAGGCTGAGGCAGCGGCTTGCCGTATTGCTGCGCGACTTTTTCTTCCAGCCGCGCGAGCACTTCGTCCGCTTCGCGAATTCGCCCTTTGCTCGCCAGCCAGCGCGGGCTTTCCGGCAGATTTCGCCGGAAGTACCAGACGAAGAGTGCGCTGATGCCGCCGAGCAGCACGACCCAGCGCCAGCCGTCGAGTCCGAACGGCGTTCTCGGTACGAGCAGATAGGAAAGAAACGCCACGACAGGCACCGCGGAAAAGCCGATCGCCTGACAGACTGCAAAAGCCCTGCCGCGCAAGTGCTTCGGCGCGAGTTCGGACAGGTAGGTGCCGATGGTGATGAGTTCAACACCGATGCCCATGCCTGAAACGAAGCGCCATAAATTGAGGCCGTGTGCGGTGTCCTGGAACGCCATCACCGTGTTCGCCGCCATGTACCACAGCAGCGACCAGGTGAAGATCGCTCGTCGGCCAAAACGGTCGGCGAGAAAGCCGCACGCGATCGTGCCGACGAACAGCCCGGCGAAGAGCGCCGCAACGAAGCTCGCGACGCCGGACGTGCCGAAGAGCCCCGACGTCGTGGGCGTGAGAATGCCGCTTTTAACGAGACCGGGCGCGACGTAGCCCGTGAAGAGAAGATCGTACAGCTCGAAAAAGAATCCGAGACTGAGCAGCAGAATCAGCTTCCAGACCGCGCGCGTCGCGGGAAGTCTGTCGAGGCGGGCGGAAATTGTTCCGATGCCGGCGACCGTGGCCGCTTCGGCTTGTGCTGCGTCATTACCGACGCGTAGCGATGACGCGCCCTCCAGAATGGCCATGCCTGTCTCCTGTATCTGCATCTCTTTTTGAATATGTCACAACTTGCGCCGCGGCCGTTAGCGGTACTGTTCCTGCAATTCCGCAAACGAAGCGATCTTGCCCGCAAGCGCGCTTGCGACGACCGTCGGCGGACTCGCGAGCCACACCTGCCCAGGCCCGGAGCGGCCCGAGAAATTGCGGTTGATCGCGCTGATCGTGACCTGGTCCGCGTCGGTGGACGAGCCCGGTCCGCAATTGGCGCATGCGCCGCACGAGGGTTGCAGCAGGATCGCGCCGGCCTGCTCGAACGCGTCGATATAGCCGCGTTTCACGCAGTAATCGCGAACCTCCGACGTGCCGAACTGAAGAAAGAGCTTCACACCTGACGGCACCCGCAAGCCGCGCGCGAGCGCCCATGCGAGCACCTCGTGATAGTGATCGAAGTCCTCGCGCTTGCCTGCCGTGCACGAGCCGCCATACGCGATGTCCACCTTCGGGCGTTGCGCGAGATCGCGCAGCGCAATGCCGTTGCCCGGATCGCCTGGCGCGGCGAGCATCGGCGAAATATGCGTGCAGTCTATATCGATGACGTCGGCGTATGTCGCGCCCGCATCGCTCTGCATCCACGGTTCGAGGCCGAAGTCGATGCCGCGGCGCTCCTTCAAAAAGCGCACGGTTTCTTCATCGGGCGCGACAATGCCGGAGAAGCCGCCCAGCTCGGCCGTCATGTTGGTGAGCGTGGTTCGCTCGTCGGTCGTCAATTGATGGACAGCGCTGCCGGCGAACTCGAACACCTTTCCGACGCCCGCACCCGCACGTATGCGCGGTTCGGCCAGCAAGTGCAGCACGAGGTCTTTCGCGGTGACGCCCGGCGCCACCGCGCCGTTGAAATTAACCCGCAGCGATTCGGGCACGGTCATCCGCACCGCGCCTGTGACAAACGCATTCGCCATGTCGGTCGTGCCGACGCCAAACGCGAGACAGCCTAACGCGCCGCTATGCGGCGTGTGCGAATCGGTGCCGACAATCAGTTGCCCGGGCAGCGCGTAACGCTCGGCCATCATCGCGTGCGAGATGCCTTCTGAACCCTCGGTGAAGCTGCCGTCGACTTCGCTCAGATAGCCGTGATTCGTGATCGCGTAGTCGCGCGCGAACTGACGATGCGCCGCCGACAGTTCGCGCACGTCGGGCAGCAGGCCGTTGCGCACATGAAGCTCACTCTTGTGCGAATACGACAGGTGATCCTCGAACGCGAGAATCGTGTCGGGATCGCTCAGCGTGAGCGGCTTGCCGAACGTGGCATGCAGCATGTGCGTGGCCATGCCCGTGTAGTACTCGTGGATGAAGCGCCAATCCGCGCGGACGAACGCGCCGCTGCCGGGCGTCGGCGTGTCGCCGGTTGCATCGGTGGAGAGCGCGTGACGGTCGAGGATTTTTTGCGCGAGCGTGCGCGGCTGCGCGTTGTTGGCGGCATCGGCCGTGGAAGTTGTAGAGCCGACTCGGCGCATGTTTTGCGCGCCGTAACGCAGCAGGCCGCCGCTTGTCAGAATCGCAGCGGCGAGGCTATCGCGCGAGGCGACGAGCTCTTCGACGTCGATCGGCTCGCCTCGCTGGATGCGTTCAATCAAACCGAAGTCCGTCGACGTAAAGAGCCCGAGGTTGTCCGCATTCTGACGATAGATGCGCTCGAAGCTCCGCGCGATCACGAGCCGGATGCCGGCGCGATATTCCGCGAGCGGACTATGTTCGCGCGACGATCCTTTGCCGTACCGGTTGCCCGCCACCGTCACGCGAAAGCCGCCGTTGCGAATGGCGTCGATACCGATCGGATTCGTATCGCCTGCACGGAACCCCACATAAGGCACCCGGCCAAGGCGTTCGTCGAAGCGGGTCAGCACGCTCATCGGCGTGATTTCGTCCGTCGACACGTCGTCTCTCAAGCTGCCTGCCGTCGCGGGGTTCAGATCCGTACCGTCGAGCTGTTGCGCGATCCGTTCGGGGTCCGCGCAAAGAAACAGTACGCGGCCAGTCAAATCCAGTTTTGCCATCCACTTCTCCTTCTACCCGAATCTAGATGGCGGCGAGAGCTGAGCGAAGTGCTGGATCGGCAAACGGGGCATCGCGATTGGCGATGGCCTCACGAAGGGCTTGCAAAAGGCTTGTGATGGTCCGCCGACGTCTCTCTAATTTGCAGGCGCAGTCAGCGCTTCAATCAACGCCTGGACCGCCTTCAGACGCGACGATTTTCGCAGCGCATGAACCCGCAGCGTGCGGCTCGTCGCCCAGGTTTCGTCGAGCGGCCGGCGCACGAACGCATGCGATCCGGCGAACGCGGACGCGGCGCTCGTCGGCACAATACCGATGCCAAGTCCTGCTTCGACCATCCGGCACTGCGCGTCGAAACTGTTGACGGTGACGGACAGTTTGAGCGGCGTTCGCGCTGCGTCGGCGCGCTCCTTGATGAGCAGGTCCAGCGAGCCGCCGGCCTGTAGCGCAACGAGTGGAAAGCGGAGCACGTCGCTGAAGGTCGGCGCCTCGAGCGCGGCGAGTTCATGATCGAGAGGGAGCACGACCATCAGCGGGTCATCGGCGAAGTGCCATGATTCCAGTCCGCCGGATGCTTTGCCGCTTGCAGAAATGCCGACGTCGGCGCGGTCGTCCATGCAGGCGCGGATGACCTCGTCGCTGATCTGCTCGGTGAGTGCGATTCGCACGAGCGGGTAGTGGGCCTGAAATGCCTTCAGCCGCTCGGGCAAAAAGCCGACAATCGCCGATGCGTTCGCATACAGACGCACGACGCCGGCGACCTCGCCGCTGAGCGACTGCACCTCGCGGGCGAATGACTGCAACTGATCGTGGACCGACACCGCACGAGAAAAGGCATGCCGCCCGGCCTCCGTCAACTCGACTCCCGACGGCGAACGAATCAGCAACGCGAGGCCCATTGCCGACTCCAGATCCGCGATACGCCGGCTCAATGCGGAAGCGGCAATGTGATTGCGGCTGGCGGCGCGAGCAATCGAGCCTTCCTGCACGACGGAGATGAACAGCTCGAGGCTGTACGGATCGATTCGCATACGGCCGGCGTTGCGCCTGCAAAGTCTGAACAGCCAATTCTAGCAGCGGCAGTCCTAAGCCCCCGGACGACTGCGTTCAACAATCGTCACTCTCGCCCCAACTCCACAAACCGCTCCAAATGATGATCCTCATCCCCAAGCTGATGATCGATCATCACAAGCCGCTTTGCGTAATGAGCGAGCGGCAGTTCCCACGTCATGCCGATCCCGCCATGCAGTTGAATGCACTCCTGCGCGACGAGCGCACCGATCCTGCCGATGCTGTATTTCGCCGCCGACACCGCGCGCTCGCGCACCTTGCGTTCCGCACCTAACGCGGCCGCGGCGTTGATTACCGCTGAGCGCGCCTGTTCGATTTCGAGCAGCATGTCGGCCATTCTGTGCTGCAATGCCTGGAAGCTGCCGATCGCCACGCCGAACTGCTTGCGCGTGCGCAGATAGTCGAGCGTGTAGTCCTTCGCGACGTCCATCGCGCCGACCGCTTCCGAGCAGAGCGCGAGCACGCCGCATGCAATCGCATATTCGAGCGTTGCGAAACCTTCGCCCGCTGCGCCGAGCAAAGCGTCGTCGCCGAGTATGACGTTCTCGAAGCTCACTTCGGCCGCGCGCCCGCCGTCGATCTTCGGATAACCGCGCACGCTCACGCCCGGCGCATCGCGAGGCACCAGAAACAGCGTCACGCCGGCTTCGGAATCGTCCGCACCTTCGGGGCGCGCCGACACGAGGAAGAGGGCAGCCTGCTCGCCGTGCTGAACCACCGCCTTGGCGCCATTCAATCGCCACGCGCTGCCATCGCCATCGCCATTGCGCTCGGCGCGCGTCGTCACTCGGGCGAGTTCGTAGTGACTATCCGGCTCGCCGTGCGCGAGCGCGACAATACGCGACCCGTCGATCAATCCGCCGAGCAACGCCCGCTGCGCGTCATTGCCGCTGCGAGCAATGGCCTGGCCGACGATGAGCGTATCGAGAAACGGCTCGACCACGAGCCCGCGCCCGAGGCTCTCGAACACGACTGCAATATCAAAGCCGCCGCCGCCGAAGCCGCCGCTCGCTTCATCGAACAACGCGCCGATAATGCCTAGCTCTCCGAAACGATTCCACAACTCACTGCTAAAGCCATGCGACGATCGCGCGATCCGGTCGCGCGTCGCGAAGCCATACTGTTCGCTGATAAAGCGGTTCAGGGTATCGGCGATCATCCGGCGATCTTCGGTGTGCTGGAAGTTCATGATGTCCGTTTCCTTCTACAGTCCGAGGATCATTTTGGAAATGATGTTCTTCTGAATCTCATTCGATCCGCCGAAGATCGACAGCTTGCGATTGTTGAAGTATTGCGAAGCCGCGCTCGCCGCTTCGTCGGGACCAACGGGCGCGCCTTGATAACCGTCGTGCAACGCTTCTTCGATAAACGGCTGCGCATACGGTCCCATCGCGCGGCGCGTGAGCGACGAGATCTCCTGGCGAATCTCCGTGCCGCGAATTTTCAGCATCGAACTTTCGGCACCCGGCACGCCTCCGCCCGCCACCGCGGCGATCACGCGCAGGTTGGTCGTCTTCATGTTCTCGAGATCGATTTCGACGCGCGCCATGCGCGCCGCGAACGACGGGTCGTCTGCAAGCGGCCGCCCATTGCGCCGCTGTTTCGCCGCGATCTTGCGCAGCCGGTTGAATGCCGCCACCGAAAAGCCGACGCCCGCGATATTCGTGCGCTCATACGTCAGCAGATATTTGGCGTAGGTCCATCCCTTGTTTTCTTCGCCGACGAGATTCGCAGCGGGCACCCGCACGTCCGTGAAAAACACTTCATTCACTTCGTGCTCGCCGTCGAGCGTGATGATCGGCCTTACTTCGACGCCCGGCGTTTTCATGTCGATCAACAGGAAGCTGATGCCTTCCTGCTTGCGCACGTCGGTCGCGCTGCGCACGAGGCAGAAGATCATGTTCGCGTAGTGGCCGAGCGTGGTCCACGTCTTCTGTCCATTGACGATGTAGTGCTCGCCGTCCGCATCGACGCCGCGCACGGCCGTGGTTTTCACCGACGCGAGATCGGAGCCCGCGCCCGGTTCCGAATAGCCCTGGCACCACCAGTCGGAACCGTCGAGAATGCGCGGCAACCAGTGGCGTTTCTGCGCGTCGCTGCCGTATTTGATCAACACGGGTCCGAGCATATTCACGCCGAAGGGCACGACGCGCGGTGCGCCGGCCAGCGCGCATTCGTTCTCGAAGATGAATTTCTGCACCGCGTTCCAGCCGGGCCCGCCGTATTCCTTCGGCCAATGATTCGCGAGCCAGCCGCGCTCGTTGAGGATCGCGTGCCACTCGGCCATGTCCTCGCGCGTGAGCCGCCGGCCGCCGTGCACTTTGTCGGCGAGACGCCGCGGGAGTTTGTCGCGCAGAAACGCGAGCACCTCGGCGCGGAACGCTTCTTCTTCGGGCGTGAAGTTCAGGTCCATCGCAGTTCCTTTGTGATTCGAATGCTTCTGCTGACAAGCACGGACAAGCACCGGCAAGCGGCGTCAGATTATCTGATTGAGGCTCGCAAAATCCGCGCCGCGCTCGACGAGTTCAACAAGCAGCGGCGACGCTTGCCAGAACAACGGGTCTTCTTTCGCGAACCCGCGAATGTCCGCGAGAATGCTCGGCAGGCCAACCATGTCCGCATATTTCATCGGACCGCCGCGATAGCGAGGAAACCCGTAGCCATACAGCAGCGTTACGTCGACGTCGAGCGGACGCAGCGCGATCCGCTCATGCACGACGTTCGCGCCTTCGTTGATCATCGCGGCCATGTAGCGGCGAATGATCTCGTCGTTGGTGAAATTGCGCGGCGTGATGCCGGCGCGCTCGCGCTCGGCGTCGATGATCGCCTCCACTTCTGGGTCCGGCTGGCCGCTGCGCGATCCTTCGGGGTACAGATAGAATCCACGGCCGGTTTTTTGGCCGAACCAGCCGCGCTCGCAGAGGCGGTCGGCGATCTGCACATAGCGTGCCGCAGGATCGCGCGTCGCGGCGCGCCGTTTGCGCGCGGCCCAGCCGATGTCGCCGCCCGCGAGATCGACCACCTGAAACGGTCCCATCGGAAAGCCGAATGCGCGCACCGCAGCGTCGATCTGATAGGGCGACGCGCCGTCTTCCATCATGGCGTCCGCCGCGCTGCGATAGACGGCCAGAATGCGGTTGCCGATAAAGCCGTCGCATACGCCCGCACGCACCGGCGTCTTGCGCAGCTTCTTCGCGAGCTCGAACGCGGTCGCGACGACGTCGGCGCTCACGGCTTGCGGCACGACGACTTCGAGCAGCTTCATGATGTTGGCCGGCGAGAAGAAGTGCAGACCGATCACGTCGGCGGGCCGCGAAATGCTGGCGGCAATCGCGTCGATGTCGAGATACGAGGTGTTGGTCGCGAGCACCGCGCCCGCTTTGCAGACGCGGTCGAGTTCGGCGAAGACGGCCTGCTTGACGGCCAGGTCTTCGAACACGGCCTCGATCACGAGGTCCGCGTTCGACAGTGCATCGTATGAGGTGCTGCCGGTCCAGCGCGCCATGAACTCGTCTTTCTTCACGGCACTTAGGCGGCCCTTCGCGATGAGGCCGTCGTAGACCTTCTCGATGTGCGCGCGGCCCCGCGCCAACGACGCCTCGTCGCGTTCGATCATCGTCACTGGCAGGCCCGCGTCGAGCACCGCGACCGCGATGCCCGCGCCCATCGTGCCGCCGCCCACCACGCCGACTGCATTCAGTGCGCGCGGTTTTGCATCGCGTGTCTCGGGCGCTTTCAACACTTCGCGCTCCGCAAAAAACGCATGAATCAAGCCGGCGCGCTGCGGACTGTCGAGACATTGCAAGAAGAGTTGACGCTCGACACGCAAGCCTTCTTCGAAGCGCTGCGTGATCGCGGCCTCGACTGCATCGACGATCTTCAGCGGCGAGAACAGACCGCGCGATTTCTTCGCGGTCTCGGCGCGCGCCGCGGCGACCGCCGCGAGGCTGGCGGCGCGATCGCTCAACGCGCCGGCGTCACGCGTGCGGCGCACCGCTGCATCGCCGGCAAGCAGTTCATGCACATAAGCGAGGCCTTCGGCGAGCACGTCGCCGCTCGCACCCAACCGGTCGACGAGTCCGAGTGCGAGCGCTTCCTTCGCGCTCGCATGGCGGCCGCTCAGGATCAGATCGAGCGCGGCCTCTGCGCCGATCAGGCGCGGCGTGCGCTGCGTGCCGCCCGCGCCGGGCAGCAGGCCGAGCTGCACCTCGGGCAAGCCGAGCTTCGCGCCTTCGACGGCAATCCGGTAGTGCGCGGCGAGCGCCACTTCGAGACCGCCGCCGAGCGCCGCGCCGTGAATCGCGGCGACGACCGGCTTCGTGCACGCCTCGATGCGGTTGCACACATCCGGCAGCGACGGCGGCACCGGCGGCTTGCCGAACTCGCGAATATCCGCACCGGCAATGAAGTTGCGCCCTGCGCCGACGAGCAGCACCGCTTCGACCGAACGGTCGCTGTCGGCGGCTTCGATTGCGGCGAGCAGGCCACGCCGCACGTCGGCGGAAAGCGCGTTGACGGGCGCGTGGTCGATCGTGACGAGCAGCACCTTGCCGCGCAATTCGCGCGTGACGACGTCGGCTGAAGTGTCGGTGGAAGAGGTGAGAGTCATGGGGCGCGTCTCCTTTGATTGTCTCGGCGCGCAGACGGTGGGCTGCCGCATGCCACGTCTCGCGAATGCTCACGATTGTGGAGCGGTCAAGGTTCATTGACAATCACATCAACGATTGACAGACTGTCAAAATAACTTTGACAAAGGCCGGTCTCGTGGACGTCAATTCGTTAACCCTGCTGGTCGAGATACTCGACGCGGGCAACCTGAGCGAGGCCGCGCGGCGCCTGAAAATGAGCCGCGCGAACGTGAGCTATCACCTGAATCAACTGGAGCGCTCGGTCGGCCTGCAACTCGTGCGGCGCACCACACGCCGGGTCGAGGCCACGGAGATCGGTTTGCAGTTGTACGAACATGGCCGCGCGATTCAGAACGCGCTGCTGGCCGCACGCGAATCGGTGACGACGCTCGGGCAAAGCCTGCAAGGGCGAGTGCGCCTGAGCGTGCCGAGCGGTTACGGTCAACTCGTGATGTCCGAGTGGCTGATCGGCTTCAAGCGCCTTTATCCTGGCATCGTGCTCGACGTGCTGTTCGAGAATCGCGTCGAAGACCTGATGCGCGACGAAGTGGACATCGCCGTGCGAGTGATGTCCGAGCCGCCGCAAAATCTCGTCGCGCGCGATATGGGAGCGGTGCGCTACGTTGCGTGCGCGTCGCGCGCCTTCGCCGACACGCATGGCATGCCGACGCAACTCGACGATCTGCGCACCACGCCGTTGATCACGGCCGCAGTGGTGGGCCGGCAATTGCGCGTTGCCGCGTATCTGCGCGACGAGCGCCACGAGGTGCTGCTGGAGCCGACCATCATCTCCGAGAACTTTCTGTTTTTGCGGCAGGCGGTGCTCGCGGGACTCGGCGTGGGCATCGTGCCCGACTATGTGGTGCATGACGATCTGCAACGCGGCGATGTCGTGACGACGCTCGACGAATGGCGCCTGAGCATCTTCGGCACCAACATGTACCTGCTATACATGCCGAACCGCCATCACACGCGCGCGGCGGCGACCTTCATCGAATTCATTCTGGAACAGGCGCGCGCGAGCGGCAGAGGCCGCGTCGCCTGAAGCGCGGCTTGCGGGTTAAAGACCATTGCGCATTCGCGCGCTTGCCGCGAGTATGCTGAGAAAAAGAGCGCGCACGCGCCGGCACGCAGCACGTCAAAACGTCAGGGGACACCAGAATGAAGCGGTCAAATGCATTGCTCGTCGTGCTCGCGGTTCTTGCATGCGCCGTTGCCGCGCTGCTGGTCGCGCGCTTACCGGGCGAGCAAGCCATTCGCCTCGCGGGCTATGCGGCCACGGCCGCGCTGGCGGCGCTGATCGGCTTCGTGGTTCGCAGGCGCAATAGCCGCGCGCAGAAGGCCAAGCGCGCGGGATAACGCGGGGATAAGCGTCGCCCGAAGAAGAGGGCGGGAAAAGGCGCTCGCCGGAGGCCGCATTGCGCGTGCTACGATGCTTCGCTCATTGCGCAGCACGCCGGAGAATGAGATGCGCCCAGACACCGCCGACCGTTTCGATAATGAGTTCGCGCCTCGCATTGCCGAGGCCATCGCTGCGTGCTTCGCCACGACCGTGCATACGGAAGTGCTGCCGTATGGCGGTCCTGGTCGTCCGACGCGACTGCGCATTCATGCAGCGCCGCTCGAGCACATCGCTCATTACGCGCATCCGTTGAATCTGTATCTGACGTGGGACAGCGACGAAATCGAGCGGCTCATGAAAGACGAAGGGCAGGCGCGTTTTGCCCGCTATCTGGCCGCGCTGCCTCGCAAACTGCAGGCATGGCGCCACGCGCGCGAACTCGATTTTTCGTCGCACACGCAGGCGGAGCCTGTGTCACTGATCGGCGGGCTCGACTTCGAAGCGTGAGCCCCGCGCAGTTCACTTCCTGAATGCCGCGCGTCTGCTCGTCGGCAGCCTGGGTGATCTCACGATGGAGACGCAGCAGCAAAAACCCTCGGCGAAATAATAAGCGGCCACTGCATTTCTAATGCAGCGGCCGTTCGAGCTTGCCCGATTGACTACGCGATCACGCGCCCAGTGCAGGATCGCTCATGCTGCTCTTGCCGGTCTCCACATGGCCCGCGAAACGGCGCGCGAACAGCGGGTCCGTATCGACGGTGATCGACAGATCGTACCAGCCGTGCGCATTGCGAAGATCGAGATACAACTCGTCCGTATCGCCGCCGCGCACCACGCGTTTGATCGCGTGCTTCGGGTCGTACGCATTGACGATCGTGAACTTGCAATGCGCGCTGCCCACGTTTTCAAGGCGCAATTGCAGATTGCCGTTCGCGACGTCATAGCCTTCGAGTACTTCCGGACGAGCGATGTCCGAGCCGTCCCACCAGCTACGCGCAATCGGCCGGCCTGTAAAGCGGCGCAAGAAACCGTTCGGACCATGCACGGTGAAGTCGTAAGTACCGTCCACGTTCAGCGCGAACGCGTCCTGCAAGCGCTTGCCGGCTTCCACGGTGTACGTGCGCGGCGCGTCGGCGCTATTCGCTCGATACACTTGAAAGACCGCGGCCGCGCTGCCCGTATTCACGAAGCGCATGGTCAGCGTTTTCTCGGCGCCTTCGCCGTGGACGCGCACAAACATCTCATACGGCAACGCACGGGCAGGGCGCACGCCGGGTTCCTGGCGCGGCACGGCCTGTATCGCCGGCGGCAGCGGCACGTAATCCGGATGGCGGTTCTGATCGGTCGGCACATAAGCGCTCGTGCTCGGCAGGCTCGGGAACGCGTCGTTCGGATTGCTGAAGTTGAACGCCGATGTCAGATCGCCGCACACCGCGCGACGCCACGGCGAAATGTTCGACTCGGCGAGATTGTGCTGCTCGCCAAAACGCTGTTCGATGAAGCGGATCACCGACGTATGGTCGAACACCTGCGAGCACACATAGCCGCCTTTGGACCACGGCGAGACGACGAGCATCGGCACGCGCGGACCGAGACCGTAGGGCGCGGCAACGTTCTTCGCGTCACCCGGATAAATCTCGTTGACGGTATCGACGGTGGAAAGACCGTCCGCGTTCGAGCTCGGCGCGCATGGCGGCACCATGTGATCGAAGAAGCCGTCGTTCTCGTCGTAATTGATCAGGAGTACGGCCTTGCTCCACACCTCGGGATTCGACGTGAGAATCTGCAACACCTGGTCGATGTACCACGCGCCGTAATTGGCGGGCCAGTTCGGGTGCTCGGAATAGGCTTCCGGTGCGACGATCCACGAGACTTGCGGCAGCGCGTTGTTCTGTACGTCGCGCTTCAGAACGTCGAAGTAGCCGTCGCCCTTCAATGCGTTGGTGCCCGTGCGCGCGTTGTCGTACAGCGGGTTGCCCGGCTGCGCGTTGCGGTACTGGTTGAAATAGAGCAACGAGTTGTCGCCGTAATTGCCGATGTACGGGTTTTGCGTCCAGCCCCACGAACCTTTGGCGTCGAGTCCCGTGCCGACGTCCTGATAGATCTTCCAGCTAATGCCGGCGTTTTGCAGGACTTCGGGGTAAGTCGACCAGCCGTAGCCGAGCTCCGAATTGTCGATGACCGGTCCGCCGCCCGTGCCGTCGTTGCCCACGCCGCCCGCCCACATGTAGTAGCGGTTCGGGTCGGTCGGGCCCATCAGCGAGCAGTGATACGCGTCGCAGATGGTGAACGCGTCGGCGAGCTGATAGTGCAACGGAATGTCCTCGCGCGTGAGGTAGGCCATCGTCGTCGCGCTTTTGGCGGGCACCCATTGATCGTAGCGGCCGCCGTTCCATGCGGCGTGCGTCGTGTTCCAGTCGTGTGCGAGGTCTTGCAGGAACTGCAGGCCGAGGTTCGGCGCGCTCGGGCGGAACGGCAGCACGTAGCCGGCATCGGCGGCGAGCGGCTGATACCACACCGGCTTGCCGTTCGGCAGGTTGACCGCACGCGTGTCGCCGAAACCGCGCACGCCGCGCAGCGCGCCGAAGTAGTGGTCGAACGAGCGGTTTTCCTGCATCAGCACGACGATATGCTCGACGTCGCGGATCGTGCCCGTCTTGCTGTTCGCGGGAATCGCGAGCGCGTTGCGGATGCCGGCCGGCAACATGCTCAACGCGGTGAACGAGCCTGCGGCCTGCGCGGCCGAACGTAGAAAATCACGGCGGTTTTTTGAAGTCATGGTATGAGCCTGGGTGTCTTCAGTGGGAGCGCTCCACGCGGCGCGCAAGCATGAGCCGCGCGTCGCGTGAAACGCGGGACTCAGTCAACAGTATGGATCACGGGTGTGGCAAGCGGCGTCGGCGCGGCGGCGGACAATGCCACGTCGGCGTTTGGTGCGGGTAGTGCTGGGCTTTGAATCGTGACGGCGGCAGGCGCGGGCGATACGGAAGACGGATTCGCCGATAGCACCGGATTGGTGCCGTTATCGGCCGCGTTTGCAGCGGCGCTGGACTTGCTCATGTCGCCCGCGTTCGTGTCGTCGTTGCCGCAGGCGGCGAGCAGCGCGCAAAGCGGCAGCGCCGCGAGCGCGATCGCCAAACGTTTGCGATGCAGGGCAATGCACGGCTTCCACAGAAAGGACATGGCGATGTCTCCAGCACGGGGAACGCGCGGGCATCGATATGCCCAGCTCAGCGATGCAAGGAGAATAGCCGCTTACCTGTGTAACTTTTATGAAGTTTTGGAAATTTGAGGATTTGATGAATATTGGGGATTCGCCGTGGGACGACCGCTCAGGAACCGCGGTATAACAGCGGCATAACAGCGGCATAACCGCGGCTACTGGTGTTCCGACACGAACGCAGCAATCACGTCGTTCAGCCGATCCGGCGCGTCGCGATGCGGCGAATGCCCGCACGCGTCGAGTCTTGCGAGTTGCGCATGCGGCACGCAGTCCTGGATCGTATCGATCTGCGCCATCGTGCCGTAGTTGTCGTCATGGCCTTGCACGGCGAGCAGCGGCTTGTCGATCGACGTGAGTTGCTCCGCAATCGACCATTGCCGGAAGGCCGGGTTTAGCCAGACATCGTTCCAGCCATAAAAAGCGGAATCGACGTCCGCGTGATAACGCGAGAGCTTGTCGCGCAGATCGGTGGTTTCGTAAAGCACCTTGGTCTGCGCAATGCTTTGCACGGACACGTCTTCCACGAACAGGTGCGGTGCGATGGCCACGGCGCCGGCCAGCGCGTCCGGAAAAAGCGCCGCGTACAGCAGCGCGATCGAGCCGCCGTCGCTATGGCCGATCACCCACATGCGCCGGCGTTCGCGCGTGTCGATGTGAAGCGCGTCGAGAAGCGCGGGCAGAACATCGCGCGCCTGGTCGGTCATGAAATGCACCGGCCATTTGACGTGATGCTCTCGCGGTGTCGACCTTCCGTAACCGGGACGCGAATACACGAGCCCACGCATGCCGAGACGCTCGCACAATGTTTGCGGCCAATCGCGCCACATCGCAATCGAGCCGAGTCCTTCGTGTAGAAACACGGCGATCGGCGCCGCGTTCGCCGCAGCGTTAAGCCAACGATATTCGATGCGCAACGGCCCGTGCGACGCGGTAGCGGGCAGGTCGGCGAAGTGACTGGCGGGCGTCTCGACAGCGGGATTCTGCATGTATCACCTTATGATATTTCGCGCAGCTTGAAGCGTTGAATCTTTCCAGTGGCGGTTTTCGGCAAGTCGTCGGCGAACACGATGTCGCGCGGATACTTATGCGGCGCGAGCCGCTCTTTCACGAAGGCCTTCAACTCGTCCGCCAGTATCTCAGAGGCCGCGAACTCGCGCTTCAAGACGACGAACGCACGCGTCTTCACGAGGCCGCCGTGATCGACGCCGACCACCGCCGCTTCGAGCACCGCGTCGTGCTGCACGAGCACCATTTCCACTTCGACCGGCGACACGTATTGACCGCTCACTTTCAGCATATCGTCGCTGCGGCCCGCATACACGTAGCAGCCGTTCGGCAGACGACAGTACTTGTCGCCACTGCGAATCCACTCGCCGAGAAACGTCGCGCGCGATTTTTCACGGTTGCTCCAGTACATCAGCGCCGCGCTCGGTCCTTTGATGTAGAGGTCGCCCACTTCGCCGTCGCCGACCGCATGCCCGCTCTCGTCGCGCAACTCGACTTCGTAGCCGGGCACCGGGCGCCCCGTCGTGCCGTATTCGACCGCACCCGCGCGGTTCGACAGAAAGATATGCAGCATTTCAGTCGAGCCGATGCCGTCGAGAATCTCGCAGCCGAAGTGCTTCGTAAAGCGCTCGCCAATTTCGCGCGGCAACGCTTCGCCCGCCGATGTGCACACGCGCATCGCGACATCGTCGCGTGCGGGCAGATTCGGCGACACGAGCATGCTTGCGTAGAGCGTCGGCACGCCATAGAACACCGTCGGACGATGGCGCGTAAGACGGGCAAAGACGGCGTCGGCGGTAGGGCGCTCGGCCATCAGAATGGCGGTCGCGCCCACCGAAAGCGGAAAGGTCAACGCATTGCCGAGTCCGTAGGCAAAGAACAGCTTGGCCGCGGAAAACACCACATCGCTTTCGACGATGCCGAGCACCGGCTTCGCATACAGTTCCGCGGTCCAGTAGAGGTTCGCGTGCGTGTGCACGGTGCCCTTCGGTTTGCCGGTCGAGCCCGATGAATACAGCCAGAAGGCGATGTCGTCGCAACCGGTTGCCGCGGGCTTCGCAGCGGGCGCGGCGGCGTCGATGAGCGCTTCCAACTCAGGCGCTGCTGCAAGCGGCGTGCTGTCGGCCGCGGCCGATGCGCGCGTCGAAACGATGAGCTGGCAGCCGTCGTGCTCGGCGGCCTCCATCGCTTGCGTGACGGTTGCCACGAGCGCGCTCGATGCGATCACCGCGCGCGCATGACTGTGCGTGAGCATGTACACATAATCGGCGGGCGTGAGCAGCGTGTTCGCGACGACCGGCACGACGCCGGCGTACAACGCGCCGAGAAACGCGATCGGCAGTGCAACGCTGTCGAGCATCACCAGCAGCACGCGCTCTTCGGGATGCACGCCGAGTTCGCGCAACGCGGTTGCGAAGCGTCGCGCGCGTTCTTCGAGTTCGCTGTAGGTCGTGTTGCCGTTGTCGTCGATATAAGCGGTTTTCGCGGCGCGCGACGCGTTCAGCGCGAACAGATGAGCCGCGAAATTGAAGCGCGCGGGCGGCGGCTCGGCCGTCACGGCGGGCTGGCTCGCAGCAGGTTCGAACAGGGCTTCCATATGTCTCCTCCATCGAGTGGGGGCGGTCCGGCTGTTATGTGCTCATGATCCGCTGAATGCTTGCGTGCGCTAGCTGGTGCGTTGGGTCGTGCTCATTTGCGTGTCATGCTTAAAGATGTTCAGGCCGCAGGCAGATGAGTGATCTGCGAGAGTGCTTCAAGTGCCGTTGCCGACGCCTGAATAGCCGAGCGCCGATGATAAAAACCGAGCGCGCGCAGGCCACCGAGTTCTTCGCCGCCGCCCGCGCGGCCGGGTCCGCCGTGCAGCGACATCGGCATCACATTGCCGTGGCCGGTCTGGCTCTGCTGCACCGAAGGCGATACGGCATGCACGCGCCCATGCGAATCGGCGAGTTCGAGAGCGAGCCTGCCGAGGTGGGCGTCGTCGTTCGAATAGATCGACGCGACGAGCGATCCCTGGCCACGTCGCGCGAGGGCGACTGCATGCGCTTCGGGCAAGCCGGATTCGCCCGCGTTCTGCACAACGCGATACGGCGCGATGCTCGCAACGGGGCCGAACACTTCGAGGTCATGCAACAGCGTCGCGTTATCCGGATCGTTGACGACGAACAGATGCGGCGCGATGCAAGCCGCGATAGTTGCATCGGCATCGATAAGCGGCGCGGACGAACCGTCATACGCGAGCATGGCTTCCTCGCGCAAAGCGGCGATGCCGGCCAGAACGTTCTCGTATTGCGCGCGGCTCACGAGCGAGCCCATGCGCACGGCGTCGTTGCGCGGATTGCCGACGGCCACTTTGGCGAGCTTCGCCTTTAGCGCATCGACCACCGCTTCGAGCATGTTCTCCGGTACGAACGCGCGCCGGATCGCCGTGCATTTTTGCCCGGATTTCACGGTCATTTCACGCGCGACTTCGTTGATGAAAAGCTGAAACACGGGCGTGTCGGGTGCCGCATCCGCGCAGAGAATCGCGCTGTTCAAACTGTCCGCTTCGACGTTAAGCCGCGCGCCGCGCGCGACAAAAGCCGGATGCGCGCGCAACGTGGCGGCCGTTTCAGCCGAGCCGGTGAACGACACGACATCGAATGCCTGAATCTGATCGAGCAGCCCAGCCGAGCCGCCGCAAATCACCGACAGCGCGCCGCGCGGCAGAATGCCTGCGTCCACGACATCGGCGACCATGCGTTGCGTGAGCCACGCCGTCGCGGTCGCGGGCTTGACGATGACGGGCACGCCCGACAGCAGCGCGGGCGCCGCTTTTTCCAACAAGCCCCACGACGGAAAATTGAACGCGTTGATAAAGAGCGCGACGCCGCGTGTGGGCGTCAGCACATGCTGAGCGCTGAACGACTGATCCTTGCTCAGCGCGCTTAGGTTGCCGTCGCGCAGCGCATGCACGTCGCCGAGCGACGCGCCGAGCTTCGCGTAATACGACAGCGTGAAAATGCCTCCGTCGATATCGACCGCCGAATCGTTGCGCGTCGTGCCCGAGTTTGCGATTGCGATCGCGTAGTAGTCGTCGCGCTTCGCCTGCAGCAGCTTGACGATTTCGGCGAGGCGCGCGGCGCGTTGCGCATAGGTCAGCGCGCGCAGCGCGGCGCCGGCCTCATCGCGGGCAAAGCGGAATGCGTGCGCTAGATCGAGACCTTCGCTCGAGACGCGCACCAGCGCTTCGCCCGTCACCGGGTCGCTTAGCGTCACGCCTTCGCCGGCGCCGGCAAGCCATTCGCCCGCGACATGGTTCTTCAATAGTTCGGTCATGGCAGCACTCACGCGGCGGTAAATTCGATTGCGCCTTGCGGCAGGAGATAAAGCACGAGCGCTTCGCCGTTCGCCACCGTCGGCCGATGTGCGGAACCCGGTTCGTAGACGCACCAGCCCGCAGGGTGGCCGTCGAAAGTCGCGCCTTCGGTGAGCGGCATGATCAGGTCGATCTCGCCGTGCGGATGAACGTGATGCGGACCGGCAATGTCTTTCATGTCGACGACGTCGACGGAAAAGCCGTGCGTGTCGGGCAGCGCCTTAAAGATGCGGCCGTAGCGAATGCCGCCGCCTTCGCGGTTGCAGAGCCAACCTTCGGCGACGCCGGCGCGGCAGGCGTCGGCGAGATCGCTAAACGTCTGACTCTCCGCGGGATACGTGACGTTGAGCCACGCGGCGAGGTCGGCGTTTAGCGGCCGGCCGGCCAGTTGCGCCGTGACTTGCGCGATAAGCCGCTGGAAATCGGATGGGGACATGCGAGCCTCCGGACTATGCGCACGCACGTTAATGCATGTGACGCGCTGCGCGGTCTCCGTGACGCCGCGCGAAAAATCGCGGCAATCTTTGTAAGTGGATCAATGTTCGGCGAAAATTAACCGTTCACGAGGTGTGTGTCAAGCACTATAGTACATGTATCGTGGTTTGGAGGTATAAAAACATGAACCGGAATTACACTGAGTTGCCGCCGGACGCGCGTCCACGCGATGCCGCCGACGACGAAGCGGGCCGCCCGGAGCGCGCCGAGCGCGGCGGCGAACGCGAGGAGCGCGACCCGTTCCTCACCGCGATGGGCGAACGCGTGCGTCTGTTGCGCGCGCGGCGCGGCATGACCCGCAAGACGCTGGCCGCCGAAACGGGCTTGTCCGAGCGGCATCTCGCGAATCTCGAGTCGGGCGTCGGTAACGCGTCGGTGCTGGTGCTGCGGCAGATCGCGGCGACGCTGAACTGTCCGCTCGCCGAAGTGATCGGCGATGAAACCACGGCGTCGGCGGAATGGCTGCTGATTCGCGAACTGCTGCACGGGCGCGACCAGGCCGCGTTGCAGCGCGCCCGCATCGCGCTCGCCGAAATGTTCGCGCAGGCGCCGCGCGACCCGCATCGCAAGGACCGGATCGCGCTGATCGGGCTGCGCGGCGCCGGCAAATCGACGCTCGGCCGGATGCTCGCGCAGGAGCGCAAGGTGCCGTTCGTGGAGCTGACGCGGGTCATCGAGCAGCTCGCCGGATGCCCGCCCGCGGAGATTCATTCGCTATACGGAGCGAGCGCTTACCGGCGCTACGAACACCGCGCGCTGGAGGCGGTGATCCAGGAACACGAGCGTGCGGTGATCGCGTCGCCGGGCGGACTCGTGTCGGAGTCCGGCACGTTCAACGCGCTCTTGTCGCACTGCTTTACGGTGTGGCTGCAAGCCACGCCGGAGGAGCATATGCGCCGGGTCGTCGCGCAGGGCGATTTGCGGCCCATGTCCGGCAACAAGGAGGCGATGGACGACCTGAAGCGCATTCTCACGGGGCGCAGCGAGCTGTACGGCCGGGCGGACATGACCTTCGACACGAGCGAGAAGACCTTGGCCGACGCCTATCTGCAACTGCGCGACCGGCTGGCCGCGAGGCTCGCCGCCGAAGCGCCGGACGAAGCACCAGCCGGGTGACGACTGCATTCGGTTTCGGGGTTTACTCGCACATATGCACTAAAGTGCTTTACATGGGTGTGACGATGCACTATTGTTCGATCAACAACTCGCATCGTCCAGTCAGGAGACGCCCATGTCCACAGCAGAAACCGCCATCGCGCCGGTCGACTACCGCACCGATCCCTCGCAATACAAGCATTGGAAGCTGAGCTTCAACGGCCCGGTGGCGACACTCGCTATCGACATCGCGGAAGACGGCGGCATTCGCGACGGCTACAAGCTGAAGCTGAATTCGTACGACCTCGGCGTCGACATCGAACTGCACGACGCGATCCAGCGCATCCGCTTCGAGCATCCGGAAGTCAAGACCGTCGTGTTGACGAGCCTGAAGGATCGCGTGTTCTGCTCGGGCGCGAACATCTTCATGCTCGGTCTTTCGTCGCATGCGTGGAAGGTCAACTTCTGCAAGTTCACGAACGAAACGCGTAACGGTCTCGAAGACTCGTCGCGCCATTCGGGGCTCAAGTTTCTTGCCGCGGTGAACGGCGCGTGCGCGGGCGGCGGTTACGAACTCGCGCTTGCCTGCGACGAAATCTATCTGGTCGACGACCGCTCGTCGTCGGTGTCGCTGCCGGAAGTGCCGCTGCTCGGCGTGCTTCCCGGCACTGGCGGCCTCACGCGCGTCACGGACAAGCGCCGCGTGCGCCACGATCGCGCCGACATCTTTTGCACGGTGGTCGAAGGCATTCGCGGCGAGCGCGCGAAGGCATGGCGTCTCGTCGATGAGGTCGTGAAGCCGAATCAGTTCGACGCGGCCATTCAGGCCCGCGCGCTCGAACTTGCCGCGCAAAGCGATCGTCCTTCCGACGCGCCGGGCGTGAAGCTGACGCGCATCGAGCGCACGGATCGCGAAGACGGCCTGACTTATCAAACGCTGGACGTGACGATCGACCGCGCGAAACGTATCGCGACATTCACCGCGAAAGCGCCGCAAACACAGCAACCGACAACGACTGACGCGATTGTCGCCGCGGGCGCGAACTGGTGGCCGCTGCAATTCGCACGCGAACTCGACGACGCGATTCTCTCGATGCGCACCAACGAACTCGAAGTCGGCACGTGGGTGTTCCGCACCGAAGGCGACGCGCGCAATCTGCTCGCCGTGGATGCCGTGCTGCTGCAGCACAAGGATCACTGGTTCGTGCGCGAGACGATTGGCCTGTTGCGCCGCACACTCGCGCGAATCGACGTGTCGTCGCGGTCGCTCTTCGCGTTGATCGAGCCGGGCTCGTGCTTCGCCGGCACGTTCGCGGAACTCGCGTTCGCCGCGGACCGTTCGTACATGGCCGCGCTGCCGAGCAACGAAGACGAGGAGCCGGCCATCACGCTGTCGGAAGTCAACTTCGGTCTCTATCCGATGGTCACGCATCAGTCGCGACTCGCGCGCCGCTTTTATGAGGAAACCGAACCAATCGACGCGGTGCGCTCGCTGATCGGTCAGCCGGTCAAGCCGGTCGAAGCGGAGCGTCTTGGTCTCGTCACTGCGGCGCCGGACGACATCGACTGGGCCGACGAAATCCGCATTGCGCTGGAGGAACGCGCGGCGATGTCGCCGGACGCGCTGACGGGACTCGAAGCGAATCTGCGGTTCAACGGACCCGAAACGATGGAGACGCGTATCTTCGGCCGCCTCACCGCATGGCAGAACTGGATCTTCAACCGGCCGAACGCTGTGGGCGAGAAGGGCGCGCTCAAGGTGTACGGCAAGGGCAGCAAGGCGCAATTCGACGTCTCGCGCGTTTGACGCCCCGACGCGGGCCTCTCACCTTCAGCATCGCAAGGAACCGACCATGTCAACGATCAACTACAGCGAAAAGATTCCGAACAACGTCAACCTCGCCGACGACCGCGCGCTGCAACGCGCGCTCGAACAGTGGCAGCCGAACTTCCTGTCGTGGTGGGGCGACATGGGCCCGGAAGGCTCGCACGGCTACGACGTGTATCTGCGCACGGCAGTGAGCGTGGACGCGGGCGGCTGGGCGCATTTCGATCACGTGAAGATGCCGGACTACCGCTGGGGCATCTTCCTGACACCGGGCGACCAGGACCGCAAGATTCATTTCGGCGAGCACAAGGGCGAGGCCGCGTGGCAGGACGTGCCCGGCGAGCATCGCGCGAATCTGCGGCGCATTATCGTGACGCAAGGCGATACGGAGCCCGCTTCCGTCGAGCAGCAACGGCACCTCGGCCTGACCGCGCCTTCCATGTACGACTTGCGCAACCTCTTCCAGGTCAACGTGGAAGAAGGGCGGCACCTGTGGGCGATGGTGTATCTGCTGCATCGCTACTTCGGCCGCGACGGTCGTGAGGAAGCCGAAGCATTGCTCGGCCGCCGTTCGGGCGACGAGGACAATCCCCGCATTCTGGGCGCGTTCAACGAGAAAACGCCGGACTGGCTCGCGTTCTACATGTTCACGTATTTCACCGACCGCGACGGCAAGTTCCAGCTTTCCGCGCTCGCGGAATCGGGCTTCGATCCGCTCGCGCGCACCACGAAGTTCATGCTGACCGAAGAAGCGCATCACATGTTCGTCGGCGAATCGGGCGTGTCCCGCGTGATTCAGCGCACCGCGCAGGTGATGAACGAACTCGGCACCGACGACGTCGCAAAGATCCGCGCTGCAGGCGTGATCGATCTGCCGACCATTCAGCGCTATCTGAACTTCCATTACTCGGTGACGATCGACCTGTTCGGCGCGGATCATTCGTCGAACGCGGCGACGTTCTACAGTTCGGGCCTCAAGGGCCGCTATGAGGAAGGCAAGCGCGACGACGATCATCAATTGAACGGGCAGAGCTACAAACTGCTCGACGTGCAGGACGGCAAGCTGGTCGAACGCGAAGTGCCGATGCTCAATGCAATGAACGAAGTGCTGCGCGACGATTACATCAAGGATTCCGTGGCGGGCGTGGCGCGCTGGAACAAGGTGCTTGAAAAGGCCGGCATCGACTTTCGCATGACCGTGCCGCACAAGGCGTTCAACCGGCAGATCGGCACCTTTTCCGGCACGCGCGTGTCGCCCGACGGCCGCGTGGTCAGCGAGACGGAGTGGGCTGCGAACGAAGCAAAGTGGCTCGCCACGCCGGAAGATCGCGCGTTCGTTGCTTCGCTGATGGGGCGCGTGGTGGAGCCCGGCAAGTTCGCGAACTGGATTGCGCCGCCTGCGATGGGCGTGAACCGTCAGCCGGTCGATTTCGAGTACGTGCGCTTTAACTGAACGGACGCAAAGTACGCGACGTAGGCGAAGTAAGAAACGCGCGGCGCGCCCGTGCAGCACTACATGGTGGAGGAAGTCATGAACGGCCCAGTGTCGATCGAGGTTCTCAGGCAGCATCTGATCGATCCGGAAATCTGCATTCGCTGCAACACCTGCGAAGAGACCTGTCCGATCGACGCGATCACGCACGACGACAACAACTACGTCGTGAAGGCGGATGTCTGCAACGGCTGCATGGCTTGCGTGCCGCCGTGTCCGACAGGCGCGATCGACAACTGGCGCACGGTGCTGAAAGCCGACGCGTATCCGATCGAAGAGCAATTCACGTGGGACGTATTGCCCGAGCAGAACACGATGGCGGTGCCTGCCGCCGACGAATCGCCCACCGCGGGCACGGCTAACGATGCCGCGGCAGACGCAAGCGGCATCGAAGTGGATACCGTGCGCGGCTCGGTCGTGCCGCCGTGGTCCGCTGCGAAGCCGTATGTGAATCTCTACACGCACAAAGCGCCGACTACTGCAACCGTGGTCGGCAATTACCGGCTCACGGACGCATCGACGGAAAGCGACATCCATCACATTGTGCTGGATTTCGGATCGATGCCGTTTCCTGTGCTCGAAGGCCAGTCGATCGGCGTGCTGCCGCCCGGCGCGACCGCCGACGGCCGTCCGCATCACGCGCGCCAGTATTCGATTGCGAGTCCGCGCGACGGCGAGCGGCCCGGCTACAACAACGTTTCGCTGACCGTGAAGCGCGTCTCCCAACAGCATGGCGATTCGATCGACGGCGTCTGCTCGAACTATCTGTGCGACCTGAAAAAGGGCGACGTGGTGACGGTAATCGGTCCATTCGGCGGCACCTTCCTGATGCCGAACCATCCGAACTCGCATCTGCTGATGATCTGCACGGGCACCGGCTCGGCACCGATGCGCGCGATGACCGAGTACCGCCGGCGCCGTCGCCTGAAGGGCGCGACCGGCAAACTGATGCTGTTCTTCGGCGCGCGAACCAAGGAGGAGTTGCCTTACTTCGGGCCGCTAACTAATTTGCCGAAAGACTTTATCGACACCAATCTGGCGTTTTCGCGCACGCCGGGTCAGCCGAAGCGCTATGTGCAGGACGCCATGCGTGAACGTGCGGTCGACGTCGCGCATCTGCTGAAGGACGACAACACGCATGTCTATGTGTGCGGCCTGAAGGGCATGGAAGACGGCGTGCTGCAAGCGCTTAAGGAGATCGGCGAGCAGCATCAGATGGATTGGGACGCGCTGTGGGCGAGGCTCAAAAAAGAAGGGCGCCTGCATCTGGAAACGTATTGATTCAGGCCAGCCAAAGAAAAGCCCTATCTTGAAGGGTCCGCACCTTCGTCGCGCTGTGCGGGCGACACCGCGCCGCACGCGCGAATCACAAGCTGCACGACTTCTTCGGTCGTCGCCTCGAATGACTTCTTCGTCAACGCGCGCTTGCCTTTGAGCGCGCGAAGCTGCGCGTCGAAATCGGCGTAGTGCTGCGTGGTCGCCCAGATCATGTACATCAGCGTGCGTGCATCGACGGGCGCCAGCAGTCCTCGCGCAATCCAGTCGTCGATCACCTTCACGCGCGTATCGAGCCACGGCTTGACTCGCTCAGTGAGGATGTCTTCCATGTGCTCCGCGCCGTGGATGATCTCGCTCGCCCACACTTTGGAGCCGAGCGGACGCCGGCGCGACAGTTCCATTTTCGCGCGCACGTATCCGCCGATTGCATCGACGGGGTCGTCGCTGCATTCGAATGTATCGGCCGCGCGATGCCAGTCTTCGAACAGGTCTTCGAGCACTCGCCGGTAGAGCGCGAGCTTGGTCGGGAAGTAGTAATGCACGTTCGCTTTCGGTAAGCCTGCGCGCTCGGCGATCATCGCAGTGCTCGCGCCGTCCAGTCCGCGCTCGGCGAAAACCGCCTCCGCACACGCCAGAAGATGCGCTTCATTCGACTCACGAATGTGCGCCTTGCGCCGCCGCAAAGGCGCGCGTGTTTCGTCGTTTTGCGTGATACCCGCAGCCACGTCGTCGTCTCTCATGTTTGCCTTCGGCGGCATGCGTGCCGCGCCGCGCTTCATTCTAGTCGCTCGACGCCGCGCTCACACGCGTATTTGTCACGCGATGCCTCTTCGTGCTGCAACGCAATGGCACGCTTCTCGCTCTGTTTGTCTCCGTGCGAAAGGCATTGATTTGGCGATGTTAATCGTCTACAACCTGTCCAACTGGACAGGATTGAACGAGCGGGGCGCGCCTCAGGGTTTGCCCTTGTTCCCGGAGCTAAAGGGCGTATCGAATTTTGCACCGCGACCGTGCGGACACGCCCCACAAAGGCCAACAAATCCGCCGCCGATGCACCAGTTTCATGTCGGTTCACCGAAAGGAGCGAGACGAATGAACGCGGTTACTGAAGCGCTGAAGGGCGCCCCGAAGGCCACTGTCGCCGCGAACGCGGAACAGGTCACGTCGATAAAGGTCGATGGCAAACGTCTATGGGACAGCCTGATGACGATGGCGAAAATCGGCGCAACGCCCAAAGGCGGCGTATGCCGTCTTGCGCTGACCGATCTCGACAAGGAAGGGCGCGACCTGATAGTTAGCTGGGCGAAACAAGCGGGCTGCTCGGTCAGCGTCGATCAGATGGGCAACGTCTTCATGCGCCGCGCCGGGCGCAATCCGGACGCGCTGCCGGTCATGACCGGCTCGCATGCCGATTCGCAGCCGACGGGCGGACGCTTCGACGGCATCTACGGCGTGCTTGGCGGTCTCGAAGTGATTCGTAGCTTGAACGATCACGGCATCGAGACCGAACATCCTGTTGAAGTCGTGATCTGGACCAACGAGGAAGGCTCGCGTTTCGCGCCGGCGATGGTGGCGTCGGGCGTGTTTGCGGGCGTGTTCCCGCTCGAGTACGGTCTGTCGCGCAAGGACGTGGACGGCAAGACGATCGGCGAGGAGTTGCAGCGTATCGGCTATGCCGGCGATGTGCCGTGCGGCGGACGTCAGTTGCATGCGGCGTTCGAATTGCATATCGAGCAGGGGCCCATTCTCGAAGCCGAGCAGAAAACCATAGGCGTCGTGACGGACGCGCAAGGCCAGCGCTGGTATGAAATCACGCTGACCGGGCAGGAAGCGCATGCGGGTCCGACGCCGATGCCGCGGCGGCGCGATGCGTTGCTGGGCGCGTCGCGCGTCGTCGATCTCGTCAATCGCATTGGGCTCGACAACGCGCCGCTCGCGTGCGCGACGGTCGGCATGATGCAGGTGCATCCGAACTCGCGCAACGTCATTCCAGGCCGCGTGTTCTTTACCGTCGACTTCCGTCATCCCGAAGATGCGGTGCTTGCAAAAATGGATGCCGCGTTGCGCGAAGGCGTCGCGCGAATTGCGAGCGGCATTGGCCTCGAAACAGAACTTGAGCAGATCTTTTATTACGCGCCGGTCGCCTTCGACGAAGCCTGCGTGAAGTCCGTGCGCGCGGCGGCCGAGCGCTTTGGTTATTCGCATCGCGACATGGTGTCCGGCGCGGGCCACGACGCCTGTTATCTCGCGCAGGTCGCGCCGACTTCGATGGTGTTCGTGCCGTGCGTCGACGGCATCAGCCACAACGAAATCGAGGACGCCACCTTCGAATGGATCGAGGCGGGCGCGAATGTGTTGCTGCACGCGATGCTCGAGCGCGCATGCGAGCCGGTTTCGTAGCGCGTCGGAATTTGCTTTAGCTGCTTTACCGCAGTGCCAGACAAAACACGCCGTGCGGGCTTCGCTCATGCGAGTGCCGACAGATGCGGCTGCGTCCTCACATCGACAGAAGGAACGTGTATGGCCATCAAGCAAACCGGCGACATCGCCGCGCGGCGCCTGTCGCCCGAACAGCTCTCCTGCGAGTTCTCCGACATTGCGCCGTTGCTCGACGCGAGTGCCGCCGCGGCTGCTGCGAGCCGCTGTCACTACTGCTATGACGCGCCATGCGTGAACGCGTGCCCGACGCAGATCGACATTCCCAGCTTCATTCGCAAGATCGGCAACGGCAATCTGAAGGGCGCAGCCGTGGATATTCTGTCGGCCAATCCATTAGGCGGCATGTGTGCGCGCGTCTGCCCGACCGAGATTCTTTGCGAAGGCGCTTGCGTGCGCAACCATCAGGACGCGAAGCCGGTGGCGATCGGCGCGCTGCAACGTCATGCAACCGACTGGGCGATGGCGCGCGGCGAAGCACTCTTCACGCGCGCACCAGAGACCGGCCGGCATGTTGCTGTGATCGGCGCGGGCCCGGCGGGACTCGCATGCGCGCATCGCCTCGCGCTCGCCGGCCACAACGTGACGATCTACGACGCGCACGAAAAGGCCGGCGGCCTCAACGAATACGGCATTGCGGCGTATAAGACCGTCGACGATTTCGCGCAGCGCGAGGTCGAGTGGCTGTGCTCGGTGGGCGGCATCGAGATCAGGCACGGCGTTGCGCTCGGCCGCGACGTGCAACTCGATGCACTGCGCAATCAATACGATGCAGTGTTCCTCGCGATCGGTCTCACCGGCGTTCGCGCGCTCGCGATGGCGGGCGAGGACCTGAGCGGCGTGATGAACGCCGTCGACTTTATCGAAGCGCTTCGCAGCGCGCGCGACTTCGGCACGGTGCCGGTAGGCCGCCGGGTCGTCGTGATCGGCGGCGGCAATACGGCGGTCGATGCGGCAGTGCAAAGCCGCAAGCTCGGCGCGGCCTCGGTGACAATGGTCTATCGGCGCGGCGTCGAATCGATGAGCGCGACGTGGGCCGAACGCGACTTCGCGCAGACCAACGGCGTGACGCTCATCACGCATGCAACGCCGCTGCGTTTGATCGGCGAGAACGGCGTGGTGACCGGCGTGGAGTTCGAGCGAAGCTTCAACACCGGCGACGCGGAGCGCTTCGTGATCGAGGCCGACATGGTGCTGAAGGCAATTGGTCAGACGCTCGTGCCCGCAGGCATAGCACGCGAACTGCTGACGCTCGACGGCGGCCGCATTGCCGTCGATGCAAACGGCCAGACCTCGCTCGCGGGCGTGTGGGCCGGGGGCGATTGCGCGGCCACGGGCGGCATCGATTTGACTGTGCAGGCCGTGCAGGACGGCAAGCTCGCCGCCGAAGCCATACACGCGCAAGTTGCGCGCGCCGACATCAAGGCCGCCTAGCGCGCATTGTCGCGAGCAACGAGTCACATAAAAAACAGCCGTCCCCAAGGAGCCGAACATGGCCGATCTGCGCTGTACGATTGCCGGCATTACTTCGCCGAATCCTTTCTGGCTCGCTTCCGCGCCGCCGACCGACAAAGCCTATAACGTGAACCGCGCGTTCGAAGCGGGTTGGGGCGGTGTGGTGTGGAAGACGCTCGGCCTCGATCCGCATGTGGTCAACGTGAGTTCGCGCTATGGCGCCGTGCAATGGAACGGCCAACGCATCGCGGGCTTGAACAACATCGAGTTGATTACCGACCGTCCGCTTGACGTCAATCTGCGTGAGATCGCGCAGGTCAAGCGCGACTGGCCCGAGCGCGCAATGATTGTCTCGCTGATGGTGCCGTGCAACGAGCATGACTGGAAATGGATTCTGCCGCTTGTCGAAGACACCGGCGCCGATGCGGTCGAATTGAATTTCGGCTGTCCGCATGGCATGAGCGAACGTGGAATGGGTGCGGCCGTCGGCCAGGTGCCCGAGTACATTGAAATGGTCACGCGCTGGGTGAAGGAGGGCACGAAGCTGCCGTGCCTCGTGAAGCTCACGCCGAACATCACCGATATTCGCGTGGGTTCGCGCGCGGCCTACAAGGGCGGTGCGGACGGCGTGTCGTTGATCAACACGATCAACTCGATTGTCGCCGTCGATCTCGACGCGATGTCGCCGTTGCCGATGGTCGACGGCAAGGGCACGCACGGCGGTTACTGCGGCCCGGCGGTGAAGCCGATTGCACTGAACATGGTCGCCGAAATCGCGCGCGATGTGGAAACGCCGAATCTGCCGATCTCGGGCATCGGCGGCATTTCGACGTGGCGCGATGCCGCCGAATTCATGGTGCTGGGCGCGGGCAGCGTGCAGGTGTGCACGGCGGCCATGCACTACGGCTTTCGCATCGTGACCGATCTCGCCGACGGTCTATCGAACTGGATGGACGAAAAAGGCTACGCCACGCTCGACGATATTCGCGGCCGTGCGGTGCCGAACGTGACCGACTGGAAGTACCTGAATCTCAACTACAGCATCAAGGCGCGCATCGATCAGGACAAGTGCATCAAATGCGGCCTGTGCCATATCGCGTGCGAAGACACCGCGCACCAGGCGATCACAAAAGAAAAAGATGGCGTCCGGCATTTTGAAGTGGTGGACTCCGAATGTGTCGGCTGCAATCTGTGCATGCACGTGTGTCCGGTCGAGCAATGCATCACGATGGAGCGCGTGGACAGCGGCGAGTATGCGAACTGGACCACGCATCCGAACAATCCGGCGCGCGTGAACGCGGCACAGAGCGAAGCGCAGGAAGCCGCTGCGAGCGCGGAACCGGCGCACGCAGCGAAAGCAGCCTGAAACAAGGGGTTTTTGTCGTTGCGCAGTGTTTGTACATAAGCCGTGTTTCCCTTTAACGCCCGACGCGTTCACAGAAACGCGCGGGCTTCGACGATCAAGTGGAGATCATTCGATGAAGCAGACCGCGAACTCCGTCGATCCGCAATTCGCGGCCGGCGCGCAAGGCAGCAGTCTTTATAACGACGACCTCGCGCCGACCGGCGCCGCGCAGCGCACATGGCGCTGGTATCACTTCGCCGCGCTGTGGGTCGGCATGGTGATGAACATCGCGTCGTACATGCTCGCCGCGGGCCTGACCGAGCAGGGCATGTCGCCGTGGCAGGCCGTGGTGACCGTGCTGCTCGGCAATCTGATCGTGCTCGTGCCGATGCTGCTGATCGGCCACGCCGGCGCGAAGCACGGCATTCCGTACGCGGTGCTGGTGCGCTCGTCGTTCGGCACGCAGGGCGCCAAGTTGCCGGCGATGCTGCGCGCTATCGTCGCGTGCGGCTGGTACGGCATTCAGACGTGGCTCGGCGGCAGCGCGATCTATACGCTGCTCAACATTCTGACCGGAAACGCGCTGCACGGCGCGGCCTTGCCGTTGCTCGACATTTCCGTTGGACAGCTCGCGTGTTTTCTCGCGTTCTGGGCGCTGCAAATCTACTTCATCGTGCACGGCACCGATTCGATCCGCTGGCTCGAAAGCTGGTCGGCGCCGATCAAGATCGTGATGTGCATCGCGCTCGTGTGGTGGGCGACGTCGAAGGCGGGCGGCCTCGGCTCGATGCTGTCCGCGCCGTCGCAGTTCGTGCCGGGCGGCAAGAAAGAAGGCATGTTCTGGGCGACATTCTGGCCGGGCCTCACCGCGATGGTCGGCTTCTGGGCGACGCTCGCGCTGAACATTCCCGATTTCACGCGCTTCGCGAGGACGCAGCGCGATCAGATGATCGGCCAGTCGATCGGCTTGCCTGTGCCGATGGCCTTGCTGTCGGTGATCTCGGTGGTCGTGACCTCGGCGACGGTGGTGATCTACGGCAAAGCGATTTGGGATCCTATCGATCTGACGAGCCGCATGACAGGCATCGGCGTCGGCCTTGCACTCGTGATCCTCACGCTCGATACGATGTGCTGCAACCTGGCCGCGAATCTCGTCGGTCCCGCGTATGATTTTTCGAGCCTGTGGCCGAAGGGTATTTCGTATCGCGCGGGCGGCATGATTACCGCGACCATCGCAATCGTCATGATGCCGTGGAAGATTCTCGCCACCACGCAGGGCTATATCTTCACGTGGCTCGTCGGCTATTCGGCGCTGCTCGGGCCGGTCGCGGGCATTCTGATGGTCGATTACTTTCTGATTCGCGGCACGCGGCTCGATCCGCGCGAACTGTTCGACGAGCGCGGCGAATACAGCTATACGGGCGGCTGGAATATCGGCGCGGTGGTCGCGCTCGTGATCGGCGTGTTGCCGAATCTGCCGGGCTTTTTGCACACCGCGTTTCCTGCTTCGTTCGCCAACGTGCCGTCGATCTTCAATACGCTCTACACGTATGCATGGTTTGTCGGGCTCGCGTTGGCGTCGATCGTGTATAGCGCGTGGATGAAGTTCAGCAAGGGACCGAGCGCACGCGTGGCAAGCGCTTGAAGTCGTAGCATGCGTGGCCCAGACGGCAGCGAGATAAGCAAGTCAATTAAGGAGGCGGCAACATGACGACCCTGATTCGCGGCGGCACCGTGATCGATGCGGAAAACACCTACCGTGCCGATGTTTTATGTGCCGATCCGCAAGACGGCGGCACCATTCTGCAAATCGGCGTGGACCTGGAAGCGCCGGCTGACGCTGCAATAGTCGATGCGGGCGGGCAATATGTGATGCCAGGCGGTATCGATCCGCACACGCATATGGAACTGCCGTTCATGGGCACGACGGCGAGCGACGATTTCTATACGGGCACAGCAGCGGGATTGTCGGGCGGCACGACGAGCATCATCGACTTCGTGATTCCGAGCCCGAAGCAAAGCCTGATGGAGGCGTTCAAGGAGTGGCGCGGCTGGGCCGAAAAGGCATCGGCGGATTATGGTTTTCATGTGGCCGTCACCTGGTGGGACGATTCGGTGTATCGCGACATGGGCACGCTCGTGCACGAGCACGGCGTGTCGAGCTTCAAGCATTTCATGGCCTATAAGAACGCCATCATGGCCGACGACGAAGTGCTGGTGAACAGCTTCTCGCGCTCGCTCGAACTCGGCGCGCTGCCCACGGTGCACGCGGAAAACGGCGAACTCGTGTTCCAGTTGCAGCGTCAGTTGCTGGCCAAAGGCTTCACGGGTCCCGAGGCACATCCGCTGTCGCGGCCGCCCGAGGTCGAAGGTGAGGCCGCGAATCGTGCAATACGCATCGCACAAGTGCTGGGCGTGCCGGTGTATATCGTGCACGTGTCCGCAAAAGATGCCGTCGACGCCATCTCCCGTGCGCGCAGCGAAGGGCTGCGCGTGTTCGGCGAAGTGCTGCCCGGCCATCTCGTGATCGACGAAAGCGTGTATCGCGATCCCGACTGGACGCGCGCGGCGGCGCATGTGATGAGCCCGCCGTTTCGCTCGGCCGAACATCGCGAGGCATTGTGGCGCGGTTTGCAGGCCGGGCAGTTGCATACCACGGCGACCGATCATTGCGTGTTCTGCGCGTCGCAAAAGGCGATGGGCCGCGAGGACTTCACGAAGATCCCGAACGGCTGTGGCGGCGTGGAAGATCGCATGGCGGTGCTATGGCATCACGGCGTCAACTCGGGGCGTCTCACACCGAATGAGTTCGTGCGCATCACATCGACGAATGCCGCGCAGATTTTCAACCTGTACCCGCGAAAAGGCGCAATACGGGTCGGCGCGGATGCGGACATCGTCGTGTGGGACCCGCAGGCAAGCAAGACGATCTCGGTGAAGACGCATCATCAGAAAGTCGACTTCAATGTGTTCGAAGGGATGACCGTGCAAGGCGTGGCGATGCATACGCTCACGCGCGGCGCCCTTGCATGGACCGACGGCGATCTGCGCGCCGTGCGAGGCGCGGGCCAATATCAGAAGCGCCCGCCGAACCCGGCGTACTTCGACGCGATCCGCGTGTCGAACAAGCTGAAAGAGCCGCACCGCGTCGAGCGGTAGGGCTTCTGCCATCGTAAAAGGCGGCGCGGACATGGAAGCCCGCGCCGCCTTTTCCACGCTGCCGCGCATTCGCCGCGGCACGACCGTCTCGCGTTTTCCCCGATGGCGCCGCGCCCACGTTCCATGTTGCGATGCATGCCGCGTCTTCACATCTGCTGTAGAGTTGAAGTTCATGCGATGGCGGAGGTTACCGCTGCGGCTTAGCACGCATGCGCATATGGATTGGAAAGCTGATCCTTTGTAAAACGGCAAGCCGTTTGCTACAGTCCGCCCACTCCGCCGGGCGTGAGCGCCCGCGCGACTGCCAACAGAAGACCAGGCATACGGCCTGGCCACTTTAGGGAGCCACACATGAAGTCGATTCGTTCCATTTTGCTGGTTGCGCTGCTGCAGGCGGTCGCCGTGAGTTCCGTCTTCGCGGCCGACGAGTTCGCGCAGATCAAGTCCTCGGGCGTGTTCAGGATCGGCACCGAAGGCACCTACGCGCCGTTCACGTATCACGACGAATCGGGCAAGCTGACCGGCTTCGACGTGGAGATCGGCACGCAGATCGCGCAGCGCATCGGCGTCAAGCCGCAATTCGTCGAAGGCAAATGGGACGGCCTGATCGCGGGGCTCGACGTGAACCGCTACGACGCGGTGATCAACGAGGTCGCGGTCACGGATGCGCGCAAGGCGAAATACGATTTCTCGGACCCGTACATCACGTCGCATGCGGCGCTGATCGTGCGCTCGGACAACACGACGATCAAGAACTTCGACGATCTGAAAGGCAAGAAATCGGCCAACACGCTGACCAGCAACTTCGGCAAGATTGCCGCGTCGCATGGCGCCGAAGTGATTCCGGTGCAGGGCTTTAACGAGTCCATCGACCTGCTGACCGCGGGCCGCGTCGATGCAACCGTCAACGATTCGTTGTCGTTCCTCGACTTCAAAAAGCACAAGCCGAATGCGAAGGTGAAGATCGCTACGCTGGATACGTCGCCGGAAAGCAGCGACAAGTCGGCTGTGCTGATCCGCAAGGGCAGCCCGGAACTCGTCGCGGCAATTAATAAAGCGCTCGCCGACATGAAGAAAGACGGTACGTACGCGAAGATTTCGCAGAAGTACTTCGGCAAAGACGTCTCCCAGTAAACGCCTTTCGCGAGTCTGAATCATGCCGGCATGGTTGCATCTGATGGCGCAGTCGCTGTGGCCGCTGCTGTATGCGGGGCTCGTGTTCACGGTGCCGCTTACGCTGGCGTCGTTCGCTATCGGGCTCGCTCTCGCGTTTATCGTGGCGCTCGTGCGGCTCTTCGGGCCGAAGTGGGCGGTGGCGGCGGTGCGCTTCTATGTGTGGCTGTTTCGCGGCTCACCGTTGCTCGTGCAACTATTCGTGATCTTCTACGGCTTGCCGAACGTCGGCATCGTGCTCGATCCGTTGACGGCGGCGATCATCGGTTTCTCGCTGAACGTGGGCGCGTATAACTCGGAAGTGATACGCGGCGTGATCGAGTCGATTCCGAAAGGGCAGTGGGAGGCCGCGTATTCGATGGGCATGACGCGCGAACAGGCGCTGCGTCGCGCGATTCTGCCGCAAGCGACGCGTGTCGCGTTGCCGCCGTTGTCCAACTCGTTCATCGCGCTCGTGAAGGACACGTCGCTCGCGGCGGTGCTGACCGTGCCCGAGGTGTTCCAGGCCGCGCAGAGAATTGCTTCGGTGACCTACGAACCGTTGATTCTCTATACCGAAGCCGCACTCGTGTATCTGCTGTTCAGTTCGGTGCTGTCGTCGGCGCAAGTCAGGCTCGAGCGCAAATTCGGCCGTCATGCACTCTTTCAGGCGGGCAACTGATGATCCGACTGGAAAAAATCGACAAGTACTTTTCCGGGCACCGTGTGCTCGATTCCGTCGATCTGCAACTCGCGCAGGGCAACGTGACCGCGCTGATCGGACCGTCGGGCAGCGGCAAAAGCACGCTGTTGCGCTGCGTGAATCTGCTCGAGATTCCCGAGTCGGGTTCGCTCGAAATCGGCGATCAGAAGCTCACGTTCAGTCAGGACGAGCGGCCGTCGCGCGAAACAGTGCTGACGATTCGTCGCCGTACCGGCATGGTGTTTCAGAACTTCCAGTTGTTTCCGCATCTCACGGTACGTCAGAACGTGATGGAGGGGCTCCTCACCGTGCTCAAGTGGGACAAGGAAAAAGCGCGGGCCCGCGCCGATGAATTGCTCGAGAAAGTCGGCATCGCGCATAAGGCCGATGCGTGGCCCGTCACGCTGTCGGGCGGACAGCAGCAGCGCGTGGCGATCGCGCGTGCGTTGGCGCCGTCGCCGGAAGTGTTGTTGTGCGACGAGCCCACGTCCGCGCTCGATCCTGGTCTCGCTGCCGAAGTCGTCGAAGTGCTGAAGCAACTCGCGAGCGAAGGTATGACCATGCTGATGGCGACACACGATTTGCGTCTCGCCGCTACGATCGCGCGCGACGTCGTGTTCCTCAACAACGGTGTGGTGGTGGAGGCGGGGCCGTCGCGCGAGGTCTTCATGCGGCCTCGGCAGGAAGAGACCGCCCGTTTTGTGTCGACGCTCACGCACAGCTTGCCGGAAGCGTGGACGGAGTGAAGCGCGATTGATCAGGTAGGGTGGCTGATTAAACCTGCTGCTTATGTTTGCGGAAAAAAGAAGGGGCGCCCCGTCAATTAGCAGGGCGCCCCTTTCTTGTGTAGCCAGGCCTTCGCGGCCTGACTAGCCTCGCCTTATGCTTCCGCGCGCTCGGCTTCGTCGTTGAGCGCCGCGTCGAAGAAGCGCTGCTTCGCGTCGTCGCTCGCGCGAGCATACGCACGGTTCACGCCGCTGATTACCGCGCGAATCGACGCCGTAACCAGATTCGCGTCGATGCCCACGCCGAACGCGCTGCCCGTCAGGTCCGCGCCGGCCATCTCGGCGACGGCCACCGCGCGCGCATCGGCGCCTTGCGTCAACGCGCGCTCTTCGTAATGCTGGATGCGCACCGGCACGTCCATCGCGTGCATCAGGGCGTCGAGCGGTCCGTTGCCTTCGCCGTGCAACACGCGGCGCGTGCCGTTGATCTCGACGGTGAGCTTGATGCGCTCGCGTCCGTCCTGCTCGGACAGGCTATGGCCGATGTAATCAACCGGCGCGGCGGTGCGCACGTATTCCTGCTGGAACAATTCCCAGATCTGCGACGGCGTGACTTCCTGGCCGCTCGTGTCGGTGAGGCGCTGCACAGCCGAGCTGAAGTCCACCTGCAAACGGCGCGGCAACACGACGCCGTAGCTCTGCTCGAGCAGATAAGCGATACCGCCCTTGCCGGACTGGCTGTTCACGCGGATCACCGAGTCATAAGTGCGGCCGAGGTCGTTCGGATCGATTGGCATGTACGGCACTTCCCACATCGCGTCGGGCTTCTGCACGGCAAGGCCTTTCTTGATTGCGTCCTGGTGCGAGCCGGAAAACGCGGTGAACACCAGATCGCCGACATACGGGTGACGCGGATGCACGGGCAACTGCGTGCATTCCTCGGCGGTGCGCGCGACTTCGTTGATGTTCGAGAAGTCGAGGCCCGGGTCGACGCCTTGCGTGTACAGGTTCAACGCGAGAGTGACGAGGTCGACGTTGCCGGTCCGCTCGCCGTTGCCGAAGAGACACCCTTCGATGCGGTCCGCGCCCGCCATCACCGCCAGTTCCGCCGCGGCGACGGCCGTGCCGCGGTCGTTATGCGGATGCACGGAGACGATCAGCGAATCGCGGCGCGCGAGATTGCGGTGCATCCACTCGATCTGATCGGCGTAGACGTTCGGCGTGGCCATTTCGACGGTAGCCGGCAAGTTGACGATGGCCTTGTGATCGGGCGTCGGCTGCCAGATGTCGAACACGGCGTCGCAGACATCCTTCGCAAATTCGAGCTCGGTGCCGCTGAATACTTCGGGGCTGTACTGGAGCGTGAAGTGCGTTTCCGGCGCGGCGTCGGCGAGACGCTTCATCGTGCGCGCGGCTTTTTGCGCGAGTTCCTTGACGCCGTTCTGATCGAGGCCGAACACGATCTTGCGGAATTCCGGCGCCGTGGCGTTATACAAATGGACGATCGCGCGCGGCGCGCCACGCAAGGATTCGAAGGTGCGTTCGATCAGATCGTCGCGAGCCTGCGTCAACACTTCGATTGTGACGTCGTCGGGAATGTGGCCGCCTTCGATCAGCTCGCGCACGAAGTTGAAGTCGGTCTGCGAGGCCGACGGAAACGCCACTTCGATTTCCTTAAAGCCGATCTGCACCAGCGTCTTGAACATGCGCATCTTGCGCTCGCCGTTCATCGGCTCGAAGAGTGCCTGGTTGCCGTCGCGCAAGTCGGTGCTCATCCAGATCGGCGCGCGCGTGATGGTGCGCGACGGCCATTGGCGATCCGTCAAATTGATGGGCTTGAACGAGCGGTATTTCGTAGCGGGATTCTTCAACATTTTCATCGTCCTTGAATTCGACAAGCTGGAAGTCGACCGGACGACAAAAACGCAAAGCAGGGCCGCCGGTCGGAAACCGGGGCTGGGTCAGTTACTGGGAAATTACGCGGTGCTTCGGGTGTTTCAGATTCAGATGGAAGCGCGCAGCAGCAGACCTAGCCCGGTAGAGCGGGCTAGTAGTAGCGATAGGGTGGTCTGGGCGCGGTACATAGTGCGCAATAGGACCATATTATTGGGACTGCGTCAAGCGCAGGCTCGCGCGCAGCGCCCAGGCTACAATTCGCGACGGTTTCAAAAACGGAACGTCAATGAAGAATCGGATTCTCACAATCGCGTGCGTCTCGACCGCTGCGGCGCTGCTCGCGGCCTGTACCGCTGTCTACAAAAACTCGGACGCGTGCGAGCAACTGATGCGCAGCAAGTTTGCGGAAACTTCGTCCGATACGTTGAAGATCGGCCACACGGGCGCCGGTATCGACGGGTCGCGCGTGGTCGTGGAAGGGTCGATTGAACATGTCGTGACGGCCTCCGAAGTCGCGGCGGCGCGGGCTGCTTCGGTGGCGAAGGGCGGGTCGAAGGGGAGCGCGACGGCGGGCGCGATGGGCGGGTCGAAGGGCACGTCGGCAACAGGCGCGATGGCCGGTTCCGACGCCGCTGCATCGGGTGCGCGGGCGGCTGCGGCTCCGGCTTCGGGCTCGGCGACTTCGGATGCGCAAGCGCTAGCCGTCAAATCAGGCAAGCCGAAGAAGGTCATTCAGGCCGCAGCCGCCGAATGCACGTTTAGTGGCCCGAGTCTCAGCAGCTTTAGCTGGCTCGCCCCGGCGAAGCTCGCGGCGCCCTCCGAGCCGGATTCGGACGAAGCGGCCGAGTAAGGCGCTCGCTGTGAACTGAGTGTCGGCGTGGTCCTTGCGGAGGGCGCGCCGATGCATGTGGTCATGGTTATGCTTTTGCCAGGACGTTTCTCCGCACACGCCAACAACGTTGCAAGCGAGGCGTCTAACGTCGTGCCACGCACCGCAGCACCCCGGCATCCCTACACCCGCACCCCCGTCAATCCACCACTTCCACCTTGCGCCGGCTCCGCTTCTTCTTCATCAAGCCAAGCACGCTTTCTGCAAACGCCTCAGGCCGGCCTTCGAAGCAGCGCTCGACCGCCTTCGTATCGATCAAACGCTGCCGCAATGCGGTCCGTTCGTCGTGCCCATCGATCATTCGCACCGCCGCTTCGATATAACTTTCGATGGTCTCCGTCGCGGTCCACGGCGGCATGCCCACACGCTCGAACAGCGCGCCGTCGATGCACTCGAACACTTCCGGCCCGCGTTTGCACACGCCCGGCAAACCGAGCGTGAGCGCGTCCACGATGCCATTCGTATTGCCGAACGGGAACGGGCTCAAAAAAAGGTCCGCGCGATTCACACAGTCCAGGTAACTCGCGTATTGATGAAACCCGTGGACGACCGCGCCCGGCAGTGAGCGGCCGATAACGTCGCGCATATGATCGAGCGCGAGCCCGGCGTGCACGCCGCTCATGAAATGAAACTCGACAGGCGTGCGGGCACGCGCGCCGATCTCGCGGCACGCATCGAGAAACGCGGGGTTGAGCTTCATCGCGCTGGCCGTAATGATCACGTGCACCGTGGCGCGCGGCGGCGCAATGATCGGGACGATGACCGGCAGCGCCACCGAGTGACGGTATGGCTGCCCATCTTTCGGCAACTTCATCAGGCGTTCGCTGAAGCACGCGGGATCGCCGACGTAATCTTCCTCGACGCTGACATAGTCGATCTTGTCGGAGTGCGTGGTAGCCGGATGGCCGAGCCCCGCGATCTGCAGCGGCGCGACCCGCAGATTCGACATGAAGATGGTCATCACGAACATGCCGACGCTCGGCATATACAGCACGTCGGGTTTCTCGCGTTCGGCAAAGTCGCGAATGGTCCGCAGACATTCGCCGATGTACTCGGGCTGCTCGAGTTCGATGAAACGGTCGAACACCGCGCGCCCGATGTCGTCAGTCGCATAGCCGAAGCCGAAGGCCACCACCTCGAAATGCTCGCGCGCGGCTTCGAGCGTGCGCGAGTGCGTGCGGTAGATGGAATGCGCGCCGCCGAACCACTCGAGCACGACCAGCATCAACGGCTTCTTGCGCCGCTTTGCGTTGCCCGCCTGCTTCGCGTTCGCGTTCGCCGTGGCTGCTGCGCGCGGCGCCGCCACGTCGGTCAGGCCCAGTTGCGCGAGCTTGCGGCGCACCAGCACATTGATGTCCCGCTTGATCTCGTGACGGCGAGGCGTGTGTGCGTAGCTGCAGAACATGTAGGCGTTATGCAGCAAGGCGGTGGGCAGATCGTCAAGGTCGTCTAGCTGTTGCAGCTTGCCGGGCAGCCATTCGATCAACGCCTCACGCTTGACGTGCGCGCTTGCCGAGCCCTTGAAAACCGGCGCAAGCAGGACGAGCGCGAGGCACGCCGCGAGCACTTTGTCGTAAGCCCACAGCGCGGAAAACTCGAGTTCGAGCTCCGATTCCGTGGAATACAGCACGCACAGTTTCTCGACGAAGCTGTCGCCAGCCAGAAACTGCCGGTCTTGCGCACCGCGCGGGTTGAGGTGGCAGGCGACATGATCCGCATTGCCGAACGGCGTGGCGGAGAACACCAGGCCGACCCATTCGTGCAGCGTGAGAAAGAGCCTGAAGCATTCGACGGGCGGCTGGAATTCCGGATCGGCGAACAGCGTTGAAGCCGCGCTCGCGAGCCGCGTGCAGAAGCGCTGCTGTTGCTCCGCGGGCGTCAAGCCGCTCATGCCCGACGCAAGAAAGCTCTCGTCCAGCACGCCGCGCTTGTTCTGAAGCAGCGCGAGCGCGCACAGAAGCTGGATAGACGCCCGGATATGCTGCCGCGTAAAAACGAGCTGCTCGAAATCGTCGAGCGAGAAAGTGGGTTCGGCGGCTTGGCTGGCTTGGGTGGCGTCTTGCATCGGATAGCGAATGGCAGTTATGCATGACTAACTATCTTCAGGAAGCATTCTTGAATGCATTCCTGAAGCGTTAGCCGCGAACGGCGATTATCGCAGCCACCCCATACCGAATTTGCACTGTCCGTCAGTTTCTGAATTTTCGGCAGTTTAAATGCGGCCTTACCTTCAGAACGCGTAGTACGGACCCGGTCCCGCCGACGTCGCGCGCGAAGCAATCGCCGTGTACACGCGCCGGCCGAAGAAAAACGGTAAGCCCCAGTCGAAGCCGCTCGCAGCCGCACCCGCGATATTGTTGAAGGCGTTATTGCCCGACGCAAAGAGAGCGCGCGAATTGCCGATAGCGAAGGTCACCGTGTTCGACGCGCCGTTCGTTCCGGCGATGCTCGCGCTCGCCGCTTGCGTCGAACTCGGGCAATACCAGAGGCCGCACTGCGGCAGTTGCGTGTCGCGATAGAAGAGCCCGTTCGAACCCGTATCCAGATAGCTTTGCGAAAAGGTCTGGCCGTTATGCGTCGTGCTGACGTAGCCGGTTTGCGAATTTCCCTTGAGCACGCCCGCGCTGCCGAGCGTGTTGTTCGCCTGGGTGTCGATGCCGAAGATCATCGAACCGGACACGGTCAGCGCGCCGCCGTCGGGGATCGCGGGAAGGTCGATCACCACGCCGTTGTTATCGAGCGCGAAGCGGTTGACCGGATTGGCCACCTGCTGCGCGAGCGGCTGGGCGCTGGCCTGGCAGGCGCCGCTCGCGTCGCAGTTGTAGTACCAGCGGGGCAGCGCGGCGTTCGCGCAGGCGCCGCCGCAGTCGGCCGCGAACACGCCGACGCCGAGAATGCCGTTGGCGCGCAGTGTGTCGACGGTGAGCATCGACGGGCCCGAGGCGGCGCAATCCGCGGGCACCGACGGCACCGAAGGGTCGGCGATCAGATGGATCGGGATCGACGCGGCCAGTTGTCCGGCCATGCGCACGTCGGCGCTGCGCACCGCGCCCCATGCATAGCCGCTGCCGAACACCGCGCATTCGCCCGATATGCCGCCTGATACGCCGCCTGATATGCCGCCTGATATGCCGCCCGACACGCCGCTGCCCGACGGCACGGCGTTCAGCGGCAGGGTCGCCGGCAACGCGGACGCGACAATGCGCAGACCGTGCGAGCCGGTGTCGACCTGAATGTTGTCGATGGTCGCGCAGTTGTCCGTGCCCGGCTGGCAGACTGTGACGCTCGTCGTCAGCATGTTGCGCGTGAGGCGCGGCGCGGCGTGCACGACGATCGGCTGAACGTTCGGCGTATTTGATTGCGGGACCGAGGTGCTGCTTGGGCTCGACACGGCAGGCGGCGTTGAGGCAACAGGAGCGCTAGCCGTGCCGGCTGGCGCGCTCGCGCCGGATGCGGTCGCGGTGCTGCCGCTGCCGCCGCCTCCACCCCCGCAAGCCGCGAGGACGGTGCAGACGGAGAGCAGGGCGCAAAGGGAAGGAGTGGGTTTCATGGCGTCAGGGAGTCAGCGGTTGGTTTGTTGTCGTTGTTGCTGCTTGCTGCGGCGCGTTTCGCGGCTCGAGCGCCCGCTCGGAGAGGAAGTCCCAAGGCCCATCCACGCTGCAACAGACCGGCTTTCTCAACGCGGCCGTACCGACCCGCGGACGCATCCAGGCGCGTGCGGATGCCCGTCAGCGAAGATCGTCGGCGGTCACGCCCGGCGGCAACGCGCCGGGCAGCCAGGCGCGGCCCGCGTAGCCGCGCATCGGCCCGCCCGACTCGACGACCACGTCTGGCCGCACGACGCGCGACGCGTGCAGATTCCCGTCCGGCGCCGCTGCCGCCTCCGCGGCCCCCGTGCGGTAAGAGCCGGCGTACTTGCCGAGCAGGCCGGCCAGATCGGGCATCGTCGGCCCTTGCCAGGTGTAGGCGACGATTTCGCCGCCGTTCGTCGCGTACTCGTTGATGGTCGTGTTGCCCGCATCGGTCGACGTGCGCAGCCGCAACGCGCCGTTCAGCAGGCTTTGTTGTGCGCTCTCGCCTGATTTGGCCGCAATCACAGCGCCGAGCTGCGCGCAAGCGCTCGCGCTGCCGCATAACGCGGTCGCGGCAATCAGAGAGGCGGCGACATGATGAGAACGATGTTTTTTGTACATGATGAGGTCTCCTGCGCGCTGCTTCTGGGTTTTGTTCTACGTCAATTTGAAGATAGCACCCGCGTCGCAAAACTAAGCGTGGTGCGCGTTTCATCGCATGACGTCATCCCAAAATTGGGCGGAGGCCGAATCGAAAAGTGCCTTTTAAAACAATGTTCTGACGACAAACTTGCAGATGTCTGACAGACCATTAGGAATAGTTGTGGAACGTTAAATGTGGCCCGGCAACCGAGCGCGGACAGCGGGCAAACCCCAGTTTTTGCACAGGGCCCGCCGGGATCGGTAAAATGTTGGGTTGATCCACGGAAACTTGCCGTGGCGTAGCGGAAGGATTCCCCGAACATGACTCATCTTCGTCTTACCAAGCGGTTTGCAGTAATGCTGATGGCAGGCGGGCTGGTCGCCGGCTGCGGCACGTCGTCGCCGACCAAAGTCGACTACAAGAGCGACTCGAAATCGAAGCAGGCTTCACTCGCCGTCCCGCCGAACCTGATCGACGAGACGGCCGATCAGCGTTCGCTGCCTCCGCAAGGCGGCGAAACCTCGTTGTCCGCGCTGCGTCAGGTGCAGGCCCAGGCGCCGGCGGCCAACACGGTGTCCGTCGTGCCGGCCGTGAGCGGCATGCACATCCAGCGCGACGGCACGGAAAGCTGGCTCGTGATCGACAGCAAGACGCCGGCTGAGGCGTGGCCGCAAATCCGCCGCTTCTGGCAGGAGCAGGGCTTCCTGCTGGTCGTCGATCAGCGCGACAAGGGCGTGATGGAGACCGACTGGAACGAAACGCACGCGCAAATCAACGACGGGCTGATCCGCAGCACGCTGTCGAAGGCGATGGGCAACAGCTACGTCACGTCTGAGCGCAACAAGTACCGTACGCGCCTCGAAACGGCGCCGAACGGCGGCACGTATGTGTTCATCAGCCAGAAGGGCATGCGCGAGGCGCTGACCGGCACGAACAACGATTCGAGCACGTGGCAGCCCAAGGCGAACGATCCCGGCCTCGAGCAGGAATATCTGAAGCGCCTGATGGCGGCGCTCGCGCTCGCCGATTCGCGCGCGAAGTCGGGCGGCGCCGACACTGCGGCGTTGTCGCCGGCTGGCGCGCAGGTAGCGCCCAATGCCGCGGCGAACGGCGCGAAATCGGCGGCTGCGGCCACGGCGGCGCAGAACGTGATGCTGTCGGCGCAGCAGCCCGTGCGCGATCCGGATGCGGCGAACGGGCCGGGGCAGTTGTCATCGAACGAACTGACGCTTGGCGAACCGTATGATCGCGCCTGGCTGCGCGTGGGCCTCGCGCTCGACCGCAGCAACTTCACGGTCGACGACCGCGATCTGACGCGCGGCCTGTACTTCGTGCGCTATGTCGATCCGAAGGACATGACGTCGGCTGAACAGGGCTTCTGGAGCCAGGTGTTCCACGGCAAGAAGGAGAAGGTCGCCAAGCAGTATCGCGTGAACGTGCGCGCGCTGACGCCGGACCAGACCCGCGTGGCCGTCGTCGACGACAAGGGCGGTCTCGACGAAAGCCCGCAGGCAAAGCAGATCCTGACGCTGATGGCCGATCAGTTGCGCTGAGGCAAGCGCGCCGCTGCGCGGCAGCGGCGGCAAGCTGTATGAAAAAAACCCGTCCGGGACATTCTTGTCCCGGACGGGTTTTTTTATGGCTGTGGCCTATCCCAACACTCTCCCGCGATTCGACGTCACGTTACTCCGCTGACGTTACCCCGGTGACGTAACTCTCCGACGCGTTGCGGCAGCGTGCCGAAGCCATCACACGCCACGAAAAATGCAGCGCAAATTCAACGAGTTACCGCCAACCTCTCGCGTTTAATCCCAACTGGCATACATGCTGCTTTAGAAGTACATGGGGCCGGATTCCCGTGGCCTCACCCAGGCGAAGTCTCTTCTCAATAGCGCTTTTCATTCCATCGAGCATCGGCCGTCAAGCCGATGCCGAGCCCGATGACGGCCGCGCGCTCGACGCGCGGGCCTCGGTGGCCCCGTCGCCTATCCTCGTAGGGCGACGGTTTTTGCCCGCACTCCGGCGGAGTGCGGGCTATTTTTTGCGCCGGTCCACGCAACCGACCCCAACGCGTTCAGGTATCGGCGCGCCGCGTCCCCAGCCACGGCAAGCGCTTGATGACGCCGGTCGCCAACGCCGTGCCCACCAGGATCACGCCGCAGCCTTCGAGCATGCCGGCCGACACGCCTTCGCCGAGAAACAACGCGCCCCACAAAATGCCGAAGATTGGAATCACGAACGTGACGGTGATTGCCCGCGCCGGTCCCGCGACCGCGATCAGGTGGAAGAACAGCATGTAGGCGACGCCCGTACACGCCACGCCGAGCGCGATCACCGCGCCCCACGCGTGCAGCGAGACCGGCGCGCTCGGCCAGTAGATCACAGCGAGCGGCAACAGCACGATGGTCGCGCCTGTCATGGTGCCGGCCGCGACGGTCAGCGCGTCGACGCCGGTCAGGTAGCGTTTCGTGTAATTGGCCGCGATGCCGTACAGAAGCGTTGCGCCGAGCGCGGCGCCCGCTGCGAGCGCGGTGGTCAGCGGCGTCGCCGCCGAGCCGCTCGGCGTGGCGATCTGATCCCACACCAGCATCAGCACGCCGAGGAAACCGATCGCGAGCCCGAGCGTGCGCAGTCCGGTCAGCCGGTCACGCAGCCAGACGAACGCGACGAGGCCGCCCCACAGCGGCGTCGTCGCGTTGATCACCGACGTCACGCCGGCGGACAGCGTCAACTCCGCATATGCGAACAGGCAGAACGGCGCGGCCGAATTCAGAATGCCCACCACGAGAAGCGGGAAAGCTCGCGTGCGCAGGATCGTCGCGGATTGTTGCAGCGGACGTCGCGCGAGCAGCACGACGATAAGAAACGCGGCGCCGATGCCGACGCGCAGCGCCATCAACGGAGCAACGCCGAAGTCGGTCACGCCGACGCGGATGAACAGGAATGACGCGCCCCACAAGGCCGCGAGGATCAGCAACTGGAAGAGGTTTTTGGCATTCATTATGGTGGCGTCGCGCGCGGTTGAGTCGAGACGCCCGTGCATCGTAACAGCGCGATTACCCGAAACGTTTCACGTCTGAATGAAACGGCAAGTATCGGGAGAGGACGTCTGACACACGTGATCGTAAGCGTCGCGGCGAGGCGCGCATAGCGAGCAATTCTCACGCTGATGTGAGAAATATTGCGATCACCGGGAGGGAGGAAGATGAGGCGCCGGTGCGACCGGCGCCTCGCTGCTACGAGAAAAGTTTTCGGTTGCATGCCTGGCGGCAGAGCAACCGCCAAAGCCGCCCAACAACCGTCAATGCGGAATCATCCCCTGCAGCACGTTCTGCTGCAGCCAGACCAGAATGCCGAGCAGCACGGTCAGCAGAATCGAGTGCTTGAAGGTCTTCGCGAACACCACGCCTTCCTTGCCTTTCAACTCCGTGGTCGCGACGCCCGTCGAAATGTTTTGCGGCGAAATCATTTTGCCCATCACGCCGCCGGACGAATTGGTCGCCGCCATCAGCACCGGATTGAGATTCAACTGATGCGCCGCGACCACCTGCAAATTGCCGAACAGCGCGTTGCCCGATGTGTCGCTGCCTGATAGAAACACCGCAACCCAGCCGAGGAATGCGGACACCAGCGGAAAGAACGGTCCGACGGACGCGACGCCGAGTCCGAGCGTATAAGTGAGACCCGAGTAATTCATCAGATACGCGAGTCCGACGATGGTCGCGACCGTCAGAATCGCGATGCGCGTCTGCACCCACGTATCGGCGATGGCCGCGCCGAATTCGCGCGCGCCGAGTCCGACCACGAGGCTCGTAATGATAGCCGCCACCAGAATCGCGGTGCCGGTCGCGAGCGGCTGGAAGTCCCAGATCGCGCCGTACGGCGTGTTGTACAACGTGATGAACACGGCCTTGTCGAGCCCCGGCCAGGGAATTTTCACGTCGCCGATCAGGAAGATTTTCGCCACCGTCCAGACGATCACCACGACGGACACGATGATCCACGGATACCAGCCCTGGCCGCCGCCGATCTTGCTGCGCACTTCGCCGGCCCGGTCGATGTCGATCGCGAACGCCGGGTCGACCGCCGGCTTCCACACGCGCAGGAACGCAATGGTGACGATCAGCGAGACCATCGACGACAACACGTCCGTCAGACTGTAGTTCACGTAGTTCGACGAGACGAACTGCGTCAGCGCGAAGCTCGCGCCGGAGATCAGCAGCACCGGCCAGATGCGCAGCATGTTGCGAAAGCCGGCGTACACGGCGATCACATAGAAGGGCAGCAGCAGCGCGAAGAACGGCAACTGGCGCCCGACCATTTTCGCGAGCAAATCGGCCGGCAGATGCGTGACCGCGCCGAGCACCGTGATCGGCACGCCGAGCGCGCCGAACGCGACCGGCGCGGTGTTGAAGATCAGCGTGAAGGTGAGCGCCTCGAGCGTCGGAAAGCCGAGCAGGATCAGCAGCGAACTGGTGATCGCGACCGGCGTGCCGAAGCCCGAAATGCCCTCGAGCAGCGCGCCGAACGAAAAACCCACCACGACGAGCACGACGCGCCGGTCGTTCGGCAGATTGTCGATCATCCACATGCGGAAGGCGGCGAAGCGGCCGGAGCGCTGCGCGATGTTGTACAGCAGGATCGCGGTGAACACGATCCACATGACCGGCCAGCACGCGAACACGGCGCCCGCCGCGACGGAGTCGAGCGCGAGCCCCACTGGAAACTTCCATCCGGCAATGGCGACGATCAGGCCGACGACGAGTCCGGCGAGCGACGCCTGCCACGCAGGCCGGCGCGCCCAGCCGAGCAGCACGAGCACGACAATGATCGGCAACGCCGCGACGAGAAACGACGCAAGCAGTGAATCGCCGATGGGGGTGAGTAGTTGATGAAACATCACGTCTCCTTCGTTGTTGTTCGAGATCGACGCGAGATTGCCAATGACGGGACGCGTCGCTGGTGCAGGACGGATGAGCGCCGCCGGGCACGAAAGCGCCAGGCGGCTCGCTTTTAAACGCTTACTGTGTGAGGCTTAACCAAGCATAGAGCCCGAGGCTCGCGCGTCAAGAAGGGAAACTACGGGAGGAGCGAAAGCTCAGTGATGATGACCGTGCCCGCCGCCGCCCCACGACCAGCCGAAGCCGATCGACACGGCCGGCCCATACCAGCCCGGATAGCCGTAGCCGTACCAGGCCGGATAGACCGGCGGCGGATAGTAGGCGGGATAAGCCGGCGCAACGTACACCGGCGGCTGCGCGACCACATACGCGGGCGGCGAAGCGGCCGCGCCGGGCTGCGGCTGCTGGCCATATTGCGCCTGCGCCGACTGCTGCTGCATGGACTGCGCGCCCTGCGAGTCGCCGGTCGTGCCGAGCGGCACTTCGCGCTGGGCAGCGCTCGCTGGCACGGTCGCGTAATACGACGGATAACCCGCGTAATAGCCAGGGTAGTAGCCGTACGGGTAATAGCAGCCCGACAGCAGCAACGCGCTTGCAGCGCCGCTCAACGCGAGCCGGCCGCGGCCGATGCGCCGGCGAGGCGCAACCGTCGCGAACTGCATGCGAATAGTATGAAAAGTGTCGATGACGCGGGACTTCATGGCGCGCTCCAGTTTGCAAACAACGCGGCCGACGCCGTCGTCGGTACGTTATCGCACGAGCTTACGCCGACGGCGCGCGAGGAGGTTTGCAAAACCGTAACGGCGTATTTCGCCTCATTGCAGCCGCGTGTTGCGGCTCTCGTCCAGCGCCGTTTCGATGCGGCACATCCGCATAGATTGTGAGCAAAGCGGACGGGGCATGGCGCCCGGTCCGCTTTGTCCGGTCATACGAGGCGATTACTTGCCGACCTGGTTGCCGATCACGCCGCCGACCGCCGCGCCGCCCAGCGTGGACAGCGCGCTGCCGCCGATCACGGCACCCGCCGCGCCGCCGACGCCCGCACCGATCGCGGTGTCCCGTTGCCGCGTCGTCATACCCTCGCACGCGGAAAGGCTTGCGACAACCGCGACGATCATCGCAAGCGAACCTATCTTACGAATCGATCTCATGATGTTGACTCCCTGTTGTAATTCGAAACCGCCTGTCGTTATTGTTCGTTCGCTTTGATCTTATCGCCGGAACCGGTTTCCAGATGTATGCGGTTGTCAGCAGACTGACGGTTTCGTAATCAAATGTTTCCCTGTTTGCAGCATCGCGTGTGCCTGACCTAAGCACCAAAAAAAGCCCGCAAGCGCGGGCTTTTGCGTGGCGAAAGGTTGCGCGCGCATCGAGTGGGCGACGGCATGCGCCCCACGCGATGCGCGAACGCATCACTGCCGCTGGTAAATTTCAGCGCCTTTCTTCATGAACTCTATCGACTTCACTTCCATGCCTTTCTTCAGCGCTTCGTCGTCGGTGACGCCTTGCTGCGCGGCGAACTCGCGCACGTCCTGCGTGATCTTCATCGAGCAGAAGTGCGGGCCGCACATCGAGCAGAAATGCGCGACCTTCGCGGAATCTTTCGGCAGCGTTTCGTCGTGGAATTCGCGCGCCTTGTCCGGATCGAGGCCGAGGTTGAACTGGTCTTCCCAACGGAATTCGAAGCGCGCCTTCGAGAGCGCATTGTCACGCACCTGCGCGCCCGGATGACCCTTCGCCAGATCGGCGGCATGCGCGGCGAGCTTGTACGTGATGATGCCGGTCTTCACGTCGTCCTTGTTCGGCAAGCCGAGGTGTTCCTTCGGCGTGACGTAGCAGAGCATGGCCGTGCCGAACCAGCCGATCATCGCCGCGCCGATGCCCGACGTAATGTGGTCGTAACCCGGCGCGATGTCGGTGGTGAGCGGCCCGAGCGTGTAGAACGGCGCTTCGTCGCACCATTCCAGTTGCAGGTCCATGTTCTCCTTGATCAACTGCATCGGCACGTGGCCGGGGCCTTCGATCATCGTCTGCACGTCGTGCTTCCACGCGATCTGCGTGAGTTCGCCGAGCGTCTTCAGTTCGCCGAGCTGCGCTTCGTCGTTCGCGTCGTAAATGGAACCGGGACGCAGGCCGTCGCCGAGCGAGAAGGCCACGTCATACGCCTTCATGATTTCGCAAATGTCTTCGAAATGCTCGTACAGGAAGCTTTCCTTGTGATGCGCGAGGCACCACTTCGCCATGATCGAGCCCCCGCGCGACACGATGCCGGTCATGCGCTTCGCCGTCAGCGGCACGTATTGCAGACGCACGCCCGCGTGAATCGTGAAGTAATCGACGCCCTGTTCAGCCTGCTCGATCAGCGTGTCGCGGAAGATTTCCCACGTCAGGTCTTCGGCCTTGCCGTTGACCTTTTCGAGCGCCTGATAGATCGGCACCGTGCCGATCGGCACCGGCGAATTGCGGATGATCCACTCGCGCGTTTCGTGGATGTGTTTGCCCGTGGACAGATCCATCACCGTGTCGCCGCCCCAGCGGATCGCCCACGTCATCTTGTCGACTTCCTCGCCGATCGAAGACGTCACCGCCGAGTTGCCGATGTTCGCGTTCACCTTCACGAGGAAGTTGCGGCCGATGATCATCGGCTCGCTTTCCGGGTGATTGATGTTGTTCGGGATGATCGCGCGGCCGCGCGCCACTTCCTCGCGCACGAATTCAGGCGTGATTTCGGTGACGCCATTCGGACCGAACGCGCTTGCACCGAACGCCTGGCCCGGATGCTGGCGGCCCATCATCGCGGCGAGCTTTTCGCCGTTCGGGCCGCTCGTCTTCAGGCTCTCCAGATACTCGGCGCGGCGCTGGTTTTCGCGGATCGCGATGTATTCCATCTCCGGCGTGATGATGCCTTTACGCGCGTAGTGCATCTGCGAAACGTTCTTGCCGGGGATCGCGCGGCGCGGCGTGCGATGCAGGCCCTGGAAGCGCAGATCGGCGGTGGCCGTGTCGGCCGCGCGTTCGCGGCTGAAGTCGCTCGACAGACCCGTCAACGCTTCCGTGTCGCCGCGTTCCTCGATCCAGCGCTGACGCAGTGCGGGCAAGCCGGCGCGAATGTCGATCTTCGCGTCGGGATCGGAGTAGGGGCCCGACGTATCGTAGACATAGACCGGCGGATTCTTTTCGCCGCCGAAGCTGTCGGGCGTATCCGCCTGGCTGATCTCGCGCATCGGCACGCGGATGTCGGGGCGCGAGCCCGTCACGTAGACCTTGCGTGAGTTGGGCAGCGGCGCGACGGCAGCTTCATCGACGTGTGCGTCGGCGGAAAGGAACTTCGGATTGGCGTTCATGCATGTTCTCCGTGTGTCGGCCGGAGTTAAGCGCAATGACGCCTTGCTCCGGTCCCATTCAATGTGGGGCCGCTAAGCAGGAGACGAGATGGAAGTAGTCGGAATTCGCGAGAGGTGAGGCTAGAGACTGGCTGCGAAATCCGTACGCTTCCCTGCGCTGGCATTATCCAGATCAGGTTCAAAGGGTATTTCTCACCCACGTGGCACGGACCTCCGACTTCCGTGCAACGCAGGACCCCCGCGTTAGCAGCGCACACGATACACCGGGCGGGCGCTGCTTGGCAACCCGCGCGCGATGCGTGAGTGCTAATGCGGGGCAGCACGCGGTGGTTTGCTTCGGCGGCTGCGGGCGGAGAATCGCTGCGCTCTTGCATGCGCGATTTACGCACTATGCTTGTAGTGACGCGGCATGCAGAACGCAGAACGCAGAACGCGGAATGCAGCACGCTATGACGCGCCGCAGCACCGGCACGGGTTGCTTAACGCGTGAAGTCGTCCGCAGCTTCCGGCTGATACAGGATTTTCTCGAGCTTCAGCACTTTTTCGGCGCCGCTCGGCGGCATGAAGTGAATGTGCTCGCCGCGCTTCGCGCCGAGCAGCGCGAGGCCCACCGGCGAAAAAACATTCAGGCGGCCATGAGCGAAGTCGGCGTCGGGCGGATAGACGACCGTCCACGTCATCTGCTCGCCGCTGCTTTCGTCGACGAGCGTGGCCTGCGAGTTCATCGTGACCACGTTCGCCGGAATTTCGCGGGAGTCCACGATCACGGCGCGCTCCAGTACGTCGTCGAGCATCTCCTGAAAACGGGCGTTCGCGCCGGGCGCGGCGGCGTGCTTCTCAAGACGCGCGACGTCGAGTTCGGTGAGGTAACACTGCTTGGTCCTTCTGGTCGTCTTCACGGCGGCTACTCCAATTCGATCTGCAATCTCTGTACGAGAATAGGTCATGCGGATGGGATCGGCCCGGCGCTCCGACAGTCCCTTGAGGGACGACGCAGCTTCAGGCAAGGAGCAGGCTGCGTCAGTCGGGGTGCCGGGCGGCGAGAAGCGGAACCGTTGCCGGCAGAAGCGTTCGCGACGGTTCGCCGGCCCTTTGCGGCGCGAGTTCCACGCGCGCGCAGCCGGTTGCGCCACGAGGGCGCAAGCGGGTGAAGGCACGGGAAGTCGGGAAGCGCATGAGTGGCCGGCGGTTATCTAATGAAGTGGGTGGCGCGCCGCTTGAAAACAGAGTCATGAGAAGACCACAGCAAAGCGGCGCGATCGACACAAGCATGTTAGCACGGCGTCTTTCAGCGACCTTGGCGGACATTTCGTTGTTGTAAGTCGCAGTGTAGAAAGTTGGCGACATCGCGCAAGCACGCGTGGACGCCGCCGCAAACAACAGAAAACAAACGGGCGAAAAAAATTTGCGGCGCGGTGTCATAACCGGCGACGCGCTTCGACAAACGTGCAGATCCTGATCGGAGCACGTCATGCAAACAGTCATCAAACGCCGGGCGCATCGGCCGTTTAGTCGAGCCGTCGCACTCGTCGCCGCGCTCGCGTTGTTGTGCGCGAGCGGCCTCGTGAGCGCGGCGAGTGCGATGTGCAGCGCGCGCAGTCCCGCTCATCGCGTGGCGCTCGTCGAGCTTTACAGCAGCGAAGGCTGCAATAGCTGTCCGCCCGCCGACGCGTGGCTCGGTCAATGGAAGAACAGCGGCGCCACGCGAAGCGTCGTGCCGCTGGCGTTGCACGTCGACTACTGGAACGGTCTCGGTTGGACGGACCGTTTCTCGCAGCACCGTTTCACCGAGCGTCAGCAGACGCTTACCGATCTTGCCGGCGGCCACACGATCTATACGCCTGAAGTGTTCGTCGGCGGACGCGAGTTGCGGACGTGGTCGCAGCAGGACAGTTTCCAAAGCCGCGTCGACAAGCTGATCGCCGAGCCGGCGCAGGCGAACATCGCGCTCGACATGAAGCCGCAGCCAGGCGGCGCGTTCGATCTCGCGGCCCGCTTCGACAGCCGGACTGCGGATAGCGCAGCACGGCTCGACGCCTATGTCGCCGTCTATGAAAACGCGCTGAGCTCGCAGGTCGGCGCAGGAGAAAACCGCGGCGCAACCTTGCATCACGAGAGAGTGGTGCGGCAGTGGATCGGGCCGGTGCCGCTCGTCGGCGGCAAGCTGCAGATTCGCCGCGATATACGGCTCGACGGTGCGGATGCGAGCGCAAACGCCAATCCGTCAGTCGATAAATTCGGCGTCGTCGCCTTCGTCGAAAACGCTGCAACGGGCGACGTGCTGCAAGTGGCCGATCTACCGCTCTGCCATTGAACGCACGACGCACGCCGCAAATCACAGGAGAGTCTCATGGCCACGCCTCACGTCGTTCGCGGCAACGCGCCGCCTGCCACGCCCGCGAGCGGCGCAATCCATCCGCTGTGGGTGCGCGTCACGCATTGGCTCAACGCACTCGCCGCGATCGTGATGATGCTGTCCGGCTGGCGCATTTACGACGCGTCGCCGGTCTTCGCCTGGTTTCGTTTTCCGACGGAAATCACGCTCGGCGGCTGGCTTGGCGGCGCGCTGCAATGGCACTTCGCCGCGATGTGGCTGCTGGTCTTCAACGGTCTGATTTATCTCGCGATGAATCTCGCGAGCGGCCGCTTCGTGCGCAAGTTTTTCCCGATCTCGCCGCGCGCGGTGTGGCGCGATTTCATCGCCGCGTTGACGGGCAAGCTCTCGCACGCCGACTTGCGGGTCTACAACGCGGTGCAGAGATTGGCCTACCTGTTCGTGGTTGTCGATCTGATCGTGCTGGTGCTGTCGGGCCTCGCGATCTGGAAGTCGGTGCAGTTTCCGCTGCTGCGCGAACTGATGGGCGGCTATGACAACGCACGCATCGTCCATTTCTGCGCGATGGCGCTGATGGCCGCGTTCATCGTCGTGCATCTCGCGATGGTCGCGCTCGTGCCGCGTTCGCTCCTCGCGATGTTGCGCGGCCGCTGAGCCCAACGTTCGAAATGTTACGGATACCGAATCATGGATAAGCCATCTGACAAACTGCCGGCAAAAGCCGCCGGCAAACTGGACCGCGAGTCGATCCTCATTGATGCGAGACGCGAGCTGTCGATTCCGTCGCGGCGTCTGTTTGGCAAGCAGTTGTTGTCGCTCGGCGGATTGTCGCTGCTCACAGGCTGCTCGCTCACCGACGACGACTCCGTCAACAAGTTCCTGACGGCCGTGTCGCGTCTGAACGATCGCGCGCAAGCCGCGCTGTTCGATCCGAAGCAGTTGGCGCCGACGTATACCGAAGCGCAAATCACGCGGCCGTTTCCATTCAACGCGTACTACGGCATCGACGAAGTGCCGCAGGTCGACGCGTCCGGCTACACGCTGAAGATCGGCGGACTCGTCACGGGTCAGCGCGTGTGGACCTTGCCCGAGTTGTACGCGCTGCCGCACGCCGAGCAGATCACGCGGCACATCTGCGTGGAAGGGTGGAGCGCGATCGGCCGCTGGGGCGGCACGCCGTTCGGCGAGTTTCTGCGGCGCATCGGCGCGGATACGAGCGCGAAGTACGTCGGCTTCAAATGCGCGGACGATTACTACGAAAGCATCGACATGCCGACCGCGCTGCATCCGCAGACGCTGCTCACGTTTTCCTACGACGGCGAGCGCCTCCCCGCGAAATACGGCTTCCCGATGAAGCTGCGCATGCCGACCAAGCTCGGCTACAAGAATCCGAAGCACATCGTCGAGATGTTCGTCACCAACACGTATCCTGGCGGCTATTGGGTCGATCAGGGCTACAACTGGTTCGGAGGCTCCTGACGCGCGCGGGTCGCCGCATGCGCCGCGCGCGTGCGCGACCTCGGGCGGCAGAAGCTTCGGAAATACGCCGGCTACAGCCGGTTCGATTCATCAACTACAAACGGAGTTATCCCATGAAAAAGATTGCAATCGCAGCAGCAGCCGTCGCCCTTTTGATGAGCGGCGGCGCCGCGTTCGCCCAGGCGAGCGGCGCCATGTCCAACGATGCGATGTCGCATGACACGATGTCCAAGGATTCGATGTCGAAAGACCACATGAAAAAGGACACGATGAAGCACGACAAGATGAAAAAGGGCGACGCGATGGGCATGAAGCACGAGGCGTCGGGCGCGACGAGCAACTGAGCGCAGGCAGAGGCCCGACGCGCCGACGCGCGTGTCTGGGCCGATGCCCGCTGCATAGCCGCTATACGCGGCGCGATTCTTAGACTGAGAGCCGGGGTGCCGTCTGCCCCGGCTTTTTGTTGCGTGTGCACCAAAAGTTACGATTCTTTCGCCTGGCGCGGTGGGCGCTTACTGCATAATGCGATGCGCGCCGTGCATTTGGCGCGCGAGCCGCGAATCGGCCGGAACTACCGGATCAACCGGACCGGCACCGCGGTTCCCGTATGGCTCTCTCTGTTAGCCAACCATCGTCTTTCGCTCCACCACCATGTCCGCCAGCCTCGCCCGTTTGACCGCATCGCCGATGCGGTGTCCGCCGTCCCCACAGCGGGAAGCTCGAACGGCGCCGGTGCGTTGACGACATGTCGCAGGAACTTCCAGGCTGGTTTTCTCGTGGTTTTCCGATCCGTTTGCCGCAATCGCGCAACGGACAGATCGCGCTCGCGCTCGGCGTCGTCTATCTCGTATGGGGCTCGACTTATCTCGCGGTGCACGTCGCGCTCGGCTCGTTCCCGCCTTTGCTGATGTCCGGCCTGCGCAATCTGTTCGCGGGCGTCGGGCTATTCGCGTTTGCGGCGCGCCGCAATCCGGTGTGGCCGAGCGCCGCCGAAATCCGCAACGCCGGGCTCGTCGGCACGATGCTCGTCGGCCTGTCGAGCGGCATGCTCGCGTATGGCATGCGCACGGTCGGCACCGGCACGGCGGCGGTGATGGTCGCGACCGTGCCGCTCTTCGCGACGGTGATCGCGGCGGTGGCGGGGCGGAAGATCGGCAGAGGCGAGTGGTTCGCGGTGGGGCTCGGGCTCGTCGGCATCGCGATCCTGAGTCACGGCGACGACACGCCCGGCTCGGCGGGCGGCAGTCTCGCGATTCTGTGCGGCGCGCTCTTCTGGGCGGGCGGCGCGCATCTCGCCGGCCGTCTCAAGTTGCCGTCCGACCTGTTTCTATCGACGTCGCTGCAAATCGGCCTGGGCGGCGCGATGTCGACGATGGTCGCGTGGGTCTCGGGCGAACGCATGCTCGAAGTGCATTTTCTGCCGGTGCTGGCGTTCATCTACCTGATGCTGATCGGCACGATGGCGGCCTACGTTGCCTATGGTTTCCTGATACGGCACACGAGCCCGATCATCGCGAGCAGTTGCATGTATGTGAATCCGGTGGTGGCGGTCGCGCTCGGCGCGTTGCTGCTCGGCGAGCCCGTTACGCATTCGACGGTCATCGCGACCGTCGTGATCCTCGTCAGCGTGGGGTTGTCTTTCTGGCTCGATTATCGAAAGAAAGCGCTCGCGTGATGCGCGAGACTGCGCACGAACGAGAGCACGGCGCTTATGGAAAAGCGCGGGCCACGTTGGCGCTTTAAAGCCGCGCGGCCAGTTCGGCGCCTTCGCGAATCGCGCGCTTCGCATCGAGTTCGGTCGCGAGCGCCGCTCCGCCGATCACATGAAAACGCGGACCGCCCGCATCCGCCGATTTTCCACGCGCGGACTCCGTTGGATGCAAATCGCGCAGCGATTCCTGCCCTGCACATACGACGATATGGTCGACATCCAGCCATTGCTCGACGCCGCCGCGCGCGATCTTCAAACCGCGTGCGCCCGCTTCCAGATACGACACGCCGTCCAGCATCTTCACGCCGTTTCTCGCGAGCGTCGCGCGATGCACCCAGCCCGAGGTCTTGCCGAGCCCCGCACCGAGCTTGCCCGCCTTGCGCTGCAGTAACCAGATCTGCCGCGGCGGACGCGCGGGCGCGGGCGGCTTCAGGCCGCCGGGTTCGCTGACAGACAGATCGACGCCCCATTCGTCGAGCCACGCGTCGCGCGGCAGCGGCAGCGGTTCGTCCGCGCGATGCAGCAAAAACTCGCTGACGTCGAAGCCGATGCCGCCCGCGCCGATCACGGCGACGCGCCCGCCCACCGGCGCACCGCGCAGCACGTCGACATACGACAGAACATTGGGCGCGTCGATGCCCGCGATCGCCGGCCGCCGCGGCACGATGCCGGTCGCGATCACGATATCGTCGTAAGCGCCGGCCGCGAGCAGCGCGGCGTCGACGCGCGTGCCGAGCCGCACGTCGACGCGATGCCGCTCGAGCTGGCTCTGAAAATAACGGATCGTCTCGCTGAACTCTTCCTTGCCCGGCACGCGCATCGCGAGATTGAACTGACCGCCGATGGTTGCGGCCGCATCGAACAGCGCCACGCGATGCCCGCGCGACGCCGCCACCGTCGCCGCCGACAATCCCGCCGGCCCCGCGCCGACCACCGCAACGGAGCGCACTTTCTGCGAACCCGCGAGCGGCCGGTACACGAGTTCGGTTTCGCGTCCGGCGCGCGGATTGACGAGGCAGGTCGCGCGCTGATTCCTGAACGTATGATCGAGACAGGCCTGATTGCACGCGATACAGGTGTTGATTTCGTGCGTGCGTCCCTCGGCGGTTTTCAGCACGAACTCGGGATCGGCGAGCAGCGGTCTTGCCATCGACACCAGATCGCCCGCGCCGTCGGCGAGCAAGGCTTCGGCGACGTCGGGCGTGTTGATGCGGTTCGAGACGATCACCGGGACTGTCACGGCGGCCTTCAGCCGCGCGCTCAACGCGGCAAACGCGGCGCGCGGCACCGAGGTGACGATGGTCGGCACACGCGCCTCATGCCAGCCGATTCCTGTGTTGAATATCGTCACGCCGGCCGCTTCCAGCGCGCGTGCGACCTGTACGGTTTCATCCCATGTATTGCCGCCTTCCACGAGGTCGATCAGCGAAAGCCGATACACCACGATGAAGCGCTCGCCGCACGTCTCGCGCACGCGCTCGACGATCTCGCACGCGAGCCGCATGCGGTTTTCGATGCTGCCGCCGTAACGGTCCGTGCGCCGGTTGGTGCGCGGGCAGAGGAACTGGTTGAGCAGATAGCCTTCGCTGCCCATGATCTCGATGCCGTCATAGCCCGCGCGCTGAGCGAGCCGCGCGCAGCGCGCGTAATCGCGCACGGTCTTCTGAATACCGCCGATGCTGAGCGCGCGCGGCTTGAACTTCGAAATAGGCGACTTCAATGCCGATGCGGACACAACGAACGGCTGATACCCATAACGTCCTGCGTGCAGGATCTGCAGCGCGATCTTGCCGCCTTCTTCGTGAACCGCTTGCGTAAGCCGCCGATGATTGCGCAGATCGAATACCGAGTTGAGCGTGCCGCCGAAAGGCAGCAGCCATCCTTCGCGATTCGGCGAAATGCCACCGGTGATGATGAGGCCGACGCCGCCCTTCGCGCGCTCGCGGAAGTACTCGGCGAGCTTCGGATAATTCCAGAAGCGGTCTTCCATGCCCGTATGCATGGACCCCATCACGACGCGATTGCGCAAGCGGGTGAAGCCGAGGTCGAGTTCCGCGAGTAAGCGTTGGTAAGACATACAGGCTGCCGTTGTAAGTATGGGGTGCGCACGAACGATACACCGCGCGCTCGGGCTCACCATCTGAGGAAAGCTTCTAATGCTCGCCGCATGTTGCCCCGTAAGACATTCTCGCGCCGCGATAAGCCAATTCGATGATCGCGGCACAGCCATTGCTCATTGGGTGCGTCCATCGACATGGACCGCGCCGCGCCTTTAAAACAGGGCGTTGCGTGCAGGGATAGGAGGGAGTGCTTCGCCGAGGACAGCCAAAACGAGACCGTTCGAATCATTGCCGAACACGGTTTCAGATGGCGGCGTCCAGAGCGTGCGCCCGCATATGAATGGGCCACGAGCCCGACATCGATATAGGTGAACAGAATGAAACTGATTCGAACCATGGCGGCCATGATTGCCGTTGCATCCGTGCTGAGTGCATGCGGCGGAGGCTCCGACGACGTAGGCAAGGAACTGGGTCTGACGAACCCGCAAATCCATTTCGTGCATGCGATCCCGAGCGGACCGGCAGTGGACTTTCTCGTCAACGGCAACGCGCCGTCCGGACAGACGAATATCTCGTACAAGGGCGTGACGAACTTCACGAACATCAACACGGGTTCGACGAATGTTGCTTATGCGGCGACCGGCACCAAGACCGCGCTTGCGAGCGGCAATTTCCCGAACGTCTCGAAGGGCCACGAATATACGGTGCTCGCGTTGCCCGGCACGGCGGCGCCGGACATCGGCCTGATCGACGATCCGTTCGACAAGGGCCTTCTGTCGAACAGCGCGCGCGTGCGCGGCTTCAACGCATCGGGCAACGCGCCGAATCTCGACCTGTATCTCGTGCAGGCGGGCAACACCAACATCAGCACCGTGTCGCCGACCCTGGCGGGCGTCGCGTTCAAGAACGCTGTGCCGGCAAGCGGCCAGGATTCGATCTACGTATCGGGCGGCCAGTATGTGCTGATCGCGACGGCCGCGGGCAGCAAGACGCCGATCTATCAGTCGCAATCGTTCACGCTGTCGAACAACGCCGACTGGCTCATTACGTCGGTGCCGATCGGCGGTGTGCTGAGCCAGCTCGCGGTGGGGCAGATTCATCTGCTGATCGTGCAGAACGGCAATACGAGCACACCGAGTATCGAGTTGTCGAACACGCTGACGGGCGCATAAGCTCGCTAGCCAACCTGCGCGCATCGCAGCGCATGGCATAGCGGCAAGTCCTGGGAGGACGGGGCGGCGGTCCACGCAAGTGGACCGCCGCTTTGTTTTGGCAACACGGGCAACGCACAGCTCACGTTCAACAAGCACGCACAACAAAAAGCCCACTGCGGTTTCCGCGCAGCGGGCTCGATGATGCATTGCATTGCGATGAACCACCCTGCGCCGCAAATGCGCAGGGCTTCAAGCAACAGCGATTTACTTCGCCTTCTCAGCCTGATTGGTGAGGGCGTCGCCACCCTTCGAGATGTCCTGGCCGGCACCTGCCATCGTGTTGCAGCCGGCGAGCGCGGCCGTGCCTGCAATGAGGAGCAAAGCGATCAGTCGATTCATGGAAGTTCTCCTTGTCGAGAAGGTATCGGTTGACGTGTCCCGCTAGCGGCTCTGCTAGCTGCCGACCGTGGCTTGCGCCAGTCGATCCGGTCTGATTGCATGGTAAAAAAAGGGCGCATGCGGCGCTGTCGGCTGCGCTGCGATTTTGTTGTAGGTGCGCTCTGGTGTTCGCGTCGGCGCACTCCTACAACGATGTGTTCAGTCGCTCTGCCGCGCGCTTGGGTTTGCGTCCGAGTCGCTGGCCGGCTGCGCGGCTGTGCTCGCGCTCGGCATCACGACATGAATGTCGGTGCCGTTCGGCACGCCGCGCCGGATGTCGAATCGTCCGCCATGCGCGGCGACGCGCTGACGCATGCCGAGCAGTCCATGCGTGTGCGTGCGCTTCAAATCCGCAGGCATGATGCCCACGCCGTTGTCCGCAATGTCGAGCGTCACTTGCCCCTCGCCGATATGCAGACCGATCGACACCTGCGACGCGCGCGCGTATTTCGCCGCGTTCGTCAGCGATTCCTGCGCGACGCGAAAGAGCGCGATTTCGGTTTGCTCGTCGAGCTTGATATCGTCTGCGGGAAGCTGCAGGTTCAATGTCCAGTTGTTGCGCTGGGCGGCTTCGTCGGCGAGCGTGCGCAGCGCGGTCACGAGACCGAAGTTCGCGAGCACCGTGGGCCGCATATCCTCGATGATGCGGCGCTTGAGCGCGATGCCCTGGTCCAGATTGGCGAGCGCACGCTGCAGCTTGCCGGCGATCTCGGGCGCGCTGTCCTTCAGCTTGCGGTTCGCCCACGCGACGTCCATCTTGCTCGCGGTCAGAATCGCGCCCAACTCGTCGTGCAACTCGCGCGCAAGCTGCGTCTTTTCGTTTTCGCTGACAGCCTGCAAATGCCAGCCGAGCGCCTCGAGTTGGCGGGTCCGTTCGTTGACGAGCTGATCGAGTTCGCCTTGCTGCGTGATCAATTGACGCTGCACGCGCGCCTGCCTGTCGATCTGAATGCCGAGATTGCGGAACAGCAGAATGAACAACACGATGTTGAGCGCCGAGAGTCCCGCCGCGCACAACGTCGAGATGCGCTGATCGGCGCGGCTCGCGGCGAGCGCATGCTGCGCGCGGCGTTCTTCGTTATCGCGCAGCAGGCTAAGCGTGCTGTCGACGAACGCCGGGTCCACCGCCTGCTCGCTGCTCGTGCTGCCGCATGCGGCGAGTTCCAGCGGATGCGGTGCGGCGCGCTGCAATGCCGCCGCGCCCGCGCCGATGCGTGCGTCGATCAGCGCACGAATCTGCGTGAAGCTCGCGAGCTCGGCGCTATCGGCTTTGGGACTGCGGTAAAAGCGCTCGAGCGGCTCTTCGCTGGCGCGAATGCGTGCGGCCGTCGCGCAAAACGCATGTGCGGCGTCGTCGCGCTTCGTCAGAAGATAATCGCTTTGCTGCGCGCTCAAACGCGATAGCTGGCTCGCCAGTGCACTCAGTTGCACGGTGACGTCGCGGGCTTCGAGCGCGGTCTCATACTCGGCGGCGATGCGCTCGCGCGCGGTCTCCAGAATGACGAGCCCGCCGACGGTAATCACGATTGCGACCGTCATCGCGATCGCCCAGCTTCGGCTGCGCATCCAGTCGCTCAGACGCGCGGCGGCGCGGCGCGGTTGCGCTTCGGCTTGCGGATTAGTTTGGGCATCGGATTGCGCATCGGTTTGCGCACGACTTCCAGCCTCGCTTTGCGCTTGCTGCTTCGCGTCATGCGGGACTGCGTTCGGCAAATCAGGCACGTTCTGCACGTTCGACACATTCGGCTCCGTGGACAGCCATCAGTGTAGCGTTCGCCGCCGCCAACGCGCGAGCGCTCGCGTGCGCGAATCGGCTCGTCGTAACGCTGCCGTAATCCAATGTAAGCGGATTCTCACACGAAAACCGGAGTGCGTCGGAATGCGCCCGCCGCCGCCGATGGATAGCATGAACCCTGACCCATTCATCGTTCCAGGAGGAAGCCATCATGCTGAAGTGGGCGTTGGTCTTCGCCGTCATTGCCTTGATCGCCGGCCTTCTTGGCTTTACCGGCATCGCGGCGGGCGCGGCGGCAATTGCGAAGTTCCTGTTCGTCGTATTTGTGATTCTGTGCGTGGTGTTCCTCGTGCTCGGCTTTGTGGTGACGAAAAAAATTGTCGATTAGCGCCGCTTGCATGTTTAGCGGCGCTTGAGGCAACGCCAGCGCACGAGAATTCACGCGGATACCAACAAGAAGGAGAGTCGCCATGCTTCACTATGCCATCGTCTTTTTTGTTATCGCGATCATCGCAGCGGTGTTCGGTTTCACCGGAATCGCGGCGGGCGCGGCCGAAATCGCGAAGATTCTGTTCTATATTTTTCTGGTCGTGTTCGTGGTCACGCTGCTGCTCGGCGTGTTCCGAACGTAGATCTGAGCACGACTCTACCGGCGCGTCGCGGGCATGGCCTGCGATGCGCCCATTCCCTCAATACGGATAAAGGAGAAACTCAATGGCGAACACACCTGGCGCCCAGTCGAGCGACCCGTTCGTGATGGACATTCAAAAGATTCGCGACGACGCCCGCAAGCACATGTCGGACGGACCCGTCACGCAAAGTTATGGCGCCGACCGCGAGACCGTGCTGAAGCTGCTCAACGACGCGCTCGCGACGGAGATCGTCTGCACGCTGCGTTACAAGCGGCATCACTTCATGGCGAAGGGCATCAACTCCGAGGCGGTGGCCGCCGAATTCGCCGAGCACGCGACAGAAGAGCAGGAGCACGCCGACCGCATCGCCGAGCGCATCGTGCAACTGGGCGGCGAGCCGGACTTCGCACCGGACGGCCTGAAAACGCGCGCGCATTCCGAGTACAAGGAAGGCGAGAATCTCACGGACATGATCCGCGAGAACCTGGTCGCCGAGCGCATTGCCATCGACACCTATCGCGAGATCATTCGCTATCTCGGCGAGAAGGACGTCACGACGCGGCGTCTGTTCGAAGAGATTCTCGCCGTCGAGGAAGAGCATGCGGACGACATGGCCGATCTGCTCGAGGGTCGCGAGTGATTCGGCGCGGCTGTGGGCGCGGCAGCCGGCGCGGCAGTATGAGCTTGCGGCCGGCGGTAGTGGCCGCAACACAGCCGATAACGTCGAACGGCCACGCGACGTCATTACAATGTCTGCTTTGGAGCGATTCCATCGTACGGACACCAAGCCGATGATTCGAGTGTTGATAGCCGACGATCATGCGATCGTCCGAGGCGGTTTCAGGCAGTTCGTCGCCGACGAGCCGGACATGTGCGTCGCTGCGGAAGCCGCCACCGGCGACGAGACCATCAGCCTCGTGCGCGAGCAGGCATTCGACGTCGTGCTGCTCGACATCGCGATGCCGGATAAAAACGGCATCGACACGCTGCGCGTCATCAAGCAGGTGCGCCCCGAGCAGGGCGTGCTGATCCTCTCCGGCTATCCGGAGAGCCAGTACGCGATCAACCTGCTGCGCGCGGGCGCGAACGGTTATCTGAACAAGGACTGCGAGCCGGATGAGATCGTGCGGGCGATTCGCGCGGTGGCGCGAGGTCATCGCTATTTATCGGAGGCGGTGGCCGACACGCTCGCCGACAATCTCGACAAGCCGGCGGCGGCGCGGCCGCACGAAGCGCTGTCGGAACGCGAGTTCCAGATTTTTTGCAAGCTCGCGGCGGGGCAGATTCCCACGCAGATTGCGGAAGAACTGCATTTGTCCGTGAAAACGGTGAGCACGTACCGGGCTCGCGTGCTCGAGAAGATGCGGCTGGCGAACAATGCCGATCTCACTTATTACGCGATCAAGAACGGCCTGATCGAATAATGGACGATCGAGAGATGCCGATGAACAGCGAATCGAATACCGTTGCCGGATCAGCCAGTCACGCGCCGTTGCGCGTGCTGCTTATCGAGGATTCGCCGCTGATCCGCCGCAGCCTGGTGGAAGCCATCGACGCGTCCGGTTCGCTGCAAGTGGCCGCGTATGCCGATTCCGCCGACGAAGCCATCGCGCTCCTTGGCGACGAAGCGTTCGACGCGGTGATCGTCGACCTGCAACTGAAGCGCGGTTCAGGCGTGCCCGTACTGGCTTATTTGCAGCGCGAAGGCTTGATCGACTCGGTGTTCGCGGCGGTGCTGACCAACCACGCGCTGCCCGCCTATCGCGAGCGTTGCGAGCAGTATGGCGTGCGCCACTTCTACGACAAGTCGTTCGAATTCGATCGCGTGATCGACGCGCTGCACGAATATGCGCTCGCGCGCAGCCACGGCTGAGCGCTCGCCACACAGCAACAAGCGCAATCAATCTTTTGCAGTACGAGCCTGCAGCGCCAGATGATTCCATGCGGCCAGGCCCGCGAACACCAGACCCGCAACGCTCACGCCCACCCATCCGAACACCGGCCATACAGCGGCGCCCACAGCGGAACCGAGGGCTCCGCCGATGAAATACGCGACCATGTACACCGTATTCACGCGGCTGCGCGCGTCGGGCTTCAGCGCATAGATGCGTGACTGATTCGAAATCTGCGCGGCCTGCACGCCCACGTCGAGCACGATCACGCCGATCACGAGCCCCGCGATGCTCTTCGCGGAAAAGCCGAACACGACAAACGAAATCGCCACCAGCACGATGGACAGCGTGATGATCGCGCGCGGTCCGCGACGGTCGGCGAACTTGCCCGCGAGCGGCGCGGCGAGCGCGCCGGCCGCGCCGACGATGCCGAACAGGCCAGCGGCCTGCGGTCCGAGATGAAAGGGCGGCCCGGCCAATAGCAGCGCCAGCACCGACCAGAAGATGCTGAATCCGGCGAAGAGCGCGGCGCCCGTCAGCGACGCTTCACGCAACGCGCGATGTTCGACGACCAGATGCCACATCGACACGAGCAGCTTGCCGTACGACAGCGTGGAAGTCGGCTTGCTCTTCGGCAGACGCAGCACGATCACCACGGCGAGCGCGAGCAACGCGAGCACCGACACCGCGAATACCGCGCGCCAGCCGAAGTATTCCGCGACGAAGCCCGCTGCGGTTCGCGCGAGCAGAATGCCGAGCAGCAGGCCGCTCATCACCGTGCCCACCGCATGACCGCGCTGCGACGGCGGCGCGAGTTCGGCGGCGAACGGCACCGCCTGCTGCGCGATGGTGGCGAGCACGCCGATCGCGAGGCTCGCGGCAACCAGCACCGGCAGCGCCGGCGCGGCGGCGGCCACGACGAGCGCGATGCACATGCCCGCGGTTTGCAGCAGGATCAGTGCACGCCGGTCGAAGCGGTCACCGAGCGGCGCGAGCAACAGCATGCCGGCCGCGTAGCCGAGCTGCGTGACGGCCGGCACCACGCCGACCCACGACGCGCTTGCCGGAAACGACTGCCGGAAGTTGTCGAGCAGCGGCTGGTTGTAATAGATGTTCGCGACCGCGACACCGGCGATGGTGGCGAGCAGAAGCAGCAGGCCGCGCAGCGATGGATCGGCGGAAGCGGGGGCGGACGCGTTGGACGTGGACATGAGAGAGGGCGGTCGGCGGACCGGCCCATGCGCGGTCCTCAAGCGTGCCGATCATACCGGAGCGTATCGGATCGTGCTGACCCGCCGCCATTCGGATGCACGGCTCGTTTGTGACAAAAATGCGAGGTTTGATGCGGTGGGGTTCGTAGAATCGGCGGGCTATTTCTGCCCACCTCGCACGATCCGATGAAACAACGCACTGTGTGTTCGAGCCGACGTCACGCGCAAGCTGAGCTTGCGCCGCAGCGAATTGGCGGATGTCTGCTGGTCGCGCTAATTTGCCTTGCCGCGTGGGCGTTCGTCACCGCGATCGCGTTGCGCGATCCGCTCGAAATGATGCTCGAATGGGAGTTGCTCGCCGTGTTCGTTCGCGCCGCGACGCATGGCTGGTATCGCGCGGTGATCGCGATGGTCGGCATGGACGTGGCGATCGGCGCGTTCATGGTCGCGGGCATCGGATGGTTCGCGCTGCTCGCGTGGCGCAAATCGGTGCGCTTGCCGCGGCACGTTCAGGCGTGGCTCGGTGCGATTCTCGCGATGCGAACCGGCGCGTATCTGCTGAGCGATTACATGACGCACGCAATCGGCATCGACATCGCGATTCCGTTCAATGGCCTGATGCAGGCGATCGTCGCGGCCGCGCTGGGGATACCTTATTTCCGCATGTCGCGGCGCGTGCGTCAGACCTTCGTGAACCGCTGAGGTTTACACACAGTACGCATTCAGTCGATCAACGCGCCTTCCGGCTCATAAAACGGATACGGACCGTCGGCGGCATCGACATACGCGTGATGCGTGACGATGCCCGTCGCCGGATCGTAGCGATGCAGCGCATACGCGGGCGGCTCCATCATGAATGCCGAGGGCGCATCGTCGCGAAGATCGAGCGCGACCTGATGCGCGGGCGCCGGCACCGCGGACGCGATCGTGCCGCCAAAGCGCACGAACATCGAGCGATGCACGTGTCCGCAGATCACCCGCTCCACGTTCGGATAACGCGCGATCAATGCGGCGAGCTTGTCGGCGGCGAGCGGATCGAGCCGCAACGCGTCCATATGTCCGATGCCGCACGCAAACGGCGGATGATGCAGCGCGATCACGGTCGGCTTGCCGTTCGCCGCATCGAGTTGCGCGGCGAGCCACGAAAGCCGCGCGTCGCACAGCGTACCGGCGCTTTGACCCGGCACCATCGAATCGAGTGCGATCAGCCGCAGCGGACCGACATCGGCCGCGTACTGCACGAACGCATCGCCGCCGTGCAATTCCGCTCGATCGGGAAACGCGGCGCGCAATGCGGCGCGGTCGTCGTGATTGCCGACGAGCAGAAAGTAGGGGATTTGAAGCGGCGCGAGCAGCGTTTTCAGGTGCTCGTACTGTTGCGGTTCGCCCTGATCGACGAGGTCGCCGGTCATGATGACGACGTCCGGCCGAGGGTTCAACGCGTTCAGCGCGGCGACGCAGCGCGCGAAGTGCGCGGCCGTATCGACGCGGCGATAGGCGAGCGCGCCGGGCCGCTTGATATGCAGGTCGCTAATTTGAGCCAGCAGCATGGGTAGTCCTTTGTGTTGCGCGCGGTTTAATGCGCGGCTTCGTTACGATAGCGCAATCAGCGCGTCGTGCCCGATCGAAATGCCGACCGGCGTGCCGCGCGCCAGTTCGACGCGGCCCGCGACATCGACGAAGAGCGCATCGGGCGCGGCGCCGCTAATCGTCAAGCGCGTGCGCTCACCGAGAAACGCGCTGCTTTCGATGCAGCCGCGCAACTGCGCGTGATCGGGTTCGGCGAGGAATGCGTCTTCGGGACGGAAGAAAATTTCGTGCGTCGAGTCCGACTGCGCCGATAGATCCCGATGCGCCGAAGGCAGCGGCACTGCACCGCCGATGGTCGTCAGCATGCCGCCGCGCCGCTCGCCGGCAACGCGATTGATCGTGCCGACGAATTGCGCGACCGCACGATTAGCAGGCCGATAGTAGATGTCGCGCGGCGTGCCGATCTGCTCGATACGCCCCGCGCTCATCACGACGATGCGGTCGCCGAGTTCCATCGCTTCGGCCTGATCGTGCGTCACATAGACGGTCGTGATGCCGAGGTCGCGCAGCAGCGTGTTCATCTCGCTGCGTAACGCGTCGCGCAGGCGCGCGTCGAGCGCGGTAAGCGGTTCGTCGAGCAGCAGCACGCGCGGCTCGACGGCCAGCGCGCGAGCAAGTGCGACGCGTTGACGCTGACCGCCCGACAGTTGATCGATCGGTTTATCGGCGTGGTCGGTCAGACGCATCATCGCGAGCAATTCGTCGATGCGTCGCCGTGCGTTTTCCGCAGGCACGCGTTTGATCTTCAGGCCATAGCCGATGTTGCCGCGCACCGTCAGATTCGGAAACAGCGCGTAGCTCTGGAACACCATGCCCACCTGGCGTTTTTCGATAGGCAGCGCGGTCACGTCGTCGTTGCCGAATGCGATGCGGCCTCCGGCGTCGGGCGTTTCGAGGCCGGCGATCATGCGCAACGTGGTGGTCTTGCCGCAACCAGACGGGCCGAGCAGCACGAGTGTCTCGCCTGCTTCGATGCGCAGATCGACCGGTTCGAGCACGCGTGTGCCGCGAAACGTTTTCGCGCACTGCGTCAGCGTGATAGGAATAGAAGCGGGAATAGAAGCGAGTGTCATGGCGTCGTGATGGACTTCGTAGCGGAAGCGGCGCCGCGTTTTTTCGCCGCGCTGCGTTGGCCGGTCGCATCGACGCCGAGCCATTGCATTGCGACGAGCAGCGGCATCGTCATGATGAAAAAGAGAATCGTGTAGGCGCTGCCAATTTCGATGCGCAACGACGCGTAGGTGTCGGCGAGACCGACCGGCAATGTCTTCGTGTCGGGCGTGTGCAGCATCCACGTCAGATTGAATTCGCCGATGGAAAGCGTGAGCACCGCGAGCGCGCCCGCCACGATGCCCGGCCTCGCATTAGGCAGCACGATGGTCAAGAACCGCTGCATGAAGCTCGCGCCGAGACTCGCCGCGCCTTCCTCGAGCGTGCGCAGATCGCTGCTTGCGCATACTGCGGCCACCGCGCGCACCATGAAGGGCAGCGTGAACACCACATGCCCGACGACGATGAACGCAACGCTCATGCGAAACATCGTGAAGCCGCCATACACGACGAGCAGCGCCAGCGCGGACGCGAGCCCAGGCAGCGCGATCGGCAGCACGAGAAACTCTTCGATGACGCGCGACAGCCGCGTCTTGCTGCGCGCGAGTACGTAGCCTGCGGGCACGCCGGTCAACAGCGTGATGAAGAGCGTGGCCGCCGCGACTTCGAGCGAGAGAAACACCGAGCCGTGATACTGGGTCCACACCTCGCCGAGCCAGCGCAGCGTGAAGCCGCTTGAGATGCCCTTGAAGTAATTCACCGTGAGACCCGCGAGAATCGACATCACGACCGGCACGATCAGAAATGCGCACAGCAGCAGCGTGACGAGCCACTGGCCCGCCGCGAGCCATGCTCGGCTATCGGGCAAGCGCAGTCGCGAGCGCGGCTTTTTGCCGGCCGCAGCCTCTGAAGAAACAGTGATCGAATTCATGGAGAAGTCCTGCTTACCGTTTTCGCCGGCGTCATGTTCGACGACGGCGCTCATGCGCTCGCCGCCACAGCGGAACCGCTCACGCTGCGCGCCAATGCGAGCACGGCCCACGTGACGATGCCGAGCACGATCGAAAGTCCCGCCGCGGTGATCATGTTCGCGTTGAGCGTGAACTCGGTGTAGATGGTCATCGGCAATACGTCGATGTCGGTGGCGAGCGTGAACGCGGTGCCGAATGCGCCCATCGCGGTCGCGAAGCACACCGCGCCGGCCGCGATCAAACCGGGAGAGAGCGCGGGCAACACGACATCGCGCGTGATGCGCCACGGCGATGCGCCGAGCGAACGCGCGGCTTCCTCGAGCGACGCATCGAGCTTCGTCGCCGAGGCCATCACCGTGACGATCACGCGCGGAATCGAGAAGTACAGGTAGCCGAGAAAGAGACCGCTCATCGAGTACGCGAACACCCAGCGATCGCCGGTGAGTTTGAGTGAGAGCGCGCCGATCAGCCCTTGCCGTCCCGCGAGCATGATGACCATAAAGCCGACCACGACGCCGGGAAACGCGAGCGGAAACGTCAGTAACGCGAGCAGCGTGCGCTTGAACGCGAACTCGCGGCGCGCGAGCAGCAAACCGGCGATCACCGAAAGCACCAGCGTTGCCGCCGTGACGGCTGCGGACAGCATGACCGTTGCGCCGAGGCTCGACATGTAGCGCGGATTTGTCAGCATCGCGCGATAGGTGGCGAACGCGTGGCCGTCGCCGCTCAGTTGTGCGAGCGCGCCCATCGGCAACAGCCAGAACGCGATGAAAACCGCGAGCGCCGGCGCAAGCAATGCGATGCGCCAGCGCAGCGGGAACGTGATGTCGTTCAATGCATCACCTGCAAATAGCGTTCGCCGAAGCTCGCCTGCTTCTCGGCCATCTTGCCGAAGTCGACCGGTTTTGCACGTGCATAGTCGCTGGCCGGCAGGAACTTCGCGGCGGTTTGCGCGCTCATCGCATTCGCGCGAACGGGACGCAGATACGCATCGGCCCACAGTTTCTGGCCTTCGTCGGAGAGCACGAAATCCAGCACCTTCTTGCCGTTCGCTTCGTGCGGCGCGCCCTTCACGAGGCTCATCACATACGGCACGGAGATCGTGCCTTCTTTCGGAATCACGAATTCGACGTTTGCATGGTCTTTATATTTCGCGCGATAGGCGTCGAAATCGTAGTCGAGCAGAATCGGAATTTCGCCGGACATGACGCGCGCGTAGGCCGTTTGCTTCGGCACGATCGGCGCGTTGGCCTTGAGCTTGCGGAACCAGTCGAGGCCCGGCTCGAAGTTCTCCAGCGTGCCGCCGAGCGCCTGATTCACCGCGACCGCGCCCGCATAGCCGACGAACGCGCTCGACGGATCGAGGTAGCCGATCATGCCTTTGTACTCGGGCTTGAGCAGGTCGGCCCACGAGCGCGGCACCGGCTTGCCTTCGAGCGCGTCCTTGTTGACGAAGAAGCCGAGCGTGCCCGAGTGAATCGTGAACCAGTAGCCTTGCGGGTCTTTCAGGTTCGCGGGAATGTCGTCCCAATGCGCGGGCTTGTACGGTTCGACCACGCCCTTGTCCTTCGCCTGGAATGCCGACGATACGCCGAGATACACGACGTCCGCGACGGGGCTTTTCTGTTCGGCCATCAACTGAGCAATCGACTGGCCCGAGTTCTTGTTGTCGAACGGCACGCGGATGCCGGTCTTTTGCTGAATGGCCTTGATCTGGCTGGCCCAGTCGGCCCATTCGGGCGGACAGTTGTAGCAGATTGCGGTTTCGTCGGCGCGGGCCGTTTGCGGCGCGATGATGGCGAGCGCGGCGAGCGCGGCGCTTGCGAGCGCGCCCGCGCCGACAGCGAATGCCGTGGACTGCGCGAGGCGGCGCATCAGCGAGCTTGGCGGCGATGCAAGTCGAAGGGGAGAGCGGATCACTGTAGTTATCCTCACGAAAAAAGATGGCGGGTGGTTGGATCGCCTGTTTTCAGGCAGTTGTTATTCAGGACGCTAGATGAAAGCGCGTATTCGTTTGCGGCGCGGCGGTGTCGTTACGGTTCGAAATTGCGGCGATGGTCGCGCCTTCGCGCAGACTGTGCGGCAGCGTCAGCGCGAGCGGCGCATCGCCTATGGCTTCGTCGCTGCCCGTGACGCGCGCAAGCAAACGGCGCCACGCCGCGCAGCCGATCTCACGGTTCGGCGCGCAGACGCTCGCGAGCGGCGGCGACAGCAGTTCGCCCATCGCGAGGCCGTCGAAACCGAGAATCGACATATCGCGCGGAATCTGCAGACGCGCGCGGCGCAGGCCGCGCATCACGACCATCGCGAGCAGATCGTTGCTGCAGAAAAGCGCGCTCGGGCGATTCGCGCCGTGCGTCAGATGCGCGAGCACCGAGGGCGCGAGTTCGTCCGCGTTGAAGTCGACTTCGAGCGCGGGGGCGGGCATGAGGCCGGCTTGCTGCATCGCCTGTGCATAGCCGAGGTGGCGTTGACGCGCGCGGTCCGACGCGGCGAGCGTGCCGGCGAGCATCAGGATGCGGCGATGGCCGTGAGCGATCAGCATGCGCACGCCTTCGTACGCGGCCAGACGGTTGTCGACGGACACCGACGGACGCCGCACCGTGTCGTTGTGCATCAGCACGTAGAGGAGGCCGTCGCGGTCGAGTTCGTCGAGAAGCGGATGCGTGTCGGCGTCGGTGACTGTGAGGATCAACCCTTCCACGCGATGTTCGCGCAGCGTTTCGATTGCGCGGCGTTCGCGGTCGGCGTCGTATTGCGTGGTCATCAGCATGAGCCGGTAGCCGTGCGCCGCCGCGAGTTCGTCGATGCCTTGCAGACATTCGGCGAACACCGGATTCGCGAGCGTCGGCACGATCACGCCGATCAGGCGCGTGCGCTCGCCGCGCAACTGACGTCCGAGCGGGTTGGGCCGGAAGCGCAGCGCGTCGATGGACTGCCGGACCTTGTCGAGCGTGGCGGGATTCACGGTGTGCGGCGCGTTGATCGCGCGCGAGACCGTCGCGATGGAAAAGCCCGCGTGCGCAGCGACATCCTTGATCGTCGGGGTCATGGTTTCCGCTCGGTGGTGTCCGTTCGATGTAAACGTTTTCGGTGCCGATTATCGGGAACGTTTGTGACCGGGGGATGACTTCGGCGCGGCGGGGGAGTGGAGGGTTGTGAGGTGGCGGCTGGCGCGGTTGATTAGCCCGTTGGTTGGCCCGGCGGCCAATGGTAGAATGCGCGTCCACGCGGTTTTGCCTCCCTCGCCGGGATGATGAAATTGGTAAACATAGCGGACTTAAAATCCGCCGCCTAACGGCTTGCCGGTTCGAGTCCGGTTCCCGGCACCAGAGAACCGAGCCTTTGCGGCGCGTGCGTCTGCGATTCAATTGACGCCGCCGCCACTTCAGCACTTCACCCATCTCCTCGCGGCGGATTCGCCCATACTCCTTACACAATCTTTCCTGTGTGGTAGAGTTTTCGCTGCGGTCGAAGCGATGCTCATCTGCAGCGAAGGCGATTAATTCATTAATTGAGAATCCGCGAGAGAGACTTATCGATCATGCATAACCTGAATTGGAAGAGCGAGACGGACTTCGAGATGGGTGGCTACATCTTGCGCATGAATTATGAGCACGGTGGCAGCAAATTGAAGTCCGAGGGAAATGAATTCCTTCTCATGAAGGCAAAGAACTTCCTCGGGCACTACACATCGCTTCGTCCGGAAGAATGCCGAAAAGTGCTTGAATTAGGCGTTTATCAGGGCGGCTCCTTCGTCTTTCTGGATCAGCTTTTAAAGCCCGAAAAGATCTCGGCTCTCGAGTTATCGACTACTCCCATCCCCGCGCTCGATGAATACGTCGAGAAGAATGCCGGCCGCGCCAGGCTTTACTACGGGACGTCGCAAGACGACGTAGCTAAACTCCATCAAATCGTCGACGAAGATTTCGGCGGTGAACTGGATCTGGTGGTAGACGACGCTTCGCACTTTTACGAGCAGACGAAAACGTCGTTCAAGACGCTTTTCCCATTGGTTCGCCCTGGCGGTCTTTACATCATTGAAGATTGGAACTGGTCGTTTCAGGATGCATTTCAGGCATCCGATAATGGCTGGTTCCCCGTTCCGTCTCCGGCGAATCTGATGGTCGATCTGCTGGAAGACATGACCCGCAACCGCATGATTGCCGGGGTCGAAGTTCATCGCGAATTGTGGAAGATTCGCAGATCAGACGTTAATACCGGCGAAGTCTTTGCATCGCAAGGACGCAGAGGGCGGTCGATAGGACTCTTGTGACAGCGGTTCGCGGTGCCAACTGCTATTCGTCTGGCGCGGCTAAATCACAAACTCCGCACAAACCACCGCACAGAGCACCGCACAGAGCACCGCACTAACCGCCGATACGTTTCCCGTGTTGCCGGCGCCTGCTTACGCCTGATTGGTGCCAGCCGGACAACACCGTGATCCCATCCGCGGGTCTACCGCGCCACGCCACGTCGGCCTACGATGACTTCGTGGCGCTCATCGCCGCTCACGGCATCCGCCAGGCGCGAGCGTTCACCACAGCGTCCACTTCTTCCGTTCCTTGCCACCTTCGTCGCGCATGGGCAGGGCGCGCTATTTGAGAGGCACATCATGTTTTCACCAAAGAACACTGCAATCGCCATGCTCGTCGTCGCAGCTGCGCATGTCGGCGTGGCCGGTGCGGCGGCGCCCGAAGCCGTCGTGGCGCCGCTGATGGAAAAGGCGCTCGACGATTATCCCGGCAAGGAAGCGCTGATGATCACCGTGACCTATCCGCCCGGTTCCGTCGATCCCGTTCATCGGCATCATGCGCACGCCTTCGTCTATGTGCTGGAGGGATCGATTGTGATGCAGGTCAAGGGCGGCAAGGAAGTCACGCTTACGCCTGGGCAGACCTTCTACGAAGGGCCGAACGATGTCCATACCGTCGGGCGCAACGCAAGCCAGACGCAACCCGCGAAGTTCATCGTGCTTCTTCTGAAGGACAAGGGCGCGCCTGTTCTGGTGCCGGAGAAGTAAGCGCGTTCGTCATACGTCGATAGTCCAAATGTGCGAATCTGCGCAAACCGCTTCAGATTCACAGCGCACCAGCCAGCCACAGCGCGACGTTGACCGAATAGCGGTGAACGTCGCGCAACGCTTGCGGCTCGCTCTGCATCGTGTTTCCAGGAGGCTCGCTCACAAAGCTCGGGCAACCGAGTCGCGCATCCCAGTTGTAGTCCGCAAAATGATGAAAGGTACTTTGCGCGACTGCCGGACCTCCGCGGACCGAAGGTTCGAACGCGACTGCAAGATTGAAGCTCGTGCCCGTTGCTTTGCTCTTGCCTCGTGCGATCACTCGGGCGGGTTCGTCCTCAGGAGCCTCGACGGCGCCTTCATGCGGATGTGCCGGCAGGAACCGGATTGCGCCGCCGGGAGAATCGGGGTCCGCCAATACGGGATGCGTGGGGCCCACGATCGCGATTTCCTGGAAGTCTCCGTTTCTGCCCGAGTGAAAATTGGGCCACGAGATGTGGGTCGAGAACGGGTCGTCGGCCACATGTCGCGATGGGTCGGGGTGCCGATTGCGCGTGTGAAAATGGTGCGCCTTGCCCACTCCGCCTAACGTGCACAGTGAACTGCCCACATCCATGTGATCCCTCGTGACCAGCAGGCCGCGGCCCGCGCGCCGGAATCGCGTGATTCCCTCGCAATCTTCCGAGGTTAAACCGTCGCCTTCGTCGACGGCAAACAACCACAACTCGTCGAACTCGCTCTCATCGAGACGCGAAAGAATCGGGTCCGGCTCCCCGAGCCGCTCGCGGTCGCGAGCAACGACATTGAAGGCCACGCGCCCTTCGGGATCTCGATACGTCCGCAGCAATTCCGCGAGGCGGCTGAATCGCGCAATCGACCAGTCGTTGCTGCTCGGTACGATGGTCGTTTGAAGCAGAATCTGGATGGTACGCATGATGTGAGTGAGTATGTCGGGACGAGGCGACCAATCGTAGCGCGGAACTGGCCGCCAGGTAGGCGTTAGATGAAGGCGGCTCTGAAATGCGTGCGCCCGGGCGAGAGCCGCCCGGGCAGGATTCGACGCGCACGCCAGTAATGTTTCAGGCTCCGGCCTGCGAGTGACGCAGCCATTCGTCCAGGCCGATGCGGCCCAAGCGCGCGTCGCCCAACGGCACCAGCGACTGGTCGTCGACCAGGCCGCCGAAGTATCGGGCCTCCGGGTCTCTCACGACCTCGCGCGGATCGCCGGCGGCCTTCAGATAGCGGGCGATGATTTCGTTGAACGGCGCTTTTTCCGGGCCGGCAATCTCGACGATACCGTTGCGCGGCGCCGCAAGCGCCACGTCGGCCACGATCGCGGCAACGTCGTCAGCCGCGATGGGCTGAAACAGGCCGGGCGACACCCTGATGACGTTTCCATCCGCACCCGACTCGGCGATGCCGCCGAGGAACTCCAGGAACTGCGTCGAGCGGATCACGGTGTAGGGGATGCCGGATTTCACGATCAGCTTTTCCTGCGCGACCTTGGCGCGGAAATAGCCGTTCTCCGGCGTCCGCTCGATTCCGACGATGGAGAGCGCGACATGATGCTGGACGCCCGCCGCTGCCTCTGCCGCAAGAAGATTGCGGGTGGAAACCTCGAAGAACTCCAGCACGGCCTTGTCTTCGAACGACGGTGAATTGGCGAGGTCGATCACCACCTGCGCGCCGGCCACCGCTTCGTTGAGTCCCTCTCCGGTGATGCTGTTGATACCGCTTCTGGGCGACGCAGCGACGACCTCGTGGCCGTTCTCGCGCAGAATGGCGACAGCCTTCGAGCCGATCAGGCCGGTGCCTCCGATCACGACGATTTTCATGATTGCTGTCCTTTATCGATCACTCGACACCCCATTCGGGTTCGAATGCAGTTGATGAAAGATCAGGGACGGTTCGCTGCCCTGAGCACGCGCTACGCTCGTTGAATCACACCACGATCATAGGCGGGCCCTGCCTGCTGCGGTAGGCATGCATGGAGACACATGGCGTTGCCGGCCCGGCACCAATCAGGGAACGGATCGGCATGGGATCACGACCGAACGAAACCTGTAGAAGCGGTGTTTGCGGAGGCAGGCTTGTCTGAAAAATCCCAAACTCTGCACAAACGACCCCCGTAACCACTCCAGACACTCGGGAATGCCTGCACTTGAGCCGCTGCCTTCGCGCGTCGTAGAATCGTCGCACATCGGTTTGGGGGTCCAGCAATGTGCCTGGCTTCTCGTTGCGATTTCAGTCGAACCACCGCGCGCCGTCCGGCGCTTTCGCGCTCCGCCTGCCGGGTTGAGGCGAGCGTTTGCCGTGCAGCCGTCGTCGGCGTCGCGCCATGACCCCGCTGATTTCCGTCAAAAAGCTCAGCAAGAGCTTTCCCGGCGTGCGGGCGCTTCACGACGTCCAGTTCGAACTGATGGCGGGCGAAGTCCACGCGCTGATGGGCGAGAACGGCGCCGGCAAATCGACGCTGATGAAAATCCTCGCCGGCGTGTACACGCGCGATTCCGGCGAAATCCTGGTTGGCGGCGAGCCGGCCGAATTCCTGAGCCCGCGCGACGCGCAAGCCGCGGGCGTCGGCATCATTCATCAGGAACTCCAACTGATGAATCACCTCACGGTCGCGCAGAACATCTTCATCGGCCGTGAGCCGCGCGGGCGGCTCGGCCTCTTTCTCGACGAAGACAAACTCAACATCGCGGCGCGCGAGATTCTGTCGCGCATGCATGTGAATCTCGATCCGCGCGCGATGGTCGGCGAGCTGACCGTGGCGAGCCAGCAGATGGTGGAGATCGCCAAGGCGTTGTCCTTCGACTCGCGCGTGCTCATCATGGACGAGCCCACGTCCGCGCTCAACGACGCCGAAATCGCCGAGCTGTTTCGCATCATTCGCGAACTGAAGGCGCGGGGCGTCGGCATCGTCTACATCTCGCACAAGATGGACGAACTGAAGCAGATCGCCGACCGCGTCACCGTGCTGCGCGACGGCGAATATGTGGCCACCGTCGACGCCGCGAACACGACCGTCGAGGCGATCATCGGCATGATGGTCGGGCGCACGTTGAGCGACGCAACGCCCGCCGCGCGCGATGCGGCGCAAGGCGAGACCGCGCTCGAAGTCAGGCATCTGAACGCCGGCCCGCTCGTGCGCGATGTGAGCTTCACGTTGCGCCAGGGCGAGATACTCGGCTTTGCCGGTTTGATGGGCGCGGGCCGCACCGAGGTCGCGCGCGCGGTGTTCGGCGCGGACCCCGTCGAGTCCGGCGAAATCTTCGTGAAAGGCGCGAAAGCGTCGATTAAAAATCCAAGCGATGCAGTCGCGCACGGCATCGGCTATCTCTCCGAAGACCGCAAGCGCTTCGGGCTTGCAACGGGCATGGACGTCGAGTCGAACATCGTCATGTCGAACCTGCGCAATTTCCTGTCGCTCAACTTCTTTTTGCGCCGCGCGCGGATGCGCCGCCGCGCGAGCCATTTCATCAATCTGCTGGCAATCCGCACGCCCTCGGCGAGTCAGGAAGTGCGGCTCCTGTCCGGCGGCAACCAGCAGAAGATCGTCATCGCCAAGTGGCTGGAGCGCGACTGCGACGTGCTGTTCTTCGACGAACCCACGCGCGGCATCGACGTGGGCGCAAAAAGCGAGATCTACAAATTGCTGCGCAAGCTAGCGGACGAGGGCAAGGCAATCGTGATGATTTCGTCGGAGCTGCCGGAGATTCTGCGCATGAGCGACCGCATCGTCGTGATGTGCGAGGGCCGCATTACCGGCGAACTCAGCGCGAAAGAAGCGACGCAGGAGCGCATCATGCATCTGGCCACGCAGCGCCAAACCCTGAAAGCGGCGTGAGCCGCGAGAGGACGCTATGACAGTGCAATCCGATTCCTCCGCGCTCACCGGCGCGCGGCGCCTGAGCGGCCTGAAGGCCCGCATCTTCTCGCCGACGGCGTTGCAAAAGATGCTCGCCTTCGCGAGCCTCATTCTGCTGCTGGTGTTTTTCAGCTTCGCGTCGCCGGCATTCATGCAGATGGACAACATCCTCGGCATTCTGCAGGCGACGGCGGTCAACGGTGTGCTCGCCATTGCGTCGACCTTCGTCATCATCACGGGCGGCATCGATCTGTCGGTCGGCACGTTGATGACCTTCACGGCCGTAATTTGCGGCGTCTTTCTCACGTATTGGCATCTGCCGATGTGGCTCGGCGTGCTCGCGGCCATCGGCACGGGCGCGATCTGCGGGACGATCTCCGGCACGCTCACCGCGAAGATGAAAATCCCGCCGTTCATCGCGACGCTCGGCATGATGCTGCTGCTCAAGGGACTGTCGCTCGTGGTGTCGGCGGACAAGCCGATCTATTTCACCGACACCGAAAACTTCTACATGATTTCGCAGGACTCGCTGATCGGCTATTTCGTGCCGAGCCTGCCGATTCCGAACGCGGTGCTGATCCTGTTCTTCCTCGCGATCGCCAGCTCGATCACGCTCAATCGCACGGCGCTCGGACGCTACACGTTCGCGCTCGGCAGCAACGAAGAAGCGGTGCGGCTGTCAGGCGTGAACGTCGATCGCTGGAAGATCGCCATTTATGGCCTTGGCGGCGCGATTTGCGGCATCGCGGGTCTGCTCATCGCGTCGCGCCTGAATTCGGCGCAGCCGGCGCTCGGCCAGGGCTACGAGCTCGAAGCGATCGCGGCGGTGGTGATCGGCGGCACGTCCCTGTCGGGCGGCTCGGGGACGATACTCGGCACCATCATCGGCGCATTCATCATGAGCGTGCTGACCAATGGCCTGCGCATCATGTCCGTCGCCCAGGAATGGCAGATCGTGGTGACGGGCCTCATCATCATTCTCGCGGTTTACGCCGACATCCTGCGGCGCAGAAAGCGCTGAACACGCGCCGGACAATATTAACAAGGGAGGCGCGAGAACGCTTCCCCGACGACTGTAGAAGAAGAAGGTCCACACCTTAGGAGGAGAAAGTCCATGTTGAATCGGAAAGCATTCGGCGTCGTGCTCGGCGTGAGCGCGCTCATCGGCGGGGCGAATCTCGCTCATGCCGACGACGTTTATATCCCGCTTATTTCGAAGGGTTTCCAGCATCAGTTCTGGCAGGCCGTCAAAGCCGGCGCGGAGCAGGGCGCGAAGGAACACAAGGTCAGAATCACGTTCGAAGGCCCGGAAACCGAGGCGATGGTCGACAAGCAGATCGACATGCTGTCGGCCGCGCTCGCGAAAAAACCGCAAGCCATCGGCATTGCCGCGCTCGATAGCAAGGCGGCCATTCCGCTCCTGAGACGCGCGCAGTCGGCGAAGATTCCGGTGATCGCATTCGACTCCGGCGTGGACAGCGACATCCCGCTCACGACCTGCTCGACCGACAATCTCGCCGCCGCCGCGCTCGCCGCCGACAAGATGGCCGACGCCATCGGCAATGCGGGCGATGTCGGCGTGATCGTGCACGATCAGACGAGCCGCACGGGCATCGACCGGCGCGACGGCTTCGTGAACCAGATGAAGAGCAAGCATCCGAACGTGAAGATCGTGTCCGTGCAATACGGCGGCGGCGACCACCTGAAGTCCGCGGAAATCGCAAAGGCGATGATTCAGGCGAACCCGAACCTGAAGGGCATTTTCGGCGCGAACGAAGGTTCCGCGGAAGGCGCGGCAATCGGCGTCAAGGAGTCGGGCAAGAAGCTCGTGCTGATCGGCTACGACTCGGGCAAGGAGCAGAAGGACGACATCAATTCCGGGCTGATGGCGGGCGCGATCACGCAGAACCCGATCGGCATCGGCAAATGCGTGGTGGATTCGGCGGTCAAGGCGCTCAAAGGCGAAAAGCTGCCGAAGAAAGTCGACACCGGCTTTTACTGGTACGACAAGAGCAACATGAACGATCCGAAGATCGCGGCGGTGCTCTACGATTGATCGTCGCCCGAATGCAGCCGTCGAGGAGCGTGTGACATGACCACCAGCACCACGATCACTACCATCACCCGGCTGTCGGTGCGGGACATTCGCTTTCCGACCTCGCGCTCGCTCGACGGCTCCGACGCAATGAACGCCGCGCCCGATTATTCGGCCACTTACGTCACGCTCGAAACGGACGCGCCGCAAGCGCTCGTGGGTCACGGCCTGACGTTCACGATCGGGCGCGGCAATGAAATCTGCGTGAGGGCCGTGGAGGCGCTCGCGCCGCTCGTCGTCGGTAAAACGCTTGAGGAGATTGCCGCGAATATGGGCGCGTTCTGGCGCGCGCTGACCTCGGACAGCCAGTTGCGCTGGATCGGTCCGGACAAGGGCGCGATCCATCTGGCCACCGCGGCGGTCGTCAATGCCGTGTGGGACCTGTGGGCGAAAGCGGAAGGCAAGCCGGTGTGGAAACTGCTCGTCGATATGAGTCCCGAAGAACTCGTGCGCTGTCTCGACTTTCGCTATGTGACCGACGTCATCACGCCGCACGAGGCGATCGCGATGCTGCATCGTCACGCGGCGACCAAGGCCGTGCGCGAGAAGGAAATGCTCGCGCAAGGCTACCCGGCTTACACGACCTCGGCGGGCTGGCTCGGCTACGACGACGACAAGATTCGCCGCCTCGCGCGCGAAGGCGTCGCGCAGGGCTGGACGCATTTCAAGCAGAAGGTCGGCGGCAATCTGGATGAAGACATGCGCCGCGCCCGCATTTTGCGCGAGGAAATCGGCCCCGGCCGCAAGCTGATGATGGACGCGAACCAGGTGTGGGACGTCGATGAAGCCATCGCCAACATGCGGCATCTCGCGCAATTCGATCCGTGGTGGATCGAGGAGCCGACGAGCCCCGACGACATTCTCGGTCACGCGGCGATTCGCGCGCGGCTCGCACCGATCGGCGTGGCGACCGGCGAGCACTGTCATAACCGCGTGATGTTCAAGCAGTTGCTGCAGGCGCATGCGATCGACTTTTGCCAGGTCGACAGTTGCCGCCTCGGCGGTCTGAACGAAGTGATCGTCGTGCTGCTGATGGCGGCGAAGTTCGGCGTGCCGGTGTGTCCGCACGCGGGGGGCGTCGGTTTATGCGAGTACGTCCAGCATATTTCGCTGTTCGACTATATTTGCGTGTCGGCGTCGCTGGAGAACCGCGTGCTCGAATACGTGGATCATTTGCACGAGCATTTCGTCGATCCTGTCGTGATCCGCGACGGCCGTTATATGCCGCCGCAGCGTCCGGGCTACAGCATCGAGATTCACGCGGACTCGCTCGATCAGCATGATTTTCCTGGCGGCGCCGCCTGGCGCATCTGATGCACGCGAGGCAAGCGAAGAGACGGCCGTGTAAACTCGCCGTTTAGCGACCTGCTTGCGAAGTATTCGACACGCAGGCCGCCCACGCCAGGCCACGACCATGCATCATCATTTGAAATACCTGAGCGGCTATCCGCCCGCGCTGCTCGACAAAGTCACCAAGCTCATCGCCGACGATCAACTCGGCGCATACCTCGCTGCCCGCTATCCGAATACGCATGACGTGCAAACCGACCGTGCGCTCTACACGTATTGCGCGGAATTGAAGCGCGAGCATTTGCGCAGCGCGGAGCAGATCGACAAGGTCACGTACGACAGCAAGCTCGATGTGATGCGCCACGCGTTGGGTCTGCACACGAGCATCTCGCGTGTGCAGGGCGGCAAGCTGAAGGCGAAGAAGGAAATCCGCATCGTGTCGTTATTCAAAAACGCGGCGCCGGAGTTTCTGAAGATGATCGTGGTGCACGAACTCGCGCATCTGAAGGAAAGCGATCACAACAAGGCGTTTTACCGCCTCTGCGAGTTCATGCAGCCGGGCTACCATCAGTTCGAATTCGATCTGCGGCTTCACCTCACGCATCGCGCGTTGGCGAAGGCGCAGACCTGATGCGTCAGGCCGCGACGGCCTCGAGCGCCGACGCCTTCAACAACACGGGAATCGACTTCGAAGTCGGCGTGCCCGCGCCGTCCGCAACCGACGACAGCGGCACGAGCGGATTCGTCTCCGGATAGTAAGCGCCGAGGCAGCCGCGTGGAATGTCGTATTCGACCAGCAAAAAGCCATCCGCGTGACGCTCGATGCCGTCGGCCCACACGCTCGTGATGTCCACGCGCTGTCCGGCCGCGAAACCCAGCATCGCGATGTCGTCCTTGTTGGCGAACAGCACGCGCCGCTGTCCGTACACGCCGCGATAGCGGTCGTCGAGCCCGTAAATCGTCGTGTTGTACTGATCGTGCGAACGCGTCGTCATCAGCGTCATCAGGCGCTCGCCATGCTGCTCGCGCGCGCGATGAATCGGCGTGTCGAGCGCGATGGCATGCACGAGGAACTGCGCCTTGCCGCTCGGCGTTTTCCAGATCCGTTCACGCGATGCGACGCCGAGATGGAAGCCGCCCGGCCGCTTCAGACGCTCGTTGTAATCGTCAAAGCCGTCGATCACTTTCGCGATGCCGTCGCGAATCAGCGCGTAGTCCGCGGCATGCGCGAGCCAGTCGACCTTGTCGCTGCCGAGCGTCGCGTGCGCCATGCGCGCGACGATCGCGATTTCGGAGAGCAGATTTTCTGAAGCCGGCTTATTCATGCCGTACGAGATGTGCACCATGCTCATCGAATCCTCGACGCTCACGCCTTGCGCGACGCCGTTCTGCAAGTCGATCTCGGTGCGGCCGAGCGTCGGCAGAATCAGCGCATCGCGGCCATGCACGAGATGGCTGCGGTTCAGCTTCGTCGTGATGTGCACGGTGAGATCGCACGAACGCATCGCTTCCCACGTGCGCGGCGTGTCCGGCGTCGCAATCGAGAAGTTGCCGCCGAGACCGATAAACACTTTCACCTTGCGATCGAGCATCGCCTGAATCGTGTTGACGACATCGAGCCCATGCTCGCGCGGCGGCTCGAAACCGTACACCTCGCCGAGCCGGTCGAGAAACGCCTGCGTGGGCTTTTCCTCGATGCCGACAGTGCGGTCGCCCTGCACGTTCGAATGGCCGCGCACCGGGCACAGCCCCGCGCCGCGCCGGCCGATATTGCCGCGCATCATCATCAGGTTCGACAGCAGTTGCACTGTCGCCACCGAATTCTTGTGCTGCGTGAGACCCATGCCCCACGTCGAGATCACCGCGCGGCCTTTCGCGTAGATGTCGGCGAGCTTCAGCACGTCTTCGTACGGCACGCCCGATTCCGCGACGATGGTGTCCCAGCGCTCAGTGCGCAAGTCTTGTGCGAACGCCTCGAAGCCGACCGTGTGTTCGGCGAGGAACGCGACGTCGAGCACGCGAGCCAGACTGGACGCCTGCGCTTCGTCATCGAGTTCGATCACGCGCTTGGCCACGCCCTTGATGAGCGCGAAGTCGCCGCCGACCTTCGGGCGGATAAACACCGAGCTGATTTTCGTGCTGCCCATCGTCAGCATTTCCACCGGATGCTGCGGGCTCGCGAAACGCTCCAGCCCGCGCTCCTTCAGCGGATTGATCGACACGATGGTCGCGCCGCGCTTTGCGCACTCGCGCAGTTCGCCGAGCATCCGCGGATGGTTGGTCGCCGGGTTCTGGCCGAAGATCAGCAGCGTGTCCGCGTGTTCGAAGTCGTCGAGCGTGACCGTGCCTTTGCCGATGCCGACCGTGTGCGGCAAGCCGCGGCTCGTCGCTTCGTGGCACATGTTCGAGCAGTCGGGGAAATTGTTGGTGCCGTACATGCGCACGAACAACTGGTAGAGAAACGCAGCTTCGTTGCTTGCGCGGCCCGACGTGTAGAACGCGGCCTGGTCCGGATCCTCGAGGCGCTTCAGATGGCTCGCGATCAGATCGAACGCTTCGTCCCAGCCGATCGGCACGTAACGGTCGCTCATCGCGTCGTAGACGAGCGGGTCGGTCAGGCGGCCGTGCTGTTCGAGCTCGAAGTCGGACTGCGTCATCAGTTCGGCGACCGTATGCTCCGCGAAGAACGCGGGCGTCACGCGCTTGCTGGTCGCCTCGGCGGCGACCGCCTTCACGCCGTTCTCGCAGAACTCGAACGTGGACGCATGCTCGCGGTCGGGCCACGCGCAGCCCGGACAGTCGAAGCCGTCCGGCTGATTCTGCTTGAGCAGCGTGCGGTAATTGCCGCCCGTGACCTTTTCCTTGATCAGGTTGATGGCGACGTACTTGAGCGCGCCCCAGCCGGCCGCCGGGTGCGTGTACGGCTCGATGCGGGCGCCGCTGGTGTCGGCGCCTGATTTATTGCGGATGTCGGTGTTCTTCATGATGTTGCCGCGCGTGGTCTTGTCATGGCTTTTCGGGCCGATGTTCCAAGACTACTGTGTTCCAATCGCAGTGCAGCATACAGAAAAACAAAAAGGGAAGGGATACAGTTCTTGCGTTTTGTCATAGACTGGCGCGCGAGATATCCGTTTTCCTTGAGCCACGTCCTTGAAACTCTACGAAAAGCTCGCCGACGAAATCACCCAGTCCGTGCGCCGCGGCGTATTCGCGGCGGGAGAGCGGATTCCGTCCGTGCGGCAGGCGAGCCAGCAGCATGGCGTGAGCATCAAGACGGTGCTGCATGCGTATGCGTTGCTGGAAAGCCGGGGCATCGTCGAAACGCGTCCGCAGTCCGGTTATTTCGTGCGCGAAGCGGCGCTGAATGCGTTCCGGCCCGAAACGCGGCGCGCGGACAGCAAAGCCGCGCCGCCTGTCGCGCCGGTTGCCGCCGAAGTCGACGTGAGCCGTCTCGTGCTTTCCACGCTGCGCAGCATCCGCGCGCACGACGCCGTGCCGTTCGGCTCGCCATATCCCGACCCGTCGCTGTTTCCGTGGCGGCGCATCAATCAGTATGCGAACGCGATTGCGCGCCGTCAGGCGAGCTGGAATCTGATCGACGATCTGCCGCCCGGCAACCCCGAACTGATCCGGCAGATTGCGCGCCGTTATGCCGAGAACGGCATGCCCGTCGATCCCGGCGAGATCGTCATCACGCTCGGCGCCACCGAGGCAATCAACCTCAGCCTGCAGGCGATCGCCAAACCGGGCGACACGGTGGCCGTCGAATCGCCGACTTACTACGCGATGCTGCACGCCATCGAGCGGATGGGCATGCGCGCGATCGAGGTGGCGACGCATCCCGTCGACGGCATCGACATCGACGCGCTCGCGCAGGTGATCGCGAGACAGAAGATCGCCGCCTGCATGGTGATGCCGAACTTCCAGAATCCGCTCGGTTTTCAGATGCCGGACGCGCGCAAGCGGCAACTCGTCGAACTGCTCGCCGCGCACCAGATTCCGGTCATCGAAAACGATGTGTATCAGGAGCTGTATTTCGGCGAGTCGCGGCCGTCCACATTGAAGAGCTTCGACACGCAGGGGCTCGTGCTGCATTGCGCGTCGTTCTCTAAAAGCCTGACGGCGTCGTACCGGATAGGCTGGGCGCTGCCGGGCCGTTATCGCGCGCAGGTCGAGAAGCTCAAGTTTCTGAATACGCTGACGACGCCTTCGGTGCCGCAGGTCGCCGTCGCCGATTATTTGCGGCAGGACGGCTACGACCGGCATCTGCGTCACGTTCGCAAGGTTTATCGGCAGCAGGCGAGCATCATGAGCGCGATGGTGCAGCGGTTCTTTCCGGCGGGCACGCGCATCTCCGCGCCGCAGGGCGGCTATGTGCTGTGGGTGGAGTTGCCCGAGCGCGTCGATTCGATGAAGCTGTATCGGGCGGCGCTCGCGCGCGGCATCACGGTCGGGCCCGGCATGATGTTTTCGACGCGCAACGATTTTCGCCATTTCATCCGGCTCAACTACAGCTATCCGTGGACGGCTGACAGCGAGGCGGCGTTAAAGACACTCGGCGAACTGATCACGCAGATGACGTGAAGCGCCGGCATCGCTCGCACGAAAAGCAAGGCGGCCGGCGGATAAAACACAAGGAGACATGAATGGACGAAGAGGGAATCGATCCGGTGCTGCTCGCCGTGCTCGCGCAGCTTTGGCGCGCGCAAAGTGAACGGCCCGCGCGGCAGACGCCGGGCGGCTCGTGGTCGCTCGCGAGGCTGTCGAAGCAGGCAAACGTGCCGATGAGCGCGCTGCGGCGGCAGTTGACGGCGCTCGTTGACAGCGGCCTCGTGGAGACGATGTTCGATGAGGAGGGCGCCGGCACTGCGCGTCTTACGGAGACCGGCCGCGAGTTGTGCGCGGAGCTGTTCGGCGAGAGCGGAGCGGCGGAAGATGCCGCGCCTGATCCAGACACGCCGCCGAGCCTTCACTGAAGCGACGCACGGCGCAGCGCGTGACTACGTTCGTCCCAACATCGCGACGCCGCAGAACCAGTCGCCGCCATGCGGCGTCTGGTGGTTCCACTGGCTGCCGTTCTGCTTGATGACGCTCGCGCACTGCTCGCCGATCACGATGCCGGGATGCGCGGCCGTGCATTGAAGCATCGTGGGATCGACGCTCGAAGCACCCATCCGCACGCCCGCAATCACCTGCTCCAACTCGCCGATACGCGCCGCGTACCACGTCCCCAAACACGCGGCGTCGCGGCAATTCGCCTCGCGCCACGCCCACTTGCTGTCGCTGTCGGCGATGAAGCCGCGCCGGTCGCTCACCGTGCGCCGCGCTTTCCAGTAGAGTCGGCCCAACGTATCGTCGAGGCGCGACAGCGCGGGATCGTTGCAGATGATCTTTTCGGCGAGCGAGCGTCCCTTGCTGCAATCGAAGCTCGCGGCTTGAGCGGACGGATGCGCGATCAGCAGCGCGGCGATCAGAAGAGGGCGGACGATTTTCATGACGGTTCACGCGATGCAGGGTTTCTCATGCAACGGATGATCGTCCGATCGCGCGTCATGCGGACGCCGGAAAAAGCAGCGGTTAGCGCAAGTGATTACCAGATATTGCCTTGCGCGACGCGTGCGGCGCCGCGATAGTGGAAGGCACGGCAAATCGAAGCGCCGCCTGCGGGAATCCTGTGCATTCGACGGGTATACCCTGGTGCGCTGCTTACACAATCTTGCCGATGTTGGGTAGGGGGGCGCATATATGAACCGCGAAGCGACATCACGCATGGAGGCAGGAGCGACGCCCGATAGTTGCCGATACCGGCCGGATCTGGCCGAAGAGGTGCTGGCGTCGGAGCGCAGCGTATTGCGGCTCATCACCCGCAATACGCCGTTGCCGGAATTACTGGACGAGGTGTGTCACCGCGCGGAAGCGCTGCTCGGTTCGGGCGCGGCATGCTCGATCCTGTTGCTCGACGAAGACGGCCTGCATGTGCGGATGGGCGGCGCGCCGTCGCTGCCCGCGCACTTCAGCGCGGCAATCGACGGTGTCGCGATCGGCCCGTGCGCGGGCTCGTGCGGCACGGCCATGTACGAGCGGCGGCTGGTGGTCGTCGAGGACATCGAGACGGACCCGCTGTGGGCGGACTTCCGCGCGCTCGCGTTGCCGCTCGGCCTGCGCGCGTGCTGGTCGGTGCCGTTCGAAAACGACGCGGGCGCCGTGCTCGGCGCGTTCGCCGTCTATCATCGCGAGCCGCGCCGGCCGACCGCTCAGGAAGAGACGATGCTGCGCGACATCGGCCGCAGCGTCGGGCTCGCCGTGCATCAGGACGCGATGGCGCAACGTCTCGCGAACAGCGAGGAGCATCATCGGCTCGTCGTCGATCATCTGATCGAAGGCATCGTCGTGCAGTCGCGCGAGGGCGTCGTGCTCGCCTGCAATCCGAGCGCGCAGCGCATGCTGCGCACCGGGCCGCAAATCGTCGGGCGCAGCATTCGCACGGTGATGGTGCGCGGCTTTCACGAGGACGGCTCGCCCGTGAAGGAAGATGAGCGGCCCACCAGCCAGGTGCTCGCGACCGGCAAGCCGATGCTCGGCGTCACGCTCGCCGTCGAACTGGTGAGCGGCGAAGTCATCTGGATCACCGAGAACGTGGTGCCGATCCTGAAGCCGGGCCAAAGCAAGCCCGACTCCGTGCTGATTTCCTTCACCGATATTGGCCCCGTGCGCGAGGCGCAGCGCCAGCTCAAATTCCTCGCGACCCGCGATTCGCTCACCGGCCTCTACAACCGCGCGTATCTGACCGAGCGGATGAACAGCCTGTTCGCGCCTGGTGCGCCGAACGGCAGCGGCGAATTCGCGAACGTCGCGGTGCTGTTCGTCGATCTCGACGGTTTCAAGAAGGTCAACGACACGGCCGGTCACGAGGCCGGCGACGCGTTGCTGAAGAGCGTCGCGCAGCGGCTCGCCGGCTGCGTCGGCCCCGACGACACGCTCGCGCGCGTGGGCGGCGACGAGTTCGTGATCGTGGTCGGCGCGAGCGATTGCAGCGACCGGCTGATCGCGCTCGCCCGTCATATCCTCGACGAAATCGCGGTGCCGTTCGCGGTGGCGGACAACGAGTACTACCTGGGCGCGTCGATTGGCATCAGCCGCTTTCCCGAAGACGGCCAGGATGCGCCGACGCTGATGCGCAACGCCGACTCGGCCATGTATCACGCGAAGCAGCGCGGCCGCAACAATTTCCAGTTCTTCACCGCCGAGCTCAATCAGCAACTGCAGCGCCGCTTTGTGATCGAGCAGTCGCTGCGGCGCGCGCTCGCCGGCGGCGAACTGAGCCTCGTGTATCAGCCGATCGTCGATAGCCACGCGGGCCGCACCATCGGCGCCGAGGCGCTCCTGCGCTGGTACAACAGCGAGCTCGGCAACGTGTCGCCTGCCGAGTTCATTCCAGTCGCGGAAGACGCGGGCCTGATCGCCGAGATCGGCGAATGGGTGCTCGCGCACGCGTGCGAGCAGGCCGCGCGCTGGCGGCGCACGCTCGCGCCCGACCTGATCGTCGCGGTGAACCTGTCGCCGCGCCAGTTCAACGACGGCCTCGTCGAGCGGATCAGGCGCTGTCTCGACCAGTCCGGGCTCGACCCGGCGGCGCTCGAACTCGAAATCACCGAGCGGCTTCTGATGAGCGACAGCGACACCGTGCTGCCGATGTTGCAGACACTGAGCGCGACGGGCGTGCGTATTTCCGTCGACGATTTCGGCACCGGCTATTCGTCGCTGTCGTATCTGAAGCGCTTTCCGCTGCATAACCTGAAGATCGACCGGTCGTTCGTCGCGGGCTTGCCGGATCATCGCGATTCGATCGCGATCACCCAGGCGGTGGTGGCGATGGCGCATTCGCTCGGCATGAACGTCACCGCGGAAGGCGTGGAAACGCCCGAGCAGGCGGCGTTTCTGCGCTCGATCGATTGCGACAAGCAGCAGGGCTATCTGTACAGTCGGCCAGTCGGCGCGAGCGCTTATGCGCGGGCGTTGGCGGATGCGTATGCGGCGACGTGAGAGGTGACAAGCGCGGTGACGTGAGCGGTGACATGCGCGGTGACATGAGCGGTGACATGAGCGCGGCGGCGACTGGGCGTAAGATGCAACGACCCGCACGCGAGCCGCAAGGAGAGTCGTCATGGCACAGCACTTCGACGCAGTTGTGATCGGCACCGGACAAGGCGGCCCGCCGCTCGCCGTGCGTCTTGCCGAAAGCGGCCGGCGCACGGCGGTCATCGAACGCGCGGCGTTCGGCGGGACGTGCGTGAACGTCGGCTGCACGCCGACCAAGGCTTATGTGGCGAGCGCGCGCGCGGCGCACGTCGCGCGCCACGCGGCGCGGCTCGGCGTGCTGGTGAGCGGTTCGGTCAACGTCGATCTGTCGGCGGTGAAGGCGCGCAAGGACAAGATCATCGGGCAGTCGCGCGACGGCGTCGAACAATGGCTGCGCGGCACCGAGAATGTGACGGTCTTCAACGGCCATGCGCGCTTCACGGGCGCGCATACGGTTTCCGTCAGCGGACCGGACGGCGCGCCGCTGCATGAAATCAGCGCCGACGAAATCTTCCTCAATACCGGCACGCGCGCTGTGGTGCCGCGGCTCGAAGGCATCGAGCGAATCCGCTATTACACCAACTCCAGTCTGCTCGAGCTTACCGAGTTGCCGAGCCGGCTCGTGATCGTCGGCGGCAGTTATATCGCGCTCGAATTCGCGCAGGTGTTTCGCCGCTTCGGCAGTGAAGTGATCGTGCTGGTGCGCGGCGAGCGCGTGCTCACGCGCGAGGACGCCGATCTTGCCGAGTCCGTGCAGCAGGTGCTGGCTCGCGAAGGCGTCGAGTTCCGCTTCGGCGTGCAGCCTTCGCGCGTCGAGCCGCATCCGCATCGCGAGAACGAAGTGTGCATCGGCTTCGAGCAGAACGTGCCGGCGCTCGAGGCGTCGCATCTGCTGTTCGCGACCGGCCGCGAACCGAATACCGACGACCTCGGGCTCGCCGCCGCCGGCATCGAGACCGACCGGCACGGCACGATTCCCGTCGACGGCCAACTGCGCACCAACGTGCCGGGCGTGTGGGCGATCGGCGACATCAACGGACGCGGCGCGTTCACGCATACGTCCTACGACGATTACCAGATCGTCGCGGCCAATCTGCTCGACGGCGGCGCGCGCACGGTCGACACGCGCATCATGGCGTATGCGGTATTCGTCGATCCGCCGCTTGCGCGCGTCGGGCTTTCCGAGGACGACGTGCGCAAGAGCGGCCGCGACGCGCTGATCGCGACGATGCCGATGGCGCGCGTGGGCCGCGCGCGCGAACGCGGCGAAACCGACGGCTTCATGAAGGTGCTCGTCGATGCGCGTAGCAAGCAGATTCTCGGCGCGGCGATCCACGGCATAGAAGGCGACGAGGCGATCCATACGTTCATCGACATCATGACGGCGGGCGCGCCGTATCCGACCTTGCAATACGCGATGCACATCCATCCGACCATCAGCGAATTGATCCCTACGCTGCTCGACGGTCTGAAGCCTTTGAAATAGCTCGGCTCGAAAGAGGCGGATTGCAAGAGGCGGATCGCAAGACGTGGATCGACAACGCGTTGCGGCATCGCGGATAATCGCGAGCGGCGCGGGCCGTGCGTGCGATGTTGCACGCGGTCCGCATTCAGCCTGCATTGAACCCGCATTCAACCGCATTCAACCGCATTCACTTGAGGAACCGCCGATGGGCAAGGGACGCGTCGAAGCCTTCAGCGATGGCGTGATCGCCATCATCATCACGATCATGGTGCTGGAAATCAAAGTACCGGAAGGCTTCGACCTCGCCGCGCTGCGGCCGCTCCTGCCGGTGTTCTGCGCCTATGTGCTGAGCTTCATTTACGTCGGCATCTACTGGAACAATCATCACCATCTGTTCCATGCCGTGACGAAGGTCAGCGGCGGCGTGCTGTGGGCCAATCTGCATCTGCTGTTCTGGCTGTCGCTGCTGCCCGCGGTCACGCATTGGGTCGGCGAGAACCATCTCGCTTCGTGGCCGACCGCGCTGTACGGCGTCGTGCTGTTCATGTCGGCGATCGCCTATTTCATTCTGACGCGCTTGCTCATCCGTCAGCACGGCCTCGACTCCGCGCTTGCGAAGGCGGTCGGCAACGACTTCAAGGGCAGGGTGTCGGTCGCGATCTATCTGGCGGGCATCGTGACGGCGTTCGTTGAGCCGTTGATTTCGGCGGCGCTTTATACGCTCGCTGCCGCGTGGTGGCTCGTGCCGGATCGGCGGATTGAACACGTGCTGGAAGGGTGAGGGTGCTGGCGCTCAAGCTTGCGCTCGTGCCGGCGTTCCTCGCCGCGCTGACGATGGCGGCGCGCTTGTGGGGGCCGTCGGTGGCGGGCTGGCTCGCGGGCCTGCCGGTCGTCGCCGGACCGATCGTGCTGCTGCTTGCGCTCGCGCGAGGGCCGTCGTTCGCGGCGCAGGCGTCGGTGGCGTCGATTGCGGCGATCGCCGCGTCGGAAGCCTTCAACTTTGCGTATGCGTGGAGTTGCCGCCGTTTCTCGTGGCCGCTTGCGTTGGTCGCGGGCATGAGCGGGTGGTTCGTGGCGGCGTTGTTGTTGACGCGACTGCCCGCGTCGCTCGCGTGGGCTGTCGCCGTGGCTTGCGTGGCGGTCGCGGTTTCGCAATGCGGCTTGCCGCGCGCGACGGGGCAGGTGCCGGCCACGCGCGCCGGCTTCGGCGATCTCGTGGTGCGTATGCTCGCGGGCGCGTTGCTGACACTCGCGGTGACAAGCCTGGCGGCGTCGATGGGCGCGACGTGGAGCGGCTTGCTTTCCGTGTTTCCGCTGCTTGGGATGGTGCTCGCCGTGTCGGCGCAGCGCGAGCATGGACCCGATTTTGTCGCGTTGCTGATGCGCGGCATGGTGGTCGGGCGCGGCTCGTTCGCCGCATTCTTCGCTGTGACCGCGGTGCTGCTGCCGCGCTATGGCGTGTGGTTGAGCTTCGCGTGTGCGTCGGCGGTGTGCATCGTCGTGCACGGCGCGACGCGGCGCATGCTGGATGCAAGGCGGCCCGCGCAAGAGGTGTCGCGTGAAGCTTCGTTGCGGCAGCCAGTGGATTGATTGCGCGGGCGCTGGCGCTGGCGAGTCGCGGTCTGCGCGCGCATAGTTTGCGGTTTGCGAACCAGCCCGGGCTTCACGGATACTGTCGTCATGACTTCAGCCACACGCCATCCGCAGCGAGCTCGCATTGGCTTGATCTCCGACACGCATAACCTCGTGCGGCCCGAGGCGCTCGCGTATCTCGCGGGTTGCGACGCGATCATCCACGCGGGCGACATCTGCAACAAAGCCGTGCTCGACGCGCTCGCGCAAATCGCGCCGCTCACCGTGGTGCGCGGCAATAACGACGTCGGCGAGTGGGCCGCATCGCTGCCGACGCATGCGACGCTCGCCGTGCAGCAGGTCACGATCCTCGTCGTGCACGATATCGCCGACGTGCCGGCCGATCCGCGTAAAGAAGGTATCGGCGTGGTCGTGACCGGACACTCTCACAAGCCATCGATCAGCGAGCGCGACGGTGTGCTGTTCGTCAATCCCGGCAGCGCAGGCCCGCGGCGTTTCAAGCTGCCGGTGTCGGCCGGCATCCTCACGATCGAAGGCGCGCGGGCCGAGGCACGTGTGGATCCGCTGCTGAAATGAAAACGGGCCGGCATAATGCCGGCCCGTCCTGTACTACTTGCACTACTTGCGATGCTCTCAACAAGCGCCGCAGTTCGCCCTTAAATCACGCACGCGCCGTAGCGGTCGCGGCGTAGCCTTCGTCCATCTCTTCCGCTTCGCGTTCGCCGCGCAGCACGGCGTGCGCTTCCGCGCGCGTCGCCACGCACGGGCCCGAGCCGAGCAGCGGCTTGCGCGCCGTTTCGCGCAGCGCGACAACCGACACGATGCCGATCAGCGACGCGCCCATCAGGTAGTACGCGGGCATCATCAGATTGCCGGTGCGGTCGACGAGCCATGCGGTCACGAGCGGCGTCGTACCGCCGAACAGCGACACCGAAACATTGAAGCCGATCGCGAGCGCGCCATAACGGATCTTCGTCGGGAACAGCGCCGGCAGCGCCGACGGCATCACGCCCGTAAAGCACGACAGCAGCACGCCGAGAATCATCAGCCCGCTGAACACCGGCAGCAGCGTGCCCATGCGGATCAGCAGCAGCGCCGGAATCGACAGCGCGAAGAGACCCACGCAGCCGAACAGCATCACCGGCTTGCGGCCGATCGCATCCGACAGACGGCCGGCAGCGAGCGTCGCCGGCATCATCAGCACCATCACGAGCAGCACGATGAAGAGACCGTGCGACTCGTTGAAGTGCAGCGTGGCCGACAGATAGCTCGGCAGATACGAGAGCGCCATGTAGTCGGTGACGTTGAAGATCAGCACGAGGCCGACGCACAACAGCAACGGCTTCCATTGCTGCACGAGCAGATTGCCCAGCGACTGCTTCGGCAGCGCCTTGTCTTCGGCTTCGCGTTGCTCGGCCTGCTTCTTGAACGCGGGCGTTTCCTCGAGCTTCATGCGGATGTAAAGACCCACGAGCCCGAGCGGACCGGCGATCAGGAACGGCACACGCCAGCCCCACGACAGCAGCGCCTCGTTCGACAGCGTAGCCGTCAGAACCGCGACCGTGCCCGCGCCGAGCACGTAGCCAATCAGCGTGCCGAACTCGAGGAAGCTGCCCATGAAGCCGCGGCGCTTGTCCGTCGAAAATTCGGCGATGAAGGTCGCCGCGCCGCCGTATTCGCCGCCCGTCGAAAAGCCTTGCACGAGACGCGCGACGAGCAGCAAGGCCGGCGCGAGAATGCCGATCGACCCGTAGCTCGGAATCAGCCCGATCGCGAAGGTGCCGAGCGCCATCATGATCATGGTCATCGCCAACACGCGTTGACGGCCGATGCGGTCGCCGAGCGGACCGAACACCATGCCGCCGACCGGCCGCACGAGAAATGCCGCGGCAAACGTGCCGAAGGTCGCGATCAACTGGGCGGACGGGCTCGACGACGGAAAGAACACTTTGCCGAGCGTCACAGCGATGTAGCTGTAGACGCCGAAATCGAACCATTCCATTGCGTTGCCGAGCGCCATGGCGCCGACGGCACGCTTGAGGAGAGACTTGTCGACGACGGTGATGTCGTCGAGAGAGAGGCGTTGTTCTTGTTTGTGGTGTCGCCAGAAGCCGTTGCTGGAAGCGGTCAAGGTAAAAACTCCGATGACTGCGACGAAACTCATGATGCGTTCCGCCACGGTTGCTGGAAAGTGCAGTTTCGCAAACGGGGCAAGGCCTCTTCGCCGCGACGGCGAAAGAGCGGGCGCGCGTAAAAAGAAACGCGACGCGCAGCCAGGGCCGCAAAAGCAGCAAACGCCCGTGCCTCGCGAGCCTGGTCGCGAAAAAACACTCGTCTAGATTGTGCTGACTATTGCGCCTGCCTGGCCGTGAAGGGGGCAAGCGCATGAGGACGCGGGTGGCTGAAGCCGGACCGCACGCCACTGGAAGGCTTGAAACGAAAAAGGCCGGTGCTTTATTCGCCGCCTGGTTTGCCTCTGGGGATGACCTCAGAGCAGCTTCAGGGCAATCTCAAACGACGATACGACCGACAAGCCTTCTTGTATAAAAACTGTTCCATCGCGATGGACACGCGCAGTGCAAGCACTTGGTGTCGCAAGGTCAGAGAACGCGAATGAAGGTGAATTGCTGTTGGAACGATGCACATGTTAGCACGATGACAGAGGATCGTGCAAACCCGGTTTTGGCCGGGAGCCTTGGCGCAGGCGCGCAATCCCTTGCCCGGTGGGGATTCCGGCGATCGCAGCGGTCTCCAGAAGGGGCTTAAAACGGCTCGAAAATGTACCGTTTGGGGAGTTTTGGGGGTGGCGCGCCGATGGTTTCGGCGCGAGTTCCAATGCGAAAAAAATCCGCGCACGATGGCGCGGATTTCGTCGCTGCGGTTACCGCTGCGAGAGGACCCTGATGCTGATAGAGAAACTCAGCGCTCAGCGTTCACCCGCGCTCAACCCGCGTTCACTCGCTCGCCGGCGGCACATAACCCTGCGCCGTATCCGCGCCTTCGCCGAAGAAGAACTTCTCGGTTTGCTTCATCAGATACTGGCGCGCGCGCGGATCGGCCATATTCAGACGATTCTCGTTGATCAGCATGGTTTGCTGCTTCAACCAGGCTTGCCACGCCTCCTTCGAAATGCTTTCGTAGATCCGCTTGCCGAGTTCGCCCGGCAGCGGCGGGAAATCGAGGCCTTCGGCTTCCTTGCCGAGCTTCGCGCATTGAACCATACGAGTCATGCTGTGCTTCTCCTGTGTCGACGGGAGTCGGGTGCTTGAGCCCTTACTCCGGTCCCATGAAAAAGGGGTTAGTGAATTCGATTGAACGGGCAGTCGCTGCTGGCGACCGCTCAGAGCTGTTTCATCAGCACGAGCGATTTGCGCTGCCAGTTGTACAGCCGGCGACGGTCTTCGGGCAGGTCGTCGACCGTGACCTTGACGAAGCCGCGCTTGAGGAACCAGTGTTCGGTGCGCGTGGTGAGCACGAAGATGCGCGTGAGGCCACGGGCCCGCGCGCGCTGCTCGATACGCTTGAGCAGGCGCTCGCCGTCGCCGGTGCCTTGCGCTTCGGGCGCCACCGTCAGACACGCCATTTCGCCGATGCGTTCCTGCGTGTACGGATACAGCGCCGCGCAGCCGAACAGCACGCCATCGTGCTCGATGACCGAGAAATGGTCGATGTCGCGTTCGATCTGATGCCGCCCGCGCCGCACGAGCGTGCCGTCCGATTCGAGCGGCTCGATCAGCGCGAGAATGCCGCCGACGTCGTCCGGTGTCGCTTCGCGCAGGCTTTCGAGGTTCTCGTACGAGATCATCGTGCCGACGCCGTCGTGCAGGAACAGTTCGAGCAGCAGGCTGCCGTCGAGCGCGTAGGGGATGATGTGCGCCCGCGCCACGCCGCCGCGGCATGCACGGATCGAGTGCTTCAGATAGAAGCCCGCGTCGCCGGTGACTTCGCCGCTTTCGTGCAGCTTGTACGCGTCGTCGAGCGACAGTTCGCGGATCAGTTCCGTGCCGTCTTCGCCTGCCTGCATGAGGCCGGGCGTTTCGGTGAGGAACACGATCTTGTCGGCGCGCAATGCGATGGCCGCCGCGGAGGCGACGTCTTCCATGGCGAGATTGAAGGCCTCGCCGGTCGGCGAAAAACCGAGCGGCGACAGCAGCACGAGCTTGCGGCTCGCGAGCGAATGACGGATTGAATCGGCGTCGATCTTGCGCACCACGCCGGTGTGCGCGAAGTCCACGCCGTCGAGAATGCCGACCGGCCGCGCGGTCACGAAGTTGCCCGACACGACGCTGATGTGCGCATGCGCCATCGGCGTATTCGGCAAGCCCTGGCTGATGGCCGCCTCGATGTCCAGACGCACTTCGCCGGCGGCTTCTTTCGCGGATTCGAGCGCGCGCGCGTCGGTAATGCGCATGCCGTGCGAAAACTCCGACTCGACGCCGTGCAGGCTCATCTGCTCCTCGACTTGCGGACGCGAGCCGTGCACCAGAACGATCTGGATGCCCATGGCCTGCAACAGCGCGATGTCCGACACGAGCGCATTCAGGAGCCCCTGATGCACCACTTCGCCGCCGAAACCGACGACGAACGTCTTGTTCCGGAACGCGTGGATATAAGGGGCGACTGAGCGCATCCAGTCGACGAATTGCGCGTGCTGTGCAAGCTGTTCCGTTGCTCCGTCGGGGGCCGGAACGCTCGCGGGCGCGGGGACGAGGTCGGTTTGGGAATTCATGCCCGGGATTATAATGCGCCCCCATGTCGAATGTACCCAAAAGTCCCGCCGCGGCGAACGAGAATGCGGCGCCGGCCGCCGATCAAACGAAGGCCGGCGACGCGAAGCGCCGCGCCGACCAGGACGCGAACCGCGGCAAGCCGGACGTGCCCCGCAAGGCGCGCGAGCCGAATCGTGCCGTGTCTGGCGGCGAGGCGTCCGCGAAGGAAAAAAGTCGCGCCGAGCAAGCGGAGCATGCTGAGTCTCGCGGATCGCGTCGGTCTGGCGAAGCAGGCGAGCCGCGTGAAGCACGTGAACCGCGTGCGCCACGCCAGCCGCAAGAACCGCGTGGGCCGCGCCCGCCACGTGAGCCGCAGCAGCAGCGCGCGCCACGTCAGCCGCAGGAAGCCCGTCCGCCGCGTCCGCCACGCGAGCCGCGTGTCGTCCAGCCGAACCCGATTCCGCCGATCACCTTCCCCGAAGCGCTGCCGGTATCTGCCCGCCGCGATGAAATCGCGAAGGCCATCGCCGAAAACCAGGTGGTGATCGTGTCCGGCGAGACCGGGTCGGGCAAGACCACGCAGTTGCCGAAAATCTGCCTCGCGCTCGGGCGCGGTCTCGGCGCGGGCGGCGCCGGTCTGATCGGCCACACGCAGCCGCGCCGCATCGCCGCTTCGGCGACGGGCCGGCGCATCGCCGAGGAACTCGGCACGCCGTTCGGCGAAGTGGTCGGCTACAAGGTGCGCTTCACCGACAATCTGTCGCCGGGTGCATCCGTCAAGCTGATGACGGACGGCATTCTGCTCGCCGAGACGCAGACCGATCCGCTGCTGAAGGCGTACGACACGCTGATCATCGACGAGGCGCATGAGCGCAGCCTGAACATCGATTTCCTGCTCGGCTACCTGAAGGAAATCCTGGCGAAGCGTGCCGATCTGAAGCTGATCGTGACGTCGGCGACGATCGATGCCGACCGCTTCGCGCGCCACTTCGGCAGCGAAGAGAAGCCCGCGCCGGTGATCGAAGTGAGCGGGCGGCTGTATCCGGTCGAAGTGCGCTACCGTCCGGTCGCGGAAGAAAGCCCGGCGATCAAGGCGGCGCAGGGCACGTCGGGCTCGTCCGGTTCGTCTGGTTCGTCTGGTGCGTCGCGTGGCGACCGTCCGAAAAGCCCGCGCGAATCCGGCAAGGAGCGCGACCGCGATCTGATGGAAGCGATCGTCGACGCCGTCGACGAACTGTGCCGCGAAGGCCCCGGCGACGTGCTCGTCTTCCTGCCGGGCGAGCGCGAAATTCGCGACGCCGCCGAGGCGCTGCGCAAGCACCATCCGCCGCATACGGAAATCCTGCCGCTGTTCGCGCGCCTTTCCGCCGCCGAGCAGGAGCGCGTGTTCCGGACCTCGAACGCGCGACGCATCGTGCTCGCGACGAACGTCGCGGAAACCTCGCTGACGGTGCCGGGCATTCGCTACGTGGTCGACACAGGCCTCGCGCGCGTGAAGCGTTATTCGTATCGGAACAAGGTCGAGCAGTTACAGGTCGAGGCGATCTCGCAGGCCGCCGCGAATCAGCGGGCAGGGCGTTGCGGGCGGGTGGCCGACGGCATCTGCATTCGTCTTTACGACGAGAGCGATTATCAGAGCCGCGTGCGCTTTACCGATCCGGAGATTTTGCGCTCGTCGCTGGCGTCGGTGATTCTGCGCATGAAGTCGCTGCATCTGACCGCGATCGAGACGTTTCCGTTTATCGAGCCGCCGCCTGGCCGCGCGATCGCCGACGGCTATCAACTGCTGAACGAACTCGGGGCCGTCGACGACGACAATCAGCTCACGCCGCTCGGCCGCGAACTCGCGCGTCTGCCGCTGGACCCGCGCGTCGGCCGGATGATTCTCGCCGCGCGCGATCAGCAGTCGCTCAAGGAAGTGCTGATCATTGCAAGCGCCTTGTCGGTGCAGGACCCGCGCGACCGTCCGATCGAGGCGCAGGAGCAGGCCGACCAGGCGCATCGCCGTTTTGCCGACGAGCGCTCGGAATTCCTGCAGTGGCTGAAAATCTGGAACTGGTTCGACGAAGCCATCGCGCACAAGAAGTCGAACAAGCAGTTGCACGAGGAATGCCGGAAGAACTTTCTGTCGCAATTGCGTCTGCGGGAATGGCGCGACGTGCATTCTCAATTGCTGACGGTCGTGCGCGAACACGGCTGGCGTCTGAACGAAGCCGAGGCGACGTTCGAGCAGATCCATCTTGCGCTGTTGACGGGTCTGCTCGGCAACATCGGTCTCAAGGCCGACGACGAGCCGTATTACCTCGGCGCGCGCGGCATCAAGTTTTATCTGTGGCCGGGCTCGGCGCTCGTGAAGAAGGCGGGCAAGTGGGTGATGGCCGCGGAACTGGTCGAGACGAGCCGTCTGTACGCGCGCTGCATCGCGAGGATCGAGCCCGAGTGGATAGAGAAAATCGGCGCGCATCTGCTGAAGAAGTCGCTGTCCGAGCCGCATTGGGAGAAGCGCGCGGCACAGGTGTCGGCCTTCGAGCGCGCGGTTTTGTACGGGCTGCCGATCTATCACCGGCGCCGCGTGAGCTTCGGCAAGCAGGACCCGGCGCGGGCGCGCGAGCTGTTTATCCGCGGCGCGCTTGTCGAAGGCGAATTCGACACGAAGCTCGGATTTTTCGCGCACAACCGTAAGCTGCTCGCCGACATCGAACAACTGGAACACAAGTCGCGTCGCCAGGACGTGCTCGTCGACGATGAGCTGATTTTCGCGTTCTACGATCAGGCGCTGCCGAAGGGCATTTACACGGGCGCGGCGTTCGAGCGCTGGTATCGCGACCAGGTGAAAAAGAGCGGCCAGCCCGAGGACAAACTGCGCCTGCTGTATCTGTCGCGCGACGATCTGATGCGCCACGAAGCCGCGGGCGTGACGACCGATCTGTTCCCGAAACGGATGACGATGGCTGGCGTCGACATGGCGCTCAGCTATCACTTCGAGCCGGGTTCGCCGCGCGACGGCGTCACGCTCGCCGTGCCGCTCTTCGCGCTGAATCAGGTCGACGCGCGGCGCTGCGAGTGGCTCGTGCCCGGCATGCTGAAGGAGAAGACGCATCTGCTGCTGAAGTCATTGCCGCAGAAGTTGCGGCGCCACTGCGTGCCGCTGCCGGAATACGCGGCTGGTTTCGTCGACCGGCACGCCGCGCCGCGTTTCGCCGCGGGCGGGTTGCTCGAAGCGCTGATCGCCGACGTGCGCGAGCAGAAGCAGATCGCGCTGAAGCAGGCGGATTTCAAGCTCGAAACCTTGCCGCCGCATCTGTTCATGAACTTCAAGGTTATCGACGAGCACGGGCGGCAACTCGCGATGGGCCGCAACCTGGCGCAATTGCGCGCGGAACTCGGCGGGCAGGCGCAGCAGCATTTCCAGAAGATTGCGTCGAGCGCGGCGGGTGCGGCGCTCGCGGATGTTGCGGGCTCGCGCGGCCAGGCGGCGACATCTGCGCCGGCCGGTGCGGCGTCGCGCAGCAAGGGCGCAGCGCCGCCGGGGCCGCAGACTGCGACGCAAGGCGCCGGCGGCACCGCGTTGTACGAAAACCTGACGACGTGGAATTTCGGCAAGCTGCCCGAGTTGCTCGAAATTCGCCGCGGCGGACAGACGCTTTTCGGTTATCCGGCTCTAGTGGATCGCGGTACGCATTGTGATGTCGAAGTGTTCGATTCGCCCGATGAAGCGGCGCGGATTCATCGCGCGGGTCTGCGTCGGCTATTCGCTTTGCAGTTGAAGGAACCGATCAAGTATCTCGAGAAAAATCTGCCGGGCTTGCGCGAAATGGCGATGCAGTTCATGACGCGCGGCACGCAGGAAGAGTTGCGCGATCAGTTGATCGACACCGCGCTCGATCGTGCGTGCCTGCAAGATCCGTTGCCGGACGACGACGTCAGCTTCCATACGCGCCGCGATGAAGGGCGCAGCCGGCTCACGTTGCTGGCTCAGGAGATTGCGCGGCTGGTCGGGCAGATTCTCGGCGAATACGCGAGCGTGCTGAAAAAGCTCGTGCAGGCGAAGTCGTTCACGGCGGCGTACGCCGATATCCAGCATCAACTGGACGCGCTGATCGGCAAGCGGTTCGTGGTGGATACGCCGTATTCGCAATTGACGCATTTCCCGCGCTATCTGAAGGGCATTGCGCTGCGAATCGACAAGCTGAAAGCGGACCCCGCGCGCGATGCACGGCAGTTCGCCGAATTCCAGCCTTTGCTGCAGAACTATCAGCGCGCGGTCGCGCAGCGCGGCGGCGTGCTGGATGCGCGTCTTGCCGAATTCCGCTGGCTGCTGGAGGAATTGCGCGTTTCGCTGTTCGCGCAGGAGTTGCGCACGCCGATGCCTGTGTCGGTCAAGCGGCTTTATAAGGTTTGGGATTCGATGCAGCGGTGAGGTGGGGCGGCGGTTCTCGAGTTTGCGGAGCGCGATGATTTTCCGGGGCGCGAGGTTTGTGCCGTCGTTCGCATGAGCCGTGAGTGGCTGTGAGCAGGCGTCTTCTTGTAGTGCGATAGTGCGATCGTTTGGCTCGCCACTGCGTTTTTGCCTCGTTCTTGTGTGCGGGGCGGGGGCCGCTGCAACGCGAACTCTCTCGCTTTCACGTCTTCTTCGATGCTGAAAAAGGCGCGTGATGCTTTCCTTGTAGGAGCGCATCACGCGCAAACGTGCCCAAGCCGGAGCTGGGCTTGGGGCTACCTGCACACTACGTTTGCTTTACCCGGCGTCGTGGGTGTCGGACGGCCGTGCTCCGGTTCCACGACGCTGTTTTTCACCAGTGCATGCCTGCACCCAGCGACGCGCCGAACTGCCCGCGCGAGTCCGTACTGCCTTGCAGCTTGTAGACCCACTTGCCGGTCTCGGACAACTGCGACACGCCGATGGCCAGCGCCGACTGGCCGCCATACGTGCCACCGGCCATCGCGACCATGCCGTGGCCAGGCAGCACAGCCTGGGGCAAACCGGCCATTGCCAGCGCCGATGCCGTGCCGCCATACGAATCGCGTCGGGCCGAGCGGATCTGGTCGTCGGTGTAGTTATGCGCCTCGCCGACCGCGCCGCTCACGCTTTGCTGCAACTGGTTGACGTTGACCGCGTCCGTACCTTGCACGCCGGCTGCGACATTGGTGATCTGCCGCTCCTGACCGCCCGCGCCGACCGATACCGTATTCGCCCGATTGGCGACTGAGCCTTGGCCCAGCGCGACCGAGTTGTCCGCGTTTGCCGCGGCGGCCGCACCGAGTGCCGTCGAGTTGTTGCCGCTCGCGACCGAGTTCGCGCCGATTGCACTCGCGTTGTTGCCGCTTGCCACCGAGTTCGCGCCGATTGCGCTCGCGTTCGTGCCAGTGGCCTGTGCGTTGGCGCCGCCTGCGACCGAATGCGCGCCCGATGAAATGGCGCCCTCGGTGTCACGATTGCCTTCGCCGCTGAAGAACGGGTTCGCCGCATTGACGACGGCGTTGTTGACTGCGCCGCTGATCGCTGCATCGAGTTGCCCGACATTCACGGCGTCGGAAGCGGCGACGCCATCGGCCACGTTGTGGATGATCGTGCCGCCGCTCGCGGACTCGCCGCCGAGCGTGACGCTGCTTTTGTTCACGCTGCCGTCGGCGTTGCGGTCGTACGTCACGGCGCCGTCCAGCTTCGCGGCGGTCGCGGCACCCTGGTCGCTCACGGCTTTCAACTGCGCGACGTTGACGGCGTCGGTGTCGGCGCTGCCGGCCGCGACGTTGGCGATCTGACGTTCGTTGCCCGCAGAGCCAACGGAGACGGTGTTGGCGCGATCGGCGAGCGAGCCCTGGCCCAATGCGACCGAGTTCGGTGCGAGCGCGCGTGCCTGATAACCGATGGCCGTGGCGTTGTCGCTTGCCGCGTTTGCCTGGTAGCCGAGGGCAGTGGAGCCGTCGTTGGTCGCGCTGGCGAACCCGCCGACGGCGGTACTGAATTTGCCCTGGGCCTGGGCGCTCGTGCCGGCGGCGAAGCTCGCTTCCCCAGCGGCCAGAGCCGAGCTGCCGATGGCGACAGCGTTCGCGCCGGTAGCCGAGGCGTCGTCTGTGCCGTCGTTAAGGCCGTTACCGTTCGCCTTGAAGTAGCGCGAGGCGTTCGTACTGACGGCTTGCAACTGGCTCAGGTTGACGGCGTCGGTTGCCTGCGTTCCGGCGGCGACGTTGGTGACCTGACGTTCGTTGCCAGCAGAGCCGACGGATACCGTGTTGGCGCGATCGGCGAGCGAGCCTTGGCCGAGTGCCACCGAGTTCGTCGCGAGTGCGCTTGCCTGATAACCGATGGCCGTGGCGTTGTCGCTTGCCGCGTTGGCCTGGTAGCCGAGGGCAGTGGAGCCGTCGTTGGTCGCGCTGGCGAACCCGCCGACGGCGGTACTGAATTTGCCTTGAGCCTGGGCGCTCGTGCCGGCGGCGAAGCTTGCTTCTCCCGCGGCCAGCGCCGAGCTGCCGATCGCGACAGCGTTCGCGCCGGTAGCCGATGCGTCGTCTTTGCCGTCGTTAAGGCCGTTACCGTTCGCCTTGAAGTAGCGCGAGGCGCTTGCACTGACGGCTTGCAGCTGGCTCACGTTGACGGCGTCGGTTGCCTCGGTTCCGGCGGCGACGTTGGTGACCTGACGTTCGTTGCCGGCAGACCCAACGGACACGGTGTTGCCGCGATCGGCGAGCGAGCCTTGGCCGAGTGCCACCGAGTTCGTCGCGAGCGCGCTTGCCTGATAACCGATGGCCGTGGCGTTGTCGCTTGCCGCGTTTGCCTGGTAGCCGAGGGCGGTGGAGCCGTCGTTGGTCGCGCTGGCGAACCCGCCGACGGCGGTACTGAATTTGCCCTGGGCTTGGGCGCTCGTGCCGGCGGCGAAGCTTGCTTCGCCGGTTGCCAGCGCGGAGCTGCCGATCGCGACAGCGTTCGCGCCGGTAGCCGAGGCGTCGTCTAAGCCATCGTTAAGGCCGTTGCCGTTGGCCTTGAAGTAGCGTGAGGCGCTTGCAGTGGCTGCCTGCAACTGGCTGACGTTGACTGCATCGGTAGGGTCCGCACCAGCCGCGACGTGAGTCAGGCGGCGCTCGTTATCTTGAGAGCCAACCGATACCTCGCCTTTTGCACTCATACCAGCGATCGTTGCCGGATCGGCGCCTGCGGGGACATAGCCGGGCTTCGTGAGATCCGCGCCCGTCGTTGACTGAGCTCCCAGCGCAACGCTGTTGTCGGTCGAAGCAGTAGCGCCATAGCCAATCGCGACCGAATTCAAGCCCGTTGTCGAGGCCGCATAGCCGAGGGCTGCCGAGTTGTCGCCTGCTGCGATTGCTGACGGACCGCCGGCAAACGCGTTGTTGCTTGACGCGGTCGCTGCGTAGCCGAGCGCAACCGAATTCAGAGCGCTGGTGCTTGCCGCATAGCCCAAGGCCGTGGAGTTGTCGCCCGCTGCGATTGCTGACGGACCGCCGGCAAACGCGTTGTTACTGGTCGCCGTGGCTGCATAGCCGAGCGCAACGGAATTCGAGGCGCTCGTGCTTGCCGCATAGCCGAGGGCCGTCGAGTTATCGCCGGTAGCCATTGCCGAGGCGCCGCCAGCAAACGCGTTGTTGCTTGACGCAGTCGCTGCATAGCCAAGTGCAACAGAATTCAAGGCGCTGGTGCTTGCGGCATAGCCCAAGGCCGTGGAGTTGTCGCCCGCTGCGATTGCTGACGGACCGCCGGCGAACGCGTTGTTACTGGTCGCCGTGGCTGCATAGCCGAGCGCAACAGAATTCGAGGCGCTGGTGCTTGCCGCATAGCCAAGTGCCGTGGAGTTATCGCCGATAGCCATTGCTGACGCACCGCCAGCAAACGCGTTGTTACTTGTCGCGGTCGCTGCATAACCGAGCGCAACGGAATTCAATGCGCTGGTGCTTGCCGCATAGCCCAAGGCCGTGGAGTTATCCCCCGCTGCGTTTGCTGCCGGTCCGCCGGCAAACGCGTTGTTACTGGACGCGGTCGCTGCATACCCAAGCGCAACCGAATTCGAAGCGCTCGTGCTTGCTGCATAACCGAGCGCAACCGAATTCAATGCGCTGGTCCTTGCCGCATAGCCAAGCGCCGTTGAGTTATCGCCCGCTGCGATTGCTGACGCACCGCCTGCAAACGCGTTGTTTTTCGACGCAGTCGCTGCATAACCGAGCGCAACCGAATTCAGAGCACTGGCGCTTGCCGCATAGCCAAGCGCCGTCGAGTTATCGCCGGCAGCCATTGCTGACGCACCGCCTGCAAACGCGTTGTTCTTCGACGCCGTGGCTGCATAGCCGAGCGCAACCGAATTCAGAGCGCTGGTGCTTGCCGCGTAGCCGAGGGCCGTGGAGTTATCGCCCCCAGCCGTTGCTAACGGACCGCCGGCGAACGCATTGTTCCCAGACGCCCTGGCAGCCACGCCCAGCGCGACAGCGCCGGCCGCCCCAGCGGTTGCGCCGTAGCCAACCGCGGTCGACAGCGTCGCATTTGCCTGCGCAGCGCTGCCTAGAGCGGTGCTGCCATCTTTGTCCGCGACGGCTCCAGTACCGGCTGCAACCGAGTCCCTGCCGTTGGCTTGCGAATAAAACCCGGTCGCCACCGAGCGCACACCTGCAGCCACTGAAGCCGTTCCTACGGCCGTGGAGCCGTCGCCGGATGCCGTGGCGACAAGGCCCATCGCGGTCGAGAGGTCGCCGCTTGCCATAGCGCCCATGCCGAGAGCCATGGAGTTCCCGCCAGAAGCGATTGCATTTGCACCCACGGCAATAGCATTGACCTGCAAGGCTTTCGCATTTACACCAACTGCGACCGAGCCGTCTCCCGCTGCATTAGCGCCAACTCCAGCCTCGATCGCATTGACGCCCGCCGCCATTGCATTCGCCGCACCCAACACCGCAGCCGCCGCCAGCACTGCCTGCACGACGACTTTCCTGCGCGACGAACCGCGCTTCGTCTTCGCCTTCGACGTCTCGGGTGCCGCTACCCACGTTGCCGTCGTTTCACACCAGATTGATTGATAGCTTTTATTCACTTGGAAAAACTCCGCGCTGTTATTTTCGTGGACGGAGTGGGCGCGATAATCGAAAATGGGTCTCATCGCCCATTATGAGGCGCACAAAAGCCGGCTATGGATAGCTGGATTTATATTGGTTGCCGTTCATTAAGGTCGCTATTTTCAGTTGATTATCAACGACCGACCATTCGCGCTCACTCTTGCGTCCTTTGGAATGGCTTGGACGATGAGCCTGCGGGATTCTCCGGGCGTGCGTGGCCGGCGCAAATAAGCAAAATCCGAATTACGCGAAATTAATTTCCACGCTCTTAGTTTGCGCCTTTATCTCGCTGGATATTTAATCGACAAGAGGATATTTCTCTATTGGTATTAAATTGTTTCGTGATTATTGAGTATATTCTCACAACAACATTTTCTAGTTAGGACGACACCTTTCGATCTTGCAGATCATGTTTATCGGCGATGCGCTTCGGGTGCGCTCATCCGGCCCTCGATTTTCCCCGCTCTGCAACCCCGATCTGCGTCAACCGCAGGCCACGGCAAACGTTCTACAATGACGGTCGTTCTCCGAAGTGAGTTTTCATGCGTAAATTTTTTCTTCCTGGCGTGACAGCCACGTTCGCCGCAGGCTTCGCTCTCGCCGCCGCGGCAGGCTTTTTTTCTCCCGCAGCCCGCGCCAACAACGTGATCGTGCTGAATTCCGCCGAAGCCACGCTGAGCCTCATCGACGAGACCACCCGCCAGGTAATCGGCACCGTGCCCACGGGCAAGGAACCGCATCATCTGATGGTGACTCCGGATAACTCCTCGCTGATCGTCGCCAATTCGGTGTCGAACAATCTGATGTTCGTCGACCCGAAGACAGGGCAGGTCCAGCGCTGGGTCGAAAATATCGAAGATCCGTATCAGATCGGCTTCTCGCCTGACCGCAAATGGCTCGTCACGACGGGGCTGCGTCTCGACCGTCTCGACATCTATCACTACGACGGCCAGAAGAACCAGATGGCGCTCGCGTCGCGTCTGCCGCTCGCGGTCATGCCGAGCCACATGGCGTTCACGAACGACAGCAAGACGGTCTTCGTCACGCTGCAGGTTTCGGGCGAACTCGCCGCCATCGACCTGGCCACGCAAACGGTCAAGTGGAAGATGAAAGTCGGCAAAGTGCCGGCGGGCCTGTGGATGACGCCGGGCGAAAAGTATCTGCTGGTCGGCATGACCGGCGCGGATTACGTGGCCGTGGTCGACTGGCATACGCAGAAAATCGTCAAGACAATCCATACCGGCAACGGCGCGCACAACTTCCGCTCGCTGGCGGACGGCAAGCATGTCGCGGTGTCGAACCGCGTCGCGAGCACGATCAGCATCATCGACGAAGACTCGCTCACGAACGTCGGCGACATCACCGGTTTGATGCCCGGGCCCGACGACATGGAACTTTCCGCCGACAAGCGCTATCTCTGGGTAACGTTCCGCTTCGCGAAGCACGTCGGCATCATCGATCTGAGCACGCGCAAGCTGATCCAGACGATCGCCGTCGGCCGCTCGCCGCACGGCATCTATTTCTTTAATCGCGCGCCGGTCACAGCGCCCAACGGCGCGTGATAATGGAGCGAGCCATGCCGCGCCACGCCGCACGCGAGGCACGATACGCGCAGTACGCAGCGCAATACCCACGATAGCGAGCGGCAAACACAGAAGTAACCGACCAGCACCATGTTCCATCTGATCTTCTCTTCGCTCGACAACTTCGTCTCCGCCGCGCAGACGTTGCTGTACGTCAACGTGGTGCAGCCGCTGCTGTTCCACTTCGATCTGATGGACTACGACGAAGACACCTACGACAGCCTTTACTGGGTGATCGTGGGCGTCCTCGAGGTGCTGGCCATGTATGCGATCCTGCGGCCGCTCGAGGCGCTGCGTCCGGTCGAGCAGTGGGACAACCGCAAGGCAGTGCGCGTCGACGTGATCTACACGTGGATCGCGAAGCTCGGCATCCTGAACCTGTTTTTCTTCTTCGCGCTGCAGCCGTTTTTCGACAATGTGCAGGCGTGGCTGCGCCTGCATAACATCTCCAATATCGAGTTCGACAACCTGTGGCCGGGCGTGACGACGCAGCCGCTCGTCACGTTCGTGATGTACCTGCTCGCGCTCGATTTCGCCGGTTACTGGTATCACCGCTGGCAACATCGCATCGGCGTGTGGTGGGAGCTGCACGCGGTGCACCACAGCCAGCAGCAAATGTCGCTGTGGGCCGACGACCGCAACCATCTGCTCGACGACCTGCTGCAAGCATCGTTCTTCGCGGTCATCGCGCTCGTGATCGGCGTGCCGCCGTCGCAGTTCGTCGTGCTGGTCGCGATTACCAATCTTGCGCAGAGCGTGCAGCACGCGAATATCCGCCTGCATTTCGGCTGGCTGGGCGAGCGGCTGCTGGTGAGCCCGACGTTTCATCGGCGCCATCATGCGATCGGTTACGGTCACGAGGGCCTGAAGTACGGCTGCAACTTCGGCGTGCTGTTTCCGTGGTGGGACATGCTGTTTCGCAGCGTGTCGTGGAGCCGCGAGATGGAGCCGACCGGCATCAGCGACCAGTTGCAGGGTCGCGCGTACGGCGAAGGCTTCTGGGCGCAGCACTGGCTCGCTTTCGTGCGCATCGGCCGGCGTCTGAGCGCACGGCGCGGCAATCGGGACGAGGGCGGCGCCACCGCGGTCTGAGCCTGACTGACTTCGTTCTTCAATCGTCCTCCATTCGTTCTTCAATCGTCCTCCATTCGTTGTCCATCCACCGCCGGTCTCCCCGGCGGCCCGTCGCGTGGTTTATGCTGTCCACGTTTGCGCGCACGGTCTACGTTCAGTGACCGCCGCGCCGCTCCATCATTTCACCGTTGCACTCACCGGCACTGGCTCGCATGAATGACCTTTTGCGCTCGTTCGGGCGCGCGCTCGCAAGCGCGCTCCACCCGCGCATGCTCTGGCTGACCTTCATGCCGTTCGTCGCGGCGACGGTCGGCTGGGGCGTGATCCTGTGGTTTAGCTGGCAGACGCTGATCGGCGCGACCCGCGGCTGGCTCGAAGGCTGGTCGTTCACCGTCACGCTTTACCATCTGTTCGACTCGCTCGGCTTTTCCGGGCTGCACGCGGCCATCGCGCCGTTCCTGGTTGTAGCGATGACGATCCCGCTCATCGTCGTCACCGTACTGCTGCTGATCGCCACGCTGTCGATGCCGGCCGTCATCCGCTTCCTGTCGACGCGCCAGTTTCCCGGCCTGGAAATGCGCCGCGGCGGAACGTGGTACGGCAGCCTTGGCCAGGCGCTCTGGACGACGCTGGTATGTCTCGTGCTGCTGATCGTGACGCTGCCGCTGTGGCTCGTGCCGCCGTTTTTCGCGCTGATTCCGCCGCTGCTGTGGGGCTGGCTGACCTACCGCGTGATGACGTACGACGCGCTCGCACTGCACGCCACGCGCGATGAGCGGCGTGCGCTCGTGCGGCGTTTCCGCTTGCCGCTGCTTTTGATCGGCGTTGCGAGCGGTCTGATGGGGTCGCTGCCGACGCTGCTGTGGGCGTCGTCCGTGTGGCTTCTGGTGCTGTTTCCGGTCATCACCGCGGTGACGATCTGGATTTACGCGTTCATCCTCGTGTTTTCGGCGCTGTGGTTCGGCTACTACTGTCTGCGGGCGCTGCAACGCATGCGCGCGGACGAGGCCGGCGGCGTGCGGCACGCGGCCCCGGTTCCTTATTGATCAACGAACGAGATAACCAAAGAGGCGGCAATGGCATTTGGCGTCATCATCATCGGCGATGAAATCCTGTCGGGCAGACGCGTCGACAAGCATTTGCCGAAAGTCATCGAACTGCTCGGCGCGCGCGGCTTGTCGCTTGGCTGGGCGGAGTACATCGGCGACGACCCGCAGCGCATCACGGCCACGCTGCGGCGTACTTTCGACTCGGGCGACATCGTGTTTTCGACGGGCGGCATCGGCGCGACGCCGGACGATCACACGCGTCAATGCGCGGCGGCCGCGCTCGGCGTGCCGCTGCAACTGCATCCGGAAGCGCAGAAGCTGATTCAGGAGCGCATCCGCGACATGTACCCGGCAACGGCCGCGACGCCGCTCGACCTGAACTCGCCGGAGAATCTGCATCGTCTGAATATGGGCACGTATCCGCAAGGCGCGGCGATCATTCCGAACGGCTACAACAAGATTCCGGGCTTCTCGATCCGCGAGCACTATTTCGTGCCGGGCTTTCCGGTCATGGCCTGGCCGATGATCGAATGGGTGTTGGACACGCACTACGCGCATCTGCATCACGCGATGCCGCACGCGGAAAAATCGCTGCTCGTGTTCGAGTTGCCCGAGTCGCGTTTAACGCCGCTGATGGAGAAGATCGAGCACGACTTCCCCGGCGTGCGCGTGTTCAGTCTGCCGAGCGTGGGCGACGCCGAGCGTGGCGGCGTCTATGCGCGGCATCACATCGATCTCGGCGTGAAGGGCGAGCCGGAAGCGGTGGCGGCGGCGTTCGTCAAGCTACGCGAGGGCGTGCATCTGCTTGGCGGCGATATTGTCGAGCACGAGGCGGCGGGAAAGCCTCGTGCGTGATGTCTGCCTTGTTGACGCGCGATTCAACGGTGAGGCGTGCGCGAGTGGCCGGCTAATAGCGGCGATAGTAGCGGGCTAGCGGTCGGTTCGCGACCGGCTGGCTCCCGACCGGCGGTTCACAGGCCCGCAGTTCTGTACCGGACGCTTTACTCCCCGCTTCAATACGCCGCTCCAGCGCCCTCACGCACCCTCACGCGCCAATCCACGGCAAGCCGCGGAAGCACCAGCCCGACACCGTCTTGCGATGTCCCTGGCCGTCCTTGTCGCCTTCGAAGCCTTCCAGCAGGTCATAAGCCTTCGTGAAGCCCGCCTGCGCCGCGGCGATCGCCGCGAGCTTGGAGCGCGCGGCGCTGCGGCACAAAAACAGCACCGGCGTATCGGGCGACGCCACGTCGCTCAACTGATGCAGGAATTCCTGATTCGGCACGGCGCCCGGATAGCGCGTCCATTCGACGTGCGCATACTGTCCGTCGCCGATCACGGGCCGGCCGACCCAGTCGAGTTCGGCGCGCGTGCGCACATCGACGAGACGCGCGCCCGTGTCGAGCTGCAGCAGTTCGAACGCCTCGGCCGGCGACAGCGCGCCGGCGTAAGGCAACTGGCTTTCGGTGCGGCGTTTGTCCGCCTGCGCATACAACTGTTCGAGGGTAGTCATGCGTTGGTCTCCTTGATCAAGTGACCATTCTAGCGCGGCGCTTTGGGCCCGCGCGGGCGCTGGACGACCTGCAATCCGAGGCGACGCGCACGCTGCAACCGCTCGCCCTTAAATGGTGCAAAATGCCGCATATGCACCAAATTCGTTCCGCGACAGCGGCCACTCCGCACCCGCGCCTCATTTTGGTGCTAACGAAAACCATCGAATTTTAGGGCTGCATATCCCCCGGTGCGCGAATTCCCCGCCGACGCGCGCGCTGTCTGGCCGCGCGCCGTCTTGGCGCATACATGGCACAGTTGCTGCTTTAGTCAGGCCGATCGATCAGCAACGGCTAATTTTCACATTCGCTCTTCACAATTGAGGGTGGACGCGCCGGGACGGGTCAGCTAGATTGGGCGGCGGCTGAAATCCGCCGAATTCGTTAATCAGGAGATAGGTTATGAGTAAATCCGTGGCCGACGTCGTTCAACTCGTCAAAGACGAAGACGTCAAGTTTGTCGACTTCCGTTTCACCGACACGCGCGGCAAAGAGCAACACGTTTCGGTGCCGGTGTCGGCATTCGATGAAGACAAGTTCGAAAGCGGCCATGCGTTTGACGGTTCGTCGATTGCCGGTTGGAAGGGCATCGAAGCATCGGACATGTTGCTGGTCCCGGACGCGAACACCGCCTTCATCGACCCGTTCTATGAAGAGTCCACGCTCGTTCTGACCTGCGACGTCGTCGAACCGGCTGACGGCAAGGGCTACGAACGCGACCCGCGTTCGCTGGCAAAGCGCGCCGAAGCCTATCTGAAGAGCTCGGGTCTCGGCGACACGGCATTCTTCGGTCCGGAACCGGAATTCTTCATTTTCGACTCGGTCCGGTGGAACACGGACCAGTCGGGCTGCTTCGTCAAGATCGGTTCGGAAGAAGCACCGTGGTCGTCGTCGAAGGAATTCGAAGGCGGCAACACCGGCCACCGTCCGGGCACGAAGGGCGGCTATTTCCCGGTCGCTCCGGTCGACACGTTCCAGGACATCCGCTCGGAAATGTGTCTGCTGCTCGAACAGATCGGCATTCCGGTCGAAGTGCACCACCACGAAGTCGCGGGCCAGGGCCAGAATGAAATCGGCACCAAGTTCTCGACGCTCGTGCAACGCGCCGACTGGCTGCAGCAGATGAAGTACATCATCCAGAACGTCGCGCACACGTACGGCAAGACGGCGACGTTCATGCCGAAGCCGATCGTCGGCGATAACGGTTCGGGCATGCACGTTCACCAGTCGATCTGGAAGGACGGCCAGAACCTGTTCGCGGGCAACGGCTACGCAGGTCTGTCGGAATTCGCGCTGTTCTACATCGGCGGCATCATCAAGCATGCTCGCGCGCTGAACGCGATCACGAACCCGTCGACGAACTCGTACAAGCGTCTCGTGCCGCACTTCGAAGCACCGGTCAAGCTGGCTTACTCGGCACGCAACCGTTCGGCATCGATCCGCATTCCGCACGTGTCGAACCCGAAGGGCCGCCGCATCGAAACGCGTTTCCCGGACCCGATGGCGAATCCGTACCTGTGCTTCTCCGCGCTGATGATGGCGGGTCTGGACGGCGTGCAGAACAAGATTCATCCGGGCGAAGCCGCCGACAAGAACCTGTACGACCTGCCGCCGGAAGAGGATGCAAAGATCCCGACCGTGTGTGCCGGCCTCGACCAGGCTCTGGACGCGCTCGACGGCGACCGCGAGTTCCTGACGCGCGGCGGCGTGTTCACGGATTCGATGCTCGACGCGTACATCGAACTGAAGACGAACGAACTGCAACGTTATCGTCAGTCGGTGCACCCGATCGAATTCGAAATGTACTACTCGCTGTAAGCGGCAATGGCGCTTCGCCCGTCGAATGGCGAAGCGCTTTGTCCGACGCTCGCGATCGGTCACGAAGGGACGGCGGCGCCGTCCCTTTTTCATTCGACCGGACGCAGCGGTTTGCCACCATCTCCTATCGGCCAGACTGCAAGATGGTTCTAAAGAATCTGATCAAGGCGAGAAAAGGGCACGTCGACACGCTGTCCGACGACGCACAGCTCGTCGCGTCCGGACTGTTGCCGGGCTTCGAGGCGTTGCCCACCGTCGTGCTGATACTCGAGAAGCGCACGCTGCGCGTCGCGTTTGCGAACCCGTCGGCGGAGTCGATGCTCGAGCTTTCGCGCCGGCAACTCACGCAGATGGCGTGGCCTGACATCTTCTCGAATGCCGACGAACTCGTCGCCACCATCACGTCGATCGCCGCTCACCGTTTTCACGCGACGCATCTCGATGCCGTGCTCGAGCGGCCCGCTCACGAGCCGCTGCATGTGCACGCGATCGTCGGCTTTCTGGAAAGCGCGCAAGACTACGTGCTGCTCGAACTGTTCGAGAACGAGCGGCATTTGCGCAGCGACCGCGAGGAGCGCATCAACGACCTCACGGCCGTCAACAAACAGTTGATCCGCAATCTCGCGCACGAAATCAAGAATCCGCTCGGCGGGATTCGCGGCGCGGCGCAACTGCTCGAATTCGAACTGGGCGAGCGTCAGCGCGACGAGTTGCGCGAGTACACGCAGGTCATCATCAAGGAATCGGACCGGCTGCAAACGCTGGTCGACCGCTTGCTCGAGCCGCACCGGCATCCGCATATCGTCGGCGACGTGAATATTCACGAAGTGTGCGAGCGCGTGCGTCAGGTGATTCTCGCGGAGTTTCCGCGCGGCCTCACGATCGAGCGCGATTACGACGTCAGCGTGCCGGACCTGCGCGGCGACAAGGAGCAACTGATCCAGGCGCTTCTGAACATCGTGCGCAATGCGGCAGAGGCATTGCGCGAACGCATCTCGCAAGGCGACGCGCGCATCGAATTGCGCACGCGCATTGCACGCAAGATCACGGTGTCGAAACGCTTATGTAAGCTGGCACTGGACTTGCATATCATCGACAACGGCCCCGGCATTCCCGAGGACATTCGTGACCGCATCTTCTATCCGCTCGTATCGGGGCGCGAGGACGGCAGCGGTCTCGGTCTGACGCTCGCGCAGACGTTCGTGCAACAACACGACGGTCTGATCGAAGTGGAAAGCCGGCCCGGCCACACCGAGTTTCAGATTCTGCTGCCGCTCGACTACTGACACGCCTTCGCACACCGCAGGCATCTCAAGACTTCTGACAGACCTATATGAAGCCGATCTGGATAGTAGACGACGATCAATCGATTCGCTGGGTGCTTGAAAAAGCGCTCGCTCGCGAAAACTTCGCGACGCGCAGCTTCGCGAATGTGCGCGAGGCGTCGGCGGCGCTCGATCACGAAAGCCCGCAGGTGCTGGTGTCCGACATCCGGATGCCGGGCGGCTCGGGCCTCGAATTGCTGCAAACCGTGCGCGACAAGGTGCCGGGCTTGCCGGTCATCATCATGACGGCGTTCTCCGATCTGGACAGCGCGGTCGCCGCGTTCCAGGGCGGCGCGTTCGAGTATCTCGCGAAGCCGTTCGACATCGACAAGGCGGTCGAACTGATCCGCCGCGCGGTGGACGAGAGCATGCGCGGCGAACAGACGTGGGACGACCGCGTTGCCGATGCACCCGAAATGCTCGGCCAGGCGCCCGCGATGCAGGACATGTTTCGCGCGATCGGCCGTTTGTCCCATTCGGCGGCAACCGTGCTCATTACCGGCGAATCGGGCACCGGAAAGGAACTGGTCGCGCGTGCGTTGCACCGGCATAGCCCACGCGCGAACGGTCCCTTCATTGCGCTGAACACCGCGGCGATTCCAAAAGATCTATTGGAATCCGAACTATTCGGCCATGAGCGCGGCGCCTTCACTGGCGCGCAGGCAATGCGCCAGGGCCGCTTCGAGCAGGCCGAAAACGGCACGCTGTTTCTCGATGAAATCGGCGATATGCCGTTCGATTTGCAGACGCGTCTGTTGCGTGTGCTCTCCGATGGCCAGTTCTATCGGGTCGGCGGCCACAATCCGCTGCGCGCCAACGTGCGCGTGATCGCGGCGACGCACCAGAATCTGGAATCGCGCGTACGTCAGGGGCTTTTCCGCGAGGACTTGTATCACCGGCTCAACGTGATTCGCTTGCGTTTGCCCGCGTTGCGCGAGCGCAGCGAAGACATTCCGCTGCTCACCCGGCATTTTCTGCAGAAGAGCGCGCGCGATCTGGGCGTCGAGCCGAAGCGCGTATCGGAAGAGGCGCTCGCTTATCTGGCTTCGCTGCCGTTTCCGGGCAATGTGCGGCAGTTGGAGAATCTCGCTAACTGGCTCACGGTGATGGCGCCCGCGCAGACCATCGAGATCAAGGACTTGCCGCCGGATCTCGGTCCCGCGCAGGCCGGCGCGACGGATCTTACGACGGGCGGGGGCGGCAGTCCGATCGGTAGCGCGGACGCGAGCCTCGCGGCCACGGCGCCGATCAATGGCGGAAGCGTGGCGACGCATGCGGGCATGCCGGGCGGCCTGCCGGTTGCCACGGTCAGCGCATGGGAAGGCGGCTTGCGCACGGAAGTCGCACGCTTGCTGCGCGAGAATTCCGCCGACGTGATGGACGAACTCGCACGCCGTTTCGAAGCGGCGGTGATTCGCGAGGCGCTCGACTTCACGCGCGGTCGCAAGGTCGAGGCGGCGGAGCGGCTCGGCATCGGACGCAATACGATTACGCGCAAGATTCAGGAGCTCAATCTCGAGCCTTGATTCGATGACCGCACGGCATGTGTGAAGGCGGCGGGCGGCGGCATGGATCTCGCGTCCGGCCGCCGCTTGCGCCTTTATCCGACATCCAGACATTGAACCGCCGCGCAAACACCGCCGCTTCTCGCGCGGCAGGGCATAATCAACGCTGTTTTTATCCGACAGCTCACGATGCCTCCTGCCTCTTCCGCTAGTTCTCCCTGGCCGTTTTCCACCGATCCGTTCCTGTGGCTTGAAGCGCTCGACGACCCCGAAGCACTCGCGTGGGTCGACGAGCAGAACGCCCGCACCCGCGCCGCGTGGTGCAGCGGTGAGCGACTCGACACGCTCACACAATGGCTCGCCGATGCGTATCTGCCGCGCGAACGCCCCGTCATTCCCACTCGATGGAAAGAGTGGGCGTACGACCTGTGGCAGGACGACCGCAATCCCAAAGGGCTGTGGCGGCGCACCACGTGGGCGGCGTGGCGCGGCGGTAAGCCTGAGTGGCAGGACCTGATCGACTTCGACGCGCTAGGGGAAGCCGAAGGCACGCCGTGGGTCTGCGTCGAGTTCGACATTCTTTACCCGGATGGCGATCGCGCGTTGATCACCATGTCGCCAGGCGGGTCGGACGCGGTCGTGGTGCGCGAGTTCGACATCGACGCGCGACGCCTGGTCGACGACGGCTTTGTGATCGCGAAGGCGGGCAAGCATGCGGCGTCGTGGATCGACCGCGATACGCTTTACGTCGGCTGGGACAATGGGAGCGAGAGCCTGACGCGCTCCGGCTATCCGCGCGAAGCGCGGCGCTGGACGCGCGGCACGGCGCTCGCCGACGCGCCCGTGGTGTTCGAGGGCGCGTATGACGACATCGGCGTGCAAGCGCACTACGATCCGGTGGAAAAGCGTCACACGGTAGTGAGCAGCGTCGATTTCTTCGACTCGCACAGGTACTACCTCGACGCGGCAAACGGCGTCCCGCTTGCCGCCGATGCGTGGCGTCGTTACGACGTGCCCTCGCATGTCGCGGTGGGCGGCTGGAACGGCTGGCTGCTGCTCGAGCCGCGCCTCGACTGGCATTACGATGAGGTGATGTATCCGGGCGGCGCGCTGCTGGCGATCCGTGAAGACGCGTTCCTGCGCGGCGAGCGCGAGGTCACGCCGTTGTTCATCCCGACTTCGCAGACGTCCGCCTGCGAATGGACGCACACGCGCAACCAGCTCATCGTGTCGTATCTGGAAGACGTGCAGAACAAGACCTTGCTGTTCACGCCGATGCAATCCGCCGATCACACATGGCAGTGGCAACAGCGTGTCTTCCCGTCGTACGGGGAGGGGCAGGCAGACGTCTCGCCGGTGGAATCGACGTTGAACGACGAAGTGTTCGTCGATACCGACGACTATCTGCAGCCGCCCGCGTACTGGCTCGCCGATCTTGCGCGCGACGATCTCACCGCGTGGGAGTTGGTCCACCGCTGGCCGACGCAGTTCGACGCGACGCGCTATGTGGTGACGCGCGGCGACGCCGTTTCCGCGGACGGCACGCGCGTGCCGTACACGGTGATCGGACCGCGCGACGCGCAAGCTGGCGGGGACGTGGATCATGCGGATCGCGCCGAACAGCATGTCACGCGGCCGTGTCTGCTGACCGGCTATGGCGGCTTCGCGATTCCGTTATTGCCGAGCTATCTCGCGGGGCAGGGCATCGGCTGGCTCGAGCGCGGCGGCGTGTACGTGGTCGCGCACATTCGCGGCGGCGGCGAGTTCGGCACGCCCTGGCACACGGCGGCGCAGACCGAGCATCGGCAACGCGCTTTCGACGATTTCATCGCGGTGGCCGAAGCGCTCGTCGCAAGCGGCGTGACGAGCGCCGCGCAGCTCGGCATTCAGGGCGGCAGCAACGGCGGCCTTTTGGTGGCGGCGTGCATGGTGCAGCGCCCGGAACTGTTCGGCGCGGTGGTCTGCGAAGTGCCGCTGCTCGACATGAGCCGCTATCACCTGCTGCATGCCGGCGCGTCGTGGATCGACGAATACGGCGATCCCGACGATCCCGCCGACGCGCGGGTGCTCGCCGCCTACTCGCCGTATCACCGCGTGACGGCGGGCGTGAAGTATCCGCCGGTGATGTTCACGACGTCGACCGCCGACGACCGCGTGCATCCCGGCCATGCCCGCAAGATGGCGGCGCGCATGCAGGCGCTTGGCGTGGATAACGTGTGGTATCGCGAGAATACGGAAGGCGGTCACGGCGGCTCCGACGAACTGGAGCAGGCCGAGCACGACGCGATGGTGTTCGAGTTTTTGTGGGGAACGCTGGGGGTTTCGGCTTGAGCGTGTGTGCGAATGCGCCGGGGCGCCTCTATCAACCTAGTTGCGCGACGACCGGCGCGTGGTCCGACGGCTGGTCCCATTTGCGCGGCACCTTGTCGACCTCGCACGAAGCGCAGGTTTCTGCCAGCGCCTTCGACAGCAGAATATGGTCGATGCGCAGACCCGCGTTGCGTCGGAAAGCCATCATCCGGTAGTCCCACCACGAATAGATTTTTTCCGGCTGCTCGAACCGACGGAATGCATCGACGAGACCGAGTTCGATCAGCCGCACGAACTCCGCGCGTTCTTCCGGCGACACGAGGTTCTGGCCTTCCCAGGCTTTCGGATCGTGCACGTCGCGGTCGTCGGGTGCGATGTTGTAATCGCCGAGCAGCGCGAGCTTCGGATACAGCGCCATCTCGCTTTTGACCCAGTCGTGCAGCGCGGCAAGCCAGCGCAGCTTGTACGCAAACTTGTCGGTGCCGGGTGCCTGGCCGTTCGGAAAATAGGCGGAAATAATGCGCACGCCCTCGACGGTCGCCGCGACCACGCGCTGCTGCAAGTCATCAAAGCCCGGAATGTTTCGCACGACGCTCGCTTCGTCGACGTTGAGCCCCGCGCGCACCAGAATGCCGACGCCGTTGTACGTCTTCTGGCCCGCGAACCAGCTCCGGTAGCCTTTCTCTTCGAGTTCCGCGCGCGGAAACTTTTCGTCGGGCAGCTTCAGTTCCTGAAGGCACAGTACGTCGGTGCCGCTGGTTTCGAGCCAGTCGATCACGTGCTGCTGGCGGACTTTGAGTGAGTTGACGTTCCAGGTGGCGATTTTCACGGGAGATTCTCAAGCTGAATGGCGCAGGAGCCGTAGCTTACCAGCGCCCGCGCGAAGGCGACGATTTTCGCTGCGCTCACACCCGTACTCACGCCCACACCGCGCCTCGTGCATCGAAAATAAAAAGCCGATGCGCGCCGCGCGCAGCGTATAGTGGGGTGATATTCACAGTTCGACTCACTCAGGCACCGGCGTGCACCGGAGGGCATCATGGCTCAGGCTTATCCAGATCTTTATAAGGACTTCGAAGTGCATCCGCTGGTTTTCTCGCGGGCGTTCGACAAATTCGACGGTCACAAGCGGCATGCGGAAGGCTACGACGTCGCGGTGCGCGTCTGCCGTCCGGGTGCCATTAGCGGTTCGAAGGCGAGCCGTGTGTTTCGTCTCGTGCTGCCCGCCACGTTCTCGGACTTCGGCGTTGCAAAACGCAGCGCGAGTCAGTACGGCGCGGATATTATCGACGGCAAGATCGAGGGCGCGACGGTTCAGGACCTGTGATTCGCGGTGCGGATTTTGCGCGTCGAATGGCATGCCGACACCGTTAGTCGAAGCAATAGTTTGACGTTTTGCCGACGCCCCTATATACTCTTTTTCTCTGACGCGGGGTGGAGCAGTCTGGCAGCTCGTCGGGCTCATAACCCGAAGGTCGTAGGTTCAAATCCTACCCCCGCAACCAGGCATTATTGAAAGCCCGCTGGCGCAAGCCACGCGGGCTTTTTCATTTTGCTGTCACTCACCCGCAATCGCCTTCATTCGCCCCCAATCGCCCACTCCACCGCCGCTTGCGCATGCAACGCCGTCGTATCGAACACGGGCAGCACGGAATCTTCCGCCTTGATCAGCAACGTGATCTCGGTGCAGCCGAGAATTACCGCCTGCGCGCCGCGCGCGGCCAGCGATTCGATCACACCTTGATATATCGCGCGCGACTCGCTCTTCACGTTGCCGTGACACAGCTCATCGTAGATGACGCGGTGCACGTCCGCGCGTTGCGCTTCTTCCGGCACCAGCGTTTCCAGGCCGTAGCGCTCGCGCAGCCGTCCCGTGTAAAAGGTCTGCTCCATCGTATAGCGCGTGCCGAGTAAACCGACTCGTTCGACGCCCGCCGCACGCAGTGCGTTGCCGGTCGGATCGGCGATATGCAGGAACGGCACATGAATGGCGCGCTCAATCGACTCATACACGCGATGCATCGTGTTGGTCGCAAGCATCACGAGCCCGGCGCCGCCGCGTTCGAGTTGACGCGCCGCATCGGCCATCTGTTCGCCGAGCGCGTGCCAGTCGCCCGCGCGCTGATTCGCTTCGATGGGCGCGAAGTCCACTGTCAGCATCAGGCTGCGCGCGTTGTGATGACCGCCGAGGCGCGCCTTCGCGTGACGGTTGAGCAGCCTGTAATACTCGGCGGAAGATTCCCAACTCATGCCGCCGATCACACCTATCGTCTTCATCCGCACGCTCCTCAATGAACAACGCCATAACGTGAACCGAGTATAGGTGCGCCGTGCCGCGGGTTGCCGGTACGGATTGCTCGCTGCCGGCCGGTACGGGGATCCCAATTTAAGCGCGTACAAAACCGGCGCGGCCTTTCTGACGCCGATAGAATCGTCATGAATCACGACGCGAACGCCGACACAAAAAAGGAGCGAGATATGGACCTGATCATCCGCCGCGCGATGCTGCCGCCACGCGTCGCGCCGCAACCCAAGCACACGGTCGACATCGGCATCGAAGCGGGGCGCATCGTCGCGGTGGAAGCGAATCTGGCCGCCGTCGCGCGCGAGGAATTCGACGCGGCCGGCTCGCTCGTCACGCCGCCTTTCGTCGATCCGCATTTCCATATGGACGCAACGCTGTCCTACGGTTTGCCACGCGTGAACGCGTCGGGCACGCTGCTCGAAGGCATCGCGCTGTGGGGCGAACTCAAGCCGCATCTCACGCAGGAGGCGCTGATCGAACGCGCGATGCAGTACTGCGACTGGGCGGTCGCGCGCGGGCTGCTGGCGATCCGCAGTCACGTCGATGTGTGCGATCCGCGTCTGCTCGCCGTCGAGGCGCTCGTCGAAGTAAAGCGCCGTGTCGCGCCGTATCTGGACCTGCAACTCGTCGCGTTTCCGCAAGACGGCGTGCTGCGCAGTGCCGGCGCTTTCGAAAACCTCAAGCGGTCGATTGCAATGGGTGTCGACGTGGTCGGCGGCATTCCGCATTTCGAACGCACGATGGCCGACGGCGCGCAGTCCGTGCGCATGTTGTGCGAGTACGCGGCCGAGCAGGGCTTGCGCGTGGACATGCACTGCGACGAATCGGACGATCCGATGTCGCGCCACATCGAAACGCTCGCCGCCGAAACGCAGCGCCTCGGCTTGCATGGGCGCGTCACCGGTTCGCATCTCACGTCGATGCATTCGATGGACAACTACTACGTGAGCAAGCTGTTGCCGCTGATGCGCGAGTCGGGCGTATCGGCGATTGCCAATCCGCTCATCAACATCACGTTGCAGGGACGCAGCGACACGTACCCGAAGCGGCGCGGCATGACGCGCGTGCCGGAGATGATGGCGGCGGGCATCAACGTCGCGTTCGGGCACGATTGCGTGATGGATCCGTGGTACAGCCTCGGCTCGGGCGACATGCTCGAAGTCGCGCACATGGGCTTGCACGTCGCGCAGATGACGGGCGTCGAAGGCATGCACGCGTGCTTCGACGCGGTCACGGTGAACGGCGCGCGCATTCTCGGTCTGGAAGACTACGGTGTCGCGCCGGGCTGCGCCGCCAACCTCGTGCTGCTCGACGCGCGCGATCCGGTGGAAGCGATCCGCCTGCGCGCGGCGCGACTGGCGGTGATCAGCCGCGGCAAGGTGGTGAGCCGCGCACCGGCGGCGCGCGCGGCGTTGTCGCTCGACGGACGTCCTTCGGAAGTGGACTTCAAGCTGCATCGCGACTGACCTGACCGCCGTACGCAGCCAGCAAAAAAGCCGGTGTCCGCATTGTGCGGAACACCGGCTTTTCATCGCATCACAACACCATTCATTCAGTGCGCGGCGGCAGGCGTCATGCCGTTATGCCGCAGCAGCGCGTCGATGTTCGGCTCGCGTCCGCGGAACGCCTTGAACGATTCCATCGCGGGGCGGCTGCCGCCCACTTCGAGAATCTCCTTGCGATAGCGCATGCCGGTTGCCTGATCGAGCACACTGCCGGTCGCCGATTGCGCGGCTTCCTCGAATGCCGCATACGCGTCGGCGGACAGCACCTCGGCCCACTTGTAGCTGTAGTAGCCCGCCGCATAACCGCCCGCGAAAACGTGGCTGAACGTGTTCGGCCAACGCGAGAAGGGCGCTTGCGGCACGACATGAAAACGCTCGTTGATCTCGCTCGCGAGTTGCGTCGCGTTCTTCCTCCCGGTCGCGTCGAAGCCGGTATGCAACTGCATGTCGAACATCGAGAACACGATCTGCCGCAACGTGCCGAGCCCGCTCTGGAAATTCTTCGCGGCAAGCATCTTGTCGAACAGTTCGCGCGGCAGCGGCTGCGCCGTTTCGACGTGCGAGGTCATGTCGGAGAGCACGTCCCACTCCCAGCAGAAGTTCTCCATGAACTGCGACGGCAGTTCGACCGCGTCCCACTCGACGCCGTTGATGCCGGACACGCCGAGTTCATCCACGCGCGTCAGCATGTGATGCAGCCCGTGCCCAAACTCGTGGAAGAGCGTGATGACTTCGTCGTGCGTGAAGCAGGCGGGCTTGCCGCCGACCGGCGCCGAAAAGTTGCAGGTCAGATACGCAACCGGCGTTTGCACGCCGCCGTGCGTATGCTTGTGACGGCCGCGCGCGTCGTCCATCCAGGCGCCGCCGCGTTTGCCTTCGCGTGCGTACAGGTCGAGGTAGAACTGCGCGACGAGGCCGCCGTCCTGGTTCTCGACGCGGAAAAAACGCACGTCCGGATGCCACACAGCGGCTTCGTCGCGGCGGATACGCACGCCGAACAAAGTCTCGGTGACTTTAAAAAGGCCCTTGAAAACAGCGTCTTCCGGGAAATACTGCTTCACTTCGTTCTCAGAAAACGAATAGCGCTTCTGACGCAGGCGCTCGGCGGCAAACGTCATGTCCCACGGTTGCAGGTCGCTCAGGCTGAGTTCATTCGCCGCGAATTCGCGCAGTTCCTTCCAGTCCTGCTCCGCATGCGGACGCGCGCGCGTGGCCAGGTCCTCGAGGAAAGTCATGACCTGTTCCGGCGATTCCGCCATTTTCGGCGCGAGCGAGACCTCGGCGAAATTGTTGTAGCCGAGCATGTGCGCTTCTTCCGCGCGCAGTTTCAACTGTTCCGCGAGCACCGACGTGTTGTCCCACTCGGGCTTGCCGTTGCCGTATTGCGGACCGAGTTCCGACGCGCGCGTCACATACGCGCGGTACATCGCCTCGCGCATCGGACGGTTCTCCGAGTACTGCATGACCGGGAAGTACGACGGGAAATGCAGCGTGAATTTGTAGCCGGTCTTGCCGTCGCGCTCAGCCGCTTCTTTCGCGGCTTCGATCACGTCTTCAGGCAGACCGGCGAGTGCCGCTTCGTTGCCGGCTTCGACGACATACGCATAAGCGTTCGTGGCATCGAGCACGTGATCGGAAAACGCCTTCGAGAGCGCCGCCTGCTTCTCCTGCAATTCGGCGAAATGCGGCTTCTGGTCCTCGGGCAATTCGGCGCCGGACAGACGGAAATCGCGCAGCGCGTTGCTGAGAATCTTCTGGCGCTCACTGCTGAGCGCGGCGAATTCGTCGCTTGCGTTCAGCGTCTTGTACTTCTCGTACAGCGCAAGATTCTGCCCGACGCTCGACCAGAACTCGGTCACGCGCGGCAGGTTTTCGCCATACACGGCGCGCAGTTCCGGCGTATCGGCAACGGCGTTCAGATGACCGACGACGCTCCATGCGCGCGACAGCGGTTCGGTCGCGCGCTCGACGGGCTCGACGACATCGGCCCACGAAGCGGGTGTAACCGGCAAAGCGGCGCGCTCGACTGCGGCCGCTGCATCGGCGAGCAGCACATCGAGCGCGGGCGTGACGTGTTCGGGGCGGATTTCGCCAAAGCGCGGCAGGTCGGAGAAATCGAGGAGCGGGTTGTCGTGATTTGAGACGGTAGTGGACATGAGGCTTCCTGTCTGACGCGGGTGAACGGTTGATGACTAACGGTTACTTTAACCGGTGCTGGGCGGCGTGCGCGCGGCGGCGCCCCATCGCACCTGACATCCATAGTATTGGGGCAGGCATACAAATTACCAGATGTCGCGGCGCGCGGCGCTTCTGTGCGAAAGCGAACTGTGTCAAACGGCGCCGCGCCGCATGCTGATGCGTCCGTCGCTTGACTGCCGAGTGGCGGCTCAGCACTTCGGTTGACGCTTTCCGACGCTTCCCCAAGAGGTATCGATGCACCCGCTTTCGCACGCTCTATCGCGCAACGGCAACAATTTCGACCTGGTGCGGCTTGTCGCCGCCGTGGCCGTCGTGTATGGCCATTCGTATCTGCTTCAGGCGCCGGACGGCTCGAGCGACTGGGTCCACAACGCGCTCGGTTTCGACGGCTTCGGCGCGCTCGGCGCCTACGCGTTCTTCCTGTTGAGCGGCATGCTCGTGACCGCGAGCTTCGACCGTCAACGCTCGGCGCCGCGCTTTGCGGTGCTGCGCATCGCGCGGCTGTGGCCGGCAGTGGCGCTCGGCTCGCTGGTGACGGTGTTCATCGTCGGGCCGTTGTTCACGACGCTGCCGCTGCGCGAGTATTTCAGTTCCGGCATGACGTGGTCGAACCTCGACAACTTTTCCACCATCGTGATGAATACCGGCTGGGCGCTGCCGGGCGTGTTCGAACACAACCGCTTTCCCGTCGACGTCAGCAGTCCGCTATGGACGCTTCCGCTGCAAGTGCGCTGCTATCTGATCGTGCTCGCGGCGGGCATGCTCGGTCTGCTGTCGAGCCCGCGCGGCGCATTGCTCGCCGCGGCGCTCGGCATCGCCGCCTTCGTGCTGCGCGTTCATTTGCCGCCGCATCTGACGCCGCATTCGCTGCCGCTCGTGCAGATCGGCTTGCGCGACTTCAGCGACACGCCCGGCGGTTATTCGTTCTGGCCGGAGCCGTTCTTCATGCTCGGCGTGCTGCTGTATGGCTTGCGCGAGCGGATCGACATCCACGGTCTGATGGCGCTCGCGTTGACCATGGTGTTTCTCGTGTTTCGCGATACGGCGGGCGCGCAGCCGTTGTTCTATCTGGCTTTTGTGTATGGCGTGCTGTGGGTCGGCACGACGCCGTTGTTGCGGCGTTTCGTGCCGCGCCATGACTACTCGTACGGCATCTATCTGTATGGCTTCATGGTGCAGCAATGCGTGGCGAATATCGCGCCGCAATTGAGTCATGTGACGGCGGTGCTGGTCGCCGCGCCGTTTATCGTGCTGTGCGCCGCGCTGTCGTGGCACTGCGTCGAGAGGCCGGTGCTGATGTGGTGCCGCGCTCGCCTCGCGCGCCCGCGTGCGGTGCGTGCCGACGCGAGGCCGGCGAGCGAGCGGGGCGCGCGCGAAACCGTGCGCTGACGGTCATGCAGCAAGCGTTGGATTCGAAGGGTGATGGAGTGAGACTGAGGTGCGAGGAGAAGCAGGGCGGGGACGCAGACGAGCGTGAGTCAAAACGAGTCGGACAAAACCTCGACTCACGCCGATATGAAAGCAGCAGTCAAACCGGGGTTGCGTAGCGAGTTGAAAGCGCGGGGCTGGCAGTTGCCCAGCGCTTTCCTTTTTTCCTTCAGGCCTTCTTCGCTGCCTCGCGCTCCGCGGCTTCGATCGTATTCACGAGCAGCATCGTGATGGTCATCGGACCGACGCCGCCCGGCACCGGCGTGATGTAGCCGGCCACTTCCTTGACGCCCGCGAAATCGACGTCGCCGCACAGCTTGCCGGCCTCGTCGCGATTCATGCCGACGTCGATCACCGCCGCGCCCGGCTTCACCATGTCGGCGGTAACGAGGTTGCGCAGGCCGGTGGCCGCGACCACTATGTCGGCATTGCGCGTGTGCGCGGCGAGATCGCGCGTCTTGCTGTGGCAGATCGTGACCGTCGCGCCCGCTTCGAGCAGCAGCAGCGCCATCGGCTTGCCGACGATGTTCGAGCGGCCGATCACCACCGCGTTCGCGCCTTGCAGCGGAATCTCATAGGCGGCGAGCATCTTCATCACGCCGTACGGCGTGCACGGACGGAACAGCGGCTTGCCGGTCAGCAGCGCGCCCGCGTTGGCGACGTGAAAGCCGTCCACGTCCTTCTCGGGCGCGATCGCCTCGATCACCTTGTGGCTGTCGATATGCGGCGGCAGCGGCAACTGCACGAGAATGCCGTGGATCAGCGGGTCGCGATTGAGTTCGTCGATACGCTCGAGCAGTTCGGCTTCCGACAGATCCGCCGGATAACGGTCGAGCGACGAGCCCAGACCATTGTCGTGGCACGCCTTCACCTTGTTGCGCACGTAGACTTCGCTGGCCGGATTGTCGCCGACGAGCACGACAGCGAGCCCCGGCTGATGGCCGCGGGCGGTCAGCGCGGCGGCGCGTGCGGCGACGTCGGCGCGCAGTGTCTTGGAGAGGGCGAGGCCGTCGATCAGTTTGGCAGTCATGGTCGGTCGAGAGGGGCAGTATGGAAAGCGGAGCAGCGCGTGCCGCGCGCGATGGCGTTTTTCAGCAGCAACGGGTCGGCACATGAAAAGCGCGCGACGCTAATCGGAGATAGGCGTCGCTGCAAAGTCCGTCATTATACCGGCGTGCGCGCGGGCAAGCCGACGACGTCCGCGTTAGCGGACGGCTCGCGCCGAGGCGAGCAGACAGAAGAGATAGCGGAGAAGAGCCGGACTGGACAGTCCGGCCGATGACGAATGGCACACGGCGCGCCGCGGCAACTGCCGGACGCGCCGCCGACGCTTGCCAGTATTTATTGCGCCGGTTGCGGTTTGTTCGACAGCGCGAGTCGCAGCAGATCGGCGACCGTGTTGACGTTGAGCTTTTCCATGATGTTCGCGCGATGCGCCTCGACCGTCTTGATGCTGATGCCGAGGTCGTCGGCGATCTGCTTGTTCAGGCGGCCCGCGATGATGCGCTCCAGCACCTGATGCTCGCGCGCGGTCAGCTTGCCCAGGCGCTCGGCGGCGGCGCGCTGCTGCTGCACGCTGGTGCTCTCGCTGCGCGCCTTGTCGAGCATGCGCTCGACCAGCTTGCGCAGCTCGGCTTCGTCGAACGGCTTTTCGATGAAGTCCATCGCGCCTTTTTTCATCGTGGACACGGCCATCGGCACATCGCCATGACCCGTCACGAAGATGATCGGCAGCGACGCGTTGTCGGCGATCAGGCGTTCCTGCAGTTCCAGTCCGCTCATGCCGGACATCCGCACATCGAGAATCAGGCAGGCAATCTGGCCCGGATGCTGATGCGGCTGCCATGCGTCGATAAACTGCTCGGCGCTGGAGAAGCACTGCACGCGGTAGCCGTTCGCCTCCAGCAGCCAGCGCAGCGAATCTCGCACGGCCTCGTCGTCGTCGACGACAAAGACAGTTTCCTGTGTGGTGACTGGGCTGTTCATAGCTCTCCCGTAACGGTTTGTGGTGTCGGCGCCTCTGACCCGCCGTTGCTCGGGCCGTCAGGCTCTCCAATAGGCAGACTGCAATGGAACGTGGCGCCCGTGATGTGACCGTCTGACTCGACGTTGTTGACCACCCACAGACGACCGCGGTGCGATTCGATAATCGAACGGCAAATGTTCAGCCCCATGCCCATGCCGTCGGACTTGGTGCTGTAAAACGGTTCGAACAGCCGCTCGGCGGTTGCTTCGTCGACGCCCGGGCCCTGATCCACGACGCTGATGTTGACAAAGCCGCCCTCCAGCCGCACGACGACGCGGATCACCGGATCGACCGCGTTGGGCCGCGCTTCCGCCATCGCCTCGGCGCCGTTCTTCAACAGGTTGACCAGCACCTGCTCGATCAGCACGGGGTCGACGTAAATGACGGGCAGCCGCGAGCGCATGTCGGTGACGATGCGGATGCGCCGCTTGCGCACTTCGATTTCGGCGAGGCCCACGGCGTCCGCGACGATGTCCGCGACGCGCGTCGCCTGGCGCTTCGGCTCGCTGCGTTTCACGAACTCGCGAATGCGCTTGATGATCATGCCGGCGCGCACCGCCTGCTGCGCGGTTTTCTCGAGCACGGGCAGCAGATTGTCAGGCGTCGTCCGACCGGATTTAACCAGCGCAACGGTTCCGGAGCAATAGTTATTGATGGCGGCGAGCGGCTGATTCAGTTCGTGTGCGAGCGACGACGCCATTTCGCCCATCGTCATCAGACGGCTCGTGAACTGCAGCTTTTCGTCCTGCTGGCGCGACAGTTCCTGCGCCTGCTTGCGCGTGGTGATGTCGGTTGCGATCTGCATCTGCGCGAGATGGCCGTCCACCCACTGGATGTACTGACGGCGCACTTCGAACCACTTCTGGATGCTTTGCACGTAGATTTCCTGCGCGTCGGCCGTGCTTTCGGTCAACGCCGCGGCGGGCAGTCCCGCGTATGTGTCCACCATATCGATCGAATCCGACGACGCCTGTGCGCTATCGAACCCGCCGCCCGCCAATTCCAGATGACCGTCCGGGCGGATGCCGAACAGATGCCGGTAGTAGCGGTTGGCGAACAGCAGTTCGGCTTCGTCGGCGGCGAGCACGGACACGGCCGCGTCGAGACTTTCGAGCACGGTGGTGAAGCGCTCATGCGCGGCGGCGAGTTCCTCGCGCGCGCGCTTCGGCTCGGTGATGTCGGTCATCGACGACATCCAGCCGGTCTGGCGGCCCGAGCTGTCGATCAGCGGCGATACATACAGACGCGCGTGGAACGTGGAGCCGTCCTTGCGGCGCACCCGCAATTCGAATCCCGACGACGGCGCCTTGCCGCGCAGCGTCATGTCGAGCTGGCGCTGCATTTCCGGATAGGCGTCGCGCGGCCAGTAGGCGAACGGCGCGGTCTTGCCTACGAGGTCGCTTTCGTCCCAGCCGGTCATGCGGCAAAACGCGGGATTAACGTGCGTGATGCGGCCGTGCATGTCGAGCACGCGCATGCCGATGAGCACGGAGTTTTCCATCGCGCGGCGGAAGAACGCTTCGGCGTAGAGCGCCTGCTGCGCCTCGAAGCGCTGCCGCGTGTGCTTCCACAAGCTCCACAAACTCCACAACACGAAGCACGACAAACCGGCCACCAGCCACACGAGCGTGTTGTTGGTGAAGTTTGTCATCTGCGGGAAGGCGTACACGCGTACCGAGACGCCCTGGCCCGGCGGATCGAGCGGCAGATCGTAGAACATGTCGCGCGGCAGGCGCGGCCGCGTGGACGTGGTGGTCAGCTCGCGGTTGTTCGCGTCGACGATCGAAATCTTGTACTTCGCCGACAGCTCGGGCGGAATGTCGTGCTTGAGAATGCCTTCGACCGAAAACACCGCGGCGATCGAGCCGAGAAATTCGCGGTCGCGAAAGACCGGCGTTTGCAGTGTGATGTAGCCGTTGCCGAGGTCGTCGTAGATGAGCGGCGAATACACCTGGCGGCGCGTGCTGCGCGCCTCGGCGAACGCGGCTTTGACCGCTTCGTCCATTTGCGTGTCGTTCGGCTTGGCGAGACGCTGGCCGAACACGGGCAGCGCGGTATTGGGCCAGCGCGGCTGCTGCTGGCTCGTGTACCAGTTCATGTAGAGGATTTCGGGATGCCCCTGCATGATGTCCGTGGTAGACACCTGGAACGACTGCGGATCGGCGTGGCCCGCGGCGAGGTCGCGCGCGAGCGCCTGGATCTGTTCCTGCGCGCCGGTCATGGACAGGCGAATCTGCTGCTGGGCCCACGCGACGTTGCGGTAAAGCGTGTCTTCCTGCTGCTGCTGCTCGCGCCGGTTCAGGCTCCACAGAATCAGGCTCATGACGACCAGGAACACCAGGATCGACAGGAGCGGCGTCAGCAAATAGGAATTGGACCACCAGGGCCCATGGTGCCAGCGGGAGGACGGCGACGAATCCGCCGGCGAACCAGCGTTGCGCGCCGATCGAGCGAAAAGCCGTTCGGTCAACATGCGTGGCATTGTAGCGCAGCGCGTAGCTAGCAAATCACGCAAAAAATCACTGAAAGTGCCGTTATTCGGCGCACACTAGCCGACGTATCCGGGGAAAGGCAGTCAAATCAGGTTGCGCTGCAACAATTTTCCGCATTATGAGAACCGATCTCGTAATTCGAAAATTTTGTTGCGTGGACGTCGGGACCCTTATTACAATCGGCCGAAGCTGCCGCGGCCGTGCTTCGTCCGCGTCGTCTGTTCAAAGAGCGTTCCTCTATATCCAGGAGACGAGCATGTCCGCTGTACCCGACGAAGTCATGAAATATGTCGCCGCTGAAAAAGACGACGATCCCCAGGAAACCGGCGAATGGCTGGAAGCGCTGGATGGCGTGATTTCTGCTGTTGGCCCCGACCGTGCCCACTACCTGATCGAGAAACAGATCGAATTCGCCCGCGTGCATGGCGAACATCTGCCGTTCTCCGCTAACACCCCGTACATCAACACGATTCCCGTCGCGCGCCAGGCGAAGATTCCCGGCGACCAGGACATCGAACACCGCATCCGCTCGTACACGCGCTGGAACGCCATCGCGATGGTGCTGCGCGCGGGCAAGGACACCAACGTCGGCGGCCATATCGCGTCGTTCGCGTCGGCAGCCACGCTGTATGACGTCGGCTTCAATCACTTCTGGCACGCGCCGTCGCCCGAACATGGCGGCGACCTCGTGTTCGTGCAGGGTCACTCGTCGCCGGGTGTTTACTCGCGCGCGTTCCTGCTTGGCCGCCTGACCGAGCAGCAGCTCGACAACTTCCGCCAGGAAGTGGGCGGCGAGGGCATCTCGTCGTATCCGCATCCGTGGCTGATGCCGGATTTCTGGCAATTCCCGACCGTCTCGATGGGCCTCGGCCCGATCATGGCGATCTACCAGGCGCGCTTCATGAAGTACATGCAGGCGCGCGGCATCGCGAAGACCGACGGCCGCAAGGTCTGGGCTTTCCTCGGCGACGGCGAAACGGACGAGCCGGAATCGCTCGGCGCGATCGGCATGGCCGGCCGCGAGCGGCTCGACAACCTCGTGTTCGTGATCAACTGCAACCTGCAGCGCCTCGACGGTCCGGTGCGCGGCAACGGCAAGATCATCCAGGAACTGGAAAGCGAATTCCGCGGCGCGGGCTGGAACGTCATCAAGGTCGTGTGGGGCAGCCGCTGGGACGCGCTGTTCCAGCGCGACAAGTCGGGCGCGCTGATGCGCCGCATGATGGAAGTCGTCGACGGCGAATATCAGACGTACAAGTCGGAGTCGGGCGCGTTCGTTCGCGAGCACTTCTTCAATACGCCGGAACTGAAGGCGCTGGTCGCCGACTGGTCGGATGAAGACGTGTGGAACCTGAACCGCGGCGGCCACGATCCGCACAAGATTTACGCCGCGTTCCACGAAGCCACGCAGACCAAGGGCCAGCCGACCGTCATCCTCGCGAAGACGATCAAGGGCTACGGCATGGGCGAAGCCGGCCAGGCGATGAACATCACCCACCAGCAGAAGAAGATGCAGGTGGAGCAGCTGAAGAAATTCCGCGACCAGTTCCGTCTGCCGATCTCCGACGAAGACCTCGTCAACGTGCCGTACCTCAAGTTCGAAGAAGGTTCGAAGGAACTCGAGTACATGCGCGCTCGCCGCCAGGAACTCGGCGGCTATCTGCCGGCGCGCCGTCAGAAGGCGGAGTCGCTGCCGGTGCCGGATCTTGCGGCATTCGAGCCGCTCCTGAAGGGCACGGGCGAAGGCCGCGAGATTTCCACGACGATGGCGTTCGTGCGGATTCTCAACATCTTGCTGAAGGACAAGGCGCTCGGCAAACGCATCGTGCCGATCGTCCCGGACGAGTCGCGTACGTTCGGCATGGAAGGTCTGTTCCGTCAGATCGGCATCTGGAATCAGGACGGCCAGAAGTACATTCCGGAAGATTCCGACCAGCTCATGTTCTACCGCGAGTCGGAAACCGGTCAGATTCTGCAGGAAGGCATCAACGAAGCCGGCGGCATGTCCGACTGGATCGCAGCCGCGACGTCGTACTCGACGCACGGCGAGATCATGATCCCGTTCTACATCTTCTACTCGATGTTCGGCTTCCAGCGCATCGGCGATCTGGCATGGGCCGCGGGCGACATGCGCTCGCGCGGCTTCCTGCTGGGCGGCACGGCAGGCCGCACAACGCTGAACGGCGAAGGTCTGCAACACGAAGACGGCCACTCGCTGCTGTGGGCCGCGTCGGTGCCGAACTGCATCAGCTATGACCCGACGTTCGGTTACGAACTCGCCGTCATCATGCAGGACGGCCTGCGCCGCATGGTCGCGGAGCAGGAAGACGTGTACTACTACATCACGGTGATGAACGAGAACTACGAGCACCCGGCGATTCCGCAGGGCGCGGGTCTGGAGAACGTAGCGGCCGACATCATCAAGGGCATGTACGCGTTCCGCAAAGCCGACGCTGACAAGAAAGCGCCGCGCGTTCAACTGATGGGCGCGGGCACGATCTTCAACGAAGTGATCGCCGCCGCCGACCTGCTGAAGAACGACTGGGGCGTCGCCGCCGATCTGTGGAGCGTGCCGAGCTTCACCGAACTCGCTCGCGAAGGTCACGAAGTGCAGCGCTGGAACATGCTGCATCCGACGGAAGAAAAGAAGCTCTCGCACGTCGAGAAGCTGCTGAAGGACGCGCCTGGCCCGGTGATTGCCTCGACCGATTACGTTCGCGCGCTGACCGAGCAGATTCGCGCGTTCGTGCCGCAGAAGTTCGTCGTGCTGGGCACGGACGGCTATGGCCGTTCGGACACGCGCGAGAAGCTGCGCCACTTCTTCGAAGTCGACCGCTACTGGGTCACGGTTGCCGCGTTGAATGCACTGGCAGACGAGGGCACGATCGAACGCAAGGTCGTCGCCGAGGCGCTCAAGAAGTACAACCTTGATCCCGCCAAACCCAACCCGATGACCGTCTAAGGCATCATTCCCCGTGTGCCACGGCGTGCGCGCCCGCCACTGACCGGTTCCGACCGGCAGCGGCAGTCGCGTGCGCGGCCCAGGAGACACTAACAATGAGTCAAGCGATCGAAGTCAAGGTGCCGGACATCGGCGATTACAAGGACATTCCTGTGATCGAGGTGCTGGTCAAGGCGGGTGATACCGTCGAGAAAGAGCAATCGCTCGTTACGCTGGAGTCCGACAAGGCGACGATGGATGTGCCGAGTTCGGCGGCCGGCGTCGTCAAGGAAGTGAAGGTCAAGGTCGGCGACAACGTGTCGGAAGGTTCGCTGATCGTGGTGCTGGATGGTGCCGAGGGTGGAGCGGCCGCGGCTGCTCCGGCGGCTGCGCCTGCACCTGCACCTGCGGCTGCTCCCGCGCCTGCACCGGCTGCGGCTCCGGCCGCTGCACCGGCCGCAAGCGGCGGCGGTCTGCAGGAAGTCAAAGTGCCGGATATCGGCGACTACAAAGACATTCCCGTGATCGAAGTCGCGGTGAAGGTCGGCGATCGCGTCGAGAAAGAGCAGTCGCTGGTCACGCTGGAATCCGACAAGGCGACGATGGACGTGCCGAGTTCCGCGGCCGGCGTCGTCAAGGAAGTGAAGGTCAAGGTCGGCGATACGGTGTCGGAAGGCTCGGTGATTGTCGTCGTGGAAGCCGAAGGTGGCGCTGCGGCGCCCGCGCCGGCTCCCGCGGCCAAGCCGCAAGCCGAGAAGCCGTCGGATGCGCCTGCCGCGCCGTCGCCCGCACCGGCCGCTCCGTCCGCACTCGCACAAGCGCCTTCGATTCCGGCAGGCGAGGGCGGTTCGCGCCGCGCGAGCCACGCTTCGCCGTCGGTGCGCAAGTTCGCGCGCGAACTCGGCGTCGACGTGACGCAGGTTCAGGGCACAGGTCCGAAAGGCCGCATTACGCAAGCCGACGTCACCGCGTTCATCAAGGGCGTCATGACGGGCCAGCGTGCGGCGCCGGCCGGCGCAGCCGCGCCCGCAGCCGGCGGCGGCGAGCTGAATCTGCTGCCGTGGCCGAAGGTGGACTTCTCGAAGTTCGGCCCGTTCGAAGCGAAGCCACTGTCGCGCATCAAGAAGATTTCCGGCGCGAACCTGCATCGCAACTGGGTCATGATTCCGCACGTCACGAATAACGACGAAGCGGACATCACCGAACTCGAAGCGTTGCGCGTGCAGTTGAACAAGGAAAACGAAAAGGCCGGCGTGAAGATCACGATGCTGGCGTTCGTCATCAAGGCCGTTGTGTCGGCGTTGAAGAAATTCCCGACGTTCAACGCGAGCCTCGACGGCGACAACCTCGTGTTCAAGCAGTACTACCACGTGGGTTTTGCAGCCGATACGCCGAATGGTCTCGTGGTTCCGGTGATTCGCGATGCGGACAAGAAGGGTCTCGTCGAGATCGCGAAGGAAATGACCGATCTTTCCAAGGCCGCGCGTGAAGGCAAGCTCAAGCCGGATCAGATGCAAGGCGGCTGCTTCTCGATTTCGTCGCTGGGCGGGATCGGCGGCACTAACTTCACGCCGATTATCAATGCGCCTGAAGTCGCTATTCTTGGGCTGTCGCGTGGCGCGATGAAGCCGGTTTGGGACGGTAAGCAGTTCGTGCCGCGTCTCATGCTGCCGCTGTCGTTGTCTTATGACCATCGGGTGATCGACGGGGCTGAGGCTGCGCGCTTCAATGCGTATCTTGGGGCGATTCTTGCCGATTTTCGGCGTGTGATTCTTTGATGTGGTGAATTGCGCGGGGCGCTGGTTTTTTTCTGTGATCAGTGTCTCTCTGTAGAACCTGTTTTCTTAGTGGTCTATTGGCGTCGCCCCTGTGCGGGGCGGCACCTACTTTTCTTTGTCTTCCAAAGAAAAGTAGGCAAAAGAAAGGCGCGTCCTTCGGCGGACTGCAAAGGATGATTCTGTTTGGCGCGCTGCCAGTTTTTGGGCCCTGGGCTGGTTCTTCTCATCACCATCAACAAGACTAGGGGACACTATGAGTCTCGTCGAAGTAAAAGTGCCGGATATCGGTGACTTCAAGGACGTCGATGTCATCGAAGTCAATATCAAACCGGGCGATGCAATCGAAAAAGAACAGTCGCTGCTGACGCTCGAGTCCGATAAGGCATCCATGGAAGTGCCGAGCGATACCGCCGGCATCGTCAAGGAAATCCGTATCAAAGCCGGCGATAAAGTCTCGCAAGGCACCGTCATCGCGCTCGTCGAAACGTCCGGCGAAGCAGCGCCCGCTAAAGAAACACCGAAGGCCGCGGAAAAAGCGCCTGCACCCGCGCCGGCTGCCGCCGCTGCGCCCGCGCCGCAAGCGGGCAGCTTCTCGGGCAGCGCGGACATCGAGTGCGACATGCTCGTGCTCGGGTCGGGCCCTGGCGGCTATTCGGCTGCATTCCGGTCCGCCGATCTCGGCATGAAGACGGTGCTCGTCGAGCGTTATTCGACGCTTGGCGGCGTGTGTCTGAACGTGGGCTGCATTCCGTCGAAGGCGCTGCTGCACACGGCGCTCGTCATTGACGAAGCCGAAGCGCTCGGCGCGCACGGCATCACGTTTTCCAAACCGCAGATCGATCTGGACAAGCTGCGCGACTTCAAGTCGGGCGTCGTCAAGAAGCTGACCGGCGGTCTCGCCGGCATGGCGAAGATGCGCAAGGTCGAAGTGGTCACGGGCACCGGCGCGTTCGTCGATCCGAACCATATGGAAGTGCAGACCGAGGGCGGCAAAAAGGTCGTCAGGTTCAAGCAGGCGATCATCGCCGCGGGCTCTGAAGCGGTGAAGCTGCCGTTCATTCCGGAAGATCCGCGTGTGGTCGATTCGACCGGCGCTCTCGAACTGCGTCAGATTCCGCAACGCATGCTGGTGATCGGCGGCGGCATCATCGGGCTCGAAATGGCGACGGTCTACGCCACGCTCGGCGCGAAGATCGACGTCGTCGAAATGCTCGACGGTCTGATGGCTGGCGCGGATCGCGATCTGGTCAAGGTCTGGGAAAAGTACAACAGCAAGCGTTTCGCCAACGTCATGCTGAAGACCAAAACCACCGCGGCCGAAGCGAAAGAGGACGGCATCTACGTGTCGTTCGAAGGCGAGAAGGCTCCGGCGGAAGCGCAGCGTTATGACCTCGTGCTGGTCGCGGTCGGACGCTCGCCGAACGGCAAGAAGATCGGCGCGGACAAGGCCGGCGTGGCGGTCACGGATCGCGGCTTTATCGACGTCGACAAACAGATGCGCACCAACGTGCCGCACATCTTCGCGATCGGCGATATCGTCGGTCAGCCGATGCTCGCGCATAAGGCCGTCCACGAAGGACACGTTGCCGCCGAAGCCGCTCACGGCGAGAAGGCGTACTTCGACGCGCTGCAGATTCCGTCGGTGGCTTACACCGATCCCGAAGTGGCGTGGGCCGGCAAGACCGAAGACCAGTTGAAGGCCGAAGGCGTCAAGTACGGCAAGGCGGTGTTCCCGTGGGCCGCATCGGGCCGCGCGATTGCCAACGGCCGCGACGAGGGCTTCACGAAGCTGCTGTTCGACGAGGAAACGCATCGCGTGATCGGCGGCGGTATCGTCGGTCTGAATGCGGGTGACCTCATCAGCGAAGTGTGCCTCGCGATCGAAATGGGCGCGGACGCGGAAGACATCGGCAAGACGATTCATCCGCACCCGACGCTCGGCGAATCGATCGGCATGGCCGCCGAACTGTACGAAGGCGTCTGTACCGATTTGCCGCCGCAGAAAAAGAAGTAATGCGTTTGGCTCGTCCGCATGCGTGTGGATGGCGCTCAAAAACAAACGGCGCGCCCTTTGCGGGGCGCGCCGTTTTTCATCTGGAGCTCAATCGCATTCGAGCCGCGGCCCGAAACCAAATAACGCCGCGAACGCCGCGCAAAAAAATCCCGGCGCTTCGCCGGGCAAACGATACGTCATTCAACGTATCGGAGCGTTCGGCCAATTGAAACCGTGTGAGCGGCAACGGCACGACGCTGTTGCTTACAGCAACGCCGGCCCAGCGATGAAGCTGGGCCGGCGCAAACGATGCCCGAAGCAAGGCCTCGGGTCAGTCGACCCAGGCTCCGACAGCGAGCCTGGAAGCAGACCGGAAACTTAGACCGGCTTCTTGGCCGAGCGCGAAGCTTGTGCAGCGGCTTGCGATGCAGCCTTCGAAGCGGCCGTGGCGGCTGCGTTGAAGTTGCTTTCCGCGATTTCGACAGCTTGCTTCGTGGCCTTGTGGACCGTTTCGTACGTGGTGTTGGCGGCAGTGATGGCCGACTTGATCACGGCGACAGCGGTTTCCGAACCGGCCGGTGCATTCTTCGCGACGTTTTCGACGAGCGACTGAACCTTGCGGTTCTGCTCTTCGAACTGCGCTTCCGCTACGCGGGCGAACTCGCCTTGCGTTGCCGAAACGATTTCGTACACGTGACGGCCGTACGACAGCGCCTTTTCAGCGACCGGCTGCGCGAGGCTCGCTTGCAGTGCCAGCAGTTCCTGCGCGTCTTTCACCGACAGCGCGCGCTGGGCATTTTCCTGGCTTTCCGCGAGCGTGGATTTCACGACTTGCAGGTTCAGTTCGACCAGCTTTTCGACGCCTTCGAATGCCTTGGTGGTGAGGCCGAACAGCGTTTCGAAGTTGGCTTTCTGGGCTGCAGCGAATTGCTCGGGGGTCAGCAAAGTCATGGTTTACGCTCCTGGATCGCGGCCGAACTCTGCGACCGCATTGGGTGGTGGCGAGACGCACAAATTCGTCTGCCCGGACCGCGATGTATTGTGCATCGCAGCAATGAGTTCTATTTTAAGATGGCGCCAAGGAATGTCAAGTGGTTTTTGTGCATTGCACAATCTTAAGAAACCACTTAGGAAACAATAGCTTATGCGCTCTGAATGACAGCCGCATGACGCGGAACGATTGACCGTTCTTGCCGGTGGAAAGTCCGAAAACGGTATTTTGTTCCGGCTCCAACAGCCTCTCCGAGGCGCTTTTGCGTGCGCCGCGGAAAAAACCGTGAGGGGTCTATTTAACAAAAGCTCGGCGCGGATGCGAATTGATGTAAACCATAAACTGTCACGGAACGTTAATCGTTGATGCCGGTCGAACGCGCGTCTGCGATTTGCAGCGGGCATTTAAGACAACGTCCGCTGCGCGTGTTGTCTCGCTGGCGTCCGCGGCGCGAGACCTCGTTGGCCGCGACAGCCGTGTTTCCCCTCATCAAGGTTGTCTCGAAATTGCCGTTATGCTGAAAGGAGCACACCCTTTTTCAGGGTGACGGTGGTGGCGAGGCGCGGCGCTCCGATCGTTTTTATCGATCGAAGCGCGGCACTTATTTGCGTTTTTGCGATCGGAGCTTATAAGCTGGTTTAAGGAGCGCAGATAAGTGCTTCAAATTGCTAATTTTTCGTTGTTTTACTACACTTGCGGAACCCTCTCGCCGCTCCCTACAGAACACCCATGAAAACCGACATGTTTTCGTCGCTAAAAGTGATCCACGGCGCGGCGCGCAGCACCGCTTTGTCGGTGGCCGCCTCCATGGTCCTCGCGGCGGCGCTTGGCACGCCCGTGAGCACTTTTGCCGCGACGCCCGCTGCCTCCGCAAAAACTTCGAAGCACGCGAAGGCCGGCAAGAAGCCCGCCGCCGCAACCAAGGTCTCCGGCAAAGCTGTAAAAGCCGGCAGCAAAGGCGCGGTCGCGAAGGCCGCCGCCGCTGATGACGACGCGCCGCGCGCGAGCGTCAAGCGCAAGCGCGTGACCTATACGTCGAACGGCCGTCACCACTCGGTGGTGCGGCGCGTTGCCTATGAGCCGCGCCAGCCGACCGTCGGCCAGGCATTCGGCCTGCACGAGACGCCGGACGCGCTGATGCTGCGCTCGAGCGTCGCGTACGTAGTCGACCAGAACACCGGCGAGTCGCTCTTCGATAAAAACTCGCGCGCCGTGGTGCCGATCGCGTCCATCACGAAGCTGATGACGGCGATGGTCGTACTGGATTCGAAAGAGCCGATGACCGATCAGCTCGAAGTCACGGACGAAGACCGCGACTACGAAAAGAACACCGGCTCGCGCCTGTCCGTCGGCTCGGTGCTGTCGCGCGAAGACATGCTGCATATCGCGCTGATGGCGTCGGAAAACCGCGCCGCCGCGGCGCTGTCGCGCTACTACCCGGGCGGCCGGCCGGCGTTCCTCGCGGCCATGAACGCGAAGGCGCGGCAACTCGGCATGACCGACACGCACTTCGAGAATCCCACCGGCTTGACGAGCCAGAACGTGTCGAGCGCGCGCGATCTCGTGAAGATGGTCAATGCGGCGTATCAATATCCGCTGATCCGCCGGTTCTCGACGGACCGCAGCTACGAGGTGTACACGGGCAAGCGCACGCTCGCGTACAACAGCACGAATGCGCTCGTGCGTAACCCGACGTGGGAGATCGGTCTGCAAAAGACCGGCTTCATCAACGAAGCGGGCGAGTGCCTCGTGATGCAGGCCAATATTCATGGCCGTCCGATGGTGCTGGTGCTGCTCGACTCGTCGGGCAAGTACTCGCGTTTCGCCGACGCCACGCGGCTGCGCACGTGGCTCGACAACGGCGGCGATCAGGCGCGTATCACGAGCGCGGACGCCGGCGGGCCGGGCACCTGAGCGCGCTGTGTTTCTGTGTTTGCGGTCGGTTTAAGAATCGGTCGCCACAATTGAAAAGCCCCGCATTTGCGGGGCTTTTTCGTTGCACGCTGCGATTCGTCGATTCGTCGATTCGTCGATTCGCAACTTAGGGCCTATGCATGCGAGCCCGGATGATGCCCATGATCCTGCGAAGCCTGCGGCCGATACCCCAGCGCCTCGGAAATCACAAGCGCCGTCTGGCTGAGCTGACCTAGCCAGGAATCTTGCAGACGGTCGGCCGGCGCCGAAAGCGACAGACCCGCGACGAGCTTGCCCGTGTCGTCGTAGATGCCCGCGGCGATGCAGCGCACGCCGAGTTCCAGTTCCTCGTTGTCGCGCGCGCACGCTTGCTGGCGCACATGCGACAGTTCGCGCTCGAGCTTGGCTAAGTCGGTGATGCTGTTTTGCGTGTGGCCAGAGAGGCCGGTGCGGGTTGCGTAGGCGCGCACGCGCGTCGATTCGTCGGCGGCGAGGAAGAGCTTGCCGACGGAAGTCAGATGCAGCGGCGCGCGTCCGCCGATGGCCCGCACCACCTGCATGCCCGAACGCTCGGAGTAAGCGCGCTCGATGTACACGATCTCGTCGCCCTGACGCACCGACAGGTTCACCGTCTGGCCCGTCTGCCGATGCAGCTCGCGCATCGGCGTGAGCGCCGCGTCGCGCACGGACAGCCGCGCCTTCACGAGATTGCCGAGTTCGAGCAGGCGCATGCCGAGCCGGTACGTGCCGGGATCGGACCGGTCGACGAGCCGGCACATCACCATGTCGTTCAGGATGCGGTGCGCGGTGGACGGATGCAGTTCCGTGCGGATGGCGAGTTCTTTCAGGCTGACCGGGTCGCTATGCGCGGCGAGTGCGTCGAGCAGGCGCATCATGCGTTCGATCACCTGGATCGAAGTTTTGGGATCCGGGTTCGTGTCGCTCATAAGAAGAATCGGTTGACGCGTCAAACAGCGGAAACTGATTGTATCTCGTATCGTGAAAAAAGCGAACGCACTTGGAAGCGGCCTTCGAATTCGGCGAGGCGTTCGTCCTATGCCTTCCGGGCGTTGGTATTGTGCGCCAAACAGCGGATAATCAGGGACGTTTTCCCGGAGGAGGGCTCATGCGAGTCGGATTGTTCGTCACCTGCCTGATCGACCTGATGCGGCCCGAAATCGGTTTTTCGGTGATCAAGCTGCTCGAAGGCGCCGGTTTTGAAGTGGTGGTGCCGCCGGCGCAAACGTGCTGTGGCCAGCCCGCGTACAACTCGGGCGAGCGGCGCATCGCCCGCGACCTCGCCGAGAAAACCTTGCGCGAATTCGAGCAGTTCGACTACGTGGTGGTGCCGTCAGGCTCGTGCGGCGGCATGATCCGCGCGCATTACGGCGACCTGTTCGCCGACGACCCCGAACTGATGAATCGCTTCGGCCGCCTGCGCGCCAGGGTGTTCGAGCTGACCGACTTCCTCGTCAACGTCGCGAAAGTGCGGTTGCAGCCCGGCGAATTCGCCGGACAGGTGACGTATCACGATTCGTGTTCCGGTCTGCGCGAACTCGGCGTGAAGGCGCAGCCGCGCGAACTGCTCGCCCAGGTGGGCGTCGCGGTGACCGAAATGAAGGGCTGCGAACACTGCTGCGGCTTCGGCGGCACGTTTGCGGTGAAGTACGGCGACATCTCCACGGCGATCGTCGACGAAAAATGCGCGAATATCCGCGACAGCGGCGCCGGCGCGGTGGTGCTCGGCGATCTCGGCTGCATGCTCAATATCGAAGGGCGCCTGAGGCGCACCGGCGATACCGCGACGCGCGTGCTGCACATCGCGCAGGTCCTGGCCGGCGACGTATAACGGGGTAAGGGGACCGCCATGCAAATCCAATCGATGCAATTCAAGGCGCGCGCCGGTCAGAAGCTCGCGGATCAGCGGCTGCAGCAGAACCTGACCAAGCTGTCCACCAAGTTCGTCTCCGCGCGCGCCGCGGCGCTGACCGCGATCGACTTTCCCGCCACGCGGGACGCACTGAAGGAGCGCCGCAACCGGGCGCTCGAAAATCTGGACGTGTGGCTCGAGACGTTCGAACGCGAGGCGGCCCGGCGCGGCGTCACCGTGCTCTTTGCCGAGACCACGCAGGAGGCCGCGCGGCTCGTCGGCGAAATTGCACGCCGGCACGATGTGAAGAAGGTGATCAAGACCAAGTCGATGGTCACCGAGGAAATGCGCCTGAACGAGGTGCTCGGACAGATGGGCGTGCAATCCATCGAGACCGATCTCGGCGAATACATTCTGCAGATCAACGACAACGAGCCGCCTAGCCACATCATCGCGCCCGTCGTCCACAAGGATAAGGACGAGATCGCCGACCTGTTCGCCAAAACGCACGGCCGGCCGCGGCTTACCGAAATTCCCGATATGACGCTGGAAGCCCGGCAGGTGCTTCGCCCGCACTTCATGAGCGCGGACATGGGTGTGACCGGCGGCAACTTCGTGATCGCGGAAACCGGCTCGGTGGTGCTCGTCACCAATGAGGGCAACGAAGGCATGTGTACGGTGATGCCGCGCGTGCATGTCGCCGTCACCGGCATCGAAAAGGTGCTGCCCACGCTCGAAGACCTCGCGACGGCCATGCGCTTGCTGCCGCGCTCGGCGACGGGCCAGACCACGTCCAACTATTTCTCGGTGCTGACCGGGCCGCGAGGCGAGGGCGATCAGGACGGGCCCGAGCATATGTATGTGGTGCTCGTCGACGGCGGGCGCACGGGGCTGATCGGCGGCGATTTTCAGGAGATGCTCCGCTGCATTCGTTGCGGCGCGTGCATGAATCATTGCCCGGTGTATCAGAAAGTCGGCGGCCATGCCTACGGCTGGGTGTATCCCGGCCCGATGGGTTCTGTGCTGACGCCGAGCTACGTCGGCCTCGATAAGGCGCTCGATCTGCCGCAAGCAGCCACGCTGTGCGGCGAGTGCAATAGCGTATGTCCGGTCGGCATTCCGTTGTCCGATCTGCTGCGCAAACTGCGCGAGAAGCAGGTTGAACGGCGCCTGCGTCCGTGGAAGGAGCGCGCGGGTCTCGCAGTGTGGGGTTTTCTGGCGATGCATCCGGACGCTTACGCGCTCGTCACGAAACTCGCTGTGCGGGTGCTGGAGCGCATGGGCGGGCGCAATCGGTCGATTGCGAAGCTCCCTTTGGGCGGCGCCGGCTGGACGAATACGCGGGATATGCCCGCGCCGGTTGGACGCACGTTCCGGGAGTTGTACGCCGCGCAACGCAGTCATATCGGCTGAAGAAGGTTGGGGCGGCGCTCTGCCGTCGCGCGAGTGCTGCTGCTACTGCTAGTGAGTTGTGCAACGTGCCGGTAGAAGTTTTCGCGAGAGCCAACCGCTGTTGCGACGGCGCCGGTGCCATACGCCAAGGCTGGCCCGCGTGGCAAGTCGCTTGAGACGCCGTGGCGTGCCCGCGGCGTGCCGTTCACCGCCGCTAAAGCGCTGCTCTAATGCGTTGTCATGCCCCGAGCCGGATTGCCTCTCAACACGGGTGCGCCGGCATCGCCGCGACCGCCCGCCTGCGGTGCTGGCGCCGGCGGGGGCGGCGGCGCGACGCCGGGCCGCGGCGCATTCGAGCCGCTCGGACCGCGCGGACCCGCGACCGCTCCCTGCGGAGGCGGTCCGCCGTTGGGCTGGCCGCGAGGTCCACCGTTGGGTTGGCCATGCGGCCCACCGTTTCCGCCCCGATTGCCGTGGTCTCCGTCGTAGTACGGCCGCCCTCGGTATCCGCCGTATCCTGGACCGTAATAGCGCCCCGGACCGCCGTAATAGCCCGGACCGTAATAATTGCTGTAGCCCATGTAGACGTTCGTCTGCGGGACGGGCGCGCCGTACGCGTCGTAGTAGCCGTCATAGGTGCTGTAGCCGTTGCTGTACACCGGCGTGCCGTCCGGATAGACGGCGCAGCCGCCGAGCAGGGCGGCGACGGCGACAGCGGCAAAGGGTGCGAAGCGTTTCATTTCAAGCCCGAGACAGTAGGTTTCGTAGTAATGAGACCGCAATTATGCGCATCCGTGGCGGTAGCTTTGTATGCTTTTGTAAGGACTTATTTTTCGTGCCAGGCGTGAGCCGATCGCCCCTGATCGTGTCCGCATCAAATCACTGTTCCATTTCCGACAACGCTGTATCGCGCCTGAGCCGGTTTTTCCCGATTGGCTATTCCTATAGGATTCGTCATGGGCATAGTAAGCGATGAGCTTAGCTAGCCCTCCTCTGGAAGAACGACATCATGAAAAAGACAATAGCGGTGTACTGGCCTCTCGCACTGGTCGTCGGATTGGCGGCCGTGGCGTATCTGCACATTTGCGGCGACCTGGCCGCGCGCGGTTCGCAGGCGCCGCTGGCGGCAGACCAACTGACCGCGGAACTGGCGCGGGCGGCGTCCTACGGCATGATCGACGACGCGTCGTCGGCGCCGGTCAAGCCGTTGCGCGCCGTGACCGCGCTGCCTCTGGCGCAGGCGTCCTGAACTCGAACCTGAGCCCGCGAGCGGCCGAAGCAATGCCGGGCGGCGTCCGCGGCGCAATTTCGTGCGCCTTTGTATAATCGCGGCACCGCGCGGCGGGCGTCGCGTCGCGGCGTATTTGCCGCCATTCGCACCTCACCGCGCCGAAAAGCGCAAAAGAAGCCTCCGATGAAAACTGTGTCCATCTGCTTTGTCTGCCTCGGGAACATCTGTCGTTCGCCGACCGCGGAAGCCGTGATGCGCCGTCTCGTCGACGAGGCGAAGCTTGGTGGGCGCATTTTGCTCGACTCCGCCGGCACGGGCGACTGGCACATCGGCCAGCCGCCGGACGAGCGGGCGCAGCAGGCCGCGCGCGGCCGCGGCTACGATCTCGCGGCACTGCGTGGGCGGCAGATAGCCGACATCGACTTCGACCGCTTCGACCTGCTGATCGCAATGGACGACAAGAACGTCGCCGCGCTGCGCCAGGTGTGTCCGCCGGACCAGCAGGACAAGATTCGCCTGCTGATGGAATTCGTGCCCGAAAGCGACGCTCGCTGGAGCGGCTCGCGCGAAGTCGTCGATCCGTATTTCGGCGGCGCGGAAGGTTTCGAGCAGGTGCTGGATCAATGCGAGGCGGCTTGCCGCGGGCTCATCGCCGCATTGCGCCCCCAATTGATCGACTAGGTCGCGGCGTCGCTGGGAAAAAGCGCGCGAGCAATTAAGTAATGACCCACATCCCAGGAGGGATACTTGACTAAATCGGTCATGTATTTATACTTGACAAAACTTGTCGAGAATAGCGGTTCCCCATACATATGAGACTCACCACGAAAGGCCGTTTCGCCGTCACGGCGATGATCGACCTGGCTTTACGCCAGGAGCAGGGCCCGGTGACGCTTGCAGGTATCAGCCAGCGCCAGCATATCTCCCTGTCGTACCTCGAGCAGCTGTTTGGCAAGCTGCGTCGTCATGAAATCGTCGAGTCCGTGCGCGGGCCGGGCGGCGGCTACAATCTCGCGCGCCGCGCCGAAGACGTGACGGTGGCCGACATCATCATCGCGGTGGACGAGCCGCTCGACGCCACCCAATGCGGCGGCAAGGGCTCGTGCGAGGGCACGAAGCAGCACGACGGCCATTGCATGACGCATGAGCTGTGGTCCACGCTGAACCAGAAAATGGTCGAGTACCTGGATTCGGTCTCGCTGAAAGATCTGGTCGATCAGCAACGTTCGCGCGAAGGCGCGCCGGCCGTTCTGCGCGACAGGCGCAGTGAGGCGCCGGCGGTCGAGCCGGTTCGCGTGGCGCCCAAAGGTCCTAATTCCGTTTTCAACATGGCCGGTTCGTAAGACGCGGCGCGGCATACCGCAGCGCGATCACGAATTCAGAAGCCAGAGCACACGACGTCCCCGGAGCGATACATGAACAACGAGATTCCCCACCTGCCCATTTACATGGACTACAGCGCCACGACCCCGGTCGATCCGCGCGTGGTGGACAAGATGATTCCGTATCTGCGCGAGCAGTTCGGCAACCCCGCGTCGCGTAGCCATTCGTATGGCTGGACGGCTGAGCGCGCGGTCGAAGAAGCGCGCGAAAACGTCGCCGCGCTCGTCAATGCCGATCCGCGCGAAATCATCTGGACCTCGGGCGCAACCGAGTCGGACAACCTCGCGATCAAGGGCGCCGCGCACTTCTACAAGAGCAAGGGCAAGCACATCATCACGGTGAAGACCGAGCACAAGGCCGTGCTCGACACCTGCCGCGAACTGGAGCGCGAAGGCTTCGAAGTTACGTATCTGGATGTGCAGGACGACGGTCTGATCGACCTCGAGAAGTTCAAGGCCGCGCTTCGCCCGGACACGATTCTCGTGTCGGTGATGTCGGTGAACAACGAGATCGGCGTGATTCAGGACATCGAGGCAATCGGCGAAATCACCCGTGAAAAAGGCATTGTTTTTCACGTGGACGCCGCGCAAGCCACCGGCAAGATCGACATCGATTTGCAAAAGCTGAAGGTCGACCTCATGTCCTTCTCGGCGCACAAGACGTATGGTCCGAAGGGCATCGGCGCGCTGTACGTGCGCCGCAAGCCGCGCGTGCGTATCGAGGCGCAGATGCACGGCGGCGGTCACGAGCGCGGCATGCGTTCGGGCACGCTGGCTACGCATCAGATCGTCGGCATGGGCGAGGCGTTCCGCATCGCGCGCGAGGAAATGGCAACGGAAAACGAGCGCATTCGCATGCTGCGCGACCGTTTGCTGCGCGGGCTGTCGGAGATCGACGAAGTCTATGTGAACGGCGACATGGAAAAGCGTGTGCCGCACAACCTGAACATCAGCTTTAATTTCGTCGAAGGCGAATCGCTGATCATGGCGGTGAAAGACGTGGCGGTGTCGTCGGGTTCGGCGTGCACGTCGGCTTCGCTGGAACCGTCGTACGTGTTGCGCGCGCTTGGCCGTAACGACGAACTCGCGCACAGCTCGATCCGCTTCACGGTGGGCCGCTTCACGACCGAGCAGGACGTGGACTACGTGATCAATCTGCTGAAGACGAAAATTGCGAAGCTGCGCGATCTGTCGCCGCTGTGGGAAATGCACCAGGACGGCATTGATATTTCGACGATTCAGTGGGCAGCGCACTGACGCGCCGGCTAGTCGAAACGATCGCGCAATTTACCGCGCAGTTCACCGCGCAATTTACGAACACGCAGATTGAAACGAATCAAGGAGTGTAATCATGGCTTATAGCGACAAGGTTCTGGACCACTACGAAAACCCGCGCAACGTCGGCTCGTTCTCGAAGGACGACGACGCGGTCGGCACCGGCATGGTCGGCGCACCCGCATGCGGCGACGTGATGAAGCTGCAGATCCGCGTGGGCGCGGACGGCATCATCGAAGACGCGAAGTTCAAGACGTACGGCTGCGGTTCGGCGATCGCGTCGAGCTCGCTCGTCACCGAGTGGGTGAAGGGCAAGACGCTCGATCAGGCCATGTCGATCAAGAACACGCAGATCGCCGAAGAACTCGCGTTGCCGCCGGTGAAAATCCACTGCTCGATTCTCGCGGAAGACGCGATCAAGGCAGCGGTCGCCGACTACAAGCAACGTCACGGCGAAGCAGCAGTAGTGGAAGGCGACCAGCAGCACGCCTGAAGCCACGAGTTCGAAAGCGATCGGGCGAGTTGAAGCGAACGGCGGAAGCGAACGGCGCGGTGGGTTCGCGCCGTCACGCATGAGCGATATTTGATGCAGGCAGGGCAGCGGGGCGTCGGCACGCACCGCGCAATGAGAAACGCTATGGCAATTACGTTGACCGAAAAGGCAGCACAGCACGTGCAGAAGTATCTGATCCGTCGTGGTAAAGGCGTGGGCCTGCGTCTGGGCGTGCGCACCACCGGCTGCTCCGGCTTGGCCTACAAGCTCGAGTATGTGGACGAACTCGCGCCCGAAGACGAGGTATTCGAATGCAACGGCGTGAAGATCATTGTCGACCCGAAGAGCCTCGCTTATATCGACGGAACCGAGCTCGATTTCGCGCGCGAAGGCCTGAATGAAGGCTTCAAGTTCAACAATCCGAACGTGAAGGACGAGTGCGGTTGCGGCGAGTCGTTCCGCGTATAACCGGAACTTCCGCGTGGAGCGGACCAAAGGCGGCGCGGGCCGCCTTTTTAGTTTGCTTCGCAAGATCGCATGATCACACGATCGCACCGCGGGACTGCGCTTTGCATGCGCTCCTTTGAATGAACGGAAACTTCTATCCGATGGCCTCGCTGAACGATAGCCACTTCGACCTCTTTGGTCTTCCGGCGCAATTTGCGCTCGATCCCGCCGCGCTCGATCACGCGTATCGCACGGTGCAGGCGCAAGTGCATCCGGACCGCTTCGCGGCCGCCGGCGACGCGCAAAAGCGCATCGCGATGCAATGGGCGACGCGCGCGAACGAGGCGTATCAGACGCTGCGCGATCCGCTCAAGCGCGCGACGTATCTGCTGCATCTGCGCGGCATCGACATCGGCGCGCACGACAACACGGCGATGGAGCCGGCGTTTCTGATGCAGCAGATGGAATGGCGCGAAGCGATCGAAGACGCCGCCGCGGCGAAGAACGTCGACGCGCTCGATGCGTTGCTCGGCGAATTGCGCGACGAAGAGCGCGTGCGTTTCGACAAGCTCGGCGCATTGCTCGACAGCGGCGCGGACCAGGCGGCGGGCGAGGCGGTGCGGCAGTTGATGTTCATCGAACGGGTGGCGTCGGAAACCGGCTCGCAGATCGAGCGGCTCGAGAGCTAGCCTCGTTCAGCGCATCGCATACCGGCGCATCGCGTCGCATCGCATCGGCGCTGACGCGGCTTTGGCACTACATCCAGCAACGCAAAATTCAGGACGGGGCTTCGCGGCTCCGAGAAGATCCAGATGGCCTTACTGCAAATCTCCGAACCCGGCATGGCACCGGCGCCCCATCAGCGGCGTCTGGCGGTCGGTATCGATCTCGGCACGACCAATTCTCTCGTCGCCGCCGTGCGCAGCGGTGTGCCCGACGTGCTGCCTGACGAAGATGGCCACGTGTTGCTGCCCTCTGTCGTGCGCTACCTGGAAAAGGGCGGCCGGCGTATCGGCCGCGCGGCCAAGGCCGAGGCGGCGACCGATCCGCGCAACACGATCGTCTCCGTCAAGCGCTTCATGGGCCGCGGCAAGGCGGAAGTCGAGGGCGCCGAAAACGCACCGTACGACTTCATCGACGCGCCCGGCATGGTGCAGATCCGCACCGTCGACGGCGTGAAGAGTCCGGTCGAAGTGTCGGCGGAAATTCTCGCGACGCTGCGCCAGCGCGCCGAAGACACGCTCGGCGACGAACTGGTCGGCGCGGTCATCACGGTGCCGGCCTATTTCGACGAGGCGCAGCGCCAGGCCACGAAAGACGCCGCGCGCCTCGCCGGCCTGAACGTGCTGCGCCTGCTGAACGAACCGACGGCGGCCGCAATCGCCTACGGCCTCGACAACGGCTCCGAAGGCCTGTACGCGGTCTACGACCTCGGCGGCGGCACCTTCGACCTGTCGATTCTGAAGCTCACGAAAGGCGTGTTCGAAGTGCTGGCGGCGGGCGGCGACTCCGCGCTCGGCGGCGACGATTTCGACCACGCGCTCTATCGCCATGTGCTGCAGCAGGCCGGCATCGCGCCGCAGTCGCTCGCGCCGGAAGACGTGCGGCTGCTGCTCGACAGCGTGCGCACGACCAAGGAGGCGTTGTCGGACGCGCCTGAGGCAACCCTCGCCGCGACGCTTTCGAACGGCACCAGGATCGATCTGACGATCGCCGAGGCTACTTTCGAGGCCATCACACAGTCGCTCGTGCAACGCACGCTCGGCCCGACGAAGAAAGCGCTGCGTGACGCAAAAGTCGCGACGAAGGACATCAAGGGCGTCGTGCTGGTGGGCGGCGCGACCCGCATGCCGGTGATTCGCCGCGCGGTCGAAGCGTTCTTCGGCCAGCCGCCGCTGACCAATCTCAACCCGGACCAGGTCGTCGCGCTCGGCGCGGCGATCCAGGCCGATCTGCTCGCGGGCAACCGCGGCGCGGACGGCGACGACTGGCTGCTGCTCGACGTGATTCCGCTGTCGCTCGGCGTCGAGACGATGGGCGGGCTCACCGAGAAAATCATCCCGCGCAATTCGACCATTCCGGTCGCGCGCGCGCAGGATTTCACGACCTTCAAGGACGGCCAGACCGCGATGGCGATCCACGTCGTGCAAGGCGAGCGCGAACTCGTCAGCGACTGCCGCTCGCTCGCGCGTTTCGAGCTGCGCGGCATTCCGCCGATGGCGGCGGGCGCCGCGCGCATCCGCGTGACGTATCAGGTGGATGCGGACGGCCTCTTGTCCGTGTTCGCGCGCGAGCTGGGCTCGGGCGTGGAGGCGTCGGTGGTCGTGAAGCCGTCGTACGGTCTCGCCGACGACGACATCGCGCGCATGCTGGAGGACAGCTTCTCGACCGCCGAAGTCGACATGCGCGCCCGCGCGCTGCGCGAGGCGCAAGTCGAGGCGCGGCGTTTGATCGAAGCAACCGGCGCGGCGCTCGCCGCCGACGCCGAACTGCTCGACGACAGCGAACGCGCGGAACTCGACGCGCTGCTGAACGGCTTGCGCGACGTGGCGCAGAGCGACGACGTCGACGCAATCGAAGCGGCGACGAAAAAGCTCGCCGAAGGCACCGACGAATTCGCCGCCCGCCGCATGAACAAAGGCATTCGCCGCGCGCTCGCCGGCCGCAAGCTCGACGAGATCTGACGCTTGCCGCGCTCACGTGGCCAGCCGCGGTTCGTCGCTGCAAACCCATGAGCGCGATGGACTTAAAGACACGCGGACTTAAAAACTCCGCGCGTCGCCAGTAAAATGGTGCGAAGCCTGTTTGAGGCCGCGCCTCAGACCCAAACGGAAAATGTATGCCTCAAATCGTTGTGCTGCCTCACGTCGAACTGTGCCCGGAAGGCGCGGTGATCGAAGCCGTGCCCGGCAAGAGCATTTGCGACAACCTGCTCGATAACGGCATCGAAATCGAGCATGCCTGCGAGAAGTCGTGCGCGTGCACGACCTGTCACGTGATCGTGCGTGAGGGTTTCGCCGCCTTGACGCCGTCCGAGGAAGACGAGGACGATCTGTTGGACAAGGCGTGGGGGCTCGAGCCGGCTTCGCGTCTGTCGTGCCAGGCGATCGTGCCGGCCGAGCAGGACCTGGTCGTTGAAATCCCGCGTTACTCGATCAATCACGCGAAGGAAAACCACTAACAGGAGGACGCAGCCATGAAGTGGACCGATACGCAAGACATCGCGATGGCCCTGACCGACAAGCATCAGAACGTCGATCCGCAGCAGGTGCGCTTCACCGACCTGCATCGCTGGGTCACGGAGCTGGAAGGATTCGACGACGACCCGAACCGGTCGAACGAAAAAATTCTCGAGGCGATTCAGGCTGCATGGATTGAAGACGCGGATTACTGAGGTTGCGAAGCGGTTTCGGCCGATGCCGAGGCAGGAAGGAAAAAGGCGATTCCATCATTGGAATCGCCTTTTTTATGCGCGCTGACTTCGTGTGCGTGTGAGGTTTAAGCGCCGCGGCGTTTAGTCCGCGTTTAGTCCGCGACGAGCGTGCCGTTTTGCACGCGAACGCGCTGACCTTGCTGGAAGGGCGGCGCTTCGTGATACGTGAAGTAGCGCGTCTTGCCGTTTTCCATCCGTACCCGCACGGAATACGACGTCGTGCTGCGGATATGTTTTTCGACCGAGTTGCCGGCGAGCCCGCCGCCGAGCGCGCCGAGCAGCGTCATCGCGGTGCGGCCGTTGCCGCTGCCGAACTGGTTGCCGACCACGCCGCCGGCCACTGCACCGCCGACTGCGCCGATGCCGGTGCCGTGTCCTTCCTGACGCGCCGCGGAGATCGCGACCACCGTGCCGCACGTCGAGCAATGCGCTTGCTGTACAGGCTGCTGTGGCTGAGCGTATTGAGGCGCGGGCTCGGCCTGTGGTTGCGGCGCGGGTTGCTGTTGGGCGTATTGCTGCTGCACGGGTGCGGGTGCGCGTTGCGGCTCGGCGGGCTGTGCGGCGGCTGTCTGCGCTGGCTGCTGCGCAGCCAGATTCGCCGGCGCCGCCGAATCGACCACAGGTTGCTGTTGCTGCGCGCTTTGCGGCACAACCTGCGCCGCTTGCGTCTGATTCGTCGGTTCGCCGTTGCTCGACGCCTTGGGGAGCATGCCGGTGACGGCCGCCGTGGCGACGAGGCTCGCGATGATTACCGCGCCCGCGGCAGTCGCGACGAGCGGATGAAGCCGCCGCTGAGTCGGCGGCGTCGGCGGGGCAGCTTGTGTGGCGGGTTGCGTGTTGGGCTTGTCCATCTTGACCTCCGTCTTCGGCAGAGTGACTTCTAGTGAGACCCAGTCTCGCGGAATTCGATCCCCGAGGCGTTTCGAATTGTAACGATTTGCCGGAAAGCCGTCGTGCGACGGCTGTGGGCAGCGGGGCTTTTACCTATCGTTACAAACGGCGTCTCATGCAGCGTGCGCAAAAGAAAACGCCCGACATCCAGCCGGGCGTTTCCACAAATCAACCGCAAGCAAAAACCGCGGTCTTCAGTCCTCGCGACGCAGATGCGGGAACAGAATCACGTCGCGGATGCTCGGGCTGTCGGTCAGCATCATCACCAGACGGTCGATGCCGATGCCGCAGCCGCCCGCCGGCGGCATGCCGTATTCGAGCGCGCGGATATAGTCCGCGTCGTAGAACATCGCTTCTTCGTCGCCGGCGTCTTTCTGGTCGACCTGCTTCCTGAAGCGCGCGGCCTGGTCTTCCGGATCGTTCAGTTCCGAGAAGCCGTTCGCGATCTCGCGGCCGGTAATGAAGAGTTCGAAGCGCTCCGTAATGCCCTCGACCTTGTCCGACGCGCGCGCGAGCGGCGACACTTCGAGCGGATAGTCGATGATGTACGTCGGCTCCCACAACTGCGACTCGGCGGTTTCCTCGAAGAGCGCGAGTTGCAGCGAACCCACGCCCGCGTTCAGGAACTGCGGCTGCGACGCATCCACGCCGAACTTCTTCAACTCGGTGCGCAAAAACGCGCTGTCGGCGAGCTGCTCGTTCGTGTATTGCGGCGCGTATTTCTGGATGGCCTGCGTGATCGTCAAACGGTGGAACGGCTTGGCCAGATCCAGCTCGCGCCCCTGGTACGTGATGGTGGCCGTACCCAATGCGTCGATGGCGGCCTGGCGAATCAACTGCTCGGTGAAATCCATCACCCACTTGTAGTCGGTGTAGGCCGCGTAAAACTCGATCATCGTGAATTCCGGATTGTGGCGCACCGAGACGCCCTCGTTACGGAAATTCCGGTTGACCTCGAACACGCGCTCGAAGCCGCCGACCACGAGACGCTTCAGATACAGCTCGGGTGCGATGCGCAGGAACATCTGCATGTCGAGCGCGTTGTGATGCGTGGTGAACGGCTTGGCCGCCGCGCCGCCGGGAATAGGGTGGAGCATCGGCGTTTCGACTTCCATGAAGCCGGCATCCGCCATGAATTTGCGGATCGACGAAATCGCCTTGGTTCGCGCGACGAATGTCTTGCGCGTTTCCGGCGTGACGATCAGATCGACGTAGCGCTGCCGATACTTCATTTCCTGGTCCGACAGGCCATGAAACTTGTCCGGCAGCGGACGCAGCGACTTCGACAGCAAACGCAGTTCGGTACAGCGCACCGACAGCTCGCCCTTGTTCGTGCGGAACAGCACGCCGCGCGCCGCGACGATGTCGCCCATGTCCCACTTCTTGAAGGCGTCGTACGTTTCCTGGCCGACGTCGGCCGGCGTGATGAAGAACTGGATCTGACCCGAGCCGTCGCGCACGGTCGCGAAGCTCGCCTTGCCCATCACGCGCTTGAGCATCATGCGGCCGGCGATCGCGACTTCGAGCGGATTCGCTTCGAGCGCTTCCTTGTCGGTGTGCTCGAACTGCGCCTGCAGATCTTCGGCGTGATGCGTGGGACGGAAATCGTTCGGATAGGCGACGCCTTGCTCGCGCAATTCGCGCAGCTTCTCGCGGCGCTCCGCGATGATCTTGTTGTCGTCCACCTCGGGCACGAGGTTCGGTTGGATCGGTTCGTTCATGATGGTCTTGGTGTTCGTGGTCCGCGTGGGTCGAGCCGCTTGCGAACAGCCAGTCGGTGAAAAACCTCAGGCAATAAAAAGAGGCGGCGCGGCTGTGCGTGCCGCGCCGGTTGTCGCTTAGACGCCTTGCTTCAGACTTGCGCTGATAAACGGATCGAGATCGCCGTCGAGCACGCTCTTCGTATTGCTGATTTCGACGTTGGTGCGCAGATCCTTGATGCGGCTGTTGTCCAGCACGTACGAGCGGATCTGATGACCCCAGCCCACATCGGTCTTGCCGGCTTCGAGCTTGTCCTGCTCGGCCTGACGCTTGCGGATTTCCGCTTCGTACAGGCGCGATTTCAGCATGGCCATGGCTTCCGCGCGGTTGCGGTGCTGCGAGCGGTCGTTCTGGCATTGCACGACGATGCCCGACGGCATGTGCGTGATACGCACCGCGGAATCGGTCTTGTTGATGTGCTGACCGCCCGCGCCCGACGCGCGGTACGTGTCGATCCGCAGATCGGCCGGGTTGATGTCCACTTCGATCGAATCGTCGACTTCCGGGTATACGAACACCGACGAGAACGATGTATGACGCCCGCCCGAAGAATCGAACGGCGATTTACGCACGAGGCGGTGTACGCCCGTTTCGGTGCGCAAAAAGCCGTACGCGTATTCGCCTTCGATCTTGATGGTGGCGTTCTTGATGCCCGCGACGTCGCCGTCGGTCTGCTCGAGCACTTCCGTCTTGAAGCCCTTGCGTTCGCAATAGCGCAGGTACTGGCGCAGCAGCATGGCGGCCCAGTCGCACGCCTCGGTGCCGCCCGCGCCGGCCTGGATGTCCAGGAACGCGTTGTTCGGGTCGGCGGGGTTCGCGAACATGCGGCGAAATTCCATGTCGGCCACGCGCTGCTCGAGCGCTTGCGCGTCGGCTTCGCAGGCGACGAGCGTTTCGTCGTCGCCTTCTTCACGCGCCATCTCGAACAGGTCTTGCGCGTCGCGCAAGTCGTTGTGCAGCGAGGTGAGTTTGCCGACCGTGTCGTCGAGCAGCTTCTTTTCCCGGCCGAGCGCCTGGGCGTGTTTCGAGTCGTTCCAGACGTCCGGGTCTTCGAGTTCCCGGTTGACTTCGATCAGACGACGAGATTTGTCGTCGTAGTCAAAGATACCCCCGTAGGTCGGCCGCGCGCGTGCGCAGGTCCGCCAGAGAGGCTTCGATCGCGTTGAGACGTTCCGCTTCCATGTCGATCTTTGTGGCTTCGTAAAAAGGGGAAATTATAGCCGATCGGCGTGCCGCGCCGGAGGCCTCGTGGCGATCCGGCGCGTGTTTGCGGTTGATTTTGCGGAGATTTTCGGGCGGTGCGTGCTGTGTGAGAGTTGGGCGCGAGTAGGGCGAGCGCGGCTGCGGCAGTTCGTTGACGAGCGTGCTAGCTCACCGCATGCTCGACGATCAACTGCACGCGCGACACGCCGTTCCACGTATCGCTCGCGAGCCGGTACGCGACCGTGGTGCGCGCGGGCAGCGTGTCCGTGTGGTTGAACCAGATCGCGTTGAAGCGCTGGCGGCCGCGCATCAGTTGCAGCTTGAGATGCTTGTCCTTCACGAGCGCCTGTGAGGCAACGTCGAATTCGCCCGAGAACACCGGCGCCGGAAAGCCCTGGCCCCACACGGCGGCGTCGAGCATGTCGACGAATTGCGGCGTGAAATACGCGTCCTCGAGTTCGCCGTCGGTTTCGACGGTGCGCGACAGCGCGTCGTCGCTCAGCCATTCGCGGCCGACCGCTTCGAACGCGGCCGTGAAGCGCGGCACGTCGGCGGTCGCGAGCGTGAGGCCCGCGGCCATCGCGTGGCCGCCGAACTTGACGATCATGCCGGGTTCGCGCTTCGAGATCAGATCGAGTGCATCGCGCAGATGAAAGCCCGCGATAGAACGCCCCGAGCCTTTGACGAGCTGGCCGCTGTCGTCGGCAAGCGCGAACGTGAACGCGGGCCGGTGAAACTTCTCCTTCAGCCGTCCAGCGACGATGCCGATCACGCCCTGATGCCACGCCGGATTGAACAGCGTGATGGTGGTCGCGCCGTCGGGGTCGATCGACGAGAGGTCGTCGAGCGCCTGCTGCTGCATGCCCGCTTCGATCTCGCGGCGCTCGCGGTTCATCGTGTCGAGTTGCTGCGCGAGTTCCCATGCGCGGCCGATGTCGTCGGTCGTCAGGCATTCGATCCCGAGCGACATATCGGACAGCCGTCCGGCCGCGTTCAGGCGCGGGCCGAGCGCGAAGCCGAGGTCGAAGCCCGACGCGTTGCGCGCATCGCGCGCGGCCGCGCGAAAGAGGGCGGCGATGCCCGGCTGCATCTTGCCTTTGCGGATGCGCTGCAAACCTTGCGCGACGAGCACGCGGTTATTGCCGTCGAGCTTCACGACATCGGCGACGGTGCCGAGCGCGACCAGATCGAGCAGGCCGTCCAGACGCGGCTCGGGAAAGTCGTCGCCGAACGCGCCGCGCCGGCGCAATTCCGCGCGCAACGCGAGCAGCACGTAAAACATCACGCCGACGCCCGCAATGCACTTGCTGGGGAACTCGCAGCCCGGCTGATTCGGATTGACGATGGCGCGCGCGGCCGGCAACTGGTCGCCGGGCAGATGGTGATCGGTGACGAGCACGTCGATGCCGAGCGCGTTCGCCGCTTCCACGCCGTCCACGCTCGCGATGCCGTTATCGACGGTGATCAGCAGTTCCGGCTTGCCCGACGCGCTTTGCGCGGCCAGCGCGACGATCTCGGGCGTGAGCCCATAGCCGTATTCAAAGCGGTTCGGCACGAGGTAATCGATCTTGCCGCCGAACATGCGCAGCCCGCGCACCGCGACTGCGCAGGCGGTGGCGCCGTCGCAATCGTAATCGGCGACGACCAGCATGCGGCGCTTCTGCTGGATGGCGTCGGCGAGCAGCGCGGCGGCCTCGTCGCAACCCTTGAGCGCGGCGGGCGGCACGAGGCGCGCGAGGCCGGTTTCGAGCTCGTCGGGCAGGCACACGCCGCGCGCCGCATAGAGGCGCGCGAGCACCGGATGCAGGCCGTGGCGCACGAGGATTTCGGCGTCGACGGGAGAACAGGCGCGCGTAACGATTCGGGTCATTGTGAAGGGGCGTCGGTTGGTGCGTCGATAGGGGCGTGGGTACGTTAGGTCGTGCGATCGATCATTCGATGAACAGCGATGCGAGCACGCGCCGCCGCCAGAACTTGCGCAGATCGCCGCGCGTGATGCCGAGCGTCACCGAGCCAGTGTCGCCGCATAGCGTCAGGCCGAGTTGCGCGAGCGCGCCCGATTCGAGCGCTGCGAGCGCCGGTTCGATCCAGTCGCCCTGCAACGACGCGAAGGCCGCGTTCCAGCGGGCCCAGTCCTGTTCGATGTAAGGCGCCGAGAACGGATCGAGCTCGACGAGCGTCGCGTTGTTGTCGCTGCCGGCGTCTTTAGCCAACGGCGACGACGCCGACGACGCCAGCGCCGCGAACGACGCCGGCGGTGCCGCGACCGGCGTGCCGGCCGTCATCGCGAGGCCGCGCGTGGCGGCGGCGTCGGAGAAAACTTGCGTGAACGGGCTTTGCACAGGACGCGCCGCGCCTTGCGCATGAAACCAGATGGAGTTGACGGCGGGCAGGCCGCGCGCTTCACGCGACTCGTTGACGGGATGCTCGAACCAGGCCATCTGCACTTCGTTCTGCAGCTTCATCCACGCGCGCGAGCGCTCGCCGGAATGCGCTTCGTGCGGCAACCAGATTTCGATGTTGCGGCCGCTCGCGCGCAGCGGCGACGCGCCGGCGAGCGTGCCGAAGCCGTCGCCGGACAGATACCAGCGCGTGGGATTCGGCGCCTCGATTCGCACGCCGAGTTCTTCGATGAGCGGCCGCGCCACCGCGAGCAGCGCGCTGGCTTCTTCGTCCGAGAGTTCGAGCGACGCCGGATCGATCAGCACCAGATGGTCATGCGCGATGCGCACGTGCACCGGCTGCACGCAGGCCCAGGTGGCGTCGCCGGGATCGCCGCCGTCGGCGCGCAGCATGTACGGGGCGAGCGGGGCTTCGTCGGCGGCCGGGCTTGCATTGGTGGCGTCGGCGGGGCGGGTCGTGCTGGTCGTGCCGGTCGCGCCCGTCGCGCCCGTCGCGCCCGTCGCGCCCGTCGCACTGGTCGATAAAGCGCCGAACTGGCGAGCGATCCACCGTTCATGCGGCAGCGTGCGCTGGAAATCCTCGCCGATCACGCGTTCCACGAGCGTCGCGCGCGCGATCAGCCGGTCGAGGGCGGGGCTGCGGATGTCGTGGAGAGCAGTGGCGGCATCGGCTGCGGCAGGCAGCGCGAAAGGAAGCAGAAGATGGAGGCGGTTGGCGTGCATGATGCTGCGCATTGTAGGGCAAAGCGTGCGGCGATTTCGATTGGCGCGGCGGACGGCGGGCGTGGGCGTTGGCGTCGCGGAGGGCGTGAAGCGGCTGGCGGACGGCGGGAGCATTTGCGCTGGGGCGGGCGTAGAGCGGCTGGCGGACAGCGGGAGCATTTGCGCCGCGGCGGGCTCGCGAGGGATCGCCGCAGGGCGCTTTGCGGCGAAGGCGGTGAACGCGCAAGCCGGCGCACCGCGGGAACGCGTCAACTCCGGCAACGCGTCCGCGCAGCGACACGTCAACTGCGGCAACCGGTCAACCGCGCGGACCTCACCGACCCGCCGCTCGTCACTCGTCCCTCGTCCCTTTACGCGGCGGCGCGGCATTGTATGGCAAACTTCGCGCTTGATTGACGGTGGCGGCATCGGCGATACGGGGTGGAGTCTGGCGCGGAGTTGCGCCGCCAGACCAGACTGGAACCATCCGCATTGCCGCGACACCAATGATCAGGACACTCGGGCCACGCAACCATGCGCAACCGCGGGCAGCCGCAAGCAACCGCAAGCAACCGCAACCGCGCGGCGGCGGCCCCGGCGGCAAGAGTGGCCGAAGAACGGTGGCCGAAGAACGCAGAAAAGGACTCGCTTGAAATTTCCCTATGAATGGCAGATCGGCTGGCGCTACACGCGCGCCGGCAAACGCACGACCGGCAACGGTTTTATCTCCTTTATCGCGCTCGTGTCGATGTCGGGCATCGCGCTCGGCGTGGCCGCGCTGATCGTCGTGCTGTCCGTGATGAACGGCTTCCAGAAAGAAGTGCGCGACCGGATGCTGTCGGTGCTCGCGCACGTCGAAATTTTCTCGCCGACCGGGTCGATGCCCAACTGGCAACTCACCGCTCAGGAAGCGCGCCAAAACAAGGAAGTGATCGGCGCCGCGCCCTATGTCGAAGCGCAGGCGCTGCTCACACGCCAGGACGCGGTGAGCGGCGTCGCGCTGCGCGGCATCGAACCGGCGCTCGAGCCGCAGGTCTCGGACATCGGCAAGGAAATGAAAGGCGGCAAGCTGACGGACCTCGTGCCGGGCGAATTCGGCATCGTGCTGGGCGCGGATCTCGCGACCAACCTGGGCGTCGCCGTCAACGACAAGATCACGCTCGTCGCGCCCGAAGGCACCATCACGCCGGCCGGCATGCTGCCGCGCCTGAAGCAGTTCACGGTGGTGGGCATCTTCGAGTCCGGGCATTACGAGTACGACAGCACGCTGGCGCTCATCAACATCAAGGACGCGCAGGCGCTGTTCCGGCTGCCCGCGCCGACCGGCGTGCGGCTGCGCCTCGCCGACATGCAGCGGGCGCCCGAAGTCGCGCATCAACTCGCGCGCAGTCTCTCCGGCGACCTGTATATCCGCGACTGGACCCAGCAGAACAAGACCTGGTTCTCGGCGGTGCAGATCGAAAAACGCATGATGTTCATCATCCTCACGCTGATCATTGCGGTGGCGGCGTTCAATCTCGTGTCGTCGCTGGTGATGACGGTGACCAACAAGCAGGCCGACATCGCAATCTTGCGAACGCTCGGCGCGCAGCCGCGTTCGATCATGAAGATTTTCGTCGTGCAGGGCGTCACGATCGGCTTTATCGGCACGGCGACCGGCGTTGCGCTCGGTTGCCTGATCGCGTGGAGCATTCCGTGGCTCGTGCCGATGATCGAGCATGCGTTCGGCGTGCAGTTCCTGCCGCCGTCGGTGTATTTCATCAGCGAGTTGCCGTCCGAACTGATTCCCGCCGACGTCGCGCGCATCGGCATCATTGCATTCCTGATGTCGGCCGTGGCCACGCTTTACCCGAGCTGGCGCGGCGCCAAAGTCCGTCCCGCGGAGGCGCTGCGTTATGAATGACCGTTCCGCAACTTTACCCATGACCGCTCAGGAAACGACGCCGCATCCCTACGTGCTGGAAGCGACCGGCATTTCGAAGTCGTTCGTGCAAGGCGGTCTGAACGTCCAGGTGCTGAACAACACGCAATTGAGCGTGCGGCGCGGCGAGAAACTTGCGATCGTCGGCGCGTCGGGTTCGGGCAAAAGCACGCTGCTGCATGTGCTCGGCGGTCTCGACGATCCGAGCGCGGGCCACGTCTCGGTGATGGGCAAGCCGTTCACCAAACTCTCCGAGCGCGAGCGCAACGACCTGCGCAATCGCGCGCTCGGCTTCGTGTATCAGTTTCATCATTTGCTGCCGGAATTTTCCGCGCTCGACAACGTCGCGATGCCGCTGCGAATTCGCCGCATGACAACCGAAGCGTCGCGGCGTGAGGCGCTCGCGGTGCTGGAGCGCGTCGGCATGGCACATCGCGCGAAACATCGGCCGGGCGAACTGTCAGGCGGCGAGCGTCAGCGCGTCGCGATCGCGCGGGCGCTGGTCACGAAACCAGCGTGCGTTCTCGCCGATGAACCGACGGGCAACCTCGACGGCGGCACCGCGGATACGGTGTTCAACCTGATGCTGGAACTGTCGCGAACGCTCGAAACGAGCTTCGTGATCGTCACGCACGATCCGGAACTCGCGGGCCGGTGCGACCGCATCATGCGGCTGCGCGACGGCGTTCTATACGAAGAGCCGCCCGTGCCGGTGTGACGGGGAGGCGGGGCGGTGCGGGCGAAGTTGGGTTGTTGCCGGGTACGGGCTCGCCAGGTTCGCCCGCTTGGCTACGTTCCAGTCAGCGCCGCGTTCCGTTTAAAGCGTTCTGTTGCTCTGCGGCTCATTTGCTCACTCAGTTGCTCAGCTAGCGAGGCAAGTCATGTGGATCGATACGCACTGCCATCTCGACGCTTCCGAATTCGACGCCGATCGCGAGCACGTCGCGACGGCGGCGCGAGGCGCGGGCGTCGGGCGTATCGTGATTCCCGCCATCGGCCGGCAGAACTTCGCGACCGTGCGCGAACTGGCGCATCGCTTCGAAGGCGGCGCGTACGCGCTGGGTATTCATCCACTCTTCACGCCCTCCGCGCAGGACGGCGACCTCGAACTGCTGCGCGCGGAAATCGAGGCGAGTCTCGACGATCCGCGCTTTGTCGGCATCGGCGAGATCGGTCTGGACTATTTCGTCGACGGCCTCGACGACGCCCGGCAGCAATTCTTCTACAACGGCCAGCTTGAGATCGCGCGGGAGTTCGATCTGCCGGTGATCTGCCATGTGCGCAAATCGCAGGACCAGGTCATCAAGGGACTGCGCCGGCACCAGATTCATCGCGGCATCGCGCATGCGTTCAACGGCAGCTTCCAGCAGGCGCAGGCCTACATCGATCAGGGGATGCATCTCGGCTTCGGCGGCAATCTGACGTTCGAGCGCGCGCGGCAGATTCGGCGCCTCGCCGAACAGTTGCCGTTCGACGCGCTCGTGGTCGAGACCGACGCGCCCGACATTCCACCCTCCTGGATCTACAAACAGCGCAACTCGCCCGAGCAGATTCCAGGCATCGGCGCGGGGCTCGCGCAATTGCGCGGCATGGCCGTCGACGAGACCGCCCTAGGCACAACGGCTAACGCGCTCGCCGCGCTGCCGCGGCTCGCACTTTCCTCTGCATAATCGAAGCCATTGATTTTTAATGGTTCGTGAGTGGTTCGCGCCGGGCGAGACACACGTCCCGGCATGCCTGTGCGTTGCGCGGCGCGTTGAGCGGGTGTTCGTTGTTTCGTCCGGTGGATGGCGGGCGGAGGGCGGATGCGTGCATGGTGGTGCGGGTTTGCGTTGGGCGTGGTCTGGTTGCAGCAACAGGCTGAGTTGCCGGGTTGGAGAGGCGGGTGCTTGCTGGTGTCGTTGGCGTGTGCGGCGTCGGCTGTTGCGATTTGGGGGTTGCGTCGGCGGGCGGAGATTCAGTCGGACGGGCACAGCGCGGTCGCACACTGGACCTTGCGGCGCTGGCGTTCTTTCGCGGGCTGGTGCGCGGTCTGTTGTGTAGCCTGGTGCGCGGGCTTCGGCTATGCGGCGTGGCGTGCCGACGTGCGGCTCGCGGCAAGCTTGCCGCTCGCGTGGGAGGGCCGCGACATCGACGTGACCGGCAGCATCAAAGGCTTGCCTGCGCGCGACGATAACGGCGCGCGTTTTCTGTTCGATGTCGAGTCGGTGGACTCACACGAAGCGGGACTGCTGCCGCCGACGCCGGTTATCTTTCCACGCGTCATTCAGCTTGCATGGATTGCCGACGAAGCTCCGCCGCCGCTTCAGCCCGGCGAGCGCTGGCGTTTGCGCGTGCGTCTGAAACGGCCGCACGGCAATGCGAACTTCGGTCTGCGCGATGCGGAAGCTGCGCTGCTCGCGCGCAATGTGCGCGCCACCGGCTATGTCAGCGCGGCGGCGCAGGCGGTGCGGTTGCGGCCAGACGCGCGCGGTGTCGGCGTGACCGTGGACCGCTGGCGCGCGGCGCTGCGGGCACGAATCGACGCGGTGCTTGGCAGCGCGCCGCATCGGGGCATCGTCGTCGCGTTGGCGATCGGCGCACAGGACGAGATCAGCGCCGCCGATTGGCAACTGATGCGCGCCACCGGCACAAGTCATCTCGTGGCGATTTCGGGCTTGCATATCGGCTTTGCCGCGGGGATCGCCGCCTGGCTCGCGGGCGCTTTCTGGCGGCGCTCGGGATGGATCGGCCGCAACTGGCCGTTGTGGCTGCCAGCGCAAATCGTCGCGGTGACGGGCGGCGCGCTGTTTGCCGCGCTGCACGCGGCGCTGGCCGGTTTCAACGTGCCCGTGCAACGCGCGTTGTGGATGGCAAGCGTCGTCGCGCTCGCCTATGTGAGCGGGCGCAACCTGCCGCGCTCGGCCGTGCTCGCGTGGGCCCTCGGGCTCGTAGTGCTGATCGATCCGTGGGCGGTGGTGTCGGCGGGATTCTGGTTGTCCTTCTGCGCGGTGGCGGCGATTCTTTTTGCGACGTCGGGGCGGTCGCGGGTGTGGGACCGTGAGCAGCATATGGATGAGATCGACGACGATGGCGGTGGCGCGGGAGGGGTGTTGGCGGCGTCGTCGGGGCCAACTGGCTTGTGGCGGTCGTTGCGTTTGTCCCGCGTGCCGCGGTTGTTGGGCTTATTGGGCGTGTTGCCGTTATCGCGCTCGTCGCGGCTGTCGCGCGCGTTGCAGTTGTTCGACGTATCGCGGTTGTTGCGCCTATCGTGCTCGTCGCGGGTGTCACACGCGTTGCGATCGTTAGGCCTGTCGCGGTTGTTCCGCCTATCGCGCGCGTCCCGGTTGTCGCACTTATCGCCCTCGTTGCCCTTGTGCCGCTTTCGCATTGCCGCCGCACGGCGCATTCGTGCGTTCGGCGAGCGGCTCCATGGCGCCGCCCATGTCCAGTTCGCTGTCACACTCGCGCTCGCGCCGTTGACCGTCTACTGGTTCGCGCAGATTCCGCTGATCGGCCCGCTCGCGAATGCGTTCGCGATTCCGTGGGTGAGCGTGTTGGTCACGCCGTCGGTGCTGGCCGGCGTCGTGTTGCCCGCGCCGCTCGATGCCTACGCATGGCGCATCGCGCACGCGTTGCTCGAGGTGATGATCGCGGGATTGCAACGGCTGTCCGGGCCGCGTTGGGTGCTCTGGTGGCTGCCGCAGCCGAGTGGATGGACGCTCGCCGCCGCCGCGGCCGGCGTGCTCTGGTGTCTTGCGCCGCGCGGCTGGCCGTTGCGCTGGGCCGCGCCGCTCACATGGCTGCCGCTTGTCGTGCCCGCGCCGTCCGGGCCGCCGCACGGCAGCTTCCGGCTGACCGCGCTCGATGTGGGGCAGGGCACGTCGGTGCTCGTCGAGACCGCGCATCACGCGCTGCTGTTCGATGCCGGGCCGGGGCCCGAATCGACGCATGCCGGCGAGCGGGTAGTGGTGCCGTATTTGCGAGCGCATGGCGTGAATGCGCTCGATACATTGATCATCAGCCATGCCGATTCCGATCATTCGGGCGGCGCGCCGGCCGTGCTGGATGCCATCGAGGTTCGTCAGATGGTCGCGGCGCTCGCGCCTGCCAACGCGCTATGGGCGAACGCGCGGCAACGCGGCGCAGACACATGGCCGTGCGCGGCGGGTCAGCGGTGGCAGTGGGATGGCGTCGAGTTCGCGATGCTCTGGCCCGACCCCGGGCCGCTGCAAGGCAAGCCGAACGCGCATTGCTGCGTGCTGCGCGTGAGTGCGTTGCCGGTGGCGGTTGCGTCGGAATCGGGTAGTGCCGTTCGCAGCGGTGCGGAGAGTGCGGGCGTGGATGGCACGGGTGACACGGATAGCTCAGTGCGCAGCGCACCGACCAGCGCATCAAACACAGCACCGACCGGCGCATCGACCAACGCACCGACCGGCGCATCGACCAGCGCACCGAACAGCGCACCGACCGCGGGACCAACCCCCCAACCCCAAGCCACGCCCCTCGCCGCGCTCCTAACCGCAGACATCGAGGCCCCGTCCGAACGCGTGCTGCTTTCGCGCGATCGCGAGATGCTGCGCGCTCAGGTGCTCGTGGTCCCGCATCATGGCAGCAAGACCTCATCCACTGAACCGTTCCTCGATTCTATCGACCCGCTCATCGCGCTATTTCAGGTAGGCTATCGCAACCGGTTTCATCATCCCAGTGTGGGCGTGCTGGCGCGCTATTCGGCGCGGCACATCGAGTTGGGCAGGAGCGATTCGGACGGCGCGGTGCGCGTGCTTGTCGATCCTTACTTCGCCGCGCGCGAGGCCCCGCATGCGCCAGACGCCGCGCTCACGGTCGAGCGTTATCGCGACACGCAGCGGCGCTACTGGATGGATCGATGAATGCTCGCTCAACGTTCGCTCGACGTTCGCAGATCGTGACAGCGGACATCGGCGCATCGCAAAAGGAGAGGCTGAAAATAGGCAGTTCCGCCACACAGCCACACAGTCACACAGCCAGACAACAAGCGCCGCCACGAGCGCACCCGCGAACACTGCGGCATACCCACCAGATGCCGCACCGCTTCACCCGCCGCGCGAAAACGAAAACAGAACGGAGATAACCGCAGTTGAAAAACATCATTCATTTTTCGCACGCGAACGGCTTTCCGGCCTCGACTTACCGGACGATTTTCGCCGAACTCTCCGACGACTACGACGTGCGCTACATCGAACGCATCGCACACGATCCGCGCTTTCCGGTGACGCAGGACTGGCCGCATCTCGTCGAGCAATTGATCGACGACATCGGCCGCACGTATGAGCAGCCTGTGTGGCTCGTCGGCCATTCGCTTGGCGGTTATCTGTCGCTCATGGCCGCGCTGAAAAAGCCGCAGTGGGTGAGGGGCGTCGTGATGCTCGATTCGCCGGTGGTCGCCGGCTGGCGCAGCAGCATTCTGCGCGTGTCGCAATTCACCGGGCTCGACGAGCGGCTGTCGCCCGCGGCCGCGACCCGCACGCGCCGAACGCACTGGGCGAGCCGCGACGAGGCGTGGCGGCATTTTCATTCGAAGCCCGCGTTCGCGCGTTGGGACGAGCGCATGCTGTCCGACTACATCGAGTTCGGCATTCCGCAGGTCTCGCACGACGGCTCGCGCAGTCTCGCGTTCGATCGGCGCATCGAATATCAGATCTACCGGACCTTGCCGCACACGCTCGGTGCGCGGCTCGCGCGCGGCGCGCCGGTGCCGGTGGGTTTCATCGGCGGCACGCGCTCGAAGGAAGTCCGCCAGGTCGGCTTGAGCGCGACGCGCCGGGCGACGGGCGGGCACATCGAATGGATCGAGGGCAGCCATCTGTTTCCGATGGAAAAGCCGATCGAAACCGCGCGCGCCGTGCAGCGGATGTTGCGCGAACTGAGCGAGCGCGGCTGAGGCGGCGCGCGTCGATTGCCGTGGCTCGCGCGGCGCATCGGCTTGCCGCGGGCGCTCGCATTTTGCTGGGGTTGAGACCCTGCTTTACGGTATAATCCGTTTTTCCCGCGAGCATCCAGCGATGACCAAATATGTTTTCGTCACCGGCGGCGTAGTATCTTCCCTCGGCAAGGGTATTGCCGCCGCTTCCCTCGCCGCGATCCTCGAATCGCGCGGTCTCAAAGTCACTCTTCTCAAGCTCGATCCCTACATCAACGTCGACCCCGGCACGATGAGCCCGTTTCAACACGGCGAAGTGTTCGTGACGGAAGACGGAGCGGAAACCGACCTCGACCTCGGCCACTATGAGCGCTTCATCAGCACGAAGATGCGCAAGGCCAATAACTTCACCACGGGCCAGATTTACGAATCGGTGATCCGCAAGGAACGCCGCGGCGATTATCTCGGCAAGACGGTGCAGGTCATTCCGCACATCACGAATGAAATCCAGGCGTTCATCGAGCGTGGGGCAGCTTCCGCTACCTGCGGCGAACCGGACGTCGCGATCGTCGAAGTCGGCGGCACGGTCGGCGACATCGAATCGCTGCCGTTCCTCGAAGCCGCGCGTCAGATGAGTCTGCGCATGGGCCGCAACAGCGCGTGCTTCGTGCACCTCACGCTGGTGCCCTGGGTCGCCACCGCCGGCGAGCTGAAGACCAAGCCCACGCAACACAGCGTGCAGAAGCTGCGCGAAATCGGTATCTCGCCGCACGTGCTGCTGTGCCGCGCCGACCGCCGCATTCCGGACGACGAGCGCGCGAAAATCTCCATGTTCTCGAACGTGCCGGAAGACGCCGTTATTTCGGTGTGGGACGCGGACAGTATCTACAAGATTCCGCAGATGCTGCACGATCAGGGTCTCGACGCGATCATCTGCGAAGAGTTGAAGCTCACGCCGAAGCCCGCCGATCTGTCTATGTGGGCCGAACTCGTCGAGAAGCTGCAGAATCCGAAGCACGAAGTCACGATCGGCATGGTCGGCAAGTATGTCGATCTGACGGAGTCGTACAAGTCGCTGATCGAAGCGCTGCGTCATGCATCCATGCATACGTCCACGCGCGTGAACATCGAGTACATCGATTCGGAAGAGATCGAGACGCAGGGCGTCGAAAGTCTCAAGCATCTGGACGCCGTGCTCGTGCCTGGCGGCTTCGGCCGTCGCGGCACCGAAGGCAAGATCGCCGCGATCCGCTATGCGCGTGAAGCGAAGGTGCCGTATCTCGGCATCTGTCTCGGCATGCAACTGGCCGTGATCGAATTCGCACGCGACGTGGTCGCGCTGAAAGACGCGAACAGCACCGAGTTCGATCAGGAAACGCCGAACCGCGTGGTCGCGCTGATCACCGAATGGTACGACCGCGAAGGCCGCGTCGAAAAGCGCACGGAAGAATCCGACCTCGGCGGCACGATGCGCCTGGGTTCGCAACGCTGCCCGATCAAGCCCGGCACGATGGCCGAAGAGATTTACGGCAAGGACGTGAACGAGCGTCATCGTCACCGTTATGAAGTCAATAACCGCTTCGTGCCCCAGCTCGAAGCCGGTGGTCTTATCATCAGCGCCCGTACCCCGAGTGAAGATCTGCCGGAAATGATGGAACTGCCGCGCAGCATGCACCCGTGGTTCGTCGGCGTGCAGTTCCACCCGGAATTCACGTCCACGCCGCGCGACGGCCATCCGCTGTTCAAGTCGTTCGTCGAAGCCGCGCTCGCGCATCAGCAGTCGCGCGTCGCGAGCGAAGTCGGGGAGAAAGCATGAAACTGGGCGATTTCGAAATCGGGCTCGACAAGCCGTTTTTCCTGATCGCGGGCACGTGTGTCGTCGAATCGGAGCAAATGACGATCGACACCGCGGGCCGCCTGAAGGAAATCTGCGCGAAGCTGAACATTCCGTTCATCTACAAATCGTCGTACGACAAGGCCAATCGCAGCAGCGGCAAGTCGTTTCGCGGTCTCGGCATGGACGAAGGTTTGCGCATCCTGTCGGAAGTGAAGCGTCAACTCGGTTTGCCGGTGCTGACGGACGTTCACGCCGAGCACGAGATCGAGCAGGTCGCATCAGTGGTAGACGTGCTGCAAACGCCGGCTTTCCTGTGCCGTCAAACCGACTTCATTCACGCGTGCGCGCGTTCGGGCAAACCGGTCAACATCAAGAAAGGCCAGTTTCTCGCGCCGCACGACATGAAGAACGTGATCGACAAGGCGCGCGACGCGGCGCGTGAGGCGGGTCTTTCCGAAGACCGCTTCATGGCATGCGAGCGCGGCGTGTCGTTCGGTTATAACAACCTCGTGTCGGACATGCGATCGCTCGCGATCATGCGCGAAACCAACGCGCCGATCGTGTTCGACGCCACGCATTCGGTGCAGTTGCCGGGCGGCCAGGGCACGAGCTCGGGCGGTCAGCGCGAATTCGTGCCGGTGCTCGCGCGTGCGGCCGTGGCGGTCGGCGTCGCCGGTCTCTTCATGGAAACGCACCCGAATCCGGCGGAAGCGAAGTCGGACGGTCCGAACGCGGTGCCGCTCCATCGCATGGCCGATCTGCTCGAGACGCTCGTCACGCTCGATCAGGCCGTCAAGCGCACGCCGTTCCTCGAAAGCGATTTCAACTGATTCACGCGTTCGCCGCGTGCCGGCTTGCATATCGACACCGTGTCGCTGTAAAGAATTCATCGTCATTTCTTGAGGAAACCATGAGTGCTATCGTAGATATCATCGGTCGAGAGATTCTCGATTCGCGAGGCAACCCCACCGTCGAATGCGACGTACTGCTCGAGTCGGGCACGATGGGCCGCGCCGCGGTGCCGTCGGGCGCGTCCACCGGTTCGCGCGAAGCAATCGAGTTGCGCGACGGCGAAACCGGCCGCTACGGCGGCAAGGGTGTGCTGAAGGCTGTCGAGCACATCAACACCGAAATCTCCGAAGCGATCATGGGCCTCGACGCTTCCGAGCAGGCTTTCCTCGACAAGACGCTGCTGGAACTCGACGGCACGGACAACAAGTCGCGCCTCGGCGCGAACGCGATGCTGGCTGTTTCGATGGCCGTCGCGAAGGCTGCTGCTGAAGAAGCCGGCCTGCCGCTCTACCGCTACTTCGGCGGCTCGGGCGCGATGCAACTGCCGGTGCCGATGATGAACATCGTCAACGGCGGCGCGCACGCGAACAACAGCCTGGACATCCAGGAATTCATGATCGTGCCGGTCAGCCAGCCGACCTTCCGCGAAGCACTGCGCTGCGGCGCCGAAGTGTTCCACGCGCTGAAGAAGATTCTGTCGGACCGCGGCATGAGCACGGCAGTGGGCGACGAAGGCGGCTTCGCGCCGAACTTCGGCAGCAACGACGAGTGCCTGTCGACCATCCTGCAAGCTATCGAGAAAGCCGGCTACCGCGCCGGTGAAGACGTGCTGCTCGCGCTCGACTGCGCGGCGAGCGAGTTCTACCACGACGGCAAGTACCAGTTGGCCGGCGAAGGCCTGCAACTGTCGTCGGCGGAATTTGCCGACTATCTCGCGACGCTGGCCGACAAGTTCCCGATCGTGTCGATTGAAGACGGCATGCACGAAGGCGATTGGGAAGGCTGGAAACTCCTGACCGAAAAGCTCGGCAAGAAGATTCAACTCGTCGGCGACGATCTGTTCGTCACCAACACGCGCATCCTGAAGGAAGGCATTGAGAAGGGCATCGCGAACTCGATCCTCATCAAGATCAACCAGATCGGCACGCTGACCGAAACGTTCGCCGCAATCGAAATGGCGAAGCGCGCGGGCTATACGGCTGTCATCTCGCATCGCTCGGGCGAAACAGAAGACTCGACGATCGCGGACATCGCCGTCGGCCTGAACGCCGGCCAGATCAAGACGGGTTCGCTGTCGCGTTCGGATCGCATCTCGAAGTACAACCAGCTGCTGCGTATCGAAGAAGACCTCGGTGATATCGCCAGCTATCCGGGCAAGTCGGCGTTCTACAATCTGCGCTAATGGTTCTGAGTGGACTTTTTAGCGGTGACCGATGAGCCGGTTCTTCCTCGTGTCTGATTGACCTCGCCGCCCTGCGTAAAGCGCAGGGCGGCGCGTATTTATTGTGCTTACTTCATGCGGCTCGTCACTGCTGTACTGATCGTTCTGCTGGCGTTGATCCAGTACCCGCTGTGGTGGGGCCACGGCGGGTGGTTGCGCGTCCACGAACTGCAGCAACAGCTCGCGCAGCAGATACAAAAGAACGCCGACGCGAAGCTGCGCAACGAGCGTATTCAAGGCGAGGTGCAGGATCTGCAGAACGGCACGGCTGCCGTCGAAGAGCGCGCCCGCTACGAGATGGGCATGGTCAAGGACGGCGAAGTGTTCGTGCAGTTCGTGTCGCCGAATGCGCCGTTGCCGACGGCGAACGCGCCGTCGACTAGTGCGTCGACACGCGGCGAGGTGTCGGCCGCGCCGCTGCACGTGGTGCCGAATCCGGAGTCGCGCGCGAAGCCCGAGCGTAAGCACGGCAGCAAGGCGGCGAAAGAGAAGAAGCCGGCGCACTGAGTGGGGCGTCGATCGCGGCGTGATGGCGGTTCAGTAGCGCTTGGGGCGCGTAAGGTCAGGTGCGGGAAACGACGTAGACAAAAAAGGCGCGGTCTGTGGACCGCGCCTTTTTGCATTTTGGGCCGCACATTCGGCGACCGGAACGACGGCTCTGCGGCATTGCACCTGCCACTGGATCACCAGCCCCAGTACGACCCATAGCCGATGCCGACGCCGGTGCCCCAGCCGTGTCCCCATCCACCGCCGTAGTAGCTGCCGTACACGCTGACGGGCACACGCGGGCTGTAATAACGCGACCACGCTTGCGCGGCGTTTTCGGCGGCGATGGCCTGGTTCTGCTCGGCCATGACCTGCCGGTCGATTGCGTCGTAACGCTCGCGCTCGGCCGGCGTCAGCGGTTGTGCGGTGCTGGCCATGCCCGACTGGTCGGCGGGCAGCCGGCTATAAATGGGCGAGGGACCCGGCGGGTCCATCATGCAACCGGTCAATGCGGTGAGGCCGGCGAGCGCCGTCAACACGGCAAGCGTGCGCGCGGGACGCGGCAATGAAGTGGGAATGCTCATGTTGAATCTCGATCGGTCGATACGTCAGCGCAGTCTAAGCGGACATTGAGCAGACACTAAGTGGACGCTCTGCGGACACTAAACGAACCCGCAAAGCGCCCACCCGCCGACCGCTTCAATGCCGTTGTTCAGCGGCCGGCGTCACACCTTGTGAGAGTGCGTTGGCGAAAAAAAGTTGCGCCACGTCGACGGGGTCGAACTCGTACCGCTGATTGCAGAACTCGCAATGAATCTCGACGTGGCCGCGCTCGGCGATCACGCCGTCAACTTCGTCGCGACCCAGCATCTTCAGCATCGAACCGACTTTTTCGCGCGAGCAGGTGCATTCGAAACGCGCGCTGGCCGGCTCGAAATGCTGGACGTTCTCCTGCCAGAAGAGGCGCCGGAACACCGTCTCGGGTTCTTCCTTCAGCAGTTCGTCTTGCGACAGCGTGCCGCCAAGCGTGCAGACGCGCTCCCATGTATCCGCGTCCAGTTCGCCGGGATGCGGGACGATGCCGCCGTCACCGGGAAGCTTTTGCAGCAGCATGCCGACCGCGCGCTCCGAATTGGCCGCGAGCCACAGGCGCGTGTCGAGCTGCTCGGAGTGATGCATGTAGTGTTCGAGCACTTCGGCCATCGACTCGAGCGGCCCGTTTTCGCCCGACAGCGGCACGATGCTCTGATACGGCTGCTGCCCCGGCTTCTTGTCGCGCGGATCGAGCGTGATCACGCAGCGGCCGTGACCGCTTGCGTTGAGCAATTCGATCATCGACGTCGTCTCGCCGATCACGCTGTCTTCGTCGCCGGAAAGTTTGGCGGTGGCGCGCATCGACAGGTCGGAGCTGCATTGAACCACCAGCATCTTGACCGGGCCGTCGCCGAAAATCTGCATGATCAGCGTGCCGTCGAACTTCAGATTCGCGGACAGCAGCGCGCACGCGGCCATCATTTCGCCGAGAATCGTCCGCACGGGCGCCGGATACTGGCGGCGCGTCAGCACTTCCTGCCATGTATTACGCAGCGAAACGATTTCGCCGCGCACCGGCGCCGCGCTGAACATGAATTTTTGCAACTGGTCGCTCACAACTTTTCCTCTGTCGAATGGCGCGGCACGGCGAGATGCCCTGCACACGCCGTGCGCGCCGCGCGCCCGGCCGGTTAGCCGATACGCACGAGCTGCGCCTTGAAATACTCGCGGCGCTCGGCGTAACTCGCCGTGCCGCGCTGCATGTTGGCGATGTCCGCGTCGGTCAGTTCGCGCACCACTTTCGCGGGCGCGCCGAGAATCAGCGAATTGTCGGGAAACACTTTGCCTTCAGTCACGATGGCGCCCGCTCCGACCAGACAGTTGCGGCCGATTACCGCGCCATTCAAGACCACCGCCTGAATTCCGATCAGCGCGCCTTCCTTGATCGTGCAGCCATGCAGCATGACCTGATGCCCGATTGTCACGTTGGCCTCGATGGTCAGCGGAAAGCCCGGATCCGTGTGCAGCACCGCGTTTTCCTGGATGTTGCTGCCCGCGCCGAGCGTGATCGGCTCGTTGTCGCCGCGCAGCGTCGCGCCGAACCAGACGCTCGAATTTTCCTCCAGCGTCACGTTCCCGATGATGGTCGCGGAATCCGCGACGAACACGCTTTCGTGGATGTTCGGTGCGGCGTCGCCAAGCTTGTAAATGGTCACGTTGTCTCCTCGTGGATCGGTCGGATCGGTCGCCGGGCGTGCGGACGGCTCGCGGCGTGTCGGGTTTGACGGCTTTTCGTTGGCTGCTGCGAGGCGCTTTGGGCTCTCGCGAGCGTCGAATCGAGTATTGTAAACGGTTGTGTGGTTCGGCCGCTTCGTGCGATATGCGGGGTGGTGGGCGCGGTTTGGTGGGTCTGGCGGGTTGCTGTTGCATGGTGTTGCAGCGTGCGGACACAAGCGGCCAGTGCGGCCATGCCGTCAGACCTGCAAGCGGCGGTAGCCACTGCGCTTGTGACCCGACCGACGCCAGCTCCGTTCGCTGTTTGCCCGCGACAGGCGCGCGCTGCCCTTAAACGTCCGTCGACCTCCGTCGCTCTCACTTCCCTCTACCGATCACGCTGCCATGATGTCCGCCGCTTCGTCCGCTTCGTCCGCTTCGTCCGCTTCGTCCGCTTCGTCCGTTCAGTCCGTTCAGTCCGCGTCTGACATGGGCGACGACGCGCTTTGCGCGCGCACAGCGGCGCTTGCCGCGCTGCGCGAACCCGATCCGGCGACCAAGGCAAACGCCGCGCGCGCGCTCTACGCAGCGGTGCTCGACGGCAGCCTGCCGTGTATCGCCAATATCACACTCGACGAACCGCCGGAATTGCCCGGCCGGCCCGCGCGTCCGGAACTCGTCGAGCCGCGCAAGCTCGGGCGGCGCAGCATGCAATCGCCTCAAGGTCGCTCGGTATTGCTGCACGCGCTCGCCCACATCGAATTCAACGCGATCAACCTGGCGCTCGACGCCGTGTGGCGCTTCGCCGGCATGCCCGCCGCTTTCTACACCGACTGGCTGAAAGTCGCCGCCGAAGAGGCGTACCACTTCTCGCTACTGTCCGCGCGGCTCGCGGACTACGGCCATGCGTACGGCGACTTTCCCGCGCACGACGGCCTGTGGGACATGTGCGAGCGCACCCGTGGCGACGTGCTCGCGCGCATGGCGCTCGTGCCGCGCACGCTCGAAGCACGCGGCCTCGATGCGTCGCCGCCGATCCGCGCGCGTCTGCAGCAGGCGGGCGACGACGCTTCGGCGTCGATTCTCGACGTGATTCTGCGCGACGAAATCGGCCACGTGCTGATCGGCAATCGCTGGTTTCGTCATTTGTGCGACGAAGGCGGGCTGGACCCGCACACGACCTACACGCGCCTCGCCGACCAGTATCACGCGCCGAAATTGCGTGGTCCGTTCAATTTCGAGGCGCGCCGCGATGCAGGTTTCGACGACGCGGAACTCGCCGAACTGGCGGCGCTGGCGGGCCTCGACGTGGACGATCCGCAAAAGTAGGGCGTCTCCACGCGACTGAGTTAGTCCGCACTCGGGCGCCGCCCATCGTCGGCCTATCTCGTTATAATCGAACGATCATTCTTTTTTGGCGGGCATCCGACCATGAATACTTCCCGCTCCGAGTTCGTCGCCGTCCGAGGCATCCGTCTGCATGTGCGGCGCTGGGGCCATCCCGACGCGCCGATGCTGTTCATGCTGCACGGCTGGATGGACGTCGCCGCGTCGTTCCAGTTCGTCGTGGATGCGCTCGGCGGCGACTGGCAGGTCATCGCGCCGGACATGCGCGGCTTTGGCCTGTCCGACTGGCCGGTGGCGCAAAGCGGCGGCGGCCACTACTGGTTCCACGATTACCTCGCCGATCTCGACGCGCTGCTCGACCACTACGCGCCGACCGGCCAGGTAAATCTCGTCGGGCATAGCCTCGGCGCGAACGTCGTCTGCCTGTATGCGGGCGCGCGCCCCGAGCGCGTGCGGCGGGTGGTCGATCTGGAAGGCTTCGGACTCGCGCCCGCGCACCCGGCGCAAGCCCCGAAGCGTCTGCAGAACTGGCTCGACGAGTCGCGCGATCCGCCGCAACTCAAGCGCTACGCGTCGCTTGACGAGGTCGCCGGGCGCCTCATCAAGACGAATCCGCGGCTCGCCCCGGCCCGCGCGGAGTTCCTCGCGAAGCACTGGTCGAAGCCCGACGGCGAAGGGCGTTTCATGCTGCTCGCCGACCCGGCGCACAAACTGCGCGGCCCGACGCTGTACCGGCTCGACGAGGTCATGGCCGTCTGGCGCAAGGTGAGCGCGAAAGTGCTGCATGTCGAAGCCGCCAATTCGCCGACGCTCGCGACACTGGCCGGCGAGATTCCGCTCGACGAATTCAAGGCGCGTTTCCAGGCATTTGCCGACTGGCGCGAGAAGTTCATCGACGAAGCGGGGCACATGGTGCACCACGATCAGCCGGAACAGGTGGCGGCGCTGATCGAGGGATTCTGCGCGTAGCGCCGGGAAGGGCGGCACAGCACCGGCGCGAGCGTCGCAGCGAAGCCGCCGGAGCAATCGCCTACGAGATTTGCTCTGCGTCCACTTACTGCGTTGCAGTAAAATGGCTGCAAACCTTCTCCAGACGATGATGAACGCCGACCTCCACTGTCACTCCACCGTTTCCGACGGCCAGTTCGCGCCGGCCGATGTCGCGCGCCGTGCGCATGCGGGGGGCGTGACCTTGTGGGCGCTGACCGATCACGACGAACTCGGCGGCCAGCAGGAAGCGCGTGAAGCCGCCGCGGAACTGGGCATGAGCTATCTGAGCGGCGTCGAAATTTCGGTGACGTGGGCGGCGCGTACCGTTCATATCGTCGGGCTCGGCATCGACCCGACCAGCTCGGTGCTGATCGACGGCCTCGCGCGCACGCGCAACGGCCGCGCGGCGCGCGCCGAGGCGATCGGCGAGCAACTGGCCACGCTCGGCATTCCCGACGCGTATCAAGGCGCGCTCAAGTACGTGTCGAACCCGGACATGATTTCGCGTACGCATTTCGCGCGCTTCCTGGTCGAAAGCGGCTACGCCGCGTCCACGCAAGACGTATTCAACCGCTATCTCGGCGACGGCAAACCCGGCTATGTGGCGCACCGCTGGTCGAAACTGGCCGACGCGGTCGGCTGGATCAAGGCGGCCGGCGGCGAGGCAATCGTTGCGCATCCGGGCCGTTACGCGTACTCGCCGACCGAATTCGACGCATTTTTCGCCGAATTCATCGACCTGGGCGGCAAGGCAATCGAAGTCGTCACGGGCAGCCACACGCCCGATCAATACCGCGAATACGCCGACGTCGCACGCCGCTTCGGGTTCGAGGCGTCGCGCGGGTCGGATTTTCATGCGCCGGGCGAGGGGCGTGTCGAACTGGGCACGCTGCCGCCGCTTCCTTCCGATCTCAAGCCCGTCTGGGAACGCTGGCTGTGAACGCGCGCCGTGCCGACGCGGCACGTCGTGTGCGAGCCGGGAATCCGGCGCGCTCGCGTTCCCGCTCGTCAAGTCCGCGTTCGCCTCGCACGGTCCACGGTCGTTTTGCTTTGAGCCGCGCTATAAACCGTTGTCTCTCCGTCGCCATCGTTAGCCGCCATGTCCCAATACTTCCGGCTTCATCCCGATAACCCGCAGCCGCGCCTCGTGAAGCAGGCCGTGCAGATCATCAACGACGGCGGCGTGGTCGCCTTGCCGACCGACTCGAGCTACGCGCTCGCGTGCCATCTCGACGACAAGGACGCGGTTGAGCGCCTGCGCCGGATTCGCGGCCTCGACGAGAAGCAGTTGCTGTCGCTGCTGGTGCGCGACCTGTCGGAACTCGCGAACTTCGCGATGGTGGACAACCGTCAGTACCGACTCATCAAATCGGTGACGCCGGGGCCTTATGTGTTCGTGCTTCAGGCCACGAAGGAAGTGCCGCGGCGGCTCTCGCATCCGTCGCGCAAGACGATCGGCTTGCGCGTGCCGGACCATGCGATCACGCTCGCGATTCTCGGCGAACTTGGCCAGCCGCTGCTCGGCTCGACGCTGATTCTGCCGGGCGAAACGGCGCCGCTCAACGAGCCCGAGGAAATCCGCGCGCGGCTCGAAAAACAACTGGATCTCGTGATCGACGGCGGGGCTTGCGTGTGCGAGCCGTCCACGGTGATCGATCTGACCGGCGACGAGCCGGTGCTGGTGCGGGCAGGGCGCGGTTCTCTCGCGCCATTCGGTCTCGAAGAGACGGCATGAGCGAAAGCGGACAGACGCACGCAATCGCATTGTTACAATAGCGAGTTATGGATTCTTCCCTGATACAAACCATCGCGGTCTACGCGTTGCCGGTGATCTTCGCCATCACGCTGCACGAGGCCGCGCATGGTTACGTCGCGCGCTGGCTCGGCGACAATACGGCCTACGTGCTCGGCCGCGTTTCGATCAATCCGATGCGGCACATCGACCCGCTCGGCACGATCGCCATTCCGTTGCTGCTGTACTTCGCCACGAGCGGCGCGTTCATGTTCGGCTATGCGAAGCCGGTGCCGGTCGCGTTCGGCAATCTGCGCAATCCGCGTTGGGGCAGCCTGTGGGTCGCGGCCGCCGGGCCGGGGTGCAACTTCGTCCAGGCGCTGATCTGGGGCCTGTTCGGCGTGGCGCTCGCCGTGATGGCCGTCGACGAACCGTTCTTCACGCGCATGGCGGGCGCGGGCGTCGGCGTGAATCTGGTGCTCGGCGTGCTGAATCTGTTCCCGCTGCCGCCGCTCGACGGCGGCCGCGTGCTGATGGCGCTGTTGCCGCCGCGCCAGGCCATCGCGCTGTCGCGCCTCGAACCGTATGGCTTTTTTATCGTCATGGCGCTGGTCATGACGGGCACGCTGACGCGCTACTGGTTGAGCCCGCTCGTCGCGCTCGGCTACAGCGGCATCACCGCAATCCTGACTCCACTTGTTTCGCTTTTCTAAATAATCATGTTCCCAGACCGTATCTTCTCCGGCATGCGGCCCACCGGGTCGCTGCACCTCGGCCACTATCACGGCGTGCTGAAAAACTGGGTGCGGCTGCAGTCCGAATACCCGTGCTTCTTCGCTGTCGTCGACTGGCACGCGCTGACGACCCACTACGAAACGCCCGAGGTCATCGAGAAAAACGTCTGGGAGGTGCTGATCGACTGGCTCGCCTCCGGTATCGACCCGGCGCAGGCCACGCTGTTCATCCAGAGCCGCGTGCCCGAGCATGCGGAGCTATCGCTGCTGCTCGGCATGAGCACGCCGCTGGGCTGGCTCGAACGCGTGCCGACCTACAAGGAGCAGCAGGAAAAGCTGAAGGACAAGGATCTGTCCACGTACGGCTTTCTCGGCTATCCGGTGCTGATGGCGGCGGACATTCTGCTGTATCGCGCGTCGCTCGTGCCGGTCGGCGAAGACCAGGTGCCGCACGTCGAAATGACGCGTGAAATCGCGCGGCGTTTTAACTATCTGTACGGCCGCGAGGCGGATTTCGAGGACAAGGCGAACGAAGCCGCGAAGAAGCTCGGCGGCAAGCGCGCGAAGCTGTATCACGAACTGCGCAACGCCTATCAGCAGGAAGGCGACGACGAGGCGCTCGAGCAGGCTCGCGCGATGTTGCAGGAATCGCAAAGCCTGTCGATGAGCGACCGCGAGCGCCTGTTCGGCTATCTCGAAGGCTCGCGCAAGATCATTCTGGTCGAGCCGCAGGCCATGCTGACCGAAGCGTCGCGCATGCCGGGGCTCGACGGCCAGAAAATGTCGAAGTCGTACGGCAACACGATCGGTCTGCGCGAAGATGCCGAGACCATCACGAAGAAAGTGCGCACCATGCCGACCGATCCGGCCCGCGTGCGCCGCACCGATCCGGGCGATCCGGACAAGTGCCCGGTGTGGCAGTTGCACCAGGTCTACACGGACGAAACCACGCACCAGTGGGTCCAGAAGGGCTGCCGGTCGGCGGGTATTGGCTGTCTCGAATGCAAGCAGCCGGTGATCGAAGGCATCTTGCGCGAGCAGCAGCCGATGCTCGAGCGCGCGCAGAAGTACATGGACGACCCGTCGCTGTTGCGCGCGATCGTCGCCGACGGCTGCGACAAGGCGCGCCGCTTCGCCACGGAAACGATGCGCGACGTGCGCGAGGCGATGGGTCTGTCGTACAACTGACGAGCGGCGCCCACGTCATGAGCACGCCGGCCGCAGCCCTGCATGGATTGGGCGAGCCGTCGCGCTGGGTGCGTCATTGGGCGCATCTGGTCGCGGCGGGCGGCGCGGTGCTCGACGTCGCTTCGGGCGCGGGGCGGCATGCGCGCTTCTTTGCGTCGCTGGGGCATCCCGTCACCGCGATCGACCGCGACGCGGCCGCGCTCGACGCGCTCGCCGACGAACCGCTCGTCACACGTATCCTGGCCGACATCGAAGGCGCTCCGTGGCCGTTGCGCACGGACGAGAAGTTCGCGGCGGTCGTCGTCACCAACTATCTGCATCGGCCGCTTTTCGGCCAACTGATTTCGTCGCTCGCGCCCGGCGGCGTACTGGTTTACGAGACCTTCGCGCAAGGAAACGAAACGGTCGGCAAGCCCTCTAACCCCGCGTTCCTGCTCGCGCCTGGCGAGCTGCTCGAGGTCGTGCGGGGGCACTTGCGGGTGGTCGCGTTTCAGGACGGTTTTCTCGCGCAGCCACGCCCGGCTTACGTCCAGCGCATCTGCGCCATTCTCGAGGCGGACCGCTCAGACAACCCCGCGCAGGCGGCGCCCCCGCCTTGTTACGAGTTGGCTGGCTAATCCGCTACAATCGCGGTTTACCTGATCAAATTCATGGCGTTTCATGACTAACGGCACACACTCGGGCAACACCGCCGGCAACGACGGCGTTCAGATTCGCGGCAGCATTCCTGCCATCATCACCCCGATGCTCGAAGACGGCAGCCTCGACCTGCCGGCGTTTCGCAAACTGATCGACTGGCATATCGCCGAGGGCACGAATGCGCTCGTGGTGGTCGGTACGAGCGGCGAATCGGCTACGCTTTCCGTCGAGGAACACGTGCTGATGGTCAAGACCGCGGTCGAGCACACGGCGGGCCGGATTCCGGTGATCGCGGGCTCGGGCGGCAATTCCACGACCGAAGCCATCGAGCTCACGCGCGAGGCGAAGGAAGTCGGCGCAAACGCGACGCTGCAGGTCGTGCCGTACTACAACAAGCCGACGCAGGAAGGCATCTACCGTCATTTCGTGAAGATCGCCGAAACGGTCGATCTGCCGGTGATCCTGTACAACGTGCCGGGCCGCACGGTCGCGGACATGAGCAACGAAACCATTCTGCGTTGCGCGCAGGTGCCGGGCATCATCGGTGTGAAGGAAGCGACCGGCAACATCGATCGCGCCGCGCATCTGATCAAGTCGGCGCCGGCGCACTTCGGTATTTACAGCGGCGACGATCCGACCGCCATCGCGTTGATGCTGCTCGGCGGCCACGGCAATATCTCAGTGACGGCCAACGTCGCACCGCGCGCCATGAGCGAGCTGTGCAAGGCCGCACTTGCGGCGGACGCGAAGACCGCGCGCGAAATTCATCTGAAGCTCTTGTCGCTGCATAAGAACCTGTTCATCGAATCGAATCCGATTCCGGCGAAATGGGCACTGCAGCAATTGGGTCGTGTGCAGGGCGGCATCCGCCTGCCGCTCACGCCGCTCGACGCGCAATACCACGAAGTGGTGCGCGGCGCGTTGCGCGAAGCGGGCCTGCTCGGCTAACCGGGCGGCCTGTCATACCCGTCAGCGCTCGCCCAGCCACCGGCATTTCCTTAACCGACGTCGATCCAGCCCACGTTCCCGGCACCCAGAACCAGGCACCGCGTTCCAGCATCACGAAGGACCTCATGAAACGTTCCGCACTTTCCCTCCACGCAACCCGCATGGCGGCGCTGACGCTTGCCCTGGTGACGCTCGCCGGCTGTGACACCCTGAACGACTGGTTCGCTTCCGATCGTGTGAATTACAAGGCCGCGGGCAGTGCGCCGCCGCTCGCCATTCCCGGCGACCTGACCACCACCGGCACCGACCAGCGTTACGTTGCACCGCCGGCCAATCTGGCGTTGGGCGGCGCGACCAAGCGCGCGGTCACGGCGGCCGGCAATTCGACCGAAGGCCAGCCGACCGCGCAAGACCCGTACGGCATGCACATCGAGCGCGACGGCGACCGTCGCTGGCTGGTGGTCAACGGCCGCTCGCCGGAACAATTGTGGCCGCAGCTGCAGGAGTTCTGGCAGGAAAACGGCTTCGCACTGAAGACCGACGCGCCGGCTACCGGCATCATGGTGACCGACTGGGCGGAAAACCGCGCCAACATTCCGGACGACTGGTTCCGCCGCACGGTGGGCAAAGTGATCGACTTCGCCTATTCGTCGGGCACGCGGGACAGTTTCCGCACGCTCGTGTCGCGCGGTCCTTCCGGTACCACGGATATTTCCGTCACGCATAGCGCGATGGAAGAAGTGCTGACGGGGCAGGACAAGACGTCGTCGCGTTGGGAAGAGCGTCCGCGCGACCCGGCGCTCGAAGCGCTGTTCCTCACCAAGCTTATGCAGAAGTTCGGTCTCACCGAAAAGCAGTCGAAGCAATTGCTGACGGAAGCGCGTCCGGCCACGGCGCCCGCCACGCTTGACAAGAGCGCGGGTGCGTCGACGCTCGACCTGCAGGAATCGTTCGACCGTGCGTGGCTGCGCGTGGGCCTGGCGCTCGACCGCACCAACTTCACGGTCGACAACCGCGATCGCGAGAAGGGCATCTACTACGTGCGCTACGCCGATTCGATGCAGGAACTGAAGAAGGAAGGGCTGCTCGGCAAGCTGTTTTACAGCGGCACTTCGACGAAGAAGCCTGGCCAGCAGTTCCTCGTCAACGTGCGCCCGAAGGGTGACGCCGTGACGCAGGTCGCGGTGCTGGACACGAACGGGCAGATCGACAATTCGTCCGACGCGCAGCGCCTCGTGACGCTCCTGCACGCGCAGCTGAACTGAACAGGCCGTGCGGTTCGCAAGTCTTGGCAGCGGCAGTGAAGGCAATGCGTTGCTGGTGGAGGCGCAAAGCGGCGTAACCACCACGCGCGTGCTGCTCGATTGCGGCTTCTCGGCGAAAGAAGTCGAGCGGCGCCTGAACCGGCTCGGTTCGAGCGCCGAAGCGCTCGACGCTGTTCTAATCACGCACGAACACAGCGACCACATTGGCAGCGCGTTGACGCTGGCGCGCAAGTGGTCCATTCCGCTCTACATGAGCTGGGGCACGGCCCGCGCGGTCGGTGCCGACGAAGCCGACGTCGATCTGCAAGTGCTGTGGGGCGACGAGGCCGTGGCGATCGGCGACCTGAGCGTTCTTCCCTACACCGTTCCTCACGACGCCCGCGAGCCGTTGCAATACGTGTTCTCGAATGGCGCGAGCCGTCTTGGCGTGCTGACTGACGTCGGCACGTCCACGCCTCATATCAGCACTGTGTTGAGCGGCTGCGACGCGCTGGTGCTCGAATGCAATCATGACGTACGCATGCTGGCCGGGAGCCGCTATCCGCAATCGCTGAAGGCGCGCATCGGCGGCAATCACGGGCATTTGAACAACGACGCGGCGGCCGAAATTCTGGCTTCGCTCGATCGCTCGCGTCTGCGCCATCTGGTCGCCGCGCATTTGAGTCAGCAGAACAATCTGCCGGAACTCGCGCAGGCCGCGATGGCGAGCGTGCTCGGCGCCGCGGCGACCGAGGTGGTGGTCGCGTCGCAGGCGGATGGATTCGAGTGGCTCAGCTTGTGATGCGCGAGTAGGTCCGGGGCCGCGGCGGTTTGTCGCCGGGGCGCATCGTCATCGCACGCGTAAAAAAAGCCCATAACGAGCGATCGTTATGGGCTTTTCACGATTTCCACCAGGCCGGCGCGTTGAGCGCCGCCGAGGTGCGAGGTGTGAAACCTTAGTTGCGGTTGCCGCCGAAAATGCCGAGCAGCGCCAGCAGGTTCACGAACACGTTGTACAGGTCGAGATAGATCGCGAGCGCCGCGGTGATGTAGTTCGTCTCGCCGCCGTTCACGACGCGCTGCACGTCGAACAGCATGTACGCCGAGAAAATCACGATCGCCATGACGGACACCGTGAGCATCAGCGCCGGCAGGTGCAGGAACACGTTCGCGACCGACGCCAGCAGCAGCACGATCACGCCCATGAAGAGCCACTTGCCGAGACCGGAGAAGTCGCGCTTGCTCACGGTCGCGATGGTCGCCATGGACGCGAAGATCACACCAGTGCCACCAAAGGCGAGCATGATCAGCGACGGGCCGTTGGAGAAGCCCAGCACGAAGCCCAGAATGCGCGACAGCATCAGGCCCATGAAGAACGTGAAGCCCAGCAGCACGAACACGCCCGCGGAGCTATTTTTTGTTTTCTCGATCGCGAACATGAAGCCGAAGGCGATCGCGAAGAACGCCAGCAGGCTCATGGCGGGACTGGTGGCGGCGAACAGCGAAAAACCGGTGGCGAGACCCACCCACGCGCCGAGCACTGTCGGAATCATGGACAGCGCCAGCAGCCAGTAGGTGTTTCGTAGCACCCGGTTACGCGTTTCGACCGTGCTGACCGCGCCAGTGCGGCCAAAGCTATACGGATGATCGTTCATGGTCTCTCCTTACGTCAGAAGCGTGTTGCGTGATGTTGTCAGCGGATTGTCCAGCGTTCTTGCCCGGTGGTGCCCGTTGTTGCCATATGCCGCCGCGCCGGACGCTGTTCGCCGCCCGCCGCAAACTACCCGATCATAAGATCGGTGCGATGGCCCGGAGTTTCAATGCGTTCATGTTGCGAAAAGTGCGTTGAAAGTCCCATACGGGCTACGCTACCAGCATTCACAGACTCCTGCTTGGAGTCTTTCAATGCTGTAAGGGTTCAATCGCAATCATACATGGGAACATGCTACAATAGCGGATTCATTTGAATCTGTAACCTCTTAATTTTTTGGAGTTTTTATGGCGATCGAACGCACCCTGTCCATTATCAAGCCGGACGCAGTGGCCAAGAACGTGATCGGCCAGATCTACAGCCGTTTCGAAAACGCCGGCCTGAAGATCGTGGCTTCGCGCATGGTCCATCTGTCGCGCGCCGACGCTGAGAAGTTCTACGCTGTGCACGCCGCACGCCCGTTCTTCAAGGACCTGGTTGAATTCATGATCTCCGGCCCGGTGGTCGTCCAAGTGCTGGAAGGCGAAAACGCCGTCCTGAAGCACCGCGACCTGATGGGTGCAACGGACCCGAAGAAGGCCGAAAAGGGCACGATCCGCGCCGACTTCGCCGACAGCATCGACGCGAACGCAGTGCATGGTTCGGACGCGGCTGAAACGGCTGCAGTTGAAATCGCGTTCTTCTTCCCGCAAGTGAACGTGTACTCGCGCTAATGCTGAATTGCCCCGGCGGCCGGTGCAGTCAATGCGTTTATTCACACCAATCGCCGGGCAAAGTAGTAAGGTAAAAGCAGCAGGATGGGCGCGAACGGTTTTGCGTTCATGCAGCTTGTTGCATGAACCAGTCTCGCACTGAAATGGCAGGAATCGATATGACGAGCAGTTCCACCGTCAACCTTCTCGACCTCGACGCCCAAGGGCTCGTCGCTTACTGCGACAGCCTGGGCGAGAAGCCGTTTCGCGCCAAACAATTGCAGCGCTGGATCCACCAGTACAACGCTGCGGACTTCGACGGCATGACCGATCTGGCGAAGTCCTTGCGCGAAAAGCTCAAGGGGCGCGCCACGATCTCGATGCCGGGCATCGTCAGCGACCATATTTCTACCGACGGCACACGCAAGTGGCTGATCGAGGTCGGCAACAGCAACGCGGTCGAAACCGTTTTCATCCCGGAAGAAACGCGCGGCACGCTCTGCGTGTCGTCGCAGGCGGGGTGCGCGGTGAACTGCCGTTTCTGCTCGACCGGCAAGCAAGGTTTCTCGCGCAATCTCACCACCGGTGAAATCATCGGCCAGTTGCGCATGGCCGAGTTCGCGCTGCGCGCGTCGCTCGGCGCGGCCGGCGGCCGCGCCGTGGGCGGCGAAGGCAAGGGCGAGCGCGTCGTCACGAACGTCGTGATGATGGGCATGGGCGAGCCGCTTCTGAACTACGACGCGGTTGTGCCCGCCATGCGCCTGATGCTCGACGACAACGCCTACGGCCTGTCGCGCCGGCGCGTCACGCTGTCGACCTCGGGCGTCGTACCCATGATGGACCGGCTGGGCGCCGATTTGCCCGTTGCGCTGGCGGTATCGCTGCATGCGCCGAGCGATCCGCTGCGCGACATGCTGGTGCCGCTCAACAAAAAATACCCGCTGCGCGAATTGATGGCGGCTTGCCAGCGCTATCTGAAAGTCGCGCCGCGCGATTTCATTACCTTCGAATATTGCATGCTGGACGGCGTGAACGACAGCGAAGCGCAAGCGCGCGAGCTGCTCGCGCTCACACGCGACGTCCCGTGCAAGTTCAATCTGATTCCGTTCAATCCGTTCCCCGAATCGGGCCTCGTGCGCTCGAAGTCGGAACAGATCAAGCGGTTTGCACAGGTGTTGATGGACGCAGGCGTCGTCACCACCGTGCGCAAAACACGCGGCGATGATATCGACGCTGCCTGCGGTCAGTTGGCGGGTGCGGTGAAAGACCGCACGCGTCTCGCTGAGCGCACCGGGAAGGCAGCGAAGATCATCGAGGTTCGCGCCGTCTAGCAGGAAGGGGCGGGGGGCTGCGAAGATTCGGCGCAAGCGCCGGAGAATGCGCAAAAACGCTTCACGCCCCGGCAATTGAAAAGAAAGTTTGCAGAATCGATCGGAAGCGGCACAAGAGGCCGCGCATTTTGTTATAAACGGTCTGCGATTCGGACATGAGGTTTGGACCGGTCCGGTCGCACAGTGAAAAAAGAATCGACGCGAAAGGATTTGGGATGAGTGAGCCGCAGCACCCGCAGCCGCAGGACACAGACACGAACGAAGGCCGCCCGGCATCTGTCGCACGGGCGGTGGTGCAGCCTGTGGGGCAGCCGGGCCTGGACTCGCTGGCGGCGGTTGGCGCGCGCTTGACGCAACTGCGCGAATCGAAGAACTGGTCGATCGAAGACGTTTCTGCCCGCCTCAAGGTGGCGCCCGCCAAATTGCGCGCGCTCGAAGCGGGCGACATCAGTCATTTGCCGGACACCACGTTTGCGCTCGGCGTCGTGCGCAGCTATGCGAAGATGCTCGGCGCCGATCCCACGCCGTTTACGCAGGCTTTGCGTCGCGAGAAGGGCGTGCCTGCGCCGGATCTGTCGATGCCGGCTTCATCGGGCAAGGATTTGCCGCGCGGCCGCGTGTCGCTGTCGCTCGGCGGGGGCGCGCAAAGAAGCCGCTCGTGGTTGTGGGGCGTCGCGGCGGTGATTGTCGCGGTTATCGCGCTCGCCATGTGGCATACCAATGGCGGCGATTCCACGGCTTGGCTGGCACGTCTGAAAGCAAGCGCGAACGGCGGCGCGGGTGGCGCCACTGGTGCGTCCGGTGCTGTCGCGCAAGGTCCGGCGGCCGGCTCCGAGGCAGCCGCTCAGGAGGCGGCGCCCGAGACGGACGCTGCGGCGCAAGGCGCGTCGTCGGCTACACCGATGCCCGCTCCGCTCGCTGCCGGCACGGCGCCGGCTTCGGCTCCGCCCGTCACGGCTGCGCCTGCTGCGCCCTCTGCTGCTGTGGCGAGCGCGCCGGCGGTGGTCGCGGGCGCATCGGCGGCAGTTGCAGCGCCGCGGGCAGGTTCGGCCATCGTTGCGCTGCGCGTCACGCAGGATAGCTGGTTCAGCGTGCGCGGCAAGGACGGCAAGGAAGTCTTCTCCGGCCTCGTGCGTGCAGGCGACACAAAAGAAGTGACGGGCGAAGCGCCCTTGAAGGTTACGGTCGGCAACAAGGCGGGTCTCGAGTCGATCACGCTCGACGGCCAGCCGGTCGATCCGTCGAAATATGCGGCGGCGAAAGGCAACGTGGCGCGCTTCGCGCTGCCTTGATACAGACGGTGTGCGCCGCGGCCAACCGGACCGCGGCGCTTTTTCAATTCAGGCGCTGCATTTTTGCGGCGACTGCGGCGTAAATGGGTTTTTCGATGCAATCCGAAGCTCAATCCCAATCCAGTAGCAAGATCGTGTCAAACGAGCCGGTGTTCGGCGGACAGGCGCCGCGGCGCAAGTCCCATGCGGTCGACGTCCGTTGGGGCGGCCAGCTCGTCACCATCGGCGGCGACGCGCCGGTGCGCGTCCAGTCGATGACAAACACGGACACCGCCGACGCCATCGGCACCGCTATCCAGATCAAGGAACTCGCGCAAGCCGGTTCGGAACTGGTGCGCATCACGGTCAACACGCCGGAGGCGGCCGCGGCCGTGCCGGCGGTGCGCGAGCAGCTCGACCGCATGGGCGTGTCGGTGCCGCTCGTCGGCGATTTTCATTACAACGGCCACCTGCTGCTGCGCGACTACCCGGCGTGCGCGGAGGCGTTGTCGAAGTACCGCATCAACCCCGGCAATGTCGGCCACGGCGCGAAGCGCGACACGCAATTCGCGCAGATGATCGAAGCGGCGGTGAAGTACGACAAGCCGGTGCGTATCGGCGTGAACTGGGGCAGTCTCGACCAGGACCTGCTCGCGAAGATGATGGACGAAAACGCCGCGCGTTCCACGCCGTGGGAAGCGCAAAGCGTGATGTACGAAGCGCTGATCCAGTCGGCGATCGGCTCGGCGGAGCGGGCGGTCGAACTCGGTCTCTCGCGCAACCAGATCATTCTGTCGTGCAAGGTGAGCGGCGTGCAGGACCTGATCGCGGTGTACCGCGAGCTCGCGCGCCGTTGCGATTTCGCGCTGCATCTCGGTCTGACGGAAGCGGGCATGGGCTCGAAGGGCATCGTCGCGTCGACGGCGGCGTTGTCGGTGCTGCTGCAGCAGGGCATCGGCGACACGATCCGCATTTCGCTCACGCCTGAACCGGGCGCGCCGCGTACCGGCGAAGTGATCGTCGGCCAGGAAATTTTGCAGACCATGGGTCTGCGCTCGTTCACGCCGATGGTCATTGCCTGCCCCGGCTGCGGTCGCACGACCAGCACGCTGTTCCAGGAACTGGCGTCGCAAATCCAGACCTATCTGCGTACGCAAATGCCGGTCTGGCGCGACCAGTATCCTGGCGTCGAAAAAATGCACGTCGCGGTGATGGGCTGCATCGTCAACGGTCCGGGCGAGTCGAAGCAGGCGAACATCGGCATCAGCCTGCCGGGCTCGGGCGAGAACCCGGCCGCGCCCGTGTTTATCGACGGCGAGAAGGTCAAGACGCTGCGCGGCGAGAACATCGCGCAAGAATTCCAGCAAATCGTGAGTGACTACGTCGAGCGCCGCTATGGCCGCGCCGAGGCGCTCAACTAAACATCGGCTATCGCATACAGATGACTGAACAGAAGAAAAAGCTCGAGAAGCTGTCCGGCGTGAAGGGCATGAACGACATCCTTCCGCAGGAAGCCGGGCTGTGGGAATTTTTCGAAACGACCGTCAAGTCGATGCTGCGTTCGTACGGATACCAGAATATTCGTACGCCTATCGTCGAACATACGCAGCTGTTTACGCGCGGTATCGGCGAAGTGACGGACATCGTCGAGAAGGAAATGTACAGCTTCACCGACGCGTTGAACGGTGAAAATCTGACGATGCGCCCGGAAAATACGGCGGCGGTGGTGCGTGCGGCGATCGAGCACAACATGCTGTACGACGGGCCGAAGCGTCTGTGGTACATCGGCCCGATGTTCCGTCACGAGCGTCCGCAGCGCGGCCGTTATCGGCAGTTTCATCAGGTCGGCGTGGAAGCGCTCGGCTTTGCCGGCCCCGACGCCGACGCTGAAATCATCATGATGTGCCAGCGGCTGTGGGACGACCTCGGCCTCATGGGCATCAAGCTCGAGATCAATTCGCTGGGTCTCGCGGAAGAGCGCGCGGCGCATCGCGTCGAACTCATTGCGTACCTCGAAAAGGACATGGACGTGCTGGACGAAGATGCAAAGCGGCGTCTCTACACGAACCCGCTGCGCGTGCTCGACACGAAGAATCCGGCGCTCCAGGAAGTCGCGCAGAACGCGCCGAAGCTGATCGATTTTCTCGGCGAGGAATCGCGCGCGCACTTCGAAGGTTTGCAGCGCATTCTCAAAGCGAACAACATTCCGTTCAAGATCAATCCGCGTCTCGTGCGCGGTCTCGATTACTACAATCTGACCGTGTTCGAATGGGTGACGGACAAGCTCGGCGCGCAAGGCACGGTCGCCGCGGGCGGCCGTTACGATCCGCTGATCGAGCAACTCGGCGGTAAGGCTACGGCCGCATGCGGCTGGGCGATGGGCATCGAGCGGATTCTCGAGCTGCTGAAAGAAGAGCAGCTCGTGCCCGAAGACGAAGGTTGCGACGTGTACGTGGTCCACCAGGGCGATGCGGCGCGCGAGCAGGCCTTCATCATTGCCGAGCGTCTGCGCGATACCGGTCTCGACGTGATCCTGCATTGCAGCGCCGACGGTCAATCGGCGAGCTTCAAATCGCAGATGAAACGCGCCGACGCAAGCGGCGCCGCGTTCGCCGTGGTGCTCGGCGAAGACGAGATCGCGAACGGTACGGTCGGGGTCAAACCGCTGCGAGATACAAATGCTAACGGCGGTAAAAACGAGCAACATAACGTGCCCGCCGAAGACTTGACCGAATTTCTAATCAATGCGATGGTTGCAACCGCCGAAGACGGCGACGACTGATCGCGATGTCGTCGAGCCGGTTTTGTGACCGATCAGACTCGACACGCACACGTAGCAAGAAAGAGGAAATCGCCGGGCAATGAGTTACCACGACGAACAAGAATCGATTGAAGGTCTGAAGGCATGGTGGGCGCAGTGGGGCAATGCAACCACGTGGATCGTGCTGGTGGCGCTGGTCGCCGCAGCCGGCTGGAACGGCTGGAATTTCTGGCAGCGGCGTCAGGCCGCGGAAGCCGCCGTGCTGTACGACCAGGTGCAGCAGGCGGTGGCATCGGGCGATAAGGCGAAGATCAGCCGCGTCGCCGCCGACATGGAAGACAAGTTCAGCCGCACCGCGTACGCGCAAATGACGGCGCTTGGCGCCGCGAAGGCGCTGTACGCAGCCGGCGACGAAGCCGGCGCGAAAACGCAGTTGCAATGGACCATCGATCACGCGAAGGACGACGAGTTCAAGCAGATCGCCAGGCTGCGCCTCGCTTCGCTGCTGCTCGACGAGAAGGCTTACGACCAGGGCCTCGCACTGCTCGCCGAACCGCAATCCGACGCGTTCAAGGGCATCGTGGCCAACGGCCGCGGCGATCTGCTCGCCGCTCAGGGCAAGCGTGACGACGCGCGCGCGGCCTACAAGCTCGCGCTCGAATCGCTGCCGAAGAACGACAGTTCGGAGCGCCAATTGATCCAGTTCAAGCTGGACGCGCTGGGCGGCTAAGCAGCGCGCGCAACGTCGCCCGCCAAGATCAACCGGCCTTTCTTTAACCTATTTCCTGAATGCTTCGTCCACCGATGAATCTGCTGAAACGTTACGCTGTGCCCGTTGTCTGTGCGATGACCGTCCTCGCTCTCGCGGCATGCTCATCCACGAAAGACGAGCGCCGCGTGCCGACGCCGCTCACCGAGTTCAAACCCGTGCTCGACGTACAGCAAGCCTGGAAGACGAGCGTCGGCAAGGCAGGCCGTTATCTGTTCTCGCCGGTTGCGATCGGCGACGCGGTGTACGCGGCCGGCGCGAACGGCTCCGTTGCGAAGATCGACGCGCAAACCGGCAAGGACATCTGGCGAGTCAAGCTGCACGACGACATCTCCGCAGGTGTCGGCAGCGACGGCACGCTGACGGCCGTCGGCGGTCTGAAGGGCGACGTCTATGTGCTCGGCACAGACGGCAAGCAATTGTGGACGGCCAAGGCGCCCGGCGAAATCATCTCGCCGCCGCTCGTCGGCAACGGTCTCGTGGTCGTGCGTACGGTCGACGGCCAGATCGTCGCGTTCAATGCGCAAACCGGCGAGCAGAAGTGGAACTACCGCAACCGCGCCGTGCCGCTGAACCTGCGCGTGTCGTCGGGCATGACGTTCGCGGGCGACGCAGCCGTGCTGGCCGGGTTCCCTGGCGGATCGTTCTCGGCGATCAATCTGCAAACGGGTGAGACGTACTGGCAAACGCCGGTGTCCTATCCGAAGGGCGTGACGGAAGTGGAGCGCATCAACGACGTGACCGGCCCGCCCACGCTGGTCGGTTCGGAAACCTGCGCGGTGACGTTCCAAGGTCAGATTGGCTGTTTCGATGCGAACTCGGGCCGCGCGCTGTGGGAAAAGGCGTTCTCGAGCGCGAGCGGTCTCGCGCAGGACGATCGCGCGGTCGTCGCACCGGACGACTGGTCCGTCGTGTCCGCGTTCGACGTTACCACCGGCGCGCCGCTGTGGAAGAACGACAAGCTGAAGAACCGCGAACTCGGCGTGCCGTTTATCCTCGGCCGCGCTGCGGTGCTGGGCGACTATCAGGGCTACGTGCACTTCCTGTCGCGCGAGGACGGAACGCTCGTCGCACGCATGAAGACCGACGGCAGCGCGATTAGCGCGGCACCCGTGCTGGCCGGCGAGACGCTCGTCGTGCAAACGCGCGACGGCGACCTGTACGGTTACCGTCCGCGCTGATTGGCGGGAGCGCTGTCGAGCGCGCAGGCCGGCTTTGCCGGCCGCGCGTTTTTTGAGGCGCGTAGTAGTGGTAGCACCTTTGCGTGCGCCGACGCCGGCAGGCGGTGCAGGCAACGCACATCGCGCGTGCCACATCGCGAGGTAAGTAAGCGATTCCACCGGACTGGCTGAGCCGGTGAGAACGAAAAGCGCTGCGAAAGCGAGCGGCACAATCGCTGCGAATAACAGCGATCGGCCGCGAACGGCGAACACAGCAGCGCATGAACGCGATGCAGTCGAGCGATGCACGCAAGCGATCAACAAAAGCAGCACGCGTGACGCCGCTTGTTGCTGGTGGTGCCGCAGTCAGTGCCGCAGTCAGCAGCATAGTCAGCGGCGCAGTCAGCCGCATCACAAGACACGCAGCGCAGCCGGCGAACGAACCGCCTGCAGCAGGACATGACCTCGCAGCCGATCACGCTGCGCATCAGCCAAACCCCCGTCCGCCTCGGCGCGCATCTGGACAGCGCATCCGGGGCTGGCCGAATTCGTGATAATTTTCGTCAAACGCTGCCGTGTAGCGGCGCAATGGCGTCGCTATGCGGACGGTCGATTCCGATCCGCGTTTCACCGTGAACAACATCTGATGAAACCCGTTATTGCCCTCGTCGGGCGCCCCAATGTGGGGAAATCCACGCTGTTCAACCGCCTCACGCGTTCGCGTGACGCGCTCGTCGCCGACTTGCCCGGCCTCACCCGCGATCGCCACTACGGCGAAGGGCGCACTGGTGAGCGGCCGTATCTCGTCGTCGACACGGGCGGTTTCGAGCCGGTCGCGAAAGACGGCATCCTGCACGAGATGGCGCGCCAGACGCGCCAGGCGGTGGAGGAGTCGGACATCGTCGTGTTTATCGTCGACGGACGCAATGGTCTCGCGCCGCAAGACAAGTCGATCGCCGACTATCTGCGCAAGACGGGCCGGCCGATTTTCCTCGTCGTCAACAAGGCCGAGGGGATGAAGTACAGCACCGTTGCCGCCGACTTCTACGAACTCGGTCTCGGCGATCCGCGCGCGATTTCGGCCGCGCACGGCGACGGCGTCACCGAAATGATCAACGAGGCGCTCGGCGTCGCGTACGCGGGCCAGCCCGAAGAGACCGACGAGGACAAGGAAGCGCGCGGCGTGAAGATCGCGATCGTCGGCCGTCCGAACGTGGGCAAGTCGACGCTGATCAATGCGCTGGTGGGCGAAGAGCGCGTGATCGCATTCGACATGCCCGGCACCACGCGCGATTCGATCTACGTCGACTTCGAGCGTCAGGGCAAGCCGTACACACTGATCGACACGGCAGGTTTGCGCCGCCGCGGCAAGGTGTTCGAAGCGATCGAAAAGTTTTCGGTGGTGAAAACGCTGCAGTCGATTTCCGACGCCAACGTCGTCATTCTGCTGCTCGACGCGCGCCAGGATATTTCGGAACAGGATGCGCACATTGCCGGCTTCGTGGTCGAGCAGGGCCGCGCGCTGGTGGTCGGCGTAAACAAATGGGACGGGCTCGATTCGCATGTGCGCGAGCGCACGAAAGCCGATCTGGAACGCAAACTAAAATTCCTCGACTTCGCCAAATTCCATTTCATTTCCGCTGCGGAAAAAACGGGAATCGGTCCGCTGATGCGCTCGGTTGACGACGCCTACGCCGCGGCAATGTCGAAGCTGCCCACACCGAAGCTGACGCGCGCGCTGATCGAGGCGGTCGAATTCCAGCAGCCGCGCCGACGCGGTCCGGTGCGGCCGAAATTGCGTTACGCGCACCAGGGTGGACAGAATCCGCCGATCATCGTCATTCACGGCAACGCGCTCGACGCGATCACCGAAACGTACAAACGCTACCTTGAAAACCGCTTCCGGGAAACTTTCAAGCTGACCGGGACTCCATTGCGAATAGAGTTCAGATCGTCGACGAACCCTTACGCGGACAAAGGCTGAAACCCGCGTGTGCGTTGGGTTTGGCCGCTTCGGCAGGGGCCCCGCGCGAAAACGAAAATCGGCTATAGTGTAGCGGTTGACGGCAGATACCTTTTCTTCTGTCGTCAATTCAGTCAACCTGCAAAAAAATACGGAGTTTGCTATGAGCAACAAAGGGCAATTGTTACAAGACCCGTTTTTGAACGCACTGCGTAAAGAGCATGTGCCGGTGTCGATCTACCTGGTCAACGGCATCAAGCTTCAAGGGAACATCGAATCGTTCGACCAGTACGTCGTGTTGCTCAGGAATACGGTCACCCAGATGGTCTACAAGCACGCAATCTCGACTGTCGTGCCAGCCCGTCCGGTGAATTTCCACCCGGATTCCGAACAGTCCTAACCCCCGTCGCGGCCGGCATAGCGTCGCCCGTTGGCGATTACTTCCGGCCGCCTCATTTTGATACCCTCCAATTTGATCAATGCAGCGCTTGTCGGCATCGACTTCGGTAAGATCGATTTCGAAGCCAGTCTCGAAGAACTCAGCCTGCTCGCGCAAAGCGCGGGCGCGAATCCTCTAGTCACCCTCACCGGGCGCCGGGCGAGTCCCGACGCGAAGATGTTCGTCGGCAGCGGCAAGGCCGAAGAACTGCGCCTTGCGTGTGAGGCCAACGACATCGAACTCGTCATCTTCAATCACGCTCTTGCGCCTGCCCAGCAGCGCAATCTGGAGCAAGCGCTTAATCGGCGCGTGATCGATCGCACGAGTCTCATCCTCGATATTTTTGCGCAGCGCGCCCGCAGCCACGAAGGCAAGCTGCAGGTGGAACTCGCGCAATTGCAGTATCTGTCCACGCGGCTGATCCGTGCATGGACTCACCTCGAGCGGCAAAAAGGCGGTATCGGCTTGCGCGGGCCTGGTGAGACGCAGCTTGAAACCGACCGCCGGCTGATCGGCGAACGCATCAAGGCGCTCAAGTCGCGGCTCGAAAAACTGCGCCGCCAGCACGGCACGCAGCGGCGCCAGCGCTCGCGCAATCAGACCATGTCGGTGTCGCTCGTCGGGTATACGAACGCGGGCAAGTCCACGCTCTTCAATGCGCTGACGAAGGCGCAGGCGTACGCGGCCGATCAGCTTTTCGCCACGCTCGACACGACTTCGCGCCGTGTTTATCTCGGCGACGAAGCGGGGCAGGTGGTGGTGTCCGATACGGTCGGCTTCATCCGCGAACTGCCTCACCAACTCGTCGCGGCGTTTCGCGCCACGCTCGAGGAAACGATCCACGCGGATCTGCTGCTGCATGTCGTGGATGCTTCCAGCGCCGTGCGTCTCGATCAGATCGATCAGGTGAACGAGGTGTTGCACGCAATCGGTGCGGACACCATCCGGCAGGTGCTCGTGTTCAACAAGATCGACGCGGTGCCCGAATTGGCGGCCCGCGGCGAGGCGGTCGAGCGAGACGAGTATGGTAATATTTCGCGCGTCTTTTTGAGCGCGCGCACGGGGCAAGGGCTGGACACATTGCGCGCTGCCATCGCTGAGATCGCTACTGCCGAACCTCTTCCCGACACGCTGCTGGACTCGTCGGAAGAAGACCGGTCGGCAGCACCACGCGAGCACCGCAAGGTTCCAGAACTCGGGCACTGACCCGTTCCAATTGCACTGACCCGCTGTCTACTCTGGTGAACGAACACAGGTGAACGATTACAACGAGCGGAGTATCTGGCTGCGCATGCGCGCCATGCTTTCACTGAACGATCCGCGCTGGGGCCGTGGCGATGGCAATGGCGAGCGCCAGCGGCCCGTCGAGCCCAAGCGGCCGCAGGCCAAGGAAGGTGAAGGTCCGCCCGATCTCGACGAGATGTGGCGGGATTTCAACCGTCGTTTGAGCCGGATGTTCGGCCGCAAGGGCGGCGGTGCCGGCGGCGGCCGTCCGGACAACGGACGTGGCGCGCGCATCGGCGTCGGCATCGTGATCGGCGTGCTGATCGCCATTTATCTCGGCAGCGGCGTGTTCGTGGTGCAGGACGGCCAGGCCGGCGTGGTGATGCAGTTCGGCAAATATCGCTACACGGCCGCGCACGGTGTGCACTGGCGTTTGCCGTATCCGTTCGAAACGCACGAACTCGTCAATGTCGGCCAGATTCGGCAGGTGGAGATCGGCCGCAACAACGTCGTGCGCCTTGCGAACGTGAAGGACGCATCCATGCTGACGCACGACGCGGACATCGTCGACGTTCGCTTTGCCGTGCAGTACCAGATCCGCAAGCCGACCGATTATCTTTTCCGCAGCGTCGATCCCGACCAGAGCGTGATGCAGGCCGCGCAGGCCGCGGTGCGCGGCATCGTCGGCGCGCGCAGCACACAAGACATTCTTGGTCAGGATCGCGAAGCAATTCGCCAGCAATTGATCGCGGCAATCCAGAAATCGCTCGATCAATACCAATCCGGTCTCGCTGTCACGGGCGTGACGATCCAGGCGGTGCAGGTGCCTGATCAGGTGCAGGCCGCGTTCGACGACGCCGCGCGCGTGCGTCAGGAAAACGAGCGTGCGAAGCGCGACGCGCAAGCCTATGCAGCCGAGCTTCTTCCGCGCGCACAAGCGGACGTGGCGCGCCAGATCGACGACGCGAAGAAGTACAGCGACAAGACGGTGGCGCAAGCGCAAGGCGACGCGGACCGCTTCAAGGAAGTCTATGCGCAGTACTCGAAGGCGCCCGCTGTGATTCGCCAGCGCATGTATCTGGAAACCATGCAGCAGATCTATTCGAATACGACCAAGGTGTTTGTGGACAACAGGAGCGGCAACAACGTGCTGTATCTGCCGCTCGACAAGCTCGTCGAGCAGAACCGTCAGCGTGTGGCAGACGCCGCGGCAGCCGCGGCTGCATCCGGCGCCGCAGCGGCGGGTGCGTCGCAGCCGGCGAATTCGCCGGGTGCCGTGGCGGCGCAGGCTAATGCCGCATCGGCTGCCGCCGCATCGGCCGCTTCCGGGTCCGCATCCGCAACAGCCGCCACGCCTGCAAGCCGCGCGGCGGCGAGCAGCGACGCGCTGCGTTCACGCGAGTCCTTCCGCAGCCGTATGCGCGAAGACGACGTTCAATAAGGAGCGCAGAACATGAACAAGATCATTGCGCTCGTCATCGCGGTTGTCATCGTGCTGTTCGCCGCTTCGTCGATGGTGGTCGTTGTCGACCAGCGTCATATGGCGGTGTTGTCGTCGCGCGGCGACGCGGCGCCGGCGTTGCTCGGGCCCGGACTGCACGTGAAGCTGCCGCCGCCGTTGCAAACGGTGACGCTCGTCGATAGCCGCATCCAGTCGCTCGATGCGCCGGACGAAGACCGCTACGTGACCGCCGACAAGAACGATTTGCTCGCGAACCCGGTCGTCAAATATCGCGTGACCGATCCGCTGAAGCTGCTCGCCGAAACGAAGGGCGACGTGCAAAGCCTGCCCGAGCGTCTCGCGCTCGTCGCGCGCGGCGCACTCGGCGACGCATTCGGCAAGTACACACTGTCCGATGCGCTCGCCAAACAGCAGACACTCGCCGACGAAGCGCGCGGCGCGATGGACAAGACGGCGGCATCGCTCGGTGTCTCGGTGGTGGACGTGCAGTTGACGCGGGTCGATTTCCCGGCCGCCATGGCCGACTCGGTCTACAAGCGGATGATCGCCGAGCGCCAGCAGATCGCGGCCGACGAGCGCGCGAAGGGCGCCGCCGAAGCCGACAAGATCAAGGCCGACGCCGTCGCGCAGCAGCAGGCCATTCTGGCTAACGGCTACGGCCAGGCGCAGACCATCAAGGGCGAGGGCGATGCGAAAGCCGCCGAGATCGCCGCGCAGGCGTACGGCAGCGACCCGGAGTTCTATCAGTTCTATCAAAGCATGCAGGCGTACCGGAACACCTTCAAGCCAGGCGACGTGATCGTGGTCGACCCGAGCAGCGAGTTCTTCCGCTTCATGCGTAGTCCGACCGGCGGCGCAGCCCCGGACGCTTCCGCGGCCTCGCGCAAACACTAATAACCCGGAACGCCGCGGCATTCGCATCGCGGCCCCTTCTTTCGCATGGATATAGTCGGCTCGTTACTGCTCGCGATCGCGTTGATGCTGGTTATCGAGGGGATGTTCCCATTCGTTTTTCCGAGCGCGTGGCGCGACACGTTCCGTAGAATAGCGGAACGGCCCACGCATCAGATTCGTATCGGCGGCCTGATCGTCATGCTGCTGGGACTGATCCTGCTGTTTTTCGTGACTTGACGCGGAGCGTGGGGCGACGCGCGATGCGCGACACGCGACGCCTCAGCGTGAACAAGCCCGCGATGTTTTCGCATCGACCGCCGCGTGTTTCGACAGGCGCTCTTCCTGCGTAGCGACTGCATGAGCCGTACGCTTCCGCCGCCGTCTGCCGAAGCCGCCGCAATCGAGTCCGAGCCCGCCATTCACACTTACTACCGGCGCATTGTGCCGCCGTGTTCAACGTCGTAGGACTGTATCGATGTCGACCTGGTTACTTCCCGAGAACATTGCCGACGTGCTGCCGTCGGAGGCCCGCAAGATCGAAGAATTGCGGCGTCGTCTGCTGGACCGTTTTCGCTCGTACGGCTACGAGATGGTCATGCCGCCGCTGCTCGAATACATCGAGTCGCTATTGACGGGCGGCGGGCACGATCTGAACCTGCGCACCTTTAAGCTGGTCGATCAGTTGTCGGGACGCACGCTCGGCCTGCGCGCCGACATCACGCCGCAGGTCGCGCGTATCGACGCGCATCTGCTGAACCGTCAGGGCGTCACACGTCTTTGCTACGCCGGGAATGTCGCGCATACGCGGCCGCGCGGTCTGCACGCGACGCGCGAGCAGATTCAGATCGGCGCTGAAATTTACGGTCATGCGGGCCTCGAGGCCGACCTTGAAATCCAGCAACTGATGCTCGATGCGCTGCATCTCGCGGGCCTGGGCAAGGTGCGCCTCGACCTGTGTCACGCGGGCGTGCTCGCGGCGTTGATCGAAGCGGAGCCGGCCGCCGCCGAACTCGGCCAATCGCTTTACGACGCGCTGGCGGGCAAGGACGTGCCCAGGCTCGTCGAATTGACCGCGAATCTTTCGGCCGTCACGCGCGATGCGTTGCGCGCGCTGCCTGCGCTTTACGGCGACGCGTCGGTGCTCGAAGAAGCGCGCGCGCGTTTGCCGAATGCGCCGGCCATCGCACGCGCGCTCGACGACCTCGCATTCCTCGCAAGCCAGGTCGAAGGCGCCGAAGTGATGATCGACCTCGCGGATTTGCGCGGCTACGCGTATCACAGCGGCGTGATGTTCTCGGCGTATGTCGACGGCGTGCCGAACGCGGTCGCGCGCGGCGGCCGTTACGACCACGTCGGCCAGGCGTATGGCCGGGCGCGCGCGGCGACAGGCTTCTCGCTCGATCTTCGCGAAGTCGCGCGCATTTCGCCCGTCGAAGCGCGCAGCAGCGCGATTCTCGCGCCCTGGCAACACGACGACGCGCTGCGCGTGAGCGTGGCCGCGTTGCGCGACGCCGGTGAAGTCGTGATCCAGGCGCTGCCCGGTCACGAACACGATCTCGACGAATTCGCGTTCGACCGCGTGTTGGTCGAGCGCAACGGCGCATGGACCGTCGAACCGCGCTCGTGAGCGCGTTGTAATAGCGTCGCTCACGGTTTTTTCGCGGACACATCGAGGCGCGCAGCAGTTGTTCCGCATGCGTCGCCGGACATCGCGCGGCTATTGGCTACCCTCGGCCAACATCGGCCACCACCGGCCGCGCTTCTTTCACGATACCCACCATAACGTGCATGCCGTTGAGCGGAAACGGAAAAATTCCGGAAGCGTCCGCGAACATAGGTAAAATACGTTTTTAACCAGCTTACGAAACAACATGTCTGCCAGCGCAGTGAATGTGAACCCCGGGCGTAACGTCGTCGTCGTGGGAACCCAGTGGGGTGATGAAGGCAAGGGCAAAATCGTCGACTGGCTGACGGACCACGCTCAAGGCGTCGTTCGCTTCCAGGGCGGTCACAATGCCGGCCACACGCTTATCATCGGCGGCAAGAAAACCATCTTGCGTCTGATCCCGTCGGGCATCATGCATGCCGGCGTCGCGTGCTACATCGGCAATGGCGTCGTGTTGTCGCCGGAAGCGCTGTTCAAGGAAATCGGCGAACTCGAGGCCGCAGGCGTCGACGTGCAGAACCGCCTGTTCATTTCCGAAGCCACCACGCTCATCCTGCCGTATCACATTGCCATCGACCAGGGCCGCGAAGCGCGCCGTGGCGCGAGCAAGATCGGCACCACCGGCCGCGGCATCGGCCCGGCTTACGAAGACAAGGTGGCGCGCCGCGGCTTGCGCGTGCAGGACCTGTTCGAGCCGGAGACTTTCGCTGAACGTCTGCGTGAAAACCTCGACTATCACAACTTCGTGCTGACGCAGTACCTGGGCGTCGCCGCTGTCGACTTCCAGCAAACGCTCGACACGATGCTGAGCTACGCCGACCGTCTGAAGCCGATGGTGACGGACGTGTCGCGCCGTCTGTACGACGCGAACGCCGCCGGCAGCAACCTGCTGTTCGAAGGCGCGCAAGGCACGCTGCTCGACATCGACCACGGCACCTATCCGTTCGTCACGTCGAGCAACTGCGTCGCGGGCGCGGCAACGGCGGGCGCGGGCGTCGGTCCGCAAAAGCTGAACTATATTCTCGGCATCACCAAGGCGTACTGCACGCGCGTCGGTTCGGGCCCGTTCCCGAGCGAACTGTACGACGCGGACAACGCCGCGCGCCAGGAGGCGATCGGCCTGGAACTCGCCACCGTCGGCAAGGAATTCGGCTCGGTCACCGGCCGTCCGCGCCGCACCGGCTGGCTCGATGTCGCCGCACTGCGCCGCTCGATCCAGATCAACGGCGTGTCGGGCTTGTGCATGACGAAGCTCGACGTGCTCGACGGCCTCGACGAAGTGAAGCTGTGCGTCGGCTATACCGTCGACGGCAAGAACGTCGATCTGCTGCCGCGTGGCTCGTCGGAAGTCGCGCGTTGCGTGCCGGTGTACGAAACCTTCGCGGGCTGGAAGGAAAGCACCGTCGGCATCAAGGAATGGGACAAGCTGCCGGCGAACGCGCGTGCGTATCTGTCGCGCGTGCAGGAAGTGGCGGGCATTCCGATCGACATGGTGTCGACCGGTCCGGATCGCGACGAGACCATTCTGCTTCGTCATCCGTTCAAGGCTTAAGCGATGGTGCAAGGTGTCCCCATGATTGCGATGAAAGATCCGCGCAACGACGATAAAAACCTGTGGGTCGGCTGGGACGAGTATCACCGGCTGATCGAATTGCTGGCGCTCGCCGTGCATGAATCGGGCTGGAAGTTCGACAAGATTCTGTGCCTCGCGCGCGGTGGTTTGCGCGTGGGCGACCAGCTTTCGCGCATCTACGATTTGCCGCTGGCTATTCTCGCAACCAGTTCGTATCGCGAAGCGGCCGGCACGGAGCAGGGCGAACTCGACATCGCGCAATACATCACGATGACGCGCGGCGAACTGCACGGCAACGTGCTGCTCGTCGACGACCTCGTCGATTCCGGCGTGACGCTCGCACGTGTTCAGCAGCATCTGAAGGAACGCTATCCGGCCATCACGGCGGTGCGTTCGGCGGTGCTCTGGTACAAGGGCTGCTCGAAAGTGAAGCCCGACTATCATGTGCAGTACTTGCCGACCAATCCGTGGATTCATCAACCGTTCGAGGAGTGGGATACGGTTCGCCCGCATAACCTCGGCGCGTGGATCAAGCGCGGCATGGCGCAAGCGCAGGAGTCCTCGGAAAATTGATGCCTCGAAAGCGCATCGTAGCGGAGCCCCATAGGGCTCCGTTTTTTTATGCGCGGGCAACGGCACGCGGCGCTTCGCCCGCGCGCAGTGACATTCGCCGCACGAGACGTTACGCAGCAGACGCGCACATATCGCAGTGCTACACTGCGCGGACCATCCACGTGGTGTATCCACAATAAGCTGGGCGGTCTCAGGCAGGCGGTTTAGAATAGCGGTCGCTTTTTTCCGCCCAGGAAACGGATTTCCTCGCGTTTATGACAGATAACAATCACGTGCACAAACAGCCACTACCTTCGCTCGCGCTCGCCGCGATCGGCGTGGTGTTCGGCGATATCGGCACGAGCCCGCTGTACGCGCTGAAAGAGGCGTTCAGCCCGTCGCATGGCATTCCGCTGACCGATCAATCCATCCTGGGCGTGATCTCGCTGCTGTTCTGGGCCATCGTGATCGTCGTCGGCATCAAGTACGTGCTGTTCGTGATGCGCGCGGACAACAACGGCGAGGGCGGCGTGCTCGCGCTCATGGCGCTGGCGCTGCGTTCGCTGGATGAGAAATCGAAAATGGCCGGCCTGCTGATGATGCTCGGCATTTTCGGCGCCTGCATGTTTTACGGCGACGCGGTGATTACGCCCGCTATTTCAGTGATTTCCGCCGTCGAAGGTCTCGAGATCGCGGCGCCTCATCTGTCTCATCTGGTGTTGCCGCTCACCATCGTGATTCTGATCCTGCTGTTCTGGATCCAGCGGCACGGCACGGCCACCGTCGGCCGTCTGTTCGGTCCGATCATGGTCGTGTGGTTCGTCGTGCTCGCCGTGCTCGGGCTCTGGCATATCGTGCAATCGCCGACTGTGATCCGCGCGCTGAACCCGTATTACGCGTACTCCTTCATGGCCGCGCACGTGTTGCAAGCGTATGTCGTGCTGGGTTCGGTCGTGCTCGTGCTGACGGGCGCCGAGGCGCTCTACGCGGATATGGGCCACTTCGGCGCGAAGCCGATCCGCATGGGCTGGTACGTGCTGGTCATGCCTTCGCTGGTGCTGAACTACTTCGGCCAGGGCGCGCTGCTGATGCACGACGCCAAGGCGATCGAGAATCCGTTCTTCCTGCTCGCGCCGCAGTGGGCGTTGCTGCCGCTCGTCGTGCTGTCGACGGTGGCGACGGTGATCGCGTCGCAAGCGGTGATCTCGGGCGCGTATTCGTTGACGAGCCAGGCGATTCAGCTCGGCTACGTGCCGCGCATGAAGATCCTGCATACGTCAGAGCTTGCTATCGGCCAGATTTATGTGCCGGTCGTGAACTGGATGCTGCTCTTCATCATCCTGTGCATCGTGATCGCGTTCAAGAGTTCCGATAACCTCGCGGCCGCGTACGGCATCGCCGTGACGGCGACAATGGTCATCACCACGATCCTCGCATGCGTCGTGATGGTGAAGGTGTGGAACTGGAACAAGTTCCTGGTTGGACTGATCATCGCCGTCTTCATCACCATCGACCTAGGATTTTTCGGCGCGAATCTGCTGAAAGTGGAAGAGGGCGGCTGGCTGCCGCTCGGCATTGGCGCGTTGCTGTTCTTCCTGCTGATGACGTGGTTCAAGGGCCGAATGATCGTCAAGGAACGCACGGCCGCCGACGGTATTCCGCTGATGCCGTTCCTGCAAGGGCTGCTCGCGCATCCGCCGCACCGAGTGTCGGGTACGGCGATCTACCTGACCGGCAGCGATACGCTCGTGCCCGTCAGCCTGCTGCACAATCTGAAGCACAACAAGGTGCTGCATGAGCGCACCATCTTCCTGACCTTCATCACGCGCGACATTCCGTATGTGAACGACGCGGAGCGCGTGACGGTGAGGAACATCGACGGCGGTCTGTATCTCGTGAAGGCCGCGTACGGCTTTAATGAAACGCCGGACGTGAAGGCCGTGCTCATGGAAATCGGCCGCACACACGACATGACGTTCGAGTTGATGGACACGTCGTTCTTCCTCGCTCGCGAAACGGTCGTGCCCACGCAATTGCCCGGCATGTCGGTGTGGCGCGAACGTGTGTTCGCGTGGATGCATCAGAACGCCGCGAAGCCGACCGACTTCTTTAGCATTCCCGCGAATCGCGTGGTGGAGTTGGGAACGAAGATCGAGATTTGACGGACGGCGCAGTAGCCCGCAGTAGCCTTAACGAAAAAACCCACGCATTGCGTGGGTTTTTTGTTGGCAGCCGCGTGAGAGACGGTGTGCATTCAGCGGCGCAGCATAAGCACTTCGCACACCGAACGCACGGAGGCGCCTACTTCTGCTTGAGCTTCGCGAATGCCGCGGCCATTGCGCCACCCGGTTCCGGTTCACGCGAGCGCTGCTGCGGCGCGCCGCGTCCATTGCCGCCGCCCGCACGGCCGGAGCCGCCGCGATCCTGCTGCGCACCGCCGCCACTACGTGCCGCGGCCGCGCCGAACTCGTCGTCCAGACGCATGGTCAGCGCGATACGCTGGCGCTTCACATCGACTTCGAGCACCTTGACCTTGACGATCTGGCCGGCCTTGACGACTTCGTGCGGGTCCTTGATGAACTTCGTCGACATGGCCGACACGTGCACGAGACCATCCTGATGCACGCCGACGTCGATGAACGCGCCAAACGCCGCGACGTTCGTCACCACGCCTTCGAGCACCATGCCAGGCGTCAGGTCGCTGACCTTCTCGACGCCTTCGCGGAACGTCGCCGTCTTGAACTCAGGGCGCGGATCGCGGCCCGGTTTTTCGAGTTCGAGCAGAATGTCGCGCACGGTCGGCAGACCGAAACGATCGTCGACGAATTCGGCGGGCGACAAGCCGCGCAGCGCGTCGCGATTGCCGAGCACTTCGCCGGCATGCTTGTTGATCTTCGCGAGAATCCGTTCGACGACCGGATACGCTTCCGGGTGCACCGACGAGCGGTCGAGCGGATTTTCGCCGTTGTTGATGCGCAGAAAACCGGCCGCCTGTTCGAAGGTTTTGTCGCCGAGACGCGGCACCTTGCGCAAGTGCTCGCGCGAAGGGAACGGACCGTTCGCGTCGCGATAGTCGACGATGTTGCGAGCCAGCGTGGCGTTGAGCCCCGACACGCGCGCGAGCAGCGCGACCGACGCCGTATTCGCATCCACGCCGACCGCGTTCACGCAGTCTTCGACCACGGCGTCGAGCGAGCGCGCGAGTTCGCGCTGGTTCACGTCGTGCTGATATTGGCCGACGCCGATTGCCTTCGGCTCGATCTTCACGAGTTCGGCGAGGGGGTCTTGCAGACGCCGCGCGATGGACACCGCGCCGCGCAGCGACACGTCCATGTCCGGGAATTCCTTTGCCGCGAGTTCGGACGCCGAGTAGACCGACGCGCCCGCTTCGGACACGACGATCTTTTGCAGCTTGAGTTCGGGATGACGCGCGATCAGTTCGCTTGCGAGCTTGTCCGTTTCACGCGACGCCGTGCCGTTGCCGATGCTGATCAGCTCGGCCTGCGTCTGCGCGCAAATGCGCGCCAGTTTCGCAATCGAGCCGTCCCAGTCGCGGCGCGGCTCGTGCGGATAGATCACGTCGGTGGCGAGCACCTTGCCCGTCCGATCGACCACCGCGACTTTCACGCCGGTGCGCATACCAGGATCGAGACCGATCACGGCCTTCGGGCCCGCCGGCGCGGCCAGCAACAGGTCCTTCAGATTGCGCGCGAACACGCGGATCGCCTCGTGTTCGGCTTCCTCGCGCAGATTGGTCAGCAGTTCGTTTTCGATGTGCGGCTGCACCTTCACGCGCCAGCACCAGCGGCACACGTCCGACAGCCATTTATCGGCCGGACGGTTTTGATTGGCAATGCCGAAATGACGTGCGATCAGCGTCTCGCCCGGATGCGGCACCTGCGCGTCCAGTTCTTCGCCGAGGCCGAGCTTGATCATCAGCACGCCGGCATTGCGGCCGCGGAACAGCGCGAGCGCGCGATGCGACGGCACGGTGCGGATGGTTTCCGCGTAGTCGTAGTAATCGCGGAATTTTTCTTCTTCAGCGCTCTCTTTGCCTTCGACCACCTTCGACGACACCACGCCCTGATTGAACATGTAGTCGCGCAGCTTGCCGAGCAGGTCGGCCGTTTCGCCGAATTGTTCGGAGAGGATGTCGCGTGCGCCGTCGAGCGCGGCCTTCACGTCGGCGACGCCTTTCTCGGCGTCGACATACGCGGCGGCTTCGGTTTGCGGGTCGAGCAGCGGATTGCCGAGCAGGGCATCGGCGAGCGGCTGCAGGCCGGCTTCGCGAGCGATCTGCGCGCGCGTGCGGCGCTTCGGCTTATACGGGAGATACAGGTCTTCGAGCACCTGCTTGCTGTCGGCGCCCTCGATCGCGGTGCGCAGCTCGTCGGTGAGCTTGCCCTGTTCGTCGATGCTCGCGATGATCGCCGCGCGCCGGTCTTCCAGTTCGCGCAGATACAGCAAGCGTTCCTCGAGGTTACGCAGCTGCGTGTCGTCGAGATTGTCGGTCACTTCCTTGCGGTAGCGCGCGATAAACGGAACGGTCGCTCCTTCGTCGAGAAGTTGCACCGCGGCCGCGACCTGGCGCGGCTGGACGGACAGTTCGGCGGCGATGCGCTGTACGATCTTGAGTGCTACGGTTTCCGTCATAAGCTCTTGGGTTTCCTGCGGACTCGGTCAGGGGCCGTGCGCCGGCGGCGCCTCGCACACACACGAGGCGCCGGGCACGCAGTGCGTGCGCGCTGCGACCAGTTTGCTAGAGCGGGGCATTTTGCCACAAATGCCAAAGGGCTCAACCGCGCGGGGGTGATAGAATTTCGGGCATGTTCCGTTGACCCTCTCTGACGTTGCCAATCACGTTGCCAATCTCCTTTTTGTTCAACCGCCAGGGCTCGCGCCCGGTTTCCCGCTCGCCACATTTGCCGCTGTTCGCCGCGCGCTGGCCGTTCGCTTCGCGTGTAGCCGGGTCGCGTCGTGCCGACCTTTTCGCGTGGGTTTCCAGCAGAACGTCGATGGCGTCTTGCGCAGCGTCGGCGTGCATGATGGCTGCGGCGCTGGCCATGTCAGAGCCTGCTGCGGCGCAATCGGTGACGCCTGCGGCCGCATCGGCTGTGCAGGGTAGCAGTGCCGGCGGTGATGCGAATGCCGCTGCCGACGGTGCAAGCAGCACCGCAACGCTGGACAGCGAATTCGACGCGCGGCAGAGAACGCTGGATCAACGCACCGAGGAAAACAACTATCGCTATGGCGTCGCCGAGCATGACTGCTACAGCACGTTCTTTGTCAATCACTGTCTGAACAAGGCGCGCGATCAGATGCGCACGGTTCAGGCGCAGATCCGCAAGGAGCAGTTGGCACTCGACGGCGAGCAGCGTGCCGAGCGCGCACGCAAGCGCGACGAGCAGGCGGCGATCAAGCGCGCACAAGACGAGGCGAGCGCGCCGCAGCGTGCCGCCGAAGACGCGCGCAACGCCCAGGCTTACGAAGACAAGCAGCGCCAGCACGCGCTCGACCAGGCGCAGCGCAGTGCCGAGGCGCCGCAGCGCAGCGCCAACGCCGAGGCCTACGAGGAAAAGCAGCGTCAGCACGCAATCGACCAGGCGAAGCGCGGCATCAGCCCGTCGCAGGCGGCTGCCAATCAGCGGGCTTACGACCAGAAGCAGGGCGACTTCCAGCGCAAGCTGGACGAGGCTCGCAAGCAGGGCGCGCAGAAAGCGCAGGAGCGCGTCGAGAAGCAGCAGAGCTTCGAAAAGAAACAGGCCGAGGCCGCGCAGCACCGGGCCGATGTCGAAGCGCGCCAGAAGCAGGCCGCCGAAAAAGCCGAGCAGAAACGCCAGGAACAGTTGAGGCAGCAGAAGCAACTCGAAGAGCAGCAGAAACAGCAACAGCAGCAACAGTAGCGAGCCGCGCCGTGCGCAGTGCGTGTGACATGCGTATGGCGTTGAATGGCGCTTGCATGGTGCTGGTATCGCACCCATCCGCACGGTGGGTGCCATGCGGTTGTAATATCGCAGTAGTGCACGCAGTAGCCAGCGCGCGCCGTAGTGCAGACAGTCGCCGTAACGCGTTTTGAGCCGGACAGCAACCTCAGGCAACGGGCTGAACATCGCGAACATGCAGCCCGTGTCACAGTCGAGCGGAGGCGAGCATGCGCGATCAACATCACGTCATCAACGCGGACACACTTCGCGACCGGATTCTGCAACTGCAATCGGAGCATAGTGGGCTCGACCGTTTGATCGACCGAATATCGGATGAGCCCGGCATCGACGACTTCGAGTTGCAGCGCCTGAAAAAGCGCAAACTCAAAGTCAAGGACACCATCATCTTGCTGCAATTGCAGCTCGAACCGGACGCACGCGCCTGAGTTCGCGGCCTGGCAGGCGCCGGGCGCGCGCCGCGCGAGCCGGACTTTGCAGGAAACGCTTGCCTTGAACTCACCGCTTGAAACTTCGCTTGAAACTTCATCACGCGCGAGTGCCGCCGACAGCGCCTCTGAGACCGGCACACCCGCGCCGCGTCCCGCCGCGCCGGCGCTGAGCGCATCGCTCGATCCTCGCCGCGCCGCGGAACTGAACGACATCTTCGCCGACAACGGTTTGCTGGCGCGGCAGATTGACGGCTATCGCTCACGGGCGTCGCAAATCGAAATGTCGCGCGCCGTCGCTGCCGCCATGGAAGCGTCGGGCCGCGCGATGCCCGAGCCCGCGATGTTCGAGGCGCAAAAACGTCCGGCGCGGCGTCTGCAAACTGCCGGCGCGGATGCCGCAAGCGAGACCGTCGAAGCGGACGAAGCAAAGGCGCTCGACGGCGCCGAGAACACGCTGATCGTCGAGGCCGGCACGGGCACGGGCAAGACCTATGCGTATCTGGTGCCGGCCATGCTGTGGGGCGGCAAGGTGATCGTCTCCACGGGCACCAAGCACCTGCAGGACCAGCTCTTTCAGCGCGACATTCCGACCGTGCGCGACGCACTGGCGGTGCCCGTGTCGGTGGCCATGCTCAAGGGCCGCGCGAACTATCTGTGTCACTACTATCTGCAGCGCACGGCCGATAACGGCCGCTTGCCGTCGCGCCAGGAAACCTCGTATCTGCAGGACATCGTCCGCTTCGCGAAGATCACGCGAACCGGCGACAAAGCCGAACTCGCGAGCGTGCCGGAAACGGCGGCGGTGTGGTCGATGGTGACGTCGACGCGGGACAACTGTCTCGGCCAGGAGTGTCCGCATTACAAGGACTGCTTCGTGATGCAGGCGCGCCGCGAGGCGCAGCAGGCCGACATCGTGGTGGTGAATCACCACCTCTTTTTCGCCGACATCATGCTGCGCGACACCGGCATGGCCGAGCTGCTGCCCACGGCCAATACGGTCATCTTCGACGAGGCGCATCAGCTTCCCGAAACGGCCACGCTGTTTTTCGGCGAGACGCTTTCCACCGCGCAGTTTCTCGAACTCGCGCGCGATTCGGTGGCCGAGGGCTTGGGGCATGCCCGCGACGCCGTCGACTGGGTCAAGCTCGGTTCGACGTTGGAGCGTGCCGCGCGCGACGTGCGGCTTGCGTTCAAGGAAGATTCGGTGCGCTTGTCGATCGGTCAGTTGCCCGACGATCACCCGCTGTTCGCCGCGCTCGAAGCGCTCGAAGCGGAGCTCGATGCACTCGAGTCTGCGCTCGCCGGACAGGCCGAGCGCGCGGAGTCGATCGGCGCCTGTTTGCGCCGCGCGCGCGAGTTGCAGGGCGTGCTGGCTGGCTGGACGACTCCGCCTACCGAGCTCGAACGTCAGACTGCGGATACGGACCGAAGCGCTTCCGCCGAAGCCAAAAACGAGCGCGCCGATCCGAACGAAAAAGTGCGCTGGATCGAAGTCTTCGCGCACACGGTGCAGTTGCATGAGACGCCGCTCTCGGTCGCGCCGATTTTCGCGAAGCAGCGCGCCGGAGTGCCGCGCGCGTGGATCTTCACGTCGGCCACGTTGTCGGTGCGCGGCGACTTCACGCACTACGCCGCGCAAATGGGCCTGAACGCCAAACGTTCGATGACCTTGCCGAGCCCGTTCGACTATCCGTCGCAAGGGCTGTTGTATGTGCCGCGTAATTTGCCGCAGCCGTCGTCGCCGATGTTCACCGACGCGGTGTTCGACGCGGCCTTGCCGGCGATCGAAGCCTCGGGCGGCGGCGTCTTCATGTTGTGCACGACGCTGCGCGCCGTGGACCGCATCTCCGCGAAATTGCGCGATGTGATCGAGGCGCGCGGCTGGAACTATCCGCTGCTGGTTCAGGGCGATGCGAGCCGCACGGAATTGCTCGATCGTTTTCGCGCGTACGGCAACGCGATTCTTGTCGGCAGTCAGAGCTTCTGGGAAGGCGTCGACGTGCGGGGCGACGCGCTATCGCTCGTCGTGATCGACAAGCTGCCGTTTGCGCCGCCCGACGATCCGGTTCTGTCGGCGCGGCTCGATGCGCTCACGAAGAAAGGTCTGAGCCCGTTCGCGGTTCATCAGTTGCCGCAGGCTGTCATTACGCTCAAGCAGGGCGCAGGGCGGCTGATTCGCGCGGAAACCGATCGCGGCGTGCTGATGATCTGCGATACGCGTCTCGTCGATAAACCTTATGGGCGCCGGATCTGGCAAAGCCTGCCGCCGTTTAAGCGTACGCGTGAAATCGAGGTCGTACGCGAATTCTTTGAAGAGAACGACAAAGCCGCGCAATAGGCGAAATGGCATAGCCGTATTTCCACGCCGCGAAAACGACGCTGGAATAATGGCGCTGAAATAACAAAACGCCACGGATGTGAGTCCGTGGCGTTTCGCTTTACCGCTCGGGAAATCGCGATGATTTCCCGATGCGGTTTTCGCCCGAAGGCGAACCCTACGCGACAGCTTACTGGCTTGCGCCCGAAGCCGGAGCAGCAGCCGAAGCAGCAGCGCCTGCGTCCGAAGCAGCGGTCGAAGCCGAAGCAGCAGCGTCGCTCGCAGCAGCAGCCGCACCCGATGCAGCAGCAGCCGAATCCGAAGCAGCGGCAGCCGGTGCCGAAGCGGCAGCTGCGTCGCTAGCCGGTGCAGCGGCCTGATCGTTGCTCTTGTTGCATGCAGCCAGTGCCACAGCTGCCAACAGGGATGCTACGAGGAGGGATTTCTTCATGATCACGTCCTTTTATGGTTAAAGGTAAGCAACAGCGCAAAATAATACCGGTAATGTGCTCCAACACCGACTTCGGCCGCTGGTGGAGACGCTCTTTTGACGAGCAGGAATCTTCCCTACGGCTTGGGCGGAAATTATATGCACTTTCGTACTGACAATCCATAAATCCGGGGTCAATACGTTGTCTTTCTCATACAAAATTTCACTGTACTGTGTATAACAGACACGCGAGGCTAGGCAAGCTCGCCCATCCGTATCCAGCCCGCACGATACCACTCGTGTAGCCGTGCTGTCACCGACGAATCGTGTGAGAGTGTTACAAAGCGTTTCGCACTCAGACATCGGTGATCTGCGAGATCAAAGAGCCACTTTTTCGAGCCGTCAAACGGAAATTTCTCTCCGTTTATGAAGAAAAAGCGGCGGTTGTACAACAAACTCGTCTTGCGGTCCAGTCGCACTCCGGACTTCGATGCTTCACTGATAAAACGCGCTTCGTTGAGCGGCCTTGGCGGCGGATCAAAGACGACACTCGGCTTGGGTTCGCTGAGATACGTGCCAAGGAACGACGCAATGTCCTGCTCATTCCATCTGACCTCAGCAAGGATTGCGCCAACGCGTTCGACGAGCGCCGCCGGCAGTTCCGCCGGCCGGTCCACGGCGGGCTGCTGAGGATCGCGGTAAAGCGCGCCGGTCCGGACGTTCTCTTCGCCGCGCTCGGCCAGATGGTAAAGGAACTGCGCCGTCAGCTCGCCCGCCGACGGCGCGCGAAACCCGATCGAGCAGGTCATGCATTCGCCCTCGGCGACGCCGTCGTGTGCGATATGCGGCGGCAGATACAGCATGTCGCCGGGCTCCAGCACCCACTCTTGTTCTGCCTCAAAGCTCTGTAAAACTTTCAACGGCAAGTCCGGCTGCAGCGTCAGATCTTTCTGCGCGCTGATGCGCCAGCGGCGCTTGCCTTTTACTTGCAAAAGAAACACATCGTAGGAATCGAAGTGCGGGCCCACGCCGCCGCCGTCGGTCGCATACGAGATCATCAGATCGTCCAGACGCGCATCGGGCACGAAGCGGAAGCGGTCGAGCAGGGCGCGCGCGCGGTCGTCGTGCAGATCGGCGCCCTGCACGAGCAGCGTCCACGCGCGCCGCTTCAGCGACGGCAGTTCGTCGGGCGCGAACGGGCCATGCTCGAGTTGCCATTTATTGCGAAAGTGCGTGATGAGGCGCGCCTCGACGTCGTCTTCGTCCGCGAGTTCGAACAACTCGTCGCGCGAAAGCGGCGCTTCGACGTTGGGAATTGCCTGGCGGATCAATAACGGCTTTTTCTGCCAGTAGCGGCGCATGAATTGCGACGGCGTGAGGTTGCCGAGCAGCGGCGTGGGCGTGTCGGGCGAGGGCGGGAAAATCGCGGAAGCCGGCTTTGCAGCCGATGAAGAATTGCGTGCCGAAGCTGCTTCGGCCGGGTGGTCAGTGGGCCGCTTGGGCATCGTATAATGTGAGTTGTATTCTGGAGAATCGAATGAAAATCGCAAAGAACACCGTCGTGTCGGTCGCTTACAAGCTGTCGGATGCGCAGGGCAATCTGATTGAAGAAAGCGACGAGCCGATGGTCTATCTGCACGGCGGCTATGATGGCACGTTCCCCAAGATCGAGGAAGAGCTCGACGGCCACGAGGCCGGCTTCGAGACCCAGATCCAGCT